>VOFI01001380.1_pt1 | contig 476266 bp, 520 predicted proteins | sample 5384131 | NCBI WGS metagenome assembly VOFI01 (sample SAMN12384728, study PRJNA508395) | human gut metagenome | isolation source: healthy gut H | host: Homo sapiens | reverse complement strand
GATTTGATTCGTTTACACGATGTTCGATTTCAGCTTTGACAGTTTCGTTCCATGGAGCCAGAAGTTCTAATTCATCATCGCTCATCCTATCATTAGGCACTTTTTCCAGCAGATAAGTAAGATAGTGATAGACGTTTACTCCATTGGCTTTTGCCATTTCTACCATAGTGTACACAACAGCACTGGCCTGGGCTCCATTTGGTGTGTCACAGAACAACCAGTTTTTACGGCCTACTGTAAATGGACGGATCGCATTTTCGCTGAGATTATTAGAAAAACTGCAGCGGCCATCTTCTAGATAGGTGGACAGATAGGAGCGGCGGTTCTGAATGTAGGTGACAGCTTTATCCATTCTGCTTCCACGGGTAGGGTTCTGCTGATCAAGCCACGACAAAAAGCCTTCTACTACCGGCTTTTCTTTTTCAAGACGCGCCTTTTTGATAGCATCGAAGGAAGAATACTTTGATCTGATCACATCTTCCAGATGGAAGAGCTGGTTAATGTACAGCATTCCCTGTACGGATGGCAGGGTATAATCCAAAGCTTTTCCTTTGGGAATGGCATCTGCCAGATATCTTCTGATGTGTGCCCAGCAAGCTGTGCGTTTGGCATCTGGAACTTTATTGTACCCACTATAGCCATCGCACATCAGATAACCCTTGAAGCCGTGAAGAAAATCCACAGCATTGTCTCCGGCCCGGGTCTCCGAATATTTATAGAGGATAATAGGTATTCCTCCGTCTTCACCGCTGCGGAACAGCCACATATATGACTTTGTCTGAGCGCGGCGTTCCGGTTCATGCAGAACCTGAAGTGGCGTTTCATCTGCCATCGCGAATCCACGTTCCAGAAGTTTCCTGTGGAAGTATTCGTACATAGGAAGAAAAAACGCTTCGGAATTCCGGATCACCCAGTTTGCCATAGTAGCTCTGGTGATCTCTACGCCATACTGTTTCCAGTCCTTTTCCTGACGGTAGTATGGAAGACCATTACAAAACTTCTGGTACATTACCCAGGCAACTGTTCCGGCAGAAGCCATTCCATAAAGCATATGGGCTCTGCCATCTTTTCCTTTTTTAATGACCGGAATATCCTGAAGTTTGCACTGCGGACACTCATAGTTCTTACTATAGTATTCATATACTTTCAGTTTTGCCGGTACAAAAACCAGCTCCCGGCGGACAAACTCTTCCCCGATTTCTTTCAGTGGAGTACCACAGGAAGGGCAGAGTTTCTCTTCCTCAGAAAGTTCCAGATACTTTTTCTCAACAGGAACTCCCTTAAACCGTTCAGCGTCTGTAGCTCTTGCTTTTCGTTTTTTTGCTGTTTTTTCCGGAAGAAGTGCTTCAAGATCCTCTGCTTTTACAGCTTCTGGATTCTGTTCCAGTTCCGCTTCATTGAAAAAGTTTAACTGGCCTGGAATATCGATGGTTCTTTTTTCGCTGGAGGTGCCAAACAGTTTTTTACGGAGAAGGTCTATCTCTTCTTTCAGGTTATCCCGTTCCTGGGTAAGAGACTCTTCCCGTTTATTGGCAGCATCGACAGTTGCCTGAAGTGTTTTTATCATCTTTTTGAGATCGTTTATCATGTCCTTCAGCTCATGGAGCTGGATATCTTTAGAACTGTCTGCCACTGCTTTTTCCTCCTGTTTCTGATATTTCCATTATACCAGAAAACAGGGACTTTTCCCAGCAAAACAGCGGATTTACCAAGACTTGAAAGTGCTGAAAATACAGCAAAAAATGCGAGTTTTATGTGCATCTTTTTCATGTTGACTTAATCGCTTTTGGCTGCTCAATATCAAGGCCAGACATCAGCCAGTCGAACTCCCGCCATGTAAGATTCCGGACTTCAGATTTATTTCTGGGCCACCGGTAAGAACCTTGGGCAGTCAGTCTTTTGTAGATCATAACGATTCCATCCGGTTCTTTTAAAATAGCTTTGATGCGGTCACATTTACGTCCACAAAAAAGAAAAAGTGCATGGTCGATCTCCATCGAAAACTGTTCCTGGATGATCGCACACAATCCATCAATGGACTTGCGCATATCGGTTCTGCCACAGACGATATAGATTGCATCAACACTTGAGATATCCGCTAACATAGTGACTCCTTCAGCGTATCCATAAGCATCTTCAGAAGTACCGGTTTGATCTCATTACTCATTCGTATAAGCAATCCGTCTGCTTCGATTTCAATCGTATGTGAATTGTCAAGGTGCATAGGACTGTTTCCATTATCTGGAATCAGTCCTGCCGGAGAAGACTCCGGTTCTATAGCGATCTGGACTACATCCTGTTTATGGGACGTAAGGTGAAGAGTGCTAGCTTTTCCAACTGGATCCGGTATCTGGCAGGCTTTTTTGCGGAGACGGGTAACTGCATTGTAAAAACAGCTGGGAGATATCCCGTGTTCATTACACCATGCAGCATCTGTCAGGCCACTTTGTCTGCATTCGGTTACCAGTTCCATCCATTCATCCAAGGAACGTCCTGGAGAATCCCGCCTTGTCTGTCCCCTTCCTGCCTTTGCCATTATACCCGCCTCCTTAGTTCCGGATGGTTACGCAGATACCTTTCAAAGGCTACACGAAGAATCAGCTTGCGTTCTCCGTAATATGCCAGAAAATCTTCTCCATCCGTATTATTCAATAAATCGTAAAATTTTCTCCGGCTCAAAACAAAATATTCAATTGCCTCTGAAGGATTCAAAATATCCTTTTCTGCTAAATCTGGTCTTGCCATAAAGCACTTCCTTTCTGCCAAAAGTGGCTGTTTTCAAGGGTTTTCGTGGTCATCCTATGTTCGCTCTTATGCCCTGTAATAGCAACTACTTTCGGCAGATAAAAGGAACTATATTTCTGAAGAACCACTAATAAATTCTTCAAACTTCGGGCGGATGATCAGGAATCTGTTTCCACAGTACACCGCCACCGTTCCAAGGTTATCCTCTGCAATTCTTCTCAGTTTCTTTATACCAATATTAAAATAAGCTGCTGCCTCCTTGATGGTGAGCATATACTTCTCACTAACAGGAAACGTTTCATTGCTTTCTGCATTCATAGTATCTCTCCTTCCGACAAGGTGGTCACACAGCTGACTCCTTTGTACTATTTTTCCTTTTTTGTCATTTTCACTCTGATTCTGTGATACTTGCCCCAGGGGCGGTCTTAATCTCTGTCACCTTTTATGCCGGGCAACGGTGCCGCCCCTTCACGCACAAAAACTGCGAATTTAAACGGGGTATTAACCCCCAATATGTTTTTAGGAAGGCCTTTAACTAGCCAAGATGTACCAAAATATTCCTGAAGACTACCAGATATAATAGTTTTTAATTTGTTCTCAATCTCGCACAACTATTACCGTATTCAAACAAAACTGACTCCGTTAAAAAAACGAAATCAGTTTGTTGCTTAAAATTTAATTATTCTACCATAGACCTGTTTTTTTGTGCTGTCTGCACAACTTGGGGCAGTTCAATTCGGGCGAGGTTATCACTTTATGCTTTATTCTTATTTGACCTGTAAAGCCTGGTCTATGAGTTTTTCAAGTGTCTTTGCTTGATTTTTTTCAGTGATTGCACCAACGATTGGCTCGCCTACAATGTTGCCGTTCTTGTCGACAACATATGTTGTTGGGTAAGAGAAAAGGCCTGATGTGAACTTGCCTGCATCGCTGTTTGAATCAAACCAAATGTTCTTGTATGTTACACCTTTCTTTGAAAGGATGTCCTTTGCTTCTGAAATTGCTGTCCTGTCACCGTCAATTGTGAATGTGTTGATGCCGACAACCTGACCGCCTTTTTCAGCAAGTTTCTTGTTGAGTGCTTCTAATTCCGGAAGTTCGCCGACACATGGCTTGCAAGTGCTGAACCAGTAGTTAACAACTGTTACATTGTTGCTTTTGAAAAAGTCACTGCTCTTTATATCGTTGCCATCAAGGTCCTTGCCGTCGAATGACGGAAAACTTGTTGCGCCACCGCCTTTTGAAATAACGCCGTTGCTGTCAGCCGGAACGCTGTCACCGTTTGAAGGTGCATTTGCACATTCAGGATATTTTTGCTCCAAGATTGTGAGTTTGCCCTCAATTTCCTTGATTTGTTCTGCACCGGCAACGAGTTTTTTGTATTCCTCATCTGTGAATTGGTCCTTTGCACCCTCAATTGTCTTGAGAAGGAAGTCACCGTAGTTTGTGCCGTCCTCAATCATTGGAGTGTCTTTGTTTGAAGCCATAAATACTTTTTCCCAAAGAGCTTTGTCTGTTGACAAGATTTCATTTTCTTTTTCCATAAGCTGATTGTAGAGCTTTGAAGCCTCGTCAGCGCTGTTCGGTTCTGTTGCCATCAAGGTTGAACTACTTGAATCTATTGATTGTTTTTCGTCTTTGTTGTTTTTTGATGTTGAGCAAGCAATAAGGCTAATTGCCAATACAGAAACTAATAATACTACTATTAAGATTTTTGAGAGTTTTGAAAATTTCATAATTATTCCTCCGTTATAATTCCTCTTTTGTTTCGTTTTTGTTTGTTTTGTTTTCAATTTTTACGTTTTCGTCTACTGTTTTTCTAAACAAGCCAAAGCCGTATTGAAAGCTGACCGCTTCGGTAGGACAGGCACTTATGCACTTTCCACATCGGATACATTCGGTGCTGTTAGGTGTTTTTGTAACATCAACATCCATTTTGCACACCTTTGCACATTTACCGCACGAAACGCATTTGTGCTCGTCTACCTTCATCTCAAGCAGCGAAACCTTGTTGAACAGTGCATAAAATGCACCGAGTGGGCAAATCCATTTGCAGAACGGTCTGTAAAACAGCACGCTCAAAACGACTACCGAAATCAGCACAACAAGTTTCCACGAAAACAGTTTTCCCAATGCCGAACGGATACCTTCGTTGACTGCCGAAAGTGGCAACGCACCCTCAAGCACACCTTGCGGACATATATATTTGCAAAAATATGGGTCGCCCATCCCCAAATCATTTACTATGAGCACCGGTAATAAAACAACTGCCAACAGCAGTACTGCATATTTGATATATGTCAGTGGCTTGAGTTTTTTGTTGAAAACTTTTTGGTCGGGACTTTGTGCAACAAATCCTGTAACCAACCAAACGGACACAAAAATCCGCAGACAAAGCGTCCGAGCAGAACTCCCAACAAAATGAGAAATCCTGTTATATAATAGGAAAACTTATATTTTGACGAGCCGACTACCGCCTGAAATGAGCCGATTGGACAAGCACCCGATGCGGCAGGACAGGAATAGCAGTTCAGACCCGGCACACAAACAGCCTTGCCTTTGCCTTGATAAATTTCGCCTTTAAAAAAGTTTGGCAGATGAATATTTGTCAGCAGAGTTGCTCCTGCCTGAATCCATCCTCGGAATTTGGCTAATTGGTTTGATGCCGTATATTTTTTCTTATTATGGTTTTTATTCTTTGTTTTCTTTTTATCCAATTCCTACACACTCCAAACAAAGCCTGATTGCCTTGCTCAAAACGGTTTCAGTTTCGCCACGCATTGCGCCGAAGCCGAGCATAATAGATCCCGAAATAAGCAGTACTGCCTGTGATAAAGCCTTTTTTGCTCTGGTCAATTCAATCACTCCTTTCATTTTCTGGCGTCATTGTAGCACATCGGATATAAAATTTTCGTTAAGAACAGAAATTTAACACAGATTTTATGTTTTTGTGCTATAATTATAAATATACTTTAAAGCAAGGAGAGTTTTTATGCACATTTTAGTTGTTGAAGACGAAAGAATATTGTGCGAAACAATCGCTCGTAGCTTGAAGCGTCTTGCTTATAGCGTTGACTGTTGCTATGACGGAATAACCGCAATGCAAATGCTTGCTGACGATAACTTTGACCTCGTTGTGCTTGATTTGAATTTACCGGATGCTGACGGCATGACTGTTTTAAGAACACTCAGAAAAACCGACCGTGACACAAAGGTGCTGATTTTGTCTGCCCGTAGTGAAGTGTCTGATAAGGTTGACGGTTTGGATGCAGGTGCAAACGATTATTTGGCAAAGCCGTTCCATTTGGAAGAACTTGCTGCAAGGATTCGCAGTCTTACCCTCCGACAGTTCACTCAAAATGATGTTGTGCTGACCTGCGGTGATGTTTCGTTTGACACAAAATCTCGCAAGGCTATTGTCGGAGGTGAACCTTTGCCGTTGACCCGCAAGGAAACAGGCATACTTGAATATCTTATGGTAAACAGAGGTCGCCCCATAAGTCAGGAAGAATTTATTGAACATGTGTGGGACAATAGCGTTGACAATTTCAGCAATTCGATAAGGGTACATATTTCTGCTTTGAGAAAGAAACTTCGCACTTCTCTTGGATATGACCCGATTCGCAATCGTATCGGTGAGGGCTATGTAATGGGGGAAGAAGAATGAAAAAAATATCTCTTCAATGGCGTATCACTTTGATGACTGCTATACTTATAGGTATAACCTGCGTGTCTATGAATTCCCTTATCGGTTATTCGGGGAGACATTATATGGATTCTATCGGCAGTGGCATTTCTGCTAACAGCGATTCGTATAAAGGTGAGCAGGAATTTTTTGACCCTGAAAGTGCTGACCTTGACCAAGAAGTAACTATTATAGTTAACGGTGCGCAGGAGTCGTTTTCCACTACAAATTGGTGCATAACAGCGGTTGTAACATTGCTTGGCGGTGTTTTGGCATGCTTTGTCAGTGGCAGAGCATTGAAGCCTTTGCACACCTTTGCTTCAAGGGTTGAAAATGTTCAGCCGAATAACTTGCCCGATATGAAGATAACCGATGATGTGCCTGCCGAGTTCAAGCAATTCAGCATTTCTTTTAATCAGATGCTTGACCGACTTGACGAGGGGTTCACGGCACAACGGCAGTTCACCGGCAATGCCGCACACGAATTGCGCACCCCTCTTGCATTGCTTCAGGCACAACTTGAACTTTTTTCTGTTGAGCATCCTAATTTGGATGCCGAAAGTGCCGACTTCCTCAAATTATTGCAGGAACAAACAGAGCGAATGTCGCAGGTTACAAAGACCTTGCTTGAAATGAGCGAGCTTCGAACTGTGCCGTGTAATGACTGCATTGGGCTTGCACCGATGATTGAGGAAATTCTTGCCGACCTTTCTCCTGTGGCAGAGAAAAAAGGGGTCACTCTTGAATGTGACGGCACCGGCACTATGGTGGGCAGTGACACCTTGATTTATCGTTTGATCTTTAATTTGACGGAAAACGCAATCAGGTATAACCGCCCTGACGGAACTGTGCGTGTTTCTGTTTCTCAGGAGGGTGACGATCTTGTTGTCAGGGTTGCCGACACAGGTTGCGGAATACCAGAAAAGTATAAAGAAAGTATTTTTCAGCCGTTCTTTCGTGTGGATAAATCCCGTAGCAGAGAAAATGGCGGTGTGGGTCTTGGACTTTCTTTGGTTTGGGAAATTGCTGATATTCACGGTGGCAAAGTGCAGGCAGAAGAAAGTACAGAAGGGAACTGTTATGACAGTTACTTTTCCGTTGAACAAAGAATACAAGGATGATTAGTCCAAAATAGAACGAAATATATACAACAAAGTGGCTTGAATTCAGTATTTGAGCCACTTTTTTTTTTATTACAACCACTGGTGCTAGAATATAAATAGTACAAGTCAAAATGAGAATTCCTTATACAGTATTTCATGGTATGATGTATGTATGCACTGAAGGAGGATCTCATTACGGCAAAGCACTATGATAAACAATTTAAAATTGATGCGGTTCAATATTACCATGACCACAAGGAGCTGGGATTGATAGGCTGTGCTTGAGAATGTGAAACTTTTTCTGTAAATAATGTTTTAGAAGGTCTTCTATGGTAAAATATTTTATCATAAGGAGGCCTTTTATTATGGCAAGAGAAAAGAAACCTGTACACAAAGTACAAATGACAGAAGGAAAACGTAACATCATTCACCAGCTCTTGAAAGAATACGATATCCAATCAGCAGAAGATATCCAGGATGCGCTGAAAGATCTTCTTGGTGGAACCATCAAAGAGATGATGGAAGCGGAAATGGATGACCACTTGGGATATGAAAAATCACAACGTTCTGATAGCGGTGATTATCGCAATGGTTATAAGCGAAAAAGAGTGAATAGTCGTTATGGTTCTATGGAGATTGAAGTTCCACAAGACAGAAAATCAACTTTTGAACCTCAAGTAGTAAAGAAACGTCAGAAAGACATTTCAGATATCGATCAGAAGATTATTTCTATGTATGCAAAAGGTATGACAACCCGGCAGATTTCAGAAACAATCGAAGATATTTATGGTTTTGAAACATCCGAAGGTTTTATATCAGATGTTACAGACAAGATTCTCCCACAAATTGAAGACTGGCAGAATCGGCCATTAGATGAAGTTTATCCAATCCTGTATATTGATGCGATCCACTATTCCGTCCGGGATAATGGAGTGATCCGGAAGCTTGCTTTGCGTATGTCATTCTTGGGATTAATGCGGAAGGTAAGAAAGAAGTGCTTACTATCAGTATTGGAGAAAATGAAAGTTCCAAGTATTGGCTCTCCGTCTTAAACGAATTAAAAATCGTGGTGTAAAAGATATCCTGATCATTTGTGCAGATGGACTCACAGGTATCAAAGAAGCGATTGCGGCAAAGCATTTCCTAAGACAGAATATCAAAGATGTATCGTTCATCAAGTGCGAAATACCTTGAAATATGTTCCAGATAAAGACAGAAAAGCATTTGCCACAGATTTGAAAACGATATATCAGGCGCGGATGAAAAGAAAGCTTTGGCGCTTTGGATCGGGTAATGGAAAAATGGACTGCAAAATATCCGAATTCCATGAAACGCTGGAAGGATAACTGGGATGCTATTTCCCCAATCTTCAAGTTTTCAGCAGCGGTTAGAAAGGTCATTTATACAACAAATGCCATTGAATCTCTGAATTCCACTTATCGGAAGCTGAACCGTCAGAGAAGCGTCTTTCCAAGCGATACAGCCCTTTTAAAAGCCCTTTATCTGGCTACCTTTGAAGCTACAAAAAAATGGACTGCAACAATCCGGAACTGGGCTCAGGTTTATGGAGAGTTAAGTATCATGTATGAAGGTCGCTTGCCAGAGTAATAAAAAAGCAGAAAAACAGGCGGATTACCCGCCTGCTGTTGACATGCAATTTTGTAACTGTTATATATAAAGCAAGGGCGAAAAGCTGATTTTGTTTAAGCCTATCGCTCATTCTTATCATAGAAGATCATATTTACAGACTTTTCTTCATAGTCTCCTGTGCTTCAAATCTTGGTATCAGTCACCAATCTTTGTCTCGTTGGCAGAAAAAACTTCGAGAAACAGGCGATATTGAAAGTCGTGGCTCTGGTAATTATGCTTGTAGCTCTGAAATTGACTTCATTGCTTTCGAATAAAATATCACAAGCAGCGTCGCCTATTAAAACATATTGACTTTCATAATCTGCAAAGTATTTACGAAATGTATCTAATCCTTTGACCATACGTATTCCTCCAACATTTCATTAACAGAAATTTTTACTCGTTCTTCTTGTTCCTCTCTTGTCAGACAATGCCACACTCAAAAGGATCCTGCAATCCTTTTCCGAAGAAATCAATAAAATATCCCAATTCCAATACAACACAGCCTATATCTTCTGATACACTTGCCTGTTTTTCCATTTTCACACCACTTGCTTTAAGTTTTTTCTTTGTTACAGCATAAGTTGGATAAGCATTATCAGACAAAAGAGAGTACTCACACAAAGCAGAAATACCTGCCTTTTTTTCGAGTTTTATATCTTCTCGAAGGACAAATTTTCGAATCACAGGATTTCTTAGTATACCTATATTTTCTTTCCAAAACTCCTTTCGATCATCTGGAACATTGATGACTCTTGATTTACCTTTCATTCCCAGTACATCAATATTTAAATATTCCAGCTCATCAAAACATCTACTTGCAGATTTTCGTGATACACTCAATCTTTCTGCTGCCGCTCAGATACTTTTACTTCATTCCACCTCTCATAAATAGCCACCAAAAGCATTTTCTGTGTCAAAAATGAAATCAAATAAACCGGTGTCAGTTCCCTTTCATTTGCATTACTCAGCAAATATCCAATAAATGGAAGATAAACTTGTTTTCCTTTCGGCACAAAAGGAATTCCTTCTTCCAACAATTTCTCTTTTATATAAAATGTCGTTCTATCAAGAAATATGGCACAGTTTAATCCTGTTATTTTTTCCACTTTTGCTCTATCTCTCCGTAACATGATAAGGCCAACATTGTCTTTCGGATAAATAGCCATCCATACTACACCATTCGTCTCTACTTTGAAAATGTCATATCTCCCACGATAAACCAATGGAAACTTTTTATATAATTCTTTATCTTCCATTATTGTCACCTGTTGCCGCAATGACTTCTCCAAAAATTCTTTCATATCAATCACCTTTTATAAATTTGACTTTTTTTATGTCACATTTATAATTCAACATATTTTCGTTGTATTTTCAAGAAAATAGTATTTACACGATATGATAAAAGGCGCCGGATTTCTCCAACGCCTTACTATTTTTCTATTATTCCGATCCGATCTTCCAAAGGTATAAATAAGGTGTAAATTATTGATTAATCCCCAAAGAATCCAATAAAATCAAGGTTTTCACAGCATCCATTAAACATTGCCGTGGCAGATAAATAGTACCTTTATTTTCTCCATTTTATCTCCTCATATCCTCTCAAAGCCTTATAAATACTGGCTTTTCAGCCTTTGTGCATTTTTTACTTGAAAGGTTCTTTTTCTTATAAATTCTTGTATTTTCTCATGTTTTTTCGGGCATTTGTGGTACAAATGGGTTATTTTTAAAGTCCCAAATTCCTTATGAAATAAGGTTTACATGAGTTATTTGTGCATGTTTTTGGGTTACAAACTTTTTCTTTTCCAGTTCATCCCTTGCTTCTTTTAATCTGGCAAGTTCTTTCTTTGCATCATCATAGCCGGTGTGCGTATAAATATTGAGTGTTACAGATATATCTGAATGTCCCATCAGATATTGCAGTGTCTTTGGGTTCATCCCTGAATTGGCCATATTGGTACAATAAGTATGCCTGCATACATGTGGAGTAACTGGCGGTAATTGCAACAAATGCTCACGATTATATTTTTCTCTTGCATGCTGCATGTACTTTTCCCAATGAAGTGCAACCATTGGCCTTCCATTCTTGTCCAGAAACAGAAATCCTCCATATCCATCCACCATCGGCTCACGTTTTGGTTTCCTTCTATTCTTCAAGATTCGAAGAAATGCTTCTTTTACATCCGCTTCCATTGGAAGTAACCGCGTACCACTTGTTGTCTTTGTAGATACGATGATATACTTCATTTCTCGAGTTCTTTGCAACTGATGATTCACATTGATAATATCTTCTTTAAAGTCCAAGTCTTTTACAGTAAGTCCACAAAATTCAGATATTCTAAGACCTGTCTTGAATAAGATATAAAATGCATCATAATACTGATTATAATGCGGATCATTCTTTACAAAATCAAGAAATTTAGTTTCATCTTCCGGCGAAACAGCTTGTCTTTTCTGACTGTCATTAACAAGTACTGTACCTAATTCAAATCCAAATGGATTTTTTAGAATCAAGTCATCATCCACAGCCATTTGAAAAGCAGGTCTTAAAACACCTCTGATGGAATGAATGGAACTATATCCTCTACCATCTCTTTGTAGTTTTATCAGAAAAATCTTTGCATCAGAGAGTTTCACATCATCCACTTTCTTATAAGCGAATTCTTCCTTTTTCAATACATTCACCACAAATTTGTAATTCGCTAAAGTATTATGCTTTACTCCTGTTTTCAGGGAAAGATATCGTTCCACAAGTTCAAGCACTGTAATGTTACTTCCTGTAATCCCTTGCATCTGTAAGGACTGAACTTTTCTTTCTTTTTCCCTGAGAGAAAGATCTGCCCGTTTACCTTCCGGCATCTTATCTGCTTCTGTCAATCTCCAACTATATAATATTTTACGCTTACCAAGTGAATCTGTATATTTATAGCGGTAACGTCCACTTGGTTCCTGCCATTCTCCTTGCTGGAGAACTCTGCCTTTATCATCACGTCTCTTTGAAATCATATCCTACCTCCAAGGGGACGCAACATGATATTGTTAGTATATCATGTAACCCCTAATTCGAACACCTCCTTCTTTTAAATTTCATTTTATATCGCACTGAGTGTATCAATAAATTTTTCAAATCTTGTTCGTTTTATCTGTACACGATTCCCATTCCAAAGCAAATACTCTGCATTTGGATTGTCACTGACTAACTTACGAAGCTTTCCTTCTCCAATACGAAAATAGGATGCTGCCTCTTCAATGGATAATGTATACTTCTTCCAATAAGGTATATCATAACTTGTCATTTGTATGCCTCCTTCTATTATCTTTGTTTTTGACATTGGCGGCTGGCAAAGGTATCTATAAAGACTGCCAATGCCAACGTAGTTTTTTGCCAATGTCATCCTTTATTCTGTGATTAACGCAACTGTTTTTCTTCCCTGACACCAATCGTAGCTCAATCTGTTTTCCAGCTGCTTTCTTGCATCTCTTCCTGTTCTGGAAGAAATCCCATAGGCTAGCAGTTCTGCCTCTAATTCTTCTAAACACATTACTTTCCGTTTGGTTAATAACTCCAGAATCAACTTCTGTGCCTTTTCCAGTTTCGTTTCCTTTTTCGTTCCTGCTTTCCCCATCAGCAGATCTTCAATGGATATATCGTATTCTCCTAACCATTTTAAGCCTTCTTCTCCTAAAGAAAACGCTACCGGATTTTCCTTCTTAGCAAGAGAATCCTTTTGCTGATATACCACTCGGACATCCTGTTCCTTCTCTTTTTCCACCTTTTCTACAAATAAGATGCTTCGTACTGCCGCTGCGATATCAATGGATCCCAGGGAACGGTAATCGCTCTGACTTCCCGATGACTTATTCAAATGTCCAATGAGAACAATGGCACATCCAGTTCTCTCTGCAATCGTACTGAGATGTCGAAATAATGGCCGGATCTCATTAGCCCGGTTCATATCCACATTGGCTCCCAGATAGGCCTGTATGGGATCCATGATCATGAGGCGTACATTGTTCTGGCGGATGGCTTTTTCAATCCGATCGTCCGTCATAGAAAGCTGTTTTTCATCTTCATTGATGAATCGCACCCTTGTCATATCTGCACCACATTTTGCTAATCTAGGCTTAATGGTATCTGCTATCCCATCCTCTGCTGTTTGATACAATACATTAAAGGGTTCTATAGGAAGTGCATTGGGAAGTTCTTTTCCATTCGTACAGTATGCGGCGATTGCCATTGCAAGCCATGTTTTTCCTTTTCCCGGATTCCCCTGGATCAAAGTAACCTTTCCAAAGGGAATGAACGGATACCATAACCACTGAACCACCGTTTCCTCAACCTCCGACATCTTCATGACCGGAACTGGTTTTTCCCTGGCATCTCTCCAACACATCTGCTTTGCCATATTTTCTACCGGAACTTCTGCTACCAGACATTCATTCCAGTCTTTCTTCACCGGTTCTAATCGGTACACACTCAGTTCCTCCTGAATAAGAGAAACAAACTGCCTGCATCTCTCATTTCCAGGCTCATCATTATCCAGACACAAGTAGATGGAATGGATATGAGGATATTCTGTATACATCCGTTTCATTGCTTTTTCACTCAATCCTCCCAGGGAAATATAACTATGCTTTTCCCATTCTTCTGGAACTGCAGTGATATAAGACAAAAGATCAATGGGAGATTCAAACACAAACAGTTTTTCATCCGTTCCTATATGGCCAAATCCATAGGCTTTTTCCGAACCTCTTGCCTCCCCACGATATTTGTTCTCATCAGTTCCACGCATAGCTGCATATCTGGGATTCTGTTCTTTATCTCTTCCAACGAACACCACATTGTGATAGTTTTTTACTTTCATAAATATCCCCCTTTTCAATCATCTGATCTACCAGTTGTTCCGATAGTTTTCTCTGTTCAATGAGATACTTCCTTGCAATCTCACAGCTTTCATTTCTTTCTGGCAATTCCAATCCAGGCAAGGGGATGGGGCAGACCTTCTGTCTGCCTGCATCTTCCTTCGCCGTTCTTCTATCGGTTTCTCTTACTCCCTCTTCTCCTAATAATTCTTTGACTGCCTCTGCAAAAGAAAGACCGTAGAATTCTTTCATAAAATCAATGGCATGACCGCCTTTATTCTGACTAAAACGATACCATTCGTTCTTGTTGATCATCACACTGTCATGTCGTAACCACCGGTATTCCTTTCCACATCGTTTGAACTGTTCTCCTCTCCCAGAAAGAAAAACATATAAATCGGTATCATCTGCTCTTTGGATTTGTTCTCTTGTATATTCTTCCATCTTCTAAAATTCCTCCTATAATTCCATTCCATGATGTTTCTTCTTTCGTTTCATGGTTCTCACTGCTTCTTTTGTTTCTGTGGATTGCTCCCGTTTGTTTGTTTCTGGAAGAGAGACACCTTCTCCTTCCTCTGCCATCAAAGCTTCCACATGATTTTTGATTCCCTCATACTTTCGTAACATGGCGTGGATCCGTTTATCTTCTTTTCGCAAAGCCCTATCTCTTCTGATAAACGAGCGGCTTCTCGTTTCCATTGTCCTTCCGGAATCTTCCCACTTGGGTCTAGATTTTCTTTTAAGATTCTTTCCGAACGATAATATCCGCTAAGTTCTTTCTTATGTTCCTCTTTGAATTTTTCCCTGCCAAAATATTTGTTCTTTAATTCCAGATAAACAGGTCTCGTTTCAAAATACTCTTTCATTGCATAAAGATTGCTGTTGACACTTCGCAAAAGCAGACCAGTTGTTGATTCAACCTCTGACTCACCTCCTTCAACTGAATATCTAATTCCTGGATTTTCTCTGTCAGCTGTTCTGGGGTTCTCACATCCTGCTCTTCCAGAAAGCGGATCGTCTCTGCAAATTGTTTCAGATTTGTATTCTTCGCCTTTTGTGTTCCATAAGCGTAGGATTCTGCGACTGCATTTCTCTTGTCATAATAGTTTCTTAGATAATCCGCTAAAGTTGGCTGATGTAAGAACAGCATCCGTTCCATCAACTGGCTTTGTCGAAACAACGACCATTGAAGAAGATTCTTTGCCCGTTCTTTCATATCATTTAAGGCTCGGATGAGTCGGTTTAAACTTCCCAGTGCAGTGGAAATTCCTCGTGCTTCCATTGCTTGTACATTCGGTCCTTCATGCACCATCGGGATCTTATCAATCCCCCGTTCCTCATAAGATCTGGCATCGACTCTTTCTGTAAGTCCTTTTTCTTCATACAGTTCGTTACACATCCTCGCCCAGGCACTTCTCAATTCTTCCAAGGTTTCTTTCCTGCTCCAATCCGTTGTATGTACCGCCCGAAATACCAGTTGTCCTTTCTGATTCAGAACCGGCTGTCCATCCGGTGTCAGTACTGGAACCTTTTTTTGTTTTTTGTCCCCAGGTGCCATCTTTAAAGGGCGGATGGGAACCATGATGTGCATATGGGGATTGGGAATTTTATCCTTTGCCTTCTTCGGATCATGGATTGCCAGATCTGCGATCATCCCTCTTGCGACTAACTGTTCTTCTACAAATCTTCTTGCAAGCTCAATATTTTCTTCCATAGAAAACTCATTCATCAAGGTAATGTCAAAGCTGTGTGCCAGCTGTGCTTTCTTGTTTCCTTCGATCCATTCCACCTCATTCCAAAGTATCTCCCTGTCTTTGAATCTCTCTGGAGCCTGTTTGGGAAGGTGGATCTCCGCTAATACCACACCGCCTTTTCTCGTATAATCACTTACTTCCCCGTAATACGTACATTCCAGTTTTGTACCGGCCGATAGGCAGCACTGGCAATGGCAGACTGTCCTTTTCCTCTGGATAATTGATTCAGATGAAAGTGATAACATCCCATCTTACTCATCTCCCTGTGGCAGTTCGCCTCGCTGCATTGCCTTTAAAAGTGCTTTCTTCTGCAAATTCTCGTTCTTTTGCTTCTGCCGCTTCCGCCCGTCCACGAACCATTTCATGAACGACATCACAAAACTTACAAGCGGGATCATGAAGAAGTTCATCCATCAGCTGATAAAATTCTGCTTCTGTCAGATATTTGGTATCTTTACAGATTGCTTCTATGGCCGCTCCTTTCTGGATCAACAGATGAGTTCGTGCCTTTCGTTTTTTTTTTTCTGTGTATCTAGATAGTTCAAGGATCTCTGGATCCTGTGTTCTGCCTGTTCCTTCTCAAGCTTTGCCTGTTTCAATGCAGCTTCTGTTTTTTCAATCTCATAAAGTGCTTCTTTGGTATATTCCTGAAATGTTTTCTTCTTCTCCATATCGTTCTTTTCCTCCTTTTTCAACTCTTCTATTTTCTCTGTTACGGGATAGGCATTTCTGCCGGAAGGGAACCCTTCTTCGGATGGATCATCCGCAAACACTTTCGAATTCCCCTTCAGAAAGATGCTACTTCCGTAGGACGCACATACCTTGTAAGGTATATAAGTGCGCTCTTCTGCTTTCAGCATCCGAGTTATTCTTACTCAAACGGAAGTTCTTCTCCGTCTGGAAGATGCATAAATCCATCTGGATCGGTATCTTCTTTCTTTTCTGCTCCTGTCAGTTTCTTCCCTTCTGCGAAATAATGTTCTTCTACGATCACGTTAGTAGCATAAACTTTATTCCCCTCCTGATTCACATAGCTTCCTGTCTGGATCCGTCCGCTTACTAAAATCTTCAAACCTTTTTTTTAGATATTTTTCTGCAAACTCAGCATTCTTCCCAAAGGTAACACAGGAAATAAAATCTGTTTCTGCCTTTCCATCCTTTCGATATCGTCTGTCTACTGCCAGTGTGTATCGTGCCATTGCAGTACTGTTTTCATTCTGGAGATATTTCACCTCTGGATCTTTTGTCAGTCTTCCCATTAAGATTGTTTTGTTCATGTAATTTCTCCTTTCCCTTTTCGTTTTTCTTTGTTCTTGAATCAGGCCGATTCTTTTTAAAGCAAATGTAATTTGTTCCTCATATATCAGAACGTAGAGAGGGCTTTTTACAAATAAAAAAGGAATTTTATTTTTTTTGCCCTCATATAACGAAAGGCTCAGAGGGGAAAATACAGGGTGGAAACGGAATTTTTTTATTTTTCTGCATAAAAAAAACAACCCTATGACTTCATTGAAATCATGAGGATTGCTTCAATTTCTAAATTAATATTAAATTTTACAATATATGATTTTATCATACACTACTATTTAAATTTCGCAAATAATAGTCAACTACTATACAAGTTGTGTCTCTATCTATAGCAATTTGTTCTGAAGGCAGCCCATAAATTTCATAGATATCATCAAATTTCCAACATATAAAATATCCATGCTCGTGTTTTTTGTATTCAGCAACATCATGTCCTTGCTTTATTCGTTCTATCGCTTTTCCAATATTGTTACTACTTTGATATTTTTTTTAAGGTTGCTTTTCCAACATAATGTGATAATTTACCCACAAAATTTTTATCATATGCCCAATCATCGATATTATCTACGCTCATTTCAACTTGTTGTGCATTCTCAGCCAGATAGTCCAATAAGACTTTTACTTCTCCATCTAATAGTCTTCTTGATGATAATATTTTCATTTGAAGTTCGTCTATTTCTTTTTGTTTCTTTTTTCTTCTTAAAATCAGCAGCCTTTTATTGTCTCTACTAATCTTTCAACTTCCTTTAGACATTCTCCATTATATGACTCTTGTATCGTCTTCTTTTTCCAATGAGCCCGTAATACTTTCTTGTTATTTATTTGCCTAATAATTTCATCTTTATATTCTAACAATAACTCATTGTATTTCTTTTTTGCTTGCTACAATGTCTATATCCCAACCGTTTGTACTTACAAAAACCTGCAATGGAATCTTTATAAATACTACATATACACTTTCAATTCCATCTATTGTCAAAAGTTCCTGTGTTTCAGTTCTTATCCCATCGGCAATTCGTGTTGCAGAATATTCATCTTGAAAAATTTCTTGAATATCCTCAAATCTACTGACTATAACCTTCATATCTTCTGCCTGAACAAGTGGTTCTAGTTTGTTATCATCAATTATCCCCTTTTCAACAACTTGATATCTAGTAATATTCTCTAATATTTTTCCTTTAAAAGAATCCATATAGATATCTTTCATAATATCTTGCTGTTTCTCCACTCTTTCTAAATTGCTTAGGGCTTGCTCACCTTTTTTTAATAACGAACAAATATCAGATGATACAGATATTAAATCTTTTACATGCAAATCTGCGAGAGTAACATCCAATAACGGCCTAGTAATTCCTAAAATTTTCGCAATCTCATCCACTTGGTGAACGCCTATAGAAACAATCTGTAACACTTTTTCCTCTACCAGATTTAGCTTTACAGTTTTTCTTTTTGTGATTTTTAGTGCATATTTATAAACTGGTAAATATACTTCATCATCAAGCAAAAATTCATATCCATCATTTTGCCTAACAATGTTTGTTACCCATTTATGAATTAGATTCTCTTTCAAATAACTTTCCTCCATCGCATTGTATAATTTCACATTCTTCTTCCTCAGAGATATAATCTATTATTTCAACAAATTTATTATCTTGATCGTCAAAATTGTAAAAGAAATTTTTATCTCCACACACAATTAATAATTTTTTGCTCTAGAAAAAGCTACATTAACTCGTTCCTTCTCCTTCTGAAATCCAATAGAATCTCTTGTTCTTACAGTGCTATAAATTATAATATCATTTTCTCTTCCCTGAAATGCATCTAAAGTATTAATATCAATTTTTGATGCTATTTTGTCAAGTCCTGTAGCCTTAATAGATTTTCGCAATAATTCTTTCTGACCACTATACCCTGTAATAATTCCTATATCTAGCCCCTTCAATTCTCCAGTACTTTTTAAATCATCTAATATTTCTAAGATAATTTTTTTCTTCTTCATTTATATATGAACCACCTTTTGTTCTTTTCTGTGATTTTTTCTTATTTGCAGAAGTATCAAACCACACTATTGATTTTCCAACATACCTGCTCAATCCATGTCGTTTTTCATCGTCATTACATCCTGTATCAATAATTCCTCTGTAAAATACTTTACTTATCAGATTTCCTATATTTTCAATCATTCTATACTGAGTGGTCAAAATTTGTTTATGTGTATCCGGCAACGAATTGTATAAAATATCAAATAATCTATAGTCTGGATTTTTAGTCAATTTAGCCAATGTTGGTGATACCTCTGCATCTGCATATGCTGGCAACTGATTTTGATCGCCTACTAAGATAATCTTTTTTGCTTTAATAATCGATACCAGTAATTCTGGTGTTGTTGCTTTAGCAGCCTCATCAATAATTACATAATCAAATGACATATCTTTTATTACTTCATTAGACAAAAAATCCAACACATGTTCCCGCAATAACCACTGCACTTCGAATCATTTGATAATCTAAACTGTTCTGATCTACTAATCTATTTATCCAATCTTCCTGTATTTTCTTAACTTCTTCCCATTTTTTCACCTCGTTTTTTATCGGTTATAGTATTCATCAAATCATTTTTTTTGCTCTACATATTGCTGAACATTATTTTTTATTTCGGAAACCAATTGCTCTCTATGTGCAAAGCAATTGTGTATTTTGTCGCAATTTCTTCAGAAATATTCCTTTCCGCACCAATTCTTATTATCTCCAATGGATTATCAATAGCTTTCCCCAATCCTTCTAAAATATTATCAACTGCCGTATGTGACTGCGAAACAATAAGTATTTTAGGACTATCGGTCATCTTTATATCCCTTTTTATAATTTGCCCAACTATTTCCTTTATAACAGATGTCTTACCTGTCCCAGGCGGTCCTTGGATTAAGCATATATTTTCCGTATTTAGAGCCTTCATCACAGCTTGTTTCTGTGATTGATTTAATACTTTTGAAATAAAACTAGGCTGTGAGATTGTCTTTATTTCCTCTGGTTCATCCAAACATAAGATAATGTCTTTTAAACTTCTCGCAGAATATTCATCTTTTTTCAAATCAAAAATTGCTCTAAATTGTCGTTTATAAGCCATAGTCTTCGCACGAAAATCTTCAAGAAGTGGTGTATTTTTATTCAATAATTGTCTTACTGTTGGTTTCAATCTCCCTTTTGTTAATGATAAGACAATTTTTACTGAATCATCATCACATACAACCTCTTCAAAATTTCCTACCTCCGTATAAATAACTCCTTTTTTGGCCTTGGCTTTCTACAACAAATCTAGTTGGTGGCATCAATTCATCAATTGATTTTTTCTCGCAATCAATCAGATTGAAAATCAGTTGACCTCCATTAATCTCATATTTATCATATTTTATAATCGCAGATTTTCCTTTTTCTTTTTTCAACAGCCTCTGTAAGACCAATTCCCAACCACCAAACAAATTTTCAAACTTTTCTTCTTGCAATTGATATTGTTTATTATCATCTTGATGGTTTTTAAACATAACAACCAGTTGGTGATTGTCTTGTGGATCATACCCATTATCTCTGCTATTTAATACAAAGGATATTTGTCCAACAATTCTAAAGCTTCTTTTAATATTTATATTTCTTCTATCAGCAGTAATTTTTCCAACATATGTTACATACATTTTTCTGCTCATTTTCATCGTATCCACACTTCATAATCATTTTTTCACCAGTAATTACATACTGCTGATCTTTTACATCATAATAACCATAGGATTGTTTAAATTCATTTTTGAGAAATGAATTAGTAAACTGTACCATTGTCATATTTTCTTCAACAATAGAATTCCTTTTTAATTGAACCAGCTTTCTAGAATCAATTGCAATACTATAGCTACAACTTGATGTATTAAGATTTCCTATTAACCGCTCCAAAATCACAATTACATTTTCCAGTGACTCTGGTCTATTTTCAGGCTTTTCTTGAACTAATGATAATAGAATATCTTTTATCTCTTTTCTTCCAGTCCACTCCTCAATTCTACTATTAATATCACTTCCATTTTTTTTTGTGATAATAAAATTTCACTCATTATTATTCCTATTGAATAGTAATCACATTTTTCTGTGATATTTTTACCCAATATAAGTTCTGGTGCAGAATAACCTTCTGAATATAATGGCATAGTAGTCTCGGAATCCATAACTGTTTTTATTTTACTTGTTCCAAAATCAATTAACGTAACCTTATCTGCATATTTATCATAAATTATATTTGAAGGTTTCAAATCTCTATGAATCACATTATTCGAATGAGCGTTATTTACTGCTTTTAAAATCTGAAGACATATTTCATACTTTTTTTTAGTTGCGTATATTTATTCCAATTTATATGGTCTAAAGTTTCACCCGGAACATAGTCCATAAGAATTCCACCATAGCATTCGTTCTCCTTAAAAGGATATAACTCTGTACTGCTATCTCTTAACTTTACTATTCCTTCACAAACATTCAATGTTCGTAAGGCTTCAATCTCTCTTTTAAAAATTAGTTTTTGCAAACCATTTTCAATCTTCGGAAAGCACTTAAGCACATACAACTTTTCTTTATTTTGCGGTTTTACTTTAAATACGATATTCCCCATGAAGAAGATTTGTGTAATAGTTCCACCACTTCATAGTTCATAATAATTTTTTCATTCATTACCTTCTCCATCTTTCACCTCCGAGATATGCTTTTATTTCTGCATTTTTCTCACATATTCATAAATTCGCTTAAGCATTCCGTCTCTATCTTCTCCTAATTCTCCACAGATTTTTCACCAAATCCCATATACGTATTGAATCCAAGCATATATACAGCCATTGCCATAGATAATTCACCATTTTCATCACCATACAATGATGCCACTTTTCTCAATTCATCAATAACAGTATCGTGTGGTACTTCAACGCCACCTTCTTCATTTACAACAGAATTGATTACTTCTGGCAATGCCATGCACATCTTATAAAATGCATCTTCTTCACCAGTAAGAATTGCATAAAACTGATCCATACTCACACGACGAATTAATCTATGCTGTACATTTTTTCCATCAACTTTTGTTGACCACTTTATATTCTGTGATTTCTTTGCAATTGCTTCAACCAACAGGCATGCACAATCATCGTCTTCCAGAATCTGTCCTTGCATTTTTATATATGTTTTTGCAGAAGATGCAGAATTCATAGTATTGTGTTTGTTCTTCATTTCTACATATATTGTATGTACAATATCTCCATCTGGCATTTGTATTCCATCTGGATTTCTGTAAATAACATCCCAGCCTGCCTGTGGGACTTCACAGCCTTTGAAATAAGAAAAAATATTCTGATGAAAATATCCTATATCATTATTATTAGACTTATCTCTCTGCCGGAAAATTTCATTATTTACAATTTCTTCCCAGCTTGTACGATACACCGATTTATCAAAAATCAGCTTGATTGGATCAATCAGATTACTGTTGAATCGCTTCAAATCATACGATTCTAGTTTTTCTCCATATTTCATAATTGTTGCACGCACATGCTTCTTAAAATCTTCTTCTGATATAAAATCTAAATTCCACACCATTTATTTTACCCCCTCTAATGATTTATGTATCTCCAACCCAATTTCATATGCTAAGTTGACAGGAACAGCATTGCCAACCTGTTTATACTGAGATTGAACACTTCCACAAAACTGCCATTCATCTGGAAATGTTTGGCATCTTGCATTCTCACGTACTGTAAACGGTCTTGCTTCCAATGGATGACATCTTTCTGTTTGCTTTTGAGACGGAGAAGTCAACACAGTCAAAGACGGTTCATCTAAGCTCATACGCCTTAGAATCCCTGTTCTACCACCTTGCATATTCCAACAACTTTTCATATATGCTTTTGCAATCTCCGGATCAATATCTCTCCAATAGCCTCCTGGTGGAACTAATTCAAATATTTTCGTTTATTTTCTCCATATGGTACTCCTGGTCCTTTTGGACAATCTAACAGAATATCTCTCAAAACAGGTTTATATTCATGTTCTTTTGGAAATGAGAATGAAACTTTTCCCACTAAATCATTTCTAATTCCAACAGTGATTAGTCTCTCTCTTTTTCTGCGGCACACCAAAATCCCACGCATTTAAAACCTTTTTCTGAATGGTATATCCCGCCTGTTCAAAAATATTTGTTATCGTTGCATATGTTCTTCCCTTATCGTGAGTCAGCAATCCTCGCACATTTTCAAATAAAAACATCTTTGGCTGTAATTTCTGTAAAAAGTTGCATAGTGATAAAAAAGTGTTCCTCTTGCATCTTCAAGTCCTAATCTTTTTCCAGCATAGGAAAAAGCCTGACACGGTGCCCCTCCCGATAATAAATCCAGTTCTCCTTTTTTTATACCAAAATAATCTTCCAAATCCAAACAAGATATATTAGCTATATCATCATGAATAACTCTCCAGTTCGGCCTATTGGTTTTCAAAGATTCTGCAGCATCTTTATCAAATTCTATTAGTCCCAATGGTTCAAATCCAGCTTTTTCTATCCCTAAAGCCAAACCTCCAGCTCCAGCAAACAGTTCTATGGTTGTAAACGCATCACTATCGATTTGTAATGGTTCTTCTTTTTGTATCTCTACAACATCTTCTATCTTACAATTTAATGTAAAACATATTTTTTCTATTGATTCAAATGAAACTGGCTCATTCTTTCCTAACCGAGCTAACACATTAAAACTTATTCCTGACGCTTCCTTCAATTCTGTGCGGTTCATTTTTTTATCTATCAGTAATTTCCATAATTTGTCATAACAAATCGCCATTATTTTTCCTCCATGCTCATAATTTCCGTGATTTACATCATATCATATCGTGCGAACCCAAACAAGTGTTTTCTCACGATATCATTAGATTTTCTCCTTTGCTTTAGAAACCCATTTTTTCGTATCATCTTATAACAACATCAAATATCATTTATTCTTGATTACATTATTATAAAAAAAGCCATGAGACTTAGTTAATAAAAATCTCATAGCTTTCCATGATCATGTCACGTTCCCAATTATAATTCTTTACTTTATACTACTTGCCAAAAATTAGTGGGGTATTTTCGGGTTATTTCTTCCCCACAAATGCCTCTCAAGTATTGATTTTACTGACTTTTTAAGGAGTTTTTCAAAGAGTGCCGTGGCAGATGAATAAAACTCTAATCATAAATTTCTCCTGTTCTGATATGCCCTATATTGCCAAGTTTTGCGTTGGTTTGTCGACTTTTCCGGGCATCCTATTTTTCTTCTCCCCAACTACACTTTTTGCAAAATAATGCAAAGCACTTCCATATACAGTAGTCAAATCGTAGTCAGCTCGGAGGGGCAGACTACGAATAGGGGTGTGCATCATTAAAGGCTTGATATATAAAGCATTATATAATACCGCACTTCGCCTAAATATTTTTTGTGTTTCACACCTAAAAAATCTGTAATAACGTGGATTTAATTACTTCATCTTGCAATTTAATATATTTAAAAAAACTAGCATAAACGATAGCAAACAAGGGTGTATATATCTTTGCACTTTCCCCCATTCAACTGTACCAGAATGTGTCTTATTATTACGCAATTTTACAAAAGATGCTATACTATTCTCATTTACTGAAGGTAACGAGTATTTTGACACAATTTCATCCACTATATCACTATTTTCATTATATAGTGTAAGTATTTTCTGTTTCAATGTATAATCCAGATATTGAAAAGCACTACTCATTGTAGTTTCTTTATTTACATCAATTTCATTATGTGCTTTAGTAAATTCGGCTATCGTATTTTTAATATTCTTTTTAGTTCCTCAATAAGTGCATCTTTCTCTCTTTTTCTCTTATCATCTAGTTGGTAAGAAACTTCTAACGCCGTACATAAATCTTGAACATTTTTAATCGATATTCGGTTAACCATCTTATTATCTTCTGGAAGAAGTTCCAGCAATGAATTAACCTTACCATTTACAATTCCATCTATTAAATTGGGAATATAATCAAAAACACTAAATATTGGAATCACTTTATGCCATTGCCTTATAGAATAATTCTCATAAGAATCAAAAATTTTACATATTCCTGTCTTAAAATACTTTTGTTCAGAATTTCTTTGACTAAGATATACCTCTTCAAAGCAAATATTATTTTGAGAAGTCAAAATCGCAACAATTTTTCTTGCTATAATGTAATATTTTTCCATCTTTTCAAATCCTTGAGCATTTTCAAAGGAAAAACGAAAAAAGGTATACACTTTTCCAAGATTATATGCACCCCTATTTTCTGCATTATTAGTTTCTGCGGTTTGTCCTATTGAAACAGTTAATGTTACTTTTTCATTTTCAATCTGAAATTGTGTTGTCCGAGTATAGGCACTCCAAGGACGCATTTTTATTGTTCTTGCTCCATCATATTTTAATAATTCGAGACATCTGGTTGCTCGATTGCTATGCCAGGAGTATATAATGCATTTATATTTCCACCACAAAACGTAATTGCATGAAATTTACACCAATCTTCCGTCAACATATTAAAAAATCCTTCAGCATTTCCACATGCCTTTATAATGATAGGCGTTGCAAATCTAATAGCCACATTAGTGCCAATAGGATCTGTAACAAATTTCCCATTACGCAATATTGCAATCATGCTATTATTATCTTCGCCGAATAAATATTCTGGTGTATCTGTCTTGTGTGATTTTATGCGATAAAGAGAATCATCTCTTTTTTTTGGGGATCACTTTGTGCTGGAAGCAAAGTGACTATATTATCTGATACATTATATGTATAAGTATCGCCTTCTACCCTTATATAGCCATAAAAATTCTCATCTATTTTTTTTCATATAAGCAACATTCTCTCTCCATATAATTTTTTATTTTAACAATACTGAAATTTTTGCTAGAAAACCCCCAAGCCATAAGAAATTCCCCACTATTGGAATGGTGACGATCAGTTAGCGAACAACAGAAAAATCTGTCATTAAAGGGAAGTGCTATCTGCTACGACAAAAGGATCTTCTTTTTTAATTTGTCTTGTCTAAACGTATACGATAACTCAATTTTCCTTATAAAATAAAAACACCAGTTCTGTTAATTTGATCTATTTCTTTATTTTTTATACTATTCCGATCCGGTCTTCCAAAGGTATAAATAAGGTGTAAATTATTGGTTAATCCCAAAGAAATCCAATAAAATCGAGGATTTCACGACATCCATTAAACATTGCCGTGGCAAACAAAAAGTATTTTAATCATTATATTTTTCCTCCTGAAATACCGTAGATTGCCCAGTTTTGCGGACTTTTTGAACTTTCCTGGCTTACATACTTCTGTGCAGTTTCTTGAAAATCACGCAAAATGCGGCAATTTACAGCCTAGTGTAGTAGTCGATAGTAGTTAATTGGTAGTCAGTTAAGGGGGTGCAGACTACTCCGATTTTTGAACCTTTTAACGATTGATTGAGTAAGGGGGTGCATTTTGAATCCCAAAGTTCAAGCACATATACCTTATTTTTTATATTTTTTTTTTCAAATTGTTCGTATCCTTTTTCATTCTGTGGATAATCTGAATTATGATATTCAGAATGCTCATCTTTTCTAATGACCGCCAAATTAGTAGGATCAAAAGCACGTTCTGGTTTATCTGCAACTCTATCTTTATGATGAACTTCAGCCATTCCATCTAATGGTTTACCTGACAATTCACTCACTTTTGACTTTCTCTCTTTAATTACCTTTTTCCCAAGTTGAGCCCTTTGTTTTGTAATTAAGTCTGCTTCTATGGCTCGCTGTCTACTCAATTCTTCATTATTTGAAAAAGCGTTAACACAATCTTGAGCATATCCTAATTTTTCTTGCTCCGTAATACTTCTTGGTTGCTGTCGTTTTTGAGAAATCTCTTTCTGCAAATGTGGAGTCGACATATATTCTACATCACCCACTTTTTTTCAAATCGCCAGGTGGCGTACTCATCATAGCATTGGTAACCCCTTTTCTATCTGTAACAAGCAATTTATTTAATTCTTTTCAGAAATAAAAGTTTTATTACCGATTGAAATACCTCCATCAGTAACAGCCTTTTGGATTCTCTGTTTATCTGAGTTTTCTAGATATTTATTATCCGGAAAATTGATATCATATGACGATGCTTTTCGTATCTCCAATTCTTCTTTCTTATTTTTAGATTCCATTTATTCTTCCTCTTCGTTAGCAAAACATTTCTGGATTCTTTCGTATATAATTTCCAGTTCTGTCATAGCCTTTTGTGCCTCCTCAGGACATGCCTTATTTGCATCTGGATGTATTTTTTTTTTGACTAAGTTTATATACCATTTTTTCGCTTTTTCCGCATCCTCAAGCAATTCCTCTGAATATCCTATATTTATATTTCTTACCTCCGGACGAGCATACAATAGTGAATAAATCATCTTCACATTCTCATTTTTGAAATAAACATCAGAATTGAAATTATTCCATTGCTTTTTTAATACTGCAATTACTGAAAACAATTCTTCATATGTTTGTGCCGTAACAGACATAGGAGTAATTTCACTATTTATAACTTTAAGAATATTGTTAATTGAATCAACACTCTTTAATTCTTGAATATCCTTAATTGAACATAAGTCTTTGGCGTTAATTTTCATAACTCTATTTTCCTTTCTCACATTCTTAACTATTTCATCATTTTATCTAGTATCATATACTGACCTAGTATTGAGACAACTTTTTATCTATTAAATGTTCATAGCAATTATACTATTTTTCCAAGCATCCTACAATTCCCAAGCACAAAAAAATAACGCCCACGGTTTCCCCTGAGCGTCTGCTGCTTGTCTTAAACTACTTTGAACATATTCTGTTTCATCGGCTTTTTGTCTTCTGCCTTATCCACTTCTTTTCTCTCGCCTGCTCCAGTTCCTCCATGCGAATCATCTCGTTCTTCGCATCATCCAGGCCAAGATGCGTATATGTGTTCATCGTCACTCCAATGTCGGAATGTCCCATCAGATATTGCAGTGTTTTGGGATTCATTCCGGCTTTCGCTTGGTTGCTTGCAGTAAGTGTGCCTGCAAATGTGCGGCGTAATCTTCGGAAGTTGCACCCTAAAAATGCTGTTGTATCGGTTCACCGCATTCTTAAGCCGATGCTCCCAATGAAGTGCTACCTCCGGCATTCCATTCTTATCTCGGAAAAGGAATCCCACATAACCATCCACCATAATCTCCGGAAAATCCGTTGGCCTGTCTTCCAAAATTGCCCGGAACATTCGGAACACGTCCTCCGTCATTGGAAGCTTTCTTGTACCGGCATTTGTTTTCGTGGATTCGATGTGATACTCCATGCTGCCAATTCGCTGAAGCTGATGGTCGATATTGATAATGCGGTTCTTTAAATCAATATCCTTAATGGTAAGTCCGCAAAATTCTGAAATTCGAAGTCCCGTATGGAACAAGATGTAGAACACCTCGTAATACTTGCAGTACACGTTATCATCGTGTACAAACTTAAGGAACTTTCTCATCTGGTCCTTTGTGATTGCCTCTCTAGTATCAAATCTTTCCCTTCTGTTAATTTCTGCTTTTCCAAACCAAGCACAGCACCCACACCTTCCAAAGATAATGGAAGTCCCATATAGGCTGACCACACCATAGAACATTTCCAGGACGCCGGTACAAGGTATGTTCCTGCTTCGTAGCCTAACATTCTAGAAATACAGATACGTTCAAACTGAGCATTAAATGACCATTTCGTAACAGCTTCATCTTCCAGCGCACTCATTACTTCTTCTGGTATTTTCTCTCCTTTTACAAGATCGCCTACTTTTACTTCTCCTCCGTCCACACTATACCCAAACAAGAGAACTTCAAAATCCGGTGATTCTGCATAACGGTAAACACCAGCCTTGGCAAGATTTACAGATGAAAATGTTTCAATATCAATTTCTAAATTCAACAAAATAATTTCCCTCCAACAAAAAAAATGGCGATATAGTAATCCTCCATACCGCCCATAACATTTATTCGTTATTCTGTTCTTTCTGCTCTTTCTTCATACGCATTCTCTTTTTCAGATAATGAATCCCGTCTGATACCATGATGCTAAATGTTCCAACCAAGAAGCCTATCGTGCATCCAAAACATACCACAAGCATAAAGTTCTGCACTTCTGTCATTGTCTCGCCCTCCCTATGCTAAGAAATCGTCATCCACTACTGCTCCGAAGTCATCTGCTTTCGCAGTGGTCTTGCCACCGAGAGACTCACCATCTCTAATCTTCTGAATATTTCCAAGACCGCAGGCAATCCCCTTATTTCCATTTGAGTTAAATGCATAGAAGTTAAGAGATACTCTTGCATAGCATCCGGAATATACTTCACTTCTGTCCAAGATAGGTTTTACTGCACGATCGACAATCTGCGGTGCTGTTGTGCTGTTCGCATTGATGAAGTAATGTCCTTTGTAAGCCTCATCGTCACGCTCGATATCACCATCGCGAAGTGGAAGCTTGATTGCAGCCTTATTAGGCTTCTTACCGCCGAATTTTGCAACACCCTTCCTCAATCGCAAAGCATCGATTGCTTTATTGACTGCATTTACGGTTTCTGTATCGTCCTTTGGAATAAGTACAGATACAGAATACTTTTCAGCTCCCCCATTGATGGAAACAGGCTCCCAACCGTGGAAATAAGAAAGTTTTGTGTTGATACCGGTGATAACTTTTGTTCTGTTCATGTTTGCCATAATACTAATCCTCCATAATTTTATCAAATTCGTTTTCTGCGTTTGTTACGTTCATAGCCGGACGCTTGTCTGTATTTGGTACCAGTATCGGCTTGCCCGGTGGTTTATAAATGAGGTCACCGAGAATTTCCTCAAAAGCAGATTTTCCCATCAGTTTCTGCATCTCTGTCATAGGAATTAACGTTTGACGGTAAATATCTGTGTAACCATGTTCCCTTCTTTGCTTCTGCAACCAGAAGTTCATCACGGTACTTGCGATTGGAACGGCCTTCAACTACTTTAAATCCATTCCACTCTTTTCCATGATGAATGGCAGCCTCCGTTGCATAAGCTGTGATTTCATTTGCCCACTTGGTCAGATCTGGCAAAACATCCAGTACTTCTTCAATCTCCGCATCTGTCAGAAGTGGCGGCATCTTAAATTCCAGTCTTGCCAACTTCATTTTTTCCTCTGCTCTTGCTCTGCATTTTACTGATACCTTGCAGAAGGTACACCATTCTCCTGGAAGATACTCACCATCGCCATCGTAGGCCATCTGTGCCTTCGGCTTCAGTTCTTCCTCTGCCCAAACTTTCAGTTCCTCAATCGGAATAGTCCATGTACTGACATTTTCCCTTCTTGGCTAAAAGATAGTCATAGAAACTTCTTTGATATCGTAAAGGGCATCGTAGATTTCTAATGTTCCAAGTGCATATAGCATCATCTAAGGGTTGTGTTCCGCTTCGACAAATATGCCTTGTCCATATTTGAAATCAATGATATGAAGCTTGTCATCGGAAATGATGATGCAGTCCCCTGTTCCAAATCCCTCCGGCACATAACAGGAAAAATCAAGTTTCTGCTCAATGAGAATCACCGGATCTTTGCAGGACTTTTTTGCTTCTTCGTATTGCTCCATGACAAATTCCGCATAAGCATCGGTGCATTCTTCCATTTCATCTGAGTTGTAATCAGAAACAGGACGCTTGCTTCGCTTCTTTAAGAACTTCTTCAGCTTATGCTCACATAGAGCATGTGCCGCAGTTCCTTCCCTTGCCGCTTCCGATGTGGTGTTTTCAAACTCTAACTCCAGTCTTGCAGATGGTGTGCAGTTCAACCATCTGTGCGAACCAGAAGCGGATAATACTGCATGGCCCAGGTCAGCCTCTCTTGTGCCTTTGGCACAATTCACCTTCTGTTTACTCATTTTCAATCGCCTCCGCATCTTTTAATACTGCTGCAAAGTCTTTTGGATCAATGTCGCTCAGACGGCTTGCTCCGTACTTAGTTACAATCGCTCTAACTTCTGCCGTGTAACCAGCCTGACTTTTGCTTGCTTCGAGCTATCTCGTTTATCTGAAATTTTCTTGTTTCCAAAAACTGGGCCTGTTCCGGACTAATGGAAATTGGTGTGTACTTCATTCCCTCTTCCAGAACTGCTACCTTATTGAAATTGGAGCTGCCGCCAAAAGCGGAAGTCCAACTGTCTCTGCCCCTCTGTGGATCCTTTACGGTTCCCGGATCCTCCAGAATACCGCCCGGCGTGGCACCATTTGCAAAGAACTTGGCACCATACTCTTCGCAGGCAATGGCCATACCAATGGCATTCTTCGCCATGGCAATCGGAGAATATCCTACCAGTCCGTCAAATCCCAGACCGGGAATATGAAGCACATCCGAAGGTTTCAGATTCACCATACTTCCTTTCATGGTCGGTGCATCATCCTTGCTGGTGTTATACTGATAATAAAGCTGTCCCTTATCATCCCTGTCCACCGTCATTCGGTTTGGCATCAGGGGATACAATGCAATAATCTCTCCCTTTCCACCCTCTGAGTTATATTTGTACACATGAAGTGGAAGGCTTGCCACCGCCTCTGACAAAATGCGCACACAGGAATACACCGCCGTCATCTGCATAGCAGAACGCTCATTGACATTCTTACCAATGGAACTACCACCGATAAAGAATCGGTATGCACTGCCCGATGTTGCATTCTTTGGCTTATCTCTTGATTTGAAAATTCCTTTTAATATTCCCATAGCATTCACGCTCCTTTTTATTTCCAAATTTTTCATTGACATTTTTTAAGATCATTCCATATAATATATTAGACACGTCATCAGACGCGTCCACGGAAAAAAATTCAAGTTATTGACTTGAATCACTTTTGTGCTATAATGTTTATAGAGGATAGCGACGAGATCAGCTATATCAAGAAAACCACGCGATAGTCGCGTGGTTCCGTGAAAGCTTTAGCGGTGTATTCAGAAATAAAAACTCCTAATGTGTATAATAAAAACGTGACCTGCCAGTTACGTAAATAAAAACACATTAGGAGGACCGTATAATGTCAGAACAAAATACAGACGTAAAAAGCTTAGCACATACAAAATGGAATTGCAAATATCATGTAGTGTTTGCACCTAAATATCGAAGGAAAGTATTTTATAACGAAAAGAAAGAAGCAATTCGTGAAATAATCCGAACACTGTGCCAATGGAAAGGTGTTGAAATCATCGAAGAAGAAGTATGTCCGGATCATATTCATTTACTTCTGAGTATCCCGCCCAAAATGAGCGTTTCGGGATTCATGGGATACTTAAAAGGAAAGAGTAGCCTAATGATATTTCAGAGATTCGGAAATATGAAATTTGCATACCGAAACCGCGAGTTTTGGTGTAAGGGATACTATGTTGATACAGTAGGGAAGAACACGGCAGCAATAAAAAGTTACATAGCCAACCAGCTAAAACAAGATAAGGAAATGGATCAGATTAGTCTATTCGATCCGCGAGACCCGTTTACGGGTAGCAAGTAATCCTGCGCGTGGCTGGCAGGCCAATAAAAGACGCACTTGTGCGTGGCTAGTAATATTAGGGCTATGCCCGTCCATAAACCTGAGCCCAGTTCCGGATTGTTGCAGTCCATTTTTTGTAGCTTCAAAGGTAGCCAGATAAAGGGCTTTTAAAAGGGCTGTATCGCTTGGAAAGACGCTTCTCTGACGGTTCAGCTTCCGATAAGTGGAATTCAGAGATTCAATGGCATTTGTTGTATAAATGACAATTCTTTGGATAATGAATTTAATCTTTATTCCTTCATGCCTCGAATGTATTCGTTTTATACCAACATCAAAGCGGATTATCTTATTGCCAGCCATGTTGTGATCGATAGTTTTGTCTTTCTCATCCATACTTCTCCAAATGGAGACGCAAAATGTGATTTCCTTTGCTGTTCAACATTTGCCAAGGGTGACCGTGATTATGAACAAAATCAAAAGAAACGCACTTTACTCAAAAAAGAGCGCATACATATTCCATCCAATATAACTACTGTTTTACTCAACAAATTAGATAATGAATCCTCATAGGGAACATTTCACTAAGCAACGCTTGAAAATGTTCCCTATTTATATGAATAAAATTCCTCTCGCATCGTACACACTCTCTGTATTCATATTTCCACAACGAATTGCTCTGTCCAATCCTATAATCGTTGCAATGGCACCGTCAATCTTCTCTGTGGATTTTTCTTTGTCTGCCTTGATATTTCCTGCTGGGTCTGTTCGAATAAAAATATTATCCATCATCCATCGAAGCACCGGATGTCCTCCATGAGCTAATTTCTGCTCCAGTGTAAGCTTCATCAGTTCCTTTGTCGGTGGACTCATATCTTTAAATCCCTGTCCAAATGGAACAACTGTAAATTCCATCCCTTCAAGGTTCTGCACCATCTGTACTGCTCCCCAACGGTCAAATGCAATCTCACGGATGTTAAATCGTTCTCCCAATTGTTCAATAAATTTTTCAATGTATCCGTAATGAACTACATTTCCTTCTGTAGTCTGTAAAAACCCTTGCCTCTCCCAGATATCATATGGAACATGGTCTCTTCGGACTCGAAGTTCCAAGGTATCTTCCGGAATCCAGAAATATGGTAGAATGGCAAACTTATCATCCTCATCCATCGGTGGAAACACCAACACAAAAGCCGTGATGTCTGTGGTAGATGATAAATCCAAACCACCATAACATACACGGCCTTCTAAATCATCTTCATTTACATGAAAATTGCAGGCATCCCATTTATCCATCGGCATCCAGCGAACTGCCTGTTTGACCCATTGGTTCAGTCGAAGCTGTCTGAACGCATTCTCTTCTCCCGGATTCTGCTTGGCAGAATCACAGGCTGCTTGAACCTTGTCAATACTTACTGTAATTCCTAAAGATGGATTTGCTTTCTTCCATACTTTCGGATCTGTCCAATCATCCGTTTCCTCTGCACCATAAATCACAGGATAAAATGTCGGGTCTATTTTTCTTCCCTCAATGATATCTTTTGCTTTCTGGTGTGTCTCATAGCAGATACTGTTTGTATCTGTACCTGCTGTTGTTATCAGAAAATACAAAGGCTGTGTCCTGGCATCTCCAGAACCCTTGGTCATTACATCAAATAACTTCCTGTTCGGTTGTGTATGCAGCTCATCAAATACAACTCCATGAATATTGAATCCATGCTTAGAATAAGCCTCTGCCGACAACACCTGATAAAAACTGTTGGTTGACTGGTATACAATCCTTTTCTGGGAAGCGAGAATCTTCACTCTCTTATTCAGCGCCGGACACATCCTTACCATGTCCGCCGCAACCTCAAATACAATAGATGCCTGCTGCCTGTCTGCAGCACAGCCATAAACTTCACCTCTCTCTTCTCCATCTCCACAAGTCAGAAGCAGTGCCACTGCAGCCGCAAGTTCCGATTTTCCCAATATCCCGAATAATCTGCTCCTGCCAGTCAATCAGTTCAAATGGCTTTCCTGCCCATGTTCCCTTGGTGTGACACAGACATTCAATAAAGGAAACTGCATAGTCCGCCAGTTCCTTGTTATAAACGGAATCCTTCGCCTTGAATTTGGTCGGCTTGTACTTCTTTAATTTTCTCAAATGATCACCTCCAAGGCATAAAAAATGACCTGCCATCTGGCAAGCCGTACTATTTCTTCTACGAGAGAAAGAGCCATCGGCTCAATCTCAATGCTATTTAAATTTACTTATTTTCCCCATTCTTAAATGCAGAGGACCCAGTAAGATTTTTAAGCAAAATCTTCCGCTCCACTTTGTACTCTTCTCCGATGAAGCCAAGTCGGAGAAGAAAACACCGGAATGCATATTTTTCGTTCTCCACTTCTCTTTCCTGTACGCTGATCCGCTTTTGATTACATGCCATCTCACAGAGTGCGTGGACAAAATGTAGATACGCATTAGCTGCATCCGCATCCTCTATCATCTTTTTGAACCAAGGAAATGTAACTCTACACTTCCAATTTTAAAGTTATCAATCGTAGTAAAAACTTGGGCGCGTTACTACCAACCTGCTTTCGAAATAACTATTTGATTAACAAGATTATTTTGTAATTTTACATAATATACAAATGCATTCGCTACTTCAAGCAGTACAGGATTTGCTTTTTCTTTTAATGGCAATCCAACTGAGAACTCAATATCATACTGTTCTGATGAAGATGTAGTTACACTCGAATAAAACGCTTTTTCGGCCAAATGGACATATTCCGAAAAATTTCTATACACTAAATCTAATTTAGCATCATATTCCGCTAATCTTTGTCGCAAAATATAGTCCTTCATTTTATTTCCACGATTATCTTTCATATCACTAATTTTCTTTCCAACAAAGAATCCGTCAATAAAATCTGTCTGACTTTCTGCAATAAAGGCCGCGAAAATCCGCATACAATTATCTATCTGCGAACGTACAAAATCCCTCCACAAGCTAAGTTTCTATTTTTTATCATCTCAGAAATTCCATCTAATAAAACAACGCTTCGATCCATAGCAGAAGTAAAAAAGAAATCCTCCTTATAAAGTGTATCTCCAATAATTGCCTTACTCAATTCGATTATTCTTTTTCGTAATTCATTCAAAACCTGTAATCTACCATCCAGTTCATCTAAATATTTTTCATTATTCATAAATATATTTTCTCCAAAGTATTTCGAGCCTCAGCTAAATTCTCTATAATATGTTCCACTCAAATTCAAACTGCACATACTTTCTAAATTTTCATGTTCGAAAACTATTTTCGTCCGGCAATTTTCTCTTTTCACTTCATCCGAAAAATAATCGTTGCAATTTTCTCTTTATAATTATAATTCTCTCAAAACAATACTAGCCACGCACAAGTGCGTCTTTTATTGGCCTGCCAGCCACGCGCAGGATTACTTGCTACCCGTAAACGGGTCTCGCGGATCGAATAGACTAATCTGATCCATTTCCTTATCTTGTTTTAGCTGGTTGGCTATGTAACTTTTTATTGCTGCCGTGTTCTTCCCTACTGTATCAACATAGTATCCCTTACACCAAAACTCGCGGTTTCGGTATGCAAATTTCATATTTCCGAATCTCTGAAATATCATTAGGCTACTCTTTCCTTTTAAGTATCCCATGAATCCCGAAACGCTCATTTTGGGCGGGATACTCAGAAGTAAATGAATATGATCCGGACATACTTCTCCTTCGATGATTTCAACACCTTTCCATTGGCACAGTGTTCGGATTATTTCACGAATTGCTTCTTTCTTTTCGTTATAAAATACTTTCCTTCGATATTTAGGTGTAAACACTACATGATATTTGCAATTCCATTTTGTATGTGCTAAGCTTTTTACGTCTGTATTTTGTTCTGACATTATACGGTCCTCCTAATGTGTTTTTTTTACGTAACTGGCAGGTCACGTTTTTATTATACACATTAGGAGTTTTTATTTCTGAATACACCGCTAAAGCTTTCACGGAACCACGCGACTATCGCGTGGTTTTCTTGATACAAAAAGAAACTGCCGTCATTTTGACAGCAGTTTCTCTGTAACCTGTTTCTCTGAATTAAAGATTCGCAACACTTTTTGTATTGATCCAAGTCTTGAAAACTCACGGATTAATAAAACTCGTATAAACCTTTTTCTCTTTTTCAGGAAGACCGAACGCTTCCTTTCCAAGCGCGATACTCTTCATTAGAAAGACCATATTTCTCGCAACACCGCGCATTGTCTGTTTCCCTTCTTCATCAAGCGCCGCCTCTCCGACCTTTCTTCCATGAATACAGTTCCAGTATTGTCCCGATGCGATCGGCATATCTGAAATTGTAAAATATTTATTTAACTCATCAAATGTTGCAGAACATCCGCCTCTTCTTGCACATACGACACTTGCTCCGACTTTCATCGTCTTATCGAATTTAGTACTGTAAAATAACCGGTCAAGACAGGCGATCAGCGTCGCATTTGCAGATGCATAAAAGACAGGACTTGCAATAACCATACCGTCTGCAGCCTCGAATTTCGGTGCAAGCTCATTCACGATATCATCAAACATACACTTTCCGTTTTTATAACATGTTCCGCATGCCGCACATCCTCTGATATCCATTTTCCCAACTTGGATCGTCTCATATTCCACGCCGTTTTCTTCAAAAACATGTTCCATCTCGTGGATCGCGATCGTCGTGTTGCCCTCTGTTCTAGGACTTCCGTTCAAAATCAATACTTTCAATTTTTCTGCCATTTCCCCTTCTCCTTTTCATTTCATCTCTCTTTGTTTTTCTGCTTATACTTTTTACTATATTTTTTACTATATCTCTTACTCTATCTCTATTCTATTTTCCGGTTGTATATTTCTATTCCTCCTTAATCGGCATCATTCATTTTTAAGTCTGCTTTGCTCCTAATATCCATTCATTTTCCGTATCTTTCTTATTCTTGAAAATATTATGTATCATCTGAAGACAGATTTTTGCCTCGCAGCTTCAGATAGTAATATTTCACTTTTTCGACAAGTGTTGTCAAATAACGAAGCACCGGTTCTGTAGCAATCGCAAATACTACAAAGAGCATAATACATTCTTTTGTCATACTTGTAATAGCGAACAGATCTTTTAGGAAGATGCTTTGCAGAACAATAATCCTGCAATACATCCGCTTACAATACTAAACCGTATTTTATTCATCGGCGCGCTGATCTTATATAAGATCATAAATCCTACGATCGCCAAAAGCATCGTTGCCGCCGTTGATATATCCGTAGAGCTTACGTCAAATGTTCTTCCAAATATGACAAGAGCCGCAACTGCAAGAGCATCTGTCAACGCAGCAGGAAGCGCTTTTAATAGCACATTTGTAAGGAAATGTCCTTTGATCATATTTTTATTCGGTTCCAGAGCAAGGAAGAATGCAGGAACACCGATTGTAAACATACTGATCAATGATACTTGAGACGGCTCCAACGGATAAGTAAACATAAACACGACAGACGCAACGCTTAGCAAAAATGAGAAAATATTCTTCACAAGAAATAAACTTGCCGATCTCTGAATATTATTTACAACCCGCCTTCCTTCCAACACAACTTCCGGCATACATGAAAAATCTGACTCCAGCAAAACAAGCTGAGATGCCTGTGCCGCAGCGTCGCTTCCCGATGCCATGGCAATACTGCAGTCGGCATCTTTCAAGGCAAGCACATCATTAACCCCGTCTCCCGTCATTGCTACCGTATGTCCTGCCTCTTTTAAAATACGGACAAACTTCCGTTTCTGACTCGGCGTAACCCGACCGAAAACCGTATTATTCAGAAGCGCTTTCCTCATGGACTGTTCATCTTCAAACTCTGACGCATCTACATATCTGTCTGCATTTTTAATTCCGGCCTGCTTTGCAACATTGGAAACAGTAACCGGATTATCCCCTGAGATAACCTTTACTTCTACGCCTTGTTCTGCGAAATACTCAAACGTCTCTTTTGCAGCTTCTCGTATAGGATTGGCAAGTAAAACAAAGCCAAACGGAAGAATGCCATGTGTCAGAGGTTTTCCGTCAACCTCTCCGTCATAAATTCCAAAAGCAAGAACTCTGGATCCTGTAGATGCATATTCTGTGATCTCTTCCGCATAATCGTCATACTTTTCTTTTAAAACAAATTCCGGCGCTCCGAGCACATAAGCTCCGTCTTCAAATGTAACGCTGCTGTATTTTGTTGCGGAAGAAAATCCTGTTTTTGACAAAACCTTCTTTCCTGATGCTTTTGTAAAATATTCTTTTAGGGCAGCCATCGTAATATTATCATTTGTCATAGCTGCCGCAAAATCTCCGACAAGCAAAGATAACCCGCCCTTTTCTTTTTCATCGTACTCATCCGTCTTGATCAGCTTTTGGACTTTCATTGTATTTTCCGTAATCGTTCCTGTCTTATCCACACAAAGCACGTCTACACGGGCAAGCGTTTCAATACATTTCATATCATGCAAAAGCACTTTTTTCTGTGCAAGACGAATTGAACTCACCGCAAGCGCCACACTTGCAAGAAGATACAATCCTTCCGGAATCATTCCGATCACCGCCGCGATCATAGATGTCACGCTTTCTCTAAATCCATCATGTTGAATGAAAAATGCCTGTGAAAAAAAGAACGATTCCGATCGGGATAATAGCTACTCCTACACATTTAACAAGCTTATCAAGCGAACGAATCATTTCCGACTGTTCTTTTGACTGCATCGCTTTTGCCTGCAATGTCAATTTCGATATATATGAATCCTCTCCTACTTTATCAAGCCGCGCGTGACATTGTCCGGAAACAATAAAGCTGCCTGACATCAGTTTATCGCCTTTACGTTTTGTAATCTCATCGGCTTCACCTGTCAAAAGCGATTCATTCACCTGAACTTCTCCGGCAGATACTTCCGCATCGGCACACACCTGATCGCCGGCTTTAAAAATTACGATATCATCTACGACAAGATCTTCGGCATTGATCACCGTTCTTTTTCCGTCTCGGACAACAGAGGCGCGGGGCGCATTCAACATAGTCAGCTTATCCAGTACTTGTTTTGCTCTAATCTCCTGAATAATTCCAATCAATGTATTTGCAATAATAACCGGAAGAAATGTCAAATCTCTGAAAGATCCCACAAGACAGAGCAATACTGCAAGCACGACAAAGATTAAGTTGAAATAAGTAAATACATTTTCATGAACAATCTCTTTCGTCGTCTTTGACGGAGGTTCAACCGCCTTGTTCGTCCAACCGTGCAGCCGGTGTTCCTGAACTTGCTGACTTGTCAGTCCCTTTTTATATTCGGGATTATATCTTGTTGTCGGGAGCCGTCGTTCCTTTTTTTCTTCTACCTGCAATTTTTTTCTTCTTGCCATACAGCTTTTCACCTCTGTCTCTTCTTTTGTGTCTAACTTCTTATTGCTGTTCTTTTTTATTTTCTATTCATACCGTTGTACAAGGGTAGCGTCGATGTACAGACCGTAAACGGTTCTTTCTGTACAGCGACGCTATCGCCTGCAATTTTTTAATTTTAACAGATAATCTTTATTCCTCAGAAATATGCACTTCTTTGTCTGATGCTTTTTCTTCCTCTAAAATCTGTCTGCCATCTGCCGCAAACTCTGCGCCTGATGCAGTCTCTCCATCTGAAGAAAGTTCTTTCTGTGACAAGATCCGCATAAATTCGTCCCCTGTGATTGTTTCTTTCTCATACAAATATTTGGCAAGTTCATGCAATTTCCCCTGATTATCTTTCAACAGCTTTCGCGCCTTCTCATAAGACTGTTTTACCATATCTACAACCATATCGTCAATAGTTGCCGCTGTCTCAGGAGAACAACTTAAACTGCTGTCGCCTCCGAGGTACGGATTTGACTGCGTCTCAAGAGCAACCATTCCAAATCGGCTGCTCATACCATATCTGGTGATCATTGCCCTGGAAAGCTTCGTCGCCTGTTCAATATCATTTGACGCTCCTGTTGTCACTGAGCCGAATACAAGCTCCTCCGCGCATCTTCCTCCTGTCAATGTCGCAATTTTATTTTTAAGTTCTTCTTCAGTCATCAGATTACGTTCCTCTTCTTCTACCTGCATCGTATATCCGAGCGCACCCGAAGTTCTGGGAATGATCGTAATTTTTGTCACCGGAGCCGAATGTGTCTGTAATGCCGCCACCAAAGCATGACCGATCTCATGATATGCGACGATCAGTTTCTCTTTCGTCGAAAGAACACGGTTTTTCTTTTGGTATCCCGCGATCACAACTTCAATACTTTCCTCTAGATCCGACTGCACAACAAATTTTCTGTTTTCACGGACAGCCCGAAGAGCCGCCTCATTCACCATATTTGCCAACTCCGCTCCTGATGCTCCCGAAGCTGCTCTTGCAATCGCATTAAAATCCACATTATCCCCGAGTTTTATTTTTCGTGCATGCACTTTCAGTATTTCTTCACGCCCTTTAAGATCGGGAAGTTCTACAGGGATTCTCCGGTCAAAACGTCCCGGGCGCAAAAGCGCCGGATCCAATGTGTCCGGTCGGTTTGTTGCCGCAAGTATTACAACACCTTTCGACGCATCAAAACCGTCCATTTCTGTAAGGAGCTGATTCAATGTTTGCTCCCGTTCATCATTTCCTGCCATTCCGTGGCTGTCACGTTTCTTGCCGATCGTATCGATCTCATCGATAAATACAATACAAGGGGCTTTCTCATTTGCCTGTTTAAACAGATCACGCACTTTTGAAGCTCCCATGCCGACAAACATTTCTACAAATTCCGAACCCGAAATAGAGAAAAACGGAACTCCCGCTTCCCCTGCAACGGCTTTTGCAAGAAGCGTCTTTCCTGTTCCCGGAGGCCCCACAAGGAGGGCGCCTTTCGGACATACGGCGCCGATTTCCTGATATTTCTGAGGATTATGAAGGAAATCAACAATCTCTGTCAAAAGTTCTTTTGCTTCATCTTCACCTGCCACATCGTTAAACGTAATACCCGTCGTAGACTGCACATATACTTTTGCATTGCTCTTTCCAAACTGCATAAACTGGTTTCCGCCTGCCGCTCCGCCCATCTTTTTCATGAGTTGACGTGACAAAAACTGTCCGAGGAGAATGAAAATGATCATCGGAATCACGATTGATAAGAGCATACTTAAAAACGGACTCATCTGTCGATCCGCAACTCTTCCGAACTTACATCCTGCTTTTTCCAAACGGTTTACAAGATCCGGGTCATCAAACCTCGTAGTTTCATACTGTCTGGAATCTTCACTTTTATCTGTAAAATAAATGCTTTCGCCTTCGAGCTGTACTTTCGATACTTCTTTGTTTTCTACCATCGTAAGGAACGTGCCGTAATCAACTTCCTCAACATTTCCCCCTACAATGGCAGGGAATACAAAGGAGTTAAAAAGGATCAGCACCGCAATCGCTATCAGATAATATACGATCAATGGCTTTCTTGGTTTTTGTACTTGTTTCATAAAAGTCCTCCTTTCTGTATCCCTCTGCTTCTCTTCTGTTAAACCAATCTTTTAAAGAGAGCTTTATTTTTCTTTTTTCTTCAGCGCCAGACGGATTGCTTTCAAAATCTGGATGATCGGAATATTCACTGCCGCAAGGCCGTATACGATCAAAAGCTGCGTCAAATTCAACGTCTGTACTTTAAAAATACTGTGAAGTCCCGGAATCATAACAACCATTGTCACTAATGCCAGACCTACAACAAATGCACCTATCAAATAAATATTATTTAAAAGCTTGCTTGTAAATACAACAGGTCTGTCTGATTTGCAGTTAAATCCATGGAACAATCTTGCAGAGCACAGTGTCGCAAATGCCATTGTACTTCCAAGCAATGCATTACCGCCTTTATATCCGATCAAAAATGCGATCATTGTTGTGATTCCGATTGACAGTCCTTCTGTTCCGATTTTCAGCATAAAATCTTTTGTAAGGATCGACTCGTTCATCGGTCTTGGTTTTTCTTCCATCACTTCTTTAGAGTGAGGTTCAAGTCCGAGTGCTATTGCCGGAAGGCTGTCTGTCAACAAGTTAATAAACAACAAATGCACAGGTGCGAACGGAACCGGAAGACCTGCGATAGAAGCGTAGAGTACAGCGAGAATCGCGCCAAAGTTTCCCGAAAGCAAAAACTGGATGGAGTTTTTAATGTTCCGGTAAATATTTCTTCCGTTTTCTACCGCTTTTACGATCGTTGCAAAGTTATCATCTGTCAATACCATCGCCGCTGCATCTTTCGATACTTCACTTCCGGTGATTCCCATTGCAACACCAATATCCGCCTGTTTCAGCGCCGGCGCATCGTTTACTCCGTCACCTGTCATAGATACAATATTTCCCTTTTCCTGCCATGCACGTACAATACGGATTTTATGTTCCGGAGAAACACGGGCATATACGGAAATTCCCTCTACAAAATCTTTCAATTCTTCATCGGAAAGTTTATCAATCTCCGCACCTTCACATGCTTCAGACTCATCTTCCAAAATACCGATTCTTTTCGCAATCGCCGCAGCCGTCACTTTATGATCTCCCGTGATCATAATCGGACGAATACCCGCCTTCTTACATTCCGCTACAGCAGCTTTGGATTCTTCACGCGGAGGATCCATCATTGCGATCAAGCCGATAAACGTAAGATTATATTCGTCTTCCAAAGTCAATTCCAACTCGTCTGACACTGTTTTATATGCAAAAGCAAGAACACGGAGTCCCTGTCTTGAAAATGCCTGATTTTGTTCTTCGATATTTTCTGTCCTGCTCCGTCATCGGACGCACTTCAGAACCGATCTGTATCTGATCCATACGAGTCAGCAACACATCGACCGCACCTTTTACGATCATCGTAGGAACATTTTCAATCGTATGCTTTGTTGACATTAACTTACGATCGCTGTCAAAAGGATTTTCACTCTCACGAGGATATTTCGTTCTTATTTCTTCCGGATCAAGTCCAAGCTTACTTCCAAGATTGATCAAAGCTGTTTCTGTCGGATCTCCGATTTCTACGCCGTCTGTATTTTTAGAATCGTTGCATAACATACTTCCGATCAACAGCCTGCTCTGGGAAGGGTCATTCAAATCTATATCTTCTGCTTTAATGCAAAGCTCATCAACATAATAATCTTCTACTGTCATTTTGTTCTGTGTCAGCGTTCCTGTTTTATCAGAACAAATGATCGATACGCTTCCGAGTCCTTCCACTGCCTGAAGTTTACGCATGATCGCATGTTCTTTCGCCATCTTCTGCGTACCAAAAGAAAGTACAATTGTAACAATAGAACTAAGCGCTTCCGGAATTGCCGCCACTGCAAGGGCTACTGCAAAAAGAAAGGCATCACCGATCTTATCGCCTCGCAAAATATTGATTCCGAATAAAATACCACAGAATACAAGGATCAAGATCGACAACTTTTGACCAAACTGATCCAGATTGATCTGAAGCGGCGTCTTTTTCTCGGAAGTTGTCTTTAACAGACTTGCGATTTTTCCGACTTCTGTCTCCATCCCGATTCCGGTTACAACAAAAGATCCCCTTCCATATGTGACAAAGCTTCCTGAATAAACCATATTCAATCTATCGCCAAGCGGAACCTCTTCTTCATTTATAATATCTACAGACTTTTCTACTCCAAGACTTTCTCCTGTCAAAGCGCTCTCATCAACTTTCAGGCTGGCGCTTTCCAAAAGACGTCCGTCGGCAGGAATGTAATCTCCTGCATCCAACATTACAATATCACCGACTGTTACTTCCGAAGACGGAATCGGGATAACTGTTCCGTTTCTCAGCACTTTTGCTTCCGGACCGGAAAGTTTTTTCAGGCTGGCAAGAGATTGTTCTGCTTTCACAGTCTGAACTGTTCCCAGTATTGCATTCATTGTGATTACGATTAAAATAACCGCCGTACTTTCCACATCTCCCATAAATCCCGATGCAATAGCCGCAATGATCAGGATGATAACAAGAAAGTCCTTGTACTGTTCAAGAAAGATCTGAAGCACCGTCTTTTTCTTGCCCTCCACAAGCTCATTCCGACCGTATTTTTCCTGATGCTCTTTCACCTGCGATTCAGTAAGCGGTTCGGCAGAGCCGTTTAACTGCTTCATCGTATCCTCTCCGGACATTTGATAAAATGTTTTCATCTGTTTTCCTCCTTAAGATTATATGAGTGTGCATTATGCACGGAGCTTTTTCATCCTATAAGAAGTAATATTTCTCATACAATAAAAAAGAGACTCCTATTGCACACTAATTATGTAATGCAATAAAAGTCTCACTGTTTAATCACGATACGGATGCATATGCATCGTACTGACGACATCGCAAACGCTTTTAACAAGCGCCAGTTACTCCCTTTTACTAAACAGTAATATATCTGAAATAAAAGTATGTGTCAACGCCTTTTCTTAAATTAACAGTTTTTTCACAAACTATCGATCAAAGCTTTTACTTTCCTGGCAGCATGTTCTAAACGAATAAAAAATGAAAATATCTTATTTCCTATATTAACATACTCCCTGCGCTGTCATTGCATCTGCAACTTTCTCAAATCCGGCAATGTTGGCTCCTACTACATAGTTACCTTTAAATCCGTATTTTTCAGCTGCATCAGCCATGTTATGGCAGATATTTACCATGATCGACTGCAGTTTCGCATCTACTTCCTCAAAGGACCAACTTAAGCGCTCGCTGTTCTGGGACATTTCCAGAGCAGATGTTGCGACACCGCCTGCATTTGCTTGCTTTTCGGTGCGAAGAGGACTCCGTTCTCCTGCAGGTATTCTGTTGCTTCCATCGTAGTCGGCATATTAGCGCCTTCTGCAACTGCCATACATCCGTTTGCAACAAGCATTTCTGCATCTTCAAGATGAAGTTCATTCTGTGTTGCGCATGGAAGAGCGATATCAACTTTCACAGACCATACTCCTTTTCCTTCGTGATATTCGGAATTCGGACGATATTTTTTATACTCTGTCAGTCTTGCACGATTTACTTCTTTAATTTCTTTCAATGCTGCAAGATCAATTCCTTCCGGATCATATACCCATCCTGTAGAATCACTTACTGTCACTACTTTTGCTCCAAGTTCCTGTGCTTTTTCCGTCGCATAAATTGCAACATTACCTGAACCTGAAACTGCAACTGTCTTTCCTGCCAGTTCTTTTCCGTTGATCTTAAGCATCTCCTGTGTCAGGTATAACAGACCATATCCTGTCGCTTCTTTTCTTGCAAGAGAACCGCCGTAACTTAAGCCTTTTCCTGTAAGAACGCCTTCGTAAACGCCGCGGATTCTCTTATATTGACCGAACATATATCCGATCTCTCTTGCGCCTGTTCCGATATCTCCTGCCGGAACGTCTGTATCTGTGCCGATATATTTACAGAGTTCTGTCATAAAACTCTGACAAAATGCCATAACTTCTCTGTCGGATTTGCCCTTTGGATCAAAATCACATCCGCCTTTACCGCCTCCGATCGGAAGTCCTGTAAGGGAATTTTTAAATATCTGTTCAAATCCGAGGAACTTAATGATACCAAGATTTACTGAAGGATGAAGGCGAAGTCCGCCTTTATACGGTCCTATTGCACTGTTGAACTGTACGCGGTATCCTGTATTAACCTGAACCTGTCCGTTGTCATCTACCCACGGAACACGGAACTTAATCTGTCTTTCAGGTTCGACGAGTCTTTCAAGAAGAGCTTCTTTACGGAACTTTTCCTCATTTGCTTCAATTACAACACGAAGAGATTCAAGAACCTCTTTTACTGCCTGATGGAATTCCGGTTCTGCCGGGTTTTTCTTCACAACTAAATCAATTACCTCATCAACGTATGACATCTCAAATTACCTCCTGAATGAATTTACGGATCATATCCGACATAGAATTTTTTCTACTCGTACATTTTAAAAGGAAAATGAAAGATTGTCAACGTAAAATTTCAATTTTTTGCCTTTATTACATATAATATATCCTATTTTGAAAGAAAAACATCTTGTTTTATTCATTTTGGGCGCTATATAATTTAATCAGATTCTTTCTTCCATAACGAAAAACAGGATGCCGTCGGCATCCTGTTTAAGTGCACTTATTAATTATATTTACGTTTTCTAGCAGCTTCAGATTTTTTCTTACGTCTTACGCTTGGTTTTTCATAGTGCTCCCTTTTGCGGATCTCCTGCTGAATACCAGCTTTAGCACAGTTTCTTTTGAATCTGCGTAAAGCGCTATCTAACGTCTCGTTTTCTTTAACGATTACATTTGACATAGTCTCACACCTAACCTCCCCTCCAGCCTTGTATTGTGCATAATACGACTGTTCGGGTATTTTTATTGCACTAATAAAGATTATAACATATTTTTTTCTCCCGTCAACTATTTCCGAGCAAAAACTTCATAAAAGCTTATAAAAAATGCATTTTTCTATATTTTTACAAAATAAAACTATTCTTTGATCTGTTCTGCAAGAACTTCTTCCGCTTTTTTCAATGCATCCTGGATTCCTGACGGATTCTTTCCTCCCGCCTGCGCCATATTCGGACGACCACCGCCGCCGCCTCCGACACATCCTGCGATCGCTTTCACAAGATTTCCGGCGTGAGCGCCTTTTTTCATCGCTCCGTCTGTCGCAGTAGCCATCAGACTGACTTTACCATCGCTTCCTGATGCAAGGACGACAACTCCGTCTCCTAATTTTTCTTTCAACTGATCGCCAAGTTCTCTAAGTCCGTTCATGTCAACGCCCTCGATCTGCGCTGCCAAAAGTTTTATTCCTTTTACTTCTTTCACCTGATCCAGTACGTCTCCTGCCGCACTTTGAGCGATCTTACTTTTCAGACTTTCCACTTCGCTGTGTAATGTTTTGTTTTCAGCAATCATATGATGAATCTTATCTGATAAATTGTCAGGCGTTGCTTTTAAAAGCGCTGCCGCATTTTTCAATTTTTCTTCTGTCTGCGCATAATATTTCATCAGCCCTTCTGAAGTCAAAGCCTCAATTCTGCGAACTCCTGCCGCCACACCTGTCTCTGAAACAATTTTCAGAGCCATAATCTCCGATGTGTTATTCACATGAGTTCCGCCGCAAAATTCAATAGAATAATCTCCCATATTCACGACACGGACTATATCACCGTATTTTTCTCCGAACAGAGCCTGCGCTCCTGTCTTTTTTGCCTCTTCGATCGGCATATTTTTAATATCTACATCGTATGCTTTTGCAATACTTTCATTGACAAGTTTCTCAACCTGTGTGATCTCATCTTCTGTCATCGCCGAAAAATGTGTAAAATCAAAGCGAAGTCTGTCTTCATTTACGCTTGATCCTGCCTGTTCTACATGACTTCCCAACACTGTACGAAGTGCTTTTTGAAGAAGATGAGTTGCGCTATGATTCCTTGCTGAAAGAGCACGCTTTTTCGCATCCACTTCCAGCACTACTTTATCTCCGGATCTGATCATTCCCTTTGTCATAACTCCGACATGACCGACTTTTCCGCCGAGCAATTTCACTGTATCTTCTACTTTAAATTCACCTTCTGCAGTACGGATATATCCTGTATCCGCCTCCTGACCTCCGCTTGTCGCATAAAACGGGGTCTCCTGAACAAAGACCGTACCGTGCTCTCCTTCAGATAATGCGTCCGCAATCTCCGTTTCCGTTGTAAGAACAGTCACGTCTGATTCCCATGTAAGATGTTCATATCCGACAAATTCACTTGTCACATTCGGATCGATAGACTCATATACTGTTACATCAGCTCCCATATAATTCGTCACTTCACGGGCGTCACGGGCTTTTTTTCTCTGAACTTCCATGGAGGCTTTAAATCCATCTTCATCCACACAGAGTCCTTTTTCTTCCAAAATTTCTTTTGTCAGATCGAGAGGGAATCCATATGTGTCATACAGGCGGAAAGCATCTTCGCCGTTTAATATCTTTTCTTCTTTTTTCTCCATATCAGAGATCATCTCTGCCAAAATTCCAAGTCCCTGATCTATTGTTTTATTGAACTGCTCTTCCTCTTTGGAAATCACGTTCAAAATAAATTCTTTCTTCTCCTCCAGCTCCGGATACCCGTCTTTTGATCCCGCAATGACAGTTTCTGCAAGCTCCGGCAGGAATCCTTTGTGAATGCCGAGAAGTCTTCCATGACGGCAGGCTCTTCTAAGCAGACGGCGAAGAACATAACCGCGGCCTTCATTAGACGGCATAATTCCATCTGAGATCATAAAAGTCACAGAACGGACATGATCTGTAATGACGCGGATCGAGACATCATTGTTGTACTCTTCCCCGTATTCTTTTTCCGCAAGGCGGCATACGTGATCACGAAGCGCTTTAATCGTATCAACATCAAAAATAGAATCTACATCCTGCACAACAGACGCCAGACGTTCCAATCCCATTCCCGTATCAATATTCTTCTGCTCCAGCTCACTGTAATTGCCGTTTCCGTCATTGTCAAACTGTGTAAATACATTATTCCAAATTTCCATGTAACGGTCGCACTCGCAGCCTACTGTACAATCAGGACTTCCACAGCCGTATTTTTCTCCCCTGTCATAATACACTTCTGAACAGGGTCCGCACGGACCGGAACCATGCTCCCAGAAATTATCTGCTTTTCCGAATTTAAAGATACGTTCTGCCGGAATCCCCATCTTCTTATTCCATATTTCAAATGCTTCCGCATCGTCCTCATATACGGACGGGTACAGTCTATTCGGGTCAAGGCCGACTACTTCTGTCAGAAATTCCCATGTCCACTGAATCGCTTCTTCTTTAAAGTAATCTCCAAACGAAAAATTTCCGAGCATTTCAAAAAATGTACCGTGACGCGCTGTCTTTCCGACATTTTCAATATCTCCCGTACGGATACATTTCTGGCTGGTAGTCACTCGCTTTCTCGGCGGAATCTCCTGTCCTGTAAAATATGGTTTTAACGGCGCCATACCCGAATTGATAAGCAGAAGGCTCTTATCATTGTGCGGCACCAATGAAAAACTCTTCATCGCAAGATGTCCTTTACTCTCAAAGAACTCTAAAAACATTTTTCTAAGTTCATTTACTCCATATGCCTTCATTGCATTTTCCTCCTCTTTCGCTCCAAAAGCCTGTTTTATAATATATCATAGAGGGTTATATTTGTAAAGCGGACGCCAAAAAAAGGCGCCCGCTTACTTATCTTATCCCATATTTTATCTGCAATTTTCCGTTTACGGCATTTCCGCTTTCTTTTCTTGCAGTGCTGTCAAATTTGTATTTATTTTAATCAAGTTCGATCTCTTCTAATTCTTTCGGCGGAATTGACTTACTTGAGTTTTTCACGAAAGCCGCAAGATCTTTCTTCGCCTTCGGAAGAGGAATAATCGTTCCCGCTCCGGCAATACATCCTCCCGGACATCCCATTCCTTCGATCAGACAACCGTTCATCTTGCCTGCCTTTGCCAGAGTTAATATCTTTTTACATTCCTTCAATCCTTCTGCGTGCTCAATATTCACCTGTACATCAGGATAATATTCGTTAATACATTTTTCTATTGCCTCGGCAACTCCGCCTGCACATCCGTATCCCCTGCCAGCTCCGGTTGCATCATGGAAGGAAGACTCTGCTTCATACTCTGTCAGATCGATCTCTTTTGCATCAAACATTGCCTGCAATTCCTCAAAAGTAACAACAAAATCAACGTCACTTCGCACGCTTCTTCTTGACGCTTCCAGTTTCTTCGCGGCACATGGTCCGATAAAGACTACTTTTGCTTCAGGGTGTTTCTGCTTAATTGTCCTTGCCGTCGCCACCATAGGAGTAAGTTCCTGGGAGATCTGGTCGATCAGATCCGGGAAAAATTTTTTTGCCATGACAGACCATGAAGGACAACAGGATGTCAAAAGAAACGGCAGTTCACCCGTCACAACTTTATCCACATAGTGATGCGCCTCTGCAATCGCGCCGATGTCTGCTCCAAGCGCAACTTCATACACTTCCGAAAATCCGAGTTCACGAAGAGCGGCTTTAATATTTCTCGGTGTAATATTATCACCGAACTGTCCTACAAATGCCGGAGCGATCTCCGCAATTACATTTTCACCTTCTGATAACGCCCGTGCAAGCTGGAATATCTGAGACTTATCCGAAATCGCGCCAAACGGACAACTTACCATACACATACCGCATGAAACACATTTTTCATTATCAATATATGCTCTTCCCATTTTGTCGGATTTAATCGCATTCACACCGCAGGCTTTCTGACATGGACGCTCCTTTTTCGCGATCGCATCGTACGGACAGACTGATTTGCATTTTCCGCATTTGATACATTTTTCCTGATCGATATACGACCGCCCGTTCACCATGGAAATAGCGTCTTTCGGACAGACTTCCTGACACGGGTGCGCAAGACAGCCTTTACAGATATTGCTTACCTCGTATTTATTCTCTTCGCAGCTTTTCACATGCGGACGGAATAACCTGCATCAGCGGCGGCTCATAATATTTTTCAGAGATATTGCTTGCTTCCACGCCCGCAGTTAAATGAACCGGCTTATTTTCCGGACGCAGGGAAAGTCCCATCGCCAAACGCAGCCGTTCCCTTACGATCGCCCGTGCGCGGTAAACGCTTTCTCTGTATTTCTCTGAATCTTCATTTACGATCGCATACGGAATGGCTTCCATATCCGCAAGAAGCGTATCCGCATCTGCCTTAAATCCAAGCTGCGCCACTTCCTTAAACACTCTTCTCCGGATTGCCCGTACCGGAGTATGTAATCCTCTCATCATCTGCACTTACCTCCTGATATACTAAATTGAAACGACGAGCACATCTGTTCCTATTTCTTTAAATATATCTGTTTACAAAATCATTGTCAACAACCGAATATTCTTTCTCTGACAAGTATTTATTCTTTTTTATCGGCACTTTTTTGCAGAGCATCTTTAAAAATCTTTTCGGCGTAATGTACGGACTGCATCGCATCTTTCCCATAAAAATCCGCACCGATCATATCTGCATACTCTTGGTTGAGCACAGCTCCCCCGACCATCACTTTACAGTCCGGTTTCTTTTCCCGAAGCATCTTTATCGTCTCTTCCATACTGACTACCGTTGTTGTCATAAGAGCGCTTAATCCAACAAGCGGAACTTGCTTTTCACATGCCGTTTCTACAATTTTTTCAGGCGATACGTCTTTTCCAAGATCGATCACATCAAAACTGTAATTTTCTAAAAGCACTTTCACGATATTTTTTCCGATATCATGAATATCTCCTTTCACGGTCGCCAAAATGACTCGTCCCTTTTTTTCTCTGATCTCACCGCTTTTTTCCATCTTTTCCTTCAGAACAGAAAATGCGGATTTTGCAGCTTCCGCACTCATCAGAAGCTGAGGCAGAAAAACAGTTCCTTTTTCAAAGCCGTCGCCGACATGATTTAATGCAGGAATCAATTCTTCGTTGATAATATCGAGCGGAGCTTCTGTCGCAATCATATCTGTTGTAATTTTCCCCGCGTCATCCCGCAGCCCTTTTTCGATTGCCTCTTGAAGCGTCATTTTTGAGCTGCTTTTTCTGCTTCTGTCATTTTCCCCCTTTAATTTCGTTTCGGAAAGTTCAGATGTTTTCATTATATTTGTGCTCACTACCGAATTGGCATATTTTTGAATATATTGTTCACAATTATTATCCAGATTCATAAGAGCATGGTATGCATACCACGATTTCATCATGTCTTCCGATGATGGATTTATAATTCCGGCACTCAGACCGTTTAGCATTGCCATTGTATAAAAGGCTGCGTTTACGATCGGGCGGCATGGAAGTCCAAAGGATATATTAGAAACTCCGAGAACTGTATTGACTCCGATCTCATCTCGAAGTCTGCGAAGCGTCTCCAATGTCACTTTTGCTCCTTCCGGCTCAGAACTGATCGTCATTGCGAGTGCGTCGATTACGATATCTTTCTTTTTAATCCCGAATTTTTCAGCTGTTTTTATGATTTTTTCCGCAATCCTCACACGGCCGTCCGCATCCGCCGGAATTCCGTCTTCATCCAAAGTCAGACCGATAACAACTCCGCCGTATTTTTTTACAAGAGGAAACACTTTTTCCATTGACTCTTTCTTTCCGCTTACGGAATTAACCATTGCCTTTCCGTTGTAAATACGAAGCGCTTTTTCCATCGCTTTTTCATCAACCGTATCTATCTGCAGCGGAATATTAACGACGCTTTGCAGTTCCTGAACTACCTCTTCCATAAGCGCCGGCTCGTCAATATCCGGCAGTCCGACATTCACATCAAGAATGTGAGCTCCCTGATCCTGCTGTGTAATCCCTTCTCTTAAAATATAGTCAAGATCGTGTTCTTTCAGCGCTTGTTTAAACCGTTTTTTACCGGTGGGATTTATCCGCTCTCCGATAATTTTTGAACCCTCACCCAAAATAACGCTTTGCCCGTAAGAGGAAACAACCGTAAACTCTTTTTCTGTCACCGGAACAAGTTCTGCGTTTTCACATCTTTTACGCATGGCACGGATATGTTCCGGCGTCGTTCCACAGCAGCCTCCGATCACACATGCCCCCATCCGGACGATTTGCTCCATATATGCCGCAAATTCATCTTCTGTCACATCATAATATGTTTTCCCGTCTCTCTGTTTCGGAAGTCCTGCATTTGGCTTTACAATAATCGGAACAGACGAATATTTGATCAGTTCTTCCAACACCGGAAGCATCTCTTTTGGTCCCATTGCGCAGTTTATCCCGAGAGCATCGACGCCTAAACCTTCTAAAAGCGCAACAACAGATGAAACATCCGCTCCTGTCAAAAGTTTTTTCCTCTCGTCAAATATTACGGTAGCAAATACCGGAAGAGACGTGTTTTCTTTCGCCGCTAAAACAGCTGCTTTTAATTCGTATGTATCGCTCATTGTCTCTATATGGATTAAATCTGCTCCCGCCTGCTCTCCTAAGATCACTACTTCCTTAAAAGCTTCATATGCCGTCTCAAATTCCAGATCTCCCATAGGTTTCAGCAATTTCCCCGTAGGTCCGACATCAAGAGCCGTATAGATTTTACGCTCGTCTCCTGTTTGTAAGAGCGCCTCCCGCTCTGCTTTTTTCACATGGCTGACCGCCGCCTTTATAATCTCTTCTAAAGAGCAGGAATCATCATGAAACTTCAGCGCATTTGCACCAAATGTATTCGTCAAAATGATATCGCTTCCGGCTTCTATATATTGCCTGTGTATCTTGTATATTTCTTCCGAATGTGTCAGATTCCACGTCTCCGGTAATTCTCCCGGCGCGAGCCCTTTTTCCTGAAGCAGAGTTCCCATTCCCCCATCAAAAAAGAGGAGGTCTTTTCCAAGTCGTTGTCTGATCATCTCTTTCTCCTTTTTTTCGTCGTTTTCCTTCTCTACATATTTGTCTCATACATCTAACTGTCAGCGTCTGTAAATACACTCTTTCTTATCGCAGACTTCGCAGCCTGCAATCGGGCATCTCTCTTTTATTCGACTTGCCCCGATCACTGCGGTAACAGATTTCGTCGGTGTCATCATAAAACTTTCCGTCATCGTAAGTCCGATTGCCTTTGCACAATCCAGCATCTGCATAAATGATTTCTGAAAACCGATATCAAAATCGCCGTATCCCGGACTGAACCTCGGGCGCAGATAAAGACCTTCCTTTTCAAGTTCCTCGCCGATTTCAAATTGTTTCTCATCACAAAATTCTTCCAGCATTGCCGCTGCACATGCCTGAAGCACAACAGCGTTTGCCATATCTGTCAGAGATGTTCTTGCTATCAGACGATCCACTCCTGTCCCTAATGTCGCACCGAACAAAACAGCCTTTTCACAGTGATTTAAGTTTCTTGCAAGGCTTTTGCTGCTAATCTGTAATGTTCCGATCGCAACTTTTTCTTCATCTATCCGATTCATTTCAAAAATACGAAACACCGAGCGAAGCGCCGATACTTTTTCCAGCTCCAAAAAACCTTTTTCAACAAGACGGCTTGTTGCCTCATCTACCGGATTTTTCCCATACCCCAAATAGCGGACAGCTTCCTGAAAACATTTTTCCATTCTATCACCTACGCCTTTATAATCTCCGACAAATTGTTCATAATTGCAGCTGCAACATGCGGTTTATTCATTGTATAAATATGAATATTGTTCACACCGTTAGAAAGAAGATCAATGATCTGATCGGTCGCATATGCGATTCCCGCCTGTTCCATCGCCGCCGCCGAGCTGCCGAACCGATCAAGGAGAGCTAAAAATCTTCTCGGAAACACTGTCCCTGACAATTCCTGACTTCTTTTCATCTGTTTCTCACTCGTCATCGGCATAATTCCCGGGAGTACCGGAACATTGATCCCTGCTTCCCTGATCCTGTATAAAAAATTATAATGGATATCGTTATCAAAAAACATCTGTGTCGTAAGAAAATCAACGCCGCTATCTACTTTTTGTTTTAAATACCTGATATCTTCTGCCTTATGTTCGTTTTCTACATGACCTTCCGGATAACATGCAGCTCCGATACAAAAATCGCCATGCTTACGAATCTCCTCTATCAACTCATATGCATATCTAAAACGATTTCCGTTCGGGAACGGCATCCCTTCCGGGATATCTCCCCGAAGCGCAAGAATGTTTTCAATCCCGTTTTCTTTCAGATTTTCAATCACATCTCTTACTTCCTCTATCGTTGAAGAAGCACATGTCAAGTGTGCAAGACTAACCACTCCGAGATCATCCTTTATATGAGATGCGATCTTTGCCGTATTCTTACTCGTACCGCCGCCCGCACCATATGTCACGCTGATAAACGCCGGATTTAACTTCGCCATAGCATCAGTTGCCGCGATCACTTTTTCAAATCCCGCATCGGTCTTCGGCGGAAACACTTCAAATGAAATATGTATTTTGTCTTCTTTTAATCTGTCTATAATTTTCATCTTTACTCTCCTGACTGTTTTTCTCTGTCGTACGGCTAAGTATTAGAAATCCATTTCCTTCGACATTTTTAGGTAAAATTATCCTCTAAAACGCTTTTTCTGTCAAGTATTGTTTCTTCAAACGACCGAAAATACCAAAAGCACATTTTGGATTTGCAAACGAGTGGCAAGAACTTAGATAAATTTAACCCCCTGTTCGGCGCTGCTGCAAAAAAACACAAGACGAAACGAATGTCCGTCTTGTGTTTTTATATGTACCTCTTACTATGTCTTATTCCCCGATCAAGCTCTTGTATAATTCCTGATATTGTCCGGCAGAATTCTTCCATGAAAAATCTTTGCTCATCGCACGTTCTACGATCTTATTCCAGTCACGTTTTCTGTCATAATAAATTCTTTCCGCATAACGAACTGTATTAAGCATCTCATGTGCATTATAATTAGTAAAGCTAAATCCTGTTCCTGTCTTGTCAAATTCATTATACGCTTCAACCGTATCTCTAAGTCCGCCTGTCTCACGCACAATCGGAATCGTTCCATAACGCAGGCTCATCAGCTGACTTAATCCGCACGGTTCAAACAGTGATGGCATAAGAAATGCATCGCAGGAAGCATAAATCTTATGTGAAAGTTCATCCGAATAAAAGATGTTTGCGGATACTTTTCCGGAGTACTTCCATGCAAAATGACGGAACATATTCTCATATTTCACATCACCTGTTCCAAGCACAACGATCTGAACCGCATCCTGACAAAGTTCATCCATAACGTAATCGACAAGATCAAATCCTTTTTGATCTGTAAGCCGTGAGATCATTCCGATCATCATCGTTTTTGTATCTTTCTCTAAACCGAGTTCTTCCTGCAGCGCTTTCTTATTAAGAACTTTATTCTTCCTGAAATCTTCAACCGAAAAGGTTTTTGCAATTCTAGGATCTGAAGCCGGATCCCAGTCTGTATAATCCAAGCCGTTGACAATACCGCAAAGATCATTTGCCCTTGCCGACATTAATCCGTCAAGACCTTCACCGTAAAACGGTGTTTTGATCTCTTCTGCATAACTGTTACTTACCGTTGTCACTTTATCGGCATATACGATACCGCCTTTAAGCAAGTTTGCATCTTTATATGCCTCCATTTTATCCGGAACGAAATAGTATTCCGGAAGTCCGGTAATTTCGCGAACAGATTTCGTATCCCATACCCCCTGGAATTTCAGATTGTGGATTGTCATCACAGTTTTAATTCCGCGATAGTATTCTCCCAGATATCTGAAATTATCAAGATAAACCGGTATCAGTCCCGTCTGCCAGTCATGACAATGAATCAGTTCCGGACGAAATCCGATCACCGGAAGTATGCTCAGCACTGCTTTTGAAAAGAAGGCAAACTTTTCTATATTCCACTTCGGATCCCCATCATACGGAGCAAATCCACTGAAATAATATTCATTATCGATAAAATAGAAAATAATACCGTTCAATTCAATCTTCAGTACTCCGACATACCTGTCCTGACCTGCAATGTCCATATAAAAATGGGCAACATACTCTAACTTCTCTTTCCACTCCTGTTTCATGCACATGTAATTCGGAATAACAACACGAACATCATATTTTTCTTTGTCGAAATCTTTCGGAAGCGAACCGACAACATCTGCCAGACCTCCGGTTTTGATAAACGGTACACACTCCGATGCAGCAAACAAAATATTTTTCATATCCTGATCCTCCCATTCTTCACATAAATTCCCGGAAAGAATTCTGTTAATTGTTATTATACCCTATTCTCTGCGCAATGAAAAGGACTTTCCTAGTTTTTATGCCTGTATTCAAGCTGAATTGTATCGGCAATCAGCGCAATAAACTCTGAATTGGTCGGTTTCCCCTTTCCTGTACTCACAGTATATCCAAAAAGCTCATCAAGCGTATCCAATTTTCCGCGGCTCCATGCCACCTCGATCGCATGTCGAATTGCCCGTTCGACGCGGCTTGACGTTGTCCGGTATTTTTTTGCAACTGTAGGATACAATATTTTTGTAATTGCATTCAACACATCCATGTCGTTTACTGCCATCATGATCGCATCCCGCAGATAATGATACCCTTTGATATGCGCCGGTATTCCAATCTCATGAAGCATATTCGTCACTCTGCTTTCCAGATTTTCCCGTCTTGATGAAACTTCCTGTATACTCTCTTCATTTTTCTTTTCAAAAACCGCCGGCTTTTTTCGGATCGATTTGATCCGATCCAATAAAATCGTATGATTAAACGGTTTCATAATATAGTAATTTGCACCTTTATTAAATGCATCTTCTGTAATTTTTTCCTGTCCGACAGCAGTAAGCACTATAAAATACGGTCTTTTGTCGACAAACTCCTGCTTGTTTACTTGCTCCATTACTGTCAATCCATCCATTTTTCGGCATGATCAGATCAAGCAGGACAACATCCGGCTGTCTGTCCTTTATGATCTGACACATCTCTTCTCCATTTTTCGCTTTTCCGACGAGATCCAGTTCCTTGTCCGTTTGTATGATGTCGTCAAGCATATCTAGAATTCTCTGGTTGTCGTCAGCGATCGCCACACTCAAATGCTCCATTCTCGTCTCTCCTTTAGTTTTGAGACCATCCCTTTAAAACGCCACTCGCTTATTATATCTATGCCATTTTGCATAATCAAGCGAATCTTGTAGTAACAATTCGACATTTATCCACACATTTCCGGTAAATTCACCTGTTTTAACATATTTTCTATGAATATTCCGTAACCTTTTGTCGAGTCTTGTACGAAAACGTGGGTTACTGCTCCGATCAATTTCCCGTTTTGTATGATCGGACTTCCGCTCATCCCCTGAATAATCCCTCCTGTTTTTTCAAGAAGTTCTTCGTCCGTCACCTTAATCACAAGTCCTTTATTGATCTCCTGAGACATCATGTCGACTTGAGTCACTTCAATATCAAATTCTCTAACTTCATTATCTACAAAACATCGGATTGTAGCAGGTCCTGTTATAATTTCTTCTTTTTTTTTTGCAGTCCTGATTGCCGTCTGTTCTGTGAAAAGTTCATCAATTTTGTCGATTTTCCCATAAATCCCAGCCTCTGTATTTTTATCGATTGTACCGAGAATATTATAATTGTTATAAATGATCATACCCTCCATACTTCCCGGAGATCCGCTCTGTCCTTTTGTGATATCTCTGATACTCGTGCGGTATACATTTCCTTCCGCAATCGACATAAGAACACTTGTATCCACGTCATGAATCCCATGCCCAAGCGCGCCAAACCGACTTTGATCCGTTAAAAAAGTAACTGTTCCCAAGCCTTGTACATTATCGCGAACCCATATACCAAGCCGATATTCTCCCGTTTCATATTCAACCGGCTTTATTTTCAAATCTATCGTCTCCCCATTTCGTCTGACCGTCAACACCACGAACGTTCCGGTTAGATTTCCGACAGCCTCCAAAAGCTCTTTTTTTCCCGTAATTTCACAATGATCTACTGCCATAATATAATCGCCTGCTTTAACAATTCCTTTTGCTGGTTCATGCTCCTTTCCATCCGCTCCGGCAATCTGCTCTGTATTAAGAACCATCACTCCGTCCGTTTCCATATAAATACCAATCGGCATTCCTCCGACAAGCACCGTATCATTATTCATCGCTTCTATTCCCGCATCTGTCGAAACCGGTTTCTTTCCACGAATCATTTGATACTGCAAAATACCCATAGCCGCAAAGAAGAAGGAGAGGAATAGACAGAATACAGCGGTCACATACTTTTGTTTTTTCAACATATCCACACCCTTTCTCTGATATCTCGATAATTTTTTATCCGCATCCGCTCCTTCTTTCCTATATAAAAAGAAACGGATACTTCTCTGTATCCGTTTCTAGTATATGTGGTTTCTTCTTTTTCCACACTAGTATTATATTTCACTCTTTGCCATTTCTTTCATTTCACGGGCACTTTCCATAATACTGGATGTAATCTTATCTCCACCCAGAATACGCGCCAGTTCTTTTACCGAATCTTCTTCGTTCAATAGACGAATCCTTGTTTTTACGCTTTCGTTTTCCGCAGATTTTTCAATCAGAAAATGACTGTCTGCCACTGCTGCTATCTGTGAAAGATGAGTAATGCAAATCACCTGCCTGCTTTTACCTATCAGCTTTAGTTTTTCTCCGACTTTTGCTGCCGTAACTCCCGATATTCCGGCATCAATCTCGTCAAAAATCAAAGTCGGCGTATCTTCCGCATCTGCCAGAACCGTTTTTATCGCAAGCATAATACGGGAAAGTTCTCCGCCTGATGCAATATTCTCAAGCGGCTTTACAGGCTCGCCGGGATTAAGCGCAAGATAAAATTCCGCTTCGTCTTTTCCGTTCGCGCTAAACTGTCCTGCATCTTTTAAATGTATCTCAAACCTTGTATCGAGAAAATTTAATTCCTTCAGATGAATACAGATTTCGTCAGCAAAAACTGTTTTATATCGATTTCTTACATCATGAAGTTTTTTCGTTACACGTTCTACTTTTTTTAACGCTTTTTCTTTCTCTTCTTCAATTTGTTTTATATATGCATCATAATCATTAAGCTGTTCTATTCTATGGCGTTTTGATTCGCAATATGCAAGGACATCACTTACAGAACTTCCATATTTTGCTTTTAAATGATTGATCAGATTCAACCGTTCCTCTGTCTCTTTGAACTCTTCTTCTGAAAATTCAAATTTTGAGGCATATTCGGACAGTTCTCTGTTAAAATCATTCAGAAGGCTGTCCACATCCATAAGCAGAGCGCACAGACGGTCTCCCTCTTCATCAAATTCCGCCGCCTCCCGAAACGCACGTATCGCCCGAGTAAGACAATCACCTGCATTTGCCGAACTGTCCTCGCATGTATAGCGATAAGTCTGCGCAACTGCATCCGTGATTTTTCTGCTCTCCGTCATCCTTCGGTATGTTTCCTCTAATTCTTCATCCTCATTTTCCCGAAGAGCAGCCTCTTCGATCTCGTGTACTTCAAATTCATAAAGAGAAAGTTCTCTTCGCCTTTCTTCATCATTTAAAGAAGTTTCTTCCTCCTTTTTACAGATCGCCCGATATTCTTTATAACATTTTGACATTTCTGATTTGATCGGAGCAATCTCTTTTCTCCCAAAAAGATCCAGAAGCACCAAATGATTCTTCCTTTGAAGTAAGGTTTTATTATCATGCTGACCATGAATGTCAATCAAAAGCTCTGCCGCTTCTTTCAACTTTCCTGTATTCACTGTCTCTCCATTAATGCGGCTTATGCTTCTGCTTCCTGTAAACTTTCTTGTTAAAGTAACCATACCGTCATCCGGAATAATATCCATCTCTTCCAGTTTTTGTCTGATCTGTCCGTCGTCAACCGAAAAAGTCAGCTCTACCAGACCATTTTCCGCCCCGTTTCTCAAAAGATCAGAACTATACTTTCCTCCAAGAGCCAGTCCGACAGAGCCGAGCAAGATAGACTTTCCCGCCCCGGTTTCTCCTGTCAATATATTCAATCCTTGTCCGAAATCTACTTCTGTCTCATCGATCAAAGCAATATTTTTCACATGTAGATTTTGTAGCATACCATTCACCTATACTTCTCTTGAAACGATCTTTCTTATCTTATCCATTACGGCCGCTGTATCTTCTACAGTTCTGATTGCACACATGATCGTATCGTCTCCTGCAATACAGCCTACGACCTCATGCCATTTCATTGCGTCTACAGCGGCAGCCACAGCCATTGCCATACCGGAAACAGTCTTGATCACTAGAATATTCTGCGCCATATCCATCGCCACATACCCATCTTTTAAGACACGTATATATTTTTCACTCATTCCGGGTTCTTCGATCCTGTGAAGAATATATTTCTGATGTCCGCTTCCTGTAGATACTTTTGACAACTTCAGATCACGTATATCTCTCGACACAGTAGCCTGCGTCACTTTAAACCCCGCATTATTCAGATATTCTGCCAGTTCTTCCTGTGTTTCAATATCATACTGACTGATAAGTTCAATAATTTTTGCATGACGGCTGACTTTCATATGTTCAATTTCCTTTCATTTTTTTTACGCATTGTTTTCATAAAGCTTTCTTTGCTTAATTTGATCAGTTTTGCCGTATGAGACGACCGCTTAATACAAACTCTTTCTCCCGTGACAAGAGTTGTCTGTTCTGCACCGTCAAAGCAAAGAGAAACCTGTTCCTGCCTTCCATAACGTCCTTCGCACACTTCTACCTCAATCAAATCATCGGCTGACAGAACAATACTGCTTGTATTAAGCGCGTGTGAACAAATCGGAGTGATCACGATCATCTGTGCTGTCGGTTCAACGATCGGGCCTCCCGCCGACAGATTATAACCTGTACTTCCGGTTGGAGTCGATATGATCACTCCATCTGCGTGATAAGTATTCAGAAGCGCCCCGTTGACATAAATATGAAAACTTACGATACGAACCTTTCCTTCTCTTGCAATGACAATATCGTTCATCGCCATATCTTTCCGAGAATTACGAAAGCTTCCTTCCAGCATCATCCGTTCTTCAATAACCGGAGTCTCTGAAAACAAATGATCCAATGCACTTTCAAAATCTTCCAGATCCACATCTGTAAGATATCCGAGCGTTCCAAGATTGATCCCAAGCGCGGAAGGCTTCGCTCTCCAAGATCTCTGACCGCACGGATTAAAGTTCCGTCACCACCTAGTACCAATCCGCATTCTGCTTCCTTAGGAACAGTTCCCGGAATAATATGGCCCTCACTGTCTTTTTCCGACAAAAAACATTTTTTACCGGAAGATTGAATATATTGTTCAATCTGACTCGTGATCGCATAATCTTTATCTTTTAATTTATTTGTAATAATATAAAAGCAATCCATTTTAGTCCTCTTGTTTTTACAAAATACTGCATCGCATACATTACTTAAGCGTCTTTGCTTTGCCAGCGTCTCAAATGCTCTGTCTGAAACAATAACAGGATCAAGTCCGCCGAGATTTTCACCGGCCTCATTTTCACTCTTTTTTAAATGAATCAAATACTCTATATTTCCTTCCGGTCCTTTGATCGGAGAAAAATCAAGAGCACACAGATCGAAACCGATCGACATAGCATAATCCATAATTTTCTGAATCACTTCCCGGTGTGTGCTCTTTTCTCTTACGACACCTTTTTTTCCTACTTTTTCCCGTCCTGCCTCAAACTGCGGTTTAATAAGAGCTACGATCTCACCGTCTTTTGCCAAATAATTACGAATCGGCTCCAATACTTTCGTAAGCGAAATAAATGAGACATCAATAGAAGAAAAATCAATTTCTTCTCCCAAATCTTCAGGTGTCACATATCGAATATTCGTCTTTTCCATGCAGATAACTCTCGGGTCGTTTCTCAGTTTCCAATCAAGCTGTCCTCGTCCCACATCGATCGCAAACACCTTTTTTGCACCGTTTTGAAGCATGCAATCTGTAAAACCGCCCGTTGAAGAACCGACATCCGTACAGACTTTATCTTTTACGCTGACATCAAAATTTGCGATCGCTTTTTCTAATTTCAAGCCGCCTCTGCTTACATACGGAAGTGTATGCCCCCGAACTTCGATACTGACTTCTTCCGGGAACGTGCTTCCCGCTTTATCTTCTCTTTGTCCCTCCACAAAAACATTTCCGGACATAATGATCGCTTTTGCCTTTTCCCTTGACTCCGCCAGATTTCTTTTTACAAGTAATACATCCAAGCGTTCTTTCATATTTTTTTCCTTTCAGTTACACATATTCATCAATTATCTGCTTTACGATCGTATCTTTATCAAGACCTACTTCCCTGCGGAGCAGATCTACATTTCCATGTTCTACATAGTCATCGGCTATCCCGAAATTTTTCACGCGTACATTAATACCTGCTCCTGAAATATAATCAAGAACCTGTTCCCCGAATCCGCCTGTCAGCATGTTTTCTTCAATCGTTACATACAGATCGTGATTCTCCGCTAATCTTTCCAGCAATTCTGTATCAAGAGGTTTTACAAACCTTGCATTTACAAGAGAACAGCAATATCCTTTTTCTTTCAGGCCTTTTCTCACCTGATCTGCAAGTTCTGCCATATGACCTACAAATATGATCACAATCTTTTCTTCTTCATACAGCAGTTCACTTTTCCCGTAACAGATCGGACTGCGGAATTGTTTCATTCCTTCATATGCCTCGCCTCTTGGATACCGCACTGCGATCGGATATGGAAAATCTGCCGCAAACCGTATCATATCTGCCATTTCCCATCTGTTTTTCGGAGAAATGATCGTCATATTCGGGATCATTGATAAAAATGACAAATCAAACACCCCCTGATGTGTTTCACCGTCACTTCCGACAAGTCCTGCCCTGTCTACCGCGATCACAACCGGAAGATTTTGCAGACAGACATCATGAAGCGTCTGGTCATACGCTCTTTGCAAAAACGAAGAATATACTGCAAATATCGGTTTCATTCCCCCCGCCGCAAGACCTGCCGCAAATGTCATCGCATGTTCTTCCGCGATCCCCACATCAAAAAACGATTTGGGAAATGCTTTGCAAACGGAGTAAGACCTGTTCCGTCCGCCATCGCAGCCGTAATCGCAACGATACGCTCGTCTTTTTTTTGCAATATCAAGCAGCACTTTAGAAAATACTTCCGTATAAGTATCCGCCCCTTTTGATTCTTTCGCATCTCCGGTCTCAAGATGGAACGGACCTGTCCCATGAAATTTTGCCGGATTTTCCTCTGCCGGAAGATACCCTTTTCCTTTTTTCGTAAGTACATGTACTAAAACGGCATGATCCACCCTTTTTGCCTCATTGAACACACGCACCATCTCTTTAACATCATGTCCGTCCACAGGTCCTAAATATGTAATATCCATATCTTCAAAAAACATTCCCGGAACAAATAACTGTTTAATCCCACTTTTTGTCTTTTTCAGCCTGCTGACGATCCGATCGCCTGTCCCCGGTATTTTTTTTAAAGTATCTTCAACACCCTTTTTCAGATCAGTATACGCCTGTGCTGTCCGCAGGCATCCCAAATATTTCGATACTCCGCCGACATTTTCAGAAATTGACATATTATTATCATTCAGCACGATAATAAAATTACTTTTCAAACGGGAAGCATTATTCAATGCCTCAAATGCCATTCCCCGGTCATTGCTCCGTCTCCGATCACTGAAACGACATTGTATTTTTCCCCTTTCAGTTCTCTTGCCGCAACATACCCCAGACCTGCCGAAATAGATGTAGAACTATGCCCTGTATCAAAAGCATCACATTCACTTTCTTTTCGTTTCGGAAATCCACTCATGCCGCCATATTTACGCAGATCGTCAAAACCATCTTTTCTTCCTGTAAGAAGTTTATGCGTATAAGATTGATGACCTACATCCCAGATCAATTTATCCTGCGGAAAATCCAGTGTAAGATGAAGCGCCATCGTCAATTCTACAACACCCAGATTTGAAGCCAGATGTCCTCCTGTACAACTGATCTTATCAAGAAGAAATCCCCGGATCTCTTCTGCAAGTTCTTTTAGCTGTGTATGATCAAGTTTTTTTATATCGTTCTCTTTCTGGATCATTTCAATTATCATGATTGATCCTCCTAGTTCTATTTTTCTCTGTATACAAGTCTTCGGAGCAGTTCCTCCATAAATCCGCACTCTTTTCCGATAGAACGAAGTTCTTCTACCGCCTCTTCCGTCAGACGAGGCCTCTTCTTTTTTTTGCCTTTTCAAGCCCCTTCCAAGTAACGTAAGTCGTTTTTTCGTTTTTTTCATCGCTGTGCACCGGCTTTCCGAGTATTTCTGTCGTACTCGTCACATCAAGAATATCGTCTTGTATTTGGAATGCCAGTCCTATTTTCCCGGCGATTTCTTCCATTTTTCCGATTTCCTCTTCTTTTTTGCCCCTGCAAGAACAGCTCCGATCATTACAGACGCCTCAATAAGCGCTCCTGTTTTCAATCTATAAATAAACGCAAGAAGTTCTCCTGATATTTTGCATCCTGCAGATCTTACATCGACCACCTGACCTCCGATCATTCCGTAAATTCCGGCTTTGCCTGCAAGAATTTTCAGAGCTCTTCCGATCAGGATGCTGTTTTGAGGATCTGTTTCAAAGGCGCTGCATGCAGTCTCAAATGCGTAATTCAAAAGTGCGTCCCCTGTCAAAATTCCCATATCTTCTCCGTATACGACATGAGTCGTCTTCCGTCCTCTTCGATAATCATCATTATCCATGGCCGGAAGGTCATCATGAACAAGAGAATATGTATGGATCATCTCGATAGCGGCCATAAACGGCTCGATGACCCCGCCTTTTCCGCCAAACAAGTCAAACGTCTCTTTCATGAGCATCGGACGAAGGCGTTTTCCACCTGCCATCAGACTATATTCCATCGCTTCTTCTATGATCTGCTGATGTCCTGTCTGATCAGGCAGGTATTTTCGTAAAATCTCTTCTATTTTTTTTCTGTTCGTTTTCTACAGTCTTCTTTAAAATTCATCTGTCTCTCCATTTTCATCAAGAACGAGAACCTTTTTTTCTACCTCGTCTATGGATAAGTTACATTTTTTAAGAAGTTCCATTCCGTTATTATATAGATCAAATGTTTGTTCTAACGTGATTTCTTCATTTTCCATCTTTCCGATCAGTTCTTCCAAATCTTTGAACATCTCCTCAAGATTTTCTTTCTTTTTTCTCTGACACTTTAACCTCCGCCGATCCGTTTTTATCCGTGAATCATTGTTTCCGTATTATGAACCTCCGCTTCGATCTTTCCGTCGCTTACAAAGATTTCCAATTTTTCTCCCCGTTTCACCTGAGCTGTCGATCGTATATTTTTTCCTTCTTCGGATCTTATATACGAGTATCCGCTGCTCAGTTTTAAAAGAGGAGACACTCTTTTCATTCGTTCGGCATTCAAGGCCAGACGATGTTTTTCCTGCGTCAGTCTTCGTTCCATAATATCGCGAATCCTGTTTTCCATCTCTGCCGTAAATTGCCTGTGCTCATATAATTTGTGCCGTGGATGAAGCAGTTTCAGCCTCATTGAGAAACGCTCCGCTTTCGTCCTGAAAAGACCGATCTGTGACAAGGCAGCCCGAACAATTCTGTCTTCATACGCAGACATCGTTTTTTTACATTCGCGGATCTCGTACACTGCCAATTCGGCGGCTGCTGAGGGAGTCGGAGCTCGTAAATCCGCAACAAAATCTGCGATTGTAACATCTGTTTCATGACCTACCGCAGATATGACCGGAACGGAACATTCAAAAATTGCACGTGCAACCTCTTCTTCGTTAAACGCCCACAACTCCTCAATACTTCCGCCGCCTCTGCCAACGATCATGACATCCACACCTTGTTGTTCTAGCATCCGTATTCCTCTTATAATGCTCTTCACCGCTCCTTCACCCTGAACAAGGGCCGGATAAAGAATGAGCTGAACATATGGATTTCTACGTTTTGCAACATTGATTATATCTCTTACCGCCGCTCCGTTTTGCGCCGTCACAATCCCAACTGTTTTTACATAGGCAGGAATTCGCTGCTTATATTCGTCTGAAAACATCCCCATTTCACAAAGTTCCCGCTTAAGCGCCTCGAACTTTTCATAGAGTTCTCCTGCTCCGTCCAGCTTGATTTCTCTTGCATAAAGCTGATATTTGCCATCTCTTTCATATACGCTTACTGAACCGAATGCGATGACCCGCTGGCCGTTTTTCAATGTAAAAGAAAGCCCCGCCCTTGAGCCTGCAAACATAACACAGGCAATCGTGCCGGACTCATCTTTCAAAGAAAAATAAATATGTCCCGATGTGTGATACTTACAGTTGGAAATTTCTCCCTTTACATAGATACGGTTCAGCATGAAATCCTGTGTAAACATATTTTTTATATAAGAATTAACCTGCTTCACTGTATAAATGCCGTTCATTTTATAACTCCTGTTTTGCAAATTTAGCAAGCACACCATTTACAAACGACGAGCTATTATCTCCTCCGAAACGTTTCGCAAGCTCAACAGCCTCGTTGATCGCAACTTTTGCCGGAACGTCCTCATCCCATTTTATCTCGTAAAGCGCCAACCGTAAAATTGACAGATCGACTTTGTTCATTCTTGTCGTTTTCCAGCCTGTCGCGTTCTCATTTAAAAGTCCGTCGATTTCTTCTATGTGTGATAAAATCGCTTCATATTTATTTTGTATATACTGTTTGTCTTTTTCTTTTGCATCTTCAAGCGTCTCAAAATAGTAGTTCAAATTCTCCGGCATATCAACAGAATCATTAAACTCGATCTGAAAAAGCATTTTAAATATATGTTCCCGAAGTTCCGTTCTTACCATAGTAATTCCTCTCTATTGTCATAATCATCTTCTGTCGGCGCACACGGCCTTTTGCCATCTTCCTGTCCTGCTCGTACCCGCTTGTATCTTATTGCCGCGCAATATTGAAAAAGGATGTCTTGCGACATCCCTTAGTATCAATGTCAGGGGCGGATCGCCTTGTCACATATTGCAATACGAAAGCAGATCAGTTCTGTTTCTCCATCTCTACTCCGGCAACCTTAATATTGACATCCGCAACCTCAAGCCCCGTCATATTCTCAACCGCATTTTTCACCTTTTCCTGAACTTTTTTCGTAACTTCCATAATACTGTAATCATATTTCAGGTTTAATGCCAGAGATACTGTAACGACACCTCTAATACATCTACCTTTACGCCTTTTGACAGGTTCTTGATTCCAAGCTTTCCAATCACTTCATTCGTAATATTTCCGGCCATGGAAGCAACGCCATCCACTTCCGTAGCAGCCAGAGCCGCAATGATCGCTACAACTTCATCCGCGATCTTAACTTCGCCGAGACTCGCATCATTTTGTATTGTATAAGCATTTCTTTCGTCCTTAGCCATATTCAAAACCTCCCGTTTTGTATCATCTCTTTTCTTATTATAACAAATCTCCATCCGTTTGCAAAGAAAAAGTTCACCGCCAAGAGAACTCTGTATTTGAATCCGATTTTTAAGATCTTCCAAACTCCGAAAGAACAAGTCCGTCATTTCTTTCCAACGTCATTCTAATGCTCCACTCATGGATGAACAAAAGTAACGGCCGGTCTTTCAAATCTTTTATTTTCTTCATATCCGACGTTCCGCTTATACGGTCAAGATCCGTATCCGCACTCTCGATCCATCGGATATATTCGTACGGAAGGTTTTCGAGGAGGATCTCTACATTATATTCATTTTTCAAACGGTATTTCAATACATCAAACTGCAAAACGCCGACAACGCCGACAATGATTTCTTCCATTCCTGTGTTATATTCCTGAAAGATCTGAATTGCTCCTTCCTGTGCAATTTGATTGATTCCTTTTACAAACTGTTTCCTTTTCATCGTGTCAACCTGACGCACTCTTGCAAAATGCTCAGGCGCAAATGTCGGAATTCCTTCATAAGCAAATTTTTCTTTTGACGTTGTCAGTGTATCGCCTATCGAAAAAATTCCCGGATCAAATACACCGATAATATCTCCCCCATATGCTTTGTCTATAATTTTCCTTTCACTGGCAATCATTTGCTGCGGCTGGGAAAGCCTTACGTCTTTTTTCCCCTGAACATGATATACGTTCATCCCGGCATCAAACTCACCCGAACAAATACGCATAAACGCAATTCTGTCCCTATGAGCTTTATTCATATTTGCCTGAATTTTAAAAACAAAGGCCGAAAATTCTTTTTCTTTCATCGGATCGATCGCACCATGATCTGACATCCTCGGCAAAGGGGACGTCGTCATGGAAAGAAAATGTCTTAAAAACGTTTCCACTCCGAAGTTAGTAAGTGCAGAACCGAAGAACACCGGAGAGAGCTCGCCTTTATCGACAAGCTCTCTGTCAAATTCTGCCGAAGCGCCGTCCAAAAGTTCGATTTCTTCCATCAGAGTTGTCTTTGCTTCATCTCCGATCAGCCAGTCAATCTCCGGATTGTTCATAGCTACAACTTTCACTTCACCTGTCGCTGTTCCTTTCCTCGTATCCGAGAAAAGCTCTACTTCCTTTTTCTGTCTGTCATACACGCCTTTAAATGCTTTTCCCGAGCCGATCGGCCAGTTTACCGGACAAGTCGGAATGCCGAGCTCCTTTTCGATATCATCCAAAAGATCGAACGTATCTTTTGCGTCACGATCCATCTTATTGATAAAGGTAAAAATCGGAATATGACGCATCGCACATACTTTAAACAGTTTTCGCGTCTGAGCCTCCACACCCTTCGACGCATCAATCACCATAACCGCCGAATCTGCCGCCATCAGTGTTCTGTAAGTATCTTCCGAGAAATCCTGATGCCCCGGCGTATCAAGGATATTAATACAGTATCCATCGTAATTAAACTGCAATACAGAAGAAGTAACCGAAATACCTCTTTCTTTTTCTATTTCCATCCAGTCTGAAACTGCATGTTTGGATGTCGCTTTTCCCTTGACAGAACCTGCCTGATTGATCACCCCTCCATATAATAGAAATTTTTCCGTCAGCGTTGTCTTTCCCGCATCGGGATGAGAAATGATGGCAAATGTTCTTCTCTTTTTTATTTCATTCGTTATCTCTGACATATGTTTCTTTTCTCCTAATGCTTATAAAATGCATCTGTTCGTTCTTTTATTTTTCCCGGAACATCTTCCGGACATTATTAACTTGTGATAATGTCTCCTTAAGATTCACTTGAGGTTTTGTCTCTTTTTGGTATTCTATTAAAGCTATGAAAGAAGGTAAAATTACATTGTCACAAGAACAACTGAAAACGCTGACTGTCATCAACCGTTTCATTGACAAGTCTATTTCCAGACAACAGGCTGCTGAACTTTTGGGTCTCTCCACACGCCAGATCACACGCTTAAAGAAAGGAGTCCTTACCTCTGGCGCTCAATCCCTCATTCATAAAAATACCGGTAGAAAACCCGTTCACTCCGTTTCTGACGAATTGAAGGAAGCTGTCCTTAAGATTTATTCCCGCCCAGAATTCTCTAATGCCAACTTCCTCCATTTCAAAGATATACTCTCTGCAGATTTCGGAATTCAACTTTCCTACTCTGCTCTTTCCAGTATACTAAAAAATGCTGGTTTTGAAAGCCCTAAAAAGAAAAAAACAAATCCGACACCGCACACATCGGCGCAAACGTAAGCCCCATCCCGGACAGCTCATCCAGATCGATGCCACGCCTTACGAGTGGTTTGGGGAAATATCAAATACGCCCTTCATGGTGCTATCGATGATGCTACCGGGCAGGTCGTCGGACTTTTCCTGACACAGAATGAATGCCTTTACGGTTATCTGGAAACCATGCGTCAATGCTTTGCTCTGATTTCGGCATCCCACAGACGGTTTATTCTGACAACCATACCATCTTCCGTTCTCCTAAAACCGGAAAGCTGACTGTTGATGAACTAATCGCAGGCAAGACTGTCCATCTTACCCAGTTCGGACGTTCCCTGCACGAATTGGGCATTGACCTTATTTTCGCAAAGACTCCTCAGGCAAAGGGGCGGATTGAACGTTTATGGGTCACACTGCAGAGCAGGCTCCCTGTTGAGTTCGCAAAACGTGGGATTACTACTGTGTCAGAAGCAAACCTTTCTGGAAACAGAGTACAGGGAACTTTTCAATCAGAGGTTTGCCGTTGAGCCGGAAGCAGAGTCTATTTTTGTCTCTGCCGCAAAAGATTTGAATCTGATTCCATCCTTTGTGTAAAGCACACGAGAAAAACAGATGCAGCCGGGACATTTTCGTTTAAAAATCGGTGTTTTCAAATCCTAGATGAGGGATTTCCGATTATCAATGCCCGCCGTGAGATCACTGTATTAATTAACCCACGTTTTGGAATTCGTGTAGAGTACGGCGGACGAATCTATAATACCATCCGTTATCTGAAACCTCAGAACAAAAATGCCAATACAGAAGTTCCCCAAAAAGTGTCAAAAACAGTAGAACCACACCTTCAGCTGCGTCACAGCAGTGATGAATGGAAAGCAATCTGGTGGATGGAGGATTATAATCTGTCACTTAAATTTTTATATGAGCTATTTTTCGAGAAGCAGCAGTCAGCTTCATAAAAGGGCATTAGCCCTTTTATGAAAGTGACATTTTTTCAAATAAATTTCTATATTAAAAAGTGAAGTGACATTTTTTTCTTCAAATAAATTTCTATATTAATCAGTTCTTTGCTTACATAAGGAACAGATGCTCCGTCTGCCGTCTGCTCATATACGCTGATTTTCTCCGACGTACTTTCCGAATCTTTCCGAACATTGCCGTCGGATGTCTCTTCTTGGGTCTGCGTACTTCCTGAATGATCTTTTTCAATCAATTTCTGTCCGTTTGATTTAAGCGTCACCATCACGGTTACTTTTCCTGCTCCTTTCACCTGCGACAGCACGGAAGATGTTTTTTCTTCTATGTATGTTTCATATTCTCCCGTTTGTGAATTTTTATTTTCTTTTCTTTTATTTTCATCTAATCCGCCTTTTTCCGAAGTCGGGGCAGAGGAACCGGTCGGAAGAACAATAACAAACAGCAGCGCACCAAGCAAAAACATAATGAGAAACATATTTTTCTTCGGAAACTTTTCCCCGTTTTTTAATGCCTTAATATACTCTTGAGCCTTTTTCAAATCCATCTTTTATCGACTCCTTTCCGGCATCTGTATCCGCTTTTTTTGTTCCTGTATGTTCTTCCTCTTTATTTTCTTCTATATAATTTTTCAGCATTTCCTCATAAGAGTTCCCGGCCTCTTCCAGTTCTTTTCTTTCTTTTTCATATACCTGATTACTGTAGATTGCTCCGAATGTTTCTTTCATGCCAAACACACTTAAGACCGGCATAAAAATAAGAACGATCAATACAAGACCGGAAAAAAAACGAATATATCTTTCATAATCTTTTCCCGGTACCGCATGAAGCATCGCCGTCACTACAACAAGATATACTGCTATATTTTGAATCCATTTATATACTTCTTCAAGCATTTTTGCCTCCTTTTAACGAAACAAAGCATACACATATGTATTTTCAGTCCTGCACTTTTTGTTCTTTATATAGTTATCATTTTTCATATTTCATGTAGTTACTCCGGCCACAACCGCTATTGTAAGCAAAAATAAAAATCCTACTGTAAAAATAACGGAAACTATCATTTCATACCCCTCGCTCACTCCGCGGATACAAGCGGTAATTCTTTTGTCCGAAACCGGCTGTACCGCTGCCGCCGCCATTTTATACAAAAGCGCAGACAACAACATTTGCAGAATCGGAACCGCACATATTAAAACCGCTATAAAAGCTCCTGCCATTCCGATTCCGTTTTTAATCAAAACAATCGTTCCCATTGTCACTTCCGCCATTCCTCCCATCACATTTCCTATCCACGGAAGTGCCTCTGCCGTCCTTGTAAGCGCACTTCTTTTTACCGTATCTATCGCAGGTGCCAACAGCCCTTGCACAACATTCACCCCGACAATACATGCAACGATCGTACGAAGCGTCCATGTCACCGCTTTTTTCAACAGATCGGCAAATTCAGAAAAGAGATCTTCTTCCGTTAAGTTTCCAAGCATTTGCACCATAATATAAACATTTATCACCGGGAAGAGAAACCTTACGATCACAAGCTCTGAAATATAAATCAGAAAAAGAATCAAATTATAAAGATTGAAGTCGCGCTTCCCGACGAAAACGCCACCGCAAGAAAATATCCGGGACAAAGAACTCTCATAAACGTCGTAAGAGACTCCAATTTTTCACTGATTCCATAAACCGCCGTCCGAAAAGACATCAAACAAAGCGTGATCAAAAGCATATATACAACGTAAAAACTTATTCCCGAAATCTGTCTGCTTTGAAAAGCTCCCGCAAAATTGCTGAATACAGCCGCCATAACGGCAATCAATATAATATAAACGAGAGTTTTTTTGCTGTACAAAAACTCATAGGCTATCTCGTCTCTTATGTATCCCGTAAGCAATTCTAACATTTCCCCCGGCTCTCCTGACAGAAAAGAAAATACAACTTCTTCAAAGGAAATTTTCTCTTTTGGAAACAATTCCGATAGACTTTTTTCAATTTCTTTAAAATCAAACTCTTCTTCCAATATTTTTGTTTCCGCTGTTTCTATGCTTTTTTTATCCGATTGAAAATTATCCGTTTCATCTGCCCGGACGATCCTTGTCCCGAACCCAAATACGAGAAGCGTTAAAAATAATGTAAAAAGAAATCTCCCTTTTCTTCCTTTCATGACAGAAACTCCCTGACTGTTTCAAGCAAAGCTGTCAAAACCGGCATCCCAAGCGCCAATATCGTCAGCTTTGCGAACGTTTCTATCTGTCCCGCAATCGTTTGATATCCTGCATCTTTGCAAATTCCGGAAGCAAATTCCGCAATATAAGTAATGCCGACCATCTTAAGAATTACGGAAAAATAGCTTGTTTCAAGATGAGCGTATGCTATAAGTTCTTTTACAGTACGAACGAAAATACCAAGCCTGTCTGAGATGAGCACAAATAGAACAATGCTTACCGCTACGCTTACATAAATCCCGTATTCTGCCTTGCTTCCTTTTAACTGGATCGCCAACATTGCACCGATCACTCCGATCATTCCGGCCTGTATCATGCTCATCTGCTCTCACCTCTTCCTCTTCTATTTTCATTTTCTTTTCTCATTTCCCGCACTTTCGTTTACTATAATGAGAATAATTGTCTGACAGTACGAAAAAAGATCATAAATGTAAAAGCACCCATGACAACACTAAAATAAGTCCGGCCAGACTTGCAAGAAATGCCTGTTCTTCTCTGCCGCTGTGTTTTAATACCTGACTTAAAATAGAAACAAGTATTCCTACTGCCGCAATTTTAAAAATAAGACTGATATCCATATTTCCTTGTATGATAATTAGGAAGTTAATTATCACACGTTTCCTTTCTTTTAATATCGTGGTTCAATACAATTCAGATACTATGGACTTTTGATTTTTCCCTGTAGCCTTGACTACTCGACTGGAGTGTATTGCCGCTACCTTTATCTGAATTGTTTATTAGCTGGATGTTGCCGGAGTGTTTTTCACTCAGAGTACTTATTTCTATCAAGTCTACGATGATAATCGATGGTGGACATCATGGTATCAGACTTTATGAAAGGGAGGTACAACCTCATGAAAATTTTTGTAGGCATTGATATTGCCAAACTCAACCATTTCGCCGCCGCGATTTCTTCGGACGGTGAAATACTCATTGAGCCGTTCAAATTCACAAACGACGCTGATGGCTTCCAACTGCTGGTCTCTAAGCTCGATCAAAACCTGTCAGATGCGTAAGAACAATGTTCGTAAAACAAAGACAGATAAGGTCGACACATTTGTTATTGCTAAAACTCTTATGATGCAGGATGACCTAAGATTTATTACCTTCTTTGATCTCGATATGATGGATCTTAAGGCCTTGGGGCGCTTTCGGCAGAAAACCATTAAGCAACGCACCCGATTGAAAATCCAACTGACAACCTATGTTGATCAAGTATTCCCGGAGATTCAATACTTTTTCAAATCCGGTCTGCATCAGAATGCTGTCTATGCTCTTTTAAAAAAGAAGCACCTTCTCCAAAAGAGATTGCTTCCATGCATATGACTCATCTGGCAAATCTGCTCAAAGTGAACTCGCACGGACACTTTACCAAAGAGCTGGCCAAAGAATTAAGAGTTCTCGCACAGAAGTCTGTCGGTGCAAACGACAGCGCTATATCTATTCAGATAACTCAGACCATTCAACAAATCGAGTTACTGGATAGCCAATTAGAAAAAAGATTGAAGCTGAGATGACGGATATCATGAAATTTAACGATTCTGTCATCATGACCATTCCTGGTATCGACGAAGTAGAATTTAACCTCGAGTAAGAGATCTGTATACCTATATCGATAGATTTTGAAAAAAGCACCCTAAGGGAGCTCTATTAAAGTTACCCTTTTTTACCACCGATATGAAAAAGAAATTTTTGCTAATTTATGGTTGACTTTTCATAGCTGGTCTCCTGCTGTTATCCGGTCAAATCAACAGCACTATAAAAAATAAACCCGCCATAACTCCGAGACACCTGCCGACTTTTACCTTCGACGCCAGTTCCGCTCTAAGTTTCTCGATCTCCAGATCCATTTTATTCAAATACATTTCCATTGCACGATCTGATATATCTTTTTCAAAACTTCCGAGAAATGTTCCGGGTTCTTTTATAAGTATCTTATGCTCCTGTTTTAATCCCGGTATTTCCAAATACTTGTCCGTACATCTGTTCCATACCCTCGCAAACCCTGATAAGTCTCGACACTCCATTTCTTCCGCCGTTTTTTTCAGCCACCTTCGGTACGGTTCTTTCACACGGGCAGAGACGCCGAAAAAAATTTCAGGAAGAGGTGCGCAAGTATATTCTATCTCCCCCCTGATTAGTCCAAATACATATCGCAGATAAACCATGTTCCGTAAATATCTTTTCAATTCATTTCCATACACAACACCGGCTCCTGCAGTTGCAGATAATATAAGAATCCCTCCGATCACTTTCTGCACAAAACACTCCCCCGCTCATCATAAATCTCTTTTACTTTCCCCGGATGTCCGTCATTTCCAAGCACAATATACCGTTCAAACATTTTTCTGCGTATCATTTCCCCCAGAACCGGCTTTCTCGCCGCCTCCTCCATATCCATGCCATGTACACTGGCTATCAGTTTGCAGCCACACTGCATCGCATATTCAATAGCATGGATATCTTCTGCCGTACCGATTTCATCCACTGCCACGACCTGAGGAGACATCGAACGAATCAGCATGATCATTCCTTCTGCTTTCGGACAGCAGTCTAGAACGTCCGTGCGCATACCGAGATTGTTTTGCACAATCCCCATATAGCATCCTCCGATTTCCGAACGTTCGTCTACTACGCCGACCGAACAGCCTTTTACATATTCATTTCCATCTGATATCTGACGAATCAAATCTCTGAGAAGTGTTGTTTTTCCACAACGCGGAGGTGAAATGATCAATGTATGGCATACTTTTTTATTTTTCGTAATATATGGAATCAATTCATCGGCACAACCTATCACTTCGTGAGCGATTCTGATATTAAGCGATGATATGTACTGAATATTTTTTACTTTCCCACGGTCGACGATCACTTTTCCTGCAACTCCCACCCTATGTCCTCCTTCCAATGTCAGAAACCCCTGCCTTAACTCATTTTCATATGCATATAAAGAGTATCTGCTCATATATTCTATCGTCTCTTTTATTTCTTCCTTTGTAACAATATGTGCTCTTTCTTTTAACGGAAGTATCTGCTCTTCACCATCGATCATAACAGTAAGCGGCTGTCCGATCCTCATTCTTATTTCCTGAAGTGCTCCGCCTTCACGCAAAATATTTTCAATAATTATACGCACCGATCTGGCTAAAACTCCTGTCACATGTGATATTTTCTTCCCTGTTTTTTCCATCTTGTCCACCTCTTTACACAATATATGTACATCTCCCGAAAATATGAATCAAAAAAGTTTTTAAAATAACAAAAAGGCAACTATCCGATGTTTCTTACGAATAGTCACCTTTGTTCTTACGTCTTTTTTTATTTTCCTACAATTTTTCCTATATAATAAAAGCCTTTGCATTCATCAAGACTCACATCCGCAAACGTACCGATCATAGATTCATCTCCGGGGAAATGTACAAGCAGATTATTGCTCAGACGACCTGTCATCAACCTCTCGTCATGCTCATTGCAAGACTCTACAAGTACTCTTTGAACTGTTCCTTCATGCCTTGAGCACATTTTTGACGAAATCGTCTGTACTTCTTCAAGAAGACGTCCGAACCGGTCTTTTACAACATCATCCGATATCTGATCTTCCATAGCAGCCGCAGGCGTTCCTGTACGCTTAGAATAGATAAATGTGAACGCACTATCATATTGAACTTTACACACAACATCCAGCGTTTCCCGGAAATCTTCTTCCGTCTCTCCGGGAAAACCTACAATAATATCCGTTGTCAGTGAAATATCCGGTATTGCCTTTCTAAGCTTTTCCACAAGTTTAAGATAATGTTCTTTTGTATAACGTCTGTTCATTTTTTCTAATATGCGCGTGCTTCCCGACTGCACAGGAAGATGTAAATGACGACAGATTTTTTTTGACTGTGCCATCACTTCGATCAGTTCATCCGAAAGATCCTTTGGATGGGATGTCATAAAACGGATTCGTTCAATTTTATCAATCTTCTCGATTTCTCGAAGAAGCTGTGCAAACGTCATCGGATGCTCCAGTGTTTTCCCATAGGAATTGACATTTTGTCCAAGCAGCATTACTTCTACAACACCGTCCTCTGCCAGGCGCTCGATTTCCCTTATGATTGCCTTCGGATCCCTGCTTCTTTCACGACCTCTTACATAAGGAACGATACAATAACTGCAGAAATTATTACATCCGAACATAATATTAACTCCTGACTTGAACGGATACTTCCTTTCACTCGGCAGATCTTCTACTATCTTGTCGGTATCTTTCCATATATCGATCACCATTTTTCCTGAATTCATCCGTGAGACGATCAGCTCAGCGAATTTATATATATTATGCGTTCCGAAAATAATATCTACAAACCGATAACTTTTTTTCAGTTTTTCCACAACCTCCGGTTCCTGCATCATACATCCGCACAGAGCGATCATCATATGAGGATTCGTTTTTTAATCCTGCCTAACTGTCCTAAACGACCGTACACACGTTGATTTGCATTTTCCCGAACAGTACACGTATTATAAATAACAAAATCTGCTTTTTCCTCATCCGGTTCTTCTACATATCCGATCTGTTCCAAAATACCAACCAGCTTTTCCGAATCTCTCGCATTCATCTGACAACCGAATGTTGTAACGCAAAATGTAAATTCTCTTTTTTCCTCTTCCTTAAGCTTTGTTAATTTTTCTTTCGCTTTCTCTATAAAATAATATTGTCTTTCCGGCTCTGTTACCGGAATATTTCTCTCTGCATCTGCTGTTATAAATGTTTTATTTTCCATAACTTCCTCTTATTCCACTCACACAAACTGATTACTGCCTGCATCATATGTATAATCGATCATCTCTAATTTACCGATCAATTCTTGTTTATCAACCTGCATATCTTCACACAACACATCCAGCGTCGAATAATAATCTCTTAATTTTGTATTTACAACACTTAAGAGCATCACCGGATCTCTTGGCAAGCCTGCCGACATGTGATCATCTCCTTTTCCGTAATAATATAATCTACAGGTACGTCATGCACTTCCGGAACAATCTGCTCCACACATTGAAAATCAAATGCCACTCCGACTTTTATGCAATCCGCCTGCTTCAAATATGAGTCATAATATCCTCCGCCATAGCCGATTCGGTTTCCCGCTCTGTCAAACACAACTCCGGGCACGATTACAAGCAGCTTGCTTCCACACTTTGGAATTTCCCGACACCATGATTCCGGTTCCGGTATCCCATGAAATCCCGCTTTTAAATCTGCCATACTGTGAATCAGGGCAAACTTCATTTTTTGCTTTCCGGTCACTTTCGGAACCGCAGCACATTTTCCTCTTCTAAGCGATTCTTCTATAATTTCTTCCGTAGGGACTTCACTTCCGAAAGACGCATAGCAGCATACTGTGCCGGCGTCTTCATACACCTTTGAAGAAAAAAAAAGGCGCGCCGCGATGATGCGCCCCGCCTCTGCTCTTTCTTTTTCAGACATTGCGGCACGAAGCGCCGTCATCATTTTTCTAATGTCCCTTTTTGTTTCCATATTTTTCTCCGAGATTGATCACACTTCCGTCCTTTTCTTCAATGTCGATATTATTGAGCTGACTTCTTAAATTTCTCTTCACCGAGTCCATATATTCTGTCCTTAAAATCTTCTGTTCTTTTTTTCTCTGCTTCAGTCAGGCCTTCCGCTTTCGATTTTCTGTATAATTCATTGATCCTTGCTATCTTCTGTTGATCCATTATAATCCCTTTCACTTTTTATCTTCTATCCATAATAACTTCTTATTTTACAGGTCTGTATTATACACTATTTCTTTGATTACGTCCATCGCCATTTTGCGGCTTTTATCATTCCGGCCTTTTCCGTTTTGCTTTTCAACTCGAATAATTTTCTAAAAAAGCATATAATTCTTCTGCAGTTGCAATTTGCTTTCCCTGTGCAATTTCCTGGCGCACTTCTTCCGGAAGATCTGACAGAGGTATTTCGGTAAATTCATAAATCGTTTTTTTATCTTCAAGATAAACGACGACAAATCCGTGAAGTTCCTTAAGATAAAACCCCTTTTTTGCTCCGCCTTTTACTGCCTCTCCTTCGGCCGCAATACTTTCCGTTTTTCCGATGCCGTCTGCCTTTTGTACATCTTCGTTTCTTTCACTCACCTTTTCCATATACTTGTCCATCGTATAATCATATGTCATTTTATATGCAAGCGTTATAAACAAGAAAAAAAATGCCGCGCCCGCACACAAAAAGCCGATCCTGTATTTTGAGTTCATATAATCTACCCCTTTTCTATACAGTATCAGCTTTTTTCTTTTATTTATTCACTTATTTTTTTATTCTTCGCTTGGAGGCATCAATTTCAGCGCCTGACATCCTCTCAATATCCGTGTTCCCATCGGAAGCGCCTGAATATCTTTCTCCGAAAGAGCTCCTAATTTTAAAATAAGGACTCCATAAACAATAACTGCCACGATAATTGCCAAAACAGTCGGGATAACTCTTCCTCCGATCAGACGGTGAAGTCCGAAATGAACAGCATACGTTATAACACCCATAATCGCCGAAGCGATCAACGGCTTTACAAATGTTCTTCGTATATTGATTCTGAATCCGCATACCTGACGTATTTTTCTTTGATTTAAAACACACATAATAACAGCAAATACAATGTTGCTTCCTACGAGCGCATATACATTCAATTTAAACACTGTGAGCATTAAAACAAGCGCTCCCAGATGAACGACCAATGCCGCTGCCGCGTTTTTTGCCGGAGAAGATAAATAATTCAATCCTTGCAAAACTGCATTTGTAATTGTAGACCATCCGTACAAAATAATAACTACGGAACCTAACATTAAAAGCTGCGCCGGCACTTTTCCCGCATCATTATATAGAAGCACCATAAGCGGAGATGCCAGTACAAGAAATCCAACACAGCTTGGAAGCGTTATGATCGTTGTTAAACGAAGCGTCTGATCTATCTGATAATGTGTCTTTTTCCTGTTTCTTGCCATCACAACCGTTGTCAGTGCAGGAACGATCGATGTGCTAAGGGCATAAGGTATTGACATCGGCACGTTAATAAGCGGATCATATTTTCCGGTATAAATTCCCTGAAGAGCCATATACTCACTTTCTGTAAAACCTTGCGCATCCATAATATGATTAAAAACGGTAAGATCCAATATCTGGTTGATGTTGTAAATCGCCGTGCTGAAAATAACGGGAATTGCCGTCATAACGAGAATCTTCAAAATATGAGAATAACTTTCTTTTCCTTTTGTATGATCCCTTTGAATCTGACGGCGTATTCCGCCTTTAAATATCCAAAGAACAAACAACAAGAACAAAAGTCCCGCCGCGGCTCCGATTACTGTTCCAAGCGTACCTCCCGCCGCTCCATAAGCAGGACCTAACAGCTCTTCTCCCGCCTTCTCTCCCGCACGACTTCCCATTCCGAAAAGGACGCTTGCTCCGACAATACTGACAACTGCATTGATGATCTGTTCGATAATCTGCGATACCGCTGTCGGAACCATCGTTCCCAGTCCCTGAAAATATCCTCTTAAAACAGCCATAACAGCAACGATCAAAAGCCCCGGCGACAGCACTTTAAGTGCGTAAACACTGAAAGGCGCTTTCATCATATGTTCCGAAATCGCTCCTGCTCCGAGAAAGATCGCAAGAGATATAATAATTCCTACCGAAACAGCAAATATAAGGGAACATAAAAATACGCGGAACGCATTGCGCCTCTGTCCGACAGCCATCCTTACCGACACAAGTTTTGATACTGCTGTCGGAAGACTTAATGAAGAAAGCATCAATGCAATCGCATATACTTGATAAGCATATCCGTAAAAACCGTTTCCCTCATCCCCTAATATGTTTGTCAGCGGGATACGGTACACAACTCCGATAATCTTCGTGATCACAACCGCCACAGCCAGGATCGACCCTTGAGCGATGTAATCTTCTCCCCTTGTTTTTTTTCTTTGATTTGCCTGTGTATCCCCCATAGTTGTTCTCCTTTTATCCAATGATCCCGAACCTGAAAACATTTATCTTGTAATATTCACAAGTTCCATAATCTTTTTTTGATGCATCTCCATTTCTTTTCTTTCCACTTCTTCCATATGATCGTAACCAAATAAATGAAGCATGCTGTGCGCAATTAGAAATGCATATTCCCGAAGCAGCGAATGTCCGTATTCTTCTGCCTGTTCAAACACTTTATCTACAGAGATCACAATATCCCCAAGCATCAGCTCTCCTGTATCGGGATGAAACAGTCCGGCATCTTCATCCAAATGCGAAAAATCTCCCGGTGTCTCATAATCTGCCATAGGAAATGACAAAACATCCGTTGCCCGGTCAATCTGCCGCTGCATCCGGTTTATTTCTTTAATCTCTTCATCCGTTGTAAGAAGAAGACTGACCTCTGTTTCATAAGGACATTTCACATAATCAAGCGATGTTTCGATTACAAGCTCCGCAATTTTTCTTGCATCAAACGGCAGTTTTCTGTCTGTCTCTATTTCCATAAATAAACTCACGATTTTTTCCTCCTGCCGTTTTTCCCTTTCGGATTATTCTTTTTCTCATACTCTTCGTACGCACGGACAATCTTCTGCACAAGCGGATGGCGAACAACATCTTTACTTGTCAAACTGCAAATACTTACACCTTCCAGATCTTTTACAACCTTTACCGCTACATCCAAACCTGAAACCGTTCCTGCCGGAAGATCTTTCTGCGTAGAATCTCCCGTAATGACAACTTTTGATCCAAATCCGATTCTTGTCAAAAACATCTTCATCTGAGCCGGTGTCGTATTCTGAGCCTCGTCAAGAATAATAAATGCATTATCTAACGTTCTGCCTCGCATATATGCCAGAGGCGCAACTTCAATCAGACCTTTTTCTGAATTTTTCAAAAAACTTTCCGCTCCCATGATCTGATAAAGAGCATCATATAACGGACGCAAGTACGGATCGATCTTACTTTGAAGATCTCCCGGAAGAAATCCCAGTTTTTCTCCTGCCTCGATTGCCGGTCTTGTCAATATGATCCTGTTTACCTCATTGCGTTTAAATGCTGTAATCGCCATTGCCATTGCCAAATATGTTTTTCCTGTTCCTGCCGGACCAAGTCCGAATGTGATCATTCCTTCCCTTATAGAATCTACATATTTTTTTTCTGTCCGAGAGTTTTAGGCTTGATCGGTTTTCCCTGCAATGTGTGACAGATCAATTCCCGGTCAATTTCCACTATTCCCTCCTCCTGATCTTCAAAAACAAGTGAAATTGCATAATCCACATTCTGTTCCGTAATAGTATTTCCACGCCGTGATAATTCCAAAAGCTGAGTGAGAACACGATGCGTTTTTTCCGCAGCCGTATTTTCTCCTACAATCTTCATACTTCCGTCTCTTGCAATCAATGTGACATGAAATGTTCTCTCTAGTTTCTTTGCATAAGCATCAAACTGCCCAAACACGTTTGCCTCGTGCTCTGCAGGTATATCAATCATCAGTTCCGACAGACTCATCTGTTTCTTTCCTTTCGATCGTTATTATTTCTGTATCTGCCTCTTGTGTAATCCTCTCATTCAAAAAAAGAGTACCCATTGCTTTGGCAGATTTTTCATACAGATGTATTTTAACACTATTTTCTCTTATTTGAATACCTTTTTTCTGTAAATCTTTACAAAATCGCTCAAAATCTTTACTGAGAACCGCCCTCATCTCTTCCTTTGTATATATCTTTTCACGCAAGTGATAAGAACGGACGGTTTCCATCCCATATGAAAAAGGAAGATAAAAATTTTTTCCTGCTTTTACTCCGTATTCTTTTGATATAAATTCACAGCGGTTCGGTTTCATTTTTACACTTCCAAAGGAAACCCGGGTATCTTTAACTTTCACATAAAAACGATGTTTTTCTTTTTTATCATATACTTTTTCCTCATATGAAGCCGATAATTCATCTTCGTACTCCATCTGTGTATCCGCAAAAATGTCTGCATCGGCATGACAGTATTTATAGCCGATCACTTCCTTACTGTCGTTTACGATCTCCACTCGTCCGCTGACAAGAATATCTCCTTTTTTTACTGTATCACCGACATGAACTTGAGGCGTTCCTGTTCTTGTCACAATTTTTGTGATCACCCCATCTGAAGACGCGACAAGATCTACAGCGTTCTCATCTTTCTTTTTTTCTTCCTTCTCGAAAGAATCTTCATTTTCTTTAATTTGAATTTTTAGTCTGCTTCCGTCCAGTGATGCGGATACCCATACAACGTCATCATATTGCGTCCTGATCTCTTTTACGATTTTTCGGCAGTCTGCCTCTTTTTTTAGCATCCCCGCAAACACACCTTTCTCTCTTAAAAAAGACGACAACGCTTCATCCGTTCGCGTCTCATTCCCCGTAAAATGAATATCCCATATAAACATTGAATAAATCTGCAGTAAAAAAATACAGATAATAAAACCGGCAAAAAATAACTTTCGCTTCCGATTATTATAAAGAGAAAACGGAAATCCATATTTCTCTTTCACCCTTACTTTTGTATGCGTCTTTTTCGCAAAAGGTCTGATCCTTTTAAAATCTCGTACACTCATACAAAGTTCATAGCAGTGATCTTCATAGGCCAATCCCCAGATTAAAATATGGTGATAGGAACACAGATTCAAAAAACGCTCAGGAGAATATCCCTGAATCTGTATTTTTACATACCCCCGCAGATATCGCATTCCATTTTCAATCATCGGAGATTCCTCCCCTCCTGAAATTCAATCAAATTGATCGAACCGGTAATCTTCATTTCGTCATTCGTATAAAACTCTATTTCCAAACAACTTCCTTTTTAACTGTATCTGTCCGTGTTTTGTTCTTATACGTACGAGAGTGTCTGTATACTCCGTGATCCCGCTGTAATTTTCAATACACACTTCCGACATTCCCAGAACTGTAACAACCGAAGCTCCCATAATAACATCTTTCGGCATACTTGCAGCCGATGCCAATTTCTTTTTAATCTGTTCTTTTTCCATATAAAAAATGCCACACATACGCCTTTTATAACAAGTATATGTGCGGCACTTTCTGTCCTATTCTTCTTTATTTCCGTTGATCGGCAATCAATAATCGAGACATGCTCTCTCTGTCACAAACGGCCTTACATATGTATCGGCAACAGCTACATGAGCCGGGTGTTTTGCGTAAACAGAAATATCTTCTTCCTTCTCAAACGTACTGACTAAAGCCATATCATGAGTGCTCGATCCGAACGGACAAGCAACAAACTCAAGAGTCAAAAGTCCGGGGATTTTTCCTACAAGAGCTGTAAGATTTTCTTCCATAGCTTTTTTTAATTCTTCTTTTTTATTTTCTTCTATTTCCGGTTTGAATTTCCACATAACAATATGATGTACCATTTTTCTACCTCTTTCTTAATATTTTCCTGCTTTTTATGTATCTTGTATTTTTTTGTTCTCCATTGTTTGCAGCGCTTTCTTGAATCGTACTGTAAACAAGATCGCCGTAAACGTCACAGCCAGCAGATCTGCCGCCGGTTCTGCAAGGTAAACAGCCATCGTTTTATTTGACGAAAACAGCAGCGGCATTATGTAAATCAGTGGAAGGAGCAAAATAAACTTACGCATCACGGCAACCACAATAGACTCTACAGCTCTTCCGAGTGCATTAAACGTCATCTGACACGCCATCTGAATTCCGAAAATCAGCATAACCGCCATATAAATACGAAGCGCCGGACGGGTAAATACGATCAAATCGGCTTCTGTCGTAAACATTCCTGCAAACACATCCGGGAAAAGCATAACCGCTCCCCATAAAATTGTCGAATAACAAAGACTTACTTTTAACAAGAGCTTAAACGCACTTTTTACACGCCCTGCATTCCCCGCTCCGTAATTATAACTGATGATCGGCTGCGCACCCTGTCCGAGGCCTTGAAGGGGAAGCAGTGCAAACTGCATAACACTTGTCAAAATCGCCATCGCGCTTACTGCCATATCTCCTCCGTAACTTTGTAAAGAAGCGTTAAAGCAAACAGAAATCACACTTTCGCTCGCCTGCATAACGAACGTCGCCGCTCCCAATGCCAGACACGGAAAAATAATTTTCGGGCGAAGGAGCAAATTTTCTTTTCGGATCTTCAGCATCGTTTTCCTTCCCATTAGGAAAGAGATTACCCAAATACAGGACAATGCCTGCGATATAATCGTGGCAAGAGCCGCTCCTTTGACACCCATTCCGAATCCAAATATAAAGATCGGATCAAGTATGATATTGGAAATCGCACCGATCAATACAGACAACATTCCCGTCTTTGCGAATCCCTGCGCTGTAATAAACGCATTCATGCCAAGTGTAAGTTCTACAAAGATCGTACCGACTGCATAAATGTTCATATAGCTGACTGCATACTCGATTGATTTTCTGCTCGCGCCAAACAGCATAAGCAGATCTCTGCTCCATATAAGCAGCACTGCTGTCAGGATTGCAGATATTATTATCTGCATTGCAAAACAGTTTCCCAATATCTTTTCGGCTGTTTCATTGTCTTTCTTTCCCATATAAATCGACACCCGCGGAGACCCGCCATAGCCGACGAGGGCCGCAAACGCCGAAACAAGCATAATCAAAGGCATACATACTCCGACTCCCGCGAGAGCGGAAACTCCTACATTTGGGATATGTCCGATATAAATCCTGTCAACAAGATTATACAGCATATTGATCATTTGCGCCGCAACTGTCGGAAGCGCCAGTTTTAAAAGCAGTTTTCCGATCGGTTCTTTTCCTAAAAACGCTTTATCCTGTTCCATTTTTTAGCTCCTGTCTTTTCCGTTATTTGTTTTTAACCATAAAGAACATTATAATTCTTAAAATTCAAGTGTCAAGCTAAAAAATATCATATACACATCTACAAAAATATCATATACACATCTACACATCATTTCCATATGAAAACAATTACAAAAATTTAATCCCCGCTCCGTCTTTGATATGCTCCCCCTCCTCGATAAACAGTTTTATTATTTTAACTGTCTACCTAGAAGGGGACATATCACTTTCAACGAAACGGGGATTTTTTCTGCCTCTTATGTTTCACTTATGAAATCTGATTCACGATATCTTTTATAACGAATCAATTTTACCACACACATATCTTAAGATTTTCCGCAGATCTTTTATATCTACCTTATCGTCTTTTTCCACATCAGCCGCAAGCTCCTGCATCTCGTTCAATTCTATCTTCTGACATATGCTTTGCGCAATACTACACGAACATCTCCGATCGCGACATTTCCATCCAAGTCCACATCACCTTTTTTGTAGTCGGAAGTATCTGCCACAAAAGTGCATCCGTTTTTCTTCGCAAACTCTTCTGCATATGTACCTCTGTTTCCGTAAACCGTAACCTGCTTCAAATTCACTCCGTTAAACGCATCCGCCTCAATAGATTCAAGACTGTCCGGAAGATATAATTCTTTAATGCCTGTACAATAGTTGAATACATATGGCATAACCGTCGTAATACCTTCCTCCAGTTCTATCTTCGTAATATTTGATCTTGAATCAAATGTTGTATTATCAAGCACAACCGTTCCCGGTACTTTCACTTCTGTTTTTGCTTCCGGAATTGTCAAAAGCAACGTTTTCTCTTTGTTATATATACAGCCGTCATAGGAAGAATACTTACTGTTTCCCTCTTCCACATGAATATCTTTCAGCTTCTCGCATACAAAAGTCTCTTTCTCATCATACTTTTCCGTCTCTTTCGGAAGTGTAAAACTCTCATCTGTCCTTGCAGAGGATAACATAAGATCTCTTTTAAATCTTTTGTAAAAAGCACCCCATCCACGGAAGCATAAGCCGTATTTTCTTCTGCCACACGAATCTCCTGTAAAGAAACCGCATTAGATACGAGCTGTGTATCGATATGGGTAACTCTTTTTTTTGAAATATCTAATGTTTTCAGCGTACTGTTAAAAATGTCGGATGACACAGATACAATATCCAAATCATTAAATTTTTCCGGTATCTTCACCTCTGTTATTCCGTCTTTTACTCCCACTACAGCAATACCGTTTGAAAACCCGATCTGCGTATTATTTGCTCCTTCCAAACGAACCTGCACAAGATCCTGCGTTTTATGAGAACCCGAAAAATCTTTTACATCCGGAGCAAAATAGTAGTTAGGATTGGAAACTCCCCATGTAGTATCAGAATAAAACCATTTTCCATCCGCATATACGAGATTCCATGCATGACCTTGTCCGCCTGCCCAGCCGATAACATAAATTGCCGGAATACCTGCCGCATTAAGCATCGCTTTATACAGATTTGAATAACCTCCGCACACAGCCACTTTCTTCGTAAACACATCATACGGAGCAAGTCCGATATCTGTATCATTTGATCCTGCATACCGTACGTTTTTTGTAATCCAATCATAAATAAGTCTTGCTTTTTTATAATCTTCCGTCTCTCCTTTTACGATCTGATCGTCAACAAATGTTTTGATCTCCTGTGCCTGTGCATCGTTCATCGGAGCCAGAGACTGATCCCATGTTTTAAAATCATCTTTATTACAATACTTAAGCAGATCCAACGCAGCCTGATCATACTCCAAGTTTTCCTGGTTTTTCTGCTCTGCCTTTAAATCATAAACTACGGGACTGTCCTCAACTGCATATACCGGCACTGATGTAACCGCTACCGAAACTACCGCCGTAAATGCCAAAACACCTGCTTTTATCCGTCTTGCTTTTTTCATATTCTTTTTCCTCTTCTGCACATATCATTACATTGCAACATTCTTTTACAAGATATCATATTTTTTTGTGCATTTCAACATTTTTATGCTCTTTTCTTTCTGTATTTTAGGCTGTTTTTGCACCTGATCTTTTGGCATTCCTTTCTTCATCCGGCAATATATCCGATCCCTCATCTCTCTTTACAGATATTATTCAGCAATGTTTTTATATCTTTGAGCTGTTCACCGGAATACAGTTTTCTGTCAATATACATATTAGGCGACGTCCTGCACTGTTTCAGGCAATTTCGTGTCCGCAATTCAAATCGTCCATCAGATGAAATCCCGTCTTTTTTGATTCCCAGCTCTCGTCTGAGATTTTGAAGGATCGTCATTCCATCTTTCTTTCCGCACCTCTCGCCTGTGCATGCAATAATTTCATGAGCCTGCTTCGCCTCTTTTATACTCGGATACATTTTGATTAAACAATTTAAAAATTTATCCGTAATTTCTGTCGTCTCTATAACCCGCACCTTCAATTCCGGCGTAATGAAAGTAGTAGTATTTATAGACCCTCTCCAAGGTCTGTATGCTATTTCCATCATAACCATTCTTTACCTTTTCTACAGGTATGGTTATGATATATAAGATGCTGTGGACTGGTGTTTCCTCTCTACCACTTTGATGGTTTCAGAAAGTGTCCAGCCACAGTCTCTTTGCTTGATTGTTAATCAGTTAGATACCGCATGACGGTTTATTTAGAACGAGTTCACAACTGCGAAGAGCAACTGTGGTTCTAAAACAGTGTCAAATATATTCAAAGGAGATTTGCCATGATTTATATTGGTATTGATGTTGCAAAAGACAAACACGATTGTTTTATCACAAACTCAGAAGGAGAAGTGCTTTTTAACGCATTTACTATTCCAAACAATGCGGATGGTTTCCATGACCTCTTTCAAAAGATTTCTTCCTTAACAAATGATTTTTCTAACGTAAAAGTAGGACTGGAAGCTACCGGACACTACAATTACAATCTGTTAGGTTTTCTCATTGATAAAGGTCTCCCCACCTTTGTCATCAACCCTTTGCATACCAATCTGTTTCGTAAAAGTCTTAGCCTTAGACAGACAAAAACCGATAAAGTGGATGCCCATACGATTGCTCTTATGATGATGTCTGGAGTAAACTTACAGTCCTACTCAAACACATCTTATCACAACGAAGAGCTTAAGTCATTAACCAGATACAGGTTTGATAAAGTACAAGAACGAGCAAAACTGAAAACTTCTATCTCACGCCTTGTTAACATCCTTTTCCCTGAACTGGAAAAACTTGTTCCTAGTCTTCACATGGTTTCTATATACGCACTCTTAGCCGAGTTTCCTTCTTCTGCTCAGATTGCTTCATGCCATCTGACTCGCCTCACAAATCTGCCGGCGAATGCTTCTAAGGGACACTACAATAAGGAAAAAGCCATAGAAATCCGAAATGCCGCCAAACATTCCATCGGTTCAAATATGCCTGCAAAATCTCTTGAACTAAAGCACACAATTCGGCTTATTCAGGAATTAACTTCTGAGATTGATGAAATAGAATGCTCCATTAAATCCATTATGGACGAAATCCGCTCTCCAATTCTTTCCATCCCCGGTATCAATTACCGAATGGGTGCGATGATCATTGCTGAGATTGGCGACTTCAACCGTTTTAGTTCCCCTGACAAGATACTTGCCTATGCAGGACTTTCTCCCTCTACTTACCAATCAGGTCAGCTTGACGGCTGTTATTCTCACATGGAAAAGCGTGGTTCCCGTTACCTCCGCTATGCGCTGTTTAATGCGACAAAATTTGTCTGCATTTGGGATAATCAGTTCTCTGCTTATCTTGCAAAGAAGCGTTCCGAAGGCAAACACTATAATGTTGCCATATCCCATGCTGCCAAGAAACTGGTCAGGGTTATTTACCAACTAGAAAAGTCAGGGCAGCTTTATCATAGAGCAAAGATAAAATTTAACTTCATATCTCCTTTTAGAGCACCTGCAAAGATGCTCTTATTGTCATGCAGTTTTCAAGGTTCAAATATATCTGAAAAGCATTTCTGCAATTTACTCAAAAACAATGCGCCTTTTTGCCATGTTATTCGGATTTATACTGACAGGAGTCGTTTTCTGGCGCAATCATAGAAAGAAAACATATAAACGCGGACTGCGTGATCTTTTTAACGAATTTAATCTTCATTCTTCCAGAAGCCGTTGGCGCTTTTAATGGCTTCTGCCGTTTCAAGCGTAATTTTTATCGCCTCGATCTTAAATCTTCCAAGAGCGATGTGGGCAGGAATCGCCGCAATGTCCGTCCTGCTTCCGTTTCGAACAGATATTAAGAAGCATGTATGCGGGCGTATTCCCGGGAATCTGCTCGGAGGACTGATCTTTTTCCTTATTTTTCCTCATCTTCCTGCCGGGCTTTACAGTGTAGTCGGTATCGTCGGAGGCATCGGAGTCGGATTTTCCGCAAGCTATGGATGGCAGGCTGTATTTAATTCTTTGGGAGCAATGATGATTGCCGTCAGTGTCATCGGTTTTCCGCAAGCCGTATTTTTCAGAATCGCTCAAAACATTTTCGGGTCTTTGTACGCTCTTTGTTTTGAAAAAATATTTCACACTGTAACAGAACGAAAACTTGAATCAAAAATATAATTTTCCGTTTGTTATTTATGGTACGGCTCTGCGTTTATGATTCGATAACTTCTATATATCTGTTCCAGCAAAATCACTCTCATCAACTGATGTGGGAAGGTCATCTTGGAAAAACTAAGAGCATAATCAGATCTTGCAAGCACAGTTTTTCCAAGACCGATCGAACCGCCGATTATAAATGCAATACTGCTTTTCCCTTGTATCCCGAGTTTTTCAATCTTTGCAGAAAGTTCTTCCGATGAAAGCATTGCTCCTCCGATTTCCAGAGTGATCACATACATATCATCTTTTATAACTTTTAAAATACGTTCTCCCTCTTTTGTTCGTATCGCTTCTTCTACTGTTTCGCTCGCCTGATCCGGCGTTTTCTCATCCGCAACTTCTACGATAGTCAATTTGCAATATTTACTCAGTCTTTTTGAATATTCCGCGATCGCATCTTTTAAATATTTTTCTTTTATCTTTCCTACAGTGATCAATGTAATCTTCATCTTTTTTGTTTATTCCCCATAAATCAATATAACCTTCGTTTTTTCTTCTTATTCTTCGTACACATACAATTCGTGAAGAGCCCGTGTCGCACTGATATACAATGCCTGTTTTTCAAACGGATTTTCTTTTTTACTTTTTACGACAAAAACTTGATCAAATTCAAGTCCTTTCGCCAGATAATATGTTGTCACAGTCAAACCTTTATGAAATACCGACGTATCCCTGTCTACATAAAAAGCAGATATTCCGCGATTTTCCAAAAGTCTGTAAATATCTGATGCTTCTTCTTCGGTCATGGCTATGACAGCAGCCGTCTCATATACTTCTTCATTCACGACATCATCTGTATGATCAGTTTTTTCTTCTTTTTCAAGCTTTAAATTTGCTCTGACAGCCTCAAACATTTCCTCGTCAGTTTTGAATTTTCTTCTGCCACATCTTTCCCATGTCTGTCCAAAAATTCAATATCTTTCACATTCGCGATCTTACCGGCATAATCTGCGATTTCTCTCGTATTGCGGTAACTCTTATTCAGAATAACGGTTCTTATATTTTTCCCAAATACTTTAGGAAGGAATTTTAAAACATCCTGTTGTTCTTTTCCCAAAGTCTGGGCACGATCTCCGAGTATTGTCATTTTACAGTCAAACAGTTCCTTCAAGATAAGATACTGCAAATAAGAGTAGTCCTGCATCTCATCAATTACAAGATGCTTAATATTTTTATGCTCATTCTTTCCTGTCAGTCTGTATTTTACATACAGCATCGGAAATACATCTTCGTATTGGATTTTCCTTCGTTCATAAGGCAGTTCTGCCATTTGTTCCTGCCCGCATACCGCAAGCAGTTTATTGTAAATAGCATAAATATCTTTCGTTACATACATTTTGTCAAACTTTCTCTGAAGAAATTCTCTGTCTTCCTCTTCAATATTTCTGCCTTTTAACGTCTCATAAGAATCAATAAAATATTCCATAACCGCATCCATTCTTTTCAGAAGCGGTATCTGATAAAACTTATCGTAAAACAAATGAATGATTTCTTCTTCCGAAAAACGCATCCCCCTGAACTCCACCTCTCGAAATTCCATCAGCTCATCTTCAAGTACCGCGAAAAAACCTTCTGCCTCGCCTACAAATCCCGCCGACTGTTTCCACTCAAAACGTTCCTGCGCTCTTCGATCATCAAACTTCATCATACGTTCTAACTGATCATATCTATCCTCACAGTCTGCCGCCGTGTCCTGAAGTTCTTTATAAGCGAAGAGATCAAAACTCATTTCTTTTATATTTTCCTCGCCAAGTTCCGGAAGAATATGAGAAATATAATCTGCAAACACACTGTTTGGTGAAAGAATCAATATATTCGATGATTTTAAATTTTTCCTGTCGTGATAAAGCAAGTAAGCGATCCGGTGAAGGGCGATCGAAGTCTTTCCGCTTCCCGCTGCGCCTTGTATGACAAGAATTTTATCCTTCGTATTTCGGATGATTGCATTTTGTTCTTTCTGAATCGTTCGAACAATATTTTTCAGTTTGACATCTCCGTTGTTTCCAAGCTCATGCTTTAAGATCTCATCGTCAATCTTAACATCGCTTTCAAACCCATATATCATCTTGCCGCCGCGTATTTTATACTGCCATTTTGAAACAACCTCTCCTTTGATCACTCCTGATGGCGCTTCGTAAAATGCCTCACCTTTATCAAAGTCATAAAACAGACTGCTCACAGGAGCCCTCCAGTCATAAATAAGAGGCGTCATTCCCGCACGCTCTCCGAAATTTCCGATACCGATATAAAACGGTTCTCCCTCTTCTTCTGCTTCAAACAGGAAATCTACCCTTCCGAAAAACGGAGAATCAATCATTTTTTCAAGTCTTTTCATCAACTTTGACTTATCTCTGTTTGCATTTACCTGCTGTAAGAGCGCCTGCTGATTGTCATAGTCCTCATATCCGTACTGATCCATTTCCGTATAATTTTCCCAGTAATATTCATGCATATTTTCAATTTCTTTTAATCCCTGATTAAGATCTTTTTGAATTTCTGCCAACCGGTCGTTTAGCTTTCTATTCACATCTTTCAGAAAAAGTTTTCCGTCAAACTGCCTGTTATCTGCTTCCATCTGATTCTCCAGTCTGTCTTTTCTTTGATTTTATTTTCAGCGTTTCAAACAAGTCAGTTGTTCTTTTTCTTCCTTACTGACTCTGTAAGATTCTCTGATTTTTTGTATTGCTTTATTATGTGTAAAATCATCCAACGTATCCTTCTCAAGAAAAGCCCTTGTCTTTTCCGGAAATTTTACGTAACATACCGAAAGCGCCCATGCATTTCCCATTTTCACATAATATCCGTCATGATCTATCTTTCCGCAAATAGTGAGTATTTCATCAATATGTTCCTTATCCAGAAAATGAGACATAGAAACAATCATAAAACGAAGTTCAAACTCGTTCTTACTTTCTGCATATTTTTTCACATAGTCAAACCAAAAATCTGATTCTTTCTGCATAAATTTATAACTTGTCACACAGCTGTCGCACACTGCCCAGTTATTGATTTTAGGAACAAACTCATCCAAATGCCTTTCCACTTCACTTCTATCCGCTTTTATATAAGCGATAACAAGCCCCCATACCATAAACTCTTCGTGATATGAAGCCTCTCCAAGCATTGTCCCTGCCTCATTCAAATATTCGCTGTAATTGCTTTTTGCAGTTTCCTTCGCAATTTTTCTTAAAGCCGGAAGGCGCACTCCTATGATATGTTTTACTCCGGGAAGGAGTTTCTCATTAAATTGTTTATAATTTTCTTCTGTAAGATCTTCTAATTGTTCCCTTATCTTCCAGATTTTTTTTCTCTTCTGCTATCATGTGATTCTCCAAAATGCCGACTAAATGCAAAGTCTTTTTTTGCTTACTTTTCCATTCATTTAAAAAGTATTAAGAAAGCTCCCTCTCCAAACCCGGAAAGAGAGCCCCTTTTTATTGCTTTTTATTGCTTTTTATTGCTTTTTATTGCTTTTTACTTTTCTTTTTTTTCAAATACTCATCAATTCCTTTTGCTCCGGCCTTTCCTGCTCCCATTGCAAGTATAACCGTAGCGGCACCTGTAACAGCATCGCCGCCTGCAAACACACCTTCTTTTGATGTCTGTCCGTTTTCCTCATCGGCAACGATACACTTTCTGCGGTTTACATCCAAACCTTTTGTCGTAGATGAAATTAACGGATTCGGTGAAGTTCCTAAAGACATGATTACAGTATCGACTTCAATATCGTACTCTGAGCCTTCAATCTCTACAGGTCTTCTTCTTCCGGAAGCGTCCGGTTCTCCAAGTTCCATCTTTACAACTGTCATACTTGTAATATTTCCGTTATCATCTACATTAATCTTTTTCGGATTTGTCAAAAGATCAAAAATTACGCCTTCTTCCTTTGCATGGTGAACTTCCTCAACTCTCGCCGGAAGTTCCGCTTCGCTTCTTCTGTACACAATATGTACTTCTGCGCCAAGACGAAGTGCTGTTCTTGCAGCATCCATCGCTACATTTCCTCCGCCTACTACAGCAACTTTCTTGCCGGCAGCAATAGGTGTATCGTAAGAATCATCAAATGCTTTCATCAGATTACTTCTCGTAAGGTATTCATTTGCAGAGAATACTTCGTTTGCATTCTCACCCGGAATTCCCATAAACATCGGAAGTCCTGCTCCGGACCCAATAAAGACCGCTTCAAATCCTTCCTCTTCCATAAGCTGATCGATCGTTGTGGATTTTCCGATCACAACATTTGTCTCAAATTTTACGCCAAGTTCTTTTACTTTCTCTATCTCTTTCGCAACAATCTTCTGTTTTGGCAGACGGAACTCCGGAATTCCGTATACAAGCACTCCGCCGAGCTCATGAAGCGCTTCAAATACTGTCACTTCATAACCAAGCTTTGCAAGATCTCCGGCGCAAGTAAGACCCGACGGCCCGGAACCGATTACAGCAACTTTGTGTCCGTTCTTCTCTTCTGCACCGACAGGTTTAATATCATGATCCAACGCATAATCCGCAACAAATCTTTCAAGTTTTCCGATTGAAACCGGCTCACCTTTAATTCCGCGGATACACTTTCCTTCACACTGCGATTCCTGTGGACATACTCGTCCGCAAATTGCCGGAAGCGCACTTGATTTTCCGATCACTTTATATGCTTCTTCGATGTTTCCTTCTTTCACTTCCTGAATAAATGCAGGAATATCAATAGAAACCGGACAGCCCTGAATACACTTTGCATTCTTACAGTTCAAACATCTGGAAGCTTCTTCCATCGCCTCTTCCATATTATAACCAAGACAAACTTCTTCAAAATTTGTTGCTCGTACTTTTGCATCCTGTTCTCTGACAGGAACTTTTTTCAATACATCTGCCATTACTCGTCACCTCCGCAATGTCCGCATCCTCCATGATGGGTATCACCTTCCTGAAGCTTCAGTAAGGCGCGCCCTTCTGCAGTTTTATACATCTGGCTTCTCTTCATCGCCTGATCAAAATCTACAAGATGTCCGTCAAACTCCGGTCCGTCTACACATGCAAATTTGATTTCATCTCCAACCTGAAGACGGCATGCTCCGCACATTCCCGTTCCGTCTACCATGATCGGATTCATGCTGACGATTGTAGGAAGTTCAAGTTTTTTCGTCAAAATACAGACAAATTTCATCATGATCATCGGTCCGATGGCAACACAGACATCATACTTTTTTTGCCTTCATTTACAAGTTTTTCGATCATTGTCGTAACCATTCCGGCATGTCCGTACGTACCGTCGTCCGTACACGGGTAATAATTTCCCGCAACTGCTTTCATCTCATCTTCCAGAATCAACATATCTTTTGTCTTAGCACCGACAATCACATCAGCTTCTATACCATGCTCTTTGAGCCATTTCACCTGCGGATACACCGGAGCCGCTCCGACACCGCCTGCTACAAACAGCATTTTTTTATTTTTTAAAGTTTCGAGATCTTCATGAACAAACTCAGAAGCGCACCCAAGCGGTCCTGTAAAATCACGGAAATAATCTCCCTCTTTCAAAGTTCCCATCTTTGTCGTAGAAGCGCCCACTTCCTGAACGACGATCGTGATACTCCCCGCTTCTCTGTCGTAGTCACAGATAGTCAGAGGAATACGCTCGCCTTTCTCATCCATCTTTACAATCACAAACTGACCCGGCTCACAATGACTCGCAACACGCGGCGCGTGCACATCCATCAAAAAGATCTTGTCTGCCAGTTTTTCTGCTTTCATTATCTTATACATGGTCTTCCTCCTTGAAAATTTCACTCTTAACTATAATACGCCAAAATCCACTCTATGGCAAGTTCAAATCTCCGTAAGTGCCAAAAGACTCCATTACAAAAAGCCGCTGTCACGATACTTCTATCAAGACAGCGACTTTACAGTTCACACCTGCCAACCGTTTTTGTGTAAAATCACTATTTAAAAGGTTGATATCACTTTATTGTTTATCAATTACCAGTGTATTTTTGTGTTAAATTTTAGAAGTCAACTTCTGTTCCGTAATATGTACATGTGAACAGTTTCTCCATAGCTGCCGGGTCGATCGCTCTCGGGTTAGATCCTGTACATGCATCTCCTACCGCAAGCTCGGAAATCTTAGCAATCTTCTCTTTGAATTCTTCTTCATTGATACCGAAATCTTTCAATGTTTTCGGTATGTTCAGTTTTGCGTTGAATTCATCGATTTTAGCTACAAGGCTGTTAATAAGAGCCTTTTCGGAATTTCCTTCCAGTCCCATTCTACGCGCGATCTCTGCATAACGTTTTGCCGCTACAGAATCTTTTGCATTGTACTGGATAACATACGGAAGATAAATTGCATTTGCACATCCATGCGGAATATGACCTGTGGAGAAAGCTGCGCCTGTCTTATGTGCCATAGAATGTACGATTCCAAGAAGTGCGTTTGAAAATGCCATTCCTGCCAGACACTGTGCGTAATGCATCTGTTCTCTTGCATCCATATTGCAGTTATATGATGCCGGAAGATAATCCAATACCATCTCGATCGCCTGCAGCGCCAATGGATCTGTAAACGGTCCGTTTAATGTGGAAACATATGCTTCAATCGCATGTGTCAGCGCATCCATACCTGTATATGCAACCTGTTTTACCGGAAGACCTGCGACAAGATCCGGATCGACAATCGCAACATCCGGAGTGATATTAAAGTCAGCCAACGGATATTTTACGCCTGTCTGATAGTTTGTAATGACAGAAAACGCCGTAACTTCAGTCGCTGTTCCCGATGTAGACGGAATTGCACAGAATTTTGCTTTCTGTCTCAGCTCCGGAAAGTTAAACGGTGTACATAATTCTTCAAATGTTGTATCCGGGTACTCATAAAATGCCCACATTGCCTTTGCCGCATCAATCGGTGAGCCTCCACCCATAGATACAATCCAGTCCGGCTCAAATGCTCTCATGGCTTCTGCGCCTTTCATAACTGTCTCAACTGACGGATCCGGTTCTACGCCTTCAAACAACTGCACTTCCATTCCCGCTTCTTTTAAATATCCAACTGCTCTGTCAAGAAATCCCTGACGTTTCATAGATCCTCCGCCTACTACGAGGATTGCTTTTTTTCCTTTCAGGTTTTTCAACTCTTCAAGACATCCTTTTCCATGATAAATGTCTCTTGGTAAACAAAATCTGCTCATTTCCGACATCTCCTTTATTTGAATATTGTTATTTTCTTAACATAAATATTATAACTCTTTTAATTCAAAAAAACAACCCTGAATTTGTAAAAATTGCATAAAACATATGTAACTTTCACATAATATCACGGTTGTTTTTCACATACTCTATTCTGCTGTTGTAATGTAGCTTCGCGTTGTCACTTCCGTCGCTTTTCCATTTCGGTTATTGATGAGAACAGCGTTAAATGTAGTCGTTGTATTCGCCGGCATATCGATCGGTCCTGTATATTTTTCCGATGAAGCTGTCGGTTCAGATCCGTCTGTCGTATAATAAGCAGTATATCCGTCAGGTACTGTGATCGTAATCTTCTGAGGATCTGTATATCGGCCGGTAGACGGTGTCACCGCAGGGGCATCTGCAATGGGAAATTCAATCGTATATGTCTGAGATATCACTCCGCTCGGAATCCCTTTCATATTTACAACAATAGCGCGAATCTCCGTTGTTCCTTCTTTTTCCAGTAAGATAGGTTCTTTATATTTTTTCCCTGTCTTCGCAGTCGGATCTGTTCCGTCCGTCGTATAATAGATTTCACCTTCCGTATCCGAACTGATCGTAATCTCCTGAACCTCTTTGTATGTTCCCTCTTCGGGTTTAAATTCAGGAGCTTCACAAACATATTCGGACACCGAAGCCAATACGTTATCATCTTCACAGTCTTCAAGAAGAGATGCCACCTTTTCAGGCTGTTTTGTCTCCATATAAAAATCGATTGCTGCCTGATACAATTTTTCGTTTGTGGGCTGTGTTTCAATCGCGCTCAAATAAACATCTTCCGCACCGTCTGTATCATTTTGATCCAGATAAATTTCCGCAAGACCTACATATGCATCCGGTCTTGACTTATCTTTTATGATCGCACGATCGAAATATTTTTCTGCCGCCATATATTCTTTCTCATTAACTGCACGGTACCCTTTTTTCAGCATTCCTGTATAAGAATTCTGATATGCCACATAAATACCAAATCCGATCAATATAACAACTGCCGCCAGTGTAAGCAAAAGCCTTCTCCTCTTTCTTTTCGCCGCTTCCAGACGTTTTTCTTTGCCGGGCTTGACGTTGTCGGCGCAGTTCTGCCGAATTTCTTTCAGTATTATTTGTACTTTTTCTCCGGTTTGAGCGAATACGCTCCATCTCGTCCTCGCTTAAAACACGGGTAGAATTAATATTTTTTGTCAGATCTTCTCTTCTGTATCTTCTGATATCATCTGTCCGTATCTGTCGTGTTGCTCCTTCAACCGACCCTCTTACTTCTCTTGCAAGTACATCATCCAGCGGGTTATAATCGGGAACAATCTGTACTTCGGCTCCACATACGGGGCAGATCATTTGATCATCAGGAATATTTGCTCCGCAATGCACGCATTTCATGCTCTTTCCTCCCGACCGCGTATTGTTTCCACACAATTATTCATCAACATGGCGATCGTCATCGGTCCGACGCCGCCCGGCACCGGAGTGATTGCCGAAACGACCGAAGATACATCTTCACAGTCCACATCTCCGCAGAGATGATTCTGTTCATCTCTATGCATTCCTACATCGATGACAACAGCTCCTTCTTTTATATAATCTTTTGTAATAAATTTTGCTTTACCGATCGCTACAATCAAGATATCCGCCCTTTTGGCAATACTCTTCAAATCTTTTGTTTTTGAATGGGCAACTGTTACAGTTGCATTTTCTCTGAGCAAAAGAGCCGCCATCGGCTTTCCTACAATATTGCTTCTGCCGATGATCACACATTCTTTTCCTTCAATCTCAATTCCCGATCGTTTCAAAAGTTGGATCACTCCTGCAGGAGTACATGACAAAAAACCTTTCTCTCCGATCCAGAGTCTTCCCACACTTACCGGATGAAAGCCATCCACATCTTTATCCGGAGAAATTGTACGGATAACCTTGTCCTCATCGATCTGTTTCGGCAGCGGAAGCTGCACAAGAATGCCGTTTACTTCCGGATCTTCATTCAATTTCTGTACAAGATCCAACAATGTTTGTTCCGATGTATCCTCCGGCAGTTCATATGACCGGGAATTGATCCCGACATACGCGCATGCTTTCTTTTTTTTATTATTCACATATACAGTTGAAGCAGGGTCATTTCCCACCTGTATCACTGCAAGGCAGGCATTTATGCCTGCCTCTGTTAATTTTTCTACTTCGTCGCGCAACTCATCTTTAATCTGTTTTGAGATTGCTTTTCCATCAATAATGTATGGCATTTATTTCTCCTTTAAAACAAGCCTGTTATCGTTCCGTCTTCCGTAACATCGATTCCGTTTGCAGCCGGAACTTTCGGCAGTCCCGGCATCGTCATAACCGCACCTGTCAGCGCAACTACAAATCCTGCTCCGGCACTTACATATACTTCGCGGATGTGGATGTCAAAGCCGTGCGGTCTTCCGAGTTTTTTTGCATCATCAGACAAAGAGTACTGATTCTTTGCCATACATACCGGAAAACTTCCGAATCCCAATGATTCGATCTTTGCAATCTGTTTTTTTGCTGCCGGCTCATATACGACACCGTCTGCTCCGTAAATTTCTTTGGCGATTTTCTCGATCTTTTCTTCTAAAGAAAGGGAATCTTCGTAAAGAAGTTCAAAGTCTGATTTTTTGTTTTCCAATGTATCCAATACTTTTTCGGCAAGTGCAATACCGCCTTCTCCACCTTTTTCCCATACTTCGGACAAAGCAAATTCACAGCCTCTTTCTTCGCAGAACCTGCAGATAAATTCATTTTCCGCATCTGTATCTGTAACAAAAGAATTTAACGTTACAATAACAGGAACCTTATATTTTTGTATATTTTCGATATGTTTTTCAAGATTTACAATTCCTTTTGCGAGTGCATCCAGATTTTCTTCCGCTAAATCTGCTTTCGCAACCCCACCATTATACTTCAAAGCTCGTACAGTTGCAACCAAAACAACTGCATCCGGTTTGACATCTGCCATACGACATTTGATATCGAAGAATTTCTCTGCTCCGAGATCTGCTCCGAATCCCGCTTCTGTAATCGTAATATCACTTAATTTCAGCGCCATCTTTGTTGCGCGCACACTGTTGCATCCATGCGCGATATTTGCAAACGGTCCGCCATGTACAAGCGCAGGTGTATGTTCAAGTGTCTGAATAAGGTTTGGTTTCACCGCATCTTTCAACAAAGCGGTCATCGCCCCTGTTGCATGCAGGTCATCTGCTGTCACCGGCTCTCCCGCAAAATTATACGCTACAATGATTCTGCCCAGGCGAGCTCTTAAATCCGCAAGATCATCTGCAAGGCAAAGAATCGCCATAATTTCAGACGCAACTGTAATAACAAAATGATCTTCCCGCACCATTCCATCCATCTTATTTCCAAGTCCTACAACAATGTTTCTCAGCACACGATCATTCATATCCAGACAGCGTTTCCATACAACCTGTCTCGGGTCGATCTGAAGTTCATTTCCCTGCTGAATGTGATTGTCAAGCATCGCCGCAAGCAAGTTATTTGCCGACGTGATTGCATGAAAATCTCCCGTAAAATGAAGATTCAGATCTTCCATCGGCACAACCTGCGAATAGCCGCCGCCTGCCGCTCCGCCTTTGATTCCGAAACAAGGTCCTAAAGATGGTTCTCGAAGTGCAATAATCGCATTTTTATTCAATTTCGCCATTGCCTGACCTAAACCGACAGATGTTGTCGTCTTGCCTTCGCCTGCCGGAGTTGGATTAATGGCTGTCACAAGAACAAGCTTTCCGTCTTCACGATCTTTAATCTTCTCCCATAACTCATCTGAAAGTTTTGCTTTATACTTTCCGTAAAACTCCAGCTCGTTCTCCTCAATTCCTGCCCGTGCCGCCACATCCTTGATGTGTTCCATTTTTGCTTCCTGTGCGATCTGAATATCTGTCTTCATTTTCTACCTCCTAATTTCCCTTTTGTAAATAGTTTTCAAACTCTTCCTTTGTCATTAATACTTTTCTCGGTTTTGTTCCTTCTTCAGGACCTACAACTCCGGCTTGGGCAAGCTGATCCATAATCCTTGCCGCCCGGTTAAACCCGATTTTAAACATTCTCTGAAGCATTCCGATAGATGCTTTTTCTTTTTCTATAATAAGCTTTCCGGCCTCTATAAAATATGTATCACGGTCATCACCGTTTTCACCTGCCTGCATTCCATTTCCCGATGACACAATATTAGTGACCATATGCTCTTCCAGTTCATTATTATAAGAAACTCTTTCACTGTGATTGATCAGATAATCGACTACATTTTGAACTTCTTTATCTGATACGAATGAACCTTGCACACGAACGGGTTTCGGATATCCTGACGGATAAAAAAGCATATCCCCTTTACCGAGCAGTTTTTCCGCGCCATTCATATCTATAATTGTTCTTGAGTCAACACCTGACGAAACCGAAAATGCAATACGAGAGGGCATATTTGCTTTAATAAGACCGGTAATGACATTGACAGATGGTCTTTGTGTCGCAAGGATCAAATGCAGTCCTGCCGCCCGCGCAAGCTGTGCAAGACGACAAATAGCACCTTCTACCTCTCCCGGAGCAACCATCATAAGGTCTGCCAGCTCATCAATAATAATTACGATCTGAGGAAGCTTTTTCTGAATATCCTCTCCTGTCTGACCTTGTTCTATCTTTTCATTAAATCCCTTCAGATCACGCACGTTATAATCAGCAAACAGTTTATAACGCTTCTCCATCTCTGCTACAGCCCAGTTCAAAGCACCTGCCGCTTTTTTCGGATCTGTTACAACAGGGATCATCAGATGCGGAATCCCGTTATATACGCTCAACTCCACAACTTTCGGATCGACTAAGATCAGTTTGACTTCTTCCGGATCCGCTTTGTAGATAATACTCATGATCAACGTATTGATACAAACTGATTTTCCCGATCCGGTTGCTCCTGCCACAAGAAGGTGCGGCATCTTCGCAATATCCGAAACGACTACTTTTCCCGCAATATCTTTTCCGACCGCAAACGAAATGGGAGAAGCGCTTGCCTGAAATTCTTTTGATTCCAAAAGATCACGAAGCATAACCGCTGTATTCTCACTGTTCGGCACTTCAATTCCCACTGCCGCTTTTCCCGGAATCGGAGCTTCGATACGAAGATCCGCCACTGCAAGATTTAATTTAATGTCATCTGAAAGACCGACAATCTTACTTACTTTCACCCCTTGCTCCGGCTGCAGTTCATATCTTGTAACGGACGGTCCACAACTTGCATTCGTCACATGTACGCCAACTCCGAAATTGCGTAATGTCTGCTCTAACTTAAGCGCCGTAGCTCTAAGATGCGCATCTGAATCTCCACCGGCTTTCCTTCCTTTTTTTCAGAAGACTGATCGGAGGTGTATGATAAACAGGATGTTCCTTCTGCTCTTCTATTCTCACCGCATCGGCCACGTTCTGAGTTTCCCTTGCCACTGCTTGGGAATCTTCTTTTTTGTTTTTTCTTCCTGACGTATTTTTCTGATTCTGAAGATCCTCTTCTGCCTTTTCTTCTAAAGGCGTGAATGTATCTGTCTGCTTTGCAAAGCCTCATACTGCTGTTCTTTCCCCTCTTGCCGAATAGGTTCTGCTTCCATAAAAGGTTCTTCACGATTAATGACAAATGCTTCGTTATCAGGTATCAATTCGCACACATCCGGCGATTTATTCTTCCTTCTGCCTTTTTTCGGTATTTCTGCTTCAGACATAAGAGTCGTTGCAAATGAAACACCGGACACTTTATGATCGATCCTTTTCTCCGGCTCGTTTTCTTCTTTTTTCAAAGATTGTCCCGATTTCCGACTCTCAGACAGTGTTTTTGACTCTTCCTTTTGCTTTGCTCTTAAAACTGCCGTCTCCTGACGTTTCCTTCGCACATCCTCATATGCTCTTTTACTTTTTCGGCCGATCGGAGCTAACAATGATTTTTCTGTAATCAATATGATGCATATCACCGATAAAACAACTAAGACAACATATGTTCCTATCTTCCCGATCAAAGGGCAGAGCATACTAATCATACAGCCTCCGGTCAAACCTCCGGCATTATGATGCTCACTGGCAGCAGTATAGTATGAAATCAGTTTTGTTCCCGGCGTATAAGAATTAAATATCAATTCCAGTATTGCCGTCAAAAATAAGAACAAAAATACTCCTGCCGCGATTTTTATATAAGCATGTGTATTTCCTCTGTTTGAAATAAAAAAAAGCGGCGGCCGCAAAAACAAGAAACGGCAATACATATGCCATATATCCAAACAAACCAAATAGTACAGAAGAAACTGCCTCCCCCGCAATTCCGCCAATACCAAAATTACTCAAAACAAGCAGAATGCACACTGTCAATATAACAAGTATCGTAATTTCCCCCGCAAGTTCTGTATTTTTTTTGCATTGCTGCTTTTCGCTTTCGTTCTCGTCTTTTCTTTGATCTTGTATTTTTTCTTCCTTTTGTAGTCTTGGAAGCCATATAATTCCCCCTTGGTAATTAAACATACTATATTTAGTATATCATCATTTGAAAATCATGTCATCAAATTTTTCTCTTGTTTCTCTTTCTCTTTGTCGATCAATGAGTGAAGCTTTGCAAAAGCCTCTTTGATTCCTCCGACCTCATCTATCATCCCTTCCTTTACTGCCTGCTCTCCTTCAAGCATTGTTCCTACATCTTTTACAAGCTGCGAAGAATCAAGCATTAATTCTAAAAGCCGATCCTGAGTGATGTTAGAATGAGACGCAATGAATTTTGTAATACGATCCTGCGTTTTTTCCATATTTCGATAACTTTGCATCACTCCGATAAACATTCCGGTAGAACGCACAGGATGAACGATCATCGTACCCGTCGGCACAATAAAGGAATAATCTGCCGACACAGCCAGCGGGCCTCCGATTGAATGACTTCCCCCAAGTACGAGCGACACCGTAGGCTTGCTTAAAGATGCGATCATTTCAGCTATTGCCAGTCCGGCTTCCACATCGCCTCCAAGCGTATTTAATAAAATTAAAACTCCGTCTGTTTCATCATCTTCTTCTATCTGTGCAAGTCTCGGAAGAAGATGTTCGTATTTCGTTGCTTTCGTGTTTCCTGAAACACTGTCATGACCTTCGATTTCCCCCTATGATCGTCAGTAATTGAATTCCGTATTTCGAACCGCTCTCTTTCATATTAAGAGTTCCCATTTCTTTGATCTCGTTATTTTCGTCTTCTCTTTTTTCTTTGCTCTTCAGCCATTTTGCCTCCTCCTTCATACCGCAAAAAATATTCGTATCAAAAGATATCCGATATCTTTAAAATCAGTATGAAAAAAATCGAGATATTTTATGCAGTTTTGGAGGAAACAATTTTCCAAAAAACACATTTCAGAATTGTAGGCAGTCACCAAAGTATAGGTGGGGAACAAACTTTCACTCGTCGTCTATACAAAAAATGGCACAGATGTAAATTGTATACATCCATACCATTTTTTAAGAATTATTTTAATGCCTGCTCTACATCGGCAATAATATCTTCGGCGTTCTCGATTCCTACACTGAAACGGATCAAATCCGGCTGAACTCCCGCCTCTTTCAACTCCTGCTCGTTCATCTGACGATGAGTATGGCTTGCCGGGTGAAGCACACAGCTTCTTGCGTCCGCCACATGGGTTACGATTGCTACCATTTTCAATTTATCCATCATTTCCACAGCTGCTTCTCTTCCGCCTTTCAGACCGAATGTCAGCACTCCGCACGTACCGTTTGGCATATATTTCTGTGCCAGATCATAATACTTATCTCCTTCCAACGACGGATAACTTACCCAAGCTACTTTATCATGTCCTTTCAAATACTTTGCAACTTTCAACGCATTCTCACAATGTCTTGGCACTCTTAAGTGAAGCGTTTCAAGTCCGATATTCAGCAAAAATGCATTTTGCGGCGCCTGAATGGAACCAAGGTCTCTCATAAGCTGAGCTGTTGCCTTTGTAATATAAGCGCCTTTTCCGAATTTTTCTGTATATACAATTCCGTGATATGTCTTATCCGGTGTCGTAAGTCCCGGAAATTTATCTGCATGGGCATTCCAGTCAAAATTGCCACTGTCAATGATCGCACCTCCGACACACGCCGCATGGCCATCCATATATTTTGTTGTAGAGTGGGTAACAATATCTGCTCCCCACTCAAACGGACGGCAGTTAATCGGTGTTGCAAACGTATTATCCACAATAAACGGAACTCCGTGTCTGTGCGCCGCACTTGCAAATTTTTGAAAATCAAGAACAACAAGAGCCGGATTGGCAATCGACTCTCCAAACACCGCTTTTGTGTTTTCTCTAAATGCAGCCTCCAGTTCTTCCTCAGAACAATCCGGATCTACAAATGTAGCATCTACGCCCATTTTTTTAATTGTATGAGCATAAAGATTATATGTACCGCCATACAAAGCCGACGCGCATACGATATGGTCTCCCTGTTCCGCAATGTTCATAATTGCATAGAAATTCGCCGCTTGTCCGGAAGATGTCAGCATCCCCGCATATCCGCCTTCAAGATCGCATATTTTGGCAGCAACCGCATCGTTCGTCGGATTTTGAAGACGCGTATAAAAATATCCCGACTCTTCAAGATCAAACAGTCTTCCCATCTGCTCGCTGCTCGTATAACGAAATGTAGTGCTCTGATAAATCGGAAGTACTCTTGCTTCTCCGTTTCCGGGTTCATATCCCGACTGTATACATTTTGTTTCGATTCTGTAATCGCTCATCTTCTTTGTCCTCCTGCGTTTTTCCTGTTTGTATGCCTGCATTCCCTGAATCGCCTATTCATTCCAGTTATGATATACGTCCTGGACATCATCGTCTTCTTCGAGAAGATCTAATGTTTTCTGGATATTTTTAATATCCTCTTCACTTGTCAAATCGACATAAGTCTGAGGGATCATCGTAACTTCCGCTCCTGCCATTACAATTCCCGCCTCTTCTAATTTCAGACGCACTTCACTAAATGCAGCCGGATCTGTCAAAATTTCAAAACTTTCCTCTTCTTCCGCGAAATCTTCCGCTCCCGCATCCAGTGCAAGCATCATCAGTTCATCCGCATCCATGCTGCAGTCTTCTTTTGCCACAAAAATCTGGCCTTTCTCATCAAACATAAATGATACACAACCTGGCGTGCCTACGTTTCCACTTCCTTTTGTAAACGCGTTGCGTACATTTGAAGCTGTCCGGTTTTTATTATCTGTCAATGTTTTTACGATGATTGCCGTTCCGTTCGGACCATATCCTTCATATGTAATATGCTCGTAATTATCGCCCGCTCCTTCGCCTGCTGCTTTTTTAATATTTCTCTCGATCGTATCATTCGGCATATTATTCGACTTTGCCTTTGCAATAACATCGCGCAAACGACTGTTATTTGCCGGATCCGGTCCGCCGCCTTCTTTTACCGCCACAGCAAGTTCTCTTCCGATCTTTGTAAAAATCTTTCCCTTAGCCGCATCGTTTTTTTCTTTCTTATGTTTAATATTTGCAAACTTTGAATGTCCAGACATATAAATTTTCTCCTCTTCTTTTTCTCTTGTACAGTCCGTTTCGCTCAACCGCACATTTTGCTTTACAATTTTATCACTCTTTTGATCTTCTGTAAAGAAGTCAGAACAGTCTATGTAGCAATTTCAAGACTGATCCTTATTGCTTTATCTACTTTCTGCATCATTGCACTGTCTATATGACAGACATATTCTTTCAGCCGCTGCTTATCGATCGTACGAATCTGTTCTAGCAATATAACAGAATTTTTTACGATTTTATAATCTCTTGTACTGATCTCTATATGAGTCGGCAGCTTCGCCTTATTCATCTTTGATGTAATCGCCGCACAGATCACAGTCGGACTATGTCTGTTTCCGACATTATTCTGTATGACAAGAACAGGTCTTACCCCTCCCTGTTCCGAACCGACAACAGGACTTAAGTCGGCATAAAAAATGTCTCCGCGTCTGATCATCAAATTTTTCACTCTCCGATTTCATACTAATATTCTCCTCATAACCTCCCGGTCATGTTCATTTATCAGTATTCCCTTTGTCATCGGATGTATTCACCAAACAATTACTTCATCAGATCAAAATCACCGCCTGTGTAAACCCTCGGAATCCGTTTTCCGAGACAACAGACAAATTCATAGTTAAATCTTCCGCTTAATTTTGACAATTCCTCTACTGTTATTTCATCTTTTCCGTCTTTTCCGATCAAAACAACCCGATCCATAAATGCCGCCCCCGGTATATCGGTCACATCTACCATGAACTGGTCCATACATACTCTTCCTACGATTTTTGCCCGCTTTCCTCTGATAAGCACACTGCCTTTATTAGAAAGAGAACGTGGATATCCGTCTCCGTATCCGACCGGGATCGTGGCAATTTTCATCTTTTCCGGAGCAACAAATGTTCCCCCGTAGCTAATCGGTGTTCCTGCCTCTACTTCTTTCACAAATGTAATATGACTGATCAATGAAAGAGCCGGTTTCAGATGAACATTGCTCTTTTGCACTTCGTCTGACGGATACATTCCATATGTAGAAATGCCTGCTCTTGCAAGATCATGCTTCAAATTAGGAAAATCAATGATTCCGGCGCTGTTATCACAGTCATAATACGTAATATCTACATTCCGTTTTTCCAACTGTTCCTTCATCCACAAAAAACGTTCATCTTTGCTTTAACGTATATGATTTTTCTTTTTCATCTGCTTTGGCAAAATGAGTAAATAACCCTTCCATATGTATATTCGGAAGTTTACTGATCTCCTCGATCAAATTTACACTTTCGCTATTTACAGGAAATCCTATCCGTCCCATTCCGGTATCGATCTTAATGTGGAAATAAGCATTTTTCCCCTGGCGAACCGCTTCGTCTGACATCCCTTCCGCCATCTCTTTTGTGTAGACAGCCGCACGGATCTCGTTTTTTATCATCGTTTCATATTGATCCGGAAAAACACAGCCAAGTACAAGGATCGGTTTTTAATTCCTTCTTTCCGAAGAGACACCGCTTCTTCAATACAGGCGACGGCATACCCCCATACATATGAAAATGTTTCAAACATCCGCGCAATCGGAACAGCGCCATGCCCATATCCGTCCGTCTTGATTACAGCGATCAGACGCGCCTCTTTTCCGATTTGATCTTTCATCTGTTCCATATTATAAGCGATTGCGTCCAGATCAATCTGCGCGCATACCCGATTATGTTGATCCATGTCCTTACTCCTTATATCACTCATCTGTTTCTCTTTTTGATCTGTCAAAGCCTTTCTTCCGCATTCTTCAAACATTGCCCTATCCCATCGATCAGATCTCTTGCTAAAACACTGTAACTCCCTTTCTTTTTTCTTGCTTCATCTCCGCCGCATGCATGAAAATATACCCCTGCCGATACAGCGTCGAAAATATCTGTTTTCTGAGCAGCAAGCCCTGAGATCATTCCGGCAAGAACATCCCCCGATCCTGCTTTTGCCATGGCGCTGTTTCCCGCGAGATTCAAAAAAGGATGATGTCCTTCCTTCATAACGACAGTTCTGCTGTCTTTTAACGCACATACAACCTGATATTGTTCCGTAAATTCTTTCACGACAGAAAAACGACGTTCTGCAATCTGAGGGATCTCTTTATTGATCAATCTTGACATTTCTTTCATATGCGGAGTCAAAATCACATTGGGAACTCCCTGCAACTGTTCCATATCCATACTGAGAAGATTTAGTCCGTCTGCATCGATAATACACGGACAAGATCGGAGTTTTTCTTCTTCACTGCCATTTTCTCTTAATATTTCCATCGTCTTTTTCAAAAGCCGGCTCGCAAACACACTTGTTCCAAGTCCGCATCCGATGCATATAACATCTGCCCATTGAATCAATTTTTCCAGTTCTTTATCATCAGGCTTTCCGGCCGTTTCGTTATAGCACGATATAATTGCTTCAGGGAGCAATTCCTGTAAAACAGTCCTGTTTTCTTCCGCCGTATAAATCTGAACAAGTCCGGCGCCGACCGCATATGCGGCCTTTGCCGACAAATACGCGGCGCCCGCCATTCCTTTACTCCCGGTAATCATTAAAATTTTTCCATAATCTCCTTTGTGAGAATCCGCTGCTCGTTTTGGCAAAAGCAAAGGAATATCTTCCGGATCATATGTAATACATACATCTTTGTTTTTTTCAAAAAAAAGAAAGATCGATTCCGATCGGAACTGATACTGTTTCCCCGGCATACAGTTTCCCCGGAAATAATTCGCATCCCAACTTCACACACTCCATAGAAACTGTAATATCTGCACGAAATGCAATTCCCAAAACTCTGCCGCTCTCCGCACATATGCCGGATGGAATGTCGATCGCTGCTTTTTCACACTTCTTATCATTCATCCATTCAATTACAGTATGGTACCTGCCCTCAATAGCCCTGCTCAATCCTACGCCAAACACAGCGTCAATTATAACAGTATATTCCTTTTTAGGAAAATCTGTGAACACAGAAATGCCCAGCCGTTCTGCAATTTGCTTCTGCGTCCGGCATTCCTCGCTCATAGACGCATCTTGCCCTACAAATAATACTTCTGCACAAAAACCATATTCCTTCAATATACGTGCAGCCGCAAATCCGTCTCCGCCGTTATTTCCGCTTCCACATACAACAAGTGTATCTGAAAAATCTACTCCTCTGTCTTTCAAAACTCTAACTGTTTCAAGCGCAGCCCTTTCCATCAATACGAGTGACGGAATCCCTACTTTTTCAATCGTATATGTATCTGCCGCTTTCATCTGCGCTCCATTGGGAAGATATCTCATTGATCTCACCGCCTTTATTATGCTGTTTAAATGGGAACGCCCGCAGTTTCCTGCGGGGTTCTGTCTTCAAGTATCTATTTTTTCTGTCCGCCTTCTCGCTGACTGATATTATAAGACAATTTCATAAGACTGTCTGAAAGATGTACACTTTCCACAATCACATCTTTCGGAAGGTTTAAATCTGTATGTGCAAAATTCCATATAGCCTTGATTCCATTCGCAACGAGAAGATCCGCAACTTCAATCGCTTTTGACTTCGGAATCGTCAGTGCGGCGATCTCTATGTCATTTTTTCAAAAAATCTACCAGTTCATCCATCATGCGCACTTCGATTCCCCGAATTGCCATTCCCTCAAAACGTGGATTTACATCGAACAGACTTTTCAAAACAAAGCCGCTCCTCTCAAAAGAAGCATAATTTGCGAGCGCCTGTCCCAAATTTCCCGCTCCGATAATAATAAAATTATGCGTTTTATCAAGTCCCAATATCTTGCCGATCTCTGTATAAAGATACTTCACATTATATCCATACCCCTGCTGTCCGAATCCGCCGAAATTGTTTAAATCTTGACGAATCTGAGACGCCGTTACATTCATCTTCTTACTCAGATCATTGGAAGAGATCCTCTCGACCCCGATTTCAAGCAGATCTCCCAAATACCGATAATATCTCGGCAGTCTTGAAATTACCGCTCTGGATATTTTTCTACGCTCCACGTTTATCACCTTTCCACCGCGCCGTCTATACTCGCGCTTGTATCTATATTGTTTCACACGTCGGAATTACTATAATCGTTATTATGAAAGAGGAATTATATCATGATACTTGCATGTCATAATCTTAAAAAATCATTCGGAGACCGAATCATTGTCGATACCGGATCTTTTCATATAGAGGAACGTGAAAAAGCAGCTCTTGTCGGGGTAAACGGCGCCGGAAAATCAACAATCTTCAAAATGATCATCGGAGAAGAACCTTCTGACGGAGGAGAAATAATCCTTGCAAAAGGCCGCTCAATCGGTTATCTTGCCCAACATCAAAACCTGATTCCAAACGGTACCATTTACGAAGAACTTCGATCTGCCAAAGCAGACATCATCGAAATGGAACAACAGCTTCGCTCAATCGAACACGAACTACAATCATTATCCGGAGAGGAATTAAATGCCCGTCTCGAAACATACAACCGCCTTCAGTCGCAATTTGAATCTCAAAACGGATATGCGTGTGAAAGTGAGATTATCGGTGTGTTAAAAGGACTTGGATTTACCGAAGAAGAATTTTCAAAAAAAACAGATACTTTATCCGGTGGACAGAAAACCCGTGTCGCCCTCGGGAAACTTCTTCTTACCGATCCCGACATCCTGCTCCTCGACGAGCCTACAAACCATTTAGATTTAAATTCGATCTCATGGCTTGAAACTTATTTAATGAACTATAACGGCGCTGTATTCATCGTATCTCACGATCGCTTTTTCTTGAATCGAGTAGTTACAAAAGTAATTGAAATTGAAAACGGCGCTCTTTCTATGTATATGGGAAATTACCGCGCCTACTCTGAAAAAAAACAGCAGATCCGTGATGCGAAACTAAAAGAATATTTCAATCAGCAGCGTGAAATCAAACATCAACAGGCAGTAATCGAAAAACTTCGCTCTTTCAATAGGGAAAAATCCATCCGCCGGGCAGAAAGCCGTGAAAAATTATTAGAAAAAATCACCATTGTAGATAAACCTCAAGAGGCAGTCCGGGAAATGCATTTTTCTCTGGAACCGTACTGTGTCAGCGGAAACGATGTACTGACAGTTGAGCATCTTTCAAAACAGTTTGATACCCAACTCCTTTTTCAAGATGTCAGTTTTGAGATCAAACGCGGGGAGCATGTAGCTGTCATAGGAGATAACGGAACAGGAAAGACAACGCTTCTAAAGATATTAAATCAAGTGATCAAAGCCGACAATGGCTCTTTCACTCTCGGAGCCAAAGTACAGATCGGCTATTACGATCAGGAACATCATGTTCTTCATGATGATAAAACGATATTTGAGGAAATATCCGACGACTACCCTCATCTTACTAATACAGAGATTCGAAATACATTGGCTGCATTCCAATTACGGGAGATGAAGTATTCCAAGTAATCCATTCATTAAGCGGCGGCGAAAAAGGAAGAGTATCACTTGCAAAACTTATGCTTTCCGAAGCAAATTTCCTAATTCTTGACGAACCTACAAACCACCTTGACATCGCCTCGAAGGAGATACTTGAAGAAGCCCTGAACAATTACACCGGAACGATCCTCTACGTTTCCCATGACCGTTACTTTATCAACAGTACTGCTTCCAGAATACTGGAACTTGTCAATCAGACTTTTGTAAATTATATCGGAAATTATGACTACTATCTCGAAAAAAAGGATGAACTGACGCAAACTTACGCCTCAAGTCAGATACAGAGGCAAGTTTCCACTTCTCAAAACGGCAGTGAAACACTTCCTGCCGATGGAGCTTTTTTATCAGATTCCAAATTGAGCTGGCAAGAACAAAAAGAACAGCAGGCAAAAGAACGAAAGAGAAAAAGCGAACTCAAAAAACAGAAGATGAAATCGCACTTCTCGAAAACAGAAACGGAGAAATTGATTTTCAAATGACATTGGAAGAAGTATATTCTAACTCCGTGAAATGTCAGGAACTTTCAACCGAGCGAACTAAGAACGAACTCCGTCTTGAAGAATTGTACGAAAAATGGGGAGAACTTGCCGAATAATATATTCTACAAGATAAAAAGGCAGGAAAGAAAGGAATGCATCCCATGGCAAAGCATTCCTTTCTTTCCTGCTCTTTTTCATCATCTTTTTTGCTGTTTTCCAAACAAAACACACAAATATTTTACAGATCAAAAATAAGATTCCTATCTTTCATTTCCCATACAGAACACAGCTACTACACCCGGACCTGTATGACTTCCTATCACTGTTCCGATATTGTTGATCAAAATATTTTCAACACCCATCTTCTCACGTACAAGTTGCGCCACATATTCCGCATCTTCGATACAGTCTCCGTGAGTAATCATAATCAAATCATTCTCCCAGCCTTCTGACTGTTTTACTGCCATATCTACAATTTTATTCAAAGATTTTTTACGTCCTCTTTCTTTTCCGATCACCTGTAATTTTCCTTCATTATCCATATGAATGATCGGTTTGATCTGGACAAGCGTTCCGAGAACTGCCGTTGTTTTAGATACACGACCTCCTCTATGAAGATGATTCAGATCATCCACCGTCACATTATGGCAAATATGAAGTTTATTTTCTTCTGTCCACTTTGCAACTTCTTCTATCGTCTTGCCTTCCGCCTTTTTCTGCAGCGCTTTGTGTAATAGTAGAGCCTCTCCCATGCAGGCACAAAGCGTATCGACTACGATAACTTTTGCCTCAGGATATTTTTCTTCCAACATCTCCCCTGCAAGACGCATACTGTTTAAAGTTCCGCTTAAACCGGACGAAAACCCAAGATGTAAAATATCCTTTCCTTCTTTCACAAATGGTTCTAATGCTTCCATAGCCTCTTCCGGATTCACTTGCGAAGTAACAGACATCTTCCCCTCGCGGAGTTTCTCAAAAAACTCTTTTGCAGTCAATCCTTCCATATCTGTATAGGTTTCTCCGTCAATCGTATATTTTAATGCAACAACCGGAACATGTCTTTCTTCCAACCATAATTTCGGCACATCAACCGTGCTGTTTACTGTAATCACATAATCTCTCATTTTTGCATGCCTCCTGTACAAATATCAGAACACAGATAATTTCTGTATTCTTATATTTACATATAATACCATTTTTTTAGACATTACGCAAAATTTTTTAACAAAAATTAAAATTTGTAATAACAGTTCTTCCATACACAAAAACTTGTCTGCCGCAAAAACCGAAAATCAATTTAATTTTACATTCATATAATTTCGTCCTGATAATGTCTTATTAAATACAAGGAAACAAAACACCAAAATACACCCAATTATAAATCCATACAGATTGAAACATGCCGTCAAAACCAAAAGAAGAAGACGCATAAATTTTAGCGCGTATCCTAATTCAAAATTAGGCTGTGTATAATTTGCCACAGCTACAAACGCCATGTACAGCATCACCTCACTGTTGAACCAACCGGACTGTACCGAAAATTCGCCCATCACAATACCCGCAATCACGCTAAGAGGCGTACTCAACATTGTCGGGGTATTCATTGCCGCCAGACGAAGTCCGTCAATCGACAATTCTAAAATAATAAACTGAAAGACAAGCGGAATATTTACTGTATCCTGCACCTCTACAAAACGAAACACTTCAGGCAGCCATTCAATATTCTGCATAAATAATAAATATAATGGTGTAAAAAATACCGTTGCAACTGTGATCAGCGTTCTTGTAATCTTTAAATACATTCCTGTTACTGTCGGAAAATAATAATCATTTGCTTCCTCTATCATATCAAAAATCGAAGTAGGAAGGATCATTGCCGACGGAGAATTATCTACAAGAATTACAACTTTCCCTTCAAAAAGACATGCCGCTGCCGTATCCGGACGCTCTGTATATTTAAATTTAGGAAAAGGATTAAACCATTTTCGTTTAAAAAGAGCTTCTGCAAGGCTTTGCTGATTCATCCGCAGATCATTTAATTCCAATGTTTCAATCCTTTTCTTTAAGTTTTGTAAAAGTTCCTTATCCACTCTGTCTTTCATGTAACAAATCGCAATATCTGTACGCGAAGACTGCCCTGCCTCCGTCATCTCCATGACAAGATGCGGATCCCGAATCCTTCTCCGCATCAGTGCTGTGTTAAATACGATTGTTTCTACAAATCCGTCTCTTGATCCGCGAAGCGATTTATCCTTATCGGGTTCATCGACTCCTCTCGCCGGATATGTCCTGCAGTCAAGAGCAATACATTCCTTATATCCATCAATAAACAGGCAGGCAGGACCGGAAAGGACGTTGCGGATCACCTGATCAAAATCTTCCAAGATTTCTACTTCCACATAAGGAACATGTTTCTGAATAAACATTTCTGCATCTTTCGGCATATCCTGTTCGGATACAGAAAGAAAGGAGTCCATGATCTTTAACATTGCTTCATCTTTTATAAATCCATCAATGTAATAGAACACAGACGCCTTTCCGCCTATTATGATCTCCCTTCTGATAATATCAAAACTTTCCTTAACCGGAAGAATCTCATTCATATATCTTATATTTTCTTCAAATGAACTGTTTAACTTTTTCGTATTTTTTTCTACCATAGAAACTTCCCCTTTTTTCTGCCGGATACCGACAGTACATTTTCTATGGTTAGAATACCCTTTTTTTATTTTTTTATTCGATCGGCTTTTTAATATATTATTTCTTTTTACGCTATAACGGTTTACCATGCTAATCAACGGATTCTTCAAGATATCCGGCTTTTTTCATTTTCTCGATGACCTGTTTCTGTCTCTGCCGTGCAAGTTCGGGACTGGCTGTAGGATTATAGTTTGTCGGAGCATTCGGCACTCCGGCAAGAAGGGTACATTCGTCAAAATTCATCTCCGACGGAACTTTACCAAAATAGCCGTTTGAGGCATCCGCCACGCAATAATATCCATTTCCAAAGAAAATAGAATTTACATACAACTCAAAAATCGTATCTTTGTCAAGCTCGGACTCGATCTTAAACGCCATAAACATTTCCGCCACTTTCCGTACGATCTTCTTATCCTGCGTAAAATACTGATTTTTTGCAAGCTGCTGGGTGATCGTGCTTTGCCGCCTTCTACATAAGCTCCCGCTTTGATATCATTAAAAAGGCTCTTCCAACCGCAATCGGATCGACCCCGAAATGGTCATAAAACCGTTTATCTTCCACTGACAAAACAGCATCAATATAAGTCTGCGGCAATTCATCTATCGTCGTATAATTCGGCTGCTCTTCAATTCTTGCAGCCATCTCTTTCACACTTTCTTCTGACAGAGCCTTTTTATACTCCTCATAGCCTTTATATCCAAGAACTCCCCCTGCAATGATTACACATAAAAAAATAAAAGAAAGCAGTCTTTTTATTATTTTCATCTGAAACGTATCCTCCTCTTTCGTAAAAGCATTTCCCCGCTGCATATTCAATATATAAAATCTATCCGCTTTCTTCCATCCTTTTTAGCTTACGTTTCACCGGGAGACTCTTACATTTTTGTAAGCCGAAAAAACATCCCCCTGATCCACTTTTATTCTCTGCCCTAAATGTCAGAGCCGTGTTTTATTTTGTCGTGCTTCCGAATCCTCCATTTCTCACATCAGTTGCAGCATCGTCAACGGTAATCCCATATTCCACAAAAATCCCCTGCATAAAGCCCTCTCCGGCTTTGATCTGAACTGTTTTTTCTTCATTACTGTCGTTTGTCAGTTTTGCAAAAATATGGCCTTCATTATCCGAATTATAATAATCACTGTCAATAATTCCAACCGTATTATTCAGTTGCAGACGAAACTTAAACCCAAGTCCGCTTCTCGGATAACATTTTAACACCCATTCCGGTTCCATCCAAACCCTGATGCCTGTCGGAATTTTAATCGTTTCTCCCGGATTCAGTATAATGTCAACCGGAGCAAAAAAGTCATATCCCGCACTTCCTGCCGTTGCACGTCGAGGCAGCTTGATCCGATCGTAAATTTCCTTAAGTGTTTCTTTGCTTTGATCTTTATTTTCTCCCTTTTCTATTGCCTGAAATGTATCATCCCAGCCATCTGAAAATTGTCCGAAACTTACCTTTTCAAATCTTGCTATTCTTTTCATATATCTGACTCCTTAATGCTGTTCTTTTTGAAAATTCCAGACGCATCCAAAACATCTACAATTTCCTCAATGACACTTTCATTTACTACAAGCGCCATTCTGACATACCCTTCTCCATTGCTTCCAAAAGCGCTTCCCGGGGTAACGATAACGCCTGTTCGCTCCATAAGCTTCATACAAAAATCCACAGACGATGCATACCCTTCCGGTATCTTCGCCCAAACAAACATCGTTCCCTGACTGTCTCTGACATCCCAGCCGATTCTCCGAAGTCCTCCACACAATGTTTTATTGCGAGACGCATACTGCCGCCTCTGCTCCTCAATAAAATCGTCCGGTCCGATCAATGCCGCGATTGCAGCATACTGTACCGGATAAAAAATACCATAATCAATCTGTGACCGTAAAAGACGAAATTTACTGATAATTTCTTTATTACCTACAACAAAAAAAGAAATTCTTGCTCCGGTCAGATTATAAGACTTAGAAAGAGAATAGAATTCTGCTCCGACGTCTTTTGCCCCTTCAAACGAAAGGAATGATTTTCCCGGCTTGTCTCCATATGTAATATCTGAATACGCATTATCATGCAGAATTACAATCTCATTCTTTTTCGCAAAAGCAATCAATTTCTCATAAAACTCATCCGGAGCATATACACAGACCGGATTGAGCGGATATGAAACAATCATGTACTTCGTTTTCTTTAAAACTTCCTCGGGAATACTATCCAGATCCGGCAGGTATCCGTTCTCTTCCTCAATCGTATAATATTCTACGTTCGCTTTCGCGAGGATTCCGCTCATCTCAAACATCGGATATCCCGGATTCGGAACAAGAATCACATTGTCCGGATCACAAAATACCATACCGATATGAGCCATTGCTTCCTGAGAACCGTAAACAGACATAATCTCATCCTTTTCTACATGCACCCCAAAACGTTTCTCATATCGGTACTGCACCGCTTCCAATAATTCCGGCATATCTGCCAATGAATATTTATAATTATTCGGATCTTTGCACGCCTCCTCCATCGCTTTCATTACATGCAATGGAGGCTCAAAATCCGGCGTTCCTACAGAAAGATTGTATACTTTTCTTCCTTCTTTCAAAAGCTCTTCTTTCTTCTCATTTAACGCCCCGAAAATCCCAGGCTTAAAATCATTGATCAAAGTTGAAAAATGCTTGCTGTCCAATACAAACGCCCCCTAACATATGATAAAACATTCTTTAATTTTCAAATCGAATTGTTTCTATTCTATCACAGTTGTCATTTTATGTAAATGATAGGCGCAATCCCGCTTACCGTATCCACATTCCTGCATGAAATGTATTGAAAAAGAGATTTTAACTGACTATCTAAAAAAAGAAACGAGATGGTCAATATGTTGTTAGAAGACTATTAACTAATATTCTTTTTGATAGAGCTTTTTATTTACTGATACTCAGGTATTTCCAATGTTAAATAAGATGTTTTGTAAATCCATATTTCCGATAAAATCTTTCCTTCTGAAAACATCCCCTTACCTCTCCTCAAATTTTTCAAACAAGAGTTGAATCAGACACTCATAAAACACACTTTCAACCTCTTCAATCATCTCTGCCTTTCCATTCTCTCTGTAACTTATTCAACTCTGTTTTTCCCCACACACATTTAATGCGAACATCATTGCTACAAATACTGCTAAAAATCAGATATGCTGCCAAAAGAACTAAAAGAAATTTTACATACAGAATTTGTCAAGTATTTTGAAAGAAAAAGCCAAAAACCACGCAGAAAGAGACAGAGAAAAAATAAACTTTGCGCGGATTATATTTACAAAGATACATAACTACAAAATAAAACGGATGATCTTTAAGAAAGACTTAGAGTATAATTATTATTGGCAAAATCATGACAACCCGTCCAACGGGCAATGTCGTCAACTTAAGATATATCAAAAATATAAAATAAAAATGTCTAAAAGCACTTGATAAAATGCGAGAAAAAATGTTGCCTTGCGTTGATTACTTTTTCAATGCGAGGTGATTTTATGAATACAAAACTTTTAACATCCATTTTACAATCTTCCAATGACCTTATTACATCAGAAGATTTCTTGACAAGGCATCGTATAGGTAATGCTTTTACACGTTCTGGAAAGCTTTCTTTTTCTAACTTGATTTATTTTGTGCTCCAGTCGGTTCATAAATCCATTCCTATAAACTATGCCCGATTTTTAGAAAATTTTCCATCTGATCTTCCAATATTTGTATCAAAACAGGCAATTTCAAAGGCAAGACAGGGTATTTCTCATAAAGCATTTCTTGAATTATTCCGTCTTTCTGTGAAACAATTCTATTTTCAACCAGTAAATTTACGCACTTGGAATGGTTTCCATATTTATGCCGTTGACGGAAGTACGATACAGATTCCGGAATCAAAAGAGAATTATGAAGTGTTTGGAGGTAACCCAAACAAGACAAAAATCATATCGCCTCTTGCTTCCGCATCCGTTCTTTATGATGTAATAAACGATATTCTGATTGACGTTTCTCTTCATCCCTATCGTTACAATGAACGGGAATCGGCTAAAGCTCATGTAGATTTTTTACCTAGGTTTCCAAACAGTATCATACTTTTTGACAGAGGATATCCTTCCGAAGACATGTTTCACTATCTAAACTCCAAAGGAATTCTGTTTCTTATGCGTGTGCCAAAGACGTTTAAGAAAGCTATATCGGAACAGGAAGATGCTTTGTTTACATATCCTGCTTCTTGTAATAAAGAAACCCTTACTTTAAGGAGCATTCACTTTTTATTGGAAGACGGCAGCACAGAATATCTAGTGACAAATCTGATGCCCGAGCAGATAGCTAAGGAGAACTTTCCAGATTTATACCAGTTTCGTTGGGGAGTTGAAAGCAAATATAGAGAACTTAAGAACAGGCTTGAAATAGAAGCCTTTAACAGCATTAAGCCTGCCAGTATCCAACAGGAGTTCTTTGCAGCAATGTATTTATCCAATCTAGTTGCGGTTATAAAGTCGGAATCAGATTCAAAAATCATTGTGTCTATCAATAATAGGCATGCTTACCAGGCTAACCGTAGTTATATATTAAACCGTATAAAAAACTGTATCGTACACCTTTTGCGGTCGCCCTTGTCCATATGTTACGAGATGATATGCCGGATAGTGGAAGAAGCTTCCAAAACATGTCCCATTATCCGCCCTGATAGAAAGTTTGGTAGATACCGAAAACATACACGTCGGAGATATTACAGCCATATGAAAAGCTGTATTTAAATAAAAACATAACCAAAAGGCTATCGGACTGTTAAAAAAATCAGCAGTCCTATTTGTGATGCGATTATTTGTAACAATAAATCCAATCACTTTATTAGCATACAGCTTTTTTTTTAATAAATACTCTTAAGTTGACAACATTGCCCGCATAGCGGGTGGTTTATTGTTTCGCCCATCTCCATTTTTCGGATCAACGAAAAACTCCAATGGGCTCAACAGACTAAAGTCCATAGTTATAAAATTTAAAGACATATTGCACTTACACAATATGCCCCCACAATGTTTCTATAAGACAATTTATATCATACTTTTTGTACTCCTATAAAAACTCTTCTATACTCCCTTTGTACTCCCAATTTTGCGATACAGCCCGATATTTGACATCATTTTATATACTTTGACTTTTCAATAAATCCCGTAAATATCACATTAAAAAGGCGTTCCATACAAATCATACGGTGTCACCTGATATACGTAATAATTAAGCCAGTTCGTATAGAGGTTGTTGGCGTGTGCTCTCCATGTAAGTACCGGTTTATTTTCCGAATCATCATCGGGATAATAATTTTCCGGAATTTGAGGATTTAATCCACGGCTTATATCACGCTTATATTCTGAATCAAGAGTCATACGGTCATATTCCGGATGTCCCATCACAAATATCTGACGCCCTTCTTTGGCCATACACATAAATACACCTGCCTGAAGAGAATCTGCAAGAATCATGATTCTGTCATCCTTCTCCAAAAGTTCCTGAGGAACTTCCGTATGTCTTGAATGAGGCGCCATAAACACATCATCAAAACCTCTTACAAGAGGAATCTTCCTGTTTCTCACGCGATGTCTGTACACACCGGATAATTTCTTCGGAAGCGCTTTTTTATTGATCCCGTAATGATAGTAAATACCCGCTTGCGCTCCCCAGCACAAATGAAGTGTTGATGTCACATTTGTCTTTGTCCACTCCATAATTTCTGTCAATTCCTGCCAATAATCAACTTCTTCAAACTCCATTTGTTCTACCGGCGCACCCGTAATAATAAATCCGTCAAACTTTCTCATTTTAATATCTTCAAATGATTCATAAAACTTATAAATGTGACTCGTTGATGTATTTTTAGAAACATGGCTCGTCATACGAACAAACGTCACATCTACTTGGAGCGGCGTATTTGAAAGTGATCTTAAAATTTGAAGTTCGGTATCTTCTTTCAACGGCATAAGATTTAAAAGTCCGATACTGATTGGACGGATATCTTGATGTGCCGCCCTATATTCATCCATCACAAATATATTTTCATGTTCCAGTATTTCTTTTACAGGAAGATCGTTTTGTACTCGAATAGGCATAATATTATCTCTCCTTTTCTTTGAATATATTTTTATCGGCATGGACATAAGTTCCGTCCGATTCTACATAACTATATTCGTCATAAGCATCTGTCTTGACAGGCAGTTTTTTCTTTTCAAGTTTGTTATTAACAAGCATTCCGACAATATAATAAACGACTGCAAATGTCGGAACTCCAAGTATCATTCCGGGAACTCCGAACAGACCCCCTCCGATCAAAATCGAAAACACAACCCAAAATGCCGACAAGCCTGTGGAATCTCCTAATATTTTAGGACCAAGCACATTTCCGTCAAACTGCTGTAAGGCGATAATAAAAATAATAAAGTAAATCCCCATCTTAGGCTCTGCAAGCAAAATAAGAATCGCGCTTGGGATTGCCCCTATATAAGGTCCGAAAAACGGAATTACATTTGTCACACCGACGATCACACTGACAAGCATCGCATATGGCATATTCAAAATCGACAGGCCTGCGAAACAAAGAACACCGATAATAGCCGAATCAATGATTTTTCCTATAATAAATCCTCCGAATATTTCATTACTCTTAATAGTAAGATGAAGAATCATATTGGCATTTGACGGTTTAAATATAGCATATGTTATTTTTTTAGACTGTTTTGAAAACTTTTCTTTACTGAACAGTACATAGACAGAAACAATTAATCCGATCAAAATATTCATAATTTCACGCATGAAATTCAGCACACCGACTGTCAAACCTGACATAAAATCATTAATGCGTCCAAGCAGATCTGTACGCATCCAATTTTGCACAAATGTAGTGGCCTCTTTCATCACACTTTCTACGATATTCCCGATCGTCGAATTTTCTGTATTCATTTCACTTAACTCTCTGATAAAACGGTTCATCTGACTCGGAACATTCATGATCATATCACGAATACTTTTATAAAGTTCCGGTATCATCATATTAAACAGTGTAAAAATAATCGTTGCCAATATCACAATCGAAATACAGATTCCTACGGATCTCGACACGCTTTTCGCCTGTTTAAAATTAGGAAATTTCTTTTCCAAAAAAGGAAGGAGCTTCCTGTCTACTGCTTTCACTATCGGATTCAAAAGATAAGCGATTGCCAATCCGTAAACAATCGGCTTTGAAACCAAAAATATTTTCCGAATCACTCCCGATATGTGTCCTGCCCGCAAAAGCAGAAAATAAAAAAAGAATACATGTTAAGCGCCGACTACGATCGCCACAGTTTTGCCGAACTGCTGTTTTAACCAAGAAGGTTTTCCTGTTCCGAATATCGGCTGTTTCACATAATACCCTGTTTTATCACCATTTTTTTCGTTCTTTTTATACTTTTCATCTTTTTTGTTTTCTACATTTTCCTGTTCATCGGTCATCTCATATACCTTCCAGTCTTTTTCGTTTATCAGATAAACTATAATTAATTTATTATAACGCTTTTATTCTTTCAGCGTCAACCGGAATATATCATAACCCGTACCATAACCCCATGCCATTTTGCCGCGCAGATTGTAAGCGATTGCCAAAGTCTCTCCCAGAATTCGTCTTCATTACAAAAATAAAAGGAACCGTCTTTTAATTTAAGACGATTCCTCTGACATTTACTCTGGATATATGATTTTCCTTTTCTCCGTTATCTTGAATAACTGCTTTGTCCTTTTTCGTTCTTGCTTAACCCTTAAAACATGTTTTTAAACAATCAGCCTATGCATGATTGAAATGTCGCGCACTCTGTTCCCGATGCCTGTTTTGCATCTCCGCCTTCTACGCTGATTTTTCCTGCATGGCATTCACACTCTTTATTATACATACAATTTGTTGCCTTACAATCAACGCAGGAACAATCTGAAGCCTCTTTCATAGAATTTGTGTAACTTCCTTCCTTTCTCTCCTGAAAGCTGTCACAACATGTCTCTTTCGGATTTTTTGCAGATTCTCCTCCTACTGTAATCTCATCAAGATCACAAAGAAACTGTTTGTTGTGTACACACGTCTGAACTGTACATTTTAATTGCGGCATAACGCTACCTCCTTTTATTCAATATCAATAGCATTATGTCCTGACATTACTCATAATATTCTTTTATTTTTCAAAAAAATTGCCAAAACCGCAAAAAACTCTCTCACAAGATAATTTATCTGAAAAACATAATTTGAAGAAGCCGATACTGAAAAAACATGAGCATATCCTTCCTGTTCTGCTAAAAGTTTTGCCCTGTAACTATGAAAATTATTTGTAACGATTCCGACCGTCTCATGTTTCGGATCAATAAATCTCCGACTGAAACTCAGATTTTCTCTTGTAGAAACGGACTGATCTTCCTTTCTGATCCGATTTTCCGCAACTCCTTGTTCGATAAGATATTGTTCCATTGCATCCGCTTCTGAAATATCTTCTCCCGGCCCCCTGCCGCCTGAAACAACTACCATTGTCCTTTCATTTTCCTCTAAATAATGAATCGCTGCATCAAGCCGCCTTTTCAGCGAATCCGTAATTTTTCTTCCTCTTACCTGCGCCCCCAATATAATGATCCACTGCGCTCCTCTTTCAGGTTTAGAAAACATACCTCGACAGATTTTAATTTCCACAGTCAGAAAAAGAATCCATAACCCCAGGCATATCCATCCGAAAACACTTTCCACATATGCAGGAAGCGGCACACATCCAAAAAACAGATGTGCGCCGCCGGTCAACAACCAAAAAACCGCAAAGGTCGATCGCAGTCTGCGGGAATAAATGACAAGTATTAAATAATACAACACACACAGACTTCCCAAAATCCAGAAATACTCTTTCACTTATGCATTTCTTCCGCAGCACTTTTTATATTTTTTGCCACTTCCACACGGACAAGGATCATTTCTTCCTATTTTCTTTTCTTTACGTATTGTTCCTGAATTTTTCTGCTCTTTGTACAGACGTTTTCTCGTATTTTCATCAAAAATCTTTTCCCACTGCGGAAGTTCATAAAGCCAGTCAGCTCTTGCATCTACCATGTTTTTATATAATTTTTCTTTATCAAATCCAAGACTTACTTCTGTATCCTCATCCATCGTCTCAATCGGATTCGGTGTTTTCAAACTGTCGTTGATTCCGTCAAGAAAACCAACCATCGTCATTACATCCTGACCGTATTTTTCGGCAAGTTCTTTCACTGTTCCTTTTACCTCTGTATCAGGATCATCCAGAAGCTGCTCGTAAATCGATGTCTCTATTGTAAAATATTTTCCCCAAAAACTCTCTAACTGCTCTTTTGACAGGTTTCTGTCATAAGCCATATCTCTCCATTGATCTAATAAACATTTTTCGCTCATTGTATATTGCTCCTTTATCTTTAAAATCCATCTAAATCATTATATAACAATTTCTGTTTGCCGTAAACTATTATTTTAGGTATAATTACAGCATACCTATTCAGTTCAACAAGAAACTTGATCAAGCTATTTTTTCATGTTGATCGTCAATTCAAAAATATTTTTATAGTAGGAAAGGATTTTATCATGAAAAACATAAAACGTATCCTTGCAGTCATAGGTGTTATCCTTCTTATCGGAATGTATGTCTGCACTCTCATATTTGCTCTGATCGGATCTCCTGCATCAGACGACCTGTTAAAAGCCTCTATAGCCGCTACGATTTTAATTCCGGTTCTGCTTTACGGGTTTATTCTGATCACCCGGCTTTTAAAAAATAAGAATGATCAGAACGATGATTAATTCATCAATTATATAATAACTCAACCAACTTTAAGGGTCTGCTGCGGTTTTTTCATGGCATTCATTTTCACCCATGTTGCCGCGCCGCCTTATCGCTTGTCTTTTCTTCAGGTATTCTTCCATCGTCATCATCCTTATTTCTGTCTCTCTGTCATTCCGGCGCATAAAATATACCTCCTCTTCTTGCTTTTTTCAAAACCCGGTCTTATATCTTATGCTTTCTCTTTAAAAAATATTACAAAAGGATGGCGAAAACCATCGGCTTACACCATCCTCATTCTCATATATTCACTCTTTATTTCCCCGGAAACAAAAGCCTCCGAAAGACAAAATCCATATACCTTTTACAAGAACCTTACTTTTAACTATGAATTAACGGTTACGATAAATAATATCATCTCTTCCCGGGCCGTTACTGATCATTGTAAACGGATATCCGACCTCTTTTTCGATAAACTCTATATAATTACGGCAATTTTTCCGGAAGATCTTCGTATTTTCTGATTCCTCTGATATCTTCTTTCCAACCCGGAAGTGTTTTAAGAACCGGTTTTGCTTTTTCAAGAAGATGTGTTACAGGAAAATCTGTCGTTACCTCTCCGTCAATTTCATAACCTACACATACCGGAATTTCATCCAAGTATCCAAGAACATCCAAAACCGTAAATGCAACATCTGTTGTTCCCTGCATTCTGCATCCGTATTTTGAAGCGACACAGTCAAACCAACCGACACGTCTCGGACGTCCTGTCGTAGCGCCGTACTCTCCGCCGTCACCTCCGCGTCTTCTAAGCTCATCTGCTTCTCCTCCGAAAATTTCACTTACAAATGCCCCTGCTCCTACCGCGCTTGAATAAGCTTTACATACCGTAATTACCTGTTTAATCTCATACGGAGGAATGCCCGCACCGATCGCCCCGTATGCGGCAAGCGTGGATGAAGACGTTACCATCGGATAAATACCATGATCCGGATCTTTTAAGGAACCAAGCTGACCTTCCAAAAGAATATTTTTTCCTTCTTTCAAAGCATTATGTAAAAAGAGCGAAACATCGCATACATAAGGAGCCACCATATCTCTGTAGCTTACAAGTTCTTTATATAATTCATCAGGATCAATCAATGGTTTGTGATAAAGGTGTTCAAGCAATACATTTTTTTGTTCTGCTACACGAACCACTTTCTCCTTTAGCAATTCATCGTCAAAAAGTTCACTCACCTGAAAACCGATTTTTGCATATTTATCAGAATAAAACGGAGCAATACCCGATTTTGTCGAACCAAAAGATTTTCCTCCGAGACGCTCTTCCTCATAAGCATCAAAATTTTTATGATAAGACATCACCATCTGCGCTCTGTCAGAAACAAGAATCTTCGGCATCGGAACACCCCGATCCACGATAGACTTAACTTCCTTAAACAAAATCGGAACATCCAACGCTACACCATTTCCGATGATACTTGTTGTATGATCATAAAATACTCCTGACGGCAGTGTATGCAGCGCAAATTTTCCATAATCATTTACGATCGTATGACCTGCGTTTGCTCCGCCTTGAAAACGAACGATGATGTCAGATTCTTTACCAAGCATATCTGTAATCTTACCTTTTCCTTCATCGCCCCAGTTTGCACCAACTACTGCTTTTACCATTTCCATTCCTCCTGAACATCGTTGCTTTTAAATAATTATGAGCGGTACTTATGAATAACCGCAGTTAGAATTATACTATATTTTTCTTATTATGTAAAATGTTATTTCTTTTTTTATAAAAGGATCATAAAATTGTTTTGAAACAAAGGAGCCAATAGATTTTATAATCTGCTATTGTAATTGCCCTGAAAAAGTATTAAAATAACAGATACATTCAGGATGTTTCTCCATTATACAGACGGAGCACATCTTCTTACAGAAAGGAGAGTCAACAAATTGAAAAAACTTGTTAAATGGTTTAGTATCTTCGCTGTCATCGGAACGGCGATCGGGCTTGCCGTCGCGTATTTCTGCAAGAACAGTTCCGACATTCCAGAGGAAAATGATCCTGCCGAGACCGAGGATGATGACTTTGATCTTGATGCCGATCTTCAACCTGCATCCGACAGAGAATATGTATCTTTAAAAAAGACTGATGATGACACAGATGGCGAATCCGAATCACTTGAAGAAAAATAGTACAGAAATATTCCGTGTATTTACTATTTTATACACAACTAAAACACGCCGGAACATAAGTTTCGACGTGTTTTTCTTTCTCAAAAGCAGAATCTGTTCAAACTGATTTGTCAATTTCCCTCTTTATTCCATGCTTCATCAAGCAGACGAGCCGCATGCAAGATTTTTTCATCGCTCATATTTGCATATCCTAACAGGATTACCGATTCGTTCTGTTCTCTGTCTTTTTCTCCCACATAATATTCTGACAGTCCGTATACTTTTACTTCTTTTTCTTCTGCCAAACGGATTAACTCTTTTTCGCTTCTTCCATCGCAAAATGAAGAAGAAGATGTACTCCTGCATTTTCTCCCGACACTGTAAACTCTGTTTTCATTTCTTTTAAAGTGCTCAGTAAAACATCATGTCTGCTCCGATACAAAGCTCTTGTTTTGTTCAGATGACGTTCATAATATCCTTTTTCTATAAATTTCTGCAAAATAAGCTGATCTACTTTTGATACAGTAGAGCTGATAAATCCGCACCGTTTTTTATACAGCGAACATACTCTTTCCGGCAGGACAAGGTAACTCATCCTAATCGCAGGAGCTATAGATTTTGAAAAAGTTCCGATGTAAATTACCTTTCCGCTTCTGTCATATCCTTGCAAAGCCGGAATTGGTTTTCCTTTATAACGAAACTCACTGTCATAATCATCTTCTATAATAAATCTCTCTTCTTTTTCCTGCGCCCATTTCAAAAGTTCCATTCGCCGTTTTATAGGCATAACTATTCCAAGCGGATATTGATGCGAAGGCATCACAAATGCGATATCTGCATCCGATTTACGCAGTTCGTCCACACGCATTCCTTTGTCATCCATATCGACAGTACACACTTCATATGACAAATTTTTAAACAGACGATACGCCTGCTTGTATGTCGGATTCTCCAATGCGATTTTATGTTCACCTCCTAAGATCATTCCGAGAAGCATTAAAAGATAGTCATTTCCGGCTCCGACAATAATCTGCTCCGGAGTGCAATTTACTCCTCGGGCCTGATGAAGGTAACTGCATATAGCATTTCTAAGTCCATATTCTCCCTGAGGGCAGCCGAGACGAAACAGTTCTGCCTTATCATCCACAAGACACTCTCGGGATAATTTTCGCCATATATTATACGGAAAGCTTTTCAGATCCACTCCGCTCGGAGTAAAATCATACCGGTACTTTTGTTCCCGTTGTTCATTATTTTCTCTTTTATTATTTTCCTGCGCATCTATCTGAAACAATCCGTCAATCTGACAAACAAAATATCCTCTGTAAGGCTGTGCCTCAATATAACCTTCAGACAGCAGCTGTTCATACGCCAGTTCCACCGTACTTCTGCTTACTTCCAAATGTGCGCTTAATGCTCTTGTAGAGGGAAGTTTCTCTCCGCTTTGTATCCGTCCTTTTTTGATATCATCTTTTATATAGTCATATATTTGCTCATAGAGCGGGACTTTTTGTTCCGCTCTTAAATTAATCATTAATTCATTCATTCTGTTTTATTATAAACTACCATTTATTTTGGAAGCTTAAACGAGCTCTTCAATGATACGATTCTGTTAAACACAAGATGATCCGGCTCAGAATCATGAGAATCCACACAGAAATATCCATTTCTCACAAACTGGAAGCTGTCATATGCTTTTGCACCGTCAAAACTCGGTTCCACATAAGCATCTTTTATTATCGTCAGTGAATTCGGATTCAGATTCAACGATCCATCTTCTTTATTATATACACCCTTTTCTTCATCGATTAAGTTCTCATAAAGGCGCACTTCCGCTTTCTGTGCATACTCCGCCGGAACCCAGTGAATCGTTCCTTTTACTTTCCTTCCTGTAAAACCGCTTCCCGCTTTTGTTTCCGGATCATAAGTACAATGTACTTCTGTTATCTTACCGTTTTCATCTTTCACAAAACTCTCACATTTTACAAAATACGCATGCATCAGACGCACTTCATTTCCCGGGAATAAACGGAAATATTTTTTCGGCGGCTCTTCCATAAAATCTTCTCTTTCGATATAAAGTTCTCGTCCAAACGGAACTTTACGTATGCCTAATTCTTCATTTTCCAAATTATTCGCAACATCCAGATATTCAACCTGACCTTCCGGATAATTATCTATTATGAGTTTGATCGGATCCAACACAGCCATCATACGCGGTTTTTTCATCTTAAGATCTTCACGGATACAATACTCAAGCATTGCATAATCTACAGAACTCTGCGCTTTTGAAACTCCGCACAATTCGATGAACATCTTTATAGATTCCGGTGTAAATCCGCGGCGTCTCAATGCCGCAATCGACACAAGGCGTGGATCATCCCATCCGTCTACGATACCATCCTCTACCAATTTTTTGATATAACGCTTTCCAGTAACAACATTTGTCAAATAAAGTTTTGCAAATTCAATCTGTCTGGGCGGATTCTCAAACTCGCACTCTCTTACAACCCAGTCATACAATGGTCTGTGATCTTCAAACTCCAATGTACAGATAGAATGTGTAATTCCTTCAATCGCATCTTCGATCGGATGTGCAAAATCATACATCGGATAAATACACCATTTATCTCCGGTATTATGGTGTGTCATACGCGCCACACGATAAATAATCGGATCTCTCATATTTATATTCGGAGAAGCCATATCTATTTTAGCCCGAAGAACTTTCTCTCCGTCCTCATATTTTCCTTCCCGCATTTCTTCAAATAATTTCAGGTTTTCCTCTACAGAACGATTTCTATAAGGACTTTCTTTTCCGGGTTCTTTCAATGTCCCGCGGTATTCTCTCATCTGTTCTGCGGTAAGATCGCACACGAATGCTTTTCCTTTTTTAATCAGTTTTACTGCGCATTCATACATTTGATCAAAATAATCTGATGCAAAATATAGCCTGTCTTCCCAGTCCGCTCCGAGCCACTGAATATCCTCTTTGATTGAATCAACAAACTCCATTTTTTCTTTTGTCGGATTTGTATCGTCGAATCTCATATTAAATGTGCCGCCATATTTCTGGGCCAGTCCGTAATTAAGCAAAATTGATTTTGCATGTCCGATATGCAAGTAACCGTTCGGTTCAGGCGGGAAACGAGTAGCCACATGATCATATACTCCCTCCGCCAAATCTTTGTCTATTTCCTGCTCGATAAAATTCTTTGAAACAGTTTCGTTTTCCATTGTCTCCTCCTCTAATAACGCAAACATTCATAGCAATTATCTTATCATAAAATTAAGATATCTACAAGTACTCGGTTTACTTTGCCGCGTTGATGTGATACAATAAGCCCGCTGTCTAAAATATGTATCAACGCATTTCATTTTTTCAAAAGTATGCGCTATTTTTATTTTAGAACAAATTTACCTGATTACAAAAAACAAAGAAAGGCTTTTAGTTATGAAAAGAGAAAATTTTGGTTCACGACTCGGCTTCATCCTAGTGTCGGCCGGGTGTGCTATCGGACTGGGCAATGTATGGAAATTTCCCTATATGGCCGGACAATACGGAGGAGCCGCATTCATTTTAATCTACCTGCTGTTCCTTGTGATACTCGGATTACCGATCATCGTATGTGAATTCAGTGTAGGACGCGCAAGCCAGAAAAGCATCGCCACATCTTATAACGTACTGGAACCGAAAGGAACGCGTTGGCATTTTACAAGATGGTTTGCAATCGCCGGAAACTATCTCCTTGTTATGTTTTATTCCATGGTCGGCGGATGGATGCTTTATTACTGCTTCCGGATGGCAAAAGGAGAGTTTGCAGGCATTGATTCCACAGTAGTTTCCGCAAAATATGATTCCATGCTGGAATCTCCTGTCACACTGACTTTTTGGACTATACTTGTAATTTTACTTGCTTTTTGGATCTGTAGCATCGGTCTTCAAAAAGGTGTCGAAAAGATCATGAAGATAACTATGCTCTGCCTTTTGGCAATCATGGTCGTACTTGCCATAAGGTCAGTTACTCTTCCGGGTGCAGCAGAAGGACTCAGATTTTACCTCATTCCGGATTTCGGAAAAGTACTCGAAAACGGGGTCGGAAACGTTATTTTCGGAGCAATGAGTCAAGCTTTCTTTACACTAAGCATCGGAATGGGCGGAATGGCAATCTTCGGAAGCTATTTAGATAAATCCCGTTCTCTCACCGGAGAATCTTTAAGCATCCTTCTACTGGATACTTGCGTTGCTCTTACTGCAGGTTTAATTGTATTTCCTGCATGTTTTTCATTTAATGTACAGCCGGATGCAGGTCCCAGACTTGTATTTATCACTCTTCCGAACATTTTCACTCAGATGCCGGGAGGACGAGTTTGGGGGGCTCTGTTTTTCCTCTTCCTTTTCTTTGCAGCCCTGTCCACGATCGTCGGCGTATTCGAAAACATTGTTTCCTTCGGGATCGATCTTTTTGGATTCAGCCGCAAAAAATCTGTCGGCATCAACATTGTACTTATTATTGTATTAAGTATTCCTTGTATTCTCGGCTTCAATATTTTATCGGGGATACAACCGCTCGGAGCAGGGTCGAACATTATGGATTTAGAAGATTTCCTTGTGTCAAACAATATCCTTCCTCTTGGTTCCGTTATATATCTTATGTTTTGTACACACAAAAACGGTTGGGGATGGAACAATTTCATTCAGGAGGCAAATGCAGGAAACGGATTGAAATTTCCTCAATTTATCCGTAAATATATGACATATATTCTTCCTTGGATCGTTGTCATCATCTACTTAAAAGGCTACTATGACAAATTCAGTTCTCAAAGCAACGTCGTCTTCGGCGTATGGATGGCTGTCGCATTTGCATTTCTTCTCCTTGTTTTTTCCGTCACACGGAAGCAAAAACAGACCAAACTATAATCGTTTTTATAAATTCGCTTTATTAAGTGCAGACAGTAAATAATATCAAAAGAAAGTTCTGTGGATCTCCAAAGAACTTTCTTTTTTACAGTAGCGAACTACATTTAATATTCTTTTGCAAATTCTACATTGCCCCGTTCAAAATATTTTCCCACATCAGCAAGGAGTCTTGCAAAATACAAACATACCGTCGGATCAATGTCCGGATGTTCCCTCCTCAAATCATAATTCTGTACACCGATAAACATTGTATGCGATGCCTTCCAATCCCTTTCCAATATCGGGAAGAAATCTTCAATATCTTCACATCCCGCATAAAAAAAGATATTAATATTATTTTTCATCGCATCAAAATACCGATAAAAATCCGGTAGTTTCACTCCCTCCATTACTCTGATAAAATGTGTCAATTTTTCCAATCCTTCTTTTAAATCTTCCAGTTCCTCTCTTCCTATTTTCATCTTTCCCTCCGCCCCCATAGCGAAAATCACCACTAAATTTTGTACAAGTATACCACACAATCAAAAAAAACAGAACAGAAAATGACAGGAATTCTTGCATTATTCTGTCTTTATCCTGCCATTTCATATCTCCGAGATACAAACAGGCGACACTGAACAACACTTTTTAATCACAGCCGGGCAGTCCTTTTTTAAAACAAAAAAGAAATAATTATATAATTATATGAACGTCTTGTAATACAATTCTCTTGACAACTACTGCTGAATCGTTGTATATTTATCATGCATTTGAGTTACATATATGCTGTCTTGGCGCAGTCGGTAGCGCGTCGCCTTGGTAAGGCGGAGGTCGGGGGTTCAAGTCCCCTAGACAGCTTTCTGATTTTAATATATCGATTACTTCTGATTATCTATACAAAACAGGAGAGTTAGTATTTCACTGACTCTCCTTAAATTTCAAACAATTACTTTTTTTCCGATGATCCTATCACAACATTTCCGAATCAAGCAAAATCGTAAACGGACCATCATTGATCAAACTCACTTCCATTTCTGCTCCAAAGCGACCCGTCTGTACGACTGACACACTTTTCTTACTCTCTTCAATTATATACTCATATAACTGATTTGCTTTATCCGGCGCCCCTGCCTCAATAAAACTCGGCCGATTCCCCTTTTTACAATTTGCATAAAGCGTAAACTGTGATACAAGCAAAAGACTTCCGCCCACATCAGCTAACGACAAATTTGTTTTTCCCTCTGCATCTTCAAAAATCCGCAGTCCGATCATTTTCTTTATCATTTTATCCGCAACTGCTTCCGTATCTTTGTCTGAAACGCCAATCAATACGAGATATCCTTTTTCAATCTCTCCTATCACGCTTCCTTCCACTTTTACAGATGCCTGTTTTACCCGCTGTATTACAAATTTCATAACCTTTTACCCGCTTTCTCTATTTGAATTTCTCAGGCTCTTATTTCTGTTTTGAGCATTTTTTCTGTTTTTTTCTTAATTCTTTGAAGAGCATTATCAATCGATTTCGGACTTTTTTTCAACAATTCCGCGATTTTTTTATAATCAGTTCCTGTTAAGTGCAAATAAAGAACCTGTTCTTCCATCGGGCTTAAATTTTCTTTCAATCGTTCAATAAAAGCTTCTGTGTACTCTCTGCCAAAATACAATGCCTCAGGATCATTTTCCCGGTCAGGCTCTATCAGATCGATCAGAGGCAGTTTTGTACCGTTTTTATTCGTCTCGCTTTCTTCATAAAGTGAAATATAAGAATTCAGAGGCATATGTTTTTTTCGATTTGACGCCTCAATAGCGGTGTACATTTGCCGAAGTACACATGTTTCCGCAAACCCTGCAAATGACCTGCCCATGCCGCTGTCAAAATTTCTTACCGCCTTGATTAGTCCGATCATGCCTTCCTGAATAAGATCTTCTGTTTCTCCTCCGATCAGATACATTGCGCGTGCCTTCTTGCGGACCATCATTTTATATTTCTCCATCAGATAATCTGTCACATCCCGATCCCCGGAGTGCAGTTTTTCAATCAACTGTTCATCCGTCAGCTTTTCATATTGTTCCATCCTTTAAAACACCCTTCAAACACTGCTTTACATCTTATTTTGCAAGTCTCTGTCTGACAATCTCATAAGCAAGAACTCCGCCTGCCACGGAAGCATTCAGAGAGGTAATCTCGCCTTTCATCGGAATTGACGCAACGAAATCACAATTTTCTTTTACTAATCGGCTGACTCCATCCCCTTCATTTCCGACAACAAGTCCGATCGGTCCTGTGAGATTCATATCATACATTGATTGTCCGTCCATATCGGCGCAGACAAACCAAATTCCTTTTTCTTTCAATTCTTCCATTGTCTTTACAAGATTTGTCACTTTTGCAACCGGAGTATAATTCAACGCCCCTGCCGAAGTTTTCGCTACGGTCGCCGTCAAACCAACCGCTCTCCTCTTCGGAATGATCACGCCATGAGCTCCGGCAATATTGGCTGTTCTTATAATTGCCCCCAAATTATGAGGATCTTCAATCCCATCTAATACGATCAGAAACGGATCTTCTCCCCTCTTTTCCGCAAGTTTAAGCATATCGTCAATCTCTGCATAATCATAAGCCGCAGCGTAAGCAATTACGCCCTGATGCCTTCCTGTCTGCGTAAGTTGAGATAATCTTTCTTTTCCGACAAAATTCAAGATTGTTCCATGCTTTTTTGCTTCCCTGACAATCGTGCGTACCGGACCATCCTGACATCCGTCCAACACAAACAGCTTATCGATCGTCCTTCCAGAGCGAAACGCTTCCAGTACTGCGTTTCGTCCTTCGATCACTAATGTATGTTCTTTTGTTTCTTCAATTTTTTCAATCGTTTTTCTCTCCATTTTCCAATTCCTTTTCCATACTTTCCAGTCCGATCGTTACAAGCTCAACAAGCCGTTTGTACTCCTTTTTCAAGTAAAGATAACCCACTAACGCCTCAAACCCTGTCGCTCTTCGATAATCGGTGATCGACTGATTTTTTGCAGCCGAAACGCTCCTTGTATTCCTTCCCCTTCGATATACCGCATGTTCTTCTTCTGTAAGATGTTCCTGAATTGCCCGCATCATAAAAGACTGAGCAGACGCCTGCACATACCTGCTTGTCTCTTCATGCAGTTTATGCACCTGCCTGCCGCCTCTGCCTACCACTCTCATCTTAATAATAAGATCAAAGACACAATCTCCTATATAGGCTAAAACAATAGAGGAACTTGCTTTTGGGTCGGCCTGCTTCATTCCGGGAATCAGATCCATATAATACTCAAATCCATATCCTAAGCTTTTTTCCATTTTACTCCCTCTCGCGTATCTTCAAGAATAATCCCTTTTGCCAGGAGCTCGTCTCTGATCTGATCTGCCAGAGCAAAATTACGATCTTTCCTTGCAGCCTGACGTTTTCTATCATCTCTTCGATTTCCGAATCTAACATTTCCTCTTCTTTTATAACGATAATACCCAAAACATCTGTCAGCAGACATAATCTGTCAAGCAGGTTTTGCAAATATTCCTTTGAGCTTGCTCCGTCGGCAGTCGTGTTCATATATTTGACAAGATCAAAAATAGCCGCTATCGCATCGGCAGTATTGAAATCATCATCCATTGCCCTTTCAAAAGCTTCTACATATTCTGATGATTTCTCAAACAATCTCTTCTCCGACTCTGTCATTTTCTCTTCTGACGTGTTTGAAATAAGGAATTTCAAGTTATCTGCCGCAGTAAGGATTCTCTCCAAAGAATTTTTTGCTGCTTCCATCAACTCTGCACTAAAATTAAGCGGACTTCTGTAGTGTGCACTCAACATAAAAAATCTCAAGATCTGAAGGTCATACTTTTCTCCGATCTCTCTTACTGTAAAAAAGTTACCGAGTGATTTTGACATCTTTTTATTATCAATATTAAGAAATCCATTGTGCATCCAATATTTTGCAAATTCTTTTCCGTTCGCGGCTTCGCTTTGAGCAATCTCGTTTTCATGATGCGGAAATATCAAATCCTCTCCGCCGGCATGAATATCAATTTGTTCTCCGAGGTATTTTTTAGACATCTCCGAGCATTCAATATGCCATCCCGGACGGCCCTCACTCCACGGAGATTCCCAGGCAGGTTCTCCCTCCTTTTTCGGTTTCCAAAGCACAAAATCAAGCGGATCTTCTTTTTCGTCTTCTCCTGTAACGAGAAGCGATCTTCCTCCCGACCTCAAATCATCCAGATTCTTATGCGAAAGCTTTCCGTAACCTTCAAACTTTCTTGTACGGTAATAAACCGTTTCGTTTTTTTCATAGGCGTATCCTTTTTTTCAATCAATGTGGAAATCATTTCCACCATGCCGCAGATTTCTTCTGTTGCAAGCGGATTTTTCGTGGCCGGTTTTACATTCATTGCTTCCATGTCTTTTTACATTCCGCAATATATCTTTTCGATATCTCATCAGCAGAAACGCCTTCTTCAATCGCTTTTTAATAATTTTATCATCTACGTCTGTAAAGTTTGATACAAAATTCACTTCAAATCCTTTATATTCAAAATAACGGCGTACTGTATCAAATGCGATCATCGGTCTTGCATTTCCGATATGGATAAAATTATAAACCGTAGGACCGCACACATACATTTTTACTTTGCCTTCTTCCAATGGCACAAATTCTTCTTTTCTTTTTGATAATGTATTATAAATCTTCATCATAATCTCCTTTCTTTTCCACACATCTTATCTCTTTCACAAGACGTTTCAATTCCTTATGCAATCTTAAATTTTCTTCCTGAAGCCTCTTAATATCCGACAATACCGGATCCGGGAGATGAATTTGATCCATATCGGATCTCGGAACTTTTTTATTATCCATTTTAACGATACGCCCCGGCACACCTACTACCGTACAGTTCGGGGGCACCTCTTCTAAAACAACTGATCCCGCCCCAATCTTTGAATTTTCTCCGATCGTAAAAGAACCTAATATCTTTGCTCCCGCGCTTACCATCACATTATCTTCCAATGTTGGATGGCGCTTTCCTTGTTCTTTTTCCGGTTCCGCCAAGCGTTACCCCTTGATAAAGAGTTACGTTATCGCCGATCACCGTTGTCTCACCGATGATAACTCCACTCCCGTGATCAATAAACAAGCCGCGTCCGATTTTAGCTCCCGGATGAATCTCAATCCCTGTTTTTCGCGCCGCTCTTTGTGAAATCCATCTCGCCCAAAAATAATGTTTTTTTAAATATAATTTATGAGCCACTCTGTATCTGAGTATTACACGAAAACTTGGATAAAGCAACACTTCCATATTTGATTTTATCGCGGGATCCCGTTCCCGCACAACTCGTATTTCTTCTTTAATATAAGATACAATACCCATTCTGTTCTCCCACAAAATATTTTTTACTTTTACCGGTTAAATAAAAACTTCGTCTCAGATCAGAGACGAAGTTTTTCCGCGGTTCCACTCTATTAAAAGATTTTTCTTTCACTCAACAGCCTGTAACGTATGCTAAACGAATCAGGCTACTTTTCATTCACCCGATCAGCTCCCGGACGCACTTCACAAACCATCTTTGTACAGGAATGCTTTCAGCCTCCGACATTCCCTCTCTGCGAACTTTCACAATCTGTTACTCTTTCCGTTCTCTGCTTTTTATTCTTCGACATATAATTTATATTATGCAAATTCCACATTTTTGTCAATACCGCTTTTCTTTCAAAGGCAATCAAAATCGCCGTTGCTTCTTTTTCTTTTGAGCACTTTTCCTCTCAGACAACCTCATTGAAATATACTCTTGTCAGTTTTTTCTATTTTCTCTAACTCTTCACCAAGCTCAGCTGTACAGATCACGCCCTCTCTTTCACGCAGTTCTTCCAAATCGATCCTTCCAAACAAATATTCTGTCAAATCCGCTATCGGAAATACTCCTTGTGAATCTTCGGTCTCCTGTACATGTATTTCTTTCTCGCCCTGTACGCTTGTCAATTTCCATACACAGCTGTTTTTATACAAAATAGAGTCAAGCACAGCAAAAGAACATTCAAGAGTTTCTGTTTCATCGACGATCATTGCTTTTAAAAATTCAGGCAAACAAACAATTCTTGCCATAATCATAGACCGCATTTTACAACTTTTTTTATTTAAAGGAGCATAAATTCTCAGCGATTGCTGTACTCTGTTTTCATTTTGATCCACTTTCCGGATATTGCTTTTATCCAACAGCATCTGCATCGACCGTTCAAATTCCCCTTCGAATTGATTCAGATACAACGGCTCTCGTACTTCAAGTCCTTCTTCTAAGGCGTAGGCATAAAACCCTTTCAACACACCGTTTTCCCGCATAAGTCTAACCCCGCCCTTTTCACTTTGCTGCTCCAATATCATCGTCTGATAATAGGCTGTATCTCGCTGAGCATATACTTGCCACGAATCCGAAAAATGTTCCTCAAAAAAATCTGCCATCTCTTCTGCGTCCCACAATCCCGCATCTGAAAATTCAAGCGTTCCTTCTTTCTGCGGCTCACTTTCACGATTTCTAGCATCTGCTGTCTCATCTTTTTTGACTTCTTGCATGCATTGGTCATAAATATATCTAAAATCATAAGGTCTGTAAATCGCTTCTGCCGCAGGCATTAAAAATGTAAACGGCACTTTTTCCGAATGCATCCGTTCCAAAACAGTATTTAGCAGCGCCCGCATATATCCTCGACTGCGATATTCTTTTTTCGTTGCAACAGCGACAATATATTCTGACGGAAAGCTTTTATCCTCCAGCCGGATCCGATATGGATTCAACTGAAGCATTGAACAAATTCTCCCATCCTCTTCCACAACGTAAATTTGATTTTTTGCCGCTTTAATATAGTAATAATAGTCTAGGAATGCCTTCGTATCTTCCGGAAATATTTCTTCCCACAATTTTCGTGTCGCAATATGTTCGCTCTGCTCTAATTTACGGATGATCATTTACTCGTTCCTCCCGATGCGCGAACAACATCCTCCGCACATTCCACAATCCGAAGAGACATCCGTACTGCTGTAATTTGTATATTTCTCGATCGCACAAATCGCCTGAGAAGAAATCCCTTCTCCGTCCCCTGTAAACCCAAGTCCTTCCTCCGTTGTCGCTTTGACATTGACCTGATCGATCTCAATACAGAGTGCATCTGCAATATTTTGACGCATTGTATCAATATACGGGCGCATCTTCGGACGTTGAGCAATGATCGTCGCATCGATATTTTCAATCATATACCTATTCTCATCCAAAAGCCCTCCTACATGTTTCAGAAGCCGAATGCTGGAAATCCCTTTATATTCCGGATCGGTATCCGGAAAATGTTTCCCGATATCACCTAATGCCGCAGCTCCTAAAAGCGCATCCATAATCGCATGCACGAGCACATCTGCATCCGAATGGCCCAAAAGACCTTTTTCATACGGAATTTCCACGCCTCCCAAAATCATCTTTCTATCTTCCGCCAATCTGTGAACGTCATATCCCATACCTACTCGCATGCTCATCTCTCCTCATAATCATTTTCTATCTCTGTTTCCGTCTCTTCAATAAATTCTTCCATTGCCAATTCAGGCTCCTGATTTTTTCCACCTTCTTTTATCATTTCATCTTCTGCATCTTCCTCGTTTTTGTCATTTGGCTTTTCTGCCTCTTTTTTCACTTTATCATCCGATTGTTCTGTCTCCGATCCTGCCTTATAGCCTGATTTTTCCGTTTCTCCTTCTGCTTTATCATCTAACTTTTCTGCCTCTTTTTCGATGTTATTACCGGACTGTGCTGTTTCCTTATCTGTTTTCCCCTGCTCTGCTTCTTTTTTCATTTCCTCATTCGGACCAATTTCCGGCAAAACATTTTTTCTTCTTTTTCGATCCGCCTGATCTTTTCCCGCATCGAATGCCTCTTTATCTTCCTCTTCAATCCTATGATCTTCTTTTTTCAGATCAAACATTTTTTTCACATAATAAATAGCATAGGCTAAACCGATCAATATAAAGATTACAGACATCACACACATAAAAACCATATTATTCGGTTTTTCATTTACCATTTCAATCAACATCCTTATCCCAAGCCAAGCTAAATATCCTCCTAAAACAATCCGAAAGGTATACCATGCCTTTTTATTCATTTTCCTCTTCCTCCGTAATTATTATGTGCTTTATTGTAACATATTTTTCTTTTTTCTTAAAGCAACTCGTGACATACTCCCACCGCCTAAAGAGGTGAGGACTTCTCACGAATCTGTGGAAATTCTTTTTCAGAAGTCTGTGGCTGCACTTTTATGAACATTTATAAATTTACTGATTTCAGACTTCGGATGTGCTTTAAAAAGAATATGATCTTTCATCATTTCGACTGCTTATATAATATCATATCTTTGTGTACTTATGAATAATATATAACTCAATTCCTTCCCCTCTTTAGAAGTAGAGGATTCCTTGTAAAAGGTAGGTTAAAAAACATATACCTGCACCTTTTTAAAATTAATGGAAAACAGATTTCCGAAAATGAACATAGAAACTGGATTTTACTCTTACATTTACCTTAAAAATTAAAAAATTTAAAAATAAAAATTTTTTTTAAAAAAAAGTGTTGACATTTGATGAAAAATAATAGTATAATAGCGAAGCGGGTTACGGAAAAGCTTCTGAAACCCAAAACAATATGGGGTCTTAGCTCAGCTGGGAGAGCATCTGCCTTACAAGCAGAGGGTCATAGGTTCGAGCCCTATAGGCCCCATAACTTACAAATATTCGGAACATTTTGTTCAAGTTATGGCGGAATAGCTCAGTTGGCTAGAGCACACGGTTCATACCCGTGGTGTCGCTGGTTCAAATCCAGTTTCCGCTACTAATAAAAACTCCAAGATATTTTCTTGGAGTTTATTATATTCTTTTCCTTTTCATCTGTTGTTATCCCCCCTCACCCCTCTGCTTTTTTTCTCACTTTTGAACATAAGTCTGCCCCCCTCCTGCTCTGACAATATTAAATGATCATACAAAAGCAGAGCATACACTCGCATATGCCCTGCTTTTGCATTACTGACTTTTTACTTAAAATATTTTACTCCGGATTCAAAAATCTTAAGATCCTGCTCTCCATAAATATTAATCGCAACAGAATTACCCCTTCTTTCAGAGTGAGCCATTTTTCCGAGCACTCGACCGTCCGGACTTGTGATTCCTTCAATCGCGTGATAAGATCCATTAACATTCCATTCTTCATCCATCGTAATATGTCCTTCAGGACTACAATATTGTGTCGCCACCTGACCATTCGCAAACAACTTGTCAATCCATTCTTCACTCGCAACAAATCGTCCTTCTCCATGAGACGCAGGATTTGTATATACGCCTCCGAGTTTTGCCTCTGCAAGCCATGGAGATTTATTTGTAACCACTTTTGTATAAACCATCTTCGATATATGACGTCCTATTGTGTTATACGTCAAAGTCGGAGAATCATCGGTCTGTCCGACGATCTGTCCATATGGAACGAGTCCAAGCTTGATCAAAGCCTGAAAACCATTGCATACGCCTAATGCAAGTCCGTCGCGTTCATTTAGCAATTTATCTACCGCTTCTTTAATCTTTGCGTTTCTAAACGCTGTTGCAAAGAACTTTGCCGATCCATCAGGTTCATCTCCCGCACTAAATCCACCGGGGAACATAATAATCTGCGCTTTAGAAATCGCTTTTTCAAACTCTTCCACCGAAGAACGGATGTCTTCTGCATCTAAGTTTCTAAACACCTTCGTAATCACATTTGCACCGGCTCTCTCAAAAGCCCTCGCACTGTCATACTCACAGTTTGTACCCGGGAATACCGGAATAAACACCGTAGGCTGTCCGATCTTATGGCTGCACACATGTACGGTTGAAGCATCGTATAACTTTTCCTCTACCGGTATATCCGAACTTTCCGCTGATTTTGTTGCAAATACTTTTTCAAGCGGTTTTGTCCATGCATCCAGCGCATCATCCATACCGATCTTCACATCGCCATATGCGAACGCCTTTTCATTTGTCACTTCACCGATCAAAGTATATTCTCCCACAAGCTCTTCAAACGTGTCTGCTTTAACCTCTGCGACGATATCGCCAAATGCAGGAGCAAAAATCGCATCTTTATCCAAACTGCTTTCAAGACATACACCCATTTGATTTCCGAATGCCATTTTGCTGACTGCCGAAACAACACCATGTCTGTCAAGCGCATAAGCCGAAACAACTCTTCCATTTCTGATATCTTCTGTAAACTTGCTATACTGTTCCATAATCCGGCTATAAACAGGAAGGTCATACTCATCACGAGCCGCTTTCAGCCACACAAGCTTATTTCCTGCCTCTTTCAATTCCGGCGTAATAATTTCTTTTTCTACTGCCATATCTACAGCAAACGAAACCAAAGTCGGCGGAACATCAATATCCTGAAATGTTCCGGACATACTGTCCTTACCTCCGATTGACGGAAGACCAAATCCGATCTGTGCCGCATAAGCTCCAAGAAGCGCTGCAAAAGGCTGGCTCCAACGTTTTGGATCTTCTGACATTCTTCTGAAATATTCCTGAAACGTAAATCTGATCTTACTGTAATCTCCACCTGCCGCAACTATCTTGGCAACCGATTCAACAACCGCGTAAGCTGCGCCATGATACGGACTCCAACTTGAAAGATACGGGTCAAATCCATAACTCATCATAGACACACTGTCAGTTGTTCCGTTTTGCACGGGAACCTTTGCTACCATGGCCTGTGTCTCTGTCATCTGATATTTTCCACCGTGAGGCATAAAGACCGAGCCTGCGCCGATTGAACCGTCAAACATCTCAACAAGTCCTTTCTGAGAGCAGACATTCAAATCGCTTAATACATCCAGCCATTTTTCCTTCACATCACTTACTGCTGTTTTAACAAATAAACTTTCTTCTTGACGAGGTATTTCCACTTCTACCGCCGTTTCCTGATGCGCTCCATTCGTATCCAAAAACGCTCGGGAAAGATTGACAATCTCTTTTCCTCTCCATACAAGAACAAGTCTTGGCTCTTCTGTAACAACCGCTACTTCCGTCGCTTCCAGATTCTCTTCTTTCGCATAGGACATAAACTTCTCTACATCTTTTGGATCTACAACAACAGCCATTCTTTCCTGGGATTCCGAAATTGCAATTTCTGTTCCGTCGAGACCTGCATATTTCTTCGGCACTTTATCAAGTTCAACCCGGAGACCATCTGCCAGTTCGCCGATTGCCACAGACACTCCTCCCGCACCGAAATCGTTGCATTTTTTAATAAGGCAGCTTACCTCTTCACGGCGGAATAATCTTTGAATCTTACGCTCTGTAGGCGGGTTTCCTTTCTGAACTTCCGCACCGCATGTTTCGATCGACTCTTCTGTATGCACTTTAGACGAACCGGTCGCACCGCCACAGCCGTCACGTCCTGTACGTCCGCCAAGCAAAATAATAATATCTCCCGGATCAGAATTCTCCCGGATTACCGCCCTTCTCGGAGCCGCTCCCAATACCGCTCCTATTTCCATTCTTTTTGCAACATAATCAGGATGATAAATCTCTTTTACAAGACCTGTAGCCAATCCTATCTGATTTCCGTAAGAACTGTAGCCTGAAGCCGCTCCCCTAACAAGTTTTTTCTGCGGAAGCTTTCCTTTTAATGTTTCTTCTACAGATACTGTCGGATCTGCAGCTCCTGTCACTCTCATTGCCTGATATACATATGTACGACCTGACAGCGGATCTCGAATCGCACCGCCAAGACATGTAGCCGCGCCGCCAAACGGTTCGATTTCCGTCGGATGATTATGCGTTTCATTTTTAAAGTTGATCAGCCACTCTTCTTCTACGCCGTCCACTTTGATCGGAACCACAATACTGCATGCATTGATTTCATCTGATTTTTCCTGATCCTGAAGTTTTCCTTCTTTTTTCAATCTGCGCATTGCCATCAACGCCAGATCCATCAGGCAGACAAACTTGTCCTCTCTACCAGCGAAAATCTCACTATGATCTTTCAGATATGCTTTATATGTATCCTCAATCGGTTTCTTATAAAAACCTTCATTAAAAGATACTTCCTTCAACTCTGTCGAAAATGTTGTATGACGGCAATGATCGGACCAGTATGTATCAAGAACTCGGATCTCCGTCATCGTCGGATCTCTATGCTCTTCATCTTTATAATAATTGCGAATATGAAGAAAATCTTTAAAAGTCATTGCCAGCCCCAATGAACTATAAAGCTTTTCTAGTTCGTCTTCCTTCATTTCTTTGAATCCTTCAAATACGATCACATCTTCCGGATCATCAAAAACCGTCACGAGTGTTTCCGGTTTTTCTTCTCCGGCTTCTCTTGAATCAACCGGATTGATACAATGATTCTTTATCGCCGCAAATTCTTCTTCCGAAATCGTACCTTCGATCACATACGTCGTTGCCGTATGGATCACCGGTGTTTCATCCTCTTTAATAAATCTTACACACTGTTCTGCCGAATCAGCTCTTTGATCAAACTGTCCCGGAAGATACTCTACCGAAAAGCTGTGATCCGCATCAGACATATTAAATGTCTCTTTATAAAGAATATCTACAGGCGGTTCTGCAAATACCCCCTGACATGCCTTTTCAAAAGTTTCATCTGAAATATTTTCCACATCATATCGAATCAGCACACGCACTCCCGTCACATCTGTAATACCGAGATAATGGCGGATTTCATGACCCAGCTCCTTCGCAGCAACAGCAAACTCCGGCTTCTTCTCTACAAATACACGTTTCACATTACTCATATGTTGTCTCCTCCATTTTTAACTGAAAACCTCTGTTTGTATCGTACCACACTTCACATCATTAGTATAATTAATATAACTAAACTTTCTAATAAGCAATACTAATCATTTTTCTTTTTTCCTGTTTTTTCTTTTACTTTTCGACTGTTTTCTCTCCATCTCATATAAAGACTTAACAGAAAAAGTATTACAAGAATCCCGGCAAATAGGCTTCCGACTCTGAATGCCATATCATAAAAAAGACCTTCGGGAAGCATTCGGATCATAAAATCTTCCGCCGGATCAAACAGCCAAAGATCATTGTCAAAAAAGATATTATGAAACTGTACAAATACTGAATTAAAATCAATCGCCGCGGCAATTCCGATCCCTGCTGTCGGGATCAAAACAATCCCCACTGCCACCTGATATGTCTGTGGAAGGATCTTCTTAACATCCGCGCGACACATATATAGAATCAAAAGGGAGACTGCTTTGCCGCCACAAGCGCCGCAGTTCTCAATCGCAGACCCTCCGGCAAAAATATCTCTGACCTCTCTCATATGAAACCTATCCTGTTCATTAAAAAAAATCTTGTCTTTTCCCCTCCACTTCTGTGATAACAGATAATGTTTCCTTATCTCCCCGCAAATAATCCATCATTTCACGTGTCACATACATTGCATCATCCATCGTCATATCCAATTCATCCAACACTTCATACTTTTCATATTCTTTGCGGTAAACACTCATATCCGAATACAGAACAATTTCAAAAGAAGAAATCAAAATTACAAAAATGATTAATAATGAAAAAATCACCCCCGCTGTCCACTGAATAATTTTCTTGGTTTTCCCATTCATTCTACGTCTCCCATACATCTCACTTTTTTATGAATCTCAAACAATAATCTTCCTGTCACCGCTCTACTATCCTCCAAATTTATTGTAATTTTATAAAATATATCTTATAATACCTGTAGTATTTATTAGGAGGTCTAATAGTGATCGATATTAATTATGAACTTTACAAAGTTTTTTATCACGTTGCTTCTACTTTAAACTTTTCAGAAGCATCCAAACAGCTCTATATTTCACAATCCGCAGTCAGCCAGTCTATCAAAACATTAGAGAGAAAACTAGATCAGACACTTTTTATCAGAAGTACAAAAAAAGTTCAACTGACTCCCGAAGGAGAAATTCTTATGCGGCATGTTGAACCCGCTATGAATCTGATTCAAAAAGGTGAAACCCAACTTCTCGACGCGGCATCAACCGGAGGGCAAATACGCATCGGTGCCAGCGATACTATATGCCGCTATTTCCTGATTCCTTACTTAGAGCGCTTTCATAAAGCATTTCCCGGCGCGCATATCAAAGTAATCAACCAAACGTCCATGAAATGTGCCGAGCTTCTGCGAAACGGACTTGTAGATCTTACTGTTGTAAACTTTCCGAACAATCACCTCGGAACAACAACTTCCGTTATGCGCATCAAAAAATTCAGAGACGTGTTTATCGCCGGAAATACTTTCCAAAAACTAAAAGGAGAAACTCTGACTTTCTCCCAACTGTTGAAATATCCCATCTTAATGCTGGACAAAAACAGTACGACCAACGAATTTCTTCATCAGGTATTTCAACAACATCAGCTCGATCTTGTTCCCGAAATCGAACTTACGAGCAATGATCTGCTGATCGATCTGGCACGCATAGGATTAGGCATTGCTTTTGTGCCGGACTATTGTATTTCCCCTGACAGCGAAGACGTATTCATCCTGCACACAAAAGAAGAACTTCCCGAGCGCGAACTTGCTATCGCATACAACGAACACCTTCCGCTCTCACGTGCCTCAATGGAATTTTTGAGTTACTTCCGTGATAAAACATGCTAACATTCCCAAAATTCCTGCATGTAACTCGTCAAACTTTCCGCAGTACAGTGTCGGGCATTACTCCATTCTCTGGGAAATAATTCCCGATACCTTCCTGTGGAAAACCGCTCATCGAGCAAAAGGATCAGTCCTCTGTCTTTTTCTGTCCTGATCACCCTTCCTGCAGATTGAAGCACTTTATTCATCCCCGGATAGAGATATGCATATTCAAAACCGTCTGAACCGATTCCGCTAAAATACTGTTTGACAATCTCCCGTTCATTACATACTTGAGGAAGTCCTGTTCCAACAATGATCACACCGATCAACTTATCTTCCGGCAAATCTATCCCTTCAGAAAAAATTCCTCCCATCACGCAAAAACCGACAAAGCTTTCTTCCCTTATCTCATCGAACTCTTTAAGAAACACCTCTCTGTCTTCTTCACTCATAAACGGAGACTGAACAGCAGAAGAAATTTTTCCGCACTTTTCCGAAAAAACACTATGCACTTCTTCCATTACCCGATAGGACGGAAAGAACACCATATAATTTCCCTTTTTCGCATCTGCTGCACCCACAATATATGACGCAATCCGCCGGTACATCTCCGGCCCACGCTGTGTATATCTTGTACTCACATCTCTTCCGATCAAAAGCAGCCGACTGTCTTTCGGAAACGGAGAATCCGCATAGATCGCATAATCATCTGTTTCAATCGATAAAAGCTTTTTATAATAACGGACCGGAAGAAGCGTTGCCGAAAAAAAGACCGTTCCGATACCATATTCTAAATATGCCTGTAAATTCACTGCCGGATTTACACAAAAAAGCTTTACCATAAATCTGCCGTCTTGCTGATACTCACTATATATAACATAATTTTCATCCAGAATATCATGAATATTTAAAAACTCTCTTACTTTAAAATACAATTCTAAAACTTGATCCCGTTTATCCGATTCGGAAGATTTCTCAAAAAAACGTTCCATCTCCGCCAAAAGATTCATCAATTTTATCGCCAGATGAGAAACACTTTCAAGCACTCTATATTCTTCACATTCTCTCTTTAATAAAAGAAACTGTCGGTTTACTTCGTCTGCTTTTTTTGAAAGAATCGGTTCTTTAACACGCATCATTTTTTTCAATTCAAGGAAATCTTCTTTATACAACCGGGCACTGTACATTTCCCTTCCTCGTTCGACAAGATTATGCGCCTCATCTACAAGAAAAATATATTTTTTCCCTGCATTTTCAGAAAAAAAACGTTTCAAATGTGCCGTCGGATCAAACGCATAATTATAATCACATATAACTGCATCTACCCATAACGAAACATCCAATGACATTTCAAAAGGACAAACCATATATTTTTCAGACTGATTTTCAATCACGTCTCTTGTAATTTCATTGTAATTCATTATCAGATCATACACTGCGTCATTCACGCGGTCAAAATGACCTTTTGCATATGGACATGAAACAGGATTGCATTCTGTCTCCTCACATTTACATATCTTTTCTTTCGCAGTAAGCGTAATCACTTTCATCTGCAGACCTTGTTCTCCCAGTATCCGAAACGCCTGTTCCGCAACAGTTCTTGTAATTGTTTTTGCCGTCAGGTAAAAAATCTTTTCTCCCAGCCCCTCTCCTATCGCTTTTACCGACGGAAACAAAGTAGATATCGTTTTTCCGACTCCGGTCGGAGCCTGAAGAAACAGCTTCTTTTTCCGTAATATAGTACGGTAAACCGCCGCTGCCACCTCTCTTTGCCCTTCCCTGTAAGAAAACGGAAATTCAACCAATCGAATTGACGAATTCCTCTTTTCCTCCCACTTAATCTGAAATCGAGCCCATTTTTCATAACTACTGATCAATTCTTCAAACCAGCATTCCAATGCTTCATACGTATAGTGTGATAAAAATCGTCGAATCTCTTCTGTATCCAAATTGCAGTATGTCATCTGAATACCGATTTCACGCAGGCTATGCTGCTTTGCATATATATACGCATAACATTTTGCCTGAGCAAGATGGACATTCACCGGCTGTTCGATCAAACTCAAATCACGCAAAATACCTTTAATCTCATCTATAATTACTTCAGATGTATCCCCTTTTATAATAACTCCGTCTGCCCGCCCCTCAACTCTAAGATCGAATTCTCCACATGGAATCTGAAGCTTCATCGCTGTTTCCGCATGATAATCCGATCCCATCTGCCGTTGTATTTTTCTGTGAAGCTTTCCGCCCATAGCCATAACATCTTTATCTGACATTCCTATTTTTCGATTATCGATATCGCCTTCCCGCAAAACAAATTCAACTAAATCTCTCACGGAAATACGAACAATCTTCACTTCTTCTTTCAATAATATCTCTGCCCGTTCTGTCACTTCGTATTTCATCAAAATTTCGGATATTCATATAAGCACTTTCACTTCACCGCATCTTATCTGCATTTTGAAATTTTCATGATAGTTCTATCATAATCCTATTTTATCTTCCGCACAACTAAATTCCGTCATTTCCCCTCTATATCGAAAAGGAAGGTGCGCCTGCTGACATTTGGGATTCTCCCTCTCTTTGATCGAAACCGAATGAAAAAACCGCTTCCACAAAAACTCATATTTCCGTTCCTCTTCCGATATATTCTCTGCCGCTCTCTCATTAAAAAGCTCTCCCCACACAAGTCTCCATCTTTTCCTAACTCCGTGTACAAGACATACTTTATGCGTTTTATCATATATGATCCAATTTTCCAATGGAAACCTATCCTCAAAATGATCTGCAACACAAGTTAAAATCTGCGCTTTCGGAGTAATCTCCGAAAACAAAATTCCGTTTTCAAGTTCTCTGAAACGAATAAATTCTTCATATCTATGCGCTTCATTGGACACGCTCCTGCTCATAGAAAATACATCCGCAACTGCCGGACACCCTAAATGTTCCATTATCTTTTCACTCTGCCTGATTTTTCTGGCTTCCTGCAGCACTTCAAATACTACCGTTCCTTTTCTGTCATCTGTCGAAAGAAGCGCATGGTAAATCTCCCAGTAGGCATTGTATCCGAGATGATGCTTTATCATTCTTTCTAATCTCAGCGCTTTTTCTTCTGATTCTTCTACTATTCTGTACTCACAAAAAAGCTGCCGCTGTGTCCTCCCCCTCAGTTCGACACCCGCCTGCGTATCTCTGCATTCTTTCCAGGCATCATGCAAAGCTGAATAAATGCCGGTTATCGTATCTTCACATATATAGATCTGTTTCATCGCTTCCCCCAATCTGCCGGATATTCTCTTATTTTTCAAAGTAACCAAAAATCAGCAGCTCTTATTTTACCTCCTATTCTATCCCCATATCGTCAAATAACGACAACTGACGAAAGCTCATCCCATCTGCGCCTTCGGGCAGTTTTTCTTTTGTATTAAGGAGATTTCTTGTAATATAATCTTCATCCATTCGAATCGGATACATCATTTTTCCTTTACATGTAATAAAATAGAGCGCCCGCTTCAAAACAACTCCCATTTTCTTTAAATCTTCAAAATCAAGCATCCCCATCCTGCGCGCTTTCACAATGCGCGATGCTGATTTATACCCTATTCCGGGAACTCTAAGAAGCATATCATATGCCGCGTAATTTATCTCGATCGGAAATTCTTCGAGATGCCTTAACGCCCAAAAGCATTTCGGATCAAGATATGCATTAAAATTAGGATTTTCTTCATCCAAAAGTTCTCCTGCTTCAAAATGATAGTATCTGAGAAGCCAGTCAGCCTGATAAAGCCTGTGCTCTCTTAAAAGAGGAGGTCGCTGCTCTTTGACAGACGGAAGATTTTTATCTTCGTTGACCGGAATGAATGCAGAATAAAATACTCGCTTAAGATCAAATTTTTTATACAACGACTCTGCCACATGCAAAATCTGATAATCAGACTCCGGTGTAGCGCCTATGATCATCTGCGTGCTCTGTCCTGCCGGAACAAACTTAGGCACATGACGATAAGTTTGAATTTCATATTGATTTTCCGCTGACATCTGCTGTACAAAACGCATTGGTGCAAGGATATTCTTCCGCGTTTTATGCGGCGCCAAAAGACGAAGGCTTTCCGCAGTAGGAAGTTCTATATTCACACTCATCCTATCTGCAAGATACCCCGTCATCTGAATAAGACGAGAATCCGCTCCCGGAATCGCTTTCACATGAATATATCCCTGAAAATTGTGTTCATGGCGCAGCTTGTATAACACTGTATACAAAAGTTCCATTGTATAATTCGGACTTTTTAAAACCCCTGAACTTAAAAATAATCCTTCTATATAATTTCTTCTATAAAACTCCATCGTCAAAGTACATACTTCTTCCGGAGTAAAAGATGTACGTACAACATCATTTCCTGATCGGTTCACGCAATATTTACAATCATAAATACATTCATTTGTAAAGAGAATCTTCAGAAGAGAAATACACCGCCCGTCTGCCGAAAAACTATGACAAATTCCTGCTTTCCTGCAGTTTCCCATTCCTTCTCCGTCTCCCTTGCGCTCTGTGCCGCCAGATGTGCATGAAACATCGTATTTTGCCGCATCAGACAATATCTCTAGCTTTTCTCCTAAAGTCATCTCCGTCTGCATCAGTTTCAACATTTTCCGAAAACCTTCCTCTTTCTTGTTAGAACATGTGTTCTATTAAAGAGTAGCACGTATGTTCTTTTTTTCAAGAGTCTATTCTGCATCCGCCACAATAACTCAAGCAAGAAACTTTGTAACACACTATAAAATCCCCCAATTTTATCTATAACAAAAAGCTGATCCTAAACGATAAGCTTCAAACTTACCATTTAAAAATCAGCTTTTTATCTGCTCTTTATATGCAATTTATATTTGCTTTATTCGCACTCTCTGATACGCTTTCTAAGCGGGAGAACCATAGCCGGAGATACTGACAGCTCATCTAATCCCATCTTAAGGAATTCTTCTGTCAATTCAAGATCTGCTCCAAGTTCACCGCAAATACCGATCCAAGCACCTTCTGCATGGGCATTATCCGCCGCCATCTTGATCATAGCAAGTACTGCGGGGTGATGCGGATCATAAAACTTATCCAATTTTGCATTCTGACGGTCAATCGCCAATGTATACTGTGTAAGATCGTTTGTTCCCACACTGAAGAAATCCACTTCTTTCGCCAATTCACGACTGATCATAACAGATGCCGGTGTCTCAATCATAACGCCGAGTTCCACATCATCCTTAAACGGGATTCCCTCGTTTTTAAGCTCTTCTTTCACCTCTGCAATGATGGCTTTAATTTCATGAACTTCCGCAACTGAAATAATCATCGGGAACATAATAGAGATATTTCCAAACATCGCCGCACGATAAAGAGCTCTAAGCTGCGTCTTAAAGATCTCTTTTCTCGTCAAACAAATACGGATTGCTCGATATCCGAGAGCCGGATTCTCTTCTTTATCAAGTCCGAAATAATCAACCTGCTTGTCCGCACCGATATCCAGTGTACGAATGATTACTTTCTTGCCTGCCATATTTTCAGCGACTTGTTTGTACACTGCAAACTGCTTGCTCTTCTGTCGGGAAATCCGAATTTTCCAAATACAGGAACTCGCTTCGAACAAACCGATACCGCCCGCATCATTTTTCAATACTGCTCCTACGTCTGAAACATTACCGATGTTTGCATACACATTGATCTTCTGTCCGCTCTTAGTTACATTTTCTTTTCCTTTAAGCTGCTCAAGAAGCGCTTTCTGCTCCTGATCTTTCGCGCGCTTTTCTTCCATGACTTTCATTGTTTCTTCATCAGGATCAATGTATAACATTCCGGTAAATCCGTCAATCACCGCCATTTTACCGTCATATTTTGTCAACAGATCTTCTCCGAGTCCGATCACCGCCGGAATATTCATTGTACGGGCAAGAATTGCCGTATGTGAATTGGAAGATCCATACATTGTAGCAAAACCGAGAACTTTGCTCTTATCAAGCTGTACCGTCTCACTCGGAGCCAGATCATCTGCCGCGATAATACACGGCTCAGTCATCTCTTTCATACCGCCGGATACTCCGCACAAAATATCCAATACCCGCTCAGACACATCTTTTACATCCGCCGCTCTTCCCTGCATATAAGCATCGTCCATTGCAAAGCAAACATCTGTGCAAAATTATCTGCTGTTGTTGCAACTGCAAATTCTGCGTTCACTTCCTGTGAACGGATAATATTTTCAATTGACTCAAGATAATCCAGATCCTCAAGCATCATCTGATGGATCTCGAAAATCATCGCATTTGCCTCTCCGACATCTTCTATTGCTTTATCGTACAATTCTTTCAACTGGGATACTGCCGTATCCTTTGCATCGCAGAATCTCTTCCACTCTGCATCGACATCATCTACATGCGTTCTTTTGATCACTTTTTCATTTCTTTTATAAAACATGATCTTTCCAATAGAAACGCCGCCAAATACACTTTTTCCTTTTATTGTAATCATAATTTATAAATTCTCCCTTAATCCGATTTATAAATTTTCTTTAAAAAATGCCTCTAATTCTGCAAATGCCTTATCTTCATCGTCACCTTCTACTGTAATCGTAACTTCTTCGCCTGTTTTTACGCCAAGCCCCATCACTCCGAAGATTCTCTTTGCATCTGCTGTTTTATCACCTTTTGTAATTTTAACGGATGATGTATATCCTGCTGCCTGTTTTACAAGAATTCCTGCCGGTCTTGCGTGTATTCCCTCCGGATCTGTTACAACGTATTTAAATTCTTTCATTCTCTTAGTCCTCCTTAATGATTTCATCGTACTTTTGTTGTACTTTTTACAGTATATAACATATTCACTAATTTTTCAATCTTTCTGTCACACTTTTATCAATCATCCGTTGACTTTTGCTGTTAACCATGCTAAACTTAGCCGGTATTGAAAACTCATTTTTTAATACAGAAACATATTTATTTTTTCTTAAATGGAGGGCAACACAATGACAGGTACAGTGAAATGGTTCAATAACCAGAAAGGTTACGGATTCATCTCTGACTCAGAAGGAAACGATATTTTCGTTCACTATTCAGGACTTGTAATGGATGGATTCAAGACTCTGGAAGAGGGTCAGGCTGTAGAGTTCGAAGTAACAGAAGGCGCTAAAGGACCGCAGGCAACTAACGTAGTAAAACTTTAATCAGATTTTTTAATGTACCTTTTAATATATAAACAAACTCGATTTATTTATTATTAAAAAGCAATACAGAGAAATGAGATTAAAAAAGAGAACCGGACAGTAATCGAACTGCCCGGTTTTTCTTGTTTTTAGTTATAACACAGGAACAGTTTTAAACAGACTCTGTTCCTGTATGTTTTATACCGTTATTAGCTTTGCTCGTGCTATTTTATATTAGACACATATGCTTCTGAAGCTTCCCATACATCGAATCCGCTTCCTCTCAAAATATCTACAACCCTTGCAGGATCATCACATTTTAAAACCGCAGAGGCATCTTCTCCGTTTGCAAAAGCATACATATATTCAATATTTACATCTCCGTCTACAATCTGATGCATCGCACGGCTCAAAGACCCTGTCTCATGAGGAACTCGCAGAGCAATGACATCTGTCAGCATTGCCGTAATTCCGTTTTCTTTTAAAACCGCTTTTCCTTTGTTTGGATCCGACACGATCATACGAAGCATTCCGTATTCTGTTGTATCAGCCAAACTTAAGGCAACGATATTGACATCATTTCCCGCTAATACAGAAAGGACTTCATCCAGTCTTCCTTCTCTGTTTTCAAGAAATACCGACAGTTGTTGAATTGTAATTCCCATTCGTTCTCTCCTCCTTCTACAGATCTCTGTTGTCAATCACGCGAACAGCTTTTCCTTCACTTCTTTGAATCGACTTCGGCTCTACAAGCTTCACTTTTACAGATACGCCAAGCGCAGTCTTTAATGTAGCTGCAATCTTATTTCTGAGAGCGTCAAGTTTTCTGATTTCATCTGAAAATACAGATTCGTCTACCTCTACCATAACAGTCAGTACATCAAGATTATCTTCCCTGTCAACAATCATCATATAATGAGGCGCTACAACTCCTCCGATTGAAAGAAGCGCCGTTTCAACCTGAGTCGGGAATACATTTACACCGCGAATTACTTTCATATCGTCGGTTCTTCCTGTAAATTTAGAAATTCTCGGCAGTGTTCTTCCACAGGCACAGGTACTGTGATCAATACTTGTAAGATCTTTTGTCCGATATCTTAAAAGCGGCATTGCCTCCTTCGCAAGAGTTGTAAACACAAGTTCGCCTGTTTCTCCGTCCGCACACGGTTCATGGGTTGTCGGATTCAAAACTTCAGGATAGAAATAATCAGCCTGTACATGAAGTCCCGCTTTATGGATACAATCCTGAGCCACTCCCGGACCTGTAATTTCACAAAGTCCGTAAATATCAAAACAATTAATGTGAAGGATATCTTCAATCTTTTTCCGCATTTCTTCCGTCCACGGTTCTGCGCCGTGAATACCGACTTTCAGATTCAGCCTGTCAACAATCCCTGCTTCTTGAATGGATTCTGCAAGATACAAAGCATACGAAGGCGTACACGCAAATGCAGTGGCTCCAAGATCTTCCATACACATCATCTGACGCTTTGTATTGCCTGCAGACATCGGAATCGCCATTGCCCCGAGCGCTCTTGCTCCAAAATCCAGTCCAAGGCCTCCGGTAAACAGACCATAACCATAACAGACATGTATAATATCTTCCTCGGTAAGTCCTGCCATCGTCAGTTCTCTTGCCACACATTCCCCCCATACTTCTACATCTTTCTGCGAATAAGGAGCAATCGTCAGTTTTCCTGTTGTACCGGATGTTCGCTGCACACGGACAACATCCTTTTTCGGTATTGCCAAAAGTCCAAAAGGATAATTTTCCCTTAAATCTTCTTTTGTTGTAAACGGAAGTTTTCCGATATCTTCAATAGATTTGATGTCACCGGGCTCTATTCCCATATCCTGCATTTTTTTCGATAAAATTCTACATTATTATATACTCTGTTTACTACCTCGACAAGCCGTCTGCTCTGAAGAGCGGCCATCTCGTCCCTGCTCATGCATTCAATCTTAGGATCACGAATCCTCTCAACCCAGTTTTCTCTTGATACTGCAGCCATTATTTCTTCTCCTTTAGTCAATTATATATCTTTTATAAATCCTCTTCCTCCACAAGCTTTACATCCGCCTGCTTCAGAACGCTCTCCGCTTTTTCAAAGTCATCAGTATGAAATACCATGACCGGGGCTTTCCCTTCTCGGATTACGAAAGAATAGATATAATTTACATTGATCTGTCCGTCTGCCAGTATTTTCAACATCTGATTCAGATTTCCCTTTTCGTCTTTTAGTTCCGCACCGATCACATCACTGACGCGATTTACAAACCCTTTTGACGTTAAACTTTCTTTTGCGCGGACCGGATCATCTACTACCAAACGCATTATGCCAAATTCCGGAGTATCAAATGTTGAAATTGCACGAATATTGACATGCGCCTCAGTAAGTACGTTTGTCACATTCATCATACTTCCCGGTTGATTTTCCACAAAAACTGATATCTGCCTGATCATTAACTATCACCGCCTTTCCTTTTAGATTCTCTGTCAATATCTGCCAATATTTTTTCACACAGATTGTTTGTTGTTACGATACATTCATTATCATATGTCTTTTTCTTTTATATGGCTTCCACCTATTTCAACGTATATCCCACATCAAAAGCTTTCTTATTTAATTCGACTGTCTTTTGGGGAACCGTTTTCTCTATCACTTCATACCACTGCTCTTTTGTAAAATCCATATGCTGTGCCGCTACGCCGAGGACGATCAGGTTAAACACTTTCGGATTTCCCAGTTTCTTTGATTCTTCTGTTGCATCTACTTTATAGACTTTATATTCTTTTTTCCAAATCTTCTAAAATATTTTCCGGATACCGGGCTGCTCCGATCACGACAGGCATCGGATCGATTCGCCAGTCATTTACGATCAACACTCCGTCTTTCTTCAAGAAGTGCGCATAGCGAAGCGCCTCAAGCCGCTCAAATGCAATAATTACATCTGCCTGCCCTTCTTCTACTATCGGCTCCGCCACTTTTTCTCCGTATCGCACAAAAGTTACCACGCTTCCCCCTCTTTGGGCCATACCGTGAACTTCCGATAATTTCACATCATATCCGCCCGCGATCGTAAGACCTCCGAGAATGCGGCTTGTGAGCAAAGTTCCCTGTCCGCCCACACCGACGATCATAATATTTTTCACAGCCATCCCTTACTCACCTTCCTTTATAAGCTCGATTGCATCAAATTTGCACAAATCTTTACACAAACCGCATCCTGTACACATTGTATCGTCAATATGAATCGTTCCGTCCGGGTTTTTCGTCATTGCCGGACATCCCGGCTTCATGCACATTCCACATTTTTTGCACTTATCGGCATGTGCAATATAAAGCGGCTTTTTCCTCTTATCAAGAAGTACACACGGAGTTTTTGTAATAATGACCGATACTTCGTCTCTTGCCACCTCTTCTTTGATCGTTTTTTCAAGCAGCAAAAGATCAAAAGCATTGATCTCATAAACATTTTTCACGCCCACTGCACGACACAAAGCCGGAATATCAATCGCATATGTCGGATCGCCCTGCAAAGTTTTCCCTGTAGCCGCATGGTCCTGATGTCCTGTCATTCCTGTTGTCGAATTATCAAGGATCAGTACTGTTCCTGTCGCATGATTATATACCATATTCATCAATGAATTGATGCCTGTATGCAAAAAGGTGGAATCGCCGATTACGGCAACCCAATTTTTTATGTATTCTTTTCCTTTTGCTTTCTCCATTCCATGAAGCGTCGAAATGCTTGATCCCATACACATCGTCGTATCGATTACGCTCAAAGGCGCAACCGCTCCAAGCGTATAACATCCGATGTCGCCGGCAGCATGCATTTTCAGCTTATTCAATACATGGAAAACACTTCTATGCGGACATCCCGGACAAAGAATCGGCGGTCTTCCCGGAGCTTCTGCCGGTTTTTTCAGATCCGGATTTTCTTTCAGTATCGCTTTGCGAAGCATATTGGCACTGTACTCGCCCTGCACTGTAAAAATTTCTTTTCCTACAGCCGGAATTCCCCATGAACGAACTTGTTCTTCAATTACCGGGTCAAGTTCTTCTACGATATACAGCGTCTCGACTTTTGATGCAAACTCTTCGATCAATTTTTTCGGAAGAGGATTCACAAGTCCAAGTTTAAGAACAGATGCATCTGGAAGCGCTTCTTTTACATATTGATAAGGGATACCGCTTGTAATAACTCCTATCTTTGTATCATTCATCTCCATCTTATTCAGCGAAAGTGTATTCGCTGCTTCTGCCAGTTCAAGATTGCGTTTTTCAATTTCGACATGACGAAGTTTCGCATTTCCCGGCATCATGACATTTTTCGGAATATTTTTCTCATACGGTTTATCTTCGACCTGCGCACGATCACACAACTCTACAATTCCCTGCGAATGTGCAAGTCTTGTTGTTGTCCTGAAAATAAAGGGTCTGTCAAACTGTTCACTCAATTCAAACGCCGTCTTAAAAAAATCTTTTGCCTCCGCACTGTCCGACGGTTCAATCACCGGAATCTGAGCGGCTCTTGCAACCATCCTCGTATCCTGTTCGTTCTGAGAACTGTAAAGTCCCGGATCATCTGCAACAACAAGAACAAGTCCTCCGTTTACTCCCATATAAGAAACCGAATACAGCGGATCTGCCGCCACATTCAAACCGACATGCTTCATGCATGCCATAGAACGTACTCCGGCAAGACTTGCTCCGACCGCCACTTCTGTCGCCACTTTTTCATTCGGCGCCCACTCTTCATACACATCATCTTTATATTGTACAAGGTATTCACTTATCTCGGTACTCGGAGTTCCCGGATAAGCAGACGATACCTTTACCCCTGCTTCGTATGCTCCTCTCGCAATCGCCTCATTGCCGAGCATGATCACTTTCTCTGCCATATCAAAGTCCATCCTTTCGTAAATCTGTTACTCTCTTTGCCTTACCCTCAAACCGTCTTAAAGAGTTCGGCGCCACAAGCCTGATACAGGTTGCAAGTCCAAGCTGCGATTTCAATGCTGACTTAATCCTCGTCTCAAGTTCACTTAATTTTGCATAGCTGTCAAGAAGTCTGTCATCGATCAGCTCTACCGTAATCGTCATTACATCCAGACGGTTCTTTCTCTCTACAAGTATCTCATAATGCGGTCCGATCTCATCAATCTTTAAGAGCACTTCTTCAATCTGTGTCGGGAATACATTAACTCCTCGGATAACAAGCATATCATCTGCACGACCGGAAAGATTTTCCATTCTGCAGGTTGTTCTTCCGCATTTACACGGCTCATACATCAGTCTTGTCATATCTCCGGTTCGGTATCTTACGATCGGAAGCGCCTCTTTTCCAAGACAGGTAACAACAAGTTCTCCTCTTTCTCCCGGCGGAAGAACTTCCTCTGTTTCAGGATCAATAATTTCAGGAATAAACCAGTCTTCATTAATATGCATTCCACAAAGCTGTGTACATTCTCCCGAAACACCCGGTCCGCAAAGTTCACTCATACCATAATTTTGTGTACAGACAAACTGTTCTCCCCAAACACGGTGCATCTCTTCCCGCATCGGCTCTGTCATGCCTTCTCCTCCGAACAGTCCGATTCTTATCTTTAAATCTTTTGATGGATCGATCCCTCTTCTGCGAAGTTCCTCTCCAAGATGGAGCGCATAAGACGGGGTAGCCACAAGAAGTGTCACACCCATATCCTGTAAAAACATAATCTGTTTGTTTGTATTTCCTGAAGACATCGGAATCACAGATGCTCCGATCTTCTCAAGACCTCCGTGAAGTCCGAGCGCTCCCGTAAATGTTCCGTATCCAAACGCGATCTGTGCCACATCTTCTTCCGTCGCGCCTCCCATGCATGCAATTCTCGCAACATTATTCAGCCAGATATCCAGATCGTTTCTTGTATATCCGACAACGGTCGGCTTTCCCGTCGTACCCGAACTTGCATGATAACGAACGATTTCCTTTTTATCAACCGCAAACAACCCATCCGGATAATGATCCCGAAAATCAGCTTTATATGTAAACGGCAGTTTTTTTAAATCTTCCAACGTCTGTATATCTTCCGGACGTACACCTGCCATATCCATTTTCTCGCGGTAAGGTTTCACTCTGTCATAAATATATCGAACCGTATCCTTCAGCTTTGTAAGCTGTATCCGTTCGATCTCTTCTCTTGGCAGAGTCTCTTCCTTTGCCCATATCATCGCGCATATCCTCCTTTATAATATGTTGTGCCATCGCTTATCGGCAATCTGCTTTTCAGCTTTCTTTTTTACTGATGTCTATTAGTATAGCACAATACTTTTGCGAATTAAAGCTTTAAATCAAGAAAAATTCCTCTTTACCCGGAGGACCTGATCCTGTCGGGCAAAGAGGAACTCTATTGTTTCTATTCTTTTTATCATTAAATCAAATTTAACAAAGAGGATATTTCTCTGTAAGTTCTGCTGCCAGTTTTCTTGCAGTCTCTACATTTTCTTCACTCTCGATCACCATTGCAATGATCTCGGCGATCTTATCCATATCGTCCTCTTTCATTCCCCGAGTTGTAACTGCCGGAGTTCCGAGTCTTACTCCGCTTGTCACGAACGGAGAACGAGGATCGTTCGGTATTGTATTTTTATTACATGTAATATGTGCATCGTCAAGCCGTTTTTCCAGCTCTTTTCCGCTTACGTCATTTCCGGTAAGATCTACGAGCATAAGATGATTGTCTGTATCTCCTGAAACGATCTTCACGCCGCGTTTTTTCAAACCTTCACAGAGCGCTTTTGCATTTTTTACAACCTGCATCTGATATTCTTTAAATTCCGGCTCAAGAGCTTCTTTAAAGCAGACTGCCTTTGCCGCGATTACATGCATAAGCGGTCCTCCCTGAGTTCCCGGGAAAATTGCTTTATTAAAATTAAACTTCTCGTTCACTTCATTACTTGAAAGGATCATTCCGCCTCTTGGACCTCTTAATGTTTTATGGGTCGTTGTCGTTGTCACATGTGCATACGGAATCGGACTTGGATGGAGACCTGCTGCCACAAGTCCTGCAATATGAGCCATATCTACCATGAGATACGAGCCGACTTCATCTGCGATTTCACGGAAACGTTTGAAATCGATCGTTCTTGCATAAGCGCTTGCGCCCGCAATGATCATCTTCGGTTTACATTCTTTTGCAATTTCCAAAACCTTATCATAATCGATCACTCCGTCATCATTGACTCCGTAAGGAACGACATGAAAATATTTTCCCGACAGATTGACCGGTGATCCATGAGTCAAATGTCCGCCGTGATCAAGGTTCATTCCCATGATCGTATCGCCCGGTGTCAGCATCGCAAACTGAACTGCCATATTAGCCTGCGCTCCTGAATGAGGCTGTACATTTACATACTCACAGCCAAACAGTTTTTTTGCGCGTTCTCTTGCCAGTTCTTCGGCAACATCCACACACTGACAGCCTCCGTAATATCTCTTGCCCGGATATCCTTCTGCATATTTATTTGTAAGCGGACTTCCCATCGCTGCCATCACTGCTTTGCTCACCCAGTTCTCAGAAGCGATCAATTCAATATGGGAGTTCTGTCTCTTCATTTCCGCTGTGATCACTTCCGCAATCTCCGGATCTGCATTTTTGATTTCATCGAAGTCGTACATCGTCATTATCCTCCATCTCATCTGAAATTTGAAATTTGAAATTTCATAAATTTACACTTTACTATGACAAAGCGTTAGAGTTATTATAGCATAGCGGATGTATCCCGTCTACGTCTTTCTAAAGACAGAAAATAGGAAAGGAAGAAATATTAACGATATGGGAGAACAAATTTTAATTGCAGAAGATGACGCAGATATCAACAATCTGCTTGCAAAAATATTACGCACCGAGCATTTTAAGCCGATACAGGCATTTTCCGGAACAGAAGCAAAACTGCTCTTTATGCACAACACGCCGGACTTAATCTTACTGGATCTTATGCTTCCGGGATTATCCGGCGAAGAACTTCTATCCGAACTTCGGGAAAATCTTTCTTCTGACGTACCAGTCATCATATTGTCTGCAAAAATTGCCCTGGCAGACAAAGTGTCACTTTTAAAAATGGGTGCCGATGATTATATTACAAAGCCGTTTGAACCTGAAGAAGTCATAGCAAGAATCCAGGCTGCTTTACGGCGTACTGCAACATCAAAAAAACTGTCTTGCCTAAATTTAGAGTTATATCCGGATTCTAGAAAAGTTACTGTTCACGGAATCGAACTTTCTCTGACCGCCCACGAATATGACTTACTCTATCTTTTCATAAAAAATCCAGAGAAGGTCTATTCCCGCGAAATGCTGTACGATCTCGTCTGGCACGGAGGCTATTATGGGGAAAACAATACTGTCAATGTACATGTAAGCAATCTCCGAAAAAAAATAAAAGAAGCCGATCCTGAAAACGAATATATCCGTACTGTATACGGAATTGGATTCAAACTTGTTCTTCATTCAAATAAAACAAAATTTGAAGCAGTGATTTAGCATTTAATAACTGAACTGATTCAAAAATTATAGATTTAAACTTTGATAAACCTAATCAGTACGATTTTATAAGTTCTTTAAAAGTTCTTTATGACTTATTAAAACAGATTCAGATATAATTGGCATCGTAACAGCTTTTATTCAAAAACCTGCTGCATAAAATAAAATCCATACGGAGTGAACAGATATGAACAGATATGTCATAGAGACAAAACAAATCACAAAAACATACAATCCGCGTTCTCCCTTTATCGCACTGGATCATGTGGATCTTCATGTAAGCGAAGGCTGCATTTACGGACTGATCGGAGATAATGGCGCGGGAAAAAGCACATTACTCAAATTACTTGCCGGACACATCTTTCCAACAAACGGAGAACTATGCCTTTTTGGCGAAACAGAAGAAAAAGCACTTTGCAATATACGCAAAAATATCGGCTGCCTGATCGAATATCCATGCTTTGTTCCAGGCATGACTGTTGAGCAAACTCTGCATTATTATGCCATTCAAAAGGGAGTTCCAGACAACAAAAAAATCGGCGAAGCAATTCAACTGACCGGTCTATCCGAAAAGCAACATGCAAAATGTAAAACGCTTTCGCTCGGGCAAAAACAACGGCTCGGACTTGCAGTTGCCCTGCTGGGTGAACCGCAGATTCTCATTTTGGACGAACCGATCAACGGACTTGATCCGAGCGGTATTGTCGAATTTCGCAGTATCCTTCAACAATTAAATGAACAGAAAAACATCACGATCCTTTTATCAAGCCATATTTTATCAGAATTACAACACCTTGCCACAGTTTACGGCTTCCTAAATAAAGGAATCTTACTTGAAGAGATCAGTTCTGAAGCTTTACACGCAAAATGCGCCAACTGTATCGAACTGACTGTTTCTGATGCTGAAAAATATACCGTTCTGCTCGAAAAAATCTTTCCTGAAGAAAACTATAAAGTGCTTCCGGGAAATACGATTCGCATTTATGAACCGCACGAGACAGCCGAAAGCTTCAGCAGACTTGCCGCAAAAAATGATGTTTACATTACAAAAATGCAGACACTCCAGACATCATTGGAAGATTATTATATGGAACTGAAGAAAAGAGGTGCTGTAAAATGTTGAATTTTATTAAAAGTGAGTACTACCGTATGATCCATACAACCGGAATCCGTGTCTTCTTCGGAATTCTCTCTGTTTTGACCATTTTACTGATATCAGGTATTTCGATTCTTGAAACACAGTACCATACAACCTCTTTTTCTTATTCCATCCTTGTATCGAGTCCTATGTTTTTCACGTTGATGGGAATGCTGACCGCTTCGGTTCTCTATGAAGACAGCAAAAGAAACGGGATTATAAAAAATTCGATAGCAAACGGAATTCCCAGAGGAAAGGTGTTCTTCAGCCAATGTATCGTCAGTATCACCACTGCTACTGTCATTATGACGATTGTTCTCACCCTCTGGATTTTCATGACCGAACTGTTTCTTGATAAAACCGGTCCGGTTCATATGACCGATCTGCTAATGGAAATTCCGGCTATTTATTTGATTGCCGTATCCAGTATTGTTTTAACAATCGTACTTTGCCTGTGTTTTCAAAACGGCGCATTCATATTTTTTACATGGCTTTTTGTCTTTTTCATTTTTCCGACAATTTTACTTAAATTCGGAATAGCAGTTTCAGCCCATTTTAAAACAGATTTTATCTACAACATCGCCATGTGGATGCCATCGAACTTTTTTCAGATCAACACCGCAAACGTCAATATGAGTTCATGCATTACCGCATGGGATACAACCGGCGGTATCTTTGCGCTGCATAATTGCAGGAATTTCAGGAATTATTATTTTCATGGCAATCGGATTCAGGCACATCCGAAAAGCAGACTTATAAACATAAATATGGAGGGATCACATATGTTGTATATCATTCTATTTCTTATCAGTATCGCAGGAGGATATGTTGCGTTTCGCTACATTTCCCTTCTCCGTGCATTAAAACAGATACAAAAAGAGCTCGATGTCATACAGCAGGATCTCTCCAAAAATCAGATGATACATCTTCCCGTTCCGAACAATCGGTTAAAGGAACTTCTCATCACAATCAACTCTTTTTTAGATGAGCTTCACCATGAGCGCGCGCGTTATACAAAACAGGAAAAAGAATTTCAAAAACAGATTGAAAATATCAGTCATGACCTGCGTACTCCTTTAACATCCCTTCTCGGATATGTTAGACTATATAAAAAATCCCAGTCTTCCTATATCTCACAAAACGCTGAGCTTTCAGATACACTAGATGTCATTGAACGAAAATCAGAATCACTGAAAAACCTGATTACGCAGTTTTATGATTTTTCCCGACTTACAGCTCATGACTATACAGTAAATCTCATTAAAATTGATACTGTAAAATTACTGAGAGAATCTTTTGCAGACAACTGCCACATACTCGAAGAGACACATTTAAACGTTTCGCTTGATTTGCCGGATCGCCCAATATATGTGCTTGCTGACAAAACAGCTTTAGAACGAATCTTTTTAATTTGTTTCAAAATGCCGGAAGATACGCACATACCTTTTTTCATATAACAATAAAAAACGAACAAAATTCCATTAAAATCTTGTTCGCTAATGACACATGTTCTCTTTCATCCGAAGATATTTCTCATCTGTTCGACCGCTTCTATATTCAGGAATCGGCGCGCAGTCAGGGCGGAACCGGACTTGGTCTTACGATTGCCAGATCACTTGCAGAAGAGATCGGCGGAGAGCTTTCTGTTTCTTCCAAAAAGTCAAACGGAAATAACTCTCTTCTCATCTCATTTACTTTGGCATTACCTTCTTGTTAGTTTCAAAACTTTTATACCGGATTTCCCTTTTGTAAATACATATCCGCGATCCCACCCTATAATGTACGTTTAAGAGTTATCGCTTTGTATAAATCAAATCCGTCATTCCATTATACGATTGTGTTTTGAGCAGCCTTAACTTAATTTCATGGTCAGTCTTTTCAAAAAGTCGAATGCCTGACCCTAAAATAGTTGGAATAACAGTAATATAATAACAATCAATTATATCTTCCCTGTTGGATAAGGGTTGCACCACCACATATCCAAATATCTTTCCCACTTTCCTCTCGTAGTTTTTTTACCAGATCAACAGAGCTTTCATTGGTAAAATTAATTTTATCAGAAGATGTTTTTTGATTATGTGTTACTACATAGGTTGTAAAATCATTATAAACCCATTCATTTGGCGAAAGTTCAGTAACAATTTGATGATAAGTATTCCACCCCATTATCACAGTATCAATATCTTTTGCAAATTCAGAATATGTATCAATGTTATCAGCGTCATCACCCTGTCCAACCAACCATTCAACACTGCCTTCACTGTCTGCGATATATCCGTCAAGGCTCATTGCTATAAACAAACTGACTTTTTTCATAGATCCTCCTTTAAATTCACAAACTGGGATTTTATTCTTTATCGTTCAAAAGTTTATTTACTCTTTCAACTGGAAATCTGTCTTCAATATCGATTATTTCAAACAAATTTAGTGGCAATTCTTTTTCATCAATTAGAGTAAGATATTCATTAACAGCTCTACGGTCAATCATAATTTTTCCATGACCAGCCCAATGTCGATTACTCTCCTTCTTTTTCAAACCAGAAATCCAATATTCATCACCATTTTCAATATCTATATAATTTGCGTAATTACCGTTATATTTCTGAAATGCATGGTTGTTAAAATAAATGGTTTTCTTGGTTTTTGAAGTTTTCACATACCCAATCCATGCTGGACCATCATCAGAATATCCTGTTTTCAGTTCAATGTACATTAAATCTTTAATCATTTATATCATTTATATCATTCCTAAATTTAAATTTTTCGTGTTACCGGAATTTACAACTCTATTTCTTTATGAAAAAATCAATCTTACAATCAAAAGAAAAACAAAAATCCCAATGAAATAATCTATCTTCTTATATTTTCGCTATCAAGCGTGGTTAAAATCGTGGTAAATACTTCTATGCGATTAGACGCTGAACCTCTGATTTTGCGGTATCTATGGACGCATGAGCGTACCAGTTCATTGTGATACTAATGTTGGAATGTCCCATGATATACTGTAAATCTTTTGGGTTCATGTTCTTGCTTGCCAGTCTTGTGCAGAACGTATGGCGTAGCGTATGCGGTGTGATATGTGGCAAGGGATTGTCTTTGTGGTGCTTGTTGTATTTCTTTACCATACGGACAAATAAGGCGTTGTAATCAATCGCAACTTTTGGCTTGCCCTTATGATTGACAAATAGGAAATTGCCCCGTCCGTCTATCACAAATGGTTCTGCCTTTGGGCGTTTCTTCATAACCCGTTGAAATGCCTGTATCGTTTCTCTGCTTAATGGTACTTGCCTTGTTCCGCTCTTCGTCTTAGGCGTTTCAATATAATAGCCTTGTTCCTTGCTCTTTAATAACTGGTGGTCGATAATCACAACTTCATTCTTGAAATCAATATCGGCTACTGTCAGTCCGCACAGTTCCGAGATACGAAGTCCTGTTTTTAACAGTATCAGCACATCATCATAATACTTGTGATACACGTTGTCCGTCTTGATGAATGACAGTAAGGCTTGTTCCTGTTCCTCTGTCAATGCTACTTTCTCTTTGGTATCATTTTCTATGATTTCACTTAACTTGAAATTAAAAGGGTTCTTCCTTACACAATCGTCTTGTATGGCGATATAGAATGACGCTTTTAACGAGCGTTTATGGTTGTTAATGGTATTGTAGGAAAAGCCTTTGTCTTTCATGCGTAACGCCCATTCTTTAGCGTCAGAGGGCTTGATTGTATCAATGCTCCTAGCACCTAACTTGTCCTCTTTCAATAACCGCATGAGTTGTTCCCGTTGTTTCATTGTGCTTTTCTTCACATTTGCCCTCTGTGCGTTCTGTTTGGCATAGAGTTGGCAAAATGTCATTTTCTTGCCTGTGCTGTCGATACCGTCCTCAATATCCCGTCTTATCTGCTGTTCCAGTTCTCGAAGTGAGGGGTTTTCCCGTTTTCCCTTTGGTGTCGGGTCTGTGGGTGTCAATCTCCAAGCATACACATATTTTGTGTTTCCAAATGCGTCCACATATTTATATAAGTATTTTCCGTCTGTTCGTTGGCTCTCCAGTATGCAGGATACGTTCTTTGTTATCCCGTCTTTTTTCTTTCATGGTGTCTGCTCCTTTCCTTGTTGGAAAGAGCCTTGATATGACTTGTGTTCATCATAACACATACAAGGCTCATTTGCATTAGATTGCGTCTAATTTATCAATAACCTGTTCAAACTGTCGGCGTTTAATCTGTATGCGGTTGCCATTCATAATGAGCCAGCCAGCGTCCTTGTTTTCCTCTGCCAATCGTCTTAACTTGTTTTCTCCGATACGGAAATACTTAGACGCTTCTTCAATGGTAAGGGTGTATTTTTCCCATACGGGAATATCGTTGTTATTCATCAGATACCCCCTTTCCCATGTTTCGTGTCATACTGGATATAGGGGATAAGGTCGGTGCGGTCTATCCTCTGTAAATGTGCAGTTAATTTACTGGAAAGGGAAGTGCTGTATCTTGCCTTGTCAAGCATAGTTCCCACTTTTTCAAGTCCACCTAATGCGTCATGTTCTTCCAAGAAGTAAAAACTTTTGACAGCGGAAATCACGCCACCCTCTGTGAGCCATTGCTGTGTTTCTTCAAGGGAATTATATGGTTTTGATACTTGCAGTTTTAAGACTTCCACAGCCCCTAAAAAGCGTTCCCAAAATCGACACGTTTTCCATCGGCTCTTATTACTTTCATTTCTGTTTGCTACGACAAAGCGTAGGTTGTTTGCCAATAGCCCGAAAGCCAATTCCCCAAGTTCCAGCGGTCTGTCCTTAAATGTCATGGCAAAGGCATGAGCCTTATCATCACGCAGTTGCATTTCTGTCCGTTTCCAACTGCCGACTTCATCAAGCGTCTTATTATATCTTGAACAGACTTCCTTATCCTTGTCATAAAAGCGGTAGGACAATCCCGACTTTCCAGCACCGATATAAACCGTCTTTGCAGTGTCGAAATCGTCAAACTTGCTTTCGTCAAAGTGGTAGCCCTCACTATTCGAGATAAATTCCTCTTTTTCGCATTTCTTCTTTATCTGCTCTATGGTAAAGAATGGCTTTTCGTTTTTATCATCAATGGCAATATCAAGTCTTGTGAAATGGAAATTATCCAGTCCGTATCTTCGCTCACAGCGTCGGAACATATCCCCAAAGGTATAATTCCTACTGTCAAGAATGCGGAAAATATCATCACAACCTCTGCCAGTCATAACGAGATAACAGCCTAACCCTTGTGGGTTATCCTCTGTCTTTCTTGCGTCCCCCGATACATAAATATCTCCAATCTGCCAGCGTGCTTGATAAGTCTTGAATTTAACGCTTGCCGGATAGACATTAAAAATATCAGTTGGTAAACCTAAAATGTGCATGATGACATCTTCAGCGGTTGCCGTTTCAAATACAATGCTGATGTAATCAATCTTAACGGATAAATTTTTGTGTGTAGTTATAGTGCATTGCTCCTTTCGTATGCCCCGTTTTTTTGCGGGGTAAAAATTGTGTTTTTTCCTTTATTTATCACAGTTTCTAGGTACTATGACATGTATACGCAGGGCGGTGTTACATATACGCCCTTTACGAACGCCGAAAGGCGTTCCCTTCTTCCTGTGTCTGCCCCGTTCTTAACGCTCACGAGCCTTGTAAGGCTCGTGGCTAAACGGAACAGCCCCAGTCAGAAACCTTATTTTCGGTCTGATAGTCCATGCTTATTCATGCTATCAAAGTGAAAATACATATTTTCTATGCTTACTCAAGCGTGTGATTGACCCTAGCGTGCTTAATCACTCTGTCTGATGAGATAATAACGCCATTAGAATTACTTGTCAAGAAGTTTTGATTGACTTTTCGATATATATTAAGTATGATATGCTTATAAATGATGAGAAAGCAACGAAAGGAGCGATTATACTAAGTCATGGAGGATTACGAAAAGAAAATCAGTTTCTTAGGAGAGAACATACAGACCATAAGAAAACACAGAGGAATGAAACAACAGGAACTTGCGGACAAAATCGGTATCAATATGCAGAGCCTTTCCAAGATTGAACGTGGAGTGAATTATCCTACCTTTGATACGCTGGAGAAGATAATGGACGTGCTGGGAGTAACGCCCCTAATGAATTATTGTCGGGAGAATGGTTGGAAAAGTTACGGGAATATATTACCGACTACATCAACGGAGTTGGAAGAACTTATGGAAATCCGACCTTTATCCAATCAAAGAATTTATCCAGCATTTGAAGGTTTCAAAAACGTGTTAGACCGCTATGATGATTTATACAGCATGGATATGTTCGGAGAAAGCATAGAGGGACATAAATATAGGACACCTTATCAAGTCGTAAAAATGATAAACCCCAATTCAAAAGAAGATATGGAATTATTACGGGAAGTATTGAAAAATAACCATTTTGATGATGAGGACGAATAATTTTTCCCTCTTTGTAGAAGATACAGCAAACAAAAAGCCCAGTAAAGAGTGCAAAGCACCACCAATGGTGGCAATTTTAAATCAGAGATACACGTCTTTGAAATGAATGAAATTCAATGAATTTTATTCATTGACAATCGTTCATTCACGAGATATAATTTTAGTGAAAGGAGTTGATTACATGAATATTACGAAACAAAAATCACAAAAGACTTTTGATAAGCAAGCTGCCGATTATGATACAAATATTCAGGGGGAACATGCTCGAAAACTCTATAAGCCGATTATAGAAAATTTAAAAAATAAGAATATACATTCTATATTAGATTTAGGTTGTGGAACGGGTGCGTTACTTAAAGAAATAAAAAGAATTAAATATAGCAGAACAACTATTTGGAATAGATATATCTCCCAATATGCTTGAAATTGCAAAAAATAAACTAGGAAATGATGCAACACTTATCTTAGGCGACTCTGAGAGATTACCTTTTGAAGATAGTTCTTTTGACGCCATTGTATGTAATGACTCATTTCATCATTATCCACAACCAGATATTGTAGAGAAAGAAGTGTCTAGGTGTTTAAAGCAAAATGGAGTTTTCATTATCGGTGATTGTTGGCAACCAATCGGAGCAAGACAGATAATGAATTACTATATGAAACACAGCAATAGTGGAGATGTAAAGATTTATTCAAAAAAGGAAATGTTGTTATTATTATCAAAAGACTTCCACGAAATTGAATGGAAATCTTTTGGCACAAGATCTTGTTTAATTATAGCATACAATAATTAAACCGCAAGAAAGGAAAGAAAACAATGCGTATTTCAAAAGAACCAGAGGAACGTAAACAAGAAATTTTAGAAACAGCCATTAAATTATTTAGTGTAAATGGGTTTGAAAAAACTTCAATATCAGACATAGCAAAAGAAATTGGAATAGCACAAGGATTATGTTATAGATATTTCCCATCAAAAGATGTACTTTTTCAGTCTGCTATCAATGAATATTCAAATATTTTAGTCGCCAATATGACAAAAAATATAAATATAAAAAAGGATAGTTTAAAAGATATTTTGCGGAAGATGATACTTTTTGCAGAACAAGAAGATGATACATATTATCCAGTTTTTCATAATAACCAAAATAAAAATTTCCATAATTTATTAACATTGAATGTATGTGAAAAACTTTTTCCTATTGTATCTGAAATTATTGAAAGAGCAAATTACACAAATGAAATACAAGTCAATGATGTTGAAATGTATGCCAGTTTTTGCATATATGGACAACTAGGAATTATTTTAAATACCGATATATCAATTAAAGAAAAGAGTTCACGGATAAAGGCATTTTTTAGGGACTTGTTTAGGCTTTAAATCTTCCCCTGCCAAAAGGCAGGGAATATTTAAATAAATTAAATGAATAATTTTCATTCAATAGGAGGAATTAAAATGAACAAAAATATTGATTTTGTAAACGGAAACACAAAAAAATGTTTACTTGAAATGACTGTTCCTATGATAATAGCTATGTTTTTAAATATGGCATATAATCTCGTAGACAGTCTTTGGATTGGAAATTTGTTAGGTGAGCAGGCATACGCAGCGTTAACAAACTCGACACCTATTATTTTAATCTTAACTTCAATTGGTATGGGAGCAACAAACGGGTTAGCCATTCTATTATCACAGGTAATTGGTGCGAAAAATGAGCAAAAGAAAAAGAATATTATAGTTACTTCTTTTTTTGTATCTATAATTCTTTCAGTGTTTATGACAATTGTGTTGGAGATTTTTTAGAGCCTATTTTGATAGTTTTAAATACACCGACTGAAATTTTTGATATGGCAAAAAATTACTTATCTATATATGCTTTGGGATATGTAGCAGTTTATTTGTATTTATACTTTACAGCCATTTTAAGAAGTTTTGGCAATACTATGTTTCAAGCAGTTGCAATGCTTGTGTCTACTTTATTGAATGCTATTTTAGATCCTATTTTCATTAACATAATTGGATTTCACGGAGCGGCAATCGCAACCTTAATATCACAGATTATTTGTTTGGCGTTTATGTGCATTTATATTTATCGTAAAAAATTATTTAACCTTTCACTATCTGATTTTGATACAAAAGAGATTATGCCGTTTGTAAAAAATGCTGTGCCGTCTGTCATTCAACAAAGTATTCCTGCTATTAGTACAACATTTTTAACTGCTATTGTTAGTACTTATAGTATTTCTGCTATTGCTGGCTACGGAGTTGCTGGAAAATTAGAAATGATATTATTTTATCCTGCTATGGCTCTTAATATGGTGTTGACTTCAATCGTAGGGCAATGTATTGGAGCACAACGTATCGACAGAGCAAAGAATTATCTGAAATTGGCGTTAAAATATGGTATTGTTGTTTCAAGTGTATTATCAGCAGTTGTTATTTTCTTCTCTAAACAGTTGGCAAAATTGTTTGTTTCCAACGTAGCTGTAACAAATGTTGTCAGCCATTATTTTTTAATTGTTAGTATCGGTTATGTTCTTTACACTATTACTAGTTGCTACTTAGGTACTTTAAATGGTATAGGAAAACCAACAAAAAGTATGATACTAATGATATTCTACTATATTATTATTCGTATTCCTTTTGCCTATCTATTATCTTGGCTGGCAGAAAATTTAAATGGTGTTTGGATAGCGATTTTAATCAGTCACATAGTCGCCTGCATTATAACTATTTTAACAAGTAATCAAATTATTAAGCGGTTATATGGAAAACTTTATGATAGGACTAAAAAGCAAGATATAAAAGCATTGAAAGTAACTGCTGTGGAAAGTTTTAGGAATAATCTTATACGATTATGCACTACCTAACAGCATTTTATCAACAACTAAATATTTTACAATATTAAAAGTTCGTACAGACGGTATATTTTGTACGGACTTTTTTCTTGTTCTTCTTTTTGTATTTTCCAAAGATATAGACGGTATCTCCGTTTATATATTTCAGCGTATGCGGAAAGGAGGTGAGATTATGAACCCATCTTCTTTCGAGCATATCGTTAGAATACAGTTTAATGCTATGATGACTGTTATTAAATGCACAGTAAAAAACAGAAACAGACAGTTTGCAAGACGTTCTAAGCGTGAAGTTTTATTCTGTGAATTATCAGATACGAAAAATGTTGAATGTGTAACTAAGGATAACTATTCTTGTGATTACATTTCGTTTGAAGTCTTGAATTTTACAATTCAAATATCAAATGAGAAACTTGCTGTTGCTTTATATAAGTTATCGAATAAAGAGCGTGATGTAATTCTATTACGCTATTTTCAAAGTATGAGCGACCAAGAAATAGCCGAATTATATCATGTATCACGTTCTGCTATTTATCGCAGAAGAAGTAACGGATTGAAGAAACTAAAAACAGTATTGAAAGAAAGGGAATTGAACCAATGAAAAAAGAATATGGCTACCCTACATTAAAAGTAATATGTCAAGCGTCTGCTGGAAATGAAACTGCCATAAGAGAGATTTTGAAGCTTTATGACGCTTATATATGTAAATTATGCTTGCGTCCGGAATGTGAAACTTTTTCTGTAAATAATGTTTTAGAAGGTCTTCTATGGTAAAATATTTTATCATAAGGAGGCCTTTTATTATGGCAAGAGAAAAGAAACCTGTACACAAAGTACAAATGACAGAAGGAAAACGTAACATCATTCACCAGCTCTTGAAAGAATACGATATCCAATCAGCAGAAGATATCCAGGATGCGCTGAAAGATCTTCTTGGTGGAACCATCAAAGAGATGATGGAAGCGGAAATGGATGACCACTTGGGATATGAAAAATCACAACGTTCTGATAGCGGTGATTATCGCAATGGTTATAAGCGAAAAAAGAGTGAATAGTCGTTATGGTTCTATGGAGATTGAAGTTCCACAAGACAGAAAATCAACTTTTGAACCTCAAGTAGTAAAGAAACGTCAGAAAGACATTTCAGATATCGATCAGAAGATTATTTCTATGTATGCAAAAGGTATGACAACCCGGCAGATTTCAGAAACAATCGAAGATATTTATGGTTTTGAAACATCCGAAGGTTTTATATCAGATGTTACAGACAAGATTCTCCCACAAATTGAAGACTGGCAGAATCGGCCATTAGATGAAGTTTATCCAATCCTGTATATTGATGCGATTCACTATTCCGTCCGTGATAATGGAGTGATCCGGAAGCTTGCTGCGTATGTCATTCTTGGGATTAATGCGGAAGGTAAGAAAGAAGTGCTTACTATCAGTATTGGAGAAAATGAAAGTTCCAAGTATTGGCTCTCCGTCTTAAACGAATTAAAAAATCGTGGTGTAAAAGATATCCTGATCATTTGTGCAGATGGACTCACAGGTATCAAAGAAGCGATTGCGGCAGCATTTCCTAAGACAGAATATCAAAGATGTATCGTTCATCAAGTGCGAAATACCTTGAAATATGTTCCAGATAAAGACAGAAAAGCATTTGCCACAGATTTGAAAACGATATATCAGGCGCGGATGAAAAGAAAGCTTTGGCAGCTTTGGATCGGGTAATGGAAAAATGGACTGCAAAATATCCGAATTCCATGAAACGCTGGAAGGATAACTGGGATGCTATTTCCCCAATCTTCAAGTTTTCAGCAGCGGTTAGAAAGGTCATTTATACAACAAATGCCATTGAATCTCTGAATTCCACTTATCGGAAGCTGAACCGTCAGAGAAGCGTCTTTCCAAGCGATACAGCCCTTTTAAAAGCCCTTTATCTGGCTACCTTTGAAGCTACAAAAAAATGGACTGCAACAATCCGGAACTGGGCTCAGGTTTATGGAGAGTTAAGTATCATGTATGAAGGTCGCTTGCCAGAGTAATAAAAAAAGCAGAAAAACAGGCGGATTACCCGCCTGCTGTTGACATGCAATTTTGTAACTGTTATATATAAAGCAAGGGCGAAAAGCTGATTTTGTTTAAGCCTATCGCCCATTCTTATCATAGAAGATCATATTTACAGACTTTTCTTCATAGTCTCAGATATAAAATTTGTATAAATTCTTTTGTTGTTAATTCATCAAATGTTTTTGCAAAAAATTCCATTTACATATCTCGCTTTCAAATTCATATCTTCCGTTACTTTACAAGTTACAAATCTATCTCTTACTCGGAAAGCAATCTTTCAAGTAAAATCTTTCGGTTATTAATAAACATTTCGGTAACTTTATAACTCTGCGTATCTTCATATTCACATTTGTGTACTATTCCATCGTCAAATGATAAAATCTGTGCATCTGGTATTCCTAACAAAATAGGGGAATGCGTAACTATAATAAATTGTGATCCTTCTTTTGCACATGAATATATTTCCATAAGCAATGTTAATTGTCTTTGAGGAGATAATGCTGCTTCCGGCTCATCAAATAAATATAACCCATTTGGTCGCAGGTGATTCTGTGTGAGCGCAAGAAAGCTCTCTCCGTGTGATTTTTCATGGTATTTCTCTGATGGATGAGCCCAATCCGAATACTCCAGTTCTTTTGTTGCAACATTATAAAAGCTTTCTGCTCTAAGAAAATATCCCCATTTTGCTTTACGAAATCCTTTTTGAAATTCTGATAGCATTATACAATTCAGAATGTGAATCAAAAGTCGAAAAAGAATAATTTTTAGTGCCGCCTTCCGGATTAAAACCGTATGATACTGCAAGAGCTTCTAAAAGCGTCGATTTACCACTACCATTTTCTCCGACAAAAAAGGTAATTGGTTTTTCACAACTTCTTTTAATTTATTTATAGCTTCAATTTCTCGTAAATAACTATCGTCCTCAATCTTATTCCAATCTATCGACAGGCTTTGTATAAATTGTTGATTCATTTGATCACCTCAAACTGATATAAAACATAAAAATCATTCTTTCGTTCTCTGACAAAGAATACGCATTCTTTTCCCGATAAATAATTCTATTACTTAATAAGTAATATTACCTTTTTATCTGTTCAGTTGCAATGGATTGTTCATTGAATTATTTTCTATTTTTTTCAAATATTGCTATCTAATTACTTGTCCGTTGTTTTCTTTTTACTATATAACAAACCTGTCATCAGTAATGCACTTATCAAACAATCATATATCCCATTACATCATTTGTATCAGCCGTAGTTGGCGCTTTTTCTTTATTATTCGTATGATTATTCGGTTTTGATGTTTAATTTACATCCTTTTTCTCCAAACCGTTCGCTTTCGCAATCGCTGCATCTACAGCACTATATCTGCTACTCTCAACAGTTCTTTTTCCATTGCCTTTTCCAATTTCTTTCGATTAAAGAAAAATAAATGTTTATGGGGTTCATTAGCTTTTATGTTTATAGTCGGACTGGCTTTTCCGCTGTTAAGATATAAGGATATGAAGCAGTCCGGATATATCAATAATCTTGACAATGGATTTTTTGCGCGCGCTTTGTTCATAGGAATTATTCTTGCTGTATTTTGCGCCTTTTTATCGGTACAGAACATAATGATGGAACGATCAGAAACAAAATTATCGTAGGACAAAAAGAGAAACGATCTATTTATCAAATATGATAACTTGTTCTGTTATCGCGATTACTATGTGCATTGTGTTTTTGTTCCATACCTTAGTGTTGGAATACCTTTGCTTGTTTTTTACTGCTGATGTGAAATTGATTATGCTCATAGGCGTAACCGTCCTTGTTTTATCAATTACATTTGCTTCACTTTTCACACTTATAACAATGCTCTTTCAAAATAAAGCTATTATTGCAGTGTCTTGTATTCTGCTTTCATTCGGACTATTACTTGCAGGGGCAATATGTAATAGAATGTTAGATGCTCCGCCAACTATTCCGGCTTACTCAATAGGAGAAAATGGCGAAACAACAGCTCAGGAAACAGAAAACCCAAAATATTCGGACGGAACAAAACGAGAAATTGTACAATTCTTTTATGATGTCAATCCAGGTGGTCAGGCAATTCAATGTTCAACAATGCAGCCTGTCAATTTAACACGATTACCTATATATTCCTTAGCAATAATTGTCCTTACAACCGGTGCAGGTGTTTGGATTTTCAAGAAAAAAGATTTAAAATAAAGGAGCGAACACATTATGTTATGGTTATGGCTTTTCATAAGTGGATTGATCTTAATAATTATCTTGCTACTCATCAAAATACATTTATTGCGAAAATCTGCACAAGAAATAGAAAGTTCATTTTCCGAAAAGCTCATAACCGATAGTAATACTTTAATTGATATTTCAAGCAATGATAAATATATGCGCCATTTAGCAAATGAAATAAATATCCAGTTACGAAAACTCCAAGCTGAACGCAGAAAATTTCAAAAAGGTGATTTAGAATTGAAGAATGCTGTTACAAATATTTCTCATGATTTACGCACACCGCTAACCGCAATATACGGCTACTTAGATTTACTTGAACAGGAAGAAAAAAGTGAAACAGTCAACAGATATATAGCCGTCATAAGAAATCGTACAAAAATGCTGAAACAGCTTATGCAATTTAAATATTCCGGCAAAAGTATCCCCTCCTCCGGTGTTGGGATACTTTTGTCTTATAAAAGCTAAAAATACAACATTTTTACCTATATTCGCGCTCATTTTTTCTATACATTTCTTCCGCTATAGATTATAATAAAAGGCAAGATGTTTTGAATTTATTATTTCAATATTTTATGTAGGAGGAAACCACGTATGAAACAAAAACTATATGACAAATTTGCAGAACTTTTCGGCGCTACGGATGATGCACATTTTTATTTTGCTCCCGGCCGCGTCAACCTTATCGGAGAGCACACCGACTATAACGGCGGTCATGTATTCCCCTGTGCCCTGACACTTGGTACATATGGCGTTGCAAGAAAAAGAGAAGACCGGCTTATGCACTTTTATTCCTGCAACCTTGACGAGATCGGCGTAGTAGAAACATCTCTGGACGACCTTACTAACAAGGATTGTTACGACTGGGCAAACTATCCGCTCGGAGTTGTATGGACATTCTCCGAAAAAGGCTACAAACTTGATACCGGATTTGACATGGTAATATGGGGGAATATTCCTAACGGTGCAGGTCTTTCCTCTTCTGCTTCTCTGGAAGTGCTGACCGGAGTGATCCTGACTGATTTATATGGAATTACCGATCTAAGTCCAATAGATCTTGCTTTATTCGGACAATACTCCGAAAATAATTTTAACGGCTGTAACTGTGGAATTATGGATCAGTTTACAGTAGCTGTCGGGAAAAAAGACAACGCAATATTTCTTGACACAAACACTTTGCAATATGAATATGCACCCATTCTTCTTGAGGACTCCAAGATCATCATTACAAACAGTAAAGTAAAGCACAGCCTTGTCACTTCTGAATACAATGTCCGACGTCAGGAATGTGCGGATGCGCTTAGCGATCTGCAAAAGGAACTGTCCATTTCTTCTCTCGGCGAGCTTACTCCAGAAGAATTTGAAGAGGCAAAGCACCTGATCCGGGATGAAGTTCGTGTAAAACGTGCCAAACATGCTGTTTACGAGAATCAGCGCACTATCGCCGCCGTCAAAGCTCTGAAAGAAGGCGATATTACAAAGTTCGGAGAATTAATGAATCAATCCCATGTTTCTCTGCGCGATGATTATGAAGTATCATGTAAAGAAATCGATCTGCTCGTTGATCTTTCATGGAATACCCCGGGAGTCATCGGCTCTCGTATCACCGGAGGCGGATTCGGCGGCTGTACCGTCAGCATTGTAAAAAATGAAGCCGTAGACAATTTTATTAAAAATGTCGGAGAGGCCTATAAAGAAAAATTCGGATATGAAGCTGAATTTTATGTAGTAGACATCGGTGTCGGCGCTTCCAGATTAGATGTATAATCTTCCGTAAAACAAACTTTTAAAAACACAAAAAACACACCTTGTACAAGATACCAAAACTCTTTTACCCGGTGTGTTTTTTTCTGCCTTTCACCTTGCTCAGCGGATCATCCGTCACTTCAGATATTCATGGACATTTTCTTTTGTGACTTTGGAATAGGGCAGATAAATGTAATTTTCATTAGTAAATTTTATTTCCTCCGCTTCTTTTCCGATTACCAATGCAGCTGAAAGCTTTGCTATCGCTCTCGCCTGTCCCTCTTTATCATTATATACCGTTCCCGCCATACTTGAATCTTCCACTGCCTTCAACCCCATATCCGTGCCGTCTATTCCTATAAATACCGGAAGAAGGGCCTCTGTATAATTCAAATTTTTATAAGCGTCCAACGCTCCCAGAGCCATGTCATCATTATTTGCCAACACAAGTTCTATCTTATTTTTATACTGCCCCAGCATCTGCTCCATCCGGTTCTGCGCCTGCGCCCGGTTCCAGTTCGCAATCTGGTAACTTAACTTTTCCAGTTCAATCCCATTTTTGTTAAGCGTATCTACCGCATTTTCTGTACGAATGATCGCATCCTGATGTCCCGCTTCCCCTTCCAGAACTACATACTGAATTTTTCCGTCCTTATTGTGATCTATCTGACTGTTTTGCCGTATCATTTCAACAGCCAGCTCTCCTTGCAGCACACCGGACTGCTTTGCATCTGCGCCAACGTAATAAAGCCTGTCCCACTGCCTCATATCTTCCGCAACCGGTTCTCTGTTAAAAAATATAATCGGCACATCATGTTCTTTTGCAACATCTATAATTTCCGACGGATCTGCCCGATCTACCAGATTCACACAAAGGACGTTGCATCCTGCATTTATCAGCTCTTTCACCTGGTCATTCTGCGTGCGCTGAGATCCGGCAGCATTTTTAACTGTCACAGTCGTCTCAACTCCATTCTTGTTGAGATGATTAAGTTCTTCTTTAAAACAGACAAGAAGTTCGCTTAAAAAGGTATCGTTTTGATCGTAACAGGTAACTCCGACATAAACCTTGTCTGACATGGATATTTTCTGCTTACCGCAGGCACACAAGAGTTGTATCACCATACATAAAACAATCGCTGCCGCTAATAGTTTCTTTTTTTTCATTCCTCCACCTCTGTTATAATCCTCATGTACTCTATACGCCTTACTGACTCATAGTGAACAAAACTTCTTGATTTTCTTTTTTGAAAACAGTGTCTCTCTGCGAACAGTCGAATATGAAACCGTGTTTCGTTCCGGCTTTTTCATGAAGCGCCGCAAACTGTCTGATAGTTCTGCCACACTCTGATATCCTCTGTTAAACTCATCCGGCACTACGAGACATTGTATCTCTCCTGTATCTAAATAATAGAAAGCTTCCATAGAATGTCCGATTCCATACAGAACCGCCCCATGCAGATTATTTGTCGAAGAACATTCCCCGGCTGCCACCAGACTTATATTATCTAATGTCATTATAAAATCCACTTTTTCGCTTTGTTCCATTGAATTTTTTTCCTTGTCTTCCGCAAAAGAATCCGATATCTGCCATAGAATATCCGCCTGTTTTTCTTCCAAAACCGCTCGAACCCCCTCTGCCCGTTCACTTATAGCTTCTGCGTTTTCTTCTCCCGAAACGAGCCCTATCTTTTTCCCTTTTATATTTCCGCCGCAGTCTTTTAATAATTCCTCTGCCAACGCTTTTCCCATGGCATAATTATCCGCTCCCGTAACCGGCATTTTCGTTTCTGTTCCATCAGAAGACGCAAGGCTTTCCACAAGCACAACAGGCACTTTCTTTTCGACTTCTTTTAGCATCTTTTCTGTTTTCTCTCCATTGGCAGGCTCTACAATAATTCCGGATGCGCCGTTTGCAATTTCTCTTTCTATTAAGTTCTCTTCTTCCTGTACACTCAGACTTCCCGCTGTACTTACCACAAATACCTCTGTCTTTTTATCTGCCGCCGCCATTTTTGCCCCATACTTAAATGCTGCCCACTGACTATCATCTGAATTCTGGATGATCACGGAAATTTTTTCTTGCTTTTTTTCATTTTTTTCCAAAAACATGAACATGACCAACACAAAAACCATAAGCCCCAGAAATGTTTCTACCAAAATAAATATCTTTTTGCCATTCTTCATCCTTATTCCCTCTGCGGTTCCTTTTTCTGTTCATTCTCTTTTTCGTGAAGGTTTCCTCCTTCCAAAGCCTTGCGGTTCTCTTCTGTATACAAAACCGCCGGGATGCAGATCGAGACAGTTGTTCCTTCATCCGGCTCGCTTTCCACGACTATACCATATTCTTTTCCAAATACAATCTTAATGCGGTTATTAACATTCACAAGTCCTACTCCCGAACCATGCTTATGTACTCTTTTCTCATCTGTCAAAAGCCGGCTCACTTCCTCACTGCACATACCGATCCCGTTATCTGTCACCGAAAGAATAATAAGCCCATTCTCCATCTTACCGCTGATTTTTATTTCACCGCAGTCATCTGTCCCATTGATTCCGTAATTGATCGCATTTTCCAAGATCGGCTGTAAAACCAGTTTTACAATACAAAATGCATAAAGAGAATCATCTACATCGAAAGTAACTGAAAAGGCATTTTTATATCGTATCTTCTGTATATTCATATAACTTCGGGCATGCTGCAGCTCATCCCGGATATTAATCACAGTATGCCCTTTTGATAAACTTATACGGAACAATTTTGCAAGCTGTGAAATCATAAACGCCGCCTCGTCGTTGCGTCCATCCTCGATCATCCACGTGATAGAATCCAGCGTGTTATAAAGAAAATGAGGATTAATCTGGCTTTGCAATGCATCCAACTCGCTTTTTCTACGTTCGTTTTGTTCGATAATAATCTCCTTCATAAGCTCATCTATCTGCTCATAAGATTTTTGGATAGAATATCCGAGATACCGGATTTCTTCCGCTCCTCCAATATATACCTCCGGCTTTTCACCCGCTTCATACTCCAGTACTGATGCGTTTAATTTCAAAATCGGGCTTGAGATTCTCGCTGAAACGACACGATTAAGCGCTACAAGTACCATTACCGTCAGAAGCATCAACAAAATAATAAAATATCGCACGTCGATCATCCCGTGTATAAATGCCGAATAAGGAATTACCCCCACCAGCTTCCATCCGGTATAACTGATAGTATTGACTATTACTTTCCGCCTCTCGCCTTTAAAATCATCTTCGTACACACCGTCCTTGTGGGAGGCTGCCAGACTGCTGTTTTCTCCGCTAAGACCGTTACTGATCTGTATCTGCCTCGGATGATAGATGATTTCCCCATTACTGTCGCACAGATAATAATACTCTCCATTGTTCAAAGTATTGATCTGATTCATCATTCTTGAAATATCCGCATAATCCATATCCACAAGCAGAACCCCCCAGTTAGACACTCCGCTGTCTGTAATTTCGATCATACGGCTTAAAGAAGTAACCCAATAATAATGCTGCGTTCCATCATCAAACAAATTTTGAATATGAGGTGTGGAAAAATGCATATTTTCCACTTCATCCAACGCCTGTATGTACCAGTCCTGCTGGGTTACGTCCGGATCTTCTTTTTGAGACGCTACCGGTTCTGCCGCCAATAAACTTCCATAATGATTATAAATTGCGATACTTCGAAGATTATCTTTATTTGCCTCATACAAAAGATTCATCCTGCTTTGAATCTCCTGTTTTTGTTTGGAGAAATCGCTCTCTTTTATAATATTGTAGTAAACGGTATCAGACACCTGTCTCATACTGACAAGATAATCTTCCAGACTCTCCCCCGTCTGTTCCATCAGCTTTTGGGTACTCTGCACAGTCTCTTCCCTTGATAACGTAGAAAACCATATATACATAACAAACCCGGAAATCAACATGATAGTGATGGAAACAAGCGAAAACACTCCCATCAGAGTCGTTTGTATCCCTTTTGGTTTTAAATTTGTCCATCCCCCATATTTTTCCCAGCTTCTCACCCGTTCCGTAATGCGGCTTTTTTCCGTATTTTGGTTTTCTCCTTGCATATCATACCCGCATTTACTTTTCAAATACTTGTTTTTCACTTTTTATATGCTCCGCTCTGTATTTTGACGGTGATACGCCAAACTTCCTTTTAAATACATAGCTAAAATAATTAGGATCTGTGTATCCTACTTTCTGCGCTATGACATAACTCTTTTCATTTGTTTCAATCAGCAGGCGCGCAGCCTGTTCCATACGGTAATCTGTCACATAACTGACAAAAGATTTTCCTGTTTCCTTTTTAAACACTGTAGAAAAATAGGAATTAGACACCCCAAGTCTTTCACAAATCTGAGCCAGAGACAACTGTACATCTGCATATTGACTGCGGACATGCTCCTTCGCTTTTGATACAAAGGACTGAGTTGATCTGCTCCTTGCCGTAACCAAATTTTCGCTGAAGCAAAGGCTGATATCCGTAAGCCATTTTCGCAGCGCATCGGGTTCAAGCTCAAGCAGCTTTCCATAGAGTATTCCGATATCTCCGCCTACCCCCTCCGCTGCAATATCATTATTTACAGAAAACCGAAACAAGGCGGTTACCAACTCCATGATCACCACATGATGCTGCTGCAATGATTTCAGCGGAAATGAAATGCTTTCTATATACTGATCTACCGCTTCTACAATCTCTTCTTCCGAATTCAAACGAATCTTTTTAAATAAATTCAACAATTCCATATCATTTGTAAAACAGGGCTCTCCCGACTCTTTAGGCGCGATTTCCTTAATGTTAATCGCCCTGGAAGCGCCGTAGACGGCACGATATGAAACCGCTTCACGCGCTGCGTTATACGATTGTGCCAAATCCAAAATCTGACTGCAGACCTGGCCTATTCCTACCGTGACAACAGTTCCCATCATGCGGTTTACATACTTACAAAAGCGGTCGCAGTCATCTGTCAGCTCCGCAATCTCATTTTCATTGTTTATCTGGGCAAACAGAACGCTGTTTCCAAGGTAGGGAAAACATTTTGCCTTCCATCTTTTCCCCAGACGGTCTTCTGCCTGTTTTTGTACAGACGCGGCTAAAAATAAGGAATTCATATTTTCCGGAATCTGACTGGACGACATATGAATGACCAGACAGCAGTATAATGGACCCGGAAGAGAAATCTGATAATCCGACAGGTATTTCTGAAGTTCATCCTCATGAATCCTTCCCTCTATCAGAGTAGAACAAAAATTTGCCTGCAAAAGAGGAAGGGACTCCGTATAATAATGTTCCAGCTTTTCCATGCTTCTTCTTTCACTTATCTCCTGATCCAGCTTTATTTTTAACTTTGTGAATATATTGATCAATTCCACAGAATTAACCGGCTTTAAAATATATTCCTCCACTTCCAGATGAACCGCTTCCTTTGCATATTCAAACTCATCAAAACCTGTAAAAAGTACGATCTTCATCGCCGGATACTCTCTTCTGATATGACTGCACAGCTCCATGCCGTCCATATACGGCATTTTAATATCTGTCATAACAACATCCGGCTGACTCTCCTCTATCATTTCCAGCGCCTTGATTCCATTATCGGCATATCCGACTACAGAAAATCCCAACTCTTCCCAATTAATTTTTCGGATAATAGCCTGTATTACTTCCTCTTCATCATCAACCAAAAGTATTGTATATTTATCCATCTTGTCTCCATATATATTATTCCGTTTTATTTTTCCTCATTATAACAAAGACATACATGCCTGTAAATACGACCTCATATTTTATCCGTCGTCTGTTCTTTCTGTCTTTTTAAACCGGCTCAGAATCACCGAGAACACCAAAGAGCACATTCCGGAATTATAAGCGATCGCCGGGATCTCAGGCAGACTCCGGCTTTGGCTCATCACCTATCCTAAAGCAGAAAGAGCCGACATAATGTCGGCTCTTTCCTTGATTTATCTTTATTTTTTCTGTACATATTTCAGACAATCCAGCGCTACCGCAACAAGAATGATAATACCTGAGAATACAAACTGAAGGTTTGTGTCAATTCCGAGGATCGTAAGGGAATATGTAAGCGCTGTGAAAATAAACACACCGACTACTACTCCCGAGATTTTTCCGATACCTCCGGTAAATGACACGCCGCCTACTACGCAGGCTGCAATCGCATCCATTTCCCATCCTTGTCCGTATGCGGCAGAACCTGAACCGACCATTCTTATACATTCCAGCCAGGAGCCGAATCCGTAAAGAATACCTGCCAGAATAAATGCTCCTACCGTAACGGCAAATACTGAAATACCTGACACCGACGCCGCTTCTGCATTTCCGCCGACCGCATACAAATTCTTACCAAAAGTTGTTTTATTCCAAATAAACCACACAATAAAGACTGCGGCTGCTGCCCATATGATAATTGTAGGGAATCCGTTTATCTTTGGAATAATCATATTCGGAATCGTCGGTTCGATAGCTCCGAAAGATACTCCTTTTGTAGCATATGTAACAAGTCCGAAGATCACGAGCATGTTTGCCATTGTCGAGATAAACGGGTGCATCTTAAACTTGGCAGTAAAAAATCCGGCGATCATTGTAAAGAATGTACACAAAAGTATACATATAACCAATGACAAGATTACACGCACAATGATAGGTGTTGACGTGAAATCAAATATATGTCCAAAAACTCCACCCGTATTAATTCCCTGATGCATAATAATCGTTGCCGTCGTCATTCCCATACCTACCATTCGCCCGATTGAAAGGTCTGTGCCTGCAAGAAGAATCAAACCTGCAACACCTAATGCAAGGAACATCTTCGGAGATGCCTGCTGAAGTACGTTCAGCACGTTATTATAAGTGAGCAAAGGCGCTCCCTTAATCATCGGCGTAATAATACAAAGCACAATAAATATCAAGAGAATAGCGATATATAATCCGTTCTGAAGGAAGAAATTTCTTTTACTGAACGTATATTTATAATTCTCCCATTTCTGCGCCCGCGTTTCAAGAAAAGTAAATTTTGACATACGCAGCAAATCAATCAGATGATACTTATAAGAATACGCCGCATGCCGTCTGTCCTTTATAGTCTGATAATCTTTTTGCAGTTCCATTTTCGCATCGAACAGCCTGTTCTTATAAACATATTTTTCATCCTTTATTTCCTGATGTTCTGAAAGTTTGGAAAGAATCTGCTGATGCTCTTTCTTCAGTTCTTCTACTCTTTTTTGATATTTCTCTTTCGCAAGGACTTTTTCCTGTGCGCAGCTTTCTTTAACAGGCACATAATATTCCTTGTCGAAATGTTCTTTCAAATATGCTTCCGCATCTGCAATCAGTTTTGAAATCCTGTCTTTATTCTTAGACTCTACCGCTTTTGCCTGCGCAGTTCCCTGCGCATTCTCGTAAGTCTATCCTCTTTTTCACCTTTTGTAAGAGTGCGATCTCTCTTTACTCCGTCCATTGTGTTTTGCAGCGACAACACTTTATCCGTGCCGTCCACCCGGAGACCGTCAATCTGTTTTTGAATTGCACCGACGTATTCTTCTATCGGACGGCGAATCTGCATTTCCTGTTCCGCCGTCAGAACCTTACTGTTTCCATTAGCCATATTCATCATTCTCCCTCATTTTATAGGTATTTTGCGCTAAGTCTTAATAGTTCTTCCTGATTTGTCTCTTTTGTATTAACAATTCCAGAAAGATATCCATTTGACATAACGCCAATGCGATTTGTAATTCCCAGAATTTCAGGCATTTCAGACGAGACAACAATGATCGTCCTGCCCTGCTTTGCCATGTTGATAATCAGTTCATATATCTCATATTTTGCGCCGACATCAATTCCTCTTGTCGGTTCATCCATCATAAATACCTGCGGTTCTCTTTCCAGCCATTTTCCAAAAATAACTTTTTGCTGGTTTCCTCCGGAAAGATTTGAAATCATATCATTTGGTCCCATACATTTTGTCCGCATAGTCTTGATTTCTTCCGCAGTCGCTTTTTCCATTTTCGAATCAGAAAGAGCGATCCCTGATTTATACTGTTTCAAGTTTGCTATCGTTGTATTAAACGTAAGATCTCCCTTCAAAAATAATCCGTTTGCCTTACGTTCCTCCGTGATCATAGCAAAGCCATGTTCCATCGCATCTTTCGCACTTTCAAAGTTCATAAGATGATTATTAAAGTATACTCGTCCTGCCGCCCTGGTGCGCACTCCGAAAATCGTCTCCATAAGCTCTGTTCGTCCGGCTCCTACCAGACCATACAATCCGAAGATTTCTCCTTTTCTCACATCAAAAGACACATCTTTAAGATAAGGCTCGAATTTTGTAGATAAATGCTGCACGGACAAAACCACATCTCCCGGCGTATTATCCACTTCCGGAAAACGGTTTTCAAGAGAACGTCCTACCATTGCCGTAATCAGTTCATTCATATCTGTATCTTCCGTGCTCTTTGTCATAACCAGATTTCCGTCTCGAAGCACCGATATTTCATCACAAATTTCAAAAATTTCATCCATTTTATGAGAAATATAAATCAAAGCAATTCCCTGCTCTTTCAGCATTCTCATCATTTCAAAAAGTTTTTCTACTTCCTGCACCGTCAATGAAGAGGTAGGCTCATCCAAAACGATCACCTTGGAATTATAAGAGATTGCTTTTGCAATCTCGCACATCTGCCGCTGAGAAACCGACATATTACGCATCGGCTGAGACAAGTTGACTGTCATTCCCAATTTTCTGAAAAGTTCAGACGCCTCTTTTTTCATCCGGCCTTCATCTATTACACCGACCGCATTCACCGGATACCGTCCAAGAAACAAATTGTCAACTACATTTCTCTCCAGACACTGATTCAATTCCTGGTGAACCATAGCGATACCGTTTTCCAACGCCTCCCTCGGTCCGGAAAAACTTACCTCTTTCCCATCCAGGAAGATATTTCCTTCGTCTTTTTGATAGGTACCGAAAAGACACTTCATCATCGTTGATTTTCCAGCGCCGTTTTCCCCCATAAGCCCCATAACTGTTCCCGCTTTCACATCCAGATTGATGCGAGTGAGAACTCTGTTTCTTCCAAAGGACTTACTCATATCCCGTATCGATAAGACGATATTATCTTTCTTATCTGCCATGCTTTTTACTCCTATTATACTTTAGAATTTTTCTATCTTTACCCAAACGGTTGCAGTCCTTTTCCCACAGACAACTTTCTCTGACTGCCTGATCTCAATTACCGAAATCACCAAAAGGTACTCTCCGAGATCGCAGGCAGCCGCCATAGTCTCAGGCAAACCCGGACTTTAGCTTATCGCCGCCGCAAAAATATTAGGGAGAATTCCTTCTCCCTAATAGACCTGCTTATCCTCATTATTACTGAAGTAATGATGTATAGGAAGCCGCATTATCTGTTTTTACCATGTTAATCGCAAACGCATCATACTGGCTAGGATTTCCAAGACGGTTTGTAATATTGGACTCTGTCTGTCCGTCACCGCCGATATACTCAACGTCTAAATTAAGAAGATCATCATAGTTCTTAAGAAGCGGCTGGTATGTAGAACTTAAGAAGTTATCGGAAGCATTGTAAATGTTCAGCCATACTTTCTTTTTCGCATGTTCTTTCTCATCCAGCTGTTTGGATACCGGCTCATATACTTTTGTAGAATCTGTAAATTCCTGATAGTTATCAGCTGTAACCGCTACATTCAACGCATAGTAAGAACGCTGCTCTTCATTGTATGTATATACATCTTCAGACAAAACATTGCCTGCTTCATCTTCTGTACCGATACCTGTATCAATATCTACGCCATCAAGTGCATTACGGATAACACGCAATGTCAAATATGCCTGTACGTCTGCATGTTGGCTGATCGTTCCGCCGTAACCTTCTGCAATAGCAGCTACCGCGTCATTATTTGCATCGTATCCGAAAGTAGGTACTTTATTATCTTTTGACCATGCATTAAACATTGACATTCCCATTCCGTCATTGTTGGAAACTACAACGTCTATGTTTTCCCCAAATGAAGAGGACCATGTGCCGATTGAATTTCCTGCTGTAGCCGCATCCCATGTTGCTCCTGCAGAGTTCTTCATCTCCTGAGAAGCAAGTTCTCTTACTACATATTTCTTTCCGCCGGCTTCAATCGTTCCGTCCTTTACAGCAGTTGCAGTTCCGTCTGCATTTGTTCCGATCGGAGCGCTGTCGATATCTCCGTCTTTCTCTACGCCTGTACCAAGAGCTTTACGGACACCTCTTGTACGTGCGATAGAATCGTTATGTCCGATATCTCCGATAGCCAGAACATATCCGATCACTCCGTCACCGTTACGGTCAATTTTATCTATATTTTTTTCGATATAGTCTTTTACCATAGTTCCCTGAAGTTCAGCACCCTGATTTGCATCAAATCCTACATAATATGTATCTTTATTGAAGTTCAATGCTGTCATGTCCAATTCTCCCGTGGAACTGTTTGACGGCTGTCTGTTGAACCATACCAACGGTTTGTCCTTATTTGCCACTTCCGATCCGGAAGAATTATTTGACGCTGACTTTCCGCTGTCAGATCCTCCTCCACACGCAGTAACTGACAGTGCCATTACCGCCGCCATTGTGATTAAAGCTATTTTTCTCTTCATACATTTTCTCCCTTCTGCTCTTTTTCGCACAGATATTTTTTGTTGATAGTGACAGTTTATATGAATTCTTTTAAATATAACATAGAATATTTTTCTATTTATATTGAATTTTTTAAGATTTTATTAGTCATGTCTTATAATATTTGTCATTTTAGCTCTTATTTTCCCGTCATTTTGTACCCATCCTTTTTCAGTCAGACACAATCATCGAAATTTTTAAAAGGCACATTCCCGGATTACATTCTCCACTAATGCAAAAAACAGAAAGCCGCTGATATACCCCTTGGCAGCTTTCTGTTTCATATCTGTCTTTTCAATCTGTTTTTACTTCTTTATCAAAAAACGAAATGCAGTATGTGCGGTATATTTTTCACCTGCACGGTATACAGGACTTGGGAAATTCTCATGGTGAACCGCATCAGGATAACACTGTGTTTCTAAACAAACTGCGCTTCTTTTCCCATATACGACGCCCTCTTTACCTACTTCATTTTCTACAAAGTTCGCCGTATAAATCTGCATTCCCGGACGATCCGTGTAAGTTTCCATCACGATTCCGCTTTCCTCAGCCATAAGTTCCGCCACTTTCTCAAAGTTTCCTTTGTTTTTCAAAACCCAGTTGTGATCATATCCGTTTCCGAATCGAAGCGGTTCGTACTCTTCCTCGATCCTCTCTCCTATTTTTCTTCCTTCCCGAAAATCCATAGGTGTATTCTCCACCGGAAGAATCTCTCCTGTCGGTATTGACTGTGCATCCCCCGGAGTAAAATAATCCGCCTCCAGAGTAAGCGTATGCTGCAGTACACTTCCGCTGTTATGTCCATCTAAATTAAAATAACTATGATTTGTCATATTCAGAATCGTATCTTTGTCCGACAAAGCTTCATAAAAGATATCAAGCTTATCATCTTTATCAAGGCTGTATGTCACGTATATATCTGCCGTTCCCGGATATCCCTGATCTCCATCCGGACTATGAAGTTTAAAACGAACAGACGTCTCCGTCACCTCTTCCGTCTCCCATATCCTTATATTGTAGAAATCCATACCGCTGTGCAGATTATTTCCGTTATCATTCCCCGTCAAATGATATGTTTTTCCGTTTAATTCAAATTGCGCGCCGCCAATCCGGTTTGCATTTCTTCCTACAATCGTTCCGAAAAAGCACGTACCTGCCTCATAACCGGCCGCGTTTTCATATCCCAGAACAACGTCCGCCATGCTTCCCTCTTTATTTTTCACCTTCAAACTGACCAGTGTCGCTCCTAAGTCAGTCACTGCTGCCTCCATCCCGTTTTCATTTCTTATCACATAGAGACTCGCCTGATTTCCTTCCTTCGTACACCCAAAATTTCTCGTCATTTCCATTTCCTTCCTTTCTGCTGCGTTTTCGTTACTTTCATCCGCTTCACTTTATATGGATGTTTATAGTATTCTGCCCCGCATTCTTCTGTTTTCATTATATAGTCAGCATGTTCCGATAGCAAGAGGATATCAAGAAAGAAAAAACAAAGTCTCTCTCATCCGTTTTAACTTCATATTAACGGAAAACTGATATGAATACTAAACCAGTCACCCTTCATCTGCGCGCTGATTTCTCCACTCATTTTCAGTACAAACCCTTTTGTAATAGAAAGGCCGAGTCCTGTCGAATTTTTGCTTCTTGCTTCATCTGCTTTATAGAAACGTTCAAAGACTCTTTGAAGATCGATCCGATCCGGATATTCCACTCTATTTTTAAACACTAGCTTCGCTCTGTTTTCCTTCTTTTTCAGTTGAATCTTCAATTCTTTATTTCCATGATCCAACCCGTTTTTCACACAATGTTTTGTATAATCCTTCTAAGCGCCTGTCCATTCCCCATGATCCAAACAGGCGTATCTGTCAAGTCAAATTCCGGAACAATTCCCCTTTCTGCCCATTCATCATAATATGAAAACACTGTTTCTTTCAGAATCTGAGTTAAGTTTTGTCGTTCTTTTTTCAATTCATACGTTTCATTTTTTAACTTTGTATAAGTAAACAGCTCTTCCAGCATCTCTTTAAGGCTTTCGATTCGTTCCTCTATGATTTCGATATAACGCTTCCTGTCCGCTTCAGACGAACAGGTTTCCAGCAGTTGAAAATATCCGTCCATTGATGTCAGGGGCGTCCTTATATCATGCGATAAATTCTATATGTATCAGCAATCATCCGTTCTTTTTTTACATATTGTGCAGCTTCTTCTTTTCGTTCTTTAATCATCTCGTTCAGAAGATCTGTCAACTCTTTAATATTTCCCAGCTTAATTTCTTTTGTGATGAGCATATTGCTCTCATGCTCTCTCAGAAAACGCAATTGGCGGCAGATATCTTTTACCTGCCGCATATAACTACCCAATATACAAATCAATGTAATAATAACTCCGACCAAAATCCCAACTATAACATACATGTTAAATATCTCGTTTCTTAAACACAAAACTTCCCAAACAGACTGCGGCGCCACAAATGCAAATCCAACCAGCAAAGAAGTAACCGCCATTTCCGATGTAATCTCTGTTCCAAGAAGCGTAATCTTCCCGCTCACAGTATAATTGATCATATGAAAATTTTCCAGTCCGACTTTTGCAAGCATACGATCAATAAAACTATAAAAAATAATAAGTGCATTCATACACAGACAAATACCTATCACAATGCTGACTACATTATTTCTGATCACAAGCGCAATACACATTACGATCATCAAAAGAGCAAAATGCAGTATCGTCTGAAGAAGAAAATAAAGCGCAAATGCTCTTTTATCTCCCAGTATAACTTCATGGAAAAACAATTTGTTTGCCACTGCCTGTACAATGAAGAACAACATCATCGTCAATACTGTATAAAGGAACAAACATACGGCTTTGGCACATACGATCAAACCTCTGTTTTTCACTTGACCTGCTATATTTTTCACAAATCCGCTCGTTACATCTGCCGTAGAATACAGGATTGTAAAGATGATCATAAACACCGCAACGGCCTTTCCTTTTATATTTGCAAAAAACATATCGAAAACAGAAACCTGTTCCCCCGGTTTTGTCGGAGGCGTCACATCCATTCCAAGATTCACCTGACCGCTTTCTTGTTCTTCCATTGCATATTCATAATTCTGCTTTGCCGATCCTCAAGCGAATATGCATCCATTTCACCCGCTGTAAGCGCTGTTGTCACAATCATAAGAACAGCAAAAATTGTCCAGATTACATAGAGGCTTTTTGTTTTAAACATACGGAACAATTCCATTCGTATCATATTAAGCATTGCAGGCACCTCCTGTCAGATTCAGAAAATAATTTTCAAGTTCTTCGCTTGTAATTCCAATCCCTCTCACACTGACACCTGCTTTTGCAAGTTCCATATTCACAGCTGCGCTTTCATCCAGCCTTTCGTATATGTGGATCGTATTCTTGTCTGTCACCTGATAGTTCTTAAATCCCATCTGATCCAGCACCGGCAGCGCCTGTTTTGGGTCATCGAGAAAAATCTCCATCCTTTCTCCACAGCGCTGCATCAACTCTTCTTTCGTAATTTCCTGTACGAGAGTTCCGTTATGAATAATTCCATAATGGGTTGCGATTTTAGACAACTCTTCTAAAATATGACTGGAAATAATGATCGTCATATTCTGCTCATCTCGAAGTTTGAAGATCATATCCCGGATTTCCGCGATTCCCTGTGGGTCTAATCCGTTAATCGGTTCATCGAGCAGCAGCAGATCCGGCTCTCCGACAAGAGCCATACCGATCCCGAGTCTTTGCTTCATTCCGAGCGAAAAATGTTTTGTCTTTTTCTTTCCCACATTAGACAGGCCAACTGTTTTTAATATATTTTCAATGTATCTTTTGTCATTGATCCCAAACAATCGGCATTTTACCGCCAGATTATCATAAGCAGACATATTTCCGTATAGTCCCGGCGACTCAATCAGACAGCTGATCCTTGAACGTACGTTTTTCAACTGAGCATTCTTATATCCGAACATTTCAATCTCACCCGAAGTCGGTTGTGATAAACCGCTTATCATTTTCAAAAATGTCGTTTTCCCAGCTCCGTTTCTTCCGATAAAGCCGTAAATCGAACCTTTTTTCACATGAAGATCAACATGATCTACCGCCTTATGATGACCGAATTGTTTTGTCAATCCGTGTGTAGCCAATAAATATTCACTCATCTTTTTTCTCCTTTTCTTTTCTTTATCTGCTCTCATTCTATAAACAAATTGCTAATCAATCGCAAATAAAAAGTAAAAAAAGAGTAAAGATTACGGATGAAGCCTGTACCCGATCCCCCATACAGTTTCAATATATTCTTTATCTGTCACAGCCTTGATCTTCTTGCGGATATTACTTATATGTACGTCTAGCGTCTTTGTCTCTCCCATATATTGCTCTTCCCACGCATATTCAAACATTTCTTCTTTGCTGAATACTTTTTTCGGATGTTTTAACAACAGCTCCAATATTGAAAATTCCTGTTTTGTAATATGAGGCAATTCTGTATTTCCCACTTTTACAGTAAAATCACCCTTATTAAGTTCCAGCTCCTGATAAGTAAATCGGTGTTCCTCCTCTTTTCTCCCTGTTGTTTCTGCCCTTCTGATCTGCACTTCCACTCTGGCAGTTACTTCTTTAATATCAAACGGCTTTGTCACATAATCATCCGCTCCGCCGCGCAAAAATTCCACTTTATCATCAATCGTATCTTTTGCTGTTAGAATGATCACCGGGGTATTTCCTTTCTTTCGAATATCTCTAAGTACTTCTTCCCCCGGAATTCCCGGAAGCATTAAATCAAGAAGTATAACCGAATATCTTTCCCCCTGTAAAATCATTCTTGCTTCCGTACCTGAGAACGCCTGCGTACATATATACCCTTCTTTTTCTAATGCTTCTTTTAAAAGTCCGTTAATATTTACATCATCTTCTACGATTAATACTGAATTTCTATGTTCCATCTCCATCCTCATTTATGTAACAGATGTTTTTATTCCTCTGTTTTCATACGCCTTGTTTATATTTTCTCCGGATTCATATAAAAGTCATTTATTTTATCCATAGCATACAATATTCTTTTTCTCCGGTTTCCGCATCTTTTCCTTCTCTTTGAATACAAAATCCTTCCCTTTCATAAAATTGTACTGCCCTTTTATTTTTTACATATACGTTTAATTCTAATCTTTTTCTCTTTTGTTTTACAAAATCAAGAAGCTGCTTTCCGATACTTTGGGAGCGAACGTCTCCTCTGACAAAAATCCCTCCACATAATCTTTATCTAATCCGATAAAGCCGAGAATTCCGCCTGTTTCATCAAATATCTCTTCCATCATGTCTTCTGTCTCGAAAACATAGATTTCCGCCTGCAAAAACATCTCTTTAACCGCATCTTTGTAACCTTCCCAATAACACGGATCAATAAAATCATGCGCTTCTTTATTCGCGGCAAGCCAGATTTTCACTGCCGCTTCCAGATCCTGTCTTTGAAATTTTCTGATCACGTCTTTCTCTCCTGCATCTTATCTTTTTATTCTCCGCATTCCGAGGCGTTTAAAAAGTTTCTGCCATCATGTAAAATCAAACAGCGATAACTGATTACTCTGCGGAAGATCTCCAAACAATCCAAGCTCCGCCATCAGATCAATCCAGTCTTGCTGACTTTTGTTCTTTGCCTGAAGTCGTCAAGCGACAGATACGCCCCGTCTTTCGCCGCCTCTTCCACTGCCTCGGCAGCTTTATCCCCCATTCCTTCAATGCTTGCAAGCGACGGCATCAGCTTTCCGTCTACGATCTGAAACATCTTTGCCTTCGCCCTATAAATATCAATCGGAACAAACTCAAATCCACGGGCATACATTTCCTGAACGATCTTCATGTCTTTTAGCACGTCCTGCTCTTTCTTGCTTAGCTGATCCCCTTTACTTTTATACTGTTTTATATGATAATTCAACGTTTCTTTTCCCTGACACATAAGCGCATACGAAAACGCATCCGCCCTGATGCCGAAATACGCCGCATAATATGCAAGAGGATAGTTGATCTTACAGTATGCGATCCGATATGCCATCATAACATAAGCGGCGGCATGTGCTTTCGGGAACATGTAGCTAATTTTTTTACATGACCAAATATACCAATCCGGCACATCCTGTGCTTTCATCGCCTCTTCCCATTCCGGTTTCAGTCCTTTTCCTTTTCGCACACTTTCCATAATCGTAAACGCAAGAGCACTTTCTACTCCTTTGTTGATAAGATAGATCATAATATCGTCTCTCGTACAAATCGCCGTCGAAATCGTCGCCTTTCCCGACTTCACAAGCTCCTGTGCATTTCCAAGCCACACATTCGTTCCGTGCGATAATCCGGAAATACGGATCAGATCCGAAAGTGTCTGCGGTTTCGTATCCTGAACCATTTGAATAACAAAGTCCGTTCCGAATTCCGGTATTCCGAGACTTCCGATCTTACATCCGTCAATATCTTCCGGCTTAATCCCCAACACTTCTGTTCCATGAAACAGTTCGATCACATCCTTATCATCAAGAGGAATTTCGGTCGCAATAAACGGATGATCTGCATTGTATTCATTTTCCATAGCATCCGATGTAATATAGTCCTCCAGTGTACGGATCATCGTCGGATCGTCATGTCCCAGAATATCTAACTTCAACAAGTTATGATCGATGGAATGATAATCAAAATGTGTCGTTGTAATTCCACATTCCATATCATTTGCCGGATGTTGAACCGGAGTAAATTCATTGATATCATGCCCGTGAGGAAGAACGACGATACCTCCCGGATGCTGACCTGTGCTTCTTCGGATTCCCGTACACCCTTCGGTCACTCTTTCTATCTCACATTTTCGTTTTCTTTGCTCATGTTCCTCATAGTAGTTCCGGACAAATCCATACGCTGTCTTATCTGCCAGAGTACCGATCGTTCCAGCCTTAAATGTATGTCCTTCACCGAAAAGAACTTCTGTATATTTATGAGCCTTTGCCTGATAATCTCCGGAAAAGTTCAAGTCGATATCCGGTTCTTTGTCTCCTTTGAATCCTAGGAATGTCTCAAACGGAATATCAAATCCCGCTTTCACAAGCTGTTCTCCGCATACCGGACACTTCTTATCCGGCATATCATACCCGCATCCGCCGGCAAATGAACGCACTTCATCCGACTCAAAATCACTATAATGGCATTTTGAACAATAATAATGCGGGCTCAGCGGATTTACCTCTGTAATTCCCGCCATAGTAGCGACAAAGGAAGATCCGACAGAACCTCGGGAACCAACCAGATACCCATCCTCATTGGACTTCCACACCAGCTTTTGCGCAATGATATACATAACCGCATACCCATTTGAAATAATGGAATTCAGTTCTTTTTCCAGACGTGCGGAAACTTGCTTCGGAAGATCTTCTCCATACATCTCATGAGCTTTCCTGTAACAGATATCCCTTAGTTCCTGATCTGAATTTTCGATAACCGGAGGACATTTGTTCGGATTGACCGGAGAGATCTTTTCAATCATACCCGCGATCTTCACCGGATTATCTATAACAATCTCTCTCGCTTTCGCCGCGCCGAGGTAGGAAAACTCTTCCAGCATCTCATCTGTCGTGCGAAGAAACAACGGAGGCTGACGATCCGCGTCGTCAAATCCTTTTCCCGCCATAATAATCCTTCGGTACACTTCATCGTCAGGATTTAAAAAATGTACGTCGCATGTTGCCACTACCGGCTTTCCGAATTTTTCTCCGAGCTCCACGATCTCCCTGTTGATATTTTGCAGATCTTCTATTGAATTTACATCCGCTATACGTTCACTCTCGATCATAAACTGATTGTTTCCGACAGGCTGTATCTCATAATAATCATAGAATTCCGCCAGCCTCGCAATCTGTTGGGCAGAGCGCTTTTCATGCACTGCCTGATATAATTCTCCCGCCTCGCAGGCGCTTCCGATCAGCAGCCCTTCCCTGTGCTCGTTCAAAAGACTTTTCGGTATTCTCGGTCTTCTTGCGTAGTAAGTCATATGAGATTGAGAGATCAACTGGTACAGATTATATCGGCCGATATCATTTTTCGCCAAAATAATAATATGATGTGTCGGCATTTTCCGAATCGCATTGACATTCCGGTCCCCGTAACGATTCACTTCTTTTAAAGTTCCGACCTGATCCTTTTTCAGCATTTCTGTAAATTTAACAAATATTTCCGCAGTTGCCTCTGCATCATCCACTGCACGGTGATGATTCTCAAGGGAAATATTCAACGCTTTCGCCACGATATTTAATTTATATTTTGACAACGTCGGCAAAAGTACACGTGCCAGCGCTACTGTATCCAGATATACAAACTCATCCGAAAGTCCAAGCGACCGGCAATTCTGTTCGATAAATCCAACATCAAACCCGGCATTGTGCGCGACAAGCACACCGTCTCCTGCAAACTCAAGGAACTGAGGTAAAACAACGTCTATTGTCGGTGAATCCATCACCATTTCGTCTGTGATGCTTGTCAGGTTTGTGATCTCAAACGGAATCGGCCGTTTCGGATTCACAAACGTACTAAAACGATCCGTGATCTTTCCGTCCGTCACTTTTACGGCTCCGATCTCTATGATCGCATCTTTGATTGAACTAAACCCTGTAGTCTCGATGTCAAAGACAATATAAGTATCGTCAAGCGTCTGATTGCCTGCGTTTACTGCAATCTCCGTCAGATCGTCCACAACATATCCTTCCACACCGTAAAGAACTTTAAACGGGTCGTCTTTATCAAGTGTTTCAATATAATGATTGGCGTCCGGAAACGCCTGAGCCACACCGTGATCTGTGATCGCGATTGCAGGATGTCCCCAGTCATGCGCACGTTTTACGATATCTTTTACTTCCGACACACCGTCCATATCGCTCATTTTCGTATGACAATGAAGTTCTACCCGCTTGATTGGACTTAAATCTTCCCTTTGAACCGTAAAATCACCGATCTTTTTAATTCCTGTTACAGAAGCTATCGTAAGTTCTCCGTCAAATTTATCAATCGTCGTAACTCCTTTGACTTTTACGAACGCTCCTTTTTTTAATTCCCCTAAGATTTCAGGAAGTTGTTCGTTTTTCGCAAACATTTTCACTGTGATCGTGTCTGTAAAGTCTGTCACAGAAAATATAATGATCGTCTTTTCATTCCGGATTTCTCTTGTATCAAAACTGATAATCTTACCGTGTACTGTGATCTCTCCCATTTCTGTGATCACCTGCTCTAAAGAAATAGGCTCATCTTCAAAATTACGCCCGTAAATCAGATTCGGATCGTCACCGATCTTAACAGGACGGTAAAAATCTTTCTTTCGGAATTCACCTTTTTTAAATTCTCCCTTTTTCACTCCTCCTGATATTGCCGCCGATGTTCCTTTCCCGTCTCGGGATGATACCGATGCTTTATCCGCCGCATTTTCAGATGAAGTTCTTTTTATCTGATCTTTCTTCTCTTCTCCTTCTGCCTGAGGCGTTTCCCCGCGCTGTCTTGCCCGTCTCTCAAAGATCGCATTGATCTCCTGTTGGATTCTCTGTTCATCATATTCCCTGCTTCCTGTTCTGTCAGGCTCTTTGTAATCTACACGGATCTCTGCCGGAATATGAAATCTTTCTGAATACACTTCCTTTAACAGATCCACTATCTCTTCTTTTCGCCCTGCCGAAACAATCGTATCGAGCAGTTCCAGGCAGACTACATTTTCCGCTTCATAGCGGATATCTGCCTGTGCAAACATATTAGATGCAAGCATACTTTTTTCTTTCAATTCGAGGATGATACTCTCCCTGTATTCATTCATAAGCGCTTCTGCAGTATACTGTCCCGAGAGCATATATTCCTCCACAATATGCACCGCAACAGCCGTTTTGGCAAATAACTGATCTTTGATACATTGTTCCATCTGAAAAATCTGCTTCTTCTGAATGAGATGTCTGCTGAAAATATATATGTTAAGAAAATCACGTCGCGAGTTCGTCGTGATCTTCTTAACTTCCACATCTGAAAACAGCAAACGGACATCATCGTCTGCTCTCAACGTCGGAAATACATGAAAAAATTTTTTATCGTCTTTTACCTGTTCCAAATCAACAGCTCCTATATATTCTTTTTACACTGATAACAGTAATACGTATTCTTTTTAGCTCTCTTCATCCGGCATGATCCGAATCTGTCACTTTTTCCAGTTTAAAAGTTCCTGCCGCAATGTTTCCAAAAGTTTTTCTTCTTTTACTTTTTTTATGATCTCGCCTTTTTTTTGATCAGAAGACCTTCTCCGATCCCTCCGGCGATTCCGATATCAGCTTCTCTTGCCTCTCCCGGACCGTTCACTACACATCCCATAACGGCAACTTTGATATCAAGAGGAATATCCTGAACCATCTTCTCCACTTCGTTTGCCAGACCGATCAGATCGATCTTCGTCCTGCCGCAAGTAGGACAGGATACAACTTCGATCCCGCCTTTTCGCAAACCAAGTGTTTTTAATATAAGCTTTGCGCTTCGAATCTCTTCTGCCGGATCTCCGGTCAAAGAAACCCGGATCGTATTTCCTATCCCCTCGTTGAGGATGATCCCAAGACCTATCGAAGATTTTATATTTCCCGAATAAACCGTTCCCGATTCTGTAATACCGACATGAAGCGGATAAGGACATGCCTTTGCGATCAATTCGTGAGCTTTCACGCACATCAGCACATCGGAAGATTTAATACTCACAACAAGATTGTCATATCCCATTTTTTCGATCATATGCACTTTGTCAAGAGCACTCTCCACGATCCCTTCTGCCGTTACACCGTTGTATTTTTCCAAAATATGCTTTTCCAAAGAACCGCTGTTCACACCGACACGGATTGGTACATTGTACTCTTTTGCCTTATCTACAACAGCCTGAACCTTTTCTTCCGAGCCGATATTTCCCGGATTGATCCTAATCTTATCCGCTCCGTTTTCGATCGCGGCGATCGCCAGCCTGTAATCGAAATGAATATCTGCCACAAGAGGAATATGAATTTGTTTTTTTATTTCTTTCAACGCCTCTGCCGCTTCCATTGTCGGAACCGCACAACGAATGATTTCACATCCTGCCGCCTCCAAACGCAGTATCTGATCTACTGTTTCTTTCACATTTTCTGTCTTTGTATTTGTCATCGACTGGATCGTTACCGGATGAGTTCCTCCGATCTTCACATTGCCGATCGCAATTTCTTTTGTGTTTTCCCTGTACATTCTGTTTCTCCTTTTTCCGAACTGTCTTATCGTTTTATTATAACAGAAGAGTTCCGTAAACGGAACTCTTCTTCATCTGATTTGCTGTTACTTCTTTTCTCTTTTGACAAATACAAGCTGATCGCCATATTCACGCTCTGTTAATGTAAGCGTATCTTTCTCTATACTGTAATCATATGTTCCTGAGAGAAGTCCTTCCGCCTGTGTATCCTCAGTGTGAATCGTAAAAACCTTCGTTTTTGTATCCACTTCTGATTGCACCGTCTCAAAAGACTTTTTATCCTCGTCTGTCAGCGTAACTTTTCCGTTACTTTCTATCTTGATCACTTCTCCGCTGTCTTCACTGACCCAAGTTCCCACAAGTGGATTTCCGACAAAGAGTCTCGTCACAAAAAAGACCGCTACGATAACTATAAGTATTGATGATATTGCAACAATCGTTCTCCAAAGCGTACTTCTTTTCTCTTCATTATTTTCTAAAATCATAGATTATTTCGTTTCCCTTCTTTTTCTGTCTCGCTTCGGGTTTTGCACCAAAGCACTCTGTTCTGCATAATTTATTTTCTTTTTTTCATTTCTGTCTGACAATCTTAGCGTCGGCAAAAATTCCGGTACATGGAAACTCGGCACACTCGATAAGATAGGGGAATAAGATGCATAATGTTCGGCTTCTTTTGACTCTGAAATTTTATAAAAATTGCATGTAAAATAGCTTCCTTCTCCTAAATTCAGCGGTCCGTAAATCTTTTCCAAAATTTTAACGGGAACTTTCAATTCTGCCGTCCAGTCATTTTCATGCACTTCTGCATGACATTCAAATCCCACCCGTTCCGCCTCTGTAAAATAAGAACGGTACATCCGTCTGGAACCATATTCCGCATGCAGGACTCCGTTTGCATTTACTGCAAAATTCAAATAATTTTCTTCATTCGCTCTCGAAGAAACCGGCTCGAACATAAGATAAGCTTCCATCACGCTGTCTCTGTAAATCGGGTCATTGATCTCCGTATAAACACGAAGAGGATTCTTTTCTTCACAGATCAGCTTCAAATAGAATGCATCTTGAGGAATAAATCCGATATATCCATACATAGGAGGAAATTTCTCAGTTCCCCATAATGCATTTTCCACACGAAACGGAATCAGATCATCCAACTGCTCTTTTCTTTCTATTATTGCAACCTCTAATTTCATACGATGCACCTCCTCGGCTTTACTACAGAGCACAACTGTTACAGATTAATTATATGTTTATATATAATTTATCAGAAAATTTGTTGTTTTTCAATCCTTCGTATTGCCAATTCAACGCACATCTGCTATAAAATCATTCTCCGCCTAATTTTGATGCCGCAAACCATCCTGCCGCAAATGTCACCACTCCGATCAGCAATGTCACAACAGAGAACGCACTCCAGTCTGTCTTTAACAAAATTGCGATCGGCGATGCGATGATCAGACCGATGATCGCATAATATGCATGGATCTCCGCTTTTGAAAAAATAAATTCGATCAGCTTTGCAATCAGGAAGATCCCGATCACGATCCCGATTCCGAACGGTATCAAAACTTTACACTGCGTCAAAATACCATTTATATCAAAAGCTACAACAGCGTCAATAAATTGATTGATTGTTTTCAGAATCGTATCATAATATCCGAGAAGCATAAGCATCATAGATCCGCTTACTCCGGGAACGACCATCGTTGCAGCCGCAATGATACCAACGCTGAACAACTTGATCATATTTATAATTCCGAAACTTACATCTGCCGCTTTTCCGTTTGTATCCCCAAGCAAAGCCATCAGTATCACTATTCCGAAAAAGATCAAAAATGCGGCGATCTTCCCTGTTGAAACCGAGTGACCTTTCACTTTATTAAAAATAAACGGAAGACTGCCCGCGATCAATCCGCAGAAAGCAAAATTTGTCGGAATCGGATAATTTTCCAAAAGAAACTCAAACAACCTTGAAAGAATAACGATTGCCGCTCCCGCTCCTATGAAAATCGGAATAAGCAGTTTCATGCTGTTCTTAAATTCTGATTTCAGATGCGTGATCGCATGAATCAGTTTATCGTAAAGTCCCATTGCGACCATCATTGTTCCCCCGCTCACTCCGGGAATAATATTCGCAATTCCGACAACCATACCTTGTAACAATTTTTTTATCATTTTCTATGCTCCTATTTTCTTTTTCAGGAAATCAAGAAATATCTTCATCTCCTCATCTGTGCCTATTGTGATTCTAAGATAATCTTTTATCTTAGGATCATTCCAATGCCGCACATAAATTCCCGCTTCTTTTAATTCTTCAAACAATTTAAGCGCATCATATCTCGGATGAGTCACAAACAAAAAATTTGCCTTTGAATCTGTACATTCAAATCCGAGATCTCTGAGTTGCTCTTTTACATTTTCCCGCGTTTGTACTATTTTACTTATATTTGTTTTAAAATATTCCGTATTTTCCAAAGCTGCCGCTCCACATGAGATTGCCGCACAGCTCATTGTATAAGAATTAAACGAATATTTTACATCATTTAAACAACGGATCAATTCCGGATTGGAAACTGCATATCCTATTCGCATTCCCGCCATACTTCTAGACTTTGAAAACGTCTGCGTAACGATCAGATTATCGTAACGGTCAATCAAGCTGATCGCTGACTTTCCTGCAAAATCAACATACGCTTCATCTATGATCACAATATTGTCTCTGTTATGACGCAAAATGTCTTCGATGAAATCCACTTCCTCATAAATCGCCGTCGGGGCATTTGGATTCGGAAAAATGATTCCTCCGTTTACTTTGTAATAATCTTCTTTTACAATTCTAAACTTTCCATCTAATTTCGGGCAGACATACGGAATCCTGTACAAATTTGCCCATACCTGATAAAAAGAATATGTAATATCAGGAAATAATATCGGTTTTTCCGAATTAAAAAACGTAAGGAAGCAAAGCGAAAGCACATCGTCTGATCCGACTCCCACAAAAATCTGATCTTCTCCTACTTTTAATTGATCCGCGAGCGCTTTTATAAGCTTCCCTGAGGTCGGATCCGGATAAAGACGAAATTCATCCTCTTTCAGTTCATCAAAAACCGCTTTCACTTCGGGCGCCGGGGGGTATGGGTTCTCATTTGTATTCAGTTTCACTACCTTTTGCCGCGGCTGTTCTCCCGGAACATACGGATCCACTATACGTATATTATTTAAAAGTTCTTTTCTGACCGTCATTGTCTCTTCTCCCGCACATGGCTTTTTACATTCTTACTATTTATATTCTCCGGCAAGTTCTTTAAATTTCGGCAATGAATTTACGATTGTCTCGTAAGCCACACAATATGCGATACGCACATATCCCGGACATCCGAACGAACTTCCCGGAACGATCAATATGTTATATTTCTTTGCCGCTGCGCAAAACGCCTTTTCATCTTCAACCGGAGATTTGACAAAGAGATAAAATGCGCCTTCCGGTCTGACACATTCAAATCCGAGCTCTTTTAACCCGTTATAAAGCGCCTCTCTGTTTCTGTCATAATAAGAAATATCTGTTTTCGCATTCAAACATGCCTTTACTACTTTCTGCTGAAGTGTCGGGGCATTGACAAATCCAAGAATACGCGTCGCTACACTTGCTGCCGAAATCAAATCTTCGCTGTCTGAAGCTTCACTTGGGATCACAAGATAACCGATACGTTCTCCCGGAAGAGAAAGCGATTTACTGTAAGAATATCCTACAACTGTATTTGCATAATACTTCGTGAGATATGGAACTTCCACTCCGTCATATGCCAGCTCTCTATACGGCTCGTCCGAAATAAGATAAATATCCGTTCCGAATTCTTTCTGTTTCTTCTCTAAAATTTCCGCCATTTTTTCAATCGTCTCTTCCGAATATACAACTCCTGTCGGATTATTCGGCGTATTGACGATCACCGCTTTCGTCTTTGCCGTGATCTTTTCTTCAAACTCTGCAAGTTTCGGCTGAAATGTCTCTGTATCAGGTGACACTTCGACAAGCACACCGTCATAATTGCTGACATAACTTCTGTATTCTCCGAAATACGGTGCAAATACGATCACTTCATCTGCCGGATTCAGCAAAGATTTTAAAATAACATTTAATCCTCCTGCCGCTCCGACAGTCATGACGATATTTTTTCCTTCAAATTCTGTGCCGAACCGTTCGTTCAAAGACTGCGCCACCGCTTCGCGCACATCCGCATAACCTGCGTTACTGTTTGTATAACCGTGAAGCGCGATCGGATCTTCCTCATTCAGAAGTTCGATGATCGCATTTTTCACCTCTTCCGGCGCCGGAACGTTCGGATTGCCGAGACTGAAATCAAATACGTTTTCCGCACCGTAAATCTTTGCGAGACGGTTTCCCTCCTCGAACATCGCTCGGATCGCAGAACTGTTTGCCACCATATTTTCCATTTTTTTTGATATCATAGCTGTCACTCCATTTCTTTTACAATTCCTTTTTCCTCAAGAAAAGCCGGTCTATAAGAAAGTTTCGCCTTGCGAAGTCCCTCGGCTCCGGTGTCCTCCTCACGATTCACATATTCATACTCCATACATTCATGCTGTACAAACTGCTGATTGATCATCGGATACGCCCCGTCTACTTCCGCAAACGCTTTTTCAATATGCACGACAAATGTGTCGTCGCTGACCGGTTCTCCGACTGTAAAGGCTACGATCTTTCCGTCTGCTTTTAAAACGCCGCCTTTTAATCCCAACTCTTTATATAAGCGCAAAGAATTCAGCGTCACGCACATCTCTGCATTTTTTTCCGGATCATCTTCACATCCGTTTTTATTTCTCCATTTTAGAGCCATCTGGAAGCAGTCTTCCACATTATCGTCATTTAACGGCTCATAGCTCCAATCCGGATAAAGAGCCTTGAATTTATTGATATGATTCCGCTTCCCATGAAGCTTTTTTCCTGCCAGAGAAGCAAGTTTCTCCGTCTCATACACATAATCTGCCAGATCTCGGTTATACTCGATAAAAAACTTTTTCGGATACCACTTGTCAAGCTGTGCAAACATATGCGGCGTTACATTATACAATATAAAAGGAACGTCTTTCTCTTTGCAATATTCCATAAGAAATTCAAGCGCTTTCTTAACATTCTCCGGTTCTCCCGCCGGATAAGTAAACGAAAGATTTTTCCCGCTGTCTCTAAAAACAAGTGTATCTTCGATGATTGCATACTGTACTTTGTAATGTCTTGACCATAGATATACATTCACAAATGTTCTTTCACAGCTTCTGCTTTGAGCTTTTTCAAAATAAGAGGAAATAATTTCTTTATCTTCCAGTTCCGGCCGTTTAAACGTAGGTTCTGTCATAAATCTTATCCCTCCATTTTTGCAAGCTTCGCTGTTTGATCTGCTGCTATCAGACTGTCGATAATTTCATCCAAATCTCCGTTCAGTATTGTATCTAACTTATGAAGAGTCAGCTTGATCCTGTGATCTGTAACACGTCCCTGCGGGAAATTATATGTTCTGATCTTTTCGGAACGGTCTCCCGTACCGATCTGACTTCTTCTAGCCTCCGCTTCTGAAGCCTGTTGTTTTTCCAATTCCAGATCGTAGAGTTTTGAACGAAGCAGACGGAATGCTTTTTCTTTATTTTGAAGCTGAGACTTCTCCGTCTGGCTGTAAATTACAATTCCCGTGGGATAGTGTGTCAGACGGACCGCGGAATCGGTTGTATTGACACACTGTCCTCCGTTTCCCGACGCACGCATAACGTCGATACGAATATCTTTCTCATCGATCACTACGTCAACTTCTTCTGCCTCCGGCATGATTGCAACGGTAATCGTAGATGTATGGATACGCCCGCCGCTCTCTGTTTCCGGAACGCGCTGAACCCTGTGAACTCCGCTTTCATATTTCAATCTGGAATAAGCTCCCTGACCTGTTATCATGAATACGCACTCTTTGAATCCTCCGATTCCGTTTTCGTTCAAAGAGATCATCTCTGTCTTCCATCTTCGGCTGTCCGCATAATGAACATACATACGGTAGATCTCAGCCGCAAAAAGCGCCGCTTCATCACCGCCTGCGCCTGCCCGGATCTCAACGATAACGTTCTTATCATCATTCGGATCTTTCGGGAGCAGAAGGATCTTCAGCTCCTGTTCCAATTCTTCTACACGTTTTCTCGAATCGCTCAACTCTTCTTTCGCAAGTTCTCTCATCTCTTCGTCAGACTCTTCCTCAAGCATCGCCAGACTGTCTTCGATGTTCTGCCTGCACTGCTTGTACTCATTGTAAGCCTCTACGATCGGCGCAAGATCACTTTGCTCTTTCATCAGTTTTCTAAACCTTACAGGATCGTCCGCCACACCCGGCTCCTGTAACTCTCCCATAACTTCTTCATATCGAATTAACAAATCTTCTAATCTGTCAAACATTTCTCTTATCCTTTCCTGTACACCTTATCTGTATACTGTCCTGTATATTTTCTATACACTTTGTAAAACTACCCACTGTCTAAAGCTAATGGGCTTGCGGCAAACTTATTTTCAACTATACATGCCATATACGACGCGGTCAAGTCCTGCAAGATCTTTTTTCACTTCAATATTTTCATACCCAGCCTCTTGAAGCAGCGTTTTTACCGCTTCCGCCTGATCGCTTCCGATCTCAAATATAAGCCATCCGCCGCGCTTTAAATACTGTCTGCTTTCTTTCACGATGATCCGATAAAAATAAAGACCGTCCTCTTTTCCGTCCAATGCCTTGATAGGATCGTGAAATCTGACTTCCTCTTGGAGCCGCTCTATTTCAGATGTCCGTATGTAAGGCGGGTTTGAAAGAATCATATCAAAACTTCCTTCTACGTTTTCAAACAGATCTCCTTGCACAAACTTCGCTTCTATACCGAGCTTTTTCGCATTTTCAACCGCAACAGCCAGCGCTTCTTTTGAAATATCCGAGCCGACGCCGTAAATATCTATTTTTCGTTTCCTTCTTACATAATGCAGCATACTCAAAAGAATGCAGCCTGATCCGGTACAAAGATCAAGAATCCGGACTATTTCCTTATGTTTCTTTTCTTTTTCAAGCAGACACAAAGCCTGTTCTACAAGAACTTCTGTATCCTGACGGGGAATAAGTACATGTTCGTTTACCAGAAACGGAAGTCCCATAAATTCCTGTACCCCGGTAATATGTTGGAGCGGAATCCTCTCTGCCCGCCTTTTGATACACTCTTCATACTGTATTTTTTCTTCTTCAGTCAATTCTTTTTCCGGGTATGCATAAAATACTGCCCTGCTGATCTTTGTCACATATTCTAATAAATACCATGCATCGATCTTTGACTCTTCGACGCATGCCTTTTCTAACAATTCGACGCCCCATGCATACGCTTCTTTATAATTCATTGTTCTTCTCCTGCCACTCCCGCCAGTCAAACACTTTCTCTACCGCACAGATCGCCACTTCGATCATACTGTCATCCGGTTCTTTCGTCGTCATATTTTGAACCCACATTCCCGGCTTACTCAAAAGATTCACAACCGGATTGTCACTGTTGCCTGCCAATTTGATGATTTCATAAGAAACACCTGCAATAAGGGGAAGAAGCGCCAACCTGATAACAATGCGCATCACCTGTGACTGCGCCGTAATAAAAAAAAGCAAAATATCACACTTACGATCATCACAAAAAAGAGAAAACTTGTTCCGCATCGTTTGTGCTGTTTTGAACTTTTCCTCACATTTTCCACATTCAGTTCTAATCCGTGTTCGATACAGTTAATACACTTATGTTCTGCCCCGTGATACATAAAGGTTCTTTTTATATCTTTTGTCCTTGAAATAAGAAAAATATAAATCAAAAAGATCGCAACACGGATCACACCTTCAAAAACAGTCACCGCAACACGGGATGACGTCACCCGTTTCAAAAGTCCGCTCAGCACATAGGGCAGTATCATAAACAATGCCGCAGCCGCCAGCAACGAAATGACTACCGTAATGTTCATAATGATCTTCTCTTTCTTTTCTCTCTTTTGCGCCTCTTCTTTCGTCAAAAGTTCGCCTTCCTCTTCTTCCTCAAAAAACGAAGCAGAATACATCAACGTCTTCATTCCAAGAACAAGAGAATCCACAAAATTAAATATTCCTCTTATAAAAGGAATTTTCAGAAGAACTTTCCACGGAATCACACTATGATAATCCCACACTTCTGATTCTATCTCTCCATCCGGCTTTCGTACTGCCACAGAATACTTTCCGCCGTTTCTCATCATAATGCCTTCCAGCACTGCCTGTCCGCCAATATTCGATGATCGCATAATTTCCCTGCTTTCTCCTTTACTGTCTGCCGGAATCTTAACTAAGAGAATTGCTTTCTCAGTCTGACCTGTACAGATTTTTAATTACTGAAAAACTAACGTATTCTCAGTAAAGAAAAGAGGCTGAGATGATCCCACCTCAGCCTGCTTCATTCGCTTCTTATTTAATACCGTATTTTTTATTAAACTTATCAACACGGCCGCGTGCCTGTGCTGCTTTCTGCTGTCCTGTATAGAACGGATGGCATTTGGAGCAGATTTCAACGTGGATGTTCTCTTTTGTAGAACCTGTTACAAATGTGTTTCCACAGTTGCAAGTCACAGTTGCCTGATGATATTCTGGATGGATTCCTTCGCGCATGATTTTCACCTCTCTATTTCAAAATAGTTATTATAATCTCTAAACAGCTTCCTCATTGTATCACAAGTTATTTCCTTTTGCAACTATTTTTTAGATAAACTTCTGACGAATAACCTGCTGCACTAATTCTGCATTTGATTTTGTCCTCGAAAACATATTGATCAGATTGTCTGCGGCTTCTTCCGCTTTCATTCCGTTTAACGCCTTCCGGATAATGTAACTTGCTTCTTGTTCCTCTTTATTAAGAAGAAGATCTTCTCTTCTCGTTCCGGAACGCGGAATATCGATTGCCGGAAACACTCTTTTCTCCTGAAGTTTTCGATCAAGCATAAGTTCCATATTTCCTGTTCCTTTGAACTCTTCGTATACGACATCGTCCATCTTACTTCCCGTTTCTACGAGAGCAGTGGCCAGAATAGTAAGACTTCCGCCTTCCCGCATTTTTCGGGCTGCTCCGAAAAAGCGCTTCGGACTGTAAAGAGCTGCCGGATCAAGACCTCCCGACAATGTTCGTCCCGATGGCGGAACGGTCAGGTTATATGCCCGTGATAATCTTGTAATACTATCTAAAAGGATCATTACATCCCGGCCATGTTCTACGAGACGCTTTGCCCTTGCGATCAACATCTCCGATACCCTTTTATGATGTTCCGGAAGTTCGTCAAACGTAGAATATATTACCTCTACATTCGGTCCTTCGATCGCTTCTTTAATATCAGTTACTTCCTCCGGCCGTTCATCGATCAGTAATATAAGAAGGTGCATGTCCGGTTCTGTTTTCTGTACCGAAAGCGCAACTTCTTTTAAAAGAGTTGTTTTTCCCGCTTTCGGCGGAGAAACGATCATCCCTCTCTGACCTTTTCCGATCGGCGAAATCAAATCCATAATCCGCATCGCCGTACTGCTTCCCGGCTGTTCCAGACGGATTCTGTCTTTTGGAAATATCGGCGTCAACTCTTCAAAGTTCGGTCTTTTCGCAGCTTCCGCCGGGTGATATCCGTTGACTGTAGTTACATAAAGAAGGGCGCTGAATTTTTCACTCTGCGTTTTAATCCTTGTATTTCCAGACAATATATCTCCTGTTTTAAGTCCGAACCGGCGGATCTGTGCAGGTGAGACATATACGTCATTTTCTCCCGGAAGATAGTTGTCACTTCTGATAAATCCAAAACCGTCGGGCATGACCTCTAATATTCCGCTTACCGAGCATCCGCTGTCAAGCTGTTCCATATCTGTCTCCGGCTTCTTATCCTTCGCCTCTCTATGTTCCTTATTTTCTTTCAATTCAGAAGCTGCTTTTTCCTCTCTATTTTGATTTTGCATTTCTTTCAAATGCTCCTGCGAACTTTCTTTTTGTTCCGAAAGCTTCTCCTGATCTTCCTGCTCGTCAAGAGAGATCATCGCTTCGATCAAATCTGCTTTTTTTAATGTAGAAACGCCTTTCATTTTTCTCGCTTTTGCCAACTCTTTTAATGTTGCCAGCGGGAGAGATTCATATTTTTCTCTTGTCATAATCCAACCCTTTCATGAAATATAAGAAATATAAACAAATCGGTTTCTTCAATTTTTTCTAAATGCTCCGGGAATCACTGTCTGAATTGACATAAAATTGATGAATTCACTAAACATGTGTACTTATTATACATTTCGTTCATGCCCTTGTCAAGACGGGGGAGAAGTGCTATGATAATAGCATATGTGCAAAACGATAATTACAAGCGAGGTAATCAAAATGTCAAATAGCGAAAAAGCACTTCAGATGCATGAACAATGGAACGGGAAACTGGAAACAACAGCAAAAGCCCACGTCAATTCCCGCGAGGATCTTGCGATCGCTTACACTCCGGGAGTAGCGGAACCGTGTAAAGTTATCGCAAAAGATCCGGAAGCCGCATACAAATATACAATCAAATCCAACACTGTAGCAGTCGTTTCCGACGGAAGCGCCGTACTTGGCCTCGGAAACATCGGCGCTCTTGCCGCAATGCCTGTTATGGAAGGAAAGGCCGTACTTTTCAAAGAATTCGGCGGTGTCAATGCAGTACCGATCTGTCTTGATACCCAAGATACAGAGGAGATCATCCGTACTGTCGTAAATATTGCTCCGGCATTCGGAGGAATCAATCTGGAAGACATCTCGGCTCCCCGCTGTTTTGAAATCGAAACACGTTTAAAAGAACTGCTTGATATTCCTGTTTTCCATGACGATCAGCACGGAACCGCTATCGTCGTACTTGCCGGAATCATCAACGCCCTGAAAGTAACCAAAAAAGAGAAGGAGACATGCCGCGTTGTCGTAAACGGAGCCGGCAGCGCCGGAGTTGCGATTACGAAACTTCTTTTAAATTACGGTTTCAAAGACATTACAATGTGCGATATTAACGGAATCATCTCAAAAGATTCAGAGAACTTAAACTGGATGCAAAAGGAAATGGCAAAAGTGACTAATTTAAAAAATGCTTCGGGAACTTTGGCCGACGCTTTAAAAGGCGCAGATATTTTTGTCGGTGTTTCCGCTCCCGGCATCGTCACAAAAGACATGGTTGCTTCTATGAATAAAGATGCCATTTTGTTCGCTATGGCGAATCCTGTTCCCGAGATCATGCCTGATCTTGCCAAAGCCGCAGGTGCGAAAGTCGTCGGAACGGGACGTTCGGATTTTCCGAATCAGGTAAATAACGTAGTAGCTTTTCCGGGTATCTTTAAAGGCGCTTTAGAAGGCCGTGCTTCTCAGATCACAGAAGAAATGAAACTCGCCGCTGCAAAAGCGATCGCCGGACTTGTCCCGGATGAAGAACTTTCCGAAGATAATATTTTACCTCAGGCATTTGACCCATGTGTTGCGGAAACAGTCAGCCGCGCAATAAAGGAATTGATTTAATGGCGCCTGTTTTTTCACAGTTTCAGCCAGATGGGGAACGTTATCGTTCCCTGAATCTCTATCTTAAGAAACTGTTCGGAGAAAAAGTATATAAGGTCACTTTAAACGGAGGGATGACATGTCCGAACAGAGACGGACATATCGGAACCGGCGGATGTATTTTCTGCAGTGCGATGGGATCCGGTGACTTTGCGGGAAACGCTTCGCTTTCTATTACCGAACAACTAAGGGAAGGCAAAGACGCAATCAGAAAAAAGCGCCCCGTACGCAAATTTATCGCTTATTTTCAAGCGTTTACAAACACTTACGCTCCTGTAGATCATCTTGAAAAAATATTTACCGAAGCAATAAACGATCCCGATGTCTGCGCTCTCTCAATCGCCACCAGACCCGATTGTCTGCCTCCTGCCGTACTTGAGCTGCTTGGCAGATTAAACCGGATCAAACCTGTCTGGGTAGAGTTGGGACTTCAGACGGTCAATTCCGAAACGGCACGTTTCATCCGGCGCGGATATCCGACGGATGTATTTGATCATGCGGTGCACCGGCTTCGTATGCTTGGAATCACTGTCATCGTTCACGTCATCCTCTTTCTTCCGTACGAAACGAAAGAAATGATGTTCCATACGATCGATCATTTGAACAAACTTGATATTCAGGGGATTAAACTGCAGCTTCTTCATATATTGAAAGGAACAGATCTCGCAGCCGTTTACGAAAAAACACATTTTCACGTACCTGATATGGAAGAATATATCGAACTGCTCGGGTCATGTATCGCAAAACTGCGCCCTGATATCATTGTTCACAGACTGACAGGAGACGGACCTAAAGAACTTCTTATCGCGCCGTTATGGACAAGCGCAAAACGAACCGTCTTAAATCGGTTTCATCAATATTTAAAGCAACAAGACATTTGGCAGGGAAAGGATTATCATGTCTGAAACATTTACACTGTATAAACTAATCATACTCTATATGCTGAACAAAGTTGATTTTCCGCTCACCACTTCCCAGATATCGGAATTCGTACTGGATAAAGGGTACACAACTTATTTTAAATTGCAGGAGGCAATCTCCGAACTGACGCAGTCCGAGCTGATCCGCACCGAGACAACCCACAATCGGACTCTCTATCATCTCACAGAGAGCGGTGCGGAAACGATCCATTATTTCAGCAATAAAATTTCATCCGCCATACGCAAGGATATCGACGATTTTCTGACCGAAAAACAATATGACTTAAAAGAAGAAGTATCTGTAAAAGCCGACTACTATCTAAACACAAATCAGGAATACGAAACAAGATGTCAGATTGTAGAAAACGGTTTCAGCCTGATCGACTTAAAATTAACTGTTCCGACTGAAAAAGAGGCTAAAGCCATCACAAATCACTGGAATTTAAAAAGTCAGGAAATCTACACATTACTCCTTACGAATCTTCTGTAAGTATTCCGTTATCGTTTTTTCGTATCCGAGTATGCCCGGTTCATAGAATCGGGCATTTTTTATTTCATCAGGAAGGTACTGCTGTTTCACATAATGATCCGGATAATCATGAGCGTACTTATAATCTGTGCCATGACCGAGTTTTTTTGCCCCTTTATAATGCGCGTCTCTAAGATGTGCCGGCACGCTTGTCTGATAGTTCCTCACCGCTTCATTTGCCGCAAAAATCGCATTGACCGCAGAGTTACTTTTAGGCGCACATGCTACATACGTCACTGCCTGAGATAAAATAATCTGAGACTCCGGCATGCCGATCCGCTCTACCGCCTGTGCCGCCGAAACGGCAACCGTCAGAGCCATCGGATCTGCATTTCCCACATCTTCCGCTGCGCATATCATAATGCGGCGGGCAATAAACTTGACATCTTCTCCCGCATACAGCATTTTTGCCAAATAAAACACTGCCGCATCCGGATCTGATCCACGCATACTTTTGATAAACGCCGAAATAATATCGTAATGATTATCCCCTTTTTTATCATAGTTTACCACTCTTTTCTGTATACATTCCGAAGCTGTTTCAAGAGTAATATGAATAATCCCGTCTTCTGACCGTTCTGTCGTTAAAACGCCCAGTTCAATCGCATTCAACGCGCTTCTGGCATCTCCTCCCGACATATCCGCTAAAAATTCAAGCGCTTCTTCTTCTATCTTGGCGCCAAAACTTCCGAGACCTTTTTCTTCATCTTCCACCGCACGTCTAAGCAATATTTTAATATCTTCTTTCTCAAGCGGTTTCAATTCAAACACGGCAGAACGGGAAAGCAAAGCTCCGTTTACCTCAAAATATGGATTTTCTGTTGTAGCCCCGATCAATATCACTGTTCCGTCCTCCACAAACGGAAGGAGATAATCTTGCTGGCCTTTATTAAACCTATGAATCTCATCGATAAAAAGAATCGTCCGTTTCCCGTACATTCCCTGCATATCTTTCGCTTCTTTTACGACTTCCTCCATATCCTTTTTCCCCGCAACAGTCGCATTGATCTGCTTAAATTCTGCACTTGTCGTATTTGCGATCACTTTTGCAAGAGTTGTTTTACCTGTTCCCGGAGGACCGTAAAAAATAACGGAACTAAGCTTATCCGCCTTGATCGCCCGATATAACAATTTATCCTTTCCTATAATATGCTGTTGGCCGACCACTTCATCCAAAGTCTTAGGGCGCATTCTGGATGCCAGCGGCGATTCTTTTTCCTTCTTTGTCTCCCTCATATAATCAAATAAATCCATCTGGTTCTTCCTTTCGTCACTCTTCTTGTTTTCTCTGTAAATCTACTCTGCCTGTATCAAACTGCGGATTACTTCTCCTGCGATCAGCAAGCCCGCAACAGGCGGAACAAACGAAACACTTCCCGGAATGGTTCTTCGCATTCCCTTCTCTTCTTCTGTCGTACGCCCCTCTGCGCTGATCGGCTTTTCCTTTGAATACAACACTTTCAAATGTGTGATGCCTCGGTTTCTAAGTTCCTTTCTCATCACTTTACAAAGAGGACATACACTTGTTTTTGACAGATCTGTAATCTCAAACATTTCTGCATGAAGCTTATTTCCTGTACCCATGCTGCTTATAATCGGAATATTCCGTTCCCCGGCAAGTTCCGCAAGGACAATTTTCGCACTGACCGTATCGATCGCATCTATTATATAATGAATAGTTCCGATCTGTTCCAGAAGTTCTTTTGCATTGTCCGGCAGAACAAAAGTCTCGTATGTTTCCACTTTGATATTCGGATCGATGTCTTTGATTCTCTCTCTCATCACATCCGTTTTCATTCTTCCGATCGTACTATGATAAGCAATCGACTGCCGGTTAATATTTGTAAGCGATACATCGTCATTGTCGATCAATATCAATCTCCCGATACCGCACCTTGCCAATGCTTCGATACAGTGAGATCCGACGCCTCCTACACCAAACACGGCAACAGATGCTTTTTTTAATTTTTCCATATTTTCACTGCCAATTAAAAGTTCTGTTCTTGAATATTCGTTTATCATCCGTTCTCCTATCCTGTTCTTTCAAACTATCAATTAATAATCAATTCGTCTGCTGTCACAAACTCATATCCTTGTTTCTCCATAATATCAACAATCTGTAATGCGGCCTCCACCGACTCTCCGTAACAGTCATGCATAAGGATTACATCTCCTTCTTTTGTATCCGCCGTTACTTTCTCGACAATTTTTTCCGTGTCTTTTGTAACCCAATCAAGAGAGTCAACCGTCCATTTCACATATATTTTATCGGGATCTTCTTCTCCTTCCGGCATTGCCCCAAACGGCGGACGGATAAATTCCGTCTCATGTCCTGTGATCTTTTTAATCGCCTCATCTGTAGTTTTAATCTCTTTTTCAGCCTCTCTGCCGCTGATTTTCGACAGATCGACATGACGATATGTATGATTTCCGATCAAATGACCTTCTTCATACATTCTTTTTACGATTTTTTTGCTTTCTTCTTGTTCTGTGTTTGCTCCGATCAGAAAAAATGTTGCTTTGATCCCCCGTTCTTTTAAACCGTCCAAAAGCATCGGAGTATACTTTATATTCGGCCCGTCATCAAACGTAAGCGCAATCTTCGGTTTCTGCTCTTCTCCCCCCTGCACATTCCGCCGCAACATCTTCTGACGCCGTTGAAACAGCCGTTTGAAAATCAAATGGAAAAAAAAGCGCAAAGCACTGCTGCCAACACCAAGATCTGCATCCATATTTTTCTGTTTCGCTCCATTGCATCTCTGCCTTTGATTTCTTTCACTTTCCAGTATATGTTCTTCTTCTCTTATAGATGCAAAGCGTTCCGTTTTGCAAGATATACCGTCATATTTTTCTTACACGGCTCTTTCTGTACTCTGACGGACTTTCCCCTTTCTGCTTACGAAAAGCTTTTGAAAAATAAAGATTATTTTCAAAACCGACCGAATAAGCAATCGCCGAGACCGAAAGATCTGTCTCTCGCAGAAGTCGACACGCCTGCTTGATCCTGTATTCCGTCAAATATTCTTTCGGCGATCTGTTCATATAATTTTGAAAAGAACGAAACAAATGGCTTCTGCTTATCCCGACATAGGAAGCAATCTCTTCTACCGTAATAGGATATGAATAATTTGTTTCTATATAACTCTCCGCCTTCTCTGCGTAAGTCAGCTGTATCGCCTTTTCTTTCTCTTCATGCTCTGCGTAATGCATAAACACTGCCAGCAGACTGTACATCTCCCCTGTCATAGCGACAGCGGCCTCATATGTATTTCCTTTCGCATTATAAATCCGTTCCAGTCCGTCACGTATCTTTTCTGTCGGAATCCTCCCTTTTAAAATATACGGAGTCTCCCTGCTAAATTCTGTATTTCTGATAAGAGACGCCGCATCCGCGCCCATAAACCCTGCCCATGCATATTCCCACGGCTTATCCGCATCTGCCTGATACCTAAGCTCTACTCCCGGATAGAGAATAAACGTATCTCCTTCTTCCAAATGCTTTGACACAGTTCCCGTACAATAACATCCGCTCCCCGACAAAATGTGATGAATACAATAGTGATCTCTCACTCCGGGCCCCCACTGATATTCGGGATCACATTTCTGATATCCGACATTATATACGGACAAAGAATTCAGCAGATTTTCCCCTGTTTTATACGAATGTTTATATGATGCTTCCATAGAATCCCCTTTCTTGATCCTTCGTTTCATATCCCGATCATCAAACTATATCCATTATAAACTTTCCCTTATTATAAATGCAACATTTTTACATGGATTCGCACGGATTTTTTATAGACCTTTTCACTGCTTTCATCCTATACTATAGACAGAAAATTTCGAGAAAATAAAAAACTTTCCACAAATTAATTAACAAAAAACAGAAAAAAGGAGTCCGATCATGCTTTATGAATCAATCAAAAAATTAGTGCAATATGGGATAGATACCGGTCTTACTCCCGAATGCGAACGTGTTTACACAACAAATCTTCTTCTTGAACTCTTTCATGAAGACAACTACGAAGACATCGAATGTACTTCCGACAACCGTGATCTTGAGGAAATTCTCAAAGATCTTCTTGACGAGGCCGTAAAACGGGGAATTATAGAAGACAGCATTACATACCGTGATCTTTTTGACACAAAAATCATGAACTGTCTGATGCCGCGTCCTTCACAGATCCAAAAAGAATTTCAGGAAAAATATAACATTTCTCCTGAGGAAGCCACCTCTTACTATTATAAATTAAGTCAGGACAGTGACTATATCCGCCGCTACCGCATCAAAAAAGATCGAAAATGGACAGTCGAAACCAAATACGGCACACTTGACATTACGATCAATCTTTCCAAACCGGAAAAAGATCCGAAAGCGATTGCCGCTGCAGGAAAAGCGAAATCCGCTTCCTATCCAAAATGTCAGCTCTGCATGGAAAACGAAGGCTATGCCGGACGTTCCAACCATCCTGCAAGAGAGAACCACCGCATCATCCCGATCACGATCCAGGGACGCAGCTGGGGATTCCAGTATTCTCCTTACGTTTATTACAACGAACACTGCATCGTATTTAACGGCGAACATGTTCCGATGAAGATAGACAGAAATACATTTGCCAAACTGTTTGATTTTATTAAACTATTTCCACACTACTTCCTTGGATCGAACGCAGACCTTCCGATCGTCGGCGGCTCTATCTTAAGCCATGATCATTTCCAGGGCGGAAATTATACTTTCGCCATGGCCAAAGCTCCGATCATCGAAAACTTTACTGTGCCGGGATATGAAGACGTGGAAGCGGGAATCGTCATGGCCCCTTTCTGTTATCCGTCTGAGAGGAGAAAATACGGAACAGATTATCGACCTTGCAGATCATATTCTTTCAAAATGGCGTACTTATACAGACGAGGAAGCATTTATATTTGCAGAAACAGACGGGGTTTTACACAACACGATCACCCCGATCGCCAGAAAAAAAGACGGTATGTATGAACTTGATCTGACGCTTCGCAACAACATTACAACAGAAGAACATCCTCTCGGAGTATATCATCCGCACGAAGAACTTCACCATATCAAAAAAAAAAGAAAACATCGGTCTGATAGAAGTAATGGGTCTCGCCGTTCTTCCTGCAAGACTCAAAGGAGAGATGGAACTTCTAAAAGAATATATCATAGAGAAAAAAGACATCCGAAGCAATGATCAAATTGCAAAACACGCAGACTGGACAGATGCCTTTCTATCAGAGTACGACAATGTTACAGAAGAAAATATCGAACAGATTTTGGAACAGGAAGTCGGAAAAGTATTTTGCAAAGTACTCGAAGACGCAGGTGTATATAAATGCACAGATGAAGGAATTAAAGCCTTTAAACGTTTCATTTCCACACTCTGATGGATATACCTCTGATAAACTTCTCCTTTGGCAATATATCCCCTTCGGAAAGGGAGTAAAAAAAGGACCTTTCGTTCATTTTGAACGAAAGGTCCTCTTTTTCCATAGAGACTGTTATTTCACAGCCTCTTTTCATAACACGCCTTTCACTTATAAAAAACAAGACATTTTAATATTTCTGATATCGGGCTGATCCGAAAGCGATCATCATAACAAAAATCGGCTCAAGGAAAATCAGTCCGATCGTAAACCCAAGTCCTTTTCCGAAGCTTTTCGCCAGATTCACACAATAAAACACAGACAAAACGATCGTTACCAGTCCGCACAGACCTCCCAGAAATCCCGAAAACGACCAGAAATCTCCGCCTGAAATACTGGAAAATATACTTTCCAACACTGTAAATATGAAATAAATCCAAAACATATTCGGAGTCCACGCGATCTTATAAGCCGTATATGTATTATATACCGGAATTATAGACTTCCAACCGGCCTCTCCCGCTTTCATAAACATCAGCCAGTTTGCGAGAATCGTCAACGCAAACCAGATTAATGCCGCAGCGCCATAGACCACTCCTCCGATCGCGAGAAATAGCATAGAAAATATTGCCCAAGCCATATCGAAACCTCCTGTTTTCCTGTCCGGATCGCTTCCATGAGATACTTTCAGGAAGCGTTATCCATAAATTTATTCCCATTATACTTCTTTACAATCAAAACTACAAGAGAACATTTTTTCTATTTTAAAGCGCTTTACGAAAAATCTTTCAAGCCATCCAGTTTTTTCTCACTTCTTCCATTTTTACAGAAAACTCTTCATAAAATCCGTTTTCATCATCAGCCCGATATGGCGCCTCAAAAAAGCTCCTCAGCACATATAGAGTCAATATATTTCTGTTTTTATCATCCAGCCCGAAGATCGCATTTTCACAATCTTTCAGAAATCCATGCCACTTCCATATATAGTCCTCATACGCTTTCAAGTTTGCAATTCCGAGCCATTTTTTTATTTTTATCTTACCACGTTCCTTTCTCGCACATTCATGGATCTGGATAAAATATTTTATTCCGTTTTCTTCATAATATCTGCCAAGAGGAAACAGACGGCAGATACCCGGTCTATATGCATGTATGCTGCATCTGCCATACACATCTAAAAACGGACAGACATCTCCTTCCGGCGTCATCCGCACGTTCGGCAATATCATACCGTCTACAATCCCCAGCTCAATTTCCTGTTCCATCAAAGCCGTAAATTCTTTTCCGACCCCTTTTTTAAGCCGCCATATATCCATAGGATCTAATTTGATCGAGTCACCCATTCCTCTGCAGCATGCGGAACACCCCGCACAGTCATGACAATCCGCTTTTACCATATCTCCGGACGAATAGAGACGCCCGTCTGATATTTCATTCAAATCAATATTTCGTTTCATTACTTCTCATCCTCTGATAACTCTGTATTTCTATGCATCAAATCTTCCAGTGTGATACCATCAAAATAATCATTGATCATTTTGTGAAAATCAGTCCACATTCCAATTGTGTGACACTGATCTTTTCTTTCACAGACAGGTGCATTGCATTCCAGGCATGAGACCGGAGCAAGGTTTCCCTCCGTAAGACGAAGGATTTCTCCGACCTTATATTCTTTTGGTTCACGGCAGAGACGATACCCGCCGCCTTTTCCGTGAACGCCTTCTATTAATCCGTTTTTTGTCAGCACCGGCAAGATCCTTTCTAAATACTTCAAAGAAATACCTTGCCGGGCAGCCACGATTTTCATCGCGACATGCCCGGACTCTTTATTCTGTGCAAGATCGATCATCACTCTTAAAGCATATCTTCCTTTTGTGGAGATCAACATTCAGCACTTCTCCTTTCTCATGCTTTTTGAAAGTCAATCCGCGAACATCGGTGTCGACAAATAGCGATCCCCCGTATCAGGCAGAAGCACTACAATCGTCTTTCCTTCATTCTCGCTGCGTTTTGCAAGCTCTATTGCCGCCCAAACCGCTGCTCCGGATGAAATGCCGACAAGAATACCTTCTCTTTGTCCGATCATTTTTCCTGTGGCAAATGCATCTTCGTCCGAAACTGCGATAATCTCGTCATAAACATTTGTATTTAAAATTTCCGGAACAAATCCTGCCCCGATTCCCTGAATTTTATGCGCTCCCGGAATTCCTTCTGAAAGAACTGCCGACGACTTCGGCTCAACAGCCACGATCTCCACGTCTTTCTTTTTTCGATTTCAGATATTCTCCGACTCCGGTCAGGGTACCTCCTGTTCCTACTCCCGCCACAAAGATATCGACCTTCGCATCTGTATCTTCGTAGATCTCCGGGCCCGTCGTGTCCCGATGAGCCTGTGGATTCGCCGGGTTTACAAACTGACCCGGGATAAAGCTGTTCGGAAGTTCTTTTGCCAATTCTTCCGCCTTCTCAATCGCACCTTTCATTCCTCTCGCTCCGTCACTTAACACGAGTTCCGCGCCATATGCTTTCATGATCTGCCTGCGTTCTACCGACATCGTTTCCGGCATCACTATAATAATGCGGTATCCTCTTGCCGCTGCAACAGCCGCAAGACCGATTCCTGTATTCCCGCTCGTCGGTTCGATAATAACAGAATCTTTCTTTAATTTTCCGCTTTTTTCAGCCTCATCTATCATCGCTTTCGCTACTCGATCCTTTACAGAGCCTGCCGGATTAAAATATTCCAATTTTGCCAGGATTTTTGCTTTCAGCCCATGTTCTTTTTCAATATGGGTCAGTTCCATAAGTGGTGTTTTTCCGATCAACTGATCGGCTGATGTATAAATCTTAGACATATTATTATCTCCTTTTTCATGTTTCAATTTTATTTTCTCACAGTTTTTCAACAGATGCAAATCCCTTTTCCAAATCTGCGATAATATCGTCGATATGTTCCGTTCCGATTGAAAGACGGATCGTATTCTGCCGGATTCCCTGCTCCTGCAGTTCCTGTGCGTTAAGCTGAGAATGGGTTGTTGTTGCCGGATGGATCACAAGACTTTTGACATCCGCAACATTTGCCAAAAGAGAAAATATTTCCAAATGATCGATAAACTCGTGCGCTTCTTTTATTCCTCCCTTAATCTCAAATGTAAAAATAGAACCTCCGCCATTTTTGAAAAACTTCTTGTATAAATCATGATCCGGATGATCCGCCAGAAGCGGATGATTCACTTTTTCAACAAGGGGATGGTGATTCAAGTATTCGATCACTTTTTTCGTATTTTCGGCATGACGTTCCAAACGAAGGGAGAGCGTTTCTGTTCCCTGAAGCAAAAGAAATGCAGCAAAAGGAGAGATTGCCGCGCCCATATCACGCAGGATCACCGCCCGGATATATGTCACAAACGCCGCGCCCGGAGCCGCCTGCGAAAACACAACTCCATGATAGCTGTCATTTGGGTCTGTAATAGCCGGATACTTTCCCGAAGCTTTCCAGTCAAATCTTCCCGAATCAACGATAACGCCTCCAAGTGTTGTTCCGTGCCCGCCGATAAACTTTGTGGCAGAATGTACGACAATATCCGCTCCATGTTCGATCGGCCGAATCCAATACGGCGTTCCAAACGTATTATCCACCACAAGAGGGATCTGATATTTGTGAGCTAATTCTGCCAGTGCATCCATATCCGGAATATCACAGTTGGGATTGCCGAGCGTCTCGATATAGAGCGCTTTTGTCTGCTCTGTAATTGCACGTTCTACCGCTTCCAGATCATGGATATCTACAAAACTTGCCGTAATTCCGAGATTCGGCAACGTATGCGCCAGCAGATTATAACTTCCGCCATAAATTGTTTTCTGCGAAACGATGTGACCGCCGTTCTGCGCCAATGCCTGAAGCGTATATGTGATCGCTGCAGCTCCCGAAGCAACCGCCAGAGCCGCTGAACCGCCTTCCAGCGCCGCGATCCTTTTTTCAAATACCTCCTGCGTCGAGTTTGTCAGCCTGCCGTAAATATTTCCTTCTGCCTGAAGACCAAACCTTGCCGCGGCATCGGCACAGTCGTGAAAAACATATGATGTCGTTGCATAGATCGGAACTGCTCTCGCATCTGTCGCCGGGTCCGGACGTTCCTGTCCTGCATGTAACTGAATTGTGTCGAATTTATAATCTGCCATATCTTATCTTCCTTTCTGTTTTTTACCTACTAAAAAGGTTGGTATTAAGATATCACTTAACACCAACCTCGTCAAGAGTTTTTTCATTTTTTTCATTATAAGGAAAAATTATTTCCTTATTTCTCTGCTTCCAGCAAATATACGCATGCCCCATATGGCTCTAACGACAAATCTCTTTCAAACGTCTCCGCCGCGTTATAATTTGAAATCAAAAGTCTGCTTTTCTTAGCCTGCACCTTTTCTTCTATATGATAATTGATCGTCTTATCCGTAAAGTTTCCGACTACGAGAAGCGTCTCCTTTTCTCCCTTTCTAAGATATGCATATACGCTTTCATTTTCCTTATCCAAAAGCTCATATACCCCATCTGTAATAATCGGCATTTCATGGCGAAGCTGAATCAGTTTTTGATAATAGTAAAAAATCGAATCCTGATCTGCAAGACACTGTTCCACATTGATCTCCTTACAGTTTTTATTCACTCCGATCCACGGAGTTCCTTCTGTAAACCCGGCATTGACCGTATTATCCCACTGCATCGGAGTTCTCGCATTGTCCCTTGATTTCAAGCCGAGAAGTTCCAATGTATCTTTCTCGGAAAAACCTTTTCTTTCCGTAAAATCCCGAAAAATATCAAGCGCTTCCACATCTTTGTACTCATCTATAGACTCAAAATGAGCATTTGTCATCCCCAGTTCTTCTCCCTCATAAATATACGGAGTTCCCTGCATCATATGAAGGATCGTTCCCAGCATTTTCGCCGATTTAACACGATACGGTTCTGATTCATTTCCGAAACGAGATACCGCCCTTGCCTGATCATGGTTGCTCCAGTAAAGACTGTTCCAACCGTCACATTCATGCATTGTATCCTGCCATTTCGTCATCACTTCTTTTAAATCTGTCAATTTCACGCGGTTTTTAGCATATTTTCCATTTTCATCATAATCAAGATGCATATGATCAAAATGAAAGACCATATTCAGTTCATGCCGATCCGAAGCTGTATAAGGCGCCGCCTCGTCTGCACTTGTATGAGGAGCTTCTCCTACAGTCATAATATCGTATTTGCTCAACACTTCCCGATTCATTTCCTGTAGATATTCATGGACGCGCGGACCGCTTGCACAGCCTGCATAATAACTTCCGTATGCTTTGTTTTGAATCACCGGACCATCGGGATAAGCCGGATCTTTTGAAATCAAAGTGATTACATCCATCCGAAATCCGTCAATCCCTTTTTCCAGCAAGCGAAGAATCTCCTGTACTTCTTTCCGGACTTTAGGGTTCTCCCAGTTTAGATCAGGCTGCTCTTTTTTGCAAACAGATGAAGATAATACTGCGCTGTCTCTTCTACATACTCCCATGCAGGTCCGCCAAAGCTTGATCCCCAGTTATTCGGGATCGTATCTTTCCATATGTAATAATCATGATATAGATTTTCTTTCCCTTTTTTTGCTTCTGTAAACCACGGATGTTTGTCCGATGTATGATTGACAACAAGATCCAAAATGATGCGGATTCCCTTTTCATGAGCCTCTTTTAGCAGCATGTCAAAATCTTCCATCGTCCCAAGCTGCGGCTCTATTTTTTTATAGTTCGATATATCATACCCATTATCAACTTGCGGTGATTCATAAATCGGATTCAGCCAGATCACATCTACTCCCAGCTTTTCAAGATACGACAGTTTTTCTCTGATTCCGTTCAAGTCCCCAAATCCATCACCGTCCGAATCATAGAAGCTTTTCGGATATATTTGATATACCACGCTTTTTTTTCCACCATGCTGTCTGATTATTCATCTTCCTCATCCTCGTCATTTGAAACCTCATTTACGTATTTCAGTTCTTCTTTTTTTGCCGTCTCAATTATTTCTTTCATTCTCTCTTCCGTAATATACTTCCCTTGCGGTTCCATAGCAATTTGAAATGCAAGAGGCAGATTCATACCGCTTACGATATGTGTATGCGGTCTCGTACGGTATTTAAAAAACTTTTGATTTACACTTCCGACCATTAAATCCGTCAATACAACAACTTCATCTTCCCCCTCGAATCCGTCCATCACTTCGTCAACCGCTTCTTCTACCGGACGATTGTCCACATAAGCTGACAATGCGATCGTTTCCTGTATCCCTCCGGAAATAAAATTCAATGTATCTTTCATCCCATCCGCCATCTTCTCATGAGATGCTATTATCAAAATTCGTTTCATATGATTCTCCTTCCTTTCCAGTCATCATACTTTTTATACAGTTAAAATCCCAAAAAACGCACATACAAGTGAAATTACAATAATAAGAAGGATCAATTTTGTAGCTGTCCATTTTTTATTCCCAAGTAATTTATATACAAGGAGAGTCAACAGGACCGGAAGAAGAGACGGCATGATCTTGTCCAAAATATCCGTCTGTAAGTTCAATGCCACTTCGCCTACTTTAAAATTCAAAGCTGTCGTTATTTTTACAGAAGTAGCAATCAGCGCTCCGACTACGCTTAAGCCCATGATAGATGCCGCCTCTGTAAATACTGTCAGACGTTTTCCTAAATTTGTGATCAACTTTGTTCCTGACGTATATCCGATCTGGAACATCTTTGATTTTACAAACCAAAATGCGATATTGCACAAAAGCCAAATAATCGCGCCAAGAGGATTCCCCTGCTGTGCCATATATCCTGATATTGATCCGATGATCGTCGGCCACAACACCCATACAAGAGTATCGCCCACTCCTGCAAACGGTCCCATCAAACTCGTTTTCAAAGATTGAACCGTATCTTTTGCCGCAATTCCATCTTTTTCTTCCACCGCAAGCGTTGCCCCGAGAATCATACTGGACATAACTGTCGTAGAGTTGAAGTAATTAAAATGATTATTTAATGCCATTTTATATTCGTCGTCTTTTTTATAAATCTTTCTAAGCACAGGCGCCATTGCCCACGCGATTGCCGGACCCATCTGTGATTCATAATTAAAAATATTGCATGCCATAAAGTTATATCTTGCAGCTGTTTTTCTCAGATCACGCTTTGTCACCTGATAACGTTCTTCTGTCTGTACATCCGTTCCCTGACTCATTTCTTTGTTCATTTCATTACTCATCAAAATCATCTCCCATCTCATCGGCATGTTCTGCTGCTGCCATCGTCACTGCATCCGCTTTATTAATCTCTGTTGTAAAATACCAAAATGCTGCCGCAAATCCTATAATCGCAATTCCAAGAACCGGTACTCCCAAATATGCGGACAGAACAAATCCGACCAAAATAAACGGAAGGAATTTCTTAACCGGCATATATCTCATCAACATTCCGATACCGACTACAGGAAGCATACCTGCCGCAATCGAAAGACCGTTTGTCACCCACTCCGGAATAACTTCCAAGATCAGTTCCACGACATTAGCTCCGAAGCATACTACGATCACTGTCGGGATTATTGTCTGCAAAGAACAAAGAATCGGTCCAATCCACGCTTCCATGTTCATTGTTTTCCATTTTCCTTCATTATTATCTGTCTGCATCTTATGAGCGACAAAGTTTAAAATAATTCTTACAACTACTTCCAACTGGATTGCCAGAAGCCCTACCGGAAGTCCGACTGCAATCGCTGCATCGACTCCTGTTCCGGTTCTCACGGCAATAAACGTTCCTATAATCGTCGCCAAACCATAATTCGGAGCAGATGCTCCTCCCAAAGCTGCAACGCCAAGCGACATCAACTGGAATGTTCCTCCGATCATAAGACCTGTATTCATATCGCCCATGATCAAACCTGATATCATTCCTACAATTACCGAAAACCATGACAAAACAACCGGTCCGTTCTGGTCAACCGTCATATATCCTGCCAAAATCACGATCAAAATATTTTGTATTACTTCCATATCTTTCACCTCAATCTCTCTTTAACAATCCGATTCCGAAAAATCTCATCACATTAAACATATCTCTTTTATCCGAATCTCTTGTTTCTTAATATGCCTCTTCTGCATCTGTCGGAACATATTGAATCACAACCGGTATTCCTTTTCCCTTGATCGTTTCAAGATCCTCTTTTTCTTTTTCATTTAATGCAATAAATTTAGAAATAGGAGTTCTTCCGTCTTCATTAAACATAATCCCAAGATCAACTTTCGGTATCTCTACGCCGCCTTCAATCAGACGGATTAAAGTTTCCGGTTCTTTTACAAGGACAAAAACTCTTTGACCGTCATATTTCCCTGCTTTAAAATTAGCAATCGCCGTCTCTGCCGAAATCACCGATACTCCCGTTCCTGCCGGCTTCGCCATTCTCATACTCGCTTTTACCTCTTCATTGCTGCAAAGAATGTCGTCTACAACCATAAATCTCTTCACCTGAAGCGCCGGCCCCATTGATTTACGATAATCCCATGAATCAAACGCTGATCAATTCTTGCTAATACTACCATTTTTGTTCCTCCTCTTTTTTAATCATTTTTAGTTTCTTTATTTGTGTTTTTCGTTTACAAATACGTCTCTGTTTTTCGTTTGGTATCGTTACCAATTTTTTGTTTTTAAAAACCGGTTCTATTTTCATACCGGTTTCTGTCCGATTTATGCCGACTGTCTGACTATCAGCTTCAAATCCAACTCTTTTCTTCTTATTCCTTCTGATTCACCTTTTAATTGACGAACCATTTCTTTTGCCGCACATCGGCCTTCATCCTGTACAGGCTGCCATATCGTTGTTAACGGAATCTGGAGATAGGATGCCAATGGCTGATCATCTACTCCCATAATCGCAATATCCTGTGGTATTTTTACACCATTCTTCAGCGCTTCCATCACCATGCCTGCCGCAACCTCATCACTTCCGGCAATTACCGCATCCGGTTTTTCGGAAAGTTCCAAAATCTTCCGCATAATCTTTCGCCCGTCTTCCATTTCCCTCACTCCCGAAAACAGCCATGCCGTATTTGCCGCAATTCCGCTTTGAGCAAGCGCGTCCATATATCCTCTATAGCGATCGCTGTCGATATTAATTCCTTTATCCTGAAGGGTCACTGCTCTTGTTCCTGTACAATATGCAATCTTTCGATATCCTTTTTCCAAAAGATATTTCGAAGCTTTATAAAACCCTTCATACTGTCTGCCGCATACCATCGAAATTTCCTTGTCCTGATTATATTCATTGCAGACGACAAGTTTTCCATATTCGCCATATGATTTCAACTTATCCCAGTCATTCTCTATCGCACATAAAATCACTCCGTCAGCATGCTGCATCTTCAGAAGATTCATTGCGCTTTCTTCACTTTCTTTTTCTCCGTAAGTCTGCACGATCAATGTTCGGTAATGATACTGTCTGCAAGTTTTCTCAATTGAATCGACCAGTTGTGCGAAAAAGTTATTTGTGATAGTAGGAACAACTACCGCTATATTCCCGGAGCCCGAACCTCTTAACTGTCTTGCCGCCTGAAGCGGACTATACCCAAGAGCGTCCATAGCCTCCAGTATCTTCTGTCTCTTTTCCTCCGAAACATGAGGTTTGTTATTGATAACTCTTGAGACAGTTGAAACTGACATTCCTGACAGCCGAGCAACATCTGATATCGTTGCCAAAACTTTTTCCACCTCACTTTTCTCTTTGTTTTCTTGTTTATGTCTTTACAATATACTCACTTTCGTCATTTGTCAATCGCATTTTTGGTATCGTTTTCATATTTGTCAAAACATCCAAAATCCACAAATGAAATTTGGTAGTTTTATTACGAATAGGTTTTTGATTTTTTATCTTTCATAAAACTTATCTTTTATTCTTTCGTATCTTTTGAAGGACCAGACCGATCATCAATCCAACCAAAGCCGGACACACCCATCCAAAACCATACTTCGATATCGGAAGCATCTTTGATACCGCACCGAGCATCTCCTGAAGTTTCACGATTACATCCGAATTTTTTGGCAAAGCTTTCACAAAATCTAAAATCGCCGCTGCAGCCGTAAACGCTGTCACCCAACTGTATATTCTTCTGTCATTCCCAAACAGCTTTCCGCATAAAGTAAGCAAAATAAGTGTCACTGCCAGCGGATACAAGAACATCAAAACAGGAAGAGAATATGCAATGATCGCATCAAGTCCTACATTTGCGATCAAGAAAGAAAGAAGAGAAAAAATCACTGCCCACACACGATAAGAAGGTCCGTTCGGAAATATCTTTTCAAACGTCTCCCCACAGCTTGTAACAAGGCCGATCGCTGTTTTCAAACATGCCACCGCAAAAATCAGCGCTAATATAATCTGACCCGGCTTTCCGAAATAGTATTCGGAAACGATCGCAAATGTCTCTCCTCCATTTGCCGCCACAGGAAACACCCCGCGGCTCTGCGCACCGACAACCGCAACCAAAACATAGATAAGCGCCATTAATAATGAGCTGAAAACGCCTGCTTTTATCGTATTTTTTTTTGCCACTGCTCCCGACTCCTTTATATCAAGGCTTCTGATTACATTAACAACAATAATTCCGAAAGCAAGCCCGGCCAGAGCATCCATCGTATTATACCCTTCCAGCAGACCGGTTGAAAAGGCGCCGGACACATATGCGCCGGATGCCTCGATCTTACTCATATTTCCGGCCGGTGAAAAAAGCGCCCGAATAACAAAAATACTCAACAAAATTAAAAACAGAGGATTCAGTATTTTCCCGATCCACGTTAAGATCTGTCCCGGCTTCAATGAAAAAAACAATACAACGGCAAAAAATACAAAAGAGAATATTCCCAATCCTGCCATCTTCCCGCCGTCTGAAATAAACGGCTCTATTCCAACTGTAAACGAAACCGTAGCGCATCTTGGGATTGCAAAAAAAGGCCCGATCGTCAAATACAAAAGACACGTAAAGAAAACTCCGTATTTTCTGCCGATCTGACTGCTTAATTCCAAAAGTCCGTCTTTCTGGCTGACGCCAAGCGCCGCCACACCAAGAAGCGGAAGCCCGACACCTGTGATCAGAAAACCTGCCGATGCCGCCCACACATGATGGCCTGCAAGCTGTCCCATAAATATCGGAAAGATCAAATTTCCCGCGCCAAAAAACATCCCAAACAACATACTTGCAACAAATATCAACTCTTTAAATGTAAGATTCTTTTTCATGTTCCACCTGCCTTATACGTCTGAATACTATAAATATTTCTCCCATTACATCTATTTCGTTCCGATGCGGCAAACGCCTTTACTGTACATTTTTTATCAAGAATACATCCAGTGTATCATATACACTTCCGATTCGCCAGTTTTATTTAAGCTTTCCTTAATATTCCTTAATATTCCCGCAATTCCCACAATCTTCTTATTTTCGATGATATACTTATTTTATACTTTTAACGAAACACAAACACTTAGGCGAACTTGCTTTTTCACAACTCCCAACAGCCTTTTAAAACATATATAAAGGAGAAACTCTATGGAAACTTTAATTTTTTATACCTATGAATTTGCGGCTTCGATCCTTCCTTTTTCGGCTGCCTTTATTTTTCTTTCGCACAAACAGAAAAAGGGCGGAGAAAAAACACATCTTCTGCCCGGCCTGCTTTTATTTCTTTTTGCCGTCTACATCGTATGTGTATATCACGTCACAGGAACCGGCACTTTATGGGATGCATTTTTGTATCGCTTCCAAACAGAAATTTCCCACATTAATCCTATCCCCTTTTCTGCGGGAATCGATATGGTCGGATATATTTTGAATATCATCCTGTTCATTCCGTTTGGGTTTTTGATCCCTTTAATCTGGAAAAAAATGAGATCGCTGCACCTAACCGCCCTTGCAGGATTTTCTTTTTCCATACTGATCGAAATAAGCCAGTTATTAAATAACCGACGAACCGATATCGACGACCTTATTATGAATACTTTAGGAGCGATTATCGGATTCTTAATATATAAATCATTCAAGAAACTGATGCCAACCAGACTTCATAATAAGTTAAATGATTTTTCTTATCCTGTCTTGGAACTTCCGCTCTACATTTTCATCCTCTTTGCCGGACGTTTCTTTTTCTTCCATGAAATGGGATTTGCAAAATTGTTGTACGGATTTTAAATGCATTTTATCAGATCAGAAGAAAACGTATTTTTAATGCTTTTCTTTGCCTACATGCAAGTATGTCCGCAGAAAAGAAAAATTTCCCGCGGACATACTTGTTATTTCTAACTTGTTATTTCTATTTTCTGTTGATTATCATGCTTATTTTCACTCTGCATATCCATTCGGATTCTGGCTCTGCCATCTCCACGAATCTTCACACATTTCTTCTAATCCACGCTCCGCTTCCCAGTGAAGTTCCTTTTTTGCTTTGGACGCATCGCAGTAGCATGTTGCAATATCGCCTGCACGGCGCGGTTTAATTACATATGGAATCTCTTTTCCGCACGCTTTTCCGAATGCTTTTACCATATCTAATACGGATTGTCCGTTTCCTGTACCGAGATTATATACCGAAACACCGTCTTTTTCCTTCAGCTTCTCTACTGCGCGCACATGACCTATCGCAAGATCGACTACATGGATATAATCGCGCACCCCTGTTCCGTCATGTGTGTCATAATCGTCTCCAAATACGCTAAGACACTCCAGTTTTCCGATCGCCACCTGTGTAATATATGGCATCAGGTTATTCGGAATTCCTTTCGGATCTTCTCCGATCATACCGCTTTTATGCGCTCCGATCGGATTGAAATAGCGAAGAAGCACTACGTTCCACTCCGGATCTGCCGTATGAAGATCTGTCAAAATCTGCTCTAACATCCATTTTGTCCATCCATATGGATTTGTACACACACCCTTTGGACACTCTTCCGTGATCGGAATAAATGCCGGATCCCCGTATACTGTTGCCGAAGAACTGAAAATAATGTTTTTTACTCCATGACTTCTCATCACATCACAAAGAGTGATCGTTCCTCCGATATTGTTTTCATAATATTCGAGAGGCTTCTGCACAGACTCCCCTACCGCTTTAAGTCCGGCAAAATGAATTACCGACTCTACATCTTCTTTGTCGAACACTTCATTAAGCCCTTCTCTGTCGCGGATATCTACTTGATAAAATTTCAGATCTTTTCCTGTGATCTCTTTCACGCGATCTACCGCTTTTTCCGATGCGTTATATAAATTATCTACGATGACCACATCATACCCTGCATTTAACAATTCCACACATGTATGGCTGCCGATAAATCCGGCGCCGCCTGTTACTAAGATTGACATATCTGTTTCCTCCTCGTAAATATTTCAGATACCGTTCAAGGTTCTGTCTATTGCAGTTTTCCTTTTTACTGCCGTTTTATTTTACATGCACATCTTACCACTCATCCTACAAAATAGCTTTATATTTTTATATCATCTTATAGTAAAAATGTTGCATTAAGACTAATCCCACAAATGCTTTGCGGATATAAGCCCGAATCTTTCAGAGACTGTATCGCTTCTACGACGACCGGCTTATCTTCTTTATAAGTAACTCCGTGCCACTTATCTTCGGACTCAAGTACTTTCACTGCAGCGCGGTCTTCTGCTAAAAGATCACTTACAACCGCCGGGAGAAAATATTCACATTTTAAAGGATTTTCTTTCAATCCTTTCTCTAAAAATGCCGGAAATCCCGTTTTGATCTCTTCTAGAATACTTCTCGTAAATCCCCACATATTCATTGATACAAGTGTATCCGGATCGATTTCGTTCCATGTCTGTCCGTCATCTTCCGAATATTCAATGCCGTTATTTCTCTTTTCAATACGGGTTCTTTCCGTAACGCTTACAAGTTCATTCGATGCGTTTAACCCGCAGATACCTCTTGCCACATGTCCGTTATCTGTCACAGTATTTTTCAAACGGTATGCAACCATCGTATACCGATACTTGTCGTCGTCTTCATGGGTCGTCAAATAATCGTAAATTGTCTGAAACGCATGCCGTCCGTAATAATCATCTGCATTGATCACAGCAAACGGTCCGTCGATCTCATCGATCGCACTTAACACCGCATGAGCTGTTCCCCACGGTTTTACACGGTCTTTCGGAATCTCAAATCCGTCCGGAATGTTTGTCAGTTCCTGGTACACATAAGCTACATCCATTACTTTCTCAATCCGTTTTCCGACTGCTTCTTTAAAGTCCGTCTCGTTTTCCTTTTTAATAATAAAAACGACTTTCTCGAATCCGGCGCGCTTTGCATCATAAATAGAAAAATCCATAATAATATGACCTTCTTTATCGATCGGATCGATCTGTTTCAATCCGCCGTATCTGCTTCCCATTCCCGCTGCCATAATCACCAATACCGGTTTCTTCATCTTAAATCACCTCATACTTAAATCTTAATCTTATCATTTTCTGTCATCTGAAATAAGGATACCACATTCATCAAAGAACGTCCACCTGACGTTATTTCATTCCGGATTTTTTCTTTGTCTGCTTTTTCTTTTTTCTCACACTATATCCGAATTGACCAAGCTTCTCTCCCAGAGATAAATATTCCCCGTGAGAATAGGCAATCAATCCCGTATTATTCAGCATAAATTTTCCGTTATCATCCATATATGAATCATCTACCTGAACTGCAGTCACTTCTGCAAGGAACATATGATGACTTCCAAGCTCCTCCATTTTTTTTACTTTACATTCAATATTTACCGGGCTTTCTTCTATAATAGGAGCAAATTCAAGAGATGATGCTTTTCCTTGCGTAAGACGACATTCTTTCCACTTATCTACATTCTCTCCCGAACGAACTCCACAGTAATCTGTCGCTTTTGTCAATTTTTCTGTCGTCAGATTGATCACAAACTCCCCGCTTTCTTTTATCATATGATAAGAATAGCGCTCCGGACGAACAGAAATATATACCATCGCCGGATTCGTACATACGGTTCCCGTCCATGCAATCGTAATTATGTTACTGTTTCCTTCTTTATCTGCGGTACTGACCATCACCGCCGGAAGCGGATAAAGCATGTTTCCCGGTTTCCATATTTGTCTGGACATTTTATCCTTCCTCTCTTTTTCCGTTTTATTATTGCTGCAGGACGCTGACAAGCGTCGGAACAAGCTGCTTTTTCCTTGATACTACTCCTTTTAGCATGATCGTATCCGTGTCTTCCGGCAAATCATATGCATTTAATATTTTTTCCTTTGCCTCCGGACCGCCGCAAAGAAGTTCCGATGATTCTGTCAAAATATTTGTCAACATAAAAAAGATCATATTTACCCCGCTGTCTGCGCACGCTTTCTCCAAATACGGCTTTACTTTCTTTTTGATTCCTTCCAGTTCGTCGGAACTCATTGAATTCACCTGTCCTACTCCGAACACAGTCTCGTTGACCGTAAATTTTTTAAAATCAAGAAAGCATATATCCTGAGCGCTTTTCCCTTTCAAATTACTTCCTGCACGAAACATTTCCTGCGCCAGAATTTCAATCTCGACGCCCGCAGTCTGAGCCAGTTTCCTCGCTGTGTTTTCATCCAAAGGCGTACAGGTCGGAGAGCGGAACATCAACGTATCGGAAATAATAGCGGAACAAAGGAGCGCGGCGTTTGTCGGATCTATTTCAACTCCGTTTTCTTCATACATCTGACTGACGATCGTCGCAGTGCATCCCACCGGCTGATTACGGAAAAATACAGGTCCCATTGTCTGAATACTGCCCAGTCTGTGGTGATCGATGATCTCCATTACTTCTGCCTCTTCCACTCCGTCCACAGCCTGGCTTTTCTCATTATGATCGACAAGAATCACTTGTTTTTTTCTTACGTTCAATAACCGTCGTCTTGAGATCAGTCCTAATAATTTCCCGTTTCCGTCAACAATCGGGAAATCTCTGAACCGTTTTCGCGCCATCACTTCTTTTACGTCATCAACATAATCCTTCATTTTGAATGTAACCAGATTCGTTTTTGTCATAAAATATTTGACCGGAATGCTCTGATTGATATGCTGCGCCGCAGTAAAAAGTATCATGAGGCGTCCTTATGATCACAATCTGCTTTTTTTTCCGCCTGTTTAATAATCTCTTCTGAAATCGAAGCGTTTTGACAGACGACCATACAGCTTGCTTCCATATCTACCGCACACTGCTGTGCATCCTTTCTGTCTCCCATGATCACAAGGTCATCTCTGCTTATAAAATCCGACATGAGAATCCTGCTTGAAGCTGCGATCACTACTTTTCCGTTTAACAGATAGCTATGCTCATTTCCGGTGATCACTTCCCCATCTACTGCACGGGCAATATTTCTATACTGAGTCCTTGCCTTTGATAAAATCATACTATCATAAACATCCATATATGTCTTGGCAATATCACCGATCGTAATAACCCCTTCCAAACTGCCGTCTCTTACAACCGGAAGTGTATGAATGTTCAGCTCCCGCATCGTTTCCCACGCTGTGCGGATTGAAGAGTTACTTGTCAATCCTTCTACTTCTTTCAACTCAACATCTTTGATCTGTTCTTTTAAATCAGACAAAAGCTTCGGAGGTTTCACTGCGAATTTTTCAAGAACATACTGTGTTTCTTCATTTAATTGTCCGGCTCTGCGCGGCTCATAAGCGTGACCTGTCAATTTTGTTTTTAATGCGGCGTATGCAATCGCGGAACATATGGAATCTGTATCCGGATTTTTATGGCCGACAACATATATTTTATCTTTCTGTCTACTCATATATTTTTACTCTCGCTTTCTTCATCCAACATCAATAATCTGAAAAGATTCTATGCTTATCGATAAAAACATTTTTCATCCATAACTGCATTATTATATACATAAATCTCATTCTTCTGCAAGAGCACAATAAACAATATAGTCAAGAAAAATTAAGAATAAAAATACCATTCTTCTCTACTTTCAAAATATTGTTTTTTTCCTCCATCCATCTGTGGTATACTCTTTCTATATAAAAAAGAAACAGAGGTGCTGCACAATGAGCGAAGAAATGAAAGAACCAATGCAGACAGATAATGACTGCAAAACAGAGGAAGCTGCTGCTTCCACAACAGAAACGATGGCTGACTACGAAGATCATTTCGACGATGCCAATCCGTGGAATCTCGTCACAAAATATATGGAAGAAAAAACAGTTCTTCCTGTAAAAGTAGAAGGCGTTGTAAATGGCGGAGTAATCGTGATGATCGAAGGACTGCGTGGATTTGTTCCTGCTTCTAAACTTTCCCTTTCCTATATCGAAGATCTGGAAACTTATCTTCTGAAAGAAATAGAAGTACAGGTAATTGACGCTGACCAGGCAAATAACCGTCTCGTCCTTTCCGCAAGAGAACTTTTAAAAGAAAAAGAAAAGAAAGCGCGGGAAGATCAGATTGCCAACCTGAAAATCGGAGAAGTTTTAGAAGGAACAGTCGAGACTTTACAAAATTACGGCGCGTTCATCAAACTTGACAACGGTCTGTCCGGTCTTGTACACGTTTCACAGATTTCACAAAAGCGTGTAAAATTGCCTTCCGATGTTTTAAATGCCGGAGACAAAGTCACTGTAAAAGTAATCGGAATCAAAGACGGAAAAATAAGCCTTAGTATGAAAGCGCTTGAAGAAGTAAAAGAAGAACCGACAGAAAAAGTTGTTATCCCGAAAAGTGAAAATATCGGAACAAATCTCGGTGATCTTTTCAAAAATATTCAATTATAAATCATATCTCTTATTTACAACGGTACAGGCGGCAAAGAATTTGTTTGAAAAATTCTTTGCCGCCTGTACCGTTGTATTGCCATAACCTTGTTTTCTTTACAGCTTCCGCCTTTCTTTCTGAAATATCTCCACGGACATCTAAAAAGCTCACCCCTGCACACATATATTCCCCAGTATCTCTTCCAATGCGTTTTTACTGCTTGTATGGCATCTGACAACCTCCGCATTGCATCGTCCGGCTTCTTCTACCGCACAGCGTACCATTTTGTGTGATACCGTGTTCGTAAAAAGAACGATCAGATCCGGGCTTCCTATCTGCTTACTCATCGCCGCCGACATCTGAGTAAACACTTTCGCCTTACACTTAAACTGTTTACATATCTGTTTGTACTGACATACCATTCGGTCATGTCCGCCTATGATCACAACACTCATCGCCAACCTCCTGAAATATTTTTCTGAATCCTTCACGTATGATCTCCATTCACAGAAAATACTATGACACAACATTGCTTCTGTTTTTTTGTTAGTTGCGGCTAACTACTTTCATATATCATACATGATTTTTCTCTGTATTTCAAGTGTTTTTGATAATATTTCTCATTTTTCTTTTATCAATTTCAAAATCCTACTTTATATCTGCTTTTGTATTTTTGTCTCTGTAGTCTTCCATTTCCGCATCGTATAAAAATAATATGGCACAAGTGGAATCAGCGCAGCGATCCATGCCGCCGGATCGGCGAGACACACTCCCTGAAAAGTTGTCCTTCCGGCAGCCGCCATAACAATCGCACTTCTTGCTGCAAGTTCAAAAACACCTCCCAGCATGGGAACAAGTCCATATCCCATTCCCTGAAGCGTATTCCGGTATAAAAAAATACTTCCCAAAAACGGATAACACCAAAACACCGTACGAAAATATAATACAGACACATTGACAACTTCTGTCTCAGACGGATCGATAAACAGCCATGTCATATATTTTCCACCAAAACAAACGGCTGCCATTGCGATCACACTCCAGACTAATATCATGACCTGTGTGCATCTCACCCCCGACTTTACCCGGTCCATTCTCCCTGCTCCGCGGTTCTGTCCTACATAAGTAGCGACTGTAGCTCCAAATGCAACGAACACCGTCATAATCATATTTTGCAGTTTCCCTGCAGCCGAAAAACCTGCCATGTACGTTTCACCATATACATTAACCGCTCCCTGAACGATAATCGTTCCGATCGCCGTAATTGAAAACTGAAGCCCCATCGGAATGCCAAGTGAAAGAAGACGCCCGAAACTTTGAAAAGAAATCTTTCGATCTGATTTTGTCAAATGCAAAATAGGAAACTTTTTCACAATATAAATAAAACATAACAACGCAGAAATTGCCTGTGCAATGACCGTCGCATAGGCACATCCTTCCACACCCATTCCGAATACGACGATAAACACTACATCAAGAGCTACATTAATTACCGCAGATATAATAAGAAAATACAGCGGAGATTTTGAATCGCCTATCGCACGCAAAAAAAGCCGCCAGAATTATATGCGGCAGTCACGATCAAACCTGCATAAATAATCCCCATATACTGCTTTACTTCAGGCATGATTTCCGCAGAATAATTCATCATCCGTAAAATAGGCTCATTCGCGATCAAAAGTCCCGCCGTCATAAGAACGGCACATCCGCCTGCCAGATAAACCGACATCGCCACGTAATGCCGCATTTTATCATATTGTTTTGCACCGAACCACTGTGAAACAAGAATTGCAAATCCGCTGCTTAGTCCGTTAAGCCAGCCCGTCACAAAAAACATCAGCGATCCGGTACTTCCGATAGCCGCCAGAGCTTTCACTCCGATAAATTGTCCTGCTACAATCGAATCTGCAATATTGTAAAACTGTTGAAATATATTCCCCAGAAAAACAGGAATCATAAACTGGATAATCAATTTTGCCGGGGTTCCCACTGTCATATCATTGACTGCATCTTTTGTTTTCACCATTTTTCTTTTCCCCCTTCTCTCTTCTGTTTGCATGTACTTATCAAACGATCGCGCCTGATATTGCATAAAATGCATCCCTAATTCATTCTGCCGATAAAATTTATCCGACCTTTTATTATACACTTAATTTTGTCATTGTAAAGCATTAACTTGATAATATTCATGTACAAAATACATCTTAAAAATTGGTACATATGCCGGATATCTTCTTATGTCTCCATATGATATAATACGCTCATGGTAATTTTACCGAATACACCTTAGGAGGGAAAAACTATGAAAAATTTAATCCGTAAGATCTCGCTTATTATGTGCGTGATCATGCTCACATTTGCAGTAAGTGCATGTGGCAAATCTGACAATGATTCAAAAAAGAATGAGCCGAAAACTGAGGACACAGCAAAAGATGATGCAAAAGACGACGCAAAAGACGATGCAGAAGATAATGACGATGCTGCTGTTACAGGAAAGTTTAAAACACTGGAAGATTTCGTAAATTCCGACATTATGCAGCAGCAGCTCGAAACACAGCTTGCATCTCTTGAAGGAAGCGGAATCGCACTTAACCTTACAGCAGAAGATAACAAACTGATCTACAACTTCACGATTGAAGACGCTGATCTTTCAGCGGCTCTCGCAGCGGATCCGTCCACTTTGGAGTCCTCTCTTCAATCTCAGGCTTCTACATTTGAATCAGTTGCTTCTTCTCTGAAAGCCGCAGTAGAAGTAGAAAATCCGGTTGTTGTTGTTCGTTACCTTGACAATACGGGAGCTGAGATCGTAGCTCAGGAATTTGCCGGTTAATCTTTAACCAAAAACCAACATTATATACTAATTAAATACAAAAGCTGCAGAACGACAGCCTGATAAAGAACCTTTGAAACATCATTTTTCAAAGGTTCTTTTTTCGTGCCGGCATGTTCCGCTCTGAAAACAATTCTTTTGTCTAAAACGCTATTTTAAAAATCTGTATATATCAGATATTGACAGAAAGCACATTTATATGTATACTGTACCTGTCAGATAAGTACAGCATATGCAAAGGAGTGAATTAATTGAAACAACAATATATCTCGATCCGACATCTTTCAAAAAAATTCAATAAAGACTTCGTCTTAAAAGACATAAACGCTGTTTTAAACAGCAACGAAATCCTCGGTTTTCTCGGACCTAGCGGCGCCGGAAAGACAACAACGATCAAAATCCTCACCGGACAGCTTAAACCTACATCCGGAAACGCAGAGATCCTCGGCATTGAATGCGATAAAATCAACGAACGGATTTATGAGCAGATTGGTATTGTCACCGATTCCAGCGGCGTTTACGAGCGAATGAACCTTTATGACAATCTAAAATATTTTGCACGAATTTTAAATGTTCCTTCCGAAAATATCGATCTCTTATTAAAACGGATCGGATTGTACGAACACCGAAAAAAAATGGCGGGAAAACTTTCCAAAGGACAAAGACAGCGTCTCATTTTGGCAAGAGCGATCCTTCACCGTCCGAAAGTACTCTTTCTGGATGAACCTACAAACGGACTTGATCCATCTGCCTCTAATGAAATACATAAACTTCTGATGGAATTAAAAAATGAGGGAATGGCTATTTTTCTCACAACCCACAATATGGAAGAAGCGACGAAACTTTGTGACAATGTTGCTCTTTTAAATGACGGCGTTATTGTCGAATATGGCTCACCGCAGGCAATCTGCTTAAAACATAATCAGATCAAAAAATACCGCGTCCGCCTTACTGACGGCACAACTCACCTTCTCTTACAAAACGAGAAAACAACCGGGCAAATCGCACAATGGATGAACAGCGGACAGCTTGAAACGATCCATTCATGTGAACCTACTCTTGAAACTGTATTTTTAGACACAACAGGGAGGAATCTTCAATGAAAATAACAGCAATCCATTTCAGAAAACTATCTGCCGTCACAGAAATGAAAATGAGAACTCTCATGAGCAAAAACTTTATCATCATGCCGATCTTTTCCCTCGGATTTACTTTTCTTATGAAAATACTGTACCGATCCATCGCTGACGGAAAGATCAACATGGACGGCTACGCGCTTTCGCTCGGCGTTCTGATGAATATTTCCATGAGCGTATACTGTACTGCAGCCGCTCTTGCGGAAGAAAAAGAAAAAAATACGCTTCGGACACTGATGACTTCTTCAGTAAACGGACTTGAATTTTTTCTCGGAAGCATTATACCGGTTATAATTTTATCCACAGCCGTAAATGTTTTATGTGTTTTCATCGTACAGCTTACACTTTCCGGATTCCAATGGGGCGCATATCTTATCATTACGACAGTCTGCACTTTCATTGCATCTGTCGTCGGCATGATCTTCGGTATTTATGCCAAAACCCAAGTATCCGCAAGTACGATCACTACGCCTGCGCTCATTATATTTATGATGGTTCCGATGTTGTCCGGATTCAGCAAAGCATTTTAGAAAAGATCTCAAATCTTCTCTTCACCGGAATTGCCCTTAATGCTATATCTGCAATCAGCGCCGGGAAAGCTCCGATCCATTTGTCCGGCATCATCGTCCTGTCTGTCGAAGCCTTTTTGTCAGCAGCGCTTTTTCTGATCTTATATCGAAAAAACGGATTTGAAAAGTAGATGCAAAATACAGAGCATAGAAATTCAAGTGCAAAACCAAAATTAAAACAGCAAAAAAGCCGAATACGACAGGGAGATCAACAGATATGGAAATTATTTTAAGCAAAGACAAGCGGACGTCCTATCTACGAGCAGATTACGCTGCAGATCAAAGAAATGATCATGAAAGGGGATCTTGCCCCCGGGCAGGCTCTTCCTTCTATGCGGAAACTTGCAAAAGATCTGCATGTCAGCGTTATCACAACGCAGCGTGCATATGACGATCTGCAAAAAGAAGGATTTATCGTTACTGTTCCTGCAAAAGGAACTTTTGTTTCAACTGAGAATCAGGATTTTATCAGAGAGGAAAACCTAAGGCGTATTGAACAATTACTGACTGACGCAGCTTTTCTTGCAAAAGAAAACGGGCTTTCAATAAACGAAATAAAACAAACTTTAGAAATCGTTTATACGGAGGTATAGCAAGCATGAAACAGGCATTACACATAAAAAATCTCACAAAAAAATATAAAGATTTCACTTTAGATCATATTTCTCTTGATCTTCCTTACGGTATGATACTCGGATTGATCGGAGAAAACGGATCCGGGAAATCAACTTTGATCAATTCTATCCTAAACATTGTAAAAGCTGACTATGACGAGGTCCATATTCTCGGTCAGGATTTAAAATCACAGGAGAAAGAAATCAAAAAAGAGATTGCCGTCATCTTTAACGACTCTCATTACGGTGAGAATTTAACTCCTCTTTTTATAGGAAAAATGCTTTCCGGCATCTATACTGACTGGGATCAGAAAAAATTTACCGATTACCTGAAACAATTTCATCTTCCTGAAAAGAAGCGGTTGAAAACATTTTCCACGGGGATGAAAGTGAAACTGGAATTTGCCGCGGCGTTGAGCCATAACCCGAAACTTTTGATCCTTGATGAAGCTACAAACGGACTCGATCCGGTTTTCAGGGAGGAAATCCTCGAAATATTACGAGAATTTACAGAGCAGGAAGACCATTCCGTCCTTATTTCTTCCCATATCACAAGCGATCTGGATAAAATTGCCGACTATATCGCATACATACATGAAGGAAGACTGCTCTTCCTTAAATCTATTGACGAACTGAATAATGACTGTGGAATCATCCGCTGCGGACGAGAGTTTTTCGACGCCCTTTCTCCGGAGGACATTATCGCATACAGAGAAGAGCCTTACAGTTATTGTGTATTCATAAAAAACAGACAGTCGCTGCGAAAAGCATTCTGCGACATTTCTATCGAGAATGCTTCCATTGAAGATATGATGTTATTTTACAGCAAAGGAGAAAAAATCATATGAAAGGAATTATATTAAAAGATCTTTATGAAAATTTCCGCATTTTTAAAAACGGGGTTTCTTACCTCGCAGCAGTTCTTTTCCTCTTCCTGCTTATCGAGGCTATGCAAACGGGAGACTTATTTTCCTTAAAATATTTCTTTATGCTGATTACTGCTTTTGTGTTTCCGCTTTTAGGCTGCTCCTCTATTGAATCCTCTCTTGAGCAAGATGAAAAAGTGAATTTTGACAAAATCCAGCTTACGTTCCCCATTACAAAAACGGAGATCGTACTGTCAAAATATATACTTGGAATCTGCTTTCTTACAATATGCAACGTATTCTCCCTGATTTTTGTTTTCTCGTTCACCAGCAGCCACAACAAAATCACTTTGCAGGAAGGGCTGTCTGCATGGGGGTTCGGAGTTCTTTTCTCCCTTGTCTTTTTTGCAGTCGTTAATTTTGCATTCTTTCTGCTCGGAAGGAAACTTGGTCTTATCGTTTATATCTTTATCGCCATGCTTTTCGGAGGAATATACGGAGCCGTTTCCTCTTTAAAGGGAATGGAATTTCTTATGGCAGGTGACAAAACGATGATCCTTATAATCGGTATTCCGATTGGGATTTTATTCGTTGTAATCAGCTTCTTCCTGTCGCTTGCATGTTATAAAAAACGTTATTCATAAAGGAGGCTTCTTTCCCGGCATACGTCACTTGTCAATATCTTCCAGTTTTGTCTTTCCGATCATGAGATTTAAAATCTCCACATCGGTCTGTTTCATACCTGCGCGGCCTACATATCCGACTGCCTTGATTGTATCTTCAGGGCAGTCCATTACAAGACCTTCTCCTCTTGCAAACGTAAGTCCCCGCATCGCCATCTTATGACTTAGTATCGCGGCCTGAAGCGCCGTGGATATTTTTGCCGCACAGCTTGGTTTTGCACCATCACAGACAATACCTCCCGCATCCGCTATCGTATTGACAACTGTGTTTTCAATCTGTTCCAATGTTCCGCCGCATAAATATGTAATCCCTGCCCCTGCTCCTGCCGCAGCACATACTGCTCCGCAGTACGCTGAGAGAGAACCGATATATTTTTTCTGATTCAGAGCCACAAGGTTAGATACGCATAACGCCCTGTAAATCTCTTCTTTGCTTTTCTTTAGTTCTTTTCCGAACTCGATCACAGGAAGAGAACAAGTCATACCCTGATTCCCCGAACCGGAATTAATGATCACCGGAAGGGCACAGCCGCTCATTCTTGCATCCGAACCGGCAGATGCTTTCGCCACAGCGCGCCACTTTACATCTTCTCCGAACTCTTCTAGCACAACTCGTCCGACCTGTGCTCCCCAAGGATTTCTCAAACCTTCTTCTGCGATTCTCGTATTGTATTTTATCTGACGTCCAAGAACTTTTTCCACATCAGTAATCTGTACCTCATTTGCAAATGTAATAATATCTTCCAAATTCAAAAGACTCTTATCCGGTGTTTTTTCTCTCTCCTGACAATATTCTTTTTTCTCTTTGTGAAAAAGCACCTGTCCGTCTTTTTCAATATGGGTGATATTCGTATGCTCGTCTTCTATCACAACAAGAGCTTCACTCTTCTCTGTCTTTTTGCATACTGCATATGCTTCAATATATAAATTAGCTACATCGTCTTTTAAAACACAATCACAAAATCCTGCCTTTAAAAGTTTCTCCGCCTCGTCGATTTCCCGATCTGTAACATGCTCCAGCACTTCAAGCGCCTGTGAAGGATCTCCGCCTGTAATTCCGAGTACCGCCGCTGCTTCTACGCCTTTCATTCCTCCGGAATTCGGTACTTTTACTCCTTTTACATTTTTGATAATATTACCGCTGCACCGCATCGTAATATGATCCGGCATCTTTCCTAATACTTCTTTTGCTTTTGCCGCAGCATAAGCAAGCGCGATCGGTTCTGTGCATCCAAGCGCCGGAACAAGTTCGCTTTCCAAAATTGTTACATATTCATTATATATTTTACGGTTCATTGCAAAAAACCTCCTGATTTCTCGATTTTCTGATGTATCTTATAACAGCAGTCTGTCTGATCCTGCCGCTTTCTTTACAGCTTTACACCATCTTTATCGATTATACTATCAGGAGGTTTTTATATCAATCTCTTTCTTTTACGTGTCTTTCCGGCACGGATGTACACCGTTTATTCCGTCCTACATCTTTTTATTTTCTGTCTTTCCCGCACTCGTCGCGCAGCCTGAACACGAACCACAGTTTCCGCCGCATCCGGCACACCCGGGCGCTTTTCCCTCTTTTGCGTTTTTTCTTGCTTTATAAATAAGAAAAATACAATAACTCGCGATCAATGATATGATCAAAATATCTGCTGCCATAACACGCCTTCTTTCTAAACTAATTTTCTCTACGCCGCCTGTACCGACCGTTTGGAATATATTTTTTTATTTTTATACGGATCCGGCCTAAACAGTAAGATCAACAGGATCACCGCAATCGCTATACCTACAGCCGTTCCTACGGTGAACGCTCCTCCAAGCACAAACGTACCGATCTGATATACGCTCAAAGATACGACATACGCAAATACATTCTGGAACACAACCGCAAACCAAAACCACTTTCTGGACTGCATCTGCTTTGCGCCATTGTTGCGATTGCCGCCAGACACGGGGAGTCCAAAAGATTAAACAGCAAAAACGAAAATGCTTTGCCATAGCCGACGGAAACCACGCTGCTACTTTGCCCGCTACATTTACGGTATCTTCTACATCTCCCGACACATTTGCAAGAACTCCCATTGTAGTTACAATGGCTTCTTTTGCCGTAAATCCCGAAAGCGCTGCCGCAACAGGCTGCCATTCTCCGAAACCGAGCGGTTTAAACAGCACTGCAAGCGCTCCGCCGATCATCGCCAACAAACTATTGGCACTGTCTTGAACAATCCCGAATTTTCCGTCTGAAAATCCAAATCCTCCAAGGAACCACATAACAATACATGCAAGGAACAAAATCGTTCCCGCCTTGATCATGAATCCTTTCAGTCTCTCCCATACATGAAGAAGAACTGTCTTTGCCTGCGGCATATGATACTGCGGAAGTTCCATTACAAACGGAGCCGGTTTTCCTGAAAACATCTTCGTCTTTTTCAATATTATAGCAGAAATAAGCACTGCCGCAATCCCTATAAAATACATAAGCGGTGCGATGAAGGAACTTTCTGCATATCCTGCCGCCTCTCCTGCGATCACTCCGCCCATAAGCGCGATAACCGGAAGCTTTGCCCCACATGGAATAAACGTAGCTGTCATGATCGTAAGCCTTCTGTCATTATCCTGCTCGATCGTCCTTGAAGCCATAATCCCCGGAATTCCACACCCTGAGGAAATAAGAAGAGGGATGAAGCTTTTCCCCGACAATCCGAAATGTCGGAACACGCGGTCCATTACAAAGGCGATGCGAACCATATATCCGCAGTCTTCAAGGAATGATAAAAGGAGAAACAATACCGCCATCTGTGGAACAAAGCCAAGCACAGCTCCCAATCCGCCTATGATTCCGTCAACTACAAGCCCTGTGATAAGACTGCCTGCCCCTATATTTCCCAAGAAACCGCTGACTGCATCCTGTATACTGACTACAAACACATCGTTTGTCCAGTCTGTCATCCCTGTTCCGACCGTTGTGACGGACACATAATACACAACCCACATAACGAAAACAAAAATCGGAAGGCCTAAAAAACGATTTGTTACGATACGGTCTATCTTATCTGAGACAGTCAGTTTTTCTCTCCCTTTTTGAACGGTATCGGAAACAACTTTTTGTATGTACTGATACCTCTCGTCTGTAACAATACTTTCCATATCGTCATCATGCTTTTCTTCCATCGCTTTACGCATCTTCTCGATCGCTTTCAAAGACTCGCCTGACATTTTTAAATTTTCTAATACTTTCCTGTCATTTTCAAGAAGTTTTACTGCATACCAACGCTTCTTACGCTCGTCAATCCATGTTGGAAGCAGCTCTTCTACCGCTCGTATCGCCGCTTCTAACTCTTTTGAGAATATCGCTTTCGGTATGCTTTTTTCTCCGCTTTTGACAGTGCAGACCGTTTCTTCGATCAATTCTTTTAGTCCTGTCTTTTTCAAAGCCGACGTTTCGATCACCGGACAGTTGAGAAGTTCAGACAATCGCTTCTTGTCGATTTTCATTCCTCGCTTCCGGATCAAATCAGCCATATTTAGTGCAATCACAACCGGAACTCCCGTCTCGGTCAACTGGGTCGTCAAATACAGATTTCGCTCAATATTGGTCGCGTCTACAAGATTGATGATCACGTCCGGATCCTCGTTCAAAATATAATCCCTGCTCACAACTTCTTCAAGCGTATACGGGGAAAGAGAATAGACTCCCGGAAGATCCGTCACTTTGATCTTCTCCTCTTTTGATTCTTTTGTTCTTACTTTCCCTTCTTTTTTCTCTACCGTAACTCCCGGCCAGTTTCCGACATATTGATTTGCTCCCGTAAGCGCATTAAACATTGTCGTCTTTCCACAGTTCGGATTTCCGGCAAGTGCAGCCCTGATCTCCATTTTGTTCTACCTCCTACTATACAGTTTCTACAAGGACACATTTTGCATCCTCTTTTCTTACTGACAACTCATATCCTCGAACCGTAACTTCTACAGGATCGCCAAGCGGCGCAACCTTCCTTATATAAATCCTGCTTCCCTTCGTGATTCCCATGTCCATGATCCGACGCTTATAAGCCCCGTCCCCTTCAATTTTAATCACAGTTACTGTACTTCCCACTTTTGCGCTGCCTAATGTCCTCTCCATGCCATTCTCCTCCGCTTCCTATTTCACTCAAAATTTTTATAGCCTTTTCAGCTCTAGATCATAATATGCCTCGCCATTTCGGCATTTACCGCGATCCTGGAATTTTTAATACTCACGATCACGTTTCCGCCCATCTCGGATAATACAGTAACTTCCGTTCCTGCCACAAAACCAAGATTTCCGAGAAAACGCCTTGTCTCCTCGTTTCCATTTACGCGGTTTATCACACTTACCTTGCCTATTTCAGCCATCGTAAGCGGCATAAAAACACCTTCCTTCTATTTTAAAACTTTTTTGAAATTGATAATCTTTTTCATTTATCTTTAGTTAGTTTAACCTAACCTTTGTAAATTGTCAAGTATTTTCACAAAATAAAGCACAAAGCGTTTTTTCTACAGTGACGCTCTGTGCCTTTTCTATAGCGGATATTCTTTCTCTTGCGAGCTTTCGCACACATATGTTATACTTAATTTTAATGAATATTGATCTTTCATTCATAAATAAAATTTATTTGAGGTAACATTATGATTATAAATGAATCTGCTGAGAACTATTTAGAAACAATTCTTGTATTAAGCGGACAACTTCCTGTTGTCCGTTCTGTAGACATTGCCGCAGAACTTGACTTTAAAAAGCCAAGTGTCAGCGTCGCAATGAAGAAGCTGCGTGAAAGCGGACATATTACAGTTTCACCGGAAGGCTATATTACACTCACCCCCTCGGGAAAAGAAATAGCGGAGCGTATATACGAACGACATACCCTCCTTACTTCCTGGCTGGAATATCTCGGCGTCGATTCAAAAACCGCCGCTGATGACGCCTGCCGTATTGAACATGTCATCAGCGCGGAAAGCTTTGACGCAATAAAAAAACATATTAAGCGATAGCTTTTATTTTTAATTTCGGTAATATACTTTTATTTCTCAATATTGACCTGATCAAGAACTGCGCCTAATTCCTCTGCGGATTTACGCAGTTTTTTCATTTCTTCCTCGCTGAAATCAATCTCCAGCACCTGTTCCGCCCCGCCTCTTCCGACAATCGTCGGAATGCTTAAGCACAGTCCTTCTAATCCGTATTTTCCATCAAGCGATACCGAAATCGGAGCGACCGTATGACTGTTTCTTACGATTGCTTCTACGATTTTTTCCGCTGCCATTCCGATTCCGTAATAAGTCGCTCCCTTTCGCTCGATAATCTCATAGGCGCTGTCACGGACTCCTTTGTAAACCTCTTCCATATCCTGTGCGAAGTGTTCATATCCCCGCATCTTTGCAAAATCCTGTAATTTAATTCCGTAAATATTTGCACAGCTCCATGCTGCCAGTTCGCTGTCACCGTGTTCACCTACGATAAACGCATGTACATTTCTGCTATCTACATCCAACTTTTCACTGATTATATATTTCAATCTTGCCGTATCAAGCACTGTACCGGAACCGATCACTCTTTCCTTTGGAAAACCGGATTCTCTAAGCGCTACTTCCGTTAAGATATCTACCGGATTCGACACGATGAGCAAAATTCCTTCACAGTTTACGCGTTTGATCTCTTTTATGATTGACCGCATAATCGCTGCATTTTTCTGCACAAGATCCAGTCTCGTCTCTCCCGGTTTCTGGTTTGCCCCTGCCGTAATAATAACGACCGACGCATCTGCAATATCCTCATATTCACCCGCATAAATATCCATTGCATGTGTAAACGGCAGTCCGTGGCTGATATCCATCGCCTCTCCTTCTGCCTTCGCCTTGTTTGCATCAAGGAGTACCATTTCCGAAAATAATCCTTTCTGCATCAATGTATAGGCAATCGTAGAGCCGACAAACCCACATCCGATTACTGCTGCTTTTTGTATATTTACCATATCTCAATACCTCCTGTTTTCCATGAACTTTAATGAACTCATACCGCCACTTTATATTCAGGATCTCATAATAAGCGTTTTTTTCTAATATTACTTGATCATATTTCATCCTTTTTTAATTCCTAGTATTTTAGTGGGGTTTAACTTTATCTTCATTATATAGTAGTTCCCTGAAAAATCAATCCCTTATCAGGTATTTTTTTCCATACAATCAAATATTTTTCAGTAATTCTTTTTTATCAGTCTTCTAAAGAATGCTTTTTTGTAATCGTTACTTTTTCATCATAACAGATAAAAACGTCTTCTATCTCGCTTTTTTTCAGCTTCGGTGTGATCAAACTGATAAAAGGCACAATCAAAAGTCCTGCGATCATTGCCATTGCGCCTGCATTGATCGGAGATTTTATAAATCCAAAAAACATATTCGCAACAGTCAGTCCGACTCCTGTTATAAACCCTGCCCATACACCCGCACGGGTAACGCCTTTCCAATACAAACCATACAAAAACGGAGCTAAAAACGCCCCGGCTAACGCGCCCCATGAAATGCCCATAAGCTGTGCGATAAAGGTCGGCGGATCAAGCGCGATCACAACTGAGACAACAATAAAAAACACGATTAAAACCTGCATTGTCACAATCTGCTTTTTCTCGCTCATTTTTTTCATAATATTATCTTTCAAAAGATCGAGCGTCAGTGTAGAACTGGATGTCAGCACAAGGGAGGAAAGAGTTGACATTGACGCAGAAAGCACAAGCACAACAACAACCCCTATAAGCAGATCCGGAAGCATGGAAAGCATATGCGGTATAATACTGTCATAAACGACCGCTCCGCCCGCTTTATCGTAAATCTCGGGACTGTCGAACAGTCTTCCGAATCCTCCGAGAAAATAACATCCACCTGAGATAATAATTGCAAATATAGTTGAAATAATAGTTCCCGTACTGATCGATTTTTCATCTTTGATCGCATAAAATTTCCCGATCATCTGCGGAAGTCCCCATGTTCCAAGCGAAGTAAGAAGAACAACGCCCAGAAGATTGACAGGATCCGGACCAAAAAAAGATGTAAACGCTCCCGGCTGTCCTTGTGTCAGGGGAACATCACTTGGTATCTTCGCCATTTCTGCTATTGCATTCATGAATCCGCCCTGTCCATTCAGAACCGCCGCGATCACAGCCACAATTCCGATCAGCATAATGATTCCTTGTATGAAATCATTGATTGCCGTAGCCATATATCCGCCCAGGATAACATAGAGCGCCGTAAACGCTGCCATTGTCACGACACACCACGTATACGGAATATTAAAAGCCATCGCAAACAAACGTGACAAACCGTTATACACCGAAGCCGTGTACGGGATCAGAAAAACGAACACGATCACAGATGCCGTAATCTTAAGTGATTTGCTCTTGTACCGTTCTCCGAAAAAATCCGGCATCGTCCTTGATCCAAGATGCTGTGTCATCACTTTTGTACGCCTTCCGAGAACTACCCATGCCAGAAGGCTTCCGATTAATGCATTTCCGATGCCGATCCATGTACTGGCAATTCCGTATTTCCATCCAAACTGTCCGGCATATCCGACAAATACAACTGCCGAAAAATACGATGTTCCATATGCAAATGCCGTCAGCCACGGTCCTACCGATCTTCCTCCCAGAACAAAACCGTCTACACTTGTAACATGTCTTCTCGAATAAATTCCCACTGCCGCCATCACTGCGAAAAAAATAATAAGCAGTATAATTTTAATTCCCATCTTTTTTCCCTCTCTCTGCCGTTTTATCCTTTAGACCACTTTAAAGCGTAACACTTTAAAGCATTAAAGTATCTTTTTATAGAATAACACGGGTCTAAGACCCGTGTCAACTGTTACTTTTTTCTATTATGCCCGTTTATCTTCCCGTTTTATCTTGTCAGTACATCTCCTGTCACTTCATCTCCTCGACCCGGTTTTGCACCTTCTTATCAAAGTTTTCTATTTGTCTGCTGTATGACTCGTTCATATATTTTGAATGAAGCATAAAGTCCGCAGTCGCAAGATTATTTGCAATCGGAATATCGTATACGACAGCAATACGCAGCAGCGCTTTTACATCCGGATCGTGGGGTTGTGCTTCCAATGGATCCCACAAAAAGATCATAAAATCAATCTGCCCTTCTACGATCTTCGCTCCAATCTGCTGATCTCCGCCAAGCGGACCGCTACAGTATCCTTTTACCGGAAGCCCTGTTCGCTCAGCGATAAGACGCGCCGTTGTTCCTGTTCCGCATAAAAAATGCCCTTTCAGTATCTCTTTGTTTTTTTCACACCAGTCTACAAGTTCTCTTTTCTTACCGTCATGCGCCACAAGGGCGATATGTTTTACTTTTTCAATTTCCATCGTTACATATTTATCATCTAACATCCGATCTCCTCCTTTTATCTTAAAAATAGTTTTTCATAAAATTTTTCTTACCGTCTGTTTTTATACAAACTGTTCCATCGTATCAAATCTAAGTAATGCGATCGCGCCCATCGCAACCGTGATCATCAATCCATAGATCAATACGATCGGAAAGATCAACGTTTGACTGATCAACACTGCCGCCAACACTCCGACACCGGCTCCGACTCCTAAAAGCGCCATCTGGATAAACATTCTAAGCAGACTTTGCCCTGTTTTTCCGAATACTTCCCCGAGAAGGCTCTGAACGATCACCATTGTATACAGGCGGTCTGCCTGCAAAACGGTGTAGATCAAAATACAGTAAATGATCTCTATTACCGGAACATGCCAAAAAATCCCAATAGGAATGCAGATGATACATCCGTCCGCAAATGCCTTTACATGTTCCATAAGAGTCGCATACCACATTTTTTTCAGCGGACTGTCAGGAATAAGAAAAATATACGGATTTTTCAACTCGCTTTCCCATTTTCCTGTGTAACCGCTCATAATAAGCGCCACATACGCGACAACTCCCAACAAAATAAAGCCCGCCATACTGCTGTCTGACACCGATTTTTGGAGAGAATACGCGAAAATAAACGCAACGACTGCCGAAAGAACTGTCATTTTCGTGAAAATAAAATATTTTTCTTTCTTATATTCCAGAAATTGCCTGTAAAAAATCGCTCTTGCTCCTTTTGCTGTAATCTTACTCTCTACACGGCGAAACCTTCGCTTTTTCGTCCCGGTATTTGTCACAAATTCTCCGCTTTTCTGCCTCTTTTTCAGTTCTGCATAATCGTCTGCGAATTTCGCCGCCTCTTCATAATATCCGCCGTCACATTTCATTCTGAACGCCGCCGCAACAATGAACACCGTAAACACCGAATAGATCACAGTACAAATTACATTCAGAGTTGTCGGACCGAGTAAAACCAACCTGTATACCGCAATCTGCCATCCGACTACCGGAATCATCTGAAGGACCGGCCAGTTGATAAACGAAAGAGCGCTTTCTACTGACAGACCTTTTTCTTTAAAATAAAGTACGATCATCAACGTAAATGCAATCAAAAACACTTTCATTCCGAAGCAGATCCCTTTTATCAATTTTTGCGGAAGCTTATCATTCGTATATAAAATGATCATAACAGATTGTTCTACCGCACACTCTACGCCGCATCCTATCAGAAAGAAGAAAAGCATCTTCCACCATTCCACATGAAAAACCGTCAAGCCTCCGATCGCCAACACGATCCATATGAAAAATGACATCAGATAATTCATCCACGCTCCCTGTATCAAAACAAGTTTGGGGCTGATCGGAGCGGGAAATACGAACTGAGAATGAGCCGGCCGAAACAAGATTCCTTTTCGAGAAGCATAGGACATAAAGTTTCCTACTGTAATGTAGATCGTCCACACCGTCACAAGAATGACAAGTCCTTGAACAGAATCGATCCGAACTGTAACCGCAAGTGTTCCAAGCATCACGATAAGAAAGATTCCATAGGCGGCCCCAAAGATCAACGCAAGAAGCGTCGTCGGTTTTCTGACTGCCTTTTTCAGGTTATTTGCCGCTGTTCTCTTTATCAAATATATTAACGCTTTCATGCTTTCTCACCGCCTGTCATCTCAAAGAACAGTTCATCCAGCTCTTTTCCCTGCGCGTCTGCTTTTGTGTAAGAACCGGCAATATGCCCTTGTTCCATGACGATCATCACATCCCACAAGTTCTCTACCATCTCAAGCATATGCGTACTGATAAGAACTGTCGCTCCGTTATCACGCAGTTTTAACACGACATCTTTCAGCATCTTGATCGCCGCCGGATCAAGTCCGACCATCGGTTCGTCAAGAAGGATGACTTCCGGCTTTACCGCAAGGGCACAGCATATGCTCACTTTCTGCATCATTCCTTTTGATAATTCATTGCCAAGCTTATCCTGCTTGTCATCCATCTCAAACGCTTTAAGTATCTTTTCGATCTCCTCGTCTGTAATTTCACTGTCATATGCCATTCTCACATATTCGATATGCTCCCTTACCGTCAGCGCATCGAACATATTCGGAATCTCCGGAACATAAGCAAACTTCCTTTTCGCAGGAATCTGCCGGGCAGGAATCCCTTTAATACGAATTTCACCCTGATACCGCAATAAACCGGCAATGCTTTTGATGATCGTTGATTTTCCCGATCCGTTCGGCCCTAAAAGAACCCCTACCTGACCGTTAGGGACGGTAAACGTCACTTGATCTACCGCCAGATTCTTTCCATAATATTTTGTCAATTCTTTGATCTCCAGCATAGTCCTCTCTACCCTTTCTGTCCGCGTCCTGTATAGTTTGCTTTTACTCGTAATACTTGATAAGTGCCTGTGTTCCGAGATCTCCGTTGCCGTCTGCTTCAAGCTCTTCATAAATGGCAAGAACCTGGCTTAAAACTTCGAGATTTAAACCGCTTCTGTTTGCTTCGATGAGCGCCAGCTTCATATCTTTAATAAAATGCTTCATAAAAAATCCCGGCGCATAATCTTTTTCTATGATCTTTGGTCCGAACAGATCAAACTGTCTGCTTCCGGCTGCCCCTGTCGCTACGGATTTCGAGAACACATTCAGGTCAAGTCCCTTTTCTTTTGCATATGTCAGCGCTTCGCATACACCGGAAAGAGCTCCCGCGATCATGATCTGGTTTGCAAGTTTGCAATGCTGTCCGCATCCTGCCGAACCTTCGTAATTAATATTCGTTCCCATTGCTTCAAACAGTTCATGACAGTTCGTATAATCGCTCTTATCGCCTCCGACAAGAATAGAAAGAGTTCCTTCTCTTGCCCCCGTATCTCCGCCTGTGACCGGCGCATCAAGCACATGAAATCCCCGTTTTGTTCCTTCTTCATACAGCTTTTCGGCAATCTGCGGACTCGTGGTCGTCATATCGATCAAATATGCACCTTTTTTCGCACTGTCCAAAATATTTCCGCTGTCGAAATATACTTCTTCTACATCCTGCGGAAATCCTACGATCGTAATCACTGCCTCGCAGTCTTTTACGCACTCGGAAATCGTTTCATGAAAGATCGCTCCTTCCCCGATCACGTCCTCGACTTTTGCTTTTGTCCGGGCATAAATATGAAGTTCATACCCTGCTTTCATAAGATTACGCACCATGGATTTTCCCATGATCCCCACACCGATAAATCCGATCTTCTTCATCTCTTTTTTCCTTTCCCCCTTATATGCCGCTATTTTTACGACACTTCTGTTTTTATCCACATCGGTTTGTCTGTCTTGCCTGTATTAATATTTTTCTACGACTTCGCTTTTGTTTTTATAAATACTGTTTGCCGGAACAAATCCTCTTACAGAAGACAGTGGGTAAATATTGCTGTGACTTCCTACAACCGTTCCGGGGTTCAGGACGCTTCCGCATCCTACTTCTACTTCATCTCCGAGCATTGCTCCGAACTTCTTCATGCCGGTTTCTATATTTCCTTCCGATGTTTTTACAACAACAAGCTTTTTATCCGACTTCACATTCGATGTGATAGAACCTGCTCCCATATGAGATTTATATCCGAGAACAGAATCGCCGACATAATTATAATGCGGTACCTGTACTTTATTGAAAAGCACGACATTTTTAAGCTCTGTCGAATTTCCTACGACTGCTCCTTCTCCCACGATCGCGTTTCCTCTTATAAACGCACAATGACGCACTTCCGCTTCTTTCCCGATGATCGCCGGACCATTAATACATGCGGTAGGCGCAACTTTAGCTGACTTTGCGATCCAGACATCTTCTCCTCTTTTTTCATATTCATCACTGCTTAACGTATTCCCGAGTTCTTTGATAAATGAACCGATATTCGGAAGGACTTCCCACGGATATGTCACTTTGTCAAAAAGATCTTTTGCGATTGTCTCCTCTAATGTATAAAGTTCCTTTACTGTCAATGCATTCATATATTTATCTCCTTTTCCGCCGTTTACCGGCTCTTTTTATAATAACCTGCCGCTTTATCATAACAGGCTCTTAACTGATACTGATTATTGAGTCCTTTTACTCCCACCGTCCTGTTCGTTATAAAACGATCCAGCTTCATCATATATTCATCGGGAGTAATGCTTCCCTCCGCCACATACGTAAGACCTTTTTCCCAGCTTGCCGTAAGTTCCGGATTTAAAAGTGATTTGATCGAATGATCCACTACGTCAAATACCATCTCTCCTTGCAAAGTCGGTGTTATGATCTGTGTTTTTTTATTCAGGGCAAGGTATTTAATATGAATCAGTTTCTTTAATATTTCCGCCCTGGTCGCGCTCGTTCCGATACCGCTTCCTTTTATCTGAGCGCGAAGATCTTCATCCTCGATCAACTGCCCCGCATTTTCCATAGCAAGGATGATCGATCCTGAATTATACCGTTTCGGAGGCGACGTCTCCCCTTCTTTTATATCTAATGCTCCAACCGGAAGAACGCTTCCTTTTTTCAGCGTTTTAATCACTTCAAACAGCGCCGTATCAAGGTCCTGATCTGCCGTCTGTTCTGCATCTTCCTCTTTTTCATTTGCATCGGTTCTGCTTTTGCCTTTGTTTACACTTCGTTTTCCCTGCGGAACGCCTGCCACTTTCAAATATCCTTCCTCAGCTAGCACTTTAAAATTGGAAAAGAAACTCTCTTCCTTTATCTTCGATATGATCGCCACTTTTTGATACACTGCCGGCGGATAAAAAATACTTAAAAACCTTCTCACAATCAGATCATATACTTTATGAGACGTTGCCGAAAGCGAATTCAGCGCTCCTAAACCTTGTCCTGTCGGAATGATAGCGTAATGATCTGTAATCTGCTTATCGTTTACATATCTTGTCTTCGCCAGATTTTTATGACTTCCAAAAGAAAGGATATCCTGCAAATACGGCTGTGCCGGAGGATATTTTGACAGCCCGTTCAAGTTTCTGCTGATCTCTTTTGCAACTGCCGTCGACAAAACCCTGGCGTCTGTCCTCGGGTATGTAACAAGTTTTTTTTCATATAATTCCTGCACGACCCGAAGCGCTTCATCCGGACTGATCTTAAACCGCTTCGAACAGTCGTTTTGAAGTTCGGCCAGATTATAAAGAAGGGGAGGATTTTTCTTCTCCTTTTTCTTCTCCACAGACTCAACGATACACTGTATCGGCTTTTCTTCCAACAAATAGGCGATCAGCTCTTTTGCTTTTTCTTCTGTCTTAAATCCATTTTCTTTATACAGATCAAACGATTCAAAATACCGCGAGCCTTTCACTGCCCGCCATTCTCCTTCAAAACTGTGACCTGACGCATCGATCGTGCTGATCACACGGTAAAAAGGAGTTTTTACAAACTCCCGTATCTCCCTTTCACGCCTGACAACCATTCCGAGAACGCATGTCATTACACGTCCTACCGAAATCACCGAGTATTTCGTATTCAGATAATTAGAAATACTGTTTCCGTATTTCAGCGTAAGCAAACGTGAAAAGTTGATTCCCATCAGATAGTCTTCTTTCGCGCGAAGATAGGCGGAAGCGCTTAGATTGTCATACTCTGACAGATCTTTTGCTTCCCGTATGCCTCTTAAGATTTCCTCTTCTGTCTGTGAGTCGATCCACACGCGAAGTCTTTTTTTCCCCGACACCTGCGCCTTTTGTTCTACAAGCCGGTAAATGTACTCTCCCTCCCGTCCGGAGTCGGTGCACACATAAATTGTGTCAACGTCTTCTCTGTTTAAAAGAGAACTGACAATCTGAAACTGCTTCGCCACTGACGGGATCACTTCATATTTAAACTCCGAAGGAATAAACGGAAGTGTCTGAAGACTCCATTTTTTCAATGCCGGGTCATACTCTTCCGGATAGCTCATCGTAACCAGATGTCCGACGCACCATGTGATCACTGCTTCGTCGGATTCTAAATATCCGTCCGCTCTTCTTGTCTTTAATTTTAATGCCTTTGCGAACTCCTGCGCTACGCTGGGTTTCTCGGCGATATAGAGTTGTTTTTTCATATAATGTATTTAGTTTCCTTTCCTGCTCCGAAAGTATTTCTCACCTTTTTTCAACACGATCTATTCCTTTTTCCAAATGCGCTGAATACTTTCTGAAAGATTGATTTTTTTTCCTTTTTTGCTTTCGGAAGCGTCTTCGGAGGGCGTGCATTCAACGCAGCTTTCATAAATGCAGCCTGCGCGTTGACCGCTTCTCCTTTTCTTTCTTTTTTCTTATATGTACCGTCACTTGTCATAATACGCGCTTTTACATTGTCTGCAAGCATCACTTTCAGATCATGGATCAGGCGTCTCTTAATTGCATCGTCATAAATCGGACATGCAACCTCCACACGTTTCTCTGTATTTCTCGTCATCATATCTGCCGATCCGATATAAACTTTCGCCGTTTCTCCTGTTCCGAACACAAACACTCTCGGATGTTCCAGATACCTTCCTACAATGCTCGTAACCCGCAGATTTTCCGTATTTTCTTTCACTCCCGGCAATATACAGCAGATTCCGCGTACGATCAGATCCACTTTTACCCCTGCTGCAGACGCTTCCTGTACTTTTCGGATAAAATCCATATCCGTTACAGAATTCATTTTCATAATAATACGTCCATCCGCGCCTTTTTGAATTTCCTCATCCATATGTCTTAAAACTTTCCGTTTCAGACTAAACGGTGAAACGATCAGATGATGATACTCTCCGTCCAGATTGCCGATTGACATATTTTTAAAGAATACGGCCGCATCCTCGCCGATTCCCTGATGTGATGTCATAAGCGAATAATCTGTATACATTTTTGCCGTCTTTTCATTATAGTTTCCCGTTCCTACCTGGGTAATATAACGGATCTCATTTCGATTCCTGTATGTGATAAGACACAGTTTTGAATGAACCTTGTAACCGTCGAATCCATACAGCACACGACATCCCGCTTCCTCCAGACGCTCTGACCAGTCAATATTATTCTGCTCGTCAAAACGCGCCCTAAGTTCGATCAATACAGTTACTTCTTTTCCGTTCTCGGCTGCCGCACAAAGGTATTCTACAAGGCGGGCCTTTTTCGCCAGACGGTAGATCGTGATCTTGATCGTCATAACATCGGGATGAAACGCAGCTTCTTTAATAAGCTGCAAAAACGGATCCATACTCTCATATGGATAAGACAACAAAACATCTTTGCGTTTCACCTGCTCCATCACGCTGATCCCTTCGGCAAGCGCAGCGGCAGGCTGAGGTGTAAACGGCTCGTCGATCAGCGCTTTTCTCATAGATTCGGGAATCTTATCTGCGATTGCGAAAATAAACCCAAGCTTCATCGGCATTTTCGTCCTGAAAATACATTCCGGCGTAATCTTAAACCGGTCGCAGAAATATTTTTCCATCTCTTTTCCGAGCGGAGCGGCTGTCTCAAGTCTTACAACTGCCATTTTACGTCTTTTATGAAGTGTTTCTTTCATAATATAACGGAAATCTTCATTATCTGCCAACGCTTCATCATCCGGTGCGATATCCGCATTCCGCGTTACGCAAATATAGTTTTTGTCAGATACCTGATACTGTTCAAAAACAAGTTCCAGATATTCCATGATCACTTTTTCCATTCGGATGTAGCGCACATCATGCCCCGGAAGATAGAGAACGTCCGAAATGTACTGTGGCACAGGCACAATGCCGAGCATGACATTATTTTCCATTTTCAGCGTCGCCACGACGTAAATATCTTTATTAAGCAGATGAGGGAACGGATGGTTCGCATCTACGATCTGAGGCGATAAAACCGGAAGCACCTGTTCTTTGAAATATTTTTTCACATACTTCTTTTCCTGCTTGCTCCAATTCTTTAAAATCTAACCCACATACGCCATACGGCTGAAGCTGCTTTTTTATTTCCGCATATGTCTTATCTCTCTCCTTATAAAGAGGAGCTACCGCTTTATAAATCTCCTCCAACTGCTGCTTCGGAGTCATTCCCGAACGGATATCCTGTTTTTTACTGTCAGCTACTGCCATATCGTAAAGGCTGCCGACACGAATCATAAAGAATTCATCAAGATTACTTGTAAAAATTGCGACAAATTTCATCCTCTCCATAAGAGGAACACTTTCGTCCTGCGCCTCTTCCAACACACGCTGATTAAAACGAAGCCATGATAATTCTCGATTTTGCGTATACTCTAAAGTCTCTGTTTTTCCCATCATACCCTCTCCTTTTTGATTTTCCGACATTTCTCATCTTGTAAACTATCGTTTCATTTATCGTGAAAAAGATTTCTGCTTTTATTTTTCCAAATATTCCATAAGATCATCAAACTTTCGTTCTGTGTACTTATATCCGTGTTCATAAAATGCATGCAGCGTTTCTTTATTTCTCTCAAGTCTTGAAACAGGCTTTACCTGCGGTCTGAGAATAAATATCTCACCTCGTTTTTCAAGCTGATCTAAATAATTCATCGTTTTATTATACTCAAAACTTCTTCTGAAGATCGTCCTGATCAAATTCGGATATGATTTATACGCTCTTTTATATACTCTCTGCATCGTCGGAGAAAGAACCGACTTCCTGTAACCTTGATTTTTCGTAAGAATCACGACGATCTTTTCATTTTCCATCTGCTGTGCCCGTCTGATCGGAACAGAGTCCGCCAGTCCTCCGTCAAGGTACGGAACATTGTCGATATTAACGATCGGAGTAAGCAAAGGCATACTTGACGACGCTCTGCAAAGTTTCATCAGACGGTCGTTATCACTATCCTCTGTCATATACTCCGCTTTTCCCGTCAGACAGTTTGTCGTAACAATCTGACAGTTGATCTCCGAGTTAAAATATGTCTCGAAATCAAACGGAAGCAGTTCTTTCGGATATTTATCAAAGATCAGATCCATATTCATCAGACTTTTCTCTTTGACGAAGTCTCTGATCCCATAGTAATATTTTCCTTCTTTGTCAGTCGGTATCATACAGTCTCTCGTTCTTCCCGGCTGCCGCGAAACATAGTCCACCGCATTGCACGAGCCCGCCGAAACGCCGATCACATCCGAAAAATACAGATCTCTCTCCATCAGATAATCAAGCGCTCCCGAAGTAAATATTCCTCTTGTCGCTCCGCCTTCAAGAACAAGTGTTGCCTTCTTTATTGTCATATGGATAACCTCTTTTCTGCTACAATCTACTTCCCTCTTTTAACTTCTACATTATATAACTTTTTTCCTTATTGTGAAACCAGAAGTTGATTTTTAAACAAATCTTTTCAAATTCTTTTCAAAATCTTTACGTTTTGTTGTAGGTCATATCCAGAAGCTTCTCCTGCCTTATCCGACAATAATTCAGGTTTTTTCATAAATAAATTACCGGCCTTCCTTTGCTTTATTTTTTACTCAACAGCGCTTTCACTTCCTCTACAGTCAATACTTTCCCATAGGATATAACTTCGCCGTTAAACACTAATGCAGGTGTCGTCATTACTCCGTAACCGGCGATTTCCGCAAAATCTGTAACATGTTCAATCTCATAATCTAATCGAAGTTCAGATACTGCCGCTCTGGTTGCTTTTTCTAATTCCATACATTTTACGCAGCCCGAACCCAATATTTTGATCCCTTGCTCTTGTTTCTTATTTTCTGTATTTTGCATTGTTTCTGACGTGCAATTTTCACCACAACAGCATGATTTTGTTTCTTTTTTCTTTCCAAATAATTTCATTTCTTATTCGCTCCTTTTAAATAAATATCGCACTAAAAATATTAAAGAGATAACCTACAATGATAATACCCGACGTACAAATGGCAATAAATAAAGTCAATAATTTAGGCTTTACTGCCTTTTTCAACATGATTAAAGACGGCAGGCTTAATGTCGTTACTGCCATCATAAATGATAAGATCGTACCTAATTGTGCTCCCTTTGCAAGTAATGCCTCTGCAACCGGAATTGTTCCGAAAATATCAGCGTACATAGGGATACCGACAAGCGTAGCTAAAACAACACCGAACGGGTTATTACTTCCTAAAATACTTTCAATCCATGTTTCAGGTATCCAATTATGAATAATTGCTCCAATCCCCACACCGATCAAAATGTATGGAAATACTTTTTTGAATGTTCCCATCACTTGTTCTTTCGCATATTGAACTCTGTCCTTTTTGGTTAAGGCAGGGGAACTAATATCAACCCTACTTGCATTTTTGACGAAATCTTCTACATATTTTTCCATATGTAAGTTTTCAATGAAGGTGCCGCCGATGACGGCAATGATCAAACCTACAATCACATAAGCAAAGGCAACTTTAGCACCGAAAATACTCATTAACAATACAAGACTTCCCAAATCAACCATAGGGGAAGAAATCAAAAAGGAAAATGTTACGCCCAGTGGCAATCCCGCACTTGTAAAACCTATAAATAGCGGAATAGACGAACAGGAACAAAATGGTGTAACTGTCCCTAACAATGCGGATATAATATTTGCTCCGATGCCATGAAAACGCCCCAAAATTTTCTTACTTCGTTCTGGCGGAAAGTAACTTTGAATATACGAAATAAAGAAAATCAATAAACATAACAAAATTGTGATTTTAATTACGTCATACAAAAAGAATTGAATACTTCCGCCTAATCGACTGTCAATGTCTAGCCCTAGTTGTGATAGACCCTTACCGATTAAACCATTTAACCACTTCATACCTAATATTTGGTCTTGGAAAAACGACCATATTGAATTGACTACTTCCAAAAAGTCCCTCCTTCATACAACATATCAATTTTTTTTGATGTGATAAAGTTTTATAAAAGCCACCTTTCGATGACCTTTATTTGCAACAATGTGATTGATTTTCAGTATTTGGCGTTGTTAATTCTAGCAATCGTTTTGACGCGTATTCACTTCCGCTTTTACTTAGGCTGTAATGTGTCCATTTTCCCTCTTGTCTTGCATGAACAATGCCGGAATCGCAAAGTATTTTCATGTGATAAGATAAAGCTGACTGTCCGATGTTCATGTTTTCAATCAGAACACACGCACATTTTTCGCCACTCTTCAAGTAATCTAAAATAGTAAGCCTTTTTGTATCACAAAGAGCCTTAAAGATTTTTGCGTCTTTTGAAAAATCAGTCATCGCCGTCATTCCTCACATCAATTATTTTTGATATATACATCATAAGTCTTGTAAAGTGGTTTGTCAACATGTCACATCAAAATATTTTGATGTGTTTTTTTCTTCCTCTTGTCTGCCAAAGACAAAAAAAAGAAAAAGATAAAATAAACCGAGAGTCAACTGCATTCTGACTCTCGGCTTCATTTTTCAAACGGAGACGGAGGGATTCGAACCCTCGTGCCCCGGAGGGCAAACGCATTTCGAGTGCGCCCCGTTATGACCACTTCGATACGTCTCCATGAAGAGCTGTGCATGATTTCCATACACAGCTTTTACATTATAACAGAATTATTTCCAAAAAGAAAGAGGATATTTCAAATTTAATCAACCTTTAATCATCTTCCTCAGTCGAAACAGTATATGTCTGTCTCTTTCTTGCCATCTCGTCACTTTCAAGATACTCGTCATATGTCGTAATCTTGTCGATCAGTTGTCCACCCGGAACGATTTCCATAATACGGTTTGCAGTCGTCTGTACGATCTGATGATCCCGAGACGTAAAAAGTAAAACTCCCGGGAATTTGATCAGTCCATTATTAAGAGCTGTGATCGATTCCATGTCAAGATGGTTTGTCGGCTCATCAAGAAGAAGAACGTTTGCTCCTGAAATCATCATCTTAGAAAGAAGGCAGCGTACTTTTTCTCCTCCTGAAAGAACTTTCAGCTTCTTCACACCGTCCTCGCCTGAGAAGAGCATTCTTCCGAGGAATCCGCGAACATATGTGACATCCTTTTCTTCGGAATACTGTGTCAGCCATTCTGTGATATTATAATCACTGTCAAATTCTCCGCCGAAATCTTTCGGGAAATATGCCTGAGAAGTTGTCACTCCCCATTTATAAGTTCCTTCGTCCGGTTCCATCTCTCCGATCAGGATCTTAAAAAGAACTGTCTTTGCGACTTCATTACTTCCGACAAAAGCGACTTTATCATCGTGACCGAGAGTAAAGCTGATATTGTCAAGCACTTTCACGCCGTCGATCGTTTTAGAAAGACCTTCTACCGTAAGCACTTCGTTTCCGATCTCACGATTCGGACGAAAATCAATATACGGGTATTTTCTGCTGGACGGTTTGATCTCGTCAAGCTGGATTTTCTCAAGGGCGCGCTTTCTCGATGTCGCCTGCTTTGATTTTGAAGCATTTGCGCTGAATCGGGAAATAAAGTCCTGAAGTTCTTTGATCTTCTCTTCTTTTTTCTTATTTGCTTCTTTCATCTGACGGATAAGAAGCTGACTTGATTCATACCAGAAATCATAATTTCCCGCATAAAGCTGTATTTTTCCATAATCAATATCTGCGATCTGCGTACATACTTTATTTAAGAAATAACGGTCATGAGACACAACGATCACCGTATTTTCAAAATTAATCAAAAACTCCTCAAGCCACGCAATCGCATCCAGATCAAGGTGGTTTGTCGGCTCGTCAAGAAGCAAAATATCCGGATTACCGAACAGCGCCTGTGCGAGAAGCACTTTCACCTTCTGCGGACCTGTCATATCTTTCATCATTTTATAATGAAGATCTGTCTCGATTCCAAGACCATTCAAAAGAGACGCCGCGTCTGATTCAGCTTCCCATCCGTTCATCGTAGCAAATTCACCTTCAAGTTCACTTGCCTTTATTCCGTCTTCATCCGTGAAATCTTCTTTTGCATAAATCGCTTCTTTTTCTTTCATAATCTCATACAGTCGGGCATTCCCCATGATCACCGTATCAAGAACCGGATATTCATCATATTTAAAATGATCCTGCTGTAAGAAAGAAAGACGCTCTCCCGGAGTGATCGCCACTTCACCGTTCGTCGGCTCAAGCTGACCTGATAAAATCTTCAAAAACGTAGATTTTCCGGCTCCGTTAGCGCCGATCAGACCATAACAGTTTCCCTCTGTGAACTTGATATTTACTTCTTCAAAAAGCGCTTTTTTTCCCACGCGCAGAGTTACATTATTTGCACTGATCATTACAATATCTCCTTTTTTGAAACTTCGTTTTACGGGATATGTGATGCTTAATACGCACCAACGCCTATATTAACATATAATCCATGAAAAAGGCAAGGACTTATAGGAAACATGTACGTTTCCCCAATCCCTGCCTTCTGTTTCCGAAAGCTCCTATAATTTTAAGCTGTTCTCTCAATGCCTGCTGTTCATATCGCTGTATACTTCACAAAACCTGGCGGCAACGGAAACCGGTTCGTTTCCCGCATAAAGATGAGAAGCATCTCCCAGCTTCAACCCCCGAAAACAAGCGATTCCCTTCTCTCGTTCTTCTGTCACTATTTCCGTCACCGATGTCGGAGCAAACGCAAAATACTGCCATGCCGAAAAAGGCGACATATTCCACAGATGCGACAACAACGCGCACGTAATCCCAAAATGGCAAAAAAACGTCACGGTCTCCGTGCATTCTCTCTCCACTCTATAACTGCTTTGCCTTCACGAACATATCCATGCTCTGCAAGAAATCTGTCAAACTCAAGAGTTACCCTGTCATATACTTCCACCGCATCTGAATTTTGGCATAGATCGGATTTTCTCCACGCATCCCTGTCCATACATTCTCCATGTTCCATCCAATACGACGGAACGATATCCCACACGATTCTCGGCACATACCGACCATTTTCTTTCTCCGCGGTAGGATAAGCCTTTTGAAGATGTACCGCCTGATTCAGATCGATCCTTGCCGGAAATTCTCTCAGCCATTCTACAGTCTGTGCGGTCTTTCCCACTTTATCCAGACAGTACTGCGCCGTGTCTTTCGCTCTTCCAAGGGGAGAAACATAACAGCTTCCGAGATTCAAGTCAGCCGCCCGTTCGGCAAGCAGTTTTGCCTCACGATGTCCTTTTTTCGTCAGCGTATCATTTATGTAATCCGGATCTCCATGTCTGATAAATAAAATCCTCACTGTCTATCTCCTGCCTTTCTTTTATGCAAAGCGTCCGTTTTAACCATCGTTTTGCAAGTCCGGTCCACATCCCCACTTCGTCTAATGCGCCATATATATGCGCCTGCTCTTCCTCTGTCCATTTATCAGGACGTTCTTTTAGTTTTTGTTCAAACCATTCTTCTGTGGCGACAGACATCCCATGTGCCCCTTCCGCAAATACATGATGCGCATAAGGTACGCCCGCCTTCCTGCATGCTTCGGCAAACAAATACCCGTTTTCCGCCGAAACGGTCTTATCTTCAAGAGTATGCCACAAAAAACACGGCGGCATCTCTTCTGTCACATGTTTTTCGACCGACAGATATTCCCGCTCTTCTTCATCAGAATCTTCTCCGAGCAAAGCTAAAAACGAATCTTCGTTTCTATACTTTCCCGAAGTGATTACCGGATAACCGAGTATCATCGCATCCGGTCTGCATGAAACTTCTTTAAGAAGAGAATTTTCTTCTTTTATATCCTGAAAATGAACTCCGAGACTTCCGCATAAGTGCCCGCCTGCCGAAAATCCGCATACAGCCACTTTCTCCGGATCGATCCGGCACTGTTTCGCATAATAACGTACGAGCCGCACCGTTCTGGCCAGATCTCTAAGCGGCTGAAGGTGCAAAGGCTCGCCTTCCGATGTCGGATTCACACTGTATGTAAGTACAAGCGCATTGTATCCGGCCCTATAAAATGTTCGTGCGACGATATCGCCTTCCGATGATGACACCTGACGATAGGCTCCGCCCGGCACAACGATCATTGCCGGACGGATCTGCCCGTCTTCATGCATATAACTTATCACATAAGGAATATCTCTTTCTTCACTTTCATACGAATATTCCTCTCTTTTCCAAATTGCCGTTCTCTTACCTATCATTTTTCCACCTCTTTTATACCGATCGGCAAAAACATTTTCAACAATATACCTTGCCGGCGCAAGGATGATTCTTATAACTTGACATCTGCCAAATACGGATTCTCCGCTTCGTAAAACTTCTCATTTTCAACTGCCTCTGCCAGCTTCATATCAATCGGCATACGGCCAAGCACCGGAACGTTCATCTCCCGAGCTGCTTCCTCTACATGACTTTCTCCGAACACTTTAATCTCTTTTCCACAGTCAGGGCATTTTACATAACTGTAGTTTTCTATGATCCCAAGTACCGGAATATTCATCTGTTCCGCCATATTCGCCGCTTTTTTCACGATCATCTGTACAAGATCCTGTGGAGATGTCACGATCACCACACCGTCTACCGGAAGCGACTGAAATACTGTCAAAGGAACGTCTCCTGTTCCCGGCGGCATATCTACAAACAGATAATCAATATCGCCCCACATAACATCTGTCCAAAACTGCTTCACAACTCCCGCAATAATCGGACCTCTCCAAATAACGGGCGCGGATTCGTCTTCCAGGAGAAGATTGACCGACATAATTCTTGTCTCATCTTTTGCAATACATGGAAGAATCCCTTCTTCCGTTCCTCTTGCTTTCTCATGTATTCCGTACATTTTCGGAATAGACGGACCTGTAATATCCGCATCTAAAATTCCGACTGTATATCCTTTTTTTCTCTCATCATTCTTGCGAGCGACGCCGTCACAAGCGATTTACCGACACCGCCCTTTCCGCTGACTACACCGATTACTTTTTTAATAGATGAATATTTGTTTTCCGGTTCACGGAAATCCTCTTTTTTGCTGCTGCATGAATCTGCATGTGCGCATCCTGCGCAAGATTCTTCTGTACATCCGTTTGTATTTTGCTGTTCTGGCATGATCTGCTACCTCTTTCTATAATTTACTCTTTTCTAAGTATAACACATTCGGGCAAAATCTTGTACTGATTTTGCCCGAATATCATTTCTCATTTATTAATCATTTATTCATATTCATTTAACGTCTGTTTACAACCGTTCCACTGTTATCTTGTCACATCGTTGAGCCATTTATAACTTCGATACCGTTTATATGTGATCGGTATTTTAATAATCTCATCACTCATAAGTATCACATAAACAACCGGCACACTTAGCTTAAATACAAATGCCGCAAGAAAACCGAACAATATCGAGCAGCACCACATCGTCGTCATATCGAGAATCAATCCGAATCTCGTATCGCCGCCCGAACGGAACACCCCCACGACAAGCGTTGTATTAATCGCCTGGCCGACAACAAAATAAGACATAACAAAAAACATGATCCTCAAATATTCTTTTGCCGTACCGCTCAAAGTCAGTGCCGCCGATGCCAAAGGCGAAACCGCAAGAATCACAGTTCCTCCCAATATTCCCATGATAATGCTCAATATAAGAAACCGTTTTGCATATGCTTTCGCATACTCTGTCTTTTTCTCTCCGATCGTCTTTCCAAGATAGATCGCCGCCGCGCTGGACAACCCAAACGATACAACTGTCGCAAGCTGTCTTGCCACCTGCGCCACTGAATTTGCCGCCACAGCCGCGCTTCCCATATGACCGAGTATCGCTGTGTTCGCCGCCGTTCCAAGTCCCCATAAAACTTCATTGACTACAACCGGAAGGGCATAACGCATAAAATCAGAAAATAGAATTTTATCCGTATGAAGCACATATTTGAACCTCAGCCTGATCTCCCTGTTAAATAAACGGGCATATATCGCAACAAGCACAACTTCCAGAATACGGGCGCAAAGAGTTCCAAGCGCCGCTCCTGCCACACCCATCTTCGGAAGTCCGAGCAGACCAAAAATGAAAATCGCATTCATTATGATATTGCATATAAGACAGAAGATAGACAACTGTTGCCACAACAACCCGTTCCACACTCCGCATAATATACAAATATGCCTGCGTAACTCCCATCATTATATAGGTAAACGCCACAATTCTCAGGTATTTAACTCCTTCCGAAACAACAACCGGATCGTTTGTAAATACCTGCATTAACAGTTCCGGTACCGCAAGAGCCGACACAGTAAAAAGCGCCGTCACACAGACCGCTGCTTTTACTGCCATTCCTAATATCTTTTCAATCGCATCCCGGTCGCCTTTTCCCCAATACTGAGCCGTGAGCACCGTCGCTCCGGAGGTCAGACCGAACAGGAACAATGTCATAATATACTGAATCTGTCCTGCCAAAGATGCGCCGGATAAAGCTTTTTCTCCAACAGCGCCTAACATAATGACGTCTGCCGCCGTCACGCCTACGTTGATCAGATTTTGAAGAGCCATAGGAACAACGAGCGCCAGCACCGTTTTGTAAAACTTTCTCCGGTCAATTTCTATATGATTTTCTCTCTTTAGCATGATATTTTCCGTAAACTACCTTTTACTTATTCTTTTGCTGCCCTGTAATGATTCTGCAGCTGTTTTTCGATCATTCTTTTCCGTTAAAGCAATACGTACACACTTTACACGGATCGATTCCGATCGATGCAATCAGATCATCCAGACGGTGGAAACGAAGAGTCGTAAAATTCTGGATCTTCCGAATCTCTTCTACCATCTTCGCATAACGGCAGCTGTCCGGATCGGCATATTCCGCAAGCACTTCTGCCGGACAGTTTTCTCCTTCTGCCTCTTGAATGATCCTGCGTGTGATCAGATCAAGATCTGATTTGGATCTTGAAAAATTCAAAAACTTACAACCGTACACAAGCGGCGGACACGCCGGACGTACGTGCACTTCTTTCGCTCCGCTCTTATAGAGAAATTCCGTCGTCTCCCGAAGCTGCGTTCCGCGCACGATAGAATCGTCGATCAAAAGCAGTTTCTTATCTTCGATCAGAGACTGCACCGGAATCAGCTTCATCTTTGCGATCAGATTTCTCTGACTCTGGCTTGTAGGCATAAATGACCTCGGCCACGTCGGCGTATATTTAATAAACGGTCTCGCATACGGTATTCCCGATTCATTAGAATATCCGATCGCATGTGCGATCCCAGAATCAGGAACTCCGGCTACAATATCAGGATGCACAGAATCTCCATCGCGCTTTGCAAGCATACTTCCACATTTATAACGCATTTCTTCTACATTGACGCCTTCGTAAGAGGAAGTCGGATAACCATAATAAACCCATAAAAAAGAACAAATCTTCATCTCTTTTCCCGGAGCTACCAACTGTTCCACGCTTTCCGGAGTAATCAGATCGATCTCTCCCGGCCCTAATTCTTTGTACGCTTCATAACCGAGATTAATATACGCTGAATTTTCAAAAGAAACACAGTACGCCTCTTCTTTCTTACCGACAACAACCGGAGTTCTTCCATATCTGTCACGCGCCGCATAAATTCCGTCTTTCGTCATAAGAAGCAGCGTAAGAGAGCCGTTTACAGTTTCCTGCGCATAACGGATTCCTTCCACAAGCGTTTCTTTCTTACAGATCAAAGATGCCACAAGCTCTGTCGCATTGATCTTACCTCCGCTCATCTCCTGAAAATGGGAATGCCCTTCTTCAAACACTTTTTCTAAAAGTTCTTCTTCATTATTGATCTTTCCAACCGTAACGATCGCAAAACTTCCGTGATGCGACTGTATAAGAAGCGGCTGCGGCTCGTAATCAGAAATACATCCGATTCCAAGATTGCCTTTCATCTCATCTACATCCCTGTCAAATTTTGTACGAAAAGGAGCATTTTCTATATTATGGATCGCACGGCAGAACTCTCCGTTTCCATACGCAGCCATTCCGCCTCTTCTCGTTCCGAGGTGAGAATGATAGTCCACGCCGTAAAATAACTCCAATACACAGTCTTTTTTTTTGATGCAACTCCGAAAAATCCCCATTTTCTATGTGCCTCCTGTAAATTTATCAAATTCATTCTGCTATTTATCTTTCACCTTATAAAGGATAAGGAGTTCCCGGCGATAAGTCAATACTTTCTTTCATATGCCTGCTATTATCGTTTATTATAGATATATATAAGCAGAAGTTCTATTCCTTTATTTTTGCCGCTTTGGCATCAAAATCATTCTCCCTGCAAACGATTCCCATTTTCTCCGTCTATACAATAAGAGGATGCCTTATTTTGACATCCTCTTACCTGTTAGTCTTCAAGGCTTCTTTCATCTCTTTCATTTTTTCCATGAAGCCTTTCTTTTTTTTCTTCTTCTCGACTTTCCCTGTTGTCTCATCATGTTCATGAAGTGTATTTCCCGTCAATTCATCAAATCTTCGCAGCGCTTCTTTCGCCTCCGACCTTAATCTTTCCGGAGTCTGGATCTCAAGCGTCACATAATGATCTCCTCTTGCCTGTGGATTACGAAGAGACGGAACTCCTTTTCCTTTAAGGCGCACTTTTGTATCTGTTTTCGTTCCCGGTTTTACATTATAAATCACATCTCCGTCTACCGTAGGAATACGAATATCTCCTCCGAGCGCCGCTACCGCAAATGAAATCGGATGCGTAGAGAAAATATGAATATCTTGTCGTTTTAACGACGGATGCGCCGAAACATTCACTTCTACAAGAAGATCTCCCCGTGGTCCGCCGTTTACTCCCGGTTCTCCCTTGTCTCTGATACTAACGCTCTGGCCGTTATCAATTCCTGCCGGGATAGACACTTTGATCTTCTTTCGGTTTGCAATGTATCCGCTTCCTGCGCATTTTGAACATTTTTCCTTAATCACTTTACCGGAGCCTCCGCAGTTAGGACATGTCTGCACATTTTGAACTGTTCCGAAAAAAGACTGGGATGTATAGACAACCTGCCCCCGGCCCCCGCATTTCGGGCATGTTTCGGGAGATGTTCCGGGTTTTGCCCCTGTTCCATTACATGTTTCACATGGATCTTTCAAAATAAGATCTAATTCTTTTTCACATCCGAAAACCGCTTCCTCAAATGTGATTCTTATACTTTTTCTGACATTTGCGCCTCGCATCGGTCCGTTACTTCTTCCGCCTCGTCTTCCGCCGCCGAACAGGTCGCCGAAAATATCGCCGAAAATATCACTGAAATCCGCACCGCTAAAGTCAAAGCCTCCGAAACCGCCTGCGCCGCCCGCGCCGCCATCGAATGCCGCGTGACCAAACTGATCATATTTCTGTCGTTTTTCAGGATCGCTTAAAACAGCATATGCTTCTGATGCCTCTTTAAATTTCTTTTCCGCCTCGGCATCCCCCGGGTTCATATCGGGATGGTACTTCTTTGCCAGTACACGGTATGCTTTTTTGATCGCCGCCTCATCAGCATCTTTCCCGATGCCGAGCACCTCGTAATAATCTCTCTTTGACTCTGCCATAATACGAATACTCTACCTTTCCTCAAGAAAATTCTACGAAACCGCTTTTTACACGATCCCGTAGAATTTTTATTTTACATTTTGCCTGATATTTCAAGCTTTTATCTCGTTTCCTCTGATATCTTAAACTTCTTTATAATCTCCGTCTACGACATCATCTCCGTTGAATCCTTCCGGAGCCGGTCCTGCATCCTGACCTGGATTCGGTCCTGCTGCACCTGCACCTGCCGCTCGCGCCTGCCTGCTCATACATCTTTGTGAAAAGTTTCTGTGCGCTTTCCATCAGTTTTTCCTTCGCAGCTTTGATCTCAGCCACATCGGCTTCAGATGTATTTTCCGGAGTTGATTTTGCCAGCACGTCTTTTAACGCCTGCATATCGGCTTCTACAGCCGCTTTATCGTTGGCATCCAGTTTATCGCCGACTTCCTTGATTGCCTTTTCTGTCTGGAATACCATTGCATCAGCTTCATTTCTTGTATCGATCGCCTCTTTACGTTTCTTATCCTGAGCTTCAAACTCAGCAGCTTCTTTTACCGCTTTATCAATATCGGAATCTGACATATTAGAACCTGCTGTGATCGTGATATGCTGTTCTTTTCCTGTTCCGAGATCTTTTGCAGATACGTTGACGATACCGTTTGCATCAATATCGAAAGTAACTTCGATCTGCGGGATTCCACGCGGAGCCGGCGGGATTCCGTCAAGTCTGAACTGTCCGAGTGATTTATTATCTTTTGCGAACTGTCTTTCTCCCTGTACGACATTGATATCTACCGCTGTCTGGTTGTCTGCCGCTGTAGAGAATATCTGGCTTTTCTTTGTCGGGATCGTTGTATTTCTCTCGATCAATCTTGTGGCAACTCCGCCCATTGTTTCGATAGAAAGAGAAAGCGGTGTAACATCAAGAAGAAGGATATCTCCTGCTCCTGCGTCTCCTGCAAGTTTTCCTCCCTGAACAGAAGCTCCAAGAGCAACACATTCATCCGGATTCAAAGATTTGCTCGGTTCTTTTCCTGTCAGTCTCTTTACTTCTTCCTGTACTGCCGGAATACGTGTAGATCCGCCTACAAGCAATACCTGACCGAGATCTGCCGCTGTAAGTCCCGCATCGGAAAGAGCGCGTCTTACCGGCTCTGCCGTTCTGTCTACGAGATCTCTTGTCAGCTCATCGAATTTTGCTCTTGTCAGATTCATATCAAAGTGTTTCGGTCCTTCGGCAGTTGCCGTAATGAACGGAAGGTTGATATTTGTTGTTGTTGCGGAAGAAAGTTCTTTTTTTGCTTTCTCTGCCGCTTCTTTTAATCTTTGAAGAGCCATCTTATCCGTTGAAAGGTCAACGCCTTCTTTTGCCTTAAAATCTGCCAGCATATAATCTGTAATCTTCTGGTCAAAGTCATCACCGCCAAGACGGTTATCTCCTGCTGTTGAGAGAACTTCGATCACGCCGTCGCCGATCTCGATAATGGAAACGTCAAACGTACCACCTCCAAGGTCGTATACCATGATTTTCTGCTCTTTCTCATTGTCCAGGCCGTAAGCAAGAGCCGCTGCCGTAGGCTCGTTGATGATACGTTTTACATCAAGACCTGCGATCTTTCCTGCATCTTTTGTAGCCTGACGCTGCGCGTCGTTGAAGTATGCCGGAACTGTAATAACAGCTTCCGTTACTTTTTCTCCCAAATAACCTTCTGCATCCGCTTTCAATTTCTGAAGGATCATTGCGGAAATTTCCTGAGGAGAATATTTTTTCTCATCGATCGTCACTTTAAAATCGCTTCCCATCTCTCTTTTGATAGAAGAAATTGTTTTGTCTGCGTTTGTAACTGCCTGACGTTTTGCCGGCTCTCCTACGAGACGCTCTCCTGTCTTTGTAAACGCTACGACTGACGGCGTTGTTCTTGCGCCTTCTGTGTTTGCGATCACTGTCGGCTGTCCGCCTTCCATAACAGCTACGCAACTGTTTGTTGTACCAAGGTCAATACCGATTATTTTTCCCATGATTTTTTCCTCCTGCTTCTTATCGCTTTTTATTATTCTGAAATAAAGTTGCTTTTCTACTAATTTGCTACTTTTACCATACTGTGTCTTACGACGCTGTCATGATACATATAGCCTTTTTGAAATTCTTCCGTGATGATGTTTTCACCCGCTTCCTCATCTTCCACATGCATAACCGCATTATGGAAATCAGGATTAAATTCCTGGCCTACCGCTTCGATCGGTTTTACACCGACCCCTTCCAAAGTCGTCATGATCTGTTTGTAGATTTTTTCCATTCCTTCTACAAAAGGATCTTCCTTACTTTCCTCCGGCACGGCTGCAAGACCACGTTCAAAATTATCGATAACCGGAAGAATTTTTTCTATGATATCTTTCGCTCCGATTTCATACATTTGAGATTTTTCTCTCTCTGTACGCTTGCGGAAGTTATCAAACTCTGCCATTTGACGGGTGAGACGATCAGTCAATTCTTCAATCTTCTCGTCTTTTTTATCTTTTTTTTCTTTCTTTGCGAAAAACTTTTTCTTTTCTTTTGATTCTGTATCTTTTGTATCCTGAGACTCTTCCGTCTCTTTTGAAGCTTCCTCCTCAACAGATCCTTTCGTCTCTGCCGCCTCGTCCTGCTCATCTGCAGCCGCTTCGTCTTCCATCTTTGCCGCTTCTGCCTTTGCTTCCTCGACAGCTTCTTTTATCATATCTTCTTTGCTCATCTTGTCACCCACCGGCTTTCCACCTTTCTATCCTTTTGGATCTTTATTATAAATCGCATCCAACTCTCCCTGCAGAATTTTCAGCGTCTTCATGACATGTTCATAATCCATCCGTTTCGGTCCGATAATGCCGATCGTTCCTTTCATGCCTTCGCCAAGTTCATACGTCGCTGTCACGACACTGCAGTCCTTCATTGTTTTAACCGGAGTCTCATCTCCGATATAAACCTGTATTCCGTGACTATCCTCACTTGCCAGTGTCTCTGTCACAAGATCGGCGAGCTGCTGCTTCTCTTCAAATGCACTGATGATCTCCTGTGCGCTTTGCTTATCGCTCAACTCCGGATACTTAAAGATGTTCGTAGCTCCGCTTGTATAAATCTTCATATCTTCTTCTACATGGATCGTCTCTGCCACCGCATCCAGTACATGAGCGACAACCTCACTGTGAATGCCTGCCTGCTCTTTCAGCCTTGCGATCAATCCAAGTGTGATCTGATCGATCGGAAGTCCGTTCAATGTAGTATTAAGAAGCATATTTAACTTCAGAAGATTCTCATTACTTAACATTTCCCCTACTTCGATGATCTTATTCTTGATTACATTACCGCCAAGTACGATAACCGCTACGATCTGTTCTGCATCAACTTGAGAAAGCTGAATAAATTTCAGCGTATTCCGATTGTTAATCGGAGACGATACCATCGTCGCATAATTCGTATTCGTCGCCAAAACTCTTGCTGCCTGCTGTAATACTTTCTCAACCTTATCGGTTTTCTCCAACATCGCGCTTTCTCTTTTTGCAATCTCTTGTTCTTTTTCTTCCATCAGCATATCAACATAAAGCCGATATCCTTTATCCGAAGGAATCCTTCCCGCCGACGTATGCGGCTGAAAAATATAACCGAGATCTTCAAGATCTGCCATCTCGTTCCTGATCGTCGCGGAACTTAAATTCAGATCTGTATATTTAGAAAGTGTCCGCGAGCCAACCGGTTCTCCGGTCTCAAGGTAATTCTGTATGATCGCTTTTAATATAGTAAGTTTTCTTTCACTTAACGACGTATCGACCGCCACAGCTTTTCCTCCTCTCTCGCTATTAGCACTCTTTTCTTTCGAGTGCTAACACCTTTCGTATATTAAGATAGCACTGCATTTTCCTTTTGTCAACAGTGTTTATTATTTTTTATTTATTTCTGTACATCCGAAACGATGTCTTCTATCTGAATTTCCTATTATCCGAAAGAGGCAGAATCACAGCATCCGCTTTTTCAAAACAAAAACTCACTCATTACATAGTTGCTTATATCAACTCCCTCTGTCAGGCGGATCTGCCCTTTTTCTTTTATCAAAAGACGTTCTTTTTCAAGTTTTCCGATCGTTTCTCCGTAAACCGTATCTATTTGCACCCCGAATGTTTCAAAAAAACTTTTTTCCGACACTCCATCTGTTTTCCGCAGTCCGAGAAACATGAATTCTTCCATTTGCTCTTGCACTGACAGTACACTTACTTCTTCTGCTTTTTCCCATACCGCTTTTTTACTCTCTTCTTTTTTGCCGTCCGGATCTACAGTCTTATTCAGTCTTATATAAACATCCATTTTATCTGTATTGCAGAATCGGTGTTCGGCAATCAGAGAGGACGCCCCCAGTCCCAGTCCGAGATATTCTCTTCGCTCCCAATACCCTAAATTATGCCTGCACTCATATCCCGGTTTTGCATAATTTGAAATCTCATATCTCTCATACCCGTATTCCCGAAGGATCTTCTCTGTTATTTCATAAATCGCCCGTTCTGTATCTTCATCGGGAAGCGGAAGTATCTGTCTGTCTTTTCTTATATTACCGTCTTTATCTGATACTTCCGGCATACTACTCTCGCGGGACAACAGTTCTTTTTGGCATATCCGCTCCCCATCCTCCCCGTAAATCGTACCGAAAACAGTTCCTTCTTCTATAATTAAACTATATGCGGAAATATGTTCCGGCTGTAACTGCGCAACTGTGCGAAGCGTTGTTTCCCAGCTCTTTTTTGTCTGCCCGGGAATCGCCGAGATCAAATCGATATTAACGTTATGAAATCCTGCTTTTCTTACCATCTTCCATGTAGTGAGAAATTCATCATATGTATGGATACGTCCAAGCATTTTCAGTTCTCCGTCATCGACCGATTGAAGACCGATACTTAACCGGTTCACTCCGCATGTTTTCCACATGTTTATCTTTTCTTCCGACACAGTTCCGGGATTTACTTCCATCGTTATTTCCGCATTCTCCGCAATATCGAAACTTTCCCGCAAAGCACGAAAAATAGAGGCAGTGTATACTCCCTCTAATATAGAAGGAGTTCCACCGCCTAAAAAAATCGTTGTCACGCAATAATCCGAAAACTGTTCTTTTTTTCCTTTTATCTCCTCCGCAAGAGCTTCCACATAAGCAGAAACCTCCTCTTGCTTTGCAGAAAACGAAAGGAAATCACAATACGCACATTTCTTTACGCAAAAAGGAATATGCACATACAGTTCCAGTTCTTTTTTCATATTTTCCTTTACCTCTTTAAGATGTTTTAAACATCACTTTTTCACTTATACATCGACAACAAAAATCACTCGTCATCCAACTTCAGTACGCTCATAAATGCTTTCTGCGGTATCTCTACGCTGCCGACCTGACGCATTCTTTTCTTTCCCTCTTTCTGCTTTTCAAGCAGTTTTCTCTTACGTGAAATATCACCGCCATAACATTTTGCCAACACATCTTTTCTCATTGCCTTTACTGTTTCACGAGCGATGATCTTACTTCCGACTGCCGCCTGTATCGGAATCTCAAAAAGCTGTCTCGGAATTTCTTCTTTTAATTTCGCGCACATTTTTCTTCCGCGGTCATAAGCGCTTCCTGCAAATACAATAAACGACAATGCATCCACTTCTTCTTTATTAATAAGAATATCAAGCTTCACAAGTTCAGATTTCTGATATCCCATCATCTCATAATCAAATGACGCATATCCTCTTGATCTTGACTTCAATGCATCGAAAAAGTCATAGATGATTTCATTCAGCGGAAGATGATAATTCAATACGGCACGTTTTTCCTCGATATATTCCATTCCCTGATAAATGCCTCTGCGTTCCTGACAAAGATCCATGATCGCACCGATATATTCCGATGTAACCATGATCTCCGCTTTTACCATAGGTTCTTCCATATAATCAATCTCCGCCGGATCCGGCATATTCGTCGGATTTGTCAGATCGATCACTTCTCCGTTTGTTTTATGGATTTTGTAAATTACACTCGGCGCCGTTGTTACGAGATCCAAATTATATTCCCTCTCCAAACGTTCCTGGATAATCTCAAGGTGAAGAAGTCCGAGAAATCCGCGCGGAATCCAAACCCAAGAGCGACCGATGTTTCCGCTTCAAATTGCAGCGCCGCATCGTTGAGCTGTAATTTTTCAAGAGCGTCTCGAAGATCCGGATACTTTGCTCCGTCTGCCGGATAAAGTCCGCAGTATACCATCGGATTTACTTTTTTATATCCCGGCAAAGGCGAGTCACACGGTCTTGACGCATCAGTCACTGTATCGCCCACCCGCGTCTCTTTTACATTCTTCAGGCTGGCAGTAATATATCCGACCATTCCGGCGCTCAACTCTTCACATGGTATAAATCTTCCCGCTCCGAAAGTTCCGACTTCCACAACATCTGCCTGAGCGCCTGTCGCCATCATAAGCATCGGAGTTCCTTTCTTCACCGTTCCTTCCTTTATCCTGCAAAATACAATGACCCCTTTGTAAGAATCATAGACGGAGTCAAAGATCAGCGCTTTTAACGGAGCCTTTGGATCTCCCTGAGGCGCAGGAACTTTTTTCACGATCTGCTCCAATACGTCATGGATATTTTGTCCTGTCTTAGCTGAAATAAGCGGGGCATCTTCCGCTTCAATACCGATCACATCCTCAATTTCTTCTTTCACCCTCTCCGGATCTGCACTCGGAAGATCGATCTTATTGATCACCGGGATCACATCAAGGTCATGATCCAACGCAAGATATACATTCGCCAATGTCTGTGCTTCTACTCCCTGAGCTGCGTCAACTACTAAAATCGCTCCGTCACACGCAGCCAGACTTCTTGAAACTTCGTAATTAAAGTCTACATGTCCCGGCGTATCGATCAGGTTAAACATATATTCCTCCCCGTCGTCTGCCTTATATACGGTACGAACCGTCTGTGCTTTAATCGTAATTCCGCGTTCTCTTTCAAGCTCCATGTTGTCAAGCACCTGAGACTGCATCTCTCTGCTCGTCAAGAGGCCTGTCTGTTCAATAATCCTGTCTGCTAACGTAGATTTTCCGTGATCGATATGCGCGATAATACAAAAATTTCTTATTTTACTCTGATCTATAACTGACAATTTCATTCCTCCATTATTTGCATATTTTATATGATTTCTGTATTTGATTTTGTGATAAACTTCACTGCTTTCCCGAATTCTTCACAATAAAAAGTTCCACAGCCAAAGTATCTGTCATAAGTCCGGTCTTAACATTTTGCTCTAACTGCGCCCCTTCTTCCATAACAGTTCTCAGCTCTCCGAGTTCATATCGTTTCGCCGCATCCATATACCTTCCCGCAGCAAACGGATGGATCCCTGCCTTTGAAGCGATTTCCTTCTTCCCGTATCCATTCGCCATCAGACCTTTGACATGAAATAAAAGGCGGTATTCTCTCGTCATCAAAAACAGAATACGCATCGGCGGTTCTTTCAGGGCAAGTAGCTCATAATAAAGATCCAACGCCCTCTTCTGGTCTTTTCCTGCAACCGCATTGACCATCTCAAATATATGGTTCGTAATCTGAGTGACACAGATCTGATCAATATCGTCTCTTGTAATCCGATCTCTTCCGATCGTATAACAAAACAGTTTTTCCAGTTCTTGTGTGATATTCTCCATATCCGTGCCGACCTTATTCAGAAAATATGCCGCATCTGCGCCTTCCATCTGCTTTTTTTTTCTTTCTTTACAAGACCAAGCACCCAGCGCCGCAGCGTATATTTTCATCCTGAACCGTCAACTCGACAATATGACCTTTTGCCTTTACCGCTTTATACAGCCTGTTTCGCTTATCTACCTCTTTTTCTATAAATAAAAAATAAGTAGTAGGCGGGATGTCCGTAATATAATCTGCCAGATCTGTTCCTGCATTTTTAAAAAAGCCTGTATCTTCAAACACAATAAGACGGCGCGATGCAAAAAACGGCAATGTCTCCGCCAGATCGATTACCTCTTTTATATCTATGTTCTTTCCTTCATAGACGGCATAATTCATCGTATCGCCTTCCGGAATCATCGCTCTGACAAGCCGTTCCCTATACTGTCGCTTCAAATATGACTCTTCTCCGTACAGAAGATAAATCTGTTTAAATTGTCCCGTTTTCAAATCTTCATTTAAGCTTTTCATAACTCTTGTATTATAAAGGAAAAACAATCATTTTGACAAGAGAAAACTCTCAATACTAATCTGTATTCCGTCAGACTTTATTGTGACAGCCCCGTCTGTCTGAGTATTATATGTTTTCACTTTTCTCTTTTTCAACCTATTTAACGTCTCTTCATGCGGATGTCCGTACCGATTATCAATTCCTGCCGAGATGATAGCCGCTCTTGGATCTGTCTTCTCAAGAAATGCAGCTGTACCCGAGTTTTTCGATCCATGATGGGCACATTTTAAAATTTCATATTTTCTCAAAACATCGCTTTTAACAAGAAGTTCCTCTCCCGCACCTTCCACATCCCCGGTAAAAAGCATATCGAAATTCCCATAAGAAAACTCAAGCACAAGAGACGCCTCATTTCCCGCCTTTGGTTTTGTCAGCCCCTGCGGTATGTCCGTAAGCGGGCCGATACATCTCAACCGCATCACTTCTTTTGAATCGTTTTTTTCTGTCTGCCTTTCTCCTCTTCCATATATATTTGCTCCTGTTTTCACAGAAACGACACGCGTTCCGTTTTCTACCGCTATGCGCGCCAGATCTGCCAACTTTTCATCATGATATTCTTCGGGAGGAAGCACAAGCGTGTCAATACGAACTCCCAGCTTCTGCCCTTCCAGAAGTTCTCTTATTCCACTGATATGATCCTCATCTCCGTGAGTCACAAATACATAATCAAGGCATCCGATGCCCTCCGACAACAAATACGGTTCGATCCGTTGAGCGCCTGCCTGTTTTACATCACTGCTGTTTTCTTTTTGAAAACCCCCCGTCTATCAAATAGTTTTTCCCTTTTCCCGAAAGAACAATGCCATCACCTTGCCCCACATCCACACTGTTATTTTTATTCCTTCAATATCCCGGGTTTTTGCTCCGCATAAAACAATCAAAAACGCAAAACAATCAAAAAACGCCGCCGAAACAAAAAGCATATACCCCCATATTTTCTTTGGAAAACGCCGATACATTCCATATAACGCGAACAATATCACATAATAAGCGACAAGTACACATTATAAAGAAACTCTTTTATGCATAGATAGCCATAATTTCTTCTTCATTTTCTTTGTGATCTACTCTAATCCAAAAATCTCTGATCCAAAATCCTACCCTATGGTTACCTATCGCATATAATTCATTTGTTGCGAAATCCACAATAAATACTCCAGGAAGTCGGCCATTCCCATCACTCCACTCCATTTCTTCTTTGTACATCTCACCAAAAATCACCAAAATTTGGTCTAAACATTTTTGACATAAATACTCCAGAAATTGCCATTTTTCCTTATCAAAGTCCAATCCATTTTTGACATAGATCGTCATAAAGTAACACTTCATAAGTAACACGAATATCCCTCGTCCCGGCATACCAGAAATATGGAACATACACTCTCCATCACCATGTCCACTTGTCATAATCCCCATTGTACCGTTCTCCAGAACTTCTGTACCGTCATCAGAATAAGCTCTCGTATCCAAATTGCTAATATCCATTGTATTAAGGCACACCAATCCTATCATTCCACTTTTTCTGAAATATGGCATTAAACTATTTTCATTGTCACCACAAATGTAACAGTCTCCTTTTAATTCAGAATCAACCTGAATACTATAATCTTTTTCTTCTATGCTTTCAGAAAGAACTCTATCCTTAAAATCGGATTGGGTTGCTTTTTCTGTACATCCAGACAACACACACATTGATGCCAATAGTAACGGAATTACTAATTTTTTCATAAACTCCTACCTTTCAGGGCAAAAAAAGAACAGCCCATAGTGTTTTCACTTATGAACTGTCCTACTTTTTCTGTAAACTCCGCACGAAGGTAAGTAATATCTCCCTCTCTTTATCATCCAAATACTCCCAAGTTTCTACCAGTTCCAGTTGACCTGCTGATAAGTCAGGGCGGATTCCGTCTTTGGTAAAAAACTGTGCCAGCGTAATTCCAAATGCATCACATATCTTTTCTATAGTTGGAATCGTTGGGATACTTTCTTTTGAAACAATTTTCCCCAATGCTGTCTGTGACATTCCAGTCAATTGAGAGAGACGGTATCTTGAAATTTTATGCTTTTCACACAACTCAATAATCCTCAATGCAACATAGTCTTCTGTAAGCAAGTAATCTACACCTCTCCTCTGATACTAGATGTATTTATTTTATCCCGTTATCAGAGGTTTGATTAGAACCGTAATAGTTTAGCATTTTACTAACTTATAGATTAGTATTAGTACAAAAAAAATTATATGGATGGTTCATAAGTATATCGTTCTTCTTAATTCAATAATCGCTATCCTGTTTCGCTTTCGTATAAAAAAAGAAACAGTCCAATATTTTCTTAGAACTGTCCCTCTTATTTCTTCAGTCCACGAATCATTGTCATGAATACCTTCCGTTCCTCAACATCCAACGAATCCCATATCATAAGGATTTCTCTTTGAGTCTCTGTCAAATTTGGATGACTCTCCTCATTCGAAAAAAACTGCGCTAATGTAATGCCAAAGGCACTGCATAACTTTTCAAGAGTTGGTATGGTCGGAATACTCTCTTTTGATATTATGCTTCCAATTGCAGTTTGGGACATTCCGGTCAGTTGAGCAAGACGATACTTTGTCAATCCACGCTTTTCACATAAATCAACAAGACGATTAGCTATGTAGTCCTCTGCACACAAGTAAATACACCTCTCTTCCGATATACGTTACTTTCATTTTAAACGTAAATCGAAAGATTTATTAGAGCCATACTTCTTTAGCATTTACTCAACTGCACTTGACTATATAGACAAAAAAATAAGATGCTATTGTGCATTCTCCAGTTCTATCAGACGATTATCCAGTCTGTTATACTCTCTTTGAGTTTCTTCAATTTTAGCATACATCTTTAAAATTGTCGAACCTTTTACAAAGACTCTTTTTTCGCAGTAGCGGTATAACTTCTCCTTTAACTTTCTTAAATGTAATCCACATTTTTGAAGCTCTTTCAAAAGCATTTCTTCTTCATATTCTGACAATTATTCCACCTTCCTTTCGCTACGATAATACCATTTGAAGACAAATTCCGCAATAAAAATCCATCGACGAAATTCCCTTTATTCCGACATCTTCTCGTTATTTTTAACATGTGCTATACTCCTCTTTAGTGTAGTATGTACTTTTGTACAATTCACCTTTAAAAGCCGGGAGCAGATTTCCAAATAGAACTTGCTCAAACGGCGAAAGGAGGTGATAACATGCCTATAAACTATTCATTAATTGGTATCCGCATCAAAGAAACCCGAAATCAGCAAGGAATCTCTGCGGAAGAATTAGCTGAACTGGCAAATTTATCTTCTGTCTATATCAGCTACATTGAAAATGCCAAGCGGAAACCCAGCTTAGAATCTCTTATCAAAATCTGCAATGCACTGGGAATTACGTTGGATGAACTGCTCTATGGAAATCTGCTTTACAATCCTACAGAATATCAAACAGATATTGACTTACTTATGGCAGACTGTTCCCAAAACGAAAAGCTTCATCTATCTGATTCTTTCCGCAGTAAAGGATATTCTTCGGAGCAATGATTGGTCTTTAATTGAAAAAATACTTCTAAAGGATAACAATTTAAAAGACCTATAATTGAACCACAAATCCATTTCACTTTATATAAACCATCCGTTATTTGATTAACTGGTGGTTTATGTCTTTTTTTCACACAAAAATTATAATGAGAATAAATCGCAATACAAGGAATGATGACCTATGAAAGAATATGAAGAAAGAACTGAAACAATCGAACAGCAGAAAGCTCTCATTCGTGAGCGCTATAAAGGAATAAATCCCGATGAGCTTGATGTCATTCCTGCTCTCCCCAAACCGGATATATTCAAAACATCTTCCATGTTAAGGGTAGCTGTTTATGCCAGAGTTTCCACAGACGATCCTCGGCAGACATCCTCATATGAGCTTCAAAAAAATCATTATCAGGATGTAGTAGATCGTAATCCTAACTGGAATCTCGTAAAAATATATGCCGATGAAGGAATTTCCGGTACATCTCTGCAGCATAGAGAAGCCTTCAAGCAGATGGTACAAGACTGCGAAGATGGCAAAATTGACCTTATCCTCACAAAAAGCGTATCTCGATTTGCTCGTAATGTGGTGGACTGTATCGGTTATGTACGGGAGCTCCTTTCTCTCCGTCCTCCGGTCGGTGTATTTTTTGAAACCGAACATTTAAATACCCTTGATCCCAAAAGCGAAATGATCCTTTCCTTCATGTCTACCCTTGCACAAGAGGAGAGTCATACAAAAAGTGAAATCATGAATGCCTCTATTGAGATGCGTTTTAGAAGAGGAATTTTCCTGACACCCCCTTTGCTTGGATATGATCAAGACGAAAACGGAGAATTAAAAATTAATGAACACGAGGCAAAAATCGTAAAGCTGATTTTTTATATGTATTTGAACGGAAATACCTGTCAGGAAATTGCCGATACGCTTACGGAACTTGGTTGTAAAACAAAAAAGAATAATGAAGTATGGTCTTCCGGTTCTGTTCTCCAGATTTTACAAAACGAAAGACATTGTGGCGATGTGCTTGCCCGTAAAACATGGACACCAAATTATCTGGATCATAAGTCACGGAAAAATAACCAAGACCGTAATCAATATAGAAAACGTGAACATCATGAGGCTATTATTTCAAGAGATGATTTTATTGCGGTTCAAAAACTAATCAGTAACGCTAAATATGGAAACAAAGCCTTGCTTCCTGAACTTCACGTAATCCCAGATGGAGCATTAAAAGGATTCATTACCGTTAATCCCCGCTGGGCCGGCTTCAAACCAGATGATTACCGTGCCGCTTCATCAAGTATATCCGATTCAGAAAGCACACCTTCAGATACAATCCCTATTACTGCACAACTTGGTTCTTTCGACTTAAGGGGATATGAAATCGCACATGGTCAGTTTTTTGAAACCACCGGAAAAATATCAGCAACTCTGTCTTATGAAAAATTAAATTTTAGTACGGAGGCTCTCAGAAAATTTGGAGAAATCAAAACCGTAGAATTGCTGATACATCCAAGTTCTTATCTTCTCGCTGTACGGCCTTGCACACTTGAAGATAATCGAAATAAAGTCCAATGGGCGCGTCTGCGAAATGGCGTTCTGGTTCCTCGCTATATATATGGAGCAGCCTTCCTACCTACACTTTATGAATTGTTTGGTTGGAATCCAAACTGCAAATACCGTGTTCTCGGAGTAGCACATCAAAAGGGATCTGAAAATGTTCTGATTTTTAATATGAAGGAAACCGAAGTACGCATTCCGAATGAAGTACCTGCAACAACAGACAAAGATTCCCCTAATAAATCAGCAAAGGCTTCCTCCACGCCTAAAACTATCCTCGGCTATCCGGCAGAATGGATGAATAGCTTTGGAAACAATTATTATAGTCAAACTCACGCACGAGGAACTGGCTGCTTTTACCAATAATAAGAATTGGCAGACCACCTCTGAAGGACAACCCTATAAGGAATCAGAACTGCATACCACGTCCAAAGCGGATCTTACGAAAGGAATCGTGGAAATTATGGAAGAAATAAAGGAGAATCGTAATGACTGACACACCTGTAAACACATGGGAACTGGCACAAAATATTCCCGAAGATATGAGCAAACCTCAAAATCCCCTGCCAGTAACTATCACGCCGGGAAAGATGGACAATCTGACATCATTGAAGATATGGATTTCAGCTTTGATGGATATCAAGTTGTCCGTGGCGAATTTTTCGCCCATACATTTGAGCCTTCCTTTACATTTAACAATTACAAAGTATCTGTAAATATGGCCTGTATAAAAAAACTTCCTTCTGTAGAATATGTACAGATACTCGTAAATCCAGAAGAAAAAAAACTTGCTGTAAGGCCATGCCGTGAGGAAGAAAAAGACTCTTTCCGTTGGTGTTCAGCAGGAAAAAAGAAAAATCCAAAACAAATCACCTGCCGGATATTCTTTGCGAAAGTTATCTCTTTGATGAACTGGAATCCTAACTATCGTTACAAACTTTTAGGAAAACTCATCCGATCCGGCGATGAAGTATTATTCATTTTTGACCTGACAACCCCGGAAATATTCATGCGCACTTCCAAAGAAGGAGAAAAGCCAAGAGTATCCCGAACTGCAAGCTATCCTTCTGAGTGGCAGAATCAATTCGAGAGTCCCTGTCGAAGAGCATCAAAATGCCCTGCAGATCAATATTTTTGATGGATATGCAGTATTTGATGTCCATGAAAAAAAGAAAACACAGTCTCCTATACCGGAGCAGATACCAGTCCCAAACGAAAGTGAGGTGCTAGATGATGAGTCGAGAAAATCTATATCAACCCATCCTGAGTATTGATTTAAAAAAGAGCCTTATTCGTGTTCATCGTAATACACTACGGCTTCTCGGTGATCCTGATTATATTCAGCTACTGATTAATCCCAATGCCAAAATGATAGCAATAAAGGCTGGCGATAAACGGGATTATCTCGCACATAAAGTTAGAAAATATCGTTTTGAAACAGGATACAGTTATGAATTATACTGTAAAGATTTATTACAAACCATGATGACTGTAGACTGCGGGTTGGGAATATGGAAATATTTTCCGCTTATATGGGCAATTTAATTCCAAAGCAGGAGTTATACAGTTTTCCATGTTGGAAACGTCCCCTTCTATGCAACAGAATACTGAATGGAGTGAACAAACATTATGAGCAACTATAACAACTATACCCTTAAACTTGATCCAGAATTTACAAATCTCATTCAGCCTTTAGAAGATCGCGAACATAAATCACTGGAACGCAAAATAAGCTCCCACGCATACAGCGAGCCAATTTACACTTGGAATGGATTGATTGTGGATGGAGTTGAAGCATATCAAATCTGTCATAAACGAGGAATCAAATTTCGTATCAAACGCATGTACTTTTTAAGCCGGGAGGATGCAATCTCATGGATCTGCACACAGCAACTTAAACGTGAAGACCTTACAGAAGCCAACCGTAAATATGTGATTGGAAAGAAATATGATGCCGTAAAAGCGATTACTGCCCGTATTTCATCTGAAAATTCCACCACCGGAAAAGGCGGTCATACATATCGTATAGAAAAGAAAAATTCCTTGCAGACACATTTCCGCCACACAGATAGCATCTGAATGCAACACATCTCCTGCTTCCGTGTACAAATACAATGAATATAGTCGCGCATTGGATAATATTTGCGAGAGAACTCCCCAAATGGTAGAACGAATCCGTTCCGGTAAACTTCGCATTTCTCACGCCAATATTATTGAGCTTTCCCGACTGCCTCATTATGAACTCAAAAATTATATGATTACATGATTGAAAAAGGCATTGAACATCTGAGCTATCCTGATATGAAGCGTGAACTTCAATGGAGAAAAGTTGTTGCTCCAACCCAAAAGGAAAAAAATCGCAGAGCCGAAACCCGTCATCAAGCAAATGCCAAAATTTGATCCCGATGCCGAGCTTTCCAGTCTTTCTCTCACAATTCCTTCTTGGTGCAGCTCCATCGAACGGGTAATGAATGTGACTGATTTCCAACGTTCTTCTAAAGAAGGAAAAAAAGCGTTTAAAAATACAAGTGAGTAATCTAATGACTGTAATTGATAAGATTACAAAGATTTTGGAGGAAGCATGATTATGGAAGAAAATATTGAAGAATTACAAAGATATGTCCCAAACGTTCATTTTGAACAGATACCTATTAAAAACCTTGTTTCAGACCAAAATTATCAAAGAAACCTATCCTTGCGCCATGTTGAAAAAGCGGCTGCAAACTTCGATTTGTATCAAATCAATCCTGTAAAAGTAAGCCGTAGGAATGGCATTAATTATGTGTTTAATGGACAGCATACTATTGAAATCGTGGCATTGGTATCCGATTCCCGTGAAACTCCTGTCTGGTGTATGATCTATGATGATTTAAATTATACTCAGGAAGCAGATATCTTTGCTAACCAAATGAAATATGTAAAGCCTCTGCTGCCTTATGAAATCTTCATGGCTAACATTGAGGCTGGAAGCGAAAAAGAATTGATTATCAAAGATTTAGTGGAATCCTATGATTTATCTATCACATCCTCTTCTCATCCCCCGGCGGAATCTGTGCGGTATCAACATTGGTAAACATATATGACAAATATGGTTTCCATACTCTTGACCGTGTACTCCGCTTATGCGTGGCCACTTGGGAAGGCGCACCTATGTCCTTCAGTTCCAATATGCTGAACGCAGTCGCAAGGTTAGATAATGCTTTCGGAGATAAAATGAGTGATACCACTTTCAAAGAAAGGGTTGGCCGTGTTTCTGTCCGTGAAATTGGACGTCAGGCAAGAGAACGCCGCGGAGGATCTCTTGGATTTGCAGAAGCGATTCTGATTGCCTATAACAAAAAATCCAAACACCCTCTACGCATGGATACCCTTTATGCGTACAAAGCCCCAAGAGGAAAGAAAACTGAAATCGAGACCTCGGAAGATGTTGATACCTTCGAAGATGATATGGTTGATGGACAGCTCGCTATTTTTACGGAAGAAACCGAAGAAAATATGGCTCTGTTGGAATAACCTCAGAGCCTATATCCTTACCTTAATCTCCGTGCCATCCAAAAAGCGAATCACCATTATTTCTTTCCCCTGTACAATTACCCTTTCCAAAACCATCTGTCCAAGTTCTGGCAGCATCTTTGTAAGAGGCGGTTGCAACGTCAATTCTATCATTTGTTCCGCACGAAGTTTTTCTAACGGATTTCCTTCCTTCTTCTTTTTCTCCCATTTTGGAAGATATTGTTCTCTTTCCACAACAATCTGGTTCCACGCTGTAACAAAACCCTTAAGCAGGTTTTCATGCGGGAGATTCTCACTGGCACATCCTTTCACTCCATGATTTTTACTTCTGTTATTACATTGCCAAAACTCTACTCCCCTGCTTTTCCAACTTTTCTTTCCACAAACCGCACCACACTTTCCACAGACTACCCTGCAAGAAAACGGATTGATCTCCGATCCATATCCATAGAAAGTCAATCCCAATTTCTGCATGTAGGAATCCCTTCTTTCCAATTCAAGTTGTGCCGCTTCCCATTGTTCTTTTGGAATGATTGCTTCGTGGCTCTCTTTTACATAAAACTGCTCCACTTCCCCGTGATTCTTTTTTACTTTCTTGGTAAGGAAATCTGCTGTATAAGTTTTTTGCAAAAGGGCATCACCCATATATTTTTCATTTTTCAGAATCGCCCTTACAGATGCACTTCTCCATTCTTCCCTGCCTGTACCAGTCTTGATATGATCCTCCATCAGCATTTTTTCGCAATAGCAGCCGGATTATAGCCATTCAAAAACTCCCGATAAATTCGCTTCACTATTTTTTGCCTGTTCCTTATTTACAATCAGCTTCCCACCATCACCTTTATCATATCCAAGGAATTTTGTACAATCCACCTGCGGAATTCCCTTTTTAAACTTGCTTCGTATGCCCCATTTACAGTTCTCCGAAATATTTCTTGATTCGTCCTGAGCCAGCGAAGATAATATGGTAAACAATAATTCTCCTGATGCATCTAAAGTGTTGATGTGCTCTTTTTCAAAAAATATTCCAATTCCAAGATTCTTTAACCTTCTGCTATATTCCAAACAATCCTGCGTGTTACGAGCAAATCTTGATATGGATTTTGTAATGACCAAGTCGATTTTCCCTTCTTCACAGTCACGAATCATACGTTTAAATTCCTCACGCTTTTTGGTATTTGTGCCAGAAATTCCCTCATCCGCATAAATGCCTGCCATCTGATACAATGGATTATCCTGAATATATTTTGTGTAATACTCCACTTGATTTTCAAAACTGTTCAACTGTTCTTCCTGATCTGTAGAAACCCTGCAATATGCCGCTACCCGAAGGTTTCTCGTTTTCTGCTGAGTCCTGCCACCCACTCTATAAGGCTGACTCGCTGGTATAACTGTAATGCTTCTCGCCATTTTTATCTTCCTTTCCCATAATATATATTTTGCCATCAGGCAGATTCCATCCCTTTATAATTTCATCGGGAATACGGACTCCCGGACATTTTGCCTGCCCCTTTGTTTTATAGCTCGAACATATCCATCTTACTGTTCCGTGTGAAATATACCGTCCAAGCCTGCTTCCGCATCTTGCACAATACAATCGTCTATAGTACGGATAATTTTCCTCATTTAATTCTGGATATAAATCTTTGTGATTGAATTTTTTCTTTTTATGCTTATTCTTCCATGTTCTCTCACCTACATGCTTTAAATGTACCTCTCCATACTTATCTACAGTTTCTGAAAAATATCTGTTTCCTTCAATCTTCATCTTCCGTAAATCATTATCCAAAACGTGAATGCCTGTACAGAACTTTTTTTGTCCCTCTCTTCTGTCCGGAGCAATCCCAAGAAAGCCGATGCCCATGACTGTACACCCGTGGCTTCAAAGGCCATCCACATTTTGCACAAAAAATATGATTCATGTAAGGATAATTTTCTTCCGTGAATTCCTGAATCACAGAGTGTTCGGCTCTTTCTGCCCTCATGTCTTCCAGCTTCCGCTGTGCTTTTTCCCATGTTTTTTCCGATACAATCGGCGGATGATTGTCTTTTGCATAGTACATGGCTTTTTCGCCACGATTCTGCACTTGGTGTCTTTTCCCATCTATAAAAGTTTTCTGCATAAGAACATCACCCTTGTAAATTTCATTTTCCACAATGCGGAAAACGGTACTCGCTGTCCACTCTGCCCCCTGAACGGTCTGAATATTTCTTGCATTCAATACTTTTGCAATGTTCGTGCAGTTCACGCCCTGAATTACCAAATCATAAATTTCCCTGATAACGGACGCTTCTGGTTCTTTTGCCCGATATTCTCCATTTTCATCTTTTTCATATCCATAAGATCTTTCCAAATAGGCTACGACTTCGCCATTCTCAATACGGTGTAAATAAGCCATCTTGGAACTCTCACTTGCAGATTCACTTTCTGCTTGTGCAAATGCTGCCAATATGGTAAGCAGCAATTCTCCCGCTTCCGTAAGCGTATTGATGTTTTGCAGTTCAAAAAAAATACCGACATTTCGTTCCTTCAGCTCTCTGGAAGCTTTCAGAACAATTGCGGTATTTCTGGCAAACCGTGATACGGATTTTGTAATAATCAAATCAATCTTTCCATTTTTCGCATCCTGCATCATTTTCAGAAACTGAGGGCGGCTTTCCTTAAAACCGGAAATTCCAAAATCTGCATAGACACCTGCGAACTCATAAGCAGGATTGGCCTGAATCATCTCTGTATAATGAGACACTTGATTTTCCAATGAGTTTTCCTGCTCAGATGCTTCCGTGGATACTCTCGCATATGCGCAGACTTTTAAACGTTTTTTCTCTTTTCCCATCTCAGCTTTTCTGACTTCAATTTGCATAATGGTCTCCTCCCTTCTTTTTTTTGGTAGTCTATATATCACTCTAACCCCCAAGAATAGCAAGTCTTTTTTCTCGATACCGTTTGTTTTCTATGATGGGAAATAACGTAAAAAAATTCTGCCGGACAGAATTTTACCGCCCGGCAGAATTTTATAATCTCTTTTACATAATCAAGTGAAATCCAGCCTGCACCGGATTTCAGTTTTCCCCATCCTTTATTGGAGCCTGTACCAGCTCGTTCTTCTGTAATGGTAAAAACTCCTTTTCCCGTAAACTTCCCTGTTTTTCCATAATTTGTCCCCGGACCTTTACGGATATTTAAATCCGTCGCGGTGACTTCCACTAAATATGGCGAAAAATCAGTTTTTGGATAAACCTGTTTTCCGATGTATTAAACACGGCATATCCTTTGTTCGCATCTGCACACTTCTTCGCATTTTCCAGTTCATGAAATGCTCCTTTTTGTGAAACGGCATCTTCCCAAGATTTGCGGACACGATACATTTCCTTTGTTTCATCTGGCTTTACAGTCCCTCCCTGCATTTTTTCCTTTACATCTTTACGAAAAGTATTCATGGTATATCCCATTCCAAGACCATTCCATAAGTGTTCCGGGTCTCCGTGATTTGACGCAATACCTCTGGCATGCCCCTCTCTGTGGCTGATAATCACGCCATCGGCAGTCGGATTAAGACCATAGAGTTTACAGAGATATGCAAACAGCTCCACCGCCGCTTCATACGTTTTCTTCACAGAAGTCCTCGCCGCCGACAGATTCGAACAGGTAAAGCTAGAACCTCCTGTGTAACGGATGCTGGCAGGCTCACACATCTCTACACCGATATGGGTATTATTTCCACTTCCTTTTGGACCTGATGCGCAATGCCATCCCCTATGATTCCACGGAAGCGTCTGATATACCGTACCATCATTTCCGTCAATAAAGCCGTGTACGCAGGCTGTTCCATAAGATGGCGTATTCCAATTTTTAATAAACACCGATGCATTTGGCTGCGGACATCCCACGGAATGCAGCATTAATCCTTTTACCGTAATCTTTCTTCCTGCTGTATAGCATGGATTTTTAGTCATGATACTCTGTACTAACTTCATAGATTCCTCCATTTCCCGAAAAAAGCACCGTTTAATCACGGTGCTCTTCGTCATCCTCTTTCAACTGTTCCAATACGTTCTTCAGCTTCTGTGGTACCGGAAGACCGATTCTTGTCGCATTTTCCAAAATGGAGATTCCTTCATTAGATAAATAGAAGAAAATTACCGCTGTACGGACAACACTTCCATCACAAATAATCTGTGTGTCCACGATATGCCCGACTGCTACCAGACAAAAAATCACGACTTTTTTCACGATTCCGTGAAAACCAACCTCACTGGAAACTTCTTTATTGATGACTGCTGCCATAAGTCCCGTGATATAATCCACCACCACAAAGACGATCAGGGCATACAAAAATCCATCAAAGCCTCCAAGAACTGCTCCGATTGCTCCTCCCATCGCTGCAAAAACATATTGCATGGTTGTTACAAATTGCTTCATAGTCTTTTCCTCTCTTTCTCCCTTTCGGGTATTAAAAAAAACAGCCGATTGGCTGTCATTTCCTTATGCTGTACGTTTCCACATATAGCAGACAATATATGGCTGTAAATTCGAATGGGAAGCTCCACCGCCCGCTTTTGCGATCGTCCCCTTTGGTGTCAGGGAATGCGTATGACTTCCAGCATTGCTTGTCGGTGCTGTTGCATCTGCTCCCGATACACCGCTTCCATGCACGGTATATCTGCTGCTCCCTGCACCTCCGTCTGTATCACGTCCAATGTTGTGTGTATGACCTCCGGCACTTCCTGTTGTTGTGGCGTTTCCTGTAAAAGTATGCGTGTGGGAGGGCATTTGATTTGCAGTAAGTGTTACCACAGAAGAACCACCTGTTTTTTCCACAGTATTAAAATTCCCATCACCAGTATTGATACCTACAGGGACTCTTCCTGCTCCCCACGCCACCCAAGTTCCTCCAAAAAATTGGCTCGGATTTGTATTAACCACACTCATATAAATACTTCCAACCGGATAGATTGTTTTCGCAAACTGTTGGATATAATCCTTAAGAAGTTTTCCATAAACCCGCACATCCCAGTCTTCTGACACTTCAAACACATTTTCATCCTCTGCAACTTTACCAACAGCTACTCCTTTGCCGCCACGTTTAAAATCCATTACTACTGCTGCTGTAGAAATGATCTCTTGTATTGAAACAGAAGAAAACGTATCTTTCAGGGTATAACGAACATCAAAGGAATATTCTGTAGAAATATTTCCCCCGCCAAAAACAACAGCCGCTCCTGATACAAATGCCCCTGCTGCTATCCATGACTCTGCTGTTGTTCTTTTATAATGAATTGTTCCAGATGCAGTATTCTTTCCCCCACATGATGCAAATTTAAAATTTATCACGCTTCGTACATAAGTCCCGTCCTCATTAACCGCACCATTATTCAAACATCTTTGCGATGTTGAATTGATAAAAGACGGAGGCGAATAGGGAACTACCGTAATCGATACTGTCTTCTCATCTGAAGTTCTTCCCCTAGAATCCGTAACAACAGCAGAGAATGTGATCGTACCTTCCGTATTCAGAAACCCTGTTGTAAAGCTGGATGCCGTGCTGGTATAACCTCCGCCTGTTATGGAATATGCAGTAATGCTCGATCCGTAGCTTCCTGATGCCCCATTGATTTTTAATGTTGCTTTCGATTTTGTCTGTACATAAATTCCCCATGCAGATGGCACTTCTCCATCCACCCTCGCTGCAGTCAGATTGGTAATAGATGGCTTAATGGAGGCCGGAACGCTCAAAGTCAATGTACATGTCTTACTTCCAATATTTGTGCTTCCGTTATAGGTCGTGCAGGTAATCGTACAGGTTCCCGTAACCGCTTTTGGTATCTGATTTGCCAATGAAATCGGTGGATTCCATGTAACCGAGGTGGATGCTGTTTTTGAAACAATCGTCCCCGTCGCACCGCCAAAAGCGTATGTCAGTGTGTGGGTAAATGAAGAAGATGCTCGAGAGATTTGTATCACGGATGCCTTCCCCAATTCTGTATTTGAAGCCGTCACAGAAGATGCTCTTGGAATGGAATCCAAAGTTACGGTTGTATTTGCCGTAATAGAATCGTAAAAAGTTCCTGATAATGTTGCCTGAATCTTAAACACAACACTCATAGAAATTGTCTTTCCACCGTCACTTCCATGCGTGACTTTCTGTGATACCGTTCCCAACAAATGTGTTCCTGTTGAACTAATAGAAGGAGATGTGAAATTCTGCGCCTTCCCATCAATCGTCATCGTATTGTTATTTCTGCTGTTAATCGACAATGACCAGTCATTAACAAGATAAATCCTGCAGGTAATTGTAGATGTATTCTCCGACACATTCTTCGTCTGCGTCCAATCTACCCGCACCGCATAATGTCCATCACGGATAGATCCCGAAAAACTTCCACTGGATGCCAACTTTCTCACCTTCTTTCTAAGACGGATCACGCCATTTGATTGACAAATTTCCTGTGCTTCTCGGTATAAAATCAAACCATCCCCGGACTTCATTGCCCAGAGACAGTTTGTTTCGAATTTCTGCATTGGTTATGACGAGAATCTGATTGGAAATATAAGCAATTTTCTGCCCATTCTCCTTAAATGAGAGTTCTTCATTGGATAATTCCGCTGTAAATGCATTCCCGACTTTTCCTAATTCAATCAATGCTCCCTTGAAACGAATGTATTCTTCCAAAAGTGTTTGATTGGCAGAGACATTATTAATGATTTCATTTGTTATCTTTGTGAAGTCCATTCGGATTTCTGAACTGTTCTGTGTAATGCTTGCCTGAAAGTCTTTTTGGATTGTTTCCAATTCTGATTTCGTAAGATACGTTTCCCTGACGGTATGCTGAATCTGTTCTGAAGTTTTACTGATTTCAGAATAGCACTCATGGATATTCTCTTTTAACGACTCCACATCGTCCTTGACATCCTCATAGTCTTTCATGCTCTGGAAACTGGCTTGGCACGTTGTCAATAATGCCATTAGGCCACCTCCTATCCTTTGGACACGTCACATTGCAGGGTTACAAGACTGTCAATATCCTTTGCGGATAAATAGATCACTTTTCCACTCTTTTCAAAAGTAATCGCTTTTCCATCTTTATCCTGCATATACCATGTATAGGTCAGAGTCTGCTTTTCCGTAGCATTTTTCCACTCTGCGCCATCATACTTCATTAAAACAACACTTTGGGCAGTATGATCCACCTTGTACCAGAAATCTCCTGATTTTGGACTTGACGGAGCAGTTTCCCCAATGTTTCCAAGCAGGGCATCCACTTCTTTCTGATTCGTCCGCACAATCACATATGGAACAACTCCGCCTAAATTATTCTTTACTGTAAATCCCCCGATAGACAGCATTTCAGACACATAGGGATCGGACTTATCTTCCACAGTTATCACATCCGCATAGCTTTTTCCGCCATACGTCATCGTACAACGGTAGGATTGAATGTTGACAATATCCGCTCCCGATACGGTAAGGGACGAAGATGTCGCACCGCTGATATTATTCCATGTGCCTCCTACATATTTTGCCCACTGATAGGTAGCACTTGTAATTGCTGTTGACCCACTATAGGCAGATGTTGAAAGAAGTAATGTCCCCGACTGATTTAGCACCACAGTTCCATTTGGTGCGTATACAGAAAACACGACTGCACTCGCTCCTGCATTTCCTTTATTGGATTTTGACCATGAAAACTGTTTTATTACCTTTTTCCCTGAAATTGTAAAAGTTAATTCTATCGTTCCATTTAATACAGACGCTCCACCTAATGTTGCCTTTGCCGCGAATAAAAGGGACAGCTTACCAGCTATCGTTGCCGTGGCTGCCGTGTTTGTTTTCACCGTGACACCATCCGGCAATGTTCCTACCGTACATGTACAGGGAGTCTGTTCAATTCCGACATATCCGGTAAAAGGAATGTTTACAAGCACTTCCGCCGCTACAGCTCCATTTGCTGTACAAGCAATGGACTGTGTTTCATTTCCTAAAATAACCGAAAGACCACCTTTTCCATCGCCGCCAGCAGCACCCGGATCACCTTTTTCTCCATCATAAATTTTTGTAATGGTTACCGTATCATAAACATCCACATCATCTGTCAATAATTTAATCTGAGCTACATTATTAAAGAAAACGGAATGTGTCGGTTTAACCACCAACGTTCCACCAGTAATACTGCCATTATCAGAAGTAGTTGGATAATCCACCCAGTTTCCAGAACTATTTTTATACTGCCATTTGCTGATAGACACTCCCTGTACCTGTGCGGTAAGCGTAGCCTGTGCCGCCCCTACCAAAGAAGAACCCGCATCGTATTTAAATACATGGGTATCTGCCGTCACGGATGCCAACTTAGCATTTTGTGCATTCTTAACCAGCGTATAGGTAATATCTGAAGAAATTTTGACGGTGTTTTTTGTTTCTGAATCGTAGTAACTGATATAACAAATGTAAGTGATCATCCCCGAAGATGACGTAGCAAGATTATCCTTATTTACGGTAAGGATTCCTCCCGCCACGGTCTCTCCTGCGATCAATGCACTTTCCGCCCCTGTTCCATCTTTTCGTTTCCAATTGATAGATAATCCTGACGCACCTAATGAAAGATTCGTCTGATCCAGAAAAATAACAGGAGTTAACTTCAGATTCGTGACCGCCCAGCTTGGAGCATAGGTATGTGGCAGCACGTTTGGATTTTCACTCTGCGTCTTCGGCAGATTGGACGTGATATACGCTGATAGTTTTCTTTGATCTGTAATGTCAACGAATGTCTGTTGACTGGAAGTTAAAATTGTAGCCATATAAAATTCCTCCTAAATCTTAATCTCACAATAAAAGGATGCATTATCCTGCACATCTTCTGTCGTGATTACAATCGATTTCCTTCCTGCATGAAGCCGATCCCAATCCGTATCCGTTTCCTCATTTCCGGAGTTACGATGCCAACAGAATGCAGACGCATCCAATGTATCCGTTATCTCTTTATCCCAAGAATATACCCGGCACCTTATGGTGCTTTTCTGTCCCCGGTCTTTGAAAATATTTACTCCCTCCACCAATAGTTCTGTCCGATACATTTTTGAAGATTGTATTTCTTCTACTTTCCCCGACATATCTTCCAATTTGGAATCTTGATCCATGATATCTTTTTCCAATGTATTCAGATTCCCATGTTGTTTCGCCGATAAGGAAGTCAGCGTTATGCTGGACGCACCGATTGTAATGGTGTTTCCTGATGGATTCAGATAATCCCTTGTTTTACTCACGCAAAGGTATCTTCCATCAATTCCATGCGGTGGAGACAAACAGTCCACGTATTGTCTGGCATGAATATCCATAATATCAACACCTGCATCCGATTCATCCACAATGGAAAGTTCCATGCTTGTGATACCTTTTGCCAATTCTGCCACCCGGCTTTTCGCTTTTCTAAGAAGATTCCCCGGCTCGGTTACGTCATCCCAAACTTCTACTGTCCAAATCCACCCTATCTCTTTTAATGCTTTTTCATCATAAACATACTCTACTCCTTCATTTACGCCTGTAATGGTCACTCTTTTTCCAGTTTCCACTTCATTCCCGCCTTCATCCATTTCTTTAATTTTTGCTCCAAGTGGAATCAAAACCGTGATTCTCTCCGTATGGTCCTGAGTAATTTTTACATCTAAAAGATTTTTCCCATACTCCACTTTTTGTAAAGAAAAGGCTGTAAAATCTTCTAGATAATCCAGCATTTTCCCTTCTCGTGTATATCGTACCTGTAAGTAACCGCCATGCGTTTTCATCAGTTTCTCCTGTATTGCGTCCAACGTTACGGAATATTCAGAGCTACTATAAGAAATATAATCATTGTTATCCTTCACAGTCACATTTCCTATATGAAACTGTTTCTTTTTTTCTACCCGCTTGTTATGCTCTGTCAGAAACAGTTCCAAAAGCCCCTTTAAATTTCCTTTATATGAATACGGCGGCTGCATGGAATCTTTCAGATATGCAAGTGCTGATTCACAAGTCCATGTATGAGTATTATAAAAATCAATCCCATCATCCAACGCCCTGCCTTCAAATACAGTATTCTCTCCTTTTTTACACACGATTTCAGAAGACATCGGTTTCATATCCTTCAGATACGGATGGTTATAAGGTGCAGACAATATCAAACTGTCAATGTTTTCTGCATCTTCTTTTACCTGTGCCTGAGTGATTGCAAGACGAGAAAAATGTGGATGGTAGAACAACTTTCCATCCACATAAACACGAAATAATTTCATAATCTCCCCTCCCGATAGCGGAATGTTGTGACACCTTCTCCCTTAACACTCAGGCGGTTTTCCCCTGCTCCAAGTTCCATTTCCGGGAACTCCCATGTTCCGGCACTTACGGATTTTTCATAGGTATCTTCTCCTATTCTCCAAGAAAATGCGGTCTCCCCTGTGGTGATCACTACCGGAACCACAGGCATAAAATCGTTTTGAAGTGTAACCGTGCCACTTCCAGAAATCACGACTTCACTTTCCTTCACATGGTAAAAATAGGAATCTCCATCCGTGCACTCCAACGTGATTGTGCCTTTTCTAAGCAGCGGATCATATACAGGGGCAAACTCTACAGTCCCAAGTGCATATACATCGGGTTCTTCAGAACGGATTACCTTAATCAGCTTTCCAGCATATTGATTCACAAGTTCGGAAACCTTCTGATCATATTGCTTTCTGGTACCTAGCATTGACAGAACAATGGTAAAACTCCGTGGCTGATACGATACCCTTCCTAACGCTTCTGTATATCGGATTGGAGAATTTCTTCCCGGAACAACGATTGTATTCGTTTGGGACTGTGGTGTCGGAAAATCAATATTTTCCCGAATCCATCCCATCTCACGAACAGATTTTCCATTTAATTTCACATCAGGGATCATAAACTCAACCTCCTGTTCAACTTCTGTGCCTGTCCCAAACGACTGTCAATAGCCGGAAGCAGATGTCCCACCAATGTTCCATCTTCCAAATAAATGCCCTTACTGCTGTTATTGGCGATTACGGCAAGATACTGCTCCATTTTTCCTGTATTCATCCGGCTTGATAAAATATGCTCTAGCTGATCATAAAACCCTTTCAATGGAAGAACCGCTTCCTTACCTGCTTCTCCTCCTGCCATTAAGCTGCTTCCATTCATCCCAAAAACAGTAGGCTTGGTTAAAATACCACCTTCCTTATACCAATCAATGGAAAGATGCGGTACACTCGGAGGCGAAAGTGACAACTTTCCTGAAATCTTAAAATGTGGCAGCTTGATTTTAGGAAGTTCCAGTTTCATACCGGAAAAGAATCCTGTAATTTTATCTATGATTCCCTTCACCGCATTTTTTGCTGCTTCCACTGGTTTTATAATCGCATCTTTGATTCCATTCCATACGGAAGTTGCTGTACTTTTAATCCCATTGAAGATAGAAGTAACCGTGCTTTTCACGCCATTGAATACGGAACTAACCTTACTTTTTATGCCATCCACCACCGAAGAAATTACGGATTTGATTCCATTCCATACGGATGACGCTACGGATTTCACAGCATTAAATATTGTCGACACCGTAGTTTTGATGGCATTTAAAACAGATGAGACCTTACTGCTTATCGCATTCCATACTGTAGAAATCACGTTTTTTATCGCACCCATCACAGATGAGATTGTACTGGAAACTGCATGGATTGCAGATGACACTACAGATTTAATGCCCTCCCATACGGAAGAAACAATTCCTTTACAGTTCTCCCAAATCATCTGGAACGGTAACGTTATAATATCAATCGCACCCTGAATAATAGAGCCGAGCAGCATGACCGCCGTCTGTACCACATTACATATTCCTTCCCATACAGACTGCAAGTGCGTCCACAAATTTGAAAACCATGCTTTTAGAGAATCCACCATTGAACCAATTCCGGTACAGATGGTATTCCACAGCTCTCCGAACCATTGTGTAATCGCACCCCAATTTTGTATAATCGCAATAATTCCGGCAATCGCCGCTGCCACCGCTGCAATGACAGCAATAATAGGAAGCATTGAAATATTCAAAGCACCCATCGCCACGGAAATAGCTGCAATAACCGGAGTAAGGGCTGTGAACGCTGCCAGCAATGCCCCTAAAATAATGACGAAATTTTGAACTGGTCCCGGTAATCCCTCAAACCATCCTCCAATCGTGGTAATCACGGATACCAATGGTGGAAGAATTGCATTTGCCAATTCCGCCAGTTTTTCTCCTAAAGGTACTAATGCCTGCTGTAATTTTCTTGTATTGGATTCCATCTGCTGCATCGGTGTTGTTGTTGCATCGAACATCCCCTGTGCAGATCCTTTTACGCTGTCATAGGTACTTCCGACAGAAGTCAGGGAAGTAATGAATTTTAAGTTTCCATCTTCCGCCATTGTTCCAAATGCTAAAGCAGCAAGGTTTAACGCTTCCTGTTGATTCGTACAGTTTCCGATATCTGCCACGATAGAATCAATAACCTGCTTCTGTGTTGCTCCTCCATTCTGCCATGAAGTAAATAATTCCTGTGTTTTTGTAGAAAAAGAACCTATGGACTCTCCAAGTGTTCCATCCACAAGACGGGTAGTCACTTCATTGATGGCATCGTTTACCTTGTCAAGATTATACGCACCATTCTTCAAGCCATTGTCCAGCAATTGGAAATACTCCGATGCCGAATATCCTGCCTGAGAAAACCCTGCATATTCACTCAGGTTATCTCCTAACTCACTTGTTTTATCCAAGCCATTCTGTGTACCAACTACGATGTAATCCATCGCTTCCTGTGCAGTCAAACCATACTGCTGCATTAAAGAATTCACGCCACGAAGCGTTTCATTCATATCAATTCCATACAGTTCATCCAACGTAATAGCCTGCTGTGTCAAATTAGTAAGGTCTGTTTCACTCAGATCGCCCAAGTTCTTTTTACCATAAGGACGGCATCTGCCACGCTGTCCACGCTTTCTCCAACGCCATCCGAATACACAGATTTAATAACATTTGCCGATTCTTCTGCTGCCTGTCCGGTTTCTCCAAAATACGCATTTACTTTTTTTGTGACCGCATTCTCTGTTTCCGAATAAGCATCTATTGCTTTTGTTCCGATGTCCTGAATTTTATCTCCTACAGCAGAAAGCTGATCTGCTGTCTGCATCAAGGCAGCACCTTTTTGTATTTTCCGCAATCTGCCCCCACATCCTCGGCAGTATCCTGAGCCGCATCCCCTGCCTGCTTTAATTCTTCAATCAGATTACGGATAGCTTCTCCATCATCAACCGTATCCAGCGCATCGGTCAATTGACGGATATCTGCTTTCCCACCTGTTGCAGACTTTCCAATTTTCTCGATGGCTGTCTTCATTTGATCTGAATTGGCAGTTCCATTTTTAATCGCAGATACTAATTTACTTCCAAGAACATCTGCATAATCATCCACTTGTGTTCCTGTCGAAGAAAACAATTTTTCCAATCTCGCTGTATTGGAAGATAGACGGTCTTGTTCCGTTTGGAGAGAGGATAAATCATTTTTATACTGATTCAGCTTTCCTCGTGTTTCCTCTATCTCTCTTTTGAAATGCCTGATATTTGTCCTGACCTATATCCCCTTTTTGAAAAGCTGCCGTTACCTGCTCCTGTGCAGATTCCAATGCTTCTAATTTATCACTTGTCTGGCTGACCGCTTGCGAAAGTAACTGCTGCTTCTGTGCCACTAGTACGGTATTTGATGGATCGAGTTTCAATAATTTATTTACGTCATTGAGGGCAGACTGTGTCTTAGTAATTGAAGAATTCACGCCGCGTAACGCTTTATCAAGACCTGTGGTATCTCCTCCGATTTCAACTGTAATTCCCTTAATCCTGTTTCCCATGTCTGCACCTCCTCCCAAAAAGACATAAAGAAAGCCCGGATTTCTCCGAGCATGAAAAAAGCACCGATTCTTTTCTGAACCGATGCCATCTTACTATTTTTTTTATTTCTTTTACATATCAAATCATAACTTTCCGCAATCATGCGTTTAATATCAGTATCCGGTATTGTCCCATCTAATATAATAGAATTCCAGTGTTCTTTATTTTGATGATATGCTGGAATTACTGAGGAATATGTATTTCTCCAAAAATCTCTCCATTCTGGATCTACCTTTACATTCACCCATATATGTCCTTCCCTTTCATAAGTCCATGCAAAAGCTCTTTTATTTTTTTCATACCTTAGCAATACCCAGTTTGGATCATGGAATGGGGTATCGACATATACATTTGAAAATGTCAAACCATACTTTAAAACATCTTCTCTTGATAACATATTCTTCGCCTTCTTCTCATGTATGATTTTTCTTACACAAACTGAAATTTGTTTATTATTTTACAAAGGTTGCATCATTTCAAGTATAATTCCATCTGGATCTTTGAAATAAAATGCTTTGCTTTTGCCAAATCCTTGCGAACTAAAATCAAAATACTGTGGTTCAGATAAACATTCTGCATTTTTTTCAATCAGTTTTTTATAAACGGTATCAATATCATCTGTATAAAAACATAATTCCGAAATAGACGTCATAAATAGATTTGACTGAACCTTTTTTACTTCATTGTCTACAAATTGAATCAATTCAACAGGTGGTGTTTCAATATTCTCAGAACCATTCAAATATGCAACTCTTGCTTTACAATTTTTCTTTTGAAACATTTTATCTGTCTCTTCGCCAACCATCATGATTTCTCCTTGATATTTAAGTCCAAGTATATCTCTATAAAATTCAATTGATTTATCTAAATCTGAAACTGTCAATCCTACATGATATATTCTTCCAACCATTTACTATTCCTCCTTAACAAATGATAAATTCTAATTTGTTCAAAAGAAGCCTTTTCTTTAGTTGAACAAATTATATCAAGAAAAGGCTGCCCCTTCAATCCATAACTAGAATTTATCAAAGTCTTCTTGACTGGCTATGCGCTTATATTTCACACTATCATTGGCTCTTTCTGTCCACATATCAATCACCAAACCAATCGTCAGAAAATCTAAATCCACAATAGAAATTCCGATTTCCGTACATCGCAGAAGGAACAGGGGCGTTGTCATCTCCCGCTCACTTCTGCCAAGCCTTTTTTTGCTTTGATATCCGTAGCCACATTGTCTCCCCATAATTCCAAAATTTGTGGCAATACCTCATAAATAGAAAACATATCAAACTGGTCGAGCCATTCTTCTATCGTAGAAGGTATACTGTTATCCGCATGGTATGCCATGATATACGCCACATTTTCAAAAATTTCCAGATCATCAATCTGAAATTCTGCGCCATCTTTTTGTGTTCCAACATACGATTTTTCTAATTTACTCAAATCTTTAAAGATATCTCTTTTGAATTTTGCCCTGTATAATCGGGGAATCGTCGCAGAAGAACGAAAAGGAATCTTTTTTCCACAGATTTCTATTTCTCTTTTAATCATGCCAATCCGTCTCCTTCTTCCGTTGGTGTGTACACCGTTTTATACCATTCTTTATAGGTGGTCTCATCCGTAGTATCGCCTGTTCGTGCTTTTACCAATCCGTCAGACCGTGGATCTGCCGTAATAGACAAGGTCTCCGTTCCCGGTTCAATTGTATCTTCTTTTGTTTCAGATTCAATGGATGGTCGTGAAGCACTACAATTATAAAGGACGTGCCTGATTGCATTAATATCCCCATCAAATTCAAATAACAGGGCAAATTTTACACTTTCTGCAACGGAACTATTCTCTACCAACACTCCCTTTGCATCCAGCTTTTCTTGTAAAATTTCTGTTCTAAACCATTCTGGAATCAGCGCCATTTCTAAATCTCCGCTATAACCATTGTTTGTCACAGAACGGAAATATACGATTCCATCTGCATAAAACGGACTGGATTCTCCTTCTGCGTCCAAACTGATACTGACAGCTCCCGGAATAGCCTTTGGTACACCATATTCAAATTTTGTACTTCCCCCTTCTTCCTTTTCTGTCAGCTTTGCCGCATGAACATTTTTCAAATTAAACTTTACTTTATTTCCCATTGCTATACCTCCAATTCGTACAACACTTCATACAATTTTTCTGATTTGATATATGTTTCTGTTTTGTTATAGAAAATCCCCTGTGCATCCAAAATCTTCTCCAATTTTTCTTCAAGTGCAAGATCTTTTTTATCTGTGTATAGTTCCACATCTAATTGCTTTACTTTAAAATACACCATTCCATCTGCGGAGAAATTATGACTACCCGGAGTCAAATAAATTAAAAATGGCGGTTCTGGAGATTCTCCTTCTGCAAAGTGATGATATGCAATAGGAATTCCAAGACCACCTAATAACTTCATAATATTTTTTAATTCCATCATTTCAATCCCTTCACGATCTTATCTTCAAGCTGTGATATGGCATAGGATTCCGCTGGTGCAATATGCACTTTTGCTTCTACCCTGCCCCCTCCTCGCTTTGCATGGCCTTTCTCCAATAAATGAGTTAGTCCGGGTTTGCTGCGATTATAAACGACAACCTCTGTTTTACTTGCAGAATCTTTCATCTTTTTCGCAGTCCACCCTTTCTTGTACCCACCACTATCTGTGGGGGAAGCAGATTGTACCATTTTCTTTGTTTCTTCGGAAACTGCATTGACCGCCTGCTTTACAACATCATCTGTCACTTCTTTGTAATCCTTCAAAGCATTCATGATCTCTGATGCCAATTGATTAGATGTCACCCGTCTGCTCATTCTTTCCACCTCGTATCTCCCGAACTGCTGTCAGTTTTAATTTTTTATGCGTAAACTGCACATCATCCACACAAATGATGTTATAAACCTCATTATCAAACAAAATCCGATATTGTTTTTTATTGATTTCTCTCAATTTTTTCACACCAGCGTAATATAAACACCAATGTATCTTCCGATAGCGTTTCTATATCCGTAACATTTTCTTTTCCAGACGCAAGATTTACATAAGCAAAACATGAATAAAATTTTTCCCACTGGGACTGATGGTTTCCGATTTCATCTGTGTGTAATATATGCTTTTGAAGAATAATCCGTTGTCGCATTGAACCAATATCCATCAGAACACCTCCTCACGATTGGAAGAAAGAATATTTTTCAATGTAGGAATCATTTTTTCCGTTTCTTCATTCGTGCCACGGTTTTCAAACATCACACCCACCGCATATAGTACAGCAGTTTTTACGGCAGCATTCTCTGGCAGAATATCACGCCGTATAATATCTCTACACAGTATTTCGGAAGAATCGATCAGCGTTTGAATCAGGGTGTCTTCATCCTCATATTCCACCTTCAAATATTCTTTCGCTTCTTCTAGTGTAATCAGCATGTAGACACCCCTCTTTCTTATCTCGTTTCTTTCAGTTTCATCGTTTTTACTGCTTCTGGAAGAATTAATTTCCCATCTACCCTCTGGCTCGCAAGGAAACCAACCTGTCCGGTTGCCGCAAATAACTCATTCAGGCGTTTAAAGGAACGTCCCTGCCTGTCCGCAATCCAGTAATAGGAAAAATCTCCAAATGCCATGATCTTCTGTCCGGCTGCAATTTCCGGTACAAATGAAGACGTAAAATATGGGCGGTTCAAAATCATGTCTGGCACTCCCGCCTGCACGGACGGCTGCCAAATATAATTCCCGTTCCCATCTTTTAATTTACGCAACGCTTTTACGGTGCTGTCATTGAGCATCCATACCGCTTTTTTACGATAGGGGGAACGCAGAGAATAAAATAAATCCATAACATCGTCAAACGTAATGCTTGCGCCTGCGGTCGTGACTCCATCAGAAGCTCCGCCTGTAGCATTAAAGATTCCTGTCGGTTTTCCCTTGCCATCTCCGGTAAAAAATGCTTCTTCTTCCTTCGTTCCGATTCTTCGTCCAAATTCTTTAGAAATATAGGCTTCCAAATTAAACACGTTATCGTTTAACAACTCATCCGAAACTTTAATCATGGTCGCAACCTTATATGCACTAATGGAAATCTGTCCAAAGCTGTCATCAGATTCTGGATATGCTGCTTCTTCATCAATCCACTTTGCTTCTCCTTTGGATGCCACGATAGGAATTTTACGATCTCCGCTGGAGGTCTGAATCACGGTTGCCAGACTACGGAAAAAGTTCTCCTCTTCCAACGCTTCCACCAAAGTTCTTTCATATTCATCGGGAACTAAATAACCGCCTTCTGAATCTGTTCCAACCTGAAGAGCATTCTGAATATCGAGATAATTTTTCTTTCTCATCGCATTCCAAAATGCAGTTTTATAAACCGCTGAGGCTCTTCCTGTTTTTTCTTCTCCACCATTACCTTTCCCCGGCTGATTTGTAATCGGATGACTAGTAGGCTTATTCAGTTCTGCATCAATAGCTGCCTGTCTTTCTAAACGCTCGATCTCTTTTCCAAGATTAACCACATCCGCTTCCATACGGTCATAAGTGGCCGTATCTTCTGCTGAAAGCAACCCGTCCGTTCCTCGTTTAGATTCTAAAAATGCCTTTGCTGCCTCCCACGCTTTTGCTCTTTTCTCTCTTAATGCTAAAATCTGATTCATATTAAAAATCCTCCTCTTTTAATGTGCCAAGAGACTAAGTCTCTTTTCTAACTGTTCAATGGGTGTCTTTTTTTCTGGTTTGGAAATCAGTTTTGACATCAGCGAATTCGTCACCGCTTTTCGTGAAAACATTACTGCTTCCATTTCCAACTCTTTTTCTTCTTCCGCTTCGGTTTCCTCTTTAGAAAAAAGGAGCTTATCTGCAAAGCCAAGTTCTACAGCTTTCTTTGCATTGAACCAGCTTTCCGCATCCATCAAATGTGAAATTCTCGATCTTGATAGTCCCGTTTTAATTTCATAAGCATTCATAATGGATTCCTTTACTTCATCCAACATATCGATTGCCTTTTTCATTTCTGAAGAATCACCGATAGCGATGGTCGCAGGATTATGAATCATCATCATTGCCACGGGAGACATCTGCACCTCCGTTCCCGCCATTGCAATCACGGATGCTGCTGAAGCAGCCAGCCCATCAATTTTTACGGTCACATTCCCTTTGTAATCCATCAGCATGTTATAAATCTGTGCTGCCGCGAATACATCTCCTCCCGGACTATTGATCCATACCGTGATATCTCCTTCTCCATCTTGTAATTCTTCTTTGAACATTTTTGGAGTCACTTCATCTCCATACCATGTTTCATCGGAAATCTCTCCGTTTAGAAACAGGGTTCTGCTCTCATCATTTTCATTCCTTACCCAGTTCCAAAACTTCCGTTTCATCCTGTCCCTCCTTTTACGACTGTGTTTTAAGCACACAAAAAGGACCACAACCAGATACTCTGTTTCTGGTTATCGTCCTTAAAACACACTTTATTATTTTTGATATTTTCATCTAATTTTGGATTTATCCTCCACTTTCAAAAGAAAAAGATCCTTCTATTTTTTGTTATATTCCGCTTGTTCTGCTTCAATTCTCCACTTTCATGGGATCTCTGCTTTTTACTCCCGCCACCAAACAGTAGCATATTGTTCCGCTACGCAACATAATGTTTCTTAAGTCCAGTTGAGCATAAATCTTTTAAACCTGTGGCATATTACCTCCTGCCTTTCCCGCAAAGGCTCCTGCATCCGCCAGCTTTGTCATGCTTCCATTCACAAGATATAAATTTCCTCCATCTTCTTCTGGAATCGGATTCTGATCTTCCATTTCCCGGATATCATTTGCTGACAGCCATCCATTCTGCCGGCCTACAGCATACCCATTCATTCGGCTGGCATAATCCCCTCGTAATAATCCATCCACATTTAGTTTTATAAAATACTCATTCTTTTCCTGTGGCAATAACAATGCTTTCTGCAAAGCCTGTTCCCACCTGACTACCCACGGGTCTAATGTGTATTTCACAAACTCCAAAGACTGCTGCTCTATGTTAGAAAAACTAGATTTCTCCAAGTCTCCTACCATATGTGGCGGAATACGATACATCCTTGCAATCTCATTGATTTGAAATTTCCTTGTTTCCAAGAACTGTGCCTCTTCCGGCGGAATCCCTATCTGCTGATATTTCATCCCTTCTTCTAGAACCGCCACTTTTCCTGCATTTCTTGACCCCCCATACACCTTGTGCCAGCTATCCCTTACCTTTGCGGGATCTTTTAAAACGCCCGGATGTTCCAAAACCACCCGGTGTTGCTCCATTTGCAAAAAACGATGCCCCGTATTCTTCACAGGCAAGTGTCATCCCTACTGCATTTTTAGCCATAGCAATCGGAGAATATCCCACTAAACCATCAAATCCTAATCCCGGTATATGCAGCACATCTTCTCTTCGGAGATAGATCCGTCCATAGTCCTTAAAATTGGGATTTTCTTCTGTGTTCCGTGTGTAAATATAATAAAGTTCTCCATTTTCCGCTCGGTCAACTTCCATTTTATCGGGCAGAAGCGGATACAATCCTAATATCTGCCCTCTTCCATCTCGGATGATCTGCGCATAGGCATTTCCCCATATCAGTAAATGGCTCATCAAGACTTCCCGGAATACGAAAGATGTCATTTCTTCATTTGGTTCATCGTGAAGAATATGATAAAGCGGATGGTCAAATACTCTTTCTTTCCCTTTATCCGTATAACGATATAAGTGAAGGGGAAGAGAAGCTATTGCTTCTGCAAGAATTCTGACACAGGAATATACCGCTGTTGTCTGCATGGCGGTTCTTTCATTCACGGAAATACCGCTTGTGCTTCTTCCAAATAAAAAAGATACTCCTGAATTATAACTATTTGTCGGTTTGTCCCTTGCTCCCCTTAAACCAAATAATTCCCGTAATCCCATACTCTGCCTCCTGTTTTATCAAAATGAAATAATGCCACGCTCATCATATACACTTCCTGTTGTGCCTTCATTACGGATTGCACGATCAAGTGCCATAACTGTTGCGACTGCCCCATCTATTTTTTCTGTAGATTTTTCCTTATCCATCTTAATATTTCCTGCCGGATCTTGACGGACAAAAACATTATCCATCATCCATCTGAGAACTGGATGACCGCCATGTGCTAGTTTTTTCTCCAATGTCAGCTTCATTAATTCTTTCGTTGGCGGACTCATATCTTTATATCCCTGCCCGAAAGGTACGACAGTAAGCCCCATACCCTCAAGATTTTGTACCATCTGAACTGCTCCCCAACGGTCAAATGCAATTTCCAAAATATGATATTTCATTCCCAAATCCTCGATGAATTTTTCAATGAAACCATAATGAATCACATTTCCTTCCGTCATCTGAAGATGTCCCTGCTTTTCCCACACGTCATAAGGAACGTGATCTCTCCTCACACGAAGTTGTAAATTTTCTTCCGGTATCCAAAAAAATGGCAGTATGCTATATTTTTCTTCCTCCGTTCTCGGCGGAAACACTAAAACAAACGCTGTAATGTCCGAAGTACTGGAAAGGTCAAGTCCGGCATAACATTCTCTTCCAAGCAGACTATCTTGATCTACTTCAAAGTCACATTCATCCCATCGATCCATAGGCATCCATCTGGTAGATTGTTTTACCCATTGATTCAATCGGAGCTGCCGGAAAATATTTTCTTCTGCCGGATTTTCTTTCGCACTCTGATAAGCATTCTGCACTTTTTCCAATGCTATCGTATGCCCCAAAGACGGATTTGCCTTATACCAGCTTTCTTCACTTCCCCAGTCATCATCGTCCGCAATACCATAAATCACGGGATAAAAAGTCGGATCAATCTTTCTTCCCATAAGAATGTCTTCTGCTTTTTGGTGCTGTTCAAAACAAATGGAATTGCGATCCGTTCCGGCGGTCGTAATCAAAAAATACAATGGCTGTGTTCTTGCATCACCTGAACCTTTTGTCATGACATCGAATAACTCCCGATTCGGCTGCGCATGAAGTTCATCAAAAATTACTGCGTGTACATTCAAGCCGTGCTTGGTATATGCTTCAGCAGAAAGTACCTGATAGAAACTGTTTGTCGGCTGATATACTAACCGCTTTACAGACATGATTGGCTTAATTCTTTTCTTCAGAGCCGGACATTGATCCACCATATCAACTGCCACATCAAATACGATCGAAGCCTGCTGACGGTCAGAAGCACATCCGTAGACTTCCGCACCCCATTCTCCGTCACCACAGGTCATCAGCAGAGCCACCGCAGCAGCCAGTTCTGATTTTCCATTTTTCTTTGGAATCTCCACATATGCAGTATTATATTGACGATAGCCATTTTCTTTTACCGTTCCAAAAATATCACGGATGATTTTATCCTGCCACGGAAGCAGCTCAAACGGGACACCTCTCCATTGCCCTTTCGTGTGTTTCAAACAATTAATAAAATTTACAGCATGATCCGCTTTTGTTTGATCATACACTATCCACCACCTCCCTTTATCAGCAGAAGTTCCATTGCATCGCTTTCTTTATCATCACCATTGTCCGTAACAATCCTGCTTCTTGCAGAAGGTGTCAGCCCAAACTGCTCACAGAATTTATTCATGATTTTCAGATAGGTCTGAGCAATGGACACCTGTGGAACCTGCTGCCAATAACCGGATGGTGTCTTTACGATTGTTCCATGCTGAGTAATAAATTCCTCCGCTTCTTTCCATCGCGCATACGCCTGACAGTAACCTGCAAAAGCAGCCATATCAATTTCTGTCAGAATACCCAACTGCTCCATCTGTTTTGCCATCCGCTTCCATTCCTTCTTTGCCTCATCTTCCAGCCACGCAGGACATCTCGGTGCTTTCTTCACGGGCTTCGGCTCGTTTGTATTCAGACTTCTTTTCCCCGGATTGCCTTCCAATACTTTTACTGCCGTAGGCTTAGGTTTTCTTCCTCTCTGTGCCATTGCTCTCACCTCCTTCCAAAACATCACTAAAAAAAAGACCTCCGAAGAAGTCTTTTTTATCTCAGCACCTTTCGTTTTTACTTGAAAAGTTCATCGATTTTTACTTTTGCTGCTTTCACAGCATTGTAATCATAAAAATATGAATCTTCACTTGTAATTATTTTCCCATTGTCCGGCGGAGTAATAATAAAATCATATCCTGTAGTTTCACTATTCCAAGCGATTGTAATTTGATACCCTCTGTATGTTTTTCCCATAATAATTCTCCTGTTCTTTTTTACACACACATGTTACCTCTGACTCTTGTTTATATCCAGCAATATCCGTACCACAATCTGCACAAATTTTCTTTAGATGTCTTCTCCATCCGTACAAAAGTCCAATCCCATTTTTAACTCATTATATATCTTCATGTATCGGCTCTGTTCACTCCCTTCACTTCCCAAAATTGCCTGAAAGAAAAATTCTTCTGCTTTCTCCCTCGAATACCACTCCTGTATCTTTCCATAACAAACAGTTCTGACTAAGGGTATCTTTTTTACACAATCTTCCCCATAAATCACATTCAGTCCTGATCCATTATCCCAATGCATCAGAAGGGATGCCGTGTCATCCACTCCGAGAACGGTCCCTGTCATGCCGACTGGCGGTGCCTGTTTATCATGCATTCTTATAAGTTCTACTCTGGTACCGACTGGATATTCTCTGCGAATATTCTCCACAATTTTTCTATTCGGAAATACCATGCTGCACCTCCTCGATTGAATTTTTCAAAGCCTGCTCCAGAACATCTCCCTCAAACCCAAACTTTTCATATGCCTGTTCCAAAATCCGATAATATCCTGCACTTGGTACTCCTATTTTCCTTTGCTCATCCATAATATACACCATCGCACTTTTTATTTTCCCCTTGATTTGCACCTCTAGCATCTTCTTATAATAAAAATTCGGATATCCTTCATAATAGTCAAGTCTTCTTTCATCCATTTGACCGATTTCCCAAACCAATACCGGAACGATGCTTCCCTCCTTTGGTTCTATCGTAGCATACGAACCTGTTCGAGAACCTTTGAACATTAACTCATACCCTTCCACGATTGCTGTTCCTACTAAAGTTGCAGTAGGGCATCGGAATGCCATTTGCTCCTCATCCATGTTACTGCCATAGGCAATATACAACTTCTTCATATTTGCTTCATCCTTTCTCTGTTGATAGTGAGGTCTCCCTCCTACCACCTCAAGACGGTCTCTCGACCGCCATTGGTGGGGCTGTGCCTATTCCCTTCAAGCAGCATGTCTCCATGCAGAATTTCCTTCCAAATGTTTCAGAAAATGAAGCCTGCAGGTTTTGAATTCATCCCCGTTTAATCCCAACCGGAGCATCCAACACCGAAATGCGTATTTTTCATTATCTGTAACTGTTCTTCTGGCACTCGCTTTCTTTTGCGTCAATGCCTGATGGCTGACTGCAAGGCAGAATTGTATGTATGCTTTGATTTCCCCTGCATGCGTCGTGCTGTTAAACAATCGGAACTCTACCGTTCCTTTTGTGAATGTCGCATGAAGATTTAAACCGTGATATCTAGTATCGTTGTAATGGTCTGTCCTTCTTCTATGACTCCCCTCATACCAGATGTCCTTTAATTCTTCCATTGTTTTGGGTTTTCTTTTATTAATCGTTTGAATCAACTGTTCATTTGTCTTTTTACACCATCGAAGCCTAGCCGGATCAATTTGTAAAGCTTTATATAAAATGTCCTCTTTGCTGGCGATGATATTTACCAGATTGCGTAAAGTCTGAGGTGTATATCTGCTTGCATCCACGTGGATATGAATGCCGCATTGGTCACTTGCGAATGCCCCCTTACGCCGAAGCTGACGAACAATTTCCTGCAAATCTTCCAAGTCTTCATATTCTAAAATCGGACTAACAATTTCACATTTATATTCTTCCGAGGCAGGCTCCCTTCTTCCACCCTTTTTTCTCTGTGCAATAATACTGGAGTCAAATGTTGCTTTCCACGTTCTTCCTTTACGGTCTTTTGCCCCGTAAGTTTGATAATACGTCCCGATATAAAATTTCTCTGTTCCGAAATATTCTGCGATAACATCTGCTGCTTTTTTTCTGGTGATTCCGGTTAATTCAATTTCAATTCCGAACTTCTGTGTTTTCATTTTGTTGCGCCTCCTATGTGTTTTTTTTCGTAGTCTATATATCACTCTAAAAGCACATATTATCCAGTCATTTCAAACAATAATGTACACAAAAATTCGGAAAAGAAATTGTGTATTTTACAGAAAACTATTCCTGTGTTACTTTCCGTTCAGCGGCTCTCTGCCGATTGCGCTCTTTTGCACGTTCCTTTTCTTCTTCCGTCCGAAAAGCCGTGTTCCCTTTCAGATTCTTCAAAAGGAGATCCCTTGTTTTCTTTCCGCCTTTTCCTCCAAGTCCTAGACGAATCAACCAGATGCGCATATAATATTTTTCATTTGCCTCAATTGTCTCCGCAGGATTAATCCATTTCATCTCTTTTTGCACGTTCTGCCATCATGCAGGTTAATTCCGCAAAAGAAATTGTACTTTCTGCTTCCATCGGAAATCCGTTAAAAACAATCTTATCAGCCACAAACTCTAGCCCAAAGCAATGTACTTTTTCTTCTTCAAAAATCTCCATTACCCTGTTCATATCCGCATCTTTTTCTTCTGATAATCTCTCAATCAGACGTTCACTCATGTGCAGCACTTCTGTACCGACAGCCCGCTTCAAAAGATACTGTTTACTATGAATCATAAAAATAAGATTTCGGATGCTCTCGGCGGTATGACCTTCTATTGGAATCTGTAAATTTAATTCCTCCTGATTATTTTCAATGAATCCCCTTCGCTGCAGTTCTTTCTGAAGCATTTCGCCATCCTCTGTTTCAATGTTTCCATCACGATCCACAATTGCACCCCCTATCTGGTATCCAAAACTTGGTGGTCCTAAATATTTTGAAGGTTCTCCCAATATTTCTGCCATCGCTTTTACCAATTCTTTTCTGTTTTCACATATCGTTTCAATTCTCATGTATGCAGTCTCCCTTCTTTTTTGGTACTACATACATCACTCTAAACGCCCACAAAGTCAAGCATTTTAACCATCTTTCTGACTTTCAGGAAGGCACATCGCCAATGCATACGCAACTGTCGCTGTTACGGCATTTCCCGCTTGCTTATACAACTGTGAATCAGAATTCACGGAAGCAGCGCGCTCGTATAATTCATCTGGAAATCCCTGCAATCGAAAGCATTCTTTTGGTGTCAATCTCCGAATTCTTCCACACCTCATCAATGTCCCCATCTGACATCCGGTATCTAATGTCTGTGAACATCCTTTTCCGACTCTTCCACGGCGGGTATCGCTATTCGGATACGCAAGTACAATTCCATCTCCCAGATGTGCTTCTTCATATCCAGTTTTGGTTGCGTTTTTCACTTTCACGGATTTAACGGGTTTCTCACAAAAATACACACCGTGTCGATCTTGGGAAGTCAGCGTAAACATTGGCTCTCCATCTTCTTTCATTCGTCTTCCATTCTGACGTTTTTCCATCCGCTCTGGTGTCAAAACAGGATGCACTTCCATAACCGCAGAATTCATTGCCGTATGATTTACCATTCCCGCTGTGTATCTTGCTGTCAAACATCTTGCAGTATCCGTAATCTTCGGTGCAACTTTGCTTTGATCTATAAAATAAAGTCCCGTCTTCGCTCCCATTCCTCCCGCATTTCCAATCAATGTAGTAGAAACTCCCTGAGAATCATATACTCGGTATCCCTGCATTCCGCCTATAATCTGGTTAAGAGCTGCTTTGTTTTTTCCTCTGAGAGATAATATTTCTCGTCTACCTCTGCTTCTAAGATTTGCGATAATGAACACGCGCTCTCTGTTTTGTGGAACTCCGTAGTCTTTTGAGTTAAGCACCTGCCAGCGACAGTCATACCCTGCTTCTCCCATTTCAGACAAAACCGTGGCAAAATCGAATCCTGCATTAATTGATAGCAGGTTCTTAACGTTTTCAACAAAAAGGTATGTGGGCTTATCACTTTCTTCTTTGCCTTTGAGGAGATCAATAATGTTAAAATATATTCCACTTCTTTTTCCGACCAGTCCCCGCTGCTTTCCTGCGACTGAAATATCCTGACAGGGGAATCCAAAGCACCAGATGTCTGCTCTTGGCACATCGGATGGTTTAAGTTTTGTAACATCATTCGCTTTCCACTCTCCTTCCGTATCATACATTGCTTCGTATGAAGCCCTTGCAAATTTATCATATTCACAATATCCCACACACTTATGGCCGGCAGATTCCAAACCTAAACGGAATCCTCCAATGCCTGAGCATAAATCAAGGAAGGTCAACTGCGTCATGCGTGTCACCTTCCTTCATTAGCTCTGAATATTTTATTTTCTTCCCATCCCGTATTACATATACGTCTTCTGCACTTCCCACAAATTCCATATAGCGATGTACTATCACATCCGCATATTTTTCATCCAGTTCTATCGTCCTGCAAATACGCCCTGTCTGTTCACAGGCAATCATCGTAGAACCGCTTCCACCAAACGGATCTAAGACAATGCAATTACTCATACTGGAGTTACGGATTGGATATGCCACCAGTTCCACAGGTTTCATAGTCGGATGCATATCATTTTTCTTCGGACGGTCATATTCCCATATGGTGGACTGCTTTCTGTCTGAATACCACATATGCTTTCCACCCAACTTCCATCCAAATAAAATCGCTCATGCTGCCATTGATAAGGACTTCTTCCTAAAACCAATGACTGCTTTTTCCAAATGCATGTACCGGAAAGATAAAATCCTGCTGCTTTAAACGCCCTGCGAAAGTTTAATCCCTCGGTATCCGCATGGAACACATAAATGGAAGCATCACGTTCCATGTTCTGTTCCATATTCACGAATGCGGCAAACAGAAAATTATAAAATTTATCATCTTCCAAATTATCATTTTGGATTTTCCCCGCACTGCCTTCATAATTTACATTATATGGCGGATCAGTTACTACAAGATTAGCTTTCTTTCCTTCCATAAGTTTTTCATAAGTCTCAGGTAAAGTGGAATCCCCACACACCAGTCGGTGCATTCCAAGCATCCACACATCTCCCTGCTTTGTCATGGCGGGTTTCTTCAACTCAGCATCCACATCAAAATCATCTTCTTTGATTTTTTTATCATGAACCTTATTAAATAACTGCTCAATTTCCGGCGGTTCAAATCCGGTAAATCCAACATCAAAGTCTGATTTTTGTAAATCTTCAATCAAGTCCGCCAATAGTTCTTGATTCCATTCTCCTGTAATTTTATTTAGGGCAATATTCAGCGCTTTCTCTTTTGCTTTATCAATTTCAATGACAATACAATCAATTTCATCATACCCTAATGTTTGAAGAACCGTGGCTCTCTGGTGTCCACCGATAATCGTCATATCTGAATTCACAATAATCGGCTCAACATATCCGAACTCCGTAATACTGTTTTTTATTTTTTCAAATTCCTTATCTCCCGGCTTGAGTTTCTTTCTCGGATTATATGATGCCGGAACCAAATCCTTAATCCGCAGCTTTCTGAACTCCATCTTCCAATCCCTCCCAAAATCGTGCTTTTATATAACAGTCATGACTGCAATACTTTCTATTCTTATTTCCATAACTCGTAAATTCTTTTCCGCATCTCGCACAGGTCATGGTATAAATTGCCGTGTCTTTCCGATGCAGTTTTTCTGGGTGTGCTTTCCACCATTCCCGTCTGCACTTATCTGAGCAAAACTTCTTTGGTCTGCCTGTAGATGGTTGTATCAATTCTGCTCCACAATACAAACACGCCTTTCCTAACATCATCTGTTCCTGAATGTTTTTTGTAAGCGCAGAAGCATATCCATCCATACCATGCGACCGACAATAGTTCCTCACAATGTCACGAGACAGCCCTACCACGGAAGCGATGGCACGATAGCCAACTCCCTGCGTCCGCATTTTCCTAATCTGTTCGGCTTGTAATTCTGTCATGCCTCTCACCATCCTTCCTGTTTCCAGACATAAAAAACAGGTCAAAATGCATCCATTTTTACTGCATTTTGACCCTTATAATTCCTATTTTTCTTAACTTTTTAACGAAATACTCATACCCCATTTTGCGAATAACTGCTTGTTTTACAACACCTTCTGCGAAAACTCTTGTCCTCTTTTCCTATCCCCCCTGTTTAATTCTGCGAAAATTCACGTTTGAGGGGGCGGCGGTCAATGTTCAACAAATTTGTAGAGATTTGATACCCCCACCATTGTCTAGTATTTCCAATCAATATCGATATTCCTGATACCGATCTTCCGTCATGGTTTTTACATCATGATGATGTTTGCATAAAGGCTGCCAATTCTCTTCATCCCAAAAAGGATTGGATCACCACGATGTGGTTTAATGTGATCCACAATTGTTGCTCTTACATATTTTCCTTCTTCCTCACATTTACAACACAGCGGATGTTCTTTTAAGAATCTTTTCCTCGCCCGCTGCCACTTACTGTTATAACCACGTCCCGATGCACTTTTCCGTTCTCCACGGTGTAGTGCTTCATGTTCTTCACAATATCTTCCCTCTGTCAATTTGGGGCAGCCGGGATGACAGCACGGTTTCATTGGTTTTCTCGGCATACTAATTACCCCTTTCCTTTATGTACGCAGCGTGGGAAAGGATAGAAAGCCACGCTCCGACAGAAAAAAAGACCAAAAGCAAAATGCTTTCAGTCCCGTTTCTTTTTTCCGCATCTTAAGAATAACACAAAAGAAAAGCAATGTCAGTCTACTCTTAGTCTACTTTCAGTCTACCAATCTAATACTGTTTTTTGTTCTAATATGGCGGAGGGGAATGAGCCCCTCTTTACAATCGCCCATGCATGGTTACAGGTTACGCCATCTGTCCACCCGTGTAGCTTTGCAGCCATGCGCATACAGCACGGGGGATTTTTCCATTATAACACTTCTTTCAAACGAATATAAGTTTCTGTCAATATCTTCCGAAAATCTCGTTCCTTTTCTATCTCATTTCCCGGTTCATCCACATTTATAATACAACAATCAGGAATTTCTTCAGAAAATATCTTATAAAAAGAAGTCTCTATAATCAAATGACAATACTGCGAATAAAAAGGCTCTGCCATAGCTTCATATTCCTCTTTCGTAATTTCTCCATCCAAATATTCCCGTATTTGCTCTAAAAGTATTCTTTTAACTTTTTCTTGATTCATATTCTTTCTCTTTCTTTATGGATGACATCTTTTACAAGGTTCATATCCCTGTTGAATTAGTTCATCTCTTGTACCCGTAAACTCTCCTTTATTACTCTCGTTCATTTGATTTAAACTGGAACAACTTGGTAAATGAAATTTCTTTGTATTAGTGTTCAACACATAGGAGGACTCTGTCTTTTGCTCGTTTTCTGCTTCTTTATTGCCTTCCGTACTTCCTGCTGAAGAACCACCATCATTGGAAAGCTGGCTTTCTCCTGTAGCATAATCAATAGTAACGCCCGGTTGTACATTGTAGCAATACACATTAAAAAGAATTCCTTCTCCGTTATCTTCCACGGACTTAGCTTCCATCTGCACACCGCTTGCGACCAGATTATCTCCTTCATAAATTGGTGTTACCCGATACAACACATGGTTTCCAGTTTCTTTTATGTAATCTGCCACCATATTTTCAAATGGCAGCATCCCCTCCACGTTTAAATATCTGGTTCCTGTAATCAGGTTCTTTGTGTTTGCATTCTCGGCAGTTAATTGAAATCCAATCAAATGGCAGCGGTTATAAAGGTACTTTCCATCGACACAGTCATATTTTACAGTATGCCATCCAGAAGGTTTGACCTGACCAATAGAACCTCTGTCTTCTGTCGGCATCAAATCCTGACCGATATTTGAATACGCTATACCACATCTTCCCAATGAATCCAAATCACTATAGGTTTCAAATGATTCCGTTTTTAATTCCGCTTCTGTAAAGTTTGGAATATTATTTGCAATCGTAACATAGGCTTCTCCAGAATACTCCGGTATTTCGCCTATATTTATTGTCGGTTCGCTTTCATCTATAATTTCCCAATCTTCCTGTTCCACGGTTTCCTGCTGTTGTTCCGTAACTGTCTGATCCTTCGATGGCTGTGATTCTCCCTGAACATCTGCACCACATCCACTAAGTATCAGCATCAGAGCCATAAAAATCGGAATCCATCTTTTTTTCCACTTATTCATGCTCATATACCTCCAACGTTATTTTCTCATGAGAGCTTCCCGAAAATTCTTCCACATCTATTAGTTTCCAATTTCCATCATTCACATCAATAGTAAAGAAGAAATCTCCCGGATACTTGCGATTCCATTTACACAATATTATTTTTTTCAATCTTATCACGGAAATTCTCAATTTCCAAATTTTCAACGAAGCAGTAATCCTTTTCTCCTGCTTTCTCCAAAAAATCCTCTGCTTCCTGAATCTGTTCTGTAGCTTCAAAACCCACAAATTGTTTATGCGAATACGCATTCATCCACAGCTTTCCATTTTTTGTCATGGAAAGTATCCGTTCCCTCAATCGTTTATCTTGACTCTGTCTCCGATGATTAAATGTCATGCCATTCCTGTCATCTACCGCAACAATTAAAATCATATTCTCTACACCTTCTCTCCCGGCATCTGAAGTTTCAGCTTCTCACAAAAAGCAGGGTAGTCATGATGCCCCATTAGTAGCATTTTTTTCTCCAATTCATCTAATGCCTTTAGGAAATTTTTCTCATCTTTTTTTCTTACTTTACAAAAAATAATCAGGTAATCATTTCCCTTTTTTCCAAATTCTTTTCCAAAAGAAACCTCAACTTTCTGCTGAATAAATAACTGATCTCCAAGATATTCTTCAGTATCTACAAACGCATAGTATTTATAAAACAATGAAAAACGCCGTAATCTCCAATAATTTTTTCCTTCCATCCTTCTCCTCCCCATTTATCTCATTATAACACGAACAGCGGTATCTACATAGACCCGCTGTTACATTCGTCAATTATATTCTGCATAAACCCCTATCTGTATCTGAAGGGCAATCGTAATCTGTTGCATGACCATCTCATCGTAAACCTCTCCCAGCTTCTCCAGTAATTGATTCTTATCCAAAGTCTCCACCTGTTCAGCTAATGCCATGCTTGGTTTTGATAATCCAACATGCTTTTAATGGTATCTGTACGTGGGTTGGAAGATATTTTTTCTTCCACACCCTCGTAGTCAATGGTACAACCGTTACCACCGGAGAGTTTTCATTTGCCCTGTTATTGCTCACAACTAGAGCTGGACGGACACCACACTGTTTATACGAATTTTCATTATTTCCAAAATCCACATTATAAATTTCGCCTCGTCTGCACATTTCTTTATGTCCTCCTTATCCCAAAATAAAGGCTTCCGTCTGTTTATCACGAAGCTCGTACAAAAAATCCAGTTCCTTCATTGCTGCTTTCCTGTATTTTCCTATCATGGCATGACTTACATTATATTTTTGTTCCATTGTTTCCCATGTAAGCTCTCCTCGTACCAGATCCATTACCAGTTCCGGCAGAATCCCATCCAAACTTGCAACGCTATGTTCAAAAAATTTCAGTTCTTCTACAACTGCCTGATATCTGTTCCAAAGAAACTCAAACCATTCATCATTTTCCCGATCCATCACACTTTTATAATTTATTGCAACGGATGCAGTTTTATCTGATCGATTGCTTGTCTGTACCCTGTCATTGTCATCAGCATGACCGAACATCATGGAATCGATAACATCTGATTCCTCAATCCCAATGAATTGTTCCAACTGAAAAAGTAAAATTCCCTGTTCCTTCTTCAAATTCTTATATTCCTTAAACATCCTTTCTGCTGTCATGTCACATTCCTCCAATCCTCGCCCGTACTGCATGAATCAATGCGGACTGTCCAGTTTCCTTCTTCTCCAACGCTTTCATGACATCTTCATCGTGTGTTCCCTTTGTAATCAGATGATGTATAACCACGGTATGTTTCTGCCCCTGTCTCCAAAGTCTGGCATTCATCTGCTGATATAATTCCAACGACCATGTCAATCCAAACCACACGATAGTACATCCTCCTTCCTGAAGATTCAGTCCGTGTCCGGCTGATGCTGGATGAATCAATCCAATCGCAATTTCACCATGATTCCAGTCCGTTATGTCCTTTGAAGTATCAATCACTCTTGCTTCTGGAAAACGCTTCTGTATTCTCGTGAGATCATGTTTATACCAGTACGCTACCAATATCGGTTTCCCATTTGCCGCTTCCACCAAATCTTCCAAAGCATCCAATTTCCTGTCATGAATAGAAATCACTTTTTATCTTCTCCATAAACAGCACCATTGGCCATCTGTAATAATTTATTGGAAAGTGCCGCTGCATTCACGGCATCCAGTTCTTCCTCGCCTATGGAAAGAACCATATCTCTTTCAAATGACTGATACAATTTTTCTTCTTTGGCATTCATACTCACTTCCACACGGTTCTCTATCCGCTCCGGCATATTCAGATAATCGGCCGCCTTCATGGAAATACAAATATCACTTATAAGACTATAGATTTTTTCTTCCGCACCCTGTTTCGGTTTATACGAATAAATAATCTCACGATTTCTTTTGTCCGGTAAAAAGAAGCGTTCTCTGTAACCGCTATATATCTTCCAAGCCTCTGCCCCATATCTAACAAATACATTTGTGGCCATAAGTCCAACAATCCATTCGGAGATGGGGTTCCTGTCAATCCGATCACTCTGGAAACTTGCGGTCTCACACGTTTTAATGCTTTAAATCTCTGAGCCTTACTGGATTTAAAAGAAGACAGTTCATCAATTACTACCGTACTGAAATCCCAACGATGATTCTCTACCAGCCACACCACGTTTTCCCTGTTGATAATATAAATATCGGCATCTTCTGCCAATGCCTGTTCTCTCTGCTTTTTTGTTCCCATTACCAGACTTGCTTTCATCCCTATAAGATGTTCCCATTTTTTTAATTCTTTCGGCCAAGTATCTTCCGCTACCCTTTTGGGTGCTATGACAAGAATTTTCCCCGCTGTAAAGTAATCCAATGCCAATGCAAATAATGCCGTAAGCGTGATTACTGTCTTTCCAAGTCCCATATCTAAAATCAATCCACAATAAGGATGTTCTAAAATAAACCTTGAAGCATACGATTGATATTCATAAGGTTCGTATTTCATGCAGCACTCCTCCAATCATTTCCTTACTATCTACGCAGAATACCAAAAAACCAAGTTCTTCCAATGTCCGCTTTCTCTTTTCCTGAAGTGGTCTCATCTTTTTTCCCGGTGCTTTCAGTTCCACAAATCCCAACTTTCCACCGGGGAACAATACCAAGCGGTCGGGCATCCCATCCAAACCGGGAGAGCTGAACTTTACCGCCCAGCCTCCCATCTTTTTTGTCTCCGTTCTTAACTTCTGTTCTATGCTTTTTTCTGATACCATTTTTTTACTCCGTTTCCGAATATCCCTATTTCGCGCGTATATAACGCAACACGCATTTTACACGCACATACAAAGCGATATTCTATAATTTTTATTATTTAAGATACTATCGGCAACATAGGAAACTTCTGTCTGTTTTTTCCTCATAAACTCTAAGATTTTTTATGTTTCCATTCCCCTCTTTTTCGGATACCTCATCGGCAATGGCAACTTCCGTAAAGGGCTACATATTGCCGATTGTTTCCGATAAATTGCCGTTATTCTTCCTCACGGACATAACCCTTCACGACTCCGTAAATAGAAAAACGCATCTTTCCTTCCGGGCGTTTCCACCCCTCGATATTACTCATAATCGCAGCAATCTCATTCGCATCCTGACGTTTCAAATTGCCGCGTTCTTTTCCAAAACACTCACACCAAATTTCCATATTACAGACACGGGTTCTCCGATTCACTCCCACCTTATGGCTTCCTTCAAATTCCGAACCATTGATAAAATTCCGGCGCTCATACAAAGTCATGGAATCCCAACCTTCCGGCAGAAGCATATCCAAGTAATCACGGATCGTTCCCTCTCTCTCATCCTGTTCCATCGCTTCTTTCTGTTCATGGACTGCGATTGGTTCCAGCTCTTTCGGAAGATGAATGGTTTCTCCATCTTTGTAGTAGTGCAACGCTTCTGCCCAGATCTGTTCCACTTCATCTTTAGTAATCTCCCAAGACCCCCTTCCGGTTCCTCCCGGTGTTTTTACCGGCCAAAATCTTCGGTTGCCCGTAATATCCCTAAGATAAGTGTCCGCATTCGTTGTCCCGATAAACACACATTGTCTTGGATGGGGAGTTGCCCTCCGCCCAAAAGCGGCACGGTAAATATCGTTTTGTCTTGACAAAAATCCTCTCAGCGTTTCAATGTCCGTTTTCTTTAATCCTGCGAGTTCCCCAATTTCCAAAATCCAATATCCCTGTAGTTTCTCTGCTGCAGTCTTGTCCTTTGTGTCTGAAAGAAGAAGGGAATCGTTGAACCACTCTCCACAAAGTTTTGCAATCAACGTGGATTTTCCTTTCCCTTGCGGTCCGGACAACACGAGCATCGTGTCAAACTTACATCCCGGATTCATTACCCTTGCTATCGCCGCCACCAATGTTTTCCTTGTAACCGCACGAACATAGGCATTGTCGGCTGCTCCAAGAAAATCCACCAATAAAGTATCCACTCTCGGAATTTCATCCCACTCCGGCAAAGCCGCTAAAAATTCTTTAATGGGATGATAGGAACGATCATCGGTTACTTTTGAAACCGCAATGTCATAATTTCTTGCAGAAAAATTCCCATAATTCAAATCAATATAGGAAATTAACTGTGCATCATCCGCATCTCTCCAAAATTTTGATGGATGATTCCACGGAACTTCCCCTTTGATTTCCATACCATCTGATAACTGATTAAACACGATTGATTTCAACTTTTCGTCATTATTTAAAATCAACAACAAATTTCTCAGATTATTCATTACAATTCCCTGTCGGTTATACTCCAACTGCATCTTCCAATCTTCTTCCGCAAAATCCAGCCGTGCTGATTCTTCCCGTTCTTTGGATAAAGTCTGGCGTACTGCTTCATTTTCTGATGCAAAATCCTGCATAGCCTTAAAAGAAGGGAGTTTGGCAGTTTCTATTTCTTCCGTCACTTTTGCATCCAAATTTCCAAACTTATGAATCCTTACTACATCAAACGCATTCATAAGTTTTCCGCATGCCGGATCAGTAGCATGATGACTATACGCAAACACATCATCATAAATTACCACTCCCGCAGAAGAATCTGCCGGAATATAATCATATCTTCCTGCCATCTCGCTTGGCTGATATACATCTGGAATGAAAGCATCAATTGCCTGCTGAATGGTAAATGTCCGGTTGAATGCCCCAATAATGCCTCTCTTTTCCAATGGATTCTCTTGTTTTTTGAGACTTTTCTGCACAATTATCCTTTGGCGGTTAGATACCGGCCATGAACTGGCATCTTTCCAATCTGTATATAAAGCCAATACGTCTTCTGGTTTCAAAAGCTCACCCTTAATTTCCCGAAAGATAAACTCTCCATCGGAAGATGTGGATGGCCAATACATCAATCGGCTTGGTTCATACGTTGTGTCATCAAACAGCTCCATCCCGATTTCTTCAGCTATCTTCCGACTGACAGCCATATATTCATCCGGCGATATTTCATGGGACAATGGAATAATCAAACGAAGTCTCGGTTTTTCCGATGTATGTTTATGGGTGGAATACAGATAGCATTGAAATGAAAAAAACAATTCCAACTGCTCTCCAATATCCGCAACTGCATAATCCATATCCAACGTCAAAGCGGATCTGGAAATTACACAATCCTTCTTTCTTCTCCCGCCTTTTAATCTCCCAAGCACAAAACCGCCGACATCTTTAATATCGTCCTGTTGCGACTTCTTCATTTTCCGATACTGTTCCATTGTTTCCGCAGTACGTTGTGTCTTGGAAATCCGTTCTCTAAAATCCTCAAGTTCCATTTCTGTCAGATTCCATTTTTTATCCATACGGGAGTTCCCCGTAGACACCGCAATCTTCATTCTGCATCTCCTCCTAATCCTTTTTGTAAAATGGACTTTCAAATCCGGCTGCTTTTAATGGAAGTCCTTCTGTCCATACCGGATTGACTGCCATGATTTCATTCACTTCTTCCACAGAAGATTTCCCATCAGGCACTTCTAAAACCACCTCATCATGAACATGACACACAATATCAAATCCTTCTTTTTCCAAGCGGAGCATCGCTTCCGCTAAAATATCCCTGCTTGCTGCCTGCACAATATTTTCGACCAGCTTTGGACCATATGTTTCCAAACGCATCCATTTCTTGGATTCCCCGATTCCCTCATATGTCAGTCCTTCCCTGCCGAATTTATTCAGCATCATCCGTGGTTTCACATAAGAAAGTTTTCTTCCTGACGGAAGCGTGACAAATAAAATCCCGCTTTTATATTCAAATGATACCCTTCCTACTTTGGATGGTTTTTTATCCCGTACCGCCGTTACCGCAGCCTCATCAACCGCCCACCAAAATGCTGTAATATGAGGATTCGCACTTCTCCATGTACTCACAAGTCCCGGAAGTTCTTCTTCCGTCAGTCCCATTTTTAAAGCACCCATCGATGTCAATGCTCCAACTGCACCTCCATATCCCAATGCAAGTTCGCTGATCTTTCCTTTCTGCCTGAGTGGCGAGGTTTTTGTAATTTCTTCTATCGGCACATGAAACATTGCGGATGCAGAAGCCTCGTATATTTTCCCATGTGTTTCAAATACCTGTAATCTCCATTCCTCTCCTGCAAGCCATGCCAGTACTCTGGCTTCAATCGCAGAATAGTCGCTGATAATAAATCTGCATCCCGGCTTTGCCACAAAAGCAGTCCTGATTAGTTCCGACAGTACATTTGGAGTGCTTTCATAAAAAAGTTCCACTTCTTCATATCTTCCTTCTGATACCAACGCTCTCGCCAGTTCCAAATCCGGCAGATGATTCTGCGGAAGATTATGAATCTGCACCAATCTTCCTGCCCATCTGCCGGTCCGGTTTGCCCCATAAAACTGTAACAGTCCATGAACACGATTTTCTGCGCACACAGAACGGTCAATCGCTTCATATTTTTTTTACAGAAGTCTTAGATGTTGCCAGCCTAAGTTTTAACACTTCCTGCACATCTCCCTCTGCTTTCATTGACAAATCTTTTACTGTATCTTTTGCGAGAGAATCTACCTCCAGACCTTTTTCCTTAAGCCAAAGTTTCAACTGTGACACGCTGTTCGGATTCTCCAGTCCCGTTAATTCATAGGCTCTCGCTGTTGCGGTTTCTTTATATAAAAGATCGCAAGCAACCGCATGATTCACAAGATTACGATCCACCATGATTCCACGGTCATTGATTCTCTGATCCAGACAGTAAATTTCCTGCTCCCTTTTTGGAATAGGAAATTTCGCCAGTCTCTGCCGTATCTGTTTTTCCACATCAACATCCCGAATACAATATGTTTTAAGCTGTCTCCATTTTTCCGGCGCATCTTTCGGCAGATTTCTTATTCTTCCTCCATTTGATTTTGTGGCTTTACACGGGCTGCAAAAATATTTAATCAATTCTTTTCCTTCCGTCATTTTCTGCTTGTCCAATCCGAGAACCGCACCTACTCCTTCCAATGAAAGAGGCAGGGCTAACATGGTCGCCTGTACCGCCGTACATCTCCACGCTTCTGGTCTGAATGAATGCTGATAATAATTTGAAAAGCAGGTTCTCTCAAAATTTGCATTAAACGCTGTTTTTGTCACGGTATCATCAAATAACATCTCAATAAATTCCTTCGGAGGTTCTTCTCCGTTCGCCACATCAATGCAGACCGTTTCCTCATCATCTACGGAATATGCAATCAGCAAAATTTCAAAATGGGGAGAACTGCTGTACTTATATACACCGCAGGAAATCAGATCCACATCCGAATATGTTTCAATATCTATCGCTAACGTTCTACCCATGCATAAGACCTCCCGCTTTTAATTTTGCTTACCACTTTTCTTGAAATGTTAAATTCCTCCGCAATCTTCAGCACATGCTCTCCCTCTTCTAACTTCCTTTTGATTTTCTTTACCTCATCATAGGTGAGCTCCAATGTCTGCATTGGCAGTCTCCGCAGCGAGCCACTCTTCCCTTTTACATATCTTGGCATTCTTCTAAGTCTCCCTGTACTGCTGATCTGATACCGGCCTTCCTGCCCTTTTATGTCTTTCCATATTTCCATCCTTACGTCTCCTTTTATGTAGGGGACGGAAATCCGCCCCCGTTTATTCTTAAGCCAGAAAATCATCCTCACCGTCTACTGCATCGAATTCATCCTTTGCATTCATTCTGGAACCAAGTGGCTCTCCATCACGAACTTTCTGAATATTTCCGAGTCCTGCCGCAATTCCTTTATTTCCGTTACTGTTATATGCGTAAAAAGTAACGGAAGCACGGATATAACACCCTGAATACAGCTCACTCTGATCCAAAATCGGCTGCACATTTCTATCCACTACCTGTGGTGCCTGTTTGCTATTCGCATTAATAAAATAGGCTCCTGCATAGGCTTCATCTTCCGGCCTGTCCAAATCTCCATCACGAAGTGGTAATTTCAGATTTGCAGGGATTTTACCTCCCCATTTTGACTTTCCGTCTTCTTTTGCCTGTTCAACCGCTTTCTTGATCTTTGCAATCAAATCCGTGTCTTTTTTATCGATAATCAGACTAACGGAATATTTCGGATCAGATCCATTGATGGAATCCGGCTCAAATGCGTGAAGATAGGATGCTCTCGCTGAAATAATAACTTTCGTATTGTTTACTCTCGTACTCATAATCATTAATCCTCCTGACTAAAATCCGCTTCTGCGGTTGAAATGTAAATTGCTTCTCTTTTATCTGAATCCGGTACCAATGTGACTTTCCCATTCGGCTTTGTACACATAACTGCCCAAGATTTCATTAAATTTCTTTTTTCTTTCCATCAGCTTTTCCATTTCTGTAATGCTGATAAGACTCGTCCGGTAAATATCGGTATAGCCCGCTGTCTTTGCAGCTTCCGCCACTTCCTCTTCATCGGTATATTTCCGGTTGCTTCTTCCAAGCACAAGTTTGAATCCCGGCCATTCTTTTCGATTCGTGATTGCTTCGTTCTGTGCATAAGTGTATATTTCTTCTGCCCACTTCTTTAGTGCATCCGCTTTTGACAGCACTTCTGCAATTTCTTCATCCGATAGTAACGCTGGCTGTGAAAATTCCATCTGTGCCAAATGAAGGTACTCTTCTGCCCTTGTCCTGCATTGAAACCTCGCCTTGCAAAAACGACACCACTCCCCGGCTTTGTATTCTCCTTCTCCGTCCAATGCCATTTTCGCTTTCGGTTCAAAGTCCTGTTCTGCCCATTGATGCAGTTCTTCTGCTGAGATTTCCCATGTGGAAAAATGGCTGATTCTCGGCTGAACGATGGTAAGTTCTACGGTTTCAATATCAAAAAGCATCTCCGCTATATCCAACATCCCCAAACCATAAATCATCAACTGCGTATTATTTTCAGCATCCACCTGTACGCCTTTTCCCAGTTTCAGATCGATAATATGAACCTTTTTATCCGTGACAATCACCATATCTGCCGTACCAAAACAATCCTTTACATGAAAGCTCAAATCTACTTTCTGTTCCACGGAAAACACCGGATCAGAGCAGATATGCTTTGCTTCTTCTATCTGTTCAATCACATACTGAACATATTCATCTACAGCTTCCAAAAGTTCATCGCTGTAGTAATCGGAAGTGGGTCTTCTGCTTCGAATCTTCAAATGCTTCTTTATCAGATGCTCCGCCAACTTATGCCCTGCTGTACCTTCAGCAGCATAAGGACTTTCTTCATCCGGGAACTGTTCCTCCAGCAAAAGAGCTGGAGGACAATTCATATACCGATGCCCGCTGGATGGCGAGTATTTTGCATGTTTCCCCATTACAGCACCTCCGCCCTTTTCATTAGTTCTTCATATCGTTCTTCCGGTACTGAAGATAACTTATCCGCACCGAACTCTTTCAATAACTGTTTGATTTCCTGCGTTTTTCCTGCACGGGATTTTTCTGCCATAACAGCCCTAACCTCTGTAATAGAAATCTTTTTCTCCGGTGTACTTGATTTTTCCGGCTTTTCCTCTGTCTGAATATCTTTTGGAATTTCCATCCCTTCAGATGCCATTTTCCTATAACCTTCTGCTACCATTGCAAAACCTTCCGCAATTTGTAATAATCCTTTATTCATGATTGTTATCCTTTCTATCGATGGATGAGCCTGACATCTTCTGTCAGCACATCAATTTTGTTGATACTTTCCTTATACATCCCAACATCCACAAGAATGTGATATGGATACTCTTTCACTACCGTTACCTTCCGTTTTCTTTTTGCCCGGATGACCATCAATCGGTCACCCGGTTTCAGAAAGTAACATGCATTTACCTGCCCTAACATTTTCAGTACCTACCGTACAAGTTTTAAACGATGAATGGCATCCCTGTATTCTGGTGTCACCCTCTTATCTGCTTTAAGGGTTCTGAGATTGATACGGTTCATATGCATATCGTAGAGACGAACCGGAAGTTTCAATTCCCTTGCACAATCCAGTTCCATTTTCATTCCTTCAGAAATATTAAAACCGAACAGCCACACCTCATCACAGCACTCCATAAGTGTTAATCCACAATCAATGCCTTCCAATCTCTCAGCTTCATCTTCTTCGTTTAAAAAATGTGGAAAATACAAAGCAGTTGCAATCGGAACTGTGCCAGAACGAACAGCTACGGTCTGCGATAAACTTCATATTTTTTTTTCGTTTCTCCTTGTCATCCCTAAATGGATGAATGATATATGCAATCTTTTTGCTCATCTTCTTTTATCCTTTCTGTTTGCTTTTTATTGGGGTTGATCAACCTTATGGCTGTATGATATTGCAAAAATAGATTTTTGCCCCGGAAACTAAACTTCCGATTTTTCTCTATAATTTGTCGTTTAGATTTGAAATAGAATATACTTTTTAACGAAACCTTTATTTTTACGCAAAAAAAAGAACCGGAAATTTTTCTTCCGATTCTTACAAAAATTTTTTTAATTAAAACTCCAAAGTCCTTGCTTCGCTAATTCTTCCCAATTTGTCTGCTACTACTTTAACTTCTTTATTAAAGGCAACTCTCTGCAATCGCTGATATATAAGACCTTTATCTAACATTTCTTGTAATGCCGCATGAATCAATTCTTCTGGCACTTCATTATGTCTTGCTACTGCTGATACCGTTCCATTAAAAGTTGGTATAATATTTGATTTTTCCGATACATATGCTAAGTTTGATACAATCATTTCATAGTAACCACGCAAGGTTTCCGCATCTGTTGGTAACATATAACATTCTGACGCGACTGTCCGCAATTGTTTACTGACAGAATCTCTCACCCCATAAATAATTACTTTTTTATTCAACTTTTGTATCAAATATTTTGTAACTGACTGAAAATGTCCATCTCCTGTAAAAATGATAAAAGTTGTAATATCTGGCTTGGTATATGCGGTCTGATATATGTAGTCTAACATAATAAAATCCGTCATGTCTTTTTTATATCGACTAAATGTTTGCTGTGTCTCAATGATTGTATTCGTCATATTCCTCAGCTTTGTTAATTCTCCATCGATTCCTTTATGACCAAAATCCGCAAATACCATCACATCTTCCAAATCGTATTGCTCTTCTAATTTTCTTCTCCATGAAACTGGTTCCGGCTTCAATCCAAAATTTTTTTGAAGTGAATAATACCAATGCTCATAGTCCGCAAATACAATTGCCTTATCTTTCTTTACTGCATTTTTATTTTTAAATAATTTCTGAAATATACTCACACTTCTTTTCCCTCCATTTCTTTTACGCTTCTTTATTCTTGAGTTCCTGTTCCCAGTTCTGGAAAATCATACTCTGTCAAAAGTTCATTACATTCATAAATAGAAGCTTTATAATGATTATGAACTAAAAACTGCAACACAAAATCTTCTTCCGTTGACTTAAAAGTATTTCCAGATTTCCTAATTAAATCTTCGCTTAATAACGGATGTAGATGTAATCCAATGCAAATTGCAACTACATTTCTTAAAGACTTATTTACGGCTTCGTTGTTTCTCATTGTTTGAATTGTCTTATACCCAACTAAAGATAATTCTTCTAATTTTTCCACCGTAACCTTCAAACGCTTCATGTGATATTTCAAAGTAGCACCAAAACCGCCCGGTAACTCTTGTTGAATTTTCGCTATTTTTACTGCCTCTTTTAATAATTTTTTACTTTCTGCTGCCTTTTCTTCTTTTGTTTGATTGTCCGGTGTCTCTACATATTTCGTTTCTGTAAATGTATCTGATAAAATATCTCTGCATAAATAACACTCACGATAATACGAAATTCCATAACGATTATTCGCACGACTGATTTGCTCAAATACCAAGCAAAGCATTCATCTACATGGCTTCTTGCATAAGAAGTCAGACATAGCTTTCCATCCTCATTTTCTTCTATATATTTAGAATCATTCATGCAAAACAATGCGTCAATATATAGAAAATGATTTTGATTTACTAGTTCTCTTAATTTTAAATTTCTGGCATATTCATATACTGCATCCGCAATTCCGAGAACAAAAGTCTGATTTTTCTTTAAGGCTCCTTGCTTAAAAGTATAGCTTGGAAGATATCGTCCATCCACATATTGCAATATTCCAACTGCCTGATTGTATCCTAAATCAACAGCCCTTAATTTCGCAGCTTGCAACGACACACCAAAAAAAAAATCCGACAATTCTGTCAACACCATTTGCATAATATCCGCTTCATTCAATCTGCTAAACTCTACATGGTATCTAATAAGAAGCTCTTCTATTTTCCTTTTGGTCATTTCAGCAGGCATTAATATTTTTGGTGCTAGCGCATTCGCTTGCCACTCCATCCACTGTAATGCATTTCTTTTCTCCTCTGGTCGTTCTCCTTCCACAACATGACAACTAATCGAATTCAAATTTTTATTAAAGAGTTTCTGTAACTCAAAAAATTTTGAATGTCGATCCCAATGTACACATTCATGCATAATCGTGTTATTTACACATCCGATATTTCTCATAAAAAACACTTTAGGATCAACTAACATTGTCCCTGCTTCTACAGTTACTTCTTTGTATTCCTCTGTTTCTTCATCATATACTACCGTTTCTGTATCCGAAAAAAATATTCTACCAAACACATTACAATTTTTGGTAATATGAAGGATTTTTAAATTCAATCCCATATTTTCCACAACTTCTTTTACGTGAATACGCATTGGACTTTCTAATGCTCTCGGATAATATTTCTTTAGAAATTTCTCAGCCTCTTTGTCTAAATCCTTTGCGTATACATATGGCACAAGATGTTTTGACAAACGATTCTCCGATTCAAATTTTCTTTTACAATAAGGCTCTATGCCATTAATCGAAAAATTTTTTAATCCATCATGCAATAACCCTTTACATGAAATTCTACACCAAGCTTCCACATTATCTGACTCTCTGTCGTATCTGCCCCATCCTTGAATTTCAATATCTGCAATTACAATCATGTCAAACTCTATTTCATAACCCGGTGTATTAGAAAATAAAATATTCGATATCTTAAAATCATCCAACTCTATATATTGCGGATTCGGTACCCGATTAGTTTCCAATTCCAATCTAGCTCTATTCTTCAGAATGTAAGACTTAAGTGCGTCAAATATCTCATTATAATATTCTTTTTCCATAAACTTTTCAAACGTATCTACCATGATTTCCCTCCTGCGATTCTGTTCAGAATCTCAGCCACCACGCCAAGTCTTTGAATTTTCTATAAACATTTTACCATAATCTTCTACATAATAATAGCAACCAAACTTACGGATTTGCACACAAAGAAATTTGCATTATCATCAATCATATATCTAAACCTTTTTTGTTTCATCCTATTGACATTTATGTGCAACTTGTTGTAATATATGTGCAAATAAGTTTCACATCTTGATTATATGAAACTACTTTCCGCTTGTCAATAGCAGAAAAATTTTTAATCTCACAAAGGAGGTCTTCATGAAATTCGGGGAAAAACTACGACAGCTTCGCTTAGAAAAAGGATTTACACAAGAAGAAGTAGCTTCTGCAGTTAATGTATCTAGGAGAACATATATAGGCTATGAGCAAGAGGGACGTTATCCTAAAAAAAGGGATCTCTACTCACGGCTCGCCCAAGTTCTTGATACAGAAACAAGTTATCTTTTAACTGAAGATGAAGAATTTGTCTCTCAAGCAAGTGATAAATATGGCAACCGTGGAAAACTTCAAGCAGAAAAACTCGTAGCAGAGTTATCTGGAATGTTTGCTGGTGGCGAGTTATCCGATTCTGATAAAGATGCTGTTATGATCGCATTGCAAAAAGCATACTTCGATTGTAAAGAAGATAATAAAAAATACACGCCTAAAAAATACCGCAAAAAATAATTAAAAACAATATATTGCGATATATGTTAGGAGGTGTATCTCTATTGATTCTTATCAAATTTTTAAACAAGCAAATAATCTTGTCCGCCAATGTGGTACCAGAGATGCATTGAAAATCGCAGAAAATATAGGTATTAAAATATACTACGAACCAGCATTTACAAACTTATTAGGTATGTACACCTTTCGATGGAATCACAGAATGATGTTTCTAAATCCTCGAATGGAATCCTATCTACTACAAATGGTTGCTGCCCACGAAATCGGACATGATATAAGACACCGTAACCTTGCCAAAACGGATGGACTACGGGAATTTGTCCTTTTCAATATGAAAGATACCACCGAATACGAAGCAAATGCTTTCGGTTCACATCTTTTATTAGATAATGACAAAGTATATGAACTAGCCAAACAAGGATACGATGTTGTTCAAATTTCCGCTGCATTAGGTTCTGATATTAATCTAATGCTGATAAAGCTCCAAGAAATGAATAAACTTGGATATGATTTTAACATTCCATTTACACCTGATAGTAAATTTTTCCGTAAGATCGAGAGGTGATATATTGTGGAAGCTATACTACAAGAACAAGTCGAAAAATTAACCAATTATGAAAAAATGCAGAAAGCGGTTCGTCATGAATATAACTCCATCAATAATCAGATGGGAGTCTTAATAAAAAATGGAAAATACCACTCTGCCCACTATCAAAAATTGGCTGGGAAAAAAAGCTACCTATAGGACAGTTTTAGATCTTTTTACATTTTACGGATTAGAGCATACCGTAGAAGAAATATCTAAATAACTGAAAACAGAAAGGATAACAAAGAAATGAAAAAAATATAAATTATATCGGTCATTTGGAGATTTGGATCAGCATGTAAAGCAACATGAATTGGTTGCCATAGAAAATGGAAAAGATATATTTTCTGTAACTGGCTCTCTAATTCATGCCGTTATTGATGATTTACAAGAAAGTGAAGAATACCGCAACTATAAAGCAACCGCTTATGCACCAGAACCCATCAATACAAATATCCGTCGCGTTAAACGCTATGATTATGAGATGTTAGGTATTGTCATGCCAACAAATGCGGATAAAAATATTCTTATTGACTATGGCATTATTGAGGAGGATGCGGAATGATTGTCAAAGATCTATTAGACTCTTGTAATATTGAGAATGTAACTTCTACAATTATGGAAATTGCCTCAGTTGATGAATCTGATAGGCTTAGCGTAAAAAAAGCTCATTCCTTATACATTCAAAGAATACGCTCGATTGAACCTGTAAATACCAATCACATTATATTTGGTGTCTCATTCCTTAATGATGGAAAAGAAACTCCTGATGCTTTACTATTTTCCAAAAATGAAATAGATGATAGTCTTTTATCCGATTCCATACTCAGTACGCTGAAAAATATACAGTCACTCGACTTAAACGATATTGAGCAAATTTTAGAAACAACTACGTTACCTTCTAGTTACGCTTTTGAATTCTCGCCGTGGAATGAAATATTAGGTTATGAATTATTCGTCCCAAATATTAATTCATTTGGTGCTGATAAACTGCTAGCCGTAATTATCTATGAAATGACTTTTTGTGGTTTTACCGAAGAAGATCACCAAAAAGTTCAGAAACTCCGCGTGCAGAGAAATCTATACAGAGCCCCTGAAGAAGAACGAAAAAAATTGCAAAAACGAAGACTGAATTTGGATATAACTATACAAAGAGAACCTTCCTGAAGAAATAGAACGAAAATTTCAAATGCAAAATTTATTCTCTTTGAAAATGTTCCTGCCATTACCACAAAAAAGGTTTCTAAAAATTCAAAAAAATTAATTGTAGATGTTTTAAAAAAGGAACTCGTTGATGCGGGCTATTCTAATTATATCGAAGTTGTATTAGATGCTACAAACTACGGTGTCCCTCAAAAGCGAAAGCGCTACTTTATTCTTGCGACACGAATTCAGGGATTAAAACTTTCACCTCCACCTGAAACTTGCGACAAACCTATAACGGTTGAAGAAGCTTTTGCCGGACTTCCAAAAGTCTCTGCAAATTCAAATCGTGAAGGTAAAAAATATACCACAAAAACATCTTCTTATGCAAATTTAATGCGCGATAAAGAGTTTTGGAATTTTCCATATTCAAATTCCGAAATTAGCTACCATTATCCTATGAAGCATCGCAGCTGCACCTTAGAACGTTTTTCATTATTAAAGCAAGGTGAGAGCTTAAAAGATCTATTTGATAAATACCAAGGAGAAGAACGTGAAAATTACAAGCAGAGCGCATTCTCCCAAAACGTATGTTTATAAAACGTAATTATAAATTAATCTTAAAAGAACCAGCTCCAACAGTTACAAGTCATTGTCTTGATGAATTTGTACATCCTATACAAAATAGAGCTCTAACCGTAAGAGAATGTGCTCGTTTACAATCCTTTCCTGATTTTTATAATTTTGCTGGCGGTCCATATTTGGTTCCCCACATTGACAGAACAGTACAGGATAAATACGAACAAATTGGTGACGCTGTTCCTCCTCTACTTGCTTATGCATGGGGAAAACAAATTGCTGAAATTTTCAAACAATTAGGTGACTAAATCAGAAGTGCTTTTGCACTTCTTTTTTATGTGTAGAAACGGATGCAATAACGTGATATAATATGTACATCTATTAGACTTGGAGGTACTATTATGCTTTATAACGACTACTGCTCTGAACATTACAATAATCTATATGCAACTAATTTCCCAATTTTTCTCAACGGAAAAACAAGTAAAAATGCCATAACCAAAGCCGAACAATCCGCTCAAAGAATCGCAATTAAAGATACTTTAAAAGATGCTTTAGAGAAATATTCCGATAAAATTGAAACCGCAGAAATCTGGCGAGCCATATATGTCGCTCATCTTAAACGAAAATCTGGATTAACATCCCTTGATACCTTAAACGAAGATATTATTTCTAAAGTTATATCAGCAGATCAAAGTTGGAAAAAAAGCAAGTGGACATGCATTTGAATCCTTTATTTATGAAGTTGCAAATCCTTATCTCGAACAATACAGTATTAAATTTGCTTTACAAACAGACGTTCACCAAATGATAAGAGATAACAACATTCACAATGATTCAGAAGATATGATATGGTTAAATCAACGGATTCATACTGACGTTTTTGATTTATATGCTCTTGTCACGTTTCAGAATCAAAATTTTGTATTCGGATGCATTCAATCTAAAACCAGTATTCGCGATCGCGTTACACGTGACCGAGAAGCGTCTCAACAAGCAATGGATGCAAAATTCTGGTCTATTGCTGTTGCATTAGATGGAACATTTCTTTCTCTGCCTAAATTTCAAGAAATGGTTAATGGCGGTGGTAATGACTATGAGTCTAATGGTTGGCACGGTTTATATGTAATGTCTGAACAATATAGCAAGGACAGAATATATTCCATAGATCGAAATTTATCCCGTTTAGTAGACCATGCACGCCAAGCTTCAGCAAAGCATGGATGAGTGCTAGACATCGTTTTACTGCTGAATGGAGACCTGCAAATGAATAATTCTCAGTTATGAACTATCCGATAATCCCGGATAGTTCATTTTTTATCCGAAAAATTTTTCTATTTTTTTATTCTCATATATGAGTAGAAATTCCAGATATTTGCTTTAATAGGAAAATCACTTCTATAAATAAATTTAGTACTAAACTCTATTTTTTGTATCCTACACCATTGATAAATATTTAAGGTTTCCTCTCCTTTTTCTCCCTGATATGAAGGATCCCGCATACTTATCGGATGTTTCCATAATAACTGCCCAAACACCCTACAAGGAGTTTCTTCCAACCTTGCCTGAATTCATGCAGGAATTGTCTGATGCATTCAGTCTGCCCGGATAATATACCGACTTCATCCGCCCATACATATGTGCCTATTTTCTGCCTTTTGTAATAAGCTCTCTGATCAAAATTGCCCGGATTACGTGCAGTCTCAAATGCAGACGCCTTTCCTTTTATTTTTAGTTTATTTCCGATTTTGATATGTGCCGCATCTTCTTTTTCAAGATAAACAAGCACTTTCTCTTCCCATATTTTTCTTGGCGAGCTCTTGACTGAAATCATAGGAAGAACGATGCCCGTCGCTTTTTCCGAATACAGACTGCCTTGCGATCTTTCGATCGCTGCCACTATAAAAAGAGACGGCATTCCCCTTTACACGGACTGCCGTTACAGATTCTTTTTCATCAATCCTATCTGCCGTTCCCGTCAATATAAGATTGATTTCTCCTTTATTGTTTCGGTTTACGATCTGCCCAAGCGCGGAAGTGTAATCTCCCGCGCCGAAAAACAGCACCCTTATCGCCTGTACTGTAAGAAACAGTACGCAAAATATACATAATGGTCGTCTTTTCATTTTTTGTCATCGGCTGCGACCAACTCTAAATTTTCTTTCAGCGGCTGTGAAAGATCCACAGTGCCCATATACTTAGCTTTTGACTCTCCGTTAATCGTAATCTGAACCTGCGTCGCCTCTGTTCCCTCAACAAGCGAATTTACGATTGAATAAATCGTAAGTTTCGGCAGGATATCATACTCTCCGTTCAGAAACGTACTATCGAAATTCACATAACAAATATCATCTTTGATCGTCACTCCCAACAGATTTGCATTCGGGTTGATCGTCGGATAAGCTCCGCTTTCAGGACCCTGCATCAGTTTCTCAACGATCATTTTCTCTTTCGACAAATTACTGCTGTACCTTGCCGAAACTTTTTGCGGAACAAGCTTATCTCCGCTTTCATTTGCAAAATAAAGCGTTAATTCTACCGTCTGGTAGGCGCTCGGTGACGATCCTGTGTTTTCTACGAAATCATCTTCTGTCATAAGTCCGATCGAATTGCCGTCACTGTCTTTAAGCGACTCTCCGTCGATCGTAAACAGTACTGCGTTGACCCCTTCAATTTCCGAAAGCGAACATACAATAGATGCCCTCATAAGCTTTTCTTCCAGACTGTTTACTTTTAAATACGCTTTATTGAAGTCGATATCTAATATACTCCCCCGCAGTTCACATTTTTGTACAGATACTTCATTCGGAATCGGAGGAACATTTTCGATTTTATCCGATGGTTTCCGAAGCGTTTCCAGTATATCCTCTGCCATACCGCAGATTTCTTTGTCCGTCATCTTCTTGCCTTTTGCCGTTTTCCCGGTTTCATAGGGCGCTTTAACAAGTCCTGTTCTGTCTTCATTAAGATAATAGACTGACATCTCCGAATCTATTTTCTTCTTCCGGCAGCCTGAAAGGAAAAACGGCAGACACAAGGACAAAATAAGACAAATGCATATTACGACCGCAAGTTTCCTGTTCCTTTTCATCTCCCCACTCCTTCCGGCACTGTTGTATAGATCAGCGGAATCCGAACTGTAAATGTCGTTCCCTCGCCTTCGTTACTATGCACTTTGATCGATCCTCTGTGAACGATCACTGCGTTTCTGGCGATCGCAAGCCCCAGTCCCGTTCCGCCGATTTCTCTGGAATGAGACTTGTCTACCCGGTAAAACCTCTCAAATATATGTGCCTGATCTTCCTGAGGGATTCCAAGACCGGAATCTTCTACTTTTAAATAAAAATATTTATGATCGGCATTTAAAGACACATGAACCCATCCGTTTTCATGATTATATTTAATCGCATTTTCCACAAGATTTGAAACGGCAAGTGTAAATTTCGTCTCATCAATCTCTGCGCTCACCGGACGGAAACTTTCCATGACCATCTCAACATTTTTCTTTTCCGCGATCGGTTTCAGCCTCTTTAATATTTGTTCAAGCAAGTCGTTGATATTCACCTGCTGAATGTTCATCGTCTGACCGGTCCGATTCATTTTCACAAGAGAAAGAAGATCTGTTATGATCTGATTTTCCCGGTCGATTTCTTTCGCGATATCTTCCATAAATTCACGGTACATTTCCACAGGAAGGTTTTCCTGCTCAAGAAGCGAATCTGCCAGCACTTTCATCGATGTCATCGGAGTTTTCAGTTCATGGGAAACGTTTGAGACAAACTCTTCTCTGGAGTCGTCCAGCTGCTTTAGTCTGCCGAGCATTTTGTTGAACGCTTCACTTAGCTGACTTGTCTCCGCAAACGTGTCTACGTGCAGCACATCGTCACTGTATCCTTCACTCACATTTTCAATCGCCCCTGTAATCTTATGAATCGGTTTTACAAGTTTATTGGCAAGGGCCACCCCGAAAACAGCCAAGAAAATCGCCGCTATTCCTACTACGACACCTCCATGCGTATAAAATACCTGTTTTGTAACTTCAATACTGTCTGTAGAGACACTTGCTAAAATCACACCGTCTATCTTCTTTTTCCCCGGGATATTGATCGGTGAAGTCACTTCGATATAATGATTCTTTTTATCATAGTGGTTCGTCGGCTTTGTGCGCATGCACCGAACGACGCTTTCCGATACATTCGTCTTTCCTTCATCGAGATTATATGTATCTTTAATTACGCAGAGATCTTCATCCATGATCATAACTCTGCCGTTATATATATTCGTCAGCTGCGTCAGATTAGAATCGATCACTTCCGAAGTCGGATCGGAAAGATATCCGTATGCCGAGAGCTGATTGCTTAATATTGTACATTGATTTTGGATTTCCGCAGTCCGAAGTTCGACCGCACGCGACTCGTAAAATGCTACGATTCCGAAAAGTGTTGCAAGGCAGGGTATCAGCCCTGCCAGCATTGTACAAAGAATCACACAAAAACGCATGTTCCCGATAATTTTACGGTTGGATACAAATTGATATTTAATCTTGGAAATAATAACCCACTCCCCACTTTGTATGTACATATTTCGGTTCACTCGGATTCATCTCAATCTTCTCACGAAGCCTTCGGATATGTACGTCTACTGTTCTTGCATCTCCCGGGTAATCATATCCCCACACCAGATTCAGCAGATTTTCTCTGCTGTATACTTTGTTTGGATTCATTGCCAGAAGCTCTAAAACATCAAATTCTTTTGCCGTAAGATTGATCTCTCTCTCTCCGATAAATACTCTTCTGCTCTCACAATCAATCTTTAAGCTTCCTTTGATCAGCACCGGTCCGCCTGCCGGTTCTTTCCGTTTCGACGTCCGCCTCATGATGGCTTTGATCCTCGCCTTCACCTCTAAAATGTTAAACGGTTTCGTTATATAATCATCCGCACCGTATTCCAGTCCCAGTATCTTGTCCATATCCTCGCTCTTTGCCGTCAGCATCACAACCGGCATATCCGAAAATTCCCGAATCTGCTGACACACCTGAAAACCGTCCAGTTTCGGCAGCATCACATCCAAAAGGACAAGATCATATTCACATGCCTTTGCGTATTCCAAAGCCTCCTCGCCGTCATAGGCGCAGTCTACTTCCATGCCTTCCTGCTCGAGGCTGAAGCGGATTCCTTTTACGATCAGCTTCTCATCATCAACAACTAAAATTCTCTTACCCATACTCCTCTTTTTTCGACTCCTTATGCACTGCGGTATACAAAACCGCTCTCTTATGTCAGATCGTTATGTCTTCTTTTATTTTATTAAATACTCCCTCTTTGATTCCCTCAATCTGCATCAATTCTTCGATTGACTGAAAGCCGCCGTGTTCTTCCCGATATGCGATTATACTTTGCGCTTTCGCCTCTCCGACTCCTGTAAGCGTCATGAGTTCCTCTTTTTCGGCTGTATTAATATTTATCTTCCCATCGTCCGTACGTTCGGTCACTTCCGATACAACCCCTGCGCCTTTCACTTCATCTAAAGAAGGCACATAAATCTGTTCTCCGTCAACGACAACCCTCGCCTGATTAACCGCTTCCGCCGCAGCGTTTTCTGTCAGCCCGCCCGCTTTCGCAATCGCTTCAAACACTCTGGAATCCTGTTCCAGTTCATATACGCCCGAAGCCTGAACTTCTCCGCAAACATATACGAATACTTTTTTACGCTCCGGATTTTCTTCCACTGTACCGCTGTCCGCTTCCGCCTTTTTTCTTTCTGCCTTCTCTGCTGGCTCTTCGCTCTTTTGTGATGTATGATCCGACTTTTCTTCTTCCGCAGAAAATAAAAATTCTTCTGTTTCAGGAACGGCCGAATCTTTGTTCCCGCACCCAAACAGGAAACTTGCCGAAATAAGAAAGAACACTGTCATGACAGCGTATTTTTTTCTGTATTTTTTCTGATTGTCTTGCATATTCTTCTCCTCAGCTTTGCCGGGAGAATTACCCCTTTATGTCGGACATTAATATTGTAACGAATTTTTACTAAAATTACAATAGACAATTAACGTCTTGTTACATCTCTGTCAACCTATTAAGGACAACTTTCTTTTTCTTTACAAAAAAAACATATATATTACAGATTTATTACTTTTATTTCCATTGAAAAACTGCTATGCCGGCAACCGCAAGAAGGAGACCACCTGCTTTTCTCCATGAGAACGGCTCCCGATCCATTCCAAACAATCCGAAAAGCTGGATCAGATAAGCAACCGTAAGCTGTGCGATCACAATGAGAAGAGCTGAACGCGCAGGCCCTAACGCTTCGATACTTTTTATAACCGTCCATGTGATCCCTGCGCCGATCACACCGCCTAACAGCATATATTTCGGCTGTACTTCCATAAGCTGTGAAACCTGATCTCTTCCGGTAAAAAACCACATCGCAAGACAAACCGCAAAAGCCGTAAACTGTACCCAGCCGTTTCCGACCCACATTCCTGTTGTCTTCGTAACCTGTGTGTTAAATACTCCCTGAATACTCATAAGCGCTCCGGACAAAAGAGCAATTAAAAAACCGATCATATACATACCTCCGAACTGTTTAGATCAAACAATTTTTCTAACTTCCTTTAGTATGTCCTTCGACCGGTTTCTTATTCTGTCTATTTATGTAACATTTTCTCTTATGAAAACATTGGAGAAATATCTTTACGGAAACACTTTTATGCAAGTATTCTGCGCATCTTCTCAACCATCTGATCGATATGCTCTTTTTCTACGATCAGCGGAGGAACAAAACGGATTACGTTTCCCTGCGCCTGTATGATAAGCAGACCTTCTTCAATCGCACGATCATTGATCTCTTTGATCGGCTTTGTGATCACAAGACCCTGCATCAGACCTTTTCCTCTTCGCTCTGTCACACAGTCAAATTCCGCTTTAAGTTCTTCTAATTTTTCTGTAAAGTATGGAGCTATCTCATTGACATGTCCTACAATATTTTTTCTCTCAAAAATGGAAAGAACTGTCTTTACCGCCGTGCACGCAAGCGGATTTCCTCCGTATGTCGCCCCGTGATCTCCCGGTTTAAGAGAATATCCGGCAACCTCTTCCGTCATTGCAAACGCGCCGACCGGAATGCCGTTTCCGATCGCTTTCGCCATCGTAAGGATGTCCGGCTTTACTCCGTACCCCTGCCATGCAAACATCGTACCTGTTCTGCCCATGCCGCACTGTACTTCGTCACAGATCATAAGGATATCGTTTTCATCACAGAGCTTTCTGATCCCTTCCATAAATTCCTGTGTCGCCAGATGAATGCCGCCCTCTCCCTGAAGCGGTTCTAAAATAATCGCACACGTTTTCTCATTCACAAGCGACTTCACACTGTCAAGATCGTTAAATTTTGCAAACTTTACCCCCGGAACAAGCGGCTCAAAAGGTTCTCTGTAAGAATCATGTCCTGTAACCGATACCGCTCCAAATGATCTGCCGTGAAACGAGTTTTCCATAGCGACAAATTCATATCGTCCCGATCCTTTTGTATATGCATATCGTCTCGCTGCTTTTAAAGCCCCTTCATTTGCTTCGCCGCCGCTGTTTGTAAAAAATACCCGATCCATTCCGCTGACTTTATTCAGCGCTTCCGCCGCTTCCCCGCAGCTTTCATGATAATAAAGGTTGGACGTATGGTATAATTTATCAATTTGTTTTTTCAGCGCCTCGTTTAATTCTTTATTGTCATACCCAAGCCCTGTCACTGCGAAGCCTGCCGCAAAATCAAGATATTCTTTTCCGTCTGTATCATACAGATACATTCCCTTTCCATGGTCAAGTGCGATCGGAAAACGATTATATACATGAATAAGGTTTTCCTCTGCCGCCTGTATCTTACTGTTCATCGTGATTATACCTGCTTTCTGTACTATTTAAAATCGCTGTTCCGATCCCTTTATTAGTGAAAATCTCAAGAAGAAGACAATGCGGAATCCTTCCGTCAAGAATATGCACTCTTGAAACACCTGCTTCGATCGCATCGATACAGTTCTGAAGTTTCGGAAGCATTCCCCCTCCGATATAACCTTCTGTCATTAGTTTTTCCGCCTCTTTTACACAAAGTTCCGAGATTAAGGTAGACGGATCTTCCGGATCTTTATACACTCCCTCGATATCAGTCAAAAACGCTAATTTTTCCGCTTTCACCGCGCGCGCGATCGCACACGCCGCATCATCTGCATTAATATTATATGTATGGTAATTTTCATCCATACCGACCGGACAAATGATGGGAAGGAAATCTTTTTCCAGGAGATCGTAAATAATCTGTTCATTTACCTCTGTAACTTCTCCTACATATCCGATATCCTGACCGTCAGAGTATTTCTTCGCCACCTTTAACAAAGCTCCGTCCTTACCGCTGATACCGATCGACCTCACGCCAAGGCTCTCAACAAGTTGAACAAGACTTTTATTTACTTTTCCAAGTACCATCTCGGCTAATTCCATCGTATCTTTGTCTGTCACACGAAGCCCATTGATAAACTTCGGTTCCATACCGGCTTTTTCAACCCATTTGCTAATCTCTTTTCCGCCGCCATGTACGATGATCGGCTTAAATCCGACAAGCTTCAAAAGCGTCACATCCTCAATAACGCGCTTTTTCAATTCTTCGTCGATCATAGCGCTTCCGCCGTATTTCACAACGATGATCTTTCGGTTGAACCGCTGGATATACGGCAAAGCTTCAATCAAAACTTCTGCTTTATCAAGATATTGCTGCATGTTTTTATTCATGTTCTCTCTCCAATCTTTTTGTCTCGTATCTTTGATCCTGCAAATAACTCTTTTTTCACTGACATGTTCTAGCTTCTGTAATCTGCATTAATGCTGATATATTCATGAGTCAGATCGCATCCCCATGCCGTTGCCGCTGCATCACCTTCTTTCAGATCGGCGATCGCAGTCACCTTAGGCTCAGATAAAATTTCCGTTGCTTTTTCCTCACTGTAATTTAGCGCAACACCGTTTTCAATGATCTGAAGCTTTCCTGCCGCACTTTCAAAAAACAAATCCACCTTCTCAGGATCAAACTGTGCTCCCGAATATCCCATCGCACAGAGGATTCTGCCCCAGTTCGCATCGTGACCTGCTATTGCCGTTTTCGTCAAATTTGAGCAGACGATCGATTTCGACAAAACCTTTGCCTGCTCTTTCGTCTTCGCGCCTACGACTTTTACTTCAAAAAGCGCCGTCGCGCCTTCTCCGTCTCCCGCCATCTCTTTTGCTAAGCGTTTCATTGACATAATGGAGAGCTTTCTTAAACTGTTCGTATTCTTTTGTTCCATATTTAATCTTCTTATTATCTGCCATTCCGTTAGCCAGCAAAAGAACCGTATCGTTTGTAGATGTATCTCCGTCTACGGAAATCATGTTGTAAGTATCTTCCACATCTTCACTTAACGCACACTGAAGCGCTTTTTTTGTAATTGCGGCATCCGTTATCAGAAAGGCTAACATTGTACACATATTTGGATGAATCATTCCCGATCCCTTTGACATCCCGCCGATCGTCACGGTCTTCCCTCCGATCTCAAAGGTAACTGCCGCTTCTTTCTTCTTTGTATCCGTTGTCATGATCGCTTTTGCTGCCTCTGTTCCCTTTTCTTTGCTGCTGTTCTTTGCCTCTGCCAGCATTTTGATTCCCGATTTCACCCGGTCCATCGGAAGCTGCATACCAATCACTCCTGTGGAACCGACAAGCACGCTTTCCGCCTCTACGCCAAGAACACAAGCCGCCTCTTTTGCCGTTTCTTCACAATATTTCATTCCCTCTTCTCCGGTACATGCATTTGCAATGCCGGAATTTACGATCACTGCCTGTGGTTTCCGCTTTGACTCCACGATCGCGCGATCCCACTTTACAGGAGCCGCTTTCACAAGGTTTGTTGTAAAAGTTCCCGCCGCCTTACACGGCTTTTCACTGTAGATCAGCGCCATATCGGTACGGTCTTTATACTTGATGCCCGCTGCCGCTGCCGCTGCCTGAAATCCTTTTGCCGCTGTTACTCCGCCATCGATCACTTTCATTTTGTCCTCTCCTTTTTTGTACCCTATATGTTCTGTCAAAGTTTCTTCTATAAAAGAAAACTCCGCCTCTTAAAAGAGGCGAAGTCAATCCGCGATTTCACTTTAATGAAAGAAGAACCGTTTCTTTATCAAAACGTCTGTATTTCTGTTTTTTGTTCTCCCCCCGCCTTTTTCTGTGTCGACGATTGTTTTAAATCATCTAACCGTCTAAATTCTATACGCAAATATTATTAGCTATTATATTATGAAATAAAATCTGTTTTGTCAACTATTTCATCTTTTGAATTACGGGCTATACGAATCATTTTTAAATTACCGGACATGGATTCAAACTCTCTCACAATAAACTAAATACCGCTGATAATTGTGAGGATATGGATGACAAGTCACAAGAGTCACCATATCTTTGCCTTCCTGTATTCTGATCTTATCAATCTCATCCGGAGATATCACCTCTATCCGTTCCACTTTATAAGTCATCGTTTCCCAGAAGTTTGTAATAAATATTTCATCCCCGATTTTCAATTTTTCAATCTCACGAAACATCTTTGCATAACTGTATCCCCGATGTGCGACAACCGCCATATTCGTATTATTCCCACCGATCGGCATCGACGTTTCCGTAAGCTGAGCAGCTCCTTTTGACATATTTTCTTCGTTAGCGCCCAAATATAACGGAAGCTCAAGATCCATAACCGGAATTTTAATATATCCTGCAATTCCATCTTCTACTCCGTACTCTTCCAAACGGATTGCCGGGTTTGCATATGCATACGGATCTGCCAGATTTTCCTGATTGTTTTTTATAAGTTCTTCGTTATAGTTCTTCATTTCTTCATAAAGCCGGGCATATTTTTCAGGATTCGCATCCCGGACATTCTCCGTCGTTTCTTCAAACTGACGAAACATACTCTCTGTCTTTATCTTATAAAATTTCTGAAGAATATGCGGATAAAGCAGAATCCCGCATCCGATCAAAAGAAGAATCAGACCGAAAATAAAAAGTTTTCTTTGTTTTCTCACTCTTTTCATCTTTTTCTCCTTTTTAGACTTCTCTTCCCGGCTTTTTTCTTTCTGCCCCTTGTCCTTCGTTTTTTCTTCATTTTCCTTACACACACCGCCACTGCAGCAACGAATAAACTGACGAGGGCAAATACCGCTGCGCCATATGCGATCATCTCCGTTATATCCCGCTCTTTTTTCGCCGTATCCGACTCTTTCTCTTCGCTTTCCTTCACGATTTCATCACATATTTTTTCTCCCCGGACAAGCAGTCTATGACTGTTTACCCCGTACGGCGTACACGTTAAGAGCGTTATGTATTCCTTATCCGCTATCGGACGCAATGCATCTGTATCTTCCGGCTCTATCACTGAAATCTGATCTACCTCATAAGTAAGAAGATGATCCAATACATGGATATAAAACAAATCCCCTTCCTTCATTCGATCCAAATCTGTAAACAATTTTGCAGTAGACAATCCTCTGTGGGATGCAAGAACCGAATGCGTACCTTTTCCGCCTATAGGAAGAGCCGTTGTTTCCATATGTCCGACGCCCCGTCTCAACACCCTCTCACTGACTCCATGATAGATCGGGAGCATAACGTCGATCGCCGGAATTTCAATATATCCCATCACTCCTTCTTTTTCTTCTACATTGAGCACATCTTTATAATTACCGGGCAAAACAGAGCCGCTTCCTAATATAAACGGATCTTCTACAGACATTCCCGTAACAGATTCATTATACTTTACAGCCTTTTCCCCACTCTGATTTCATATCTGTCTTCGGAAGTTCTTCAACCGTCTGCTCATAACGACTGATCATCTCTGCCTGGTGCCGCTCTGCAAGCTTGTTACTGACTGCCGGATACAACAGTATACATGCTCCGATCAGAAAAAGAGCCGTTACGATTAGCTTTTTACTTCTGCTCATAATCACCTAAAGGGAGGTTCGTCTTCTAAGACTCCCTCCCTCTTCCTTCTTAGTCTTTCAATCTGCTTTCTATTGATCAGCGATCTTTTTTTTCTTTCTGGACATAAAAATAATAATGCCCGCCGCTGCCATAACCGTCAGACCGACTGCCGTAAAAATGATCGTTCCATTTCCACCTGCTGCCGGAAGTTTACTCGGTTTTGTGTTTATGATCGTATCGCTTGGAACCGTAGCAGTAGATGAATCGTGATTCACTGTCACTTCAAAATATTTACTCGGAAGCTGATATCCTTTTACCGTTTTTGTCTCTACAAGATAATACTTCTTTGCTCCGGTAGTCTGCGTCGTCACCTTGAACTTTATTTTCTTCATTCGCCTTATTTGTATAATATGCAAGACCTCTAAACTCTGCAACGCCCTTATCGTTCGTCTTTACAACTGTAGTAAATTCCTTTTGATTCGGATCATATACCTTCAAAGCTCCTGTAATTTCTCCCGCCTTATTATTTTGGAGAAGTTTTACTGCTTTGCCTGTGCTTTTTCCGTACTGTCGAAAATCATAAATTCAACATCTTTTAAAGGTGTTCCGTCTGCCTTTTCCCCAACCTTTTTAATGGCAATCTTTCCGGTATGTACTTCCGGCCGCTCGTTTTCAGGCACGCTTACATCAACAGCCGTACCCTTTGCAGTTGTAAATTTCAAATCTGCGTCATTATAAATTGCTTCCCCTGTTTTTGCCGTTTTATTGATCATCGTATCAAAACGGATCTGAAGAAATGCAGCCTGAGCATCCGGATTATTAATCGCTTTTTTCAATTTTATTTTTCCCGCATCGGTCAGACTTATTATCAATGTATTCTCATTTCCTTCTGCCGGCTCTTCCACTGAATAATCCGTATCTTTTTTCTAACTCATCTATTACCGTTTTATAATCCTTATCTACCGCTTTAACAACAATGTTCCCTTTATATGTAAGCTGAGAATCGATTTTATCTGTCACTTTGTATAATTTTGCGGTATCATAGCTGCCGTTATCATTTGTCAATGCAATATTACCCGGAATCGCCGTATGGATAATCCACGTCTGATTCTCTTGCATATCAAAAGAATCATGCTTATTTCCTGCATATGTAACATCCTTTTCAATAGACAGCACTTCATTCTTTGGATATACATGTACATTATAATTAAGTGTCTGACCGTCTGCCTGCGTCATCGGAACATCAACATAAAATGCTTTTCCTACCATCGCATCATCTTTCTCATTCGGAAGAACCGCATCACTTCCATCGGATGAATCCAAACCTAACTCTTCTACTTTGTATCTGCCCAACGGAAGATCTTCCAAAACTGCTTCTCCGGACTCATTCGTAACTACCGTACGAGATATTGTCGTTTCGTTCCATTTTCCCGCTTGGTCCTGCTCCATTTTTGTAACCTGAAACTTAACATTTGCCAGCGGTTCTGCCGTTTCAGGAAGACTATCCATTTCAATACCGCCGTTTTCTGTGTTTGATTCAAACGCATTTTCTGCATCAGGCATCTTATATTTATGAATCGTAATAGAACCTTTCTGGTCATTACCCACTACTTGTCCGCTATTTTCCACAGCAAACGCCGTCGTCATTGTTCCAAACAACATTACTGCTGCCAGAGCTATCGTTGTCATATATTTCAAAATCTTTCCCATAATTTTAAGCTCCTTTTCTTTTGAATCTAAAATATAATACAAGTGAACAACAGATGATCATAAATCCACTGAACACAAAAATCTTCGTACCGTTTCCTCCCATCTTCGGAAGGAGGCTTGTCTCTCTGTTAGAAACCTTAAATCCTTCTATATGATTTCCACTGATTGCCGGTACGTCGCCTCTTGCTTCAAAAGTGACTTTCTTACTGGCATCATCTGTAACAGCAATAGTCACCTTCCAATATCCCGTCGGTTTCAAATATCCTTTCGGAGCTTTTGTCTCTTTAAGAAAATATTCCCCTTGTTTCAACCGACCGAAATCAACAATTCCTTCTTCTGATGATACAACCGGACCTCCTACAATGCTCCATTTGTCGGCATCGTTCTCATCACCCTGATAAAGGGTAAATTCCGCGCCCGCAAGCTCATTTCCTGTTTTTTCATCTACTTTTATGAAGGAAAACGGGACTGTAGGTTCATTTTCCACTTGAAGAATTCCATCTTTTTTTTCGAACTGCGGAACTGTGGAATCGTCTTTTTCTGTTTTTTCTACTTTAACTTCATCTTTATGTGCATCGACGGTTACTGTCCATGTTCCTTCCGGCAAAATGAATCCATCCAATGTCGCCTCTTCTGATAATATGTATTCGCCGGATACAAGTTCTGAAAACTTCACGATTCCATCAGCCTTGCTTACCTCTTCCGCGCTCCATGTACATCCTTGTTCATCCACAAATCCCGTCTTATCGTTATGTGCATGTGTACAAGACTCCGGTGAAATCAAGCCTTTGCACTTTTTATCATGTTTATGATTACATGTTAGTTTAAACCGAACTCCTTCCATCACAGTTTGATCTTCTGCGCTTACCTTTTTTAAAAACAAAGTCCGTTTTTTCTCTGTCATTTCCGCCTGTAAGATTCGCCTTCAATCTGTAAATCGGTTGAACTGTTACCGTACCGTCAATCACCCCGGCCTCTTTTTTCATCACCTTTTCCTTTGTTAATAAACTCAGCGGCGTTTTTTTGCCGCTTCTCCCGTCTCATTTGTAAAGGTCTTCCCGGTATTCTTCTGCGTTTTCCGGTCAAAATACGTTACAATGATCTGATCTAACACCATCCCTGTTCCCGGAGTAACTTTAATATTTACATCCGGCGAATATCGATCGATATATGTACTGTTTTCCCCGGCTGATGTGGATTCTCCTTCTGTAGGCGTTACCGTCTGTTCTCCGCCTGTGATTTCCATTTCACCGCCCCCAACCGAGAAAAAAAGACAGGATCACTGTTTAACTCAAAACCTTCCGGAGCTTCTGTTTCTGCAAAACAATAGTCTCCGTTCGGAATCTCCGTACTAAAATTTATCTTTCCCTCTTCATCTGTTATATACTCATCCGGCTGATACAGCTCTCCTTTTACAAAATTGCCTTCCTCGTCCCGAACGGCTTTATACAGCTTAAATTTTGCATCTTTTACAGGTCTGAATCTTCCTTCGTCGGTGCCTGCTACCGTTTTTGTCAAAGTAAGCTTTGTTTCTGCGGGTTCCGGTTTTACTTTTACATAAATACGGATCATATGATTAATTAAAAATTTCATGCTTGAACTTCCGATCGTCGACATATCTGTTTCCGCATTTTCCGCCGTGCCATAATACCACAACACATTATCTGTTCCCAAACCGCATCTCACATATCCACTTGACGAAACATTACGCACCGGAAATATTTCATCTGTCAGTTTATCATAGTCCAAATAAGCGCCATCGATATTGGTAGACTGAATCATCGTAGCATCTTGGTCTTTTAATATTTCAATACGAAGTCCACCGCGTTCAATATAAGGAATTGACAGATTTATATTCTTTATATTTTCATCTGAATTATCTTCCGGTTTGATCAAAATTACCGGATCTGCTCCTAATTTAAACGCCTGGTCGAGCGTTTGCTTTATGATCAAACGCCCTCCGGCTATTACCGGATATTTTCGCACCGGATTTAAAGATATATTAAGATGTGTATTTCTAAGCTGCTCTCCAAACCACTTTTTTCCTTCATCAATATCGGTCAATCCTTCCGCAGAACCTAATGATTCCAAATAATTTATTGATAAAGGCGACAAATCCGAAATGGCATTGTTCTCTAAGTCGATCATTCCGGCTTTTCTAAGCCACTCGATTCCTTCGATACTTTTGATCAATTCATTCTCCGGCTTCTGAGTGTCTAACTGTTCTGTTTTTTTCTCAACTTTCTTATTTGCATATTGCACAGCTCCGGGCTCATCCACTAATGACTCCAGATACTTGTTTGCCTCTTCCTGCGTATTAAATTCTTTTGATATATCCTTAATTTCAAACGATGGAATAAACGTAGCCATCTGTGCAGATGCTATATATGTTACTTTCCTTGCATATCCGTCTGCTTTTATCATCCCCGTAAAAGACCCTAAAACTTCTTTCACGCTTTGCCCCGGTGTTCCCATCCATCCTGCTTCAAACAAAGAATCATAAACTGCAACGGCAAAATTACGATCTGTAAAACCAACGTCCATAATCTGCCCGATGCCTATATCTCTGTCTATACTGATTGCCGTAGTTCCTTGTGTATAAACAGGCAACACAAAAAAAGTTACTTTTGATTCAGCAATATCAGTCTGCGCTCCTTCCCCTGCTTTATTTTCCTCATTCCGCCCTGTCTTACCTGATGTCTGATCGTCGGAAACTTTCTTCTTTGTTTTCGTATTATTTATTGTTTGTTTTGTCTCTGTCTTTATCTGTTTGCCTGCCTGTACATCGGCCACATTCCCCAATGTTACGGCAGAACCAAATAGCAAACTGCATAATAACAGTGACACGCCCCTTTTTATTTTATTCATTATCTACTCCTCTCCCCATCTTCTCTATTGTTCTGCTCATCGCATCCCAACTCCTTTCTACTATACTGCTGTGAAAAGCAGAAGATATTAGTGAGAATTTCCCTTCACATCGCCTCTTTTCCTCTCCCTCTGTTCCACTCACCCAAAGTGCCAAAAGACGCATTCTTGGATTGCAGGCGGCTTCCAAGTTCTCGGACAAATCCGGACTTTAGCTCGTCGTCGTTGCAAAAACAAAAAGCCGCTTCCTTTTTGCCCCTCAGAAAAAGTTACTTTTCGGAATATTTTATCTGTCAATCCCATATAGTAACTAGACATTACCAATATTAGCATAACAAACCTATAGACTCAAGAGAAAATGTAACTATCTATTGCCAAAATTTCGCTAAAAACTCAGCAAACTACCACTCGAAAGGAGACGCTATATGCAAAATCCAAAACAAATTTTTGCGTCCACACTAAAGTATTTACGATATAAGCATCATTTTTCTCAAGAAAAATTAGTTATCCAGATGCAAATACGCGGGAGTACTATTACTCGTGAAGTTTATAAATTCATTGAATCCGGTTCCGGCAATATCAAAGTTTTTGACTTAGTTATTTTAAAAAATATCTATCGTATTCCTTACTCTGATTTCTTTGTCGGTCTTTCTCCTGCCACACTTCCACGAACTTCGATAACTATGTTACTTAGACATCCTACTTTCACCGATAATCTCGCACTCTTAAGAACATCCCATGAATATACACAACAACAGTTAACCGATGCAATGAATGAGATGGGAACTTTTATTCACCGGGCTGCTTATGCAAATATTGAACGCGGAAAACGAAATCTTAAAGTTACAGATCTTGTATGCTTAAAAACAATCTACAATGTCCCTTATGAAGCGTTTTTTGAAGGAATCAAAATCCACGAATAAAGATGTCTATACAAAAAACAGAGCTGCCGATCTGTACAGCTCTGTTTTTTGTATAACTCTCATATGATAACTTTATTCAAACAGACTATTGACCGTTAAATGCAGTTATATTTTCTTCATTTAACGTAAAATCATAATAATTCAGATCCAGACGCTCCGTCCATCCGATTGTATTCCAAAATGCATTTCCAATATCATTTTCCGTAAATGCGATCAAAGATACTTTATTAATCTTTTCTTCTTTCAGCGCTTTCATCGCAAAAACAACCATCCTTTTTCCGATTCCGTGACGTCTGTAATCTTCATCTACACAGACATGATACAAACACCCCCGTCTTCCGTCGTGACCGCACAAAATACTTCCGACAATGCGACCGTCTTTTTCTGCCACGACACTTGTCGTCGGGTTTCGTTTCAAAAAGCGCGCCACTCCTTCTTTTGAATCATCGATACTTCGGATACCAAATCCTTTTATTTTTTTTCCAAAGGGCATATACCCCCTCATAATCTTCTATCGTCATGATCCGTACCATACTGCATCATCTCCTCTGTTTTTTCCCGTTTGGTTTTACTTTCTGCCCTGCTGCTTTTTGCACGATATACATCTTAAGGAAACATCGGAACAAGCTCAAGGCCTTCACTTTCCGGAAGTCCGAACATCAGATTCATATTCTGAACCGCCTGTCCTGCCGCTCCTTTAACCAGATTATCGATCGCTCCCATCATAATAATCCGATTTGTCCGTGGATCGATCTTAAACCCGATATCGACATAATTACTTCCTTCCACCCATTTCGTTTCAGGGCATACGTCTTTTTGAAGCACACGCACAAATTTTTCACCGCCATAATATTTATCATATACAGCCTTTACGTCTTCATAGCTTACTTCTTTCGTAAGTTTTGCATACTCTGTAACTAAAATTCCTCTGTTCATCGGAACTAAATGCGGCGTAAAATTAAGAACGACTTTTTTCCCGGATGCGTATCCAAGCTGTTCTTCGATTTCGGGCGTATGTCTGTGTGTCGCCACTCCGTATGCTTTAATATTTTCATTCACTTCGCAGTAAAGATTCGGCAGTTTTGCTCCTCTTCCCGCTCCTGACGTTCCTGATTTTGCATCGATGATCAAGGTGTCCATATCGATCAGCCCTTCTTTTGCCAACGGATATGCCGTCAAAATGGAACAAGTCGTATAGCATCCCGGATTCGCCACGAGACGGGCCTTCTTCACATCTTCCCGATTAACTTCACATAATCCGTACACCGCTTCTTCAATAAACTGTGGGGATTTATGTTCGAGCTTATACCATTCCTCGTATATTTTTACGTCTTTCAGACGGAAATCCGCGCTTAAATCTATAATCTTTGTCTTTGACAAAATTTCTTCGTTTACAAGAGACGCACATAATCCCTGCGGCGTAGCCGTAAAAATCACATCTACCTGTGATGCCAGTTCTTCCATATTATCATCCATGCAGACCGCATCTATGATCTGAAACATATTTTGATATACGTCCGCATATTTTTTATCTATGTAACTTCTCGAACCGTACCATTTAATTTCCGCCTCTCTATGCCCTGTCAATATTCTGACCAGTTCACCTCCGGCATATCCTGTTGCACCGATAATTCCAACTTTTATCATAATCTATTCGCTCCTCTCTGCTGTTTGCTTTTCACAAACCTGCCCTGTCTCAATATTTCTTCACAAAAAATAAAAATGAATATGCATTCTTTTTTGCATAATAATACATCATTCTTGCATAATATGCAAGTTTTTTCTGTTATCAAATACATTAATCTGTATTTAACTTATATCCACTTACAAAAAATATCGGAAATCGAGACGCTCTCCGAATTAAACTTCAGCTTACGGTTCGATTTCCGATATTTTTATATTTCTTTCTATTATTTTTTTCTATGTTTCTTCTCTAACCAGTTTCTTCACACATTCCTCTATAACAGCAGATATATTTTCTGTAAACTGTTCTAGCATCATCTCTCCTTTTTCTTCTGTTGCAGGTACCGGATTTCCGTATGTTCCCGAAACGCTCAACTCTCCGATCGATGTGTTGTCCATTCCGTACGTAGTCGGTCTGACAGGATATTCCTGCACTGCCCGCTCCATATGAACTGTCTCCGGCTTTACTGCCAGCATAAGTGACGTTTCAAACTCGCAGGCATGAAACATTCCTCCCCATGTCGGAGTTTCCATATATTTATCATAAATTTCTTCCATTCCCGGATAAAACATCCCCAACACTTTCACATCTGTTTCATCTTGTATTTCCCGTATCGCATATTTTATCACCGACCTGTTCGCCTCATGTCCGTTCATAAAAATAAGAATTTTTACCCCGTATCTTTCTACAGAACGAACAACATCTTTCAATATTTCCCGAAGAATATCCTGTCGGATCGTTACAGTTCCGATTCTGTCACGCCAACTCCAAGAATACCCAAAATGAATACTTGGATACACAAGCGCTCCCGTTTTTTCTGCTGTCTTTTCAGCCAATGCTTCCGCCAAATAAACATCTGTTCCAATAGGAAGATGATACCCATGCTGTTCCGTTGATCCAATAGGAACGATTACTACCGGAAACTCACGTAACCGCTCCTGCACTTCCCGCCATGTCATATCTTTTACTTGATTGCTCATATTTGGGACACCTCCACATACTTTCGCGCTGTTTCTCTGATCTTTTTCAAATCACTCCTCTTTGCATGTTTCGGAACAAGATTACTTCCGGCCGCCACACCTTTATATCCTAATCTATAGAAATTCACTGCATTTTCCGGTGTTACCCCGCCAACCGCCACATAATCCATCTCCGGGAAAGGACCTTTTAACGCTTTAATATAACGATCGGAAAACGCATCGGCAGGAAATAATTTTGCAAGATGGATTCCACAATTTACCGCTGCCTGAACTTCAGACGGTGTCAGCACTCCGGGTAAAACTTCTATCTTCTTTTCCAATGCATATCGAACAATCTGCTCATCAAATCCGGGAGTCAGAATATACGGCACTCCCATATCTGAAAGTACATCAATTTCCTCTTTTTTCTTAACTGTTCCTGCACCGATATAAACATCCCGACCTTCAAAATACTTTCTGCTTGTTCGGATACACTTCATGCCGTTTTCTCCGTCACTTAGCGAAATCTCAAACCATCTGATCCCTTCTTCCACAAGGCCTTCTATGATCGAAATAATTTCTTTTTCTTCCACTTCCCGAATAATCGAGACAAGTCTTGCACTTTCTAACATCATTTTCTCCCTAATAAACTGCCAGCCATCGCTTTGGATTTTCAACAAAAATTTTATGAATCACGTCCTCATCCACCCCTTCGTCCAGAAGTCTTGGAATAAATTTTGTCTTGATATATCGAAATCCCGGACCTCCTCCGTATCCTTCCAGATAAGAGGCTCTCCCCATATCTCCCGAAATAAGAAGCTGATCAGCATATCCGTGAGATATCAATGACTTAATTAATGCAACTCTGATACTGTCAGGATAGTATTTTACCTTTCCCGGTCCATCAAATTGAATATAGATTCCCCGGTCAGCAAGTTTTAACAAATAATATTCATCCGGATTTCGATCTAAATGCCCTAAAGCAACAGTGGAAAAATCTACATTTTCCCGAGCAAGAATATCTAACAATTCCATTCCCATTGTTCCTGCTTCTGTATGTCCCCAGATCGGCGCTCCACACCTTTTCTGCGCCTGTGCCGCAGAACTGCCGTCTTTTCTTCAAGTGGATGGATCATATTGTAATATGTTCCTATTTTTATGAATCCTGCTCTGATTCCGTCTCTCCCTTCCAAAATATCGTCTGCGAGAATATCGGAAATTTCTTCTGTACTTTTTTCTTCTACCCAATTCGGATAGTAAATATGTTTGTTAAATCCGGTCGTTGCAATGACATGAACTCCTGTCTCTTCAGACATTTTTTTTAAAAGAGACAGATTGCGCCCATAATCTAACGTAGACGCCTCTACTAATGTCTGTCCGCCTACAGACTTAAACAGCTTTAATTCTGCTACGCTGCCTTCATAATCGCTCACTTCCAAATCCCTGTCTTTCTGACATGTCGGCGGAACTGCATACAAATGTTCATGTGGGTATGTAAATCCCATCTCCTCTGCCTGAATATCTCCGCAAACTGTTCTTGCAAATTTCATTCTCATACCGCCTTTCTTCATTTTTCCGCTTTTCTTTTAAACTCCTGCAATCATTCCTATTAAACGCATAAATACACTTACCAGAATTGCATCTGTTGATGCAAACCACAGACCTTCCACTCCATATCCTGTCACATCAATTAACGGGTATGCCAACGCAACTATCAACGTAAATAAAAATCCTAACAGAAATGAAGCAACGACGCATCCTCTTTTTCCTCCTAATTTATCTCCAAATACTCCGGCAGCGCCTCCCATGAAAAACAATCCGATCACTCCCGGTAATACGACAACTTTCAACTGAGTTGAAATCAAAGTTGCAAGAATCCCGCCTACCATCGCGCAGAGGAAACCGACTGTTGTAGCAACCGGACCGCTTGCATAAAAGATCGGAACATCTAAAGCAGGTCTTGCACCGGGGATAAGCTTCTCGCTGATTCCTTTAAACGCCGGGATAATCTCACCCAGAAACATTCTGACACCTTGAAGAAGTACGAGTACTCCCGCTACAAATGTCATTGCCTGAATAACAGCATATACTATTATATTTTGTCCTCCCGCCAATTCTGAAACAACCTCTGTTCCTGCCATCAAAGCCGTGAAAATATAAACTACTATCATGACGATACTCATAAGAATCGACATATCTTTTAAAAAGTCCAGTTTATTCGATACTTTCACTTTTTCCCATGTATCTGTTTCTTCATCACGATTTTTCTTTCTGACCAGCCGACCTACAAATCCACTAAAAACAATCAGGGAACTTCCCCAAAATCCAAATGCAACTTCATCCGTCTTTAAAATTTTCCTTGTATAAGGCTGAGCGATTGCAGGAAATACGACCATACAAATTCCCTGGACAACAGAACCTATGGCAACTGCCATCCATCCGTTAATCCCCATCTGATCCAACACGATCGCCATAGTTCCCGCAAACGAAAACATCATATGCCCTGTCAGAAAAATGTACTTAAACGGAGTAATTCTCGCCAGAATAATATTAATCACAAACGATAAAAGCATAATCATAGGCGTTTCAAATCCAAGCACTGTCTGAACTGCCGCTACTAATGCGTTATCTTCCGGAACAACACCTGACATTCCAAATGCTGCATTGAACATTGTGCTAAACGGTGTCAGCGCAGATGCGATCAAACTTGATCCGGCGCTCAAGATAAGAAAACCCAACATTGTTTTCATCGTTCCCTGAATCACGGTTGACGGTCTGTTTTTCATTGCAATAAGACCGATCATCGCCACTAATCCTAATACAACTGTAGGCTCACTTAAAAATTTAACAAAAAATTCACCATAATATACCGCCTCCTTACTTATTCAAATATGGTCTGATCTTTTCTTCGATTTCCGCTTTATCTAAGAGATTTGTAATTGCCAACACCGGAACATCTGCTTCGATCTGTTTTGCAATCTCTGACGATGCCACAATCAAATCGCAGCTTTTTCCTTTATAAGAACCTAGATCTGTTGCCTCACCTTCTACTGTAATCCCATACTTTCTTCCACTTTCTTTCACTGACATCAACAACATAAGACTTGTTCCAAACCCCATTCCGCACACTGTTACAACTTTCATCTTCTCGCCTCCTTTTCCATTAATTTTTCCAGTTCCTCATATGTATTCAAGGCTGCCAGTTTTTCAATCATCCGTTCACCTGCCAGCAAAGAACTCAAATCCTGCAAAAGCTCAATATGCCCATCATCTGACACCCCTCCGAGCGCGAACACAACCCAAACAGGATCATTACACGGATGATGAAAACAAACCGGTTCTTTTAACTTCACAAAACTAATACACGGTTCTTTTACATTTCCGCCCGGTCTTGCGTGCGGCAATGCCAATCCCGGAGCCATTACCATGTACGGTCCGAACCTTTGATAAGAATCGATCATTTCTTTTACATAACCTGCTTTTGCTTTTTTATTTTCTACAAGAATATTCCCACAATATTCGATCACTTCTTCCGGTGTAGACAAAAGCGGCGGATCTAACCGTACCATTTCTTCCGTCAGCATCTTTTTCAATCTATTTGCCATAATACACCTCCATACAGCGTTCTATCTCTTCCGCCGATTTACAGGACAACAATCTGTTCTTATCTTCTAAGTTCAAAAAGAGATGAAATATATATTCTAATTCTTCTTTCATACGCTCATCTCCCCGCTGAAAACATCCCATAACAACTAACTTTACCGATGTTCTCCCCCAAATAATCGGTTCTTTCAATAATGCAAACACAAGAAAGCTGCTTCCTTCGATCAAACCGTGAGGCATTGCGATTCCTTCCACTATTTCTGTTGATACCAAATTTTCGCGTCCTACAATTCCCTCTGCTTCTTGTTCCGTAATAAATCTTTTTTCTCTGCATAAGTCACATAAATAATTCAACAGCTCGATTTTTTCCATATATTGATCAATATACAAATACATTTTTGAGACGCTCTCATATCTCCACTTCCGGTGACGCGCTAAATTTCCGACAAGCTGTTCCAATGCAATCTGTTCTTTAATATCCAACATCGGCGACAGCCTCACCCACGGTTTTCCCATAATTTCAGGCTCTTCTACCGGAAATGTCGTAATAAAAAAGTCTGCTTCTTCCGCTTTTTTTCCCGCCTCTTCCAAAAGGCCTGTTCCTATTACTTCGAGATGTGGATATTTATTATGCAGTCTGCTTTCCAATAATTTTGCCGATCCGATTCCGCTTCCATAAATAATCGCACATTTCCACTTTTTCGACTTTAGACTTCTCTCCAAATAAGATGCAAAATGCATGCCCAAAAAACTGATTTCATATTTACTTAATGAAAGCTTCGTCCATACCGAAATTTCTTCTGCCACTTCCATCGCATAGTAATACGCTGTCGGATAACTTTCCAAGACATCATTGTAAAACAGATTTTCTGTTTCCATCCCTAAAAGATATCTGCTGAAATTCGATGCCAGATGAAGCACCAGTCCGTTTACTAAAATATCGTCCTGAAACAGATCTACCTTGTAATCATTTTTAATCCTCTGAAATGCTCTTTCTGTCATATCTTGATAGAATTGAAGATTTTTTTCATTAATGCTGTCTACATATCCGTTTTGCCAAAAAGCCTGCCTGTAAACAAGAGCAAGATAAATATTTTCTATTTCCTCATCAGATTTCGGACACACTGATGTTTCAATTCTCTTTTTTGTATGTTACGAACAACTTCCATATCATGATTTAAATGAACTGTCTGACTGATATTTGCAAAATAGTCAGTTTTAATCGTCTTTCCTATCGCAATCCTTTGCTTTTGTATCAGTAAGTATTTCAAAAAGAACAGTTCATTTTCTTTCCTTTTATGCACTGATTTTTGCGCAAGCTCCGCATCAATCTCACTTCTCACTTTTGCCAGCATTTCTCTTGGAACACGAAAAATCTTCTCCGTTTCTTCTAATGACTTTTTCTTCAGCAATTTATACAAATAGTTTCGTATATAAACTTCACTGCCTCCATATAAAAAAACCTACATACGGTTTGTTTAAGAGTCTGAGCCCTTCTCTTTCCAGCTTTTTCTCTACTTTTTCTATAATTCTGGACATACCTGATCTGCTATAATGCAAAAGTTCCGCAAGATCATCCAACTTACATGTCCGCTCGAAAAACAATTTAAAAAGTACTTTCGTCACTTCCACATCTTCTTCAACCGCCAACGCATCCCTGAATTTTTCTTCTTCAATAATCTCTAACCGATACCCTCTTCCTTTTTACGGTATGAATAAAAAATCCATATTTTAAAGATTGTTCTTTTAATTCTTTCATATATCGGATTACTGTCCGCTGACTAATTCCAGCCAACTCCCCAAGTTCTTGTGAATTCAAAAATTCTTTTGAGGATTCCAACAGAGCCTCTAATAACTGCTTGTATTTTTCCTGCATCTTCAAGCTCTTGTCCTCCTTCCATACCTTTTCGCTGTTGTTACACTAATTATAATAATATCCATTTATGAAGTCGATATGTATTTATGGCAGTTGATACATGCCAATTTCCCATCCTCTTTCCTGCTCGACATTGATTTTGCATTGTGATCAGCCAATGACATTTGCAATATAAAAGAGAGTTAGGGCGCCTTCCTCAAGGAAGGCGCCCTAACTCTTTTTTGTTTTAACAGCTATAATTATTTTCTGATCTGACCGTTTCCAAATATAATATATTTTGTTGTAGTCAGCGCCTCGAGTCCCATAGGTCCTCTCGCATGAAGCTTCTGTGTGCTGATACCGATCTCAGCCCCGAAACCAAACTCAAAACCGTCTGTAAAACGTGTAGATGCATTCACATATACAGCGGCCGCATCGATCTCATCCTGAAACTTCAACGCATGATTATAATCATTTGTGATGATCGATTCAGAATGTCCTGTATTATATTTATTAATATGACTGATCGCTTCATCAATCGAATCCACTGTCTTGACCGAAATAATCGCATCAAGATATTCCGTTCCCCAATCATCTTGCGAAGCCGCTTTGATCTCAGGACATATTTCACGAACTCTTTCATCTCCACGGATCTCGATCCCGTGTTCACTCAGCTTTTTAACGATAGGCAGCAGCGCCTTTTCCAACATACCGCTGTGAATTACAAGCGATTCACATGCGTTGCAGACTCCCATCCTCTGTGTCTTTGCATTTTCGATAATATCTGCCGCCATACTGATATCTGCCGTCTCATCCACATACACATGACAGTTTCCCGTTCCTGTTTCAATAACAGGAACCGTACTGTTTGCCACAACATTTGCGATCAAACCTGCGCCTCCTCTCGGGATAAGCACATCGATCAAACCGTGCATCTTCATCATTTCATTCACAACTTCCCGGCTTGTATCCTCAACAAGAAGAACAAGATCCTGACAAAGTTTTTCTTTGCGCAATCCTGCTTTGATCACGCGCACGATTGCCTGATTTGAATAGATCGCATCGCTTCCGCCACGCAGGATCACTGCATTTCCGGTCTTAAAACAAAGGCCAAAAGCATCTGCTGTCACATTCGGTCTTGACTCATAGATGATTCCCACAACACCGAGCGGAACTCTCTTTTGCCCGATCCGCAGTCCGTTCGGGCGAACTTTCATCGATAATATTTCTCCGACCGGATCGTCAAGAGAGGCAATCTGCCGGAGTCCTTCCGCCATATCTGCAATTCTTTTTTCAGAAAGCGCCAATCGGTCGATCAAAGACTGTTTCACACCTTTTTCCTCTGCTGCCTTCAGATCTTTCTGATTCTCGGCAAGGATCAGCTCCTGCTGCATGATCAACTCGTCTGCCACTGCGCAAAGTCCTTTATTTTTCTCCGCTGTTCCCAGTTTTGCCGCTGCGACAGCCGCATGTTTTGCATGGTTTGCAAGCATTTCCATATATGATTCCATCATATGCTCCTTTCTTCCCGCCCGACATCAGGCAGTACGCATTATTATGGCTAGCTACTACAAATTTTTCTTATTGTATCACCTATCACACTTTTATGCCACCCTTTCTTCGTAAAACAATCTTTAAACGTAATCGTTCAGTCCGCGGCTTTTTGATAGATTCGATAAATATCTTCCTGATTTAATTTTTTCACACATCCGATTGTTCTCTTTCCGAAATGGCTGCACTTTAAAGCAAGTTCCTTCATCTGATCTTCGCTTACTTCAATGTTTAATCCGCCAAGATCCGTCGGCATTTCGATTTGTCTGAAAAAGTTTTCCATAGCTTCGATTCCCTTTTGTATTACTGCATTTTTGTCATCACCGTTTTCCACGCCCATAACATTAACCGCAAATTGTTCAAACCGATCCGGAAGAGCGTCACAAACGTAACGCGCCCAACTTCCCCATACCGCTGCAAGTCCTGCGCCGTGCGCCACATCAAACATTCCTCCGAGCTCATGTTCAAGCTGATGACACGCCCAGTCTCCGCCATCATTTCCGCACGCCATCAAACCATTATGTGAAAGGCTTCCCGCCCACATTACTTCTGCCCTTGCTTTATAGCACTGTGGTTCATCCATGAGGATTTTCGCATTTTTCATCACTGTACGAAGTAGATGTTCACTGATTCCATCCGTCAGTTCCATATTGTCACAATGATTAAAATATCTCTCCATCGTATGCATCATGATATCCACACATCCGCTTGCAGTCTGATATTTCGGAAGCGTCATTGTCAGTTCCGGATTCATAACCGCGAATTTAGGTCTGCAATAACTGCTGTTGTATCCCCGTTTCAGCCACCCGTTTTCATTTGTGATCACAGACGAATCACTCATCTCCGAACCTGCCGCCGCAATCGTAAGTACAACTCCGATTGGCAGACATCCGCAAGCCTGACGTTTTCTCTCGTAAAAATCCCATACATCCCCTTCGTTCTCAACGCCGTATCCAATCGCTTTCGCCGAGTCGATCACACTTCCGCCTCCGACTGCCAGAATAAAATCTACGCCCTCTCGCCGGCACAGATCGATTCCTTCATATACAAGCGACAATCTGGGGTTCGGAACGACGCCTCCAAGAGAAATATAAGAGATCCCTTCCTCATCAAGCGATGCGAAGATCCGATCAAGAAGGCCGCTTCTTTTTACACTTCCGCTCCCGTAATGAATAAGCACCTTCCGGCAGTTTTGCTCTTTGACAAGCTGTCCTGCTTTATTTTCCGTACCTTTTCCAAACACAACTTTTGTCGGCGCATAATATTGAAAATTTTCCATCATTTCTTTCCTCCTTTTAGATCATAATAAAAAATATACTGCTGCATCACACCCGCACATCCTTTATATTTCTCAAACGGAAACTTCCCGGCATATACGGTGTCAATTACTTTTTGTATATGTGTATCAACCGGAAATGCATCGAGCTTATGAAGTGCAAACAAACAGATACAATCGGCAACCTTGCTTCCGATACCTGAAAGTTTCAGCAATTCTTTCTTTGCTTCATCATAAGACATCTCTTTTATTTTTTCAAGATTAACAGTTCCCTCTGCCACCATTTCCGCAGTATTGCATAAATATTTGCTTCTATAACCGAGCTTAAGCGCCCGAAGTTCTTCTTCGGACGCCTGTACAAGCTGCTCTGCTCTCGGAAATGCATAATATACATGTCCTTCGCCGGTTTCTTTTTTATCTCCATACCATTCACTGATTCTTTGTATCATCGATTTGATCCTCGGTATATTGCTCTGCTGGGATAAAATAAATGTTACGATCATTTCCCATAAATCCTGCTTTGCAAAATACGGATACCGCTTCCAAATCCTGCCGCCCTTTTTAAATATTCATCGTCTTTTATAAGCGAAAGATAATCTGCATAACATGTATCGAGGTCAAAATACGTTTTCCAAAATTGTTCAAATTCTTCTTGTGTACAGTAAAATCTTACTTTTTTCTGATCTTCCGCCACCTCGATTTTTAAATATCGGTCTCCCGCCGTCAATTCGTATACTTTTCCCGTTTCATCTGCCGGATCAAGTCTGAAACACTGACCCGAAGAACAAATCTGCGACACGGAAAAATTTTCTTTTTCTATTATAACCATCGTCTCTTCCTTATCTTTTCCTTACGGTGCTTTTCCTTCTAACGTCTGTTTTATAATGCTTCTCATAATATCTTCCGTAAGCTGTCCTGTCACATATCCATATAAATTTCCGTCACGATCGATCATATATGTCGTCGGAAATGCTGAAATTCCGTACCACTCGAACAGTTCTCCCGTTTCATCCATAAGTACCGGATATGTATATCCGTTTTCCTCCATAAATTTCGTAATATCCGAAACGGTTCCTTCCTGTCCGATTCCGGGTCCCGCGACTCCTAAGATCACCACTTCCGAATCATTCCCCATAGCGGTGTATTCTTCATACAGTTTCTGTATTTCCGGCATTTCGCTGCGGCATGGTCCGCACCACGTTGCCCAGAAATTCAAGAAGATAACCTTTCCTTTGTAATCCTCCAACTTATGAGATTTTCCGAACTGATCTTTTAATTCACCCATATGTGCACGGACTTTTTCCGAGTCCTGATCTTTTTCCTCTTTATCTGATTTCCCACTTGCATTTTCTCCGGACGTATCTTTTCCGGATGTCTGCTCTTCATCCCCTCCTGAAGCATCCTTTTCATCCTGCTTTTTACCGTTTTCCTGCTTTCCCGATTCTGTTTTCTGCCCTGCCGAAGACAAATATCCTGTAATATCATTCATTTTCCCTGTAAACATAAGCAGTCCCATCAGCACCATGAGTACTCCGCCGATTTTCACTGTATAACGGACGATCTTCATATGCTTTTTGAAAAGATCTAAAAGCCGTGCAGTAAAAATGCCTGCCAATAAAAACGGCAAAATAAATCCGATCGTATACACTCCGATCAAAAGAAAACCTTTCGCTCCCGACTCTGCACTTCCAGCCATAAGGAGAACGCTTGTCAACGCAGGGCCTACACACGGCGTCCATGCAAAACTAAATGCGAATCCCATAATAAAAGCTGTGATCGGCGACATCGTCATTTTTTCAAGCCGAATCGGAAATCTATGTTCTGATCCGAGAACTTTGGAACTTCCAAATACTCCAAGCTGATACAGACCAAATAATACGACTAATATTCCCCCGACTCTGGCAAACAGCATCCTCTGCTCATGGAAGAAACTTCCGGCCGCCGACGCGCCCAGACCGAGTATAAAAAATGCGCTTCCTATGCCTACGGTAAAAAACAAAACTCTTAAAAACAGTTTCAGCCGATCTTTGTTCTTCTCACTGTTTTCACCCGTTCTGACCGCAGTATTCAAACCGCCTGACAAATAGCCAAGATAAAGTGGTACTAACGGCAATACGCAAGGGGAAAAGAAGCTTAATAGCCCCTGCATAAAAACTGTAAAAGCCGAAATCCCGGTTTCTATCGAAAATCCCATATGTTTCTCTCCATTCTTTTTATTATTTATCTTTTCTTTCCGTCTTTCTTTTGTACTTGCTTCGCTTTGTACGTTTTCTTTTCTTTTTAAATAATTTATAACATATTTTTCATATATGAGACAGTGATATTATCACAAAGCCAGCCTGTTTCTTACTTTCGAGTCTTTAAGGTCAAAGCTGTCGAGTTTTTCTCTTATCAAAAAAGCGTCTCGGAACAAAACTTTTTGTTCCAAGACGCTTCGTTATTTTTCTGTTCTTCTTTTTAGAGAAGTTCGTTCTGATGTGTTCCGTAAAGGTACTCGTCGATCGTATTGATGATACGGTCTTCGATCAGTTCTACCGGATCATTTTTCAAGTATCCTTCACGTACTTTCGTATACTGGATCGGCATGAACTGGCTGAGCAGGTTCAGCGGAATTCCGAGTGTACGCAAGTTTGTAAGCAGACGATCTGCGGCAGCTTCTACAGCCGGTGTCGGCATATAGTATCTGCAGCGGTCTGAGAAAGAATATTTTTCTCTTCAGACGGATCTCAAGCTCTGTTCCCTGATAATGTTTCTTCCAGTTTTTATCGTTTTTAAGCATCTCCGCATCAAGAACTTCCGCAAATTTGCTCGGCTCTGTATCAGTTCCGTATATCAGCTCTTTTTCGATATTTTCCAGTGCGAACATTGCTTCACGCATAGCAAATGTAAGTCCCGGACCTACTTTCAAAATGCCGACTCCGTCTTCTACAAGCTCGCGCAGTTTGATCTTTGTTTGATAATCTGTAGAATGTCCTTCAAATACCAATGTCGGGAAATCTTTGATCGCAGCCATCAGATCTTTTGCTTTCTCACGATCATATTCTGTACATCCGCTGTCTTTTTCTTCTACACCCGGCTGAACAACAACTCCGATTACACGCTCCCATACATCTTTGTCAAGACCTTCTTTTGCAAAAGCTTTCTCAAATGCCGCAACTGTGTTCTTAAAATCTTCTACTTTCGTCACCTGAACTCCGTTATCTTCCGCTCCGACAGCTCCTCCCGGAATCGGCACTTCACTTCCGATTACATATACCGGCGGAATTGCTTCCGGATCACGCTCCAACAGCTCTTTATATGTCTCTTCCGCAACTTTTGCAAGATGAGCGCCGCGTCCTGCAATGATCTCGTCGGACAGACGAACGTCTTCCGGATCGCTGTTTACTTTCATACTTGTATCGATATGAATCTTTGTAAATCCTGCTGCAACATAGTGACGGATCAGTTCTTCCGAATCAGCCATCGCCTCTGCTTCATCTTTATACGCGAATGTAAGCGGTCCTAAGTGATCTCCTCCAAGGAAGATTCTGTTACGGTCAAATCCGTTACGATCAGCAATCTCAAGAACAAATTTTTTAAAATCGGCAGGTGTCATACCTGTATATCCGCCGTTTTGATCACACTGGTTTGCCGTACTCTCAATCAAAACACAGGATCCGTCTGAAAGTCCTCTTTTAAATGCCGCCTCGATAACATATCCGTTAGCGCTGCACACAGAATAGATTCCGACATTTTTACCCTGTTTCTGCAATTCAACAATTTTTTTTAATGGATTTTGACGCATGATAAACTCTCCTTTTCAATTTGCTTTGTTATATTTATCGTAGCACTTTCAATTTGCGCCTACTTTGGATTAATTAAACAATCATTTGCATTTTTTAAGAAAGTGCAAAATGAAAATGCGAAATCACATGTTCTGTGCTATACTTATACCGAAAATAATTAATAATAATGTAATCATTACATTAAATTCTAAAGAATCGAGGTTGATATTATGCCATTAGTTACAACAAATGAAATGCTGAAAAAAGCGCAGGCAGGACATTACGCAGTAGGCGCATTCAACGTGGAAAATATGGAAATGGTCATGGCGGTTATTAAAGCAGCCGAAGAGATGAACTCCCCGGTCATCATGCAGACGACTCCATCCACAGTAAAATATGCAGGACTTGATTATTATCTTGCAATGGTAAGAACAGCGGCTGAGCGCGCAAGCGTTCCGGTAGCGATCCATCTTGACCATGGCAGCAGCTTTGAGTTGGCAATGCAGGCTCTTCGCACAGGATATACTTCTATCATGATCGATGGTTCTCACGGCTCTTTTGAAGAGAATGTTGCCCTGACACGCAGAGTGGCAGACGCATGTCTTCCTTCTCAGATCAGCGTAGAAGCTGAACTCGGTAAAGTCGGCGGTAAAGAAGATGACCTTGAAGCAGAGAATGATTCTCCGTATACAGATCCTCAGCAGGCAAAAGAGTTTGCAGAACGTACAAACGCAACTTCACTTGCAGTTGCAATCGGAACAGCACACGGTCTGTATCAGGGCACACCAAAACTTGATTTTGAACGCCTTGCGGCAATCCGCGAAGTTGTGTCTATTCCGCTTGTACTTCACGGAGCTTCCGGCGTACCGGACGACGCAGTACGCGAATCCATCCGCCTTGGTATCTGTAAAGTAAACTTTGCTACAGAACTTCGTATCGCATACAGCGACGGTGTGAAAAAATACCTTGCGGAAAATCCGGACGGTTTCGATCCGAAAAAATACGGAGCTGCAGGTATGGAAAATGTTACAGCTCTCGTAAAAGAAAAAATCAGCGTATGCGGATCTGAAGGACAGGCTTAATCATAAGCTTCTCCTTTGCAAAAACATAAAAATACAGACCGGAGATTTCAAACTTCTCCGGTCTGTATTTTTATGTTCATCTTCTCTACATTTATTTCATTTTAGTCAGAGCAACGATATGCAAAATCGCAAAGTACACACCGACAAGTGCGATTCCTCCGCTGAGTACGCATAACCCAACAGAATACTTTTCTACATATGCATTTAATATTACAAGCACTGCTAAAAGGAGATACAAAACAATAAGAACGATCACTTTTCCTTTTGCTTTGTTTTCCACGATGTATTGAAGCGCTGAAACACGACGTTCAAAATCCACATCGTTTACCACTTCCAGCTTTTTCAAAAATCCCCGCCGAAAAGCAAATTCCGCAATCGCCATCATCACTGCCCAGGCAACCGCAGCCTGAAGCCATGTCAAAAACGTTGCCCCAAACAAAATTGCCGCAAACAAAAGTACAACAAAACGGTTTTTAAAAAACAGAGCCGAGTTTTCATGTTTTTTATCTACGAGATACCCTTTTTTGGTAATCATATCGTAAAAAATAACCCGTCCTTTTTTATCTGTATAAATATTTCTTCCTGAAAGGCGGATCTTCTCCACCGGTTTCGATTTTTTCTTAGCCATTTTTAATCATTCCACAATCTTTCATTTTCTAGTTTTTATCTAACATTGCTTTTCCCATGCAATATGTCTGAAGTACCTGATAATCACGGTCAAGAACAACAAGGTCCGCATCCAATCCCACTTTAATAGAACCTTTGCGATCATCGATCTTCAGGCAGGCAGCCGGGTTCTTTGTACATGAGTTAATTGCCGTATCTACCGGAACAAGCGCTTCTTCGATCAGAATACGCAGTCCTTCATTGATATGAAGAGTCGATCCCGCCAAACCTTTTGAAGACGTCAGATGTGCGCTTCCGTCTTCATAAATCTCAATCTCGTTTCCTCCGAAAATAAATTTCGATCCTGCCGGTGATCCTTTTGCCATAAGCGCATCACTGACCATGATTCCGTAATGAGGTCCTTTTGCTTCAAAGAACTGATGGAGCGCTAACGGTGTTGAATGATTGCCGTCGCAAATAATCTCGCCATACATGCTCTTCATTCTATATGCAGCGCCTACAAGTCCGTTCGCACGGTGATTAAACGGTGTCATTCCGTTATATACATGTGTCATCGATCTTGCGCCATGGGCAAATGCCTGTACCGCTTCTTTGCTCGTTGCCGCCGAATGTCCGATACTCACAACTACCCCGTTTTCCGCACAGTAACGTGTCAATGCGAAATCATCATCTGTCTCTGTTGCCATCGTAATATATTTTATTAATCCATTTGCCGCTTCCTGATATTTCTTAAACTGCTCTACCGTAGGTTTTACAATGTACTGTTCCGGCTGTGCTCCCTTGTACTTCATATCAAGATACGGACCTTCAAAGTGAACTCCTAAAATCTCTGCTCCTTCATAACCGTCTTCAACAACTTTCGCCACATTTTTCAAGGCATTTGTCAACACTTCTTCACTCTGCGTGATAGTTGTCGCAAGAAGAGCCGTCACTCCTTCATCTACAATATTGCGCACCCAGTAACGAAGTCCGTCTTCTTTCGCATCATTCGTATCAAAGCCGTAAGCTCCGTGACAGTGCACGTCAATGAATCCCGGCAAAATACGGTTATCTCCGTAATCACAATCTACCGGATGAGTTCCGTACTCATAGATATCGACAATTTTTCCGTCTTTCACTTCAATCTGTGCTTCTACAAACTGATCTGCAAACCAAACTTTTTTACTTTGAATAATCATTACAATTCCTCCTGTCTTTCGCGGGACATACAAATCCCACATCTTGATTTTCGTTAAAAAATGTTGTATTATTTAAAAAGTACAAATCGTTTTTACAACCGAGGTATCCCATCATGACAAATCAACAGATAACAAATAAATTTGAACCTTTTGGGGCGTTTTATGATGAACCGCTCGACACTCAAAAACATAATTTAAATCAATGGGAGTTTTCTGCATCTTCAAAAAAACTAGATACTCTCTTTCTTTTTCCGTGCGAAGTATATATAGAATGCCCCGCCGGATTGGGACTTTTGCTTATCGCTACAGATCCTGACATGACGGAGTTAAAAACATTTCCTCTGCGTCACAATTTAAAACTTGCTCCGAATACCGCATTTAATGTGATTCCACTGGCCTCTTCTCTTACGTGGAATATCCTTATCGGGAAAAACTGCTGTAAAGAACAGCAACTGACAGATTTTACAAAACCACTGTCAACTCCGTATACATATCAGCCTGTATCTGTACCGTTCCACTTAAGGCGAATCCTTGATTGCTGGTTTACAAAGCAGTCCAAAGCATGCCACATTGTACAGCCTGCACACAAATCATATGAACTGATCTATGTGTACGAAGGCAGTCTGGATATCACCCTCTCTTCCGGAACGAACACACTTCAGCCTCATGACTTGATCATATACCGCTCTGACAAAGCCGACTTATCCGTACAAAACGGCTGCTCATATCTCACAGTCGTATTTGAAGTAAATCACAGGCGTTCTCTGCATATCCTTAATCATACATTTCACTGTACAAGCGAAATGCAGCAGATCCTTTGGAAACTTTTGATCGAAAGCGAAGAACATTCCTACTATACTCATACTTTAATGGTCTGCTATCTTCAGGAAGTTCTCCTGCTGATCATGCAGTTCTATGAGACAATGAACCATAAAACACTCTTAACTGACAGCAAATCGGCTCAAAACGACCTTCTGTCTGAGATTCTTGCTTACATGAACAAGCGTCTTACCGAACCACTCACGATAGAAGACATCTGTCATGAATTTTTTATCTCACGTTCTTCTCTGCAAGCGCTGTTCAAGACTCACCTGAACACCTCGCCAAAGAACTATCTGCTCAATATTAAACTTCAAAAAAGTAAAGAGCTGATCCGCGAGAATCAATACACAATCAGCGAGATCGCATACAGACTCGGTTTCAGCTCTATCCACTACTTTTCGAGGTTGTTTAAAAAATATTTTAACACAACGCCAAGCGACTATGCCAGAAAAGCAGCCGAAAACCAAAACCGCCAAAACAAACCCTGATCACATCTGAATGATATTTTAGTCTGTGATTACGTTTTGAATGCTGTATCGGGAAATTTGGATCACAGTGCTTTTGTTGATCTCCACATCGATCACATCGTTTTTGATCTTAACGATCTTTCCGTAAATACCACCCGCGAACATGATGCGTGCTCCAACTTTGATTGCACCTTGCAGATCGCGCATCGCTTCGCGGTTTTTCTTCATGTTTCTTGAAGACATTGCGATCAGAACGATTGCACAGATGCCGACAAGTACCGCAACTGTAACACAAGTCCATATGATAACTTCACTGTTAATAGCCATAATTATATTTTATCCTCCTTATCGGAACATGGTCTGCCTTTCGGCAAACCATGTTCTTTTTGTAACGGTGACAAACCAAAGTCCGGACTTTTCCAAAACCTTGGCGACCGCTTACAATCCCGAAATATACCTTTTGGCATTTCCGGTAATTCTTTCGGTCAGTCTTATTTTCTTGTATACGGATAAAGTGTAACACCTTTTACAACTCGGTTTACTTCACCTGTCGGACACGGATTATCCGGTGTGATATCAAGTGAAAGTGATTTAAGAACTGCCAGTGTCTGTGCAAACAAAATATAATCCAATCCAAGAAGAATGTTTTCATTCTCTTCTTTCATGTCATATACAACTGTGTAGTCTGCAAGTGCTGAAACAGCTTCATCTGCACTGCTCATAACAACTACGATCTTGTTTCCTTTTCTCTGTCCGCTCATTTCTTTGAGAAGGTCCACTTCATACTGTCTTGTATAAGCTTCATCGCTCAAATATACAACTGTTAATGTTGTATCGTCAACGATTGATTTCGGTCCGTGACGGAATCCCATCGGTGTGTCATACATTGTAACAACACGTCCGGCTGTCAGTTCAAGCATTTTAAGGGCAGATTCCTGAGATGTTCCTTTTAATGTGTTGCTTCCAAGATATACGATACGTTCAAAATTGTATTCATCAACGATCTGCTGAGCGACACTGTAATGATTGTCAAGGAAGTTCTGTCCTGCTGCTGCGATCTTGCGAACTTTTTCAACTGTCTCTTCCAGCTCGTTCAGGTGGAAGCAAAGATATGTTGCAAGATACATGTTAGAATAGCTTGATGTCATTGCAAAGCTCTGATCATGTGTCTCATCTGTCAGATTGATTGCGTAGCAGTTATGTGTCTCTGCCGCACGTTTGGAAAGAGCTCCGTTTTTATTACATGTTACAAAAAGGTGATAAACATTATCACATACGCTTTCTGCCGCATCTACCGCTCCGACAGACTCCGGTGAATTTCCCGAACGTCCGAAACTGATCAGAAGAGTCGGTTTCGTGCGAGACAAATATGCTTCCGGCGTAGCGACAATATCTGTTGTACCGTAAGATTTTGCTTTGTGATTCAGCAGACCGGAAAGATGTGCAAATAATGCATTTCCTACAAATTCACTTGTTCCTGCTCCTGTAAGGATCACATCGAAATCATCACATTTGATAACCTGATCGATAAATTTCTGAAGTTCTTCTTTGTTCTCCTCGATCTGACGGCATGTCTTCTCCCATGTCGCCGGCTGCTGATAGATCTCCGTTAATGTAAATGTTGAAGATGTTTCTTTCATTTTGTCTTCTGTAATACCAAAAATTGTACTCATGATTTATCTCCTTTCGTGCTGCTTTTTGCAGCGTGTTTTATAGTATGCAGTTAATATTCAGACTTACGGCTGTATCGTCTTTTCCGCGAATATCAGCCATTATAAAAAGTCGATTTAAATTCCGTCTTCAGACTCTTCCTGTACTACCTGCTTGAATTCATATTTTGTTACCTGCTCTTTTCCTGTCTCAAGTACAGACTCCACAAGTCCGTCCAGATCGTCCATGAATTTACGCGACATTACGATCTCTACGAGCATCGGCAGGTTTGTACCCGCAACAATGCGTACATTTTCTTTTCCGTGTCCGAGTGAAGCAGCAACGTTAAACGGCGATCCACCCATCAGATCTGTAAAGATAATAATTCCTTCACAATCTTTCAACTCATCCATTGCTTTCGCAATCTCTTCTGTCAGTTCTTCTGTTCCATATGTCGGAAGAAAATCTACATAACGGTATGCTTCCTGCTCTCCTGCGATCAAATTCACAGAGCTTGTCATACCCGAACCAAAATTTGCATGTCCTGTAACGATTAATCCTATCATAATATCTCTCCTGTTCTATATTACTGTCTGCATTTTCTGCAGTATTTTGCTTTAACTATCTTGCTCCTGAGCCTCAGCCTCTCTAAGATAACGATCGACAACGGGCATATAAACAGCTTTGGGATGTAAACAAGCTTTTGCACTCTGCATGTAAATCAGTGCATTTTTGTCATCCCCCAGAGCAGAATATTGCTTTGAAATCATAACCAAGATCACTCCGAGTGCAAATCCATAGTACCGCTTTGAATTGATATCCTCGTCCATCTCCTCGATCAGATCTGTTCTGCCGTCAAGCATGACCGCATATGCATTCTCGTTGTAATGAATAAATGCCTCGTCCCCTGTTTTCTTAATTTCCTTTAAGATCCAGTCCGCATATTTCCTGTTACCTTTGATCAGGAATGTATGAAAATACGTTTCCAAAAAGCTTTGCTTATCATCAGGACGCGGATATGTCGTATCCAGCATATGTATGAGCATTTTCTCGAATTTTTCTTCGTCTTTCGTCACATATAACACTCTTAATTTATAGAGGTCACAGACATACTCTCCAAGAAGTTTTCTCGTGATCCACATATCTGCCGTTTTTTCCACAAGGACACTGTCCTTGTTTTTAAGTCCGACATTCATATTATGCAGTTGAAAATTTTTGATGCCCTGAAAAATAATATATCCGACAGCGGCAATCAATATAATAAAAATTGTTATTGTGTTCAAACAGCCACCTAATTTCTCTGTAAAATAATGTAAGGGGGGGATTAAAATCCCTCCCCTTACTTATACCCGATATAGATTTATATCGGCATTTTCATAATGAATCGACTTATTCAGCCGGCTCCTCCGGAAGCTGATACCACTCAACAAGCGGTGTATATCCTCCCGGAATTGTGTTTCCGTCAGCGTCCATAGCTTTAGAATCACCTGTCCAGATACCGAATGCACAACCAAGGATACCTACTACAAGGATAAGGATGATACATTTAACCGGTGTCCAGCCTTTTTTGATCAGAACATAAATTCCAAGTGTGATCAACAACGGAATCAATTTCGGAAGTACTCCGTCAAGAAGTCCCTGAATGTTGATTGCCGGATCGCCAACAACGATACGCAGTGATGTTCCACCATAGTTAGCAATAAGTCCACCTACAACGAAGATACCAAGGATACTTGCTGCACGAGTAAACTCTTTTGCGCTTGATGTCAACAGTGTAACTGCTTTTGTACCAAGTCCGTAAGACCAGTACATAAGACCAAAACGAACTGCAAACTGAACAGCGTTGAAGATGATAAGGAAGAGAACCGCACCGATAATCTGTCCTTCCATCGCCATGTTTGCTGTCAAACCTGCTGTGATCGGAACAAGTGTCAGCCAGAAAAGAGCGTCACCGATACCACCGAGCGGTCCTGCTGCGGAAATACGTACGGAACGGATTGTAGCTGTATCAGCCTTGTTCTGCTCAAGTGAAAGAACAATACCCATTACAAATGTTACGAGGAACGGGTGAGTGTTCAAAAAGTCAAGGTTGTGTGCCATGGAAGCTTTAAGGTCTTCTTTGTTTGTATGTATTTTCTGAAGACCCGGAAGCATTCCCCAAAGCCATCCACAAGCCTGCATTCTTTCATAGTTGAAGGATGCCTGTAAGAAACAGGACAGCCAAACCATTTTGTTCAAAGTTTTTTTATCCAGCTGTGGTGCCGGAGTCAAATCCTGATATTTCTCTGGAATATTATATGCCATCCTGGTCACCTCCTACAAAGCCTGCTCCTGCGCCGGCATTCTGTTTGATCTTTGTCTGTGTTGTGAAGTCATAGATTGCAATAGCTGCACCTACGAATGCACAAAGGAGAAGTGTTGCTCCTGCTGTTGATGCGTTTGCTGCACAAATAAGTGCCATTGCGAAACCTGCAAGAAGGAATCCCCACATTTCTCCGGACATCATAACTTTCATCAGGATAGCAAATCCAACGAACTTCATAGCGCCGCCTGCTGCATCCAGACCTGCCATTACCCATGAGAACTGGTAAGAGAAGTCTTTCAGTGTTTCACCAAGAGCTGTTCCGCCGTAAAGTCCTGCTACTGCAAGAACTCCGAACAGACATCCAAGCACTGCCATCTCAAGGAAGTTGATGTTGCGGATACCTTTAACATTAGCTTCCTCAGCGTACTTGTCAGCTTTAGCCATCATACCGGACATAAATGTAAATGTCAGTGTAACTGCATACTGTCCGAATACTGCGAACGGAATTGCAAGACCCATTGCTTTGCGCCTACACCGTCTGCTGTAGCTTCCATGTCAAGTGAAACTGCGAAAATAGTTGCCATAATACCACCAAGAATTGCGTTTGGCGGCTGTGCTCCACCGATCGGCATACTTCCGATCTGAATAAGCTGGTAAGCACCACCTACTACGATACCAAGCTCAAAGTTACCAAGGATTGCTCCGATAATCGGGCAAGTAACGATCGGCTGGTACAGGGACTCTAAGAAGCTGAACTGGTCAATACCCATGATAAAGGCTACTACGAAGACCAGAAGAGCTTGGATGATTGAAATATCTCCCATGTTTACTCCTTTCCAATTAACCGATAAAACTTAATTATCATTTGAATAATTTTTCTGTACTTTCTGCCGGTGTATCAGGAACTCGTTTGATTTCCAGTTCCACACCGAGATCCTGCAACTTTCTAAATGTTGCAACATCGTCGTCATCAACTGCAACCGAAGTTGCCACCTGACGTTTACCCTCAGCCATGTGCATATTACCGATATTTAATTTTTTGATCGGTACGCCGCCCTCTACGAGCTTAAGCACATCCTGCGGAGATTCGCAGATAATTGCAATATGCTGATTTGCAGAAGCTTTGTGGATGATATTGATTGTCTTCTCGATTGTGAAGAAACGTGTCTGCGCATAAGCCGGAGCAGCCATGTTCATCAAACCTTGACGGAATTCATCCGCGGCAACCGCATCATTCGCAACAAGCAACAAGTTCGCGCCTACAACGCCACACCACTGTGTTGCCACCTGACCATGAATCAGACGATTGTCAATTCTTGTCAATCGAATATCTGGCATTTTTCGTGTCCTCCTTCCTTATTAAGATTAGCATTCATCGGACAGGTCAAAGCCCCTTTCCTCATGCCGTTTCAACAAGCTCTCTTTAAGAAAATAAAACACTTAAAGAGTAAATCTGCTTACGAAGTTTATTATACCAAATTCCCGCCTGATTAGTTTGCACTTTTTATTTATCCATTTGCATTTTTGCATTAGATAATTTTAATGAAAAAGTTATGCTTTTTTTATTTTTTATCACAAAAGTTACAATCAACCTCTTTTGTTTTACATTTTTTCACATTTAATATAGAAGAAACACAAATTCCGCCTCTGAATCTCCCTATTTTTACATTTTTATAATACTACTTGTGATCTTTTGTATATTTACCACTCCATTTTTGCATTTTTATGCATCTATTGTATATTTTATGCATTTTTATTTAATTTTTCATTTTTCTATTGCATATTTATAAAATCAGGTGTATAGTATGGATAGTTAAAGCAAAAACAAACTTTTAAATAAGAAAAATATATTTCAGGAGGCAATTAAAATGAGCAAAGAAAAAGTTATACTTGCATATTCAGGAGGTCTTGATACGACAGCAATCATTCCATGGCTGAAAGAAAATTTTGACTATGATGTAGTTTGCTGCTGCATCGACTGCGGACAAGGCGAAGAACTGGACGGACTGGAAGAAAGAGCTAAACTTTCAGGCGCTTCCAAATTATATATTGAAAATATCATCGATGAATTTTGCGACGATTATGTAATGCCGTGCGTGAAAGCCGGCGCCGTTTATGAGAATAAATATCTTCTCGGTACGTCGATGGCACGTCCGGTCATTGCAAAAAGACTTGTTGAAATAGCACGTAAAGAGGGCGCGACAGCTATTTGTCACGGTGCAACAGGAAAAGGAAACGACCAGATCCGCTTTGAGCTCGGAATCAAAGCGCTCGCACCGGATCTGAAGATCATTGCTCCGTGGAGAATGACTGACGTTTGGACAATGCAGTCTCGTGAAGAAGAGATTGAATACTGTAAACAGCACGGAATCAATCTTCCGTTTGACGCAAAACACAGCTATAGCCGCGACCGAAACTTATGGCACATCAGCCACGAAGGACTGGAATTAGAAGATCCTGCAAACGAACCGAATTACGATGATCTGCTCGTTCTTGGCGTAACTCCGGAAAAAGCTCCTGACGAAGGCGAGTACGTGACAATGACATTTGAAGCCGGCGTTCCGAAAACTCTGAACGGAAAGGAAATGAAAGTTTCCGAAATCATTACCGAACTGAATGCACTTGGCGGAAAACACGGTGTCGGCATCGTTGATATTGTCGAGAACCGCGTTGTCGGAATGAAATCACGCGGCGTATACGAGACACCGGGCGGAACGATCCTTATGGCTGCTCACGAACAACTCGAAGAACTTGTTCTCGATCGTGCTACATACGAAGTCAAAAAAGATCTCGGCAATAAATTTGCACAGATTGTATACGAAGGAAAATGGTTTACACCGCTTCGTGAAGCAATTCAGGCATTTATCGATGTTACACAGCAATATGTGACAGGTGAAGTAAAATTCAAATTATATAAAGGAAACATCATCAAAGCAGGCGAAACATCTCCGTACTCTCTGTACAGCGAATCCCTCGCAAGCTTTACAACTGGCGAATTGTACGATCACCACGATGCAGAAGGATTTATCAACCTGTTCGGTCTTCCGTTAAAAGTCCGTGCAATGAAAATGCAGGAACTCGAGAAATAAAATTTATCCATACGACAATTTGTTTATGTCATAAAATCGGACAGCGTCTTGCTTTAATATTTTCAAAGCAAAACGCTGTCTTTCTATTCATTCTCTCTACATCCTCGAGAATGCCCATAAGTTCTGAATCTGCGGTTCCAGTCTTTCATAATCCCATAGCTGCCCGCTTCTGATCCTGCTGTTCGGATCATTCACTTTTATTTTTCCGTTTTCGACCTTCGTAAGCACAATAAAGTGTCCTGTCGTCGTAAAGTCTCCGGGCCGCATACTACATATGATCGGACAGCCGCTTTCCAATGCCGAAAATACTTCCGACCGGCTTAGACCAAGCTCTTCGCCCCATATTCCGAACGACTGAACACCTTCCGACATAAGCGTCCAGCTTGTTCCCGACTCTCCCGCATAATATCCTTGTTCCTCTGCAAACTTTGCCACCTTATACGGTGTGACGGACGGATCACAAAGCAGTCCGGAAACAACCATAGCGACCGCCGTCGGTCCACATCCGTTGACTGCGATCATATTATCTCCATAAACAGAATATCCCCATCTTTCATCCCACTGTAACAGGAGCGGAATCTCTCCTGCAGCCACTTCCCCGATCGTATCTGCCGGAGAAGCATCTTTCATTTTAGAATAATTTTTTACAAATTCCCAAGTTTCAGGATTTTTATCAAGGAGATCTTTGAGAGTATCCGCATTCTCATCGGTTTTGTCAATAGACTGATAAGCCTCTTTTGCTTTATACATTTCTTTTCCTTCTTTCAGAAATCCATTGACTGCCTGACCTAAGCCTCCTGCTCTGTAATTTTCATCCAAAAATCGTTCTTTCAGAAAAAGTACTGCCGCTATGACCGCAGCTACGCAAAATACTGCTGCCACTGCTTTTCTCAGAAATCTTGCTTTTTTCCTCTTCCGAAGTTTTTTTATTCTTCTGCTTTCGTTTACTCTGCCCCGATCTGCATTTCGTTTCTTAGGCTTTTGCTCTTCATATCTTCCGTCGACGTTCCGCCGTTTTGTTCTGTCTGCGGGATGTGTTCGGAATCTTCTGTCTGCACCGTACTTTTCATTCTTTCTGTCAAAGCTTTCTTTCCGCATTTTATCGCCCTCTTACTGTTTTTTCTTCACAGCGTAAAGTATATCCGCAAACAGCTTTCTTTTCTTTAAACAAAATCCTAAGTTTTCTTTAATTTTACTTTTTCCGCAACACGTCATTCATAACCCGCAAAATGTTTCCGGATGCAAATTTTTCAATCTGTCTCCCCGTCAATCCCGCGCGTTCCAGCCTTTCCCACAATTTCCACATATCTTCCACATCCCGAATCTCTCCCGGAAGCGCTTCTTTTGAAAACCCGTCGAAATCCGTCCCAAGCGCAACCGCATCTTCTCCGGCTTTATCGATCATGTACAAAATATGTTTTACAATATCAGAAATTTCCGCTCTTCCTTCTTTTCTTAAAAATGCAGAATAAAAATTCACTCCTGCCACTCCTCCTTTGTTTCCAAGAAGGCGGAGCATTTCATCTGTCAGATTCCGCGGATGCAGGCAAAGAGATCTTGCGTTTGAATGAGATGCCACGATCGGAAATTCACTGTACTTAACGCAGTCATAAAAACCTCCGTCCGACAAATGTGACACATCCACAATCATGCCAAGCTCATTCATTCTCCTGACAGTTTCTATTCCAAATGGTTTCAGCCCTTTTCTCATCACTTTTCTATTAGCACTGTTTGGACTGCCACAATTTTCATAATTCCATGTCAACGTCATCAGACGGACGCCTTCTTCATACAATTCATCGATCCGCTCTGTTTTTTCCTCCAAGGACACCGCCTTCTTCTACCGTCAGCACAGGGTTCAAAAAACATGTATTTTGTTGTTTTATTTTCCGATCCGCCTGATTACATCTGTCTATTTCTTCCTTGGCATATGAGATCATCCGGCGAACCGCCTTATATGCTCTGTCTTCACTTTCCTTATCTTCACCTGTTCCATCTGCATTTTGTATATAGATACCCGGATTCTTTGTTTTCTTTTCATCTGCATACCGCAGATCTGTTCTGTAATCTTTTAAATTTACAAAACACGCAAAAAACTGCATCTGCGCTCCCGCTCTTTCAAGCCGTTCCATATCTACGCACAATGTATTTTTCATCAGCGTTCCTTTTCTGTTTTTATAAATCTCGCTCACCGTATCGCAGTGCATATCGATCCATCTCATAGCTTTTCCTCTTTTCAAATTTTTATTTTCTTCTCTTATGTATAAGCAGTTCTCTTTTTACATATTCTGACTATAGCACAAGCGCAGTACAATCGGCGGCCTTCTGCAAAATAATACATCAAAAGGAGACTATATGCATCCTAAAATCGGCATCATCATATGCGGATTCAATGAGAATCGGCAGTTTGTACCAAATGTTTATATTCAATCCGTCCGTTACGCCAAAGGAATCCCTCTCCTCATCCCTCTTGTGCGAAGCGACAGGATGATCGATGACTATGTAAGTTTATGCGACGGATTTCTCTTTTGCGGAGGCGAAGATATCACCCCTCTTTTATTCGGAGAAGAACCGCAAAACGGAAACGGAAAAACAGACATTACGGTAGACCTTTTTCAAATCCGTCTCATGAAGCGCGTTCTGGCTTCCCGAAAACCTGTCCTTGCAATCTGCAGAGGAATGCAGATTTTAAATGTTTCCTGCGGCGGAACAATCTGGCAGGATCTTTCCCTTATCCCACAGCCGACGCTCAACCACACACAGCAGTCCGCATCCAGAGGAGATGTCAGCCACCGCATCAAAATCGAACGTTGCTCAAAGCTCAAACAATTTGTAGGCTCGTGCATTTATGTGAACAGTTTCCACCATCAATCTGTCAAAACACCCGGGAGAAACGTCTGTGTCAGCGCCCGTTCCCCGGACGGCGTCATTGAGGCAATCGAACTTTCCGGACATCCTTTCGCCCTCGGAGTTCAATGGCATCCCGAGTGCATGTATCGCACCTCGCCTGAAATGCGTTCTCTTTTCCATGAATTTATTGCACATTCACTTATAAACAGCAAAGATTCCGGACATACTATTTCCTGAAATATTATTTATAAAGGAGGTTATATTCATGACAGAAATATCAATCCTTGATCTTCAAAACCTTCGTCATCTTATCAGCGGATATTCCACTACCCACTGTAAAATGACAGATTATGCTTCAAAAGCCGAAGATCCGGAAATCAAAAAGCTTTTTCAGGAAGCGGCTGATTCCGCTATGAAAAATAAACAGGAACTGATGAAATTCCTGTAATCTTCCACAATTTTCATGAGACAAACAATCAAAATCATTACAGAACGAGGTGAACACAATGGATGAAAAGACAATGGTTTCAGATGCTCTTGTAGGAATTAACGGTGAACTGAAAATGTTCGGAGATATGATCCCACAGACAGAAAACAAAGAATTAAAACAATGCTTAAAACAGATCCGCAATCAGTGTGAGATGGCACAGGAAAAAATGTACACTGCCGCACGGGAAAAAAGTTATTATGTTCCTGCCGAAAAAGCATCTATGCAGGAAATCGAACATGTCAAATCTATTTTAAACGTAAAATAAGCCAGTTCAGGGTTCAGGCGATAAAAAACTGCCGCCTGAACCCTGATCCAACTATAGAACCAACTTTTCATAAGATATATTTTTCAATCGCCTCCGCAGCTCCGTCATGGCGATTCGACGACGTTACATAATCTGCTCGTTGTTTCAACATTTCCTCTGCATTTCCCATAGCAATTTTTAAACCGGATTCTTCAAACATGAATGAATCATTTTCCCCGTCTCCGATGCAGGCAATCTCCTCTTTCTCTATGCCAAGATGAGCAGAAAGCGCTTTCAGGCCATTCCCCTTGGACGCATCTTTTGAAAATATTTCGGCATAAATCCCGGTATACGCAGCTTTCACCTGAGGATACACCGAAAGGATCTCTTTTAATTTTTCCTTTTCTTTTGACGTAGGAAAATAAAACTGAAGTTCTTCTACATCACAATCACTTTTTGAAAGAATCTCTTCCATGTTTCTCACGCAGCAAACCGCCGCTGCATCTTTCCCGTAAACAATGCGGCCTGCCGAAGTAAAAAGCTTTCCCTGAGCAAAATAGCGGTGTCTTACATGCGCCGCAATGCCGAATTTTTCTTTTCGGCAGTCGGAAAGGATCGAAAGCGCATCTTCTTTTTTTATCAGAGCCCTGAACAATGTCTTCTTTTCTTTTACATCTGTCACCATAGCTCCGTTTGAAGTGATCACATAACGAAACAGATCTTTGTTTTTTCGTCATCTTCGGTTTTGCTCTCCCTTAGCACACCTGCCGCCAGCCTGTGCGGAATACACCCTAAATTTCGTCCCGTACACGGAACAACCGTAATCCCGGCTTTCGCAGCTTTTCGCAGTACATCCAGCGTTCTGTCCGTCATACGGCTTCTCTGATCTAAACATGTTCCGTCCATATCGATTGCAAGTAATTTTATCATAATCTCTTACTTCCTTTTTGCGATACTACGCGCAACGTAAACTCCGCTGGCAGAAGCATGGGACAAAGAGTGAGTCACTCCGCTTCCATCCCCGATCACATATAATCCTTTGTGATTTGTCTCAAGATGCTCATCTAACTTCACTTCCATATTATAAAACTTCACTTCCACACCATAGAGAAGCGTATCGTCATTCGCCGTACCAGGCGCAATCTTATCAAGAGCATAGATCATCTCAATGATTCCGTCTAAAATACGTTTCGGAAGAACAAGACTTAAATCTCCCGGCTCCGCTGACAGTGTCGGGCGCACGAATCCTTCTTCAATACGTTTTGCCGTACTTCGCCTTCCTCTTGTCAGATCTCCGAAGCGCTGCACGATCACGCCTCCGCCGAGCATATTGGATAAGCGTGCTATGCTTTCTCCATATCCATTGCTGTCTTTAAACGGTTCCGAAAAATGTTTCGCCACAAGAAGAGCAAAATTTGTATTTTCCGTCTGCTTCTTCGGATCTTCATAACTATGACCGTTTACTGTCACAATTCCGTTTGTATTCTCATTTACAACCATACCGTAGGGATTCATGCAAAATGTTCTTACCTTATCTTCAAACTTTTCCGTACGATACACAATTTTACTTTCATACAGTTCATCTGTCAGATGGGAGAAGATCACTGCCGGAAGTTCAACTCTTACACCTAGATCCACCCTGTTTGAGTTTGTCTCGATATCAAGACTTTCGCACACTTTCTCCATCCATTTGCTTCCGCTTCTTCCTACGGAAATAATACACTCCTCACACTCGTCTGTACTGTCCCCGCTTATCACACGATAGCCGCCGTCAACCGCCTCCAGTTCATCCACACGATAATTAAACCGGAATTCTACTTTTTCTTTCAGCTCTTTATATAGATTTTCCAATACAATATAATTGATATCTGTTCCCAAATGCCGCACAGAAGCATCTAATAACTTCAGTTCATTTTGAATACAAAGTTTTTTAATATCCGTTCCCGCAGTAGAATACATCTTTGTTCCCTCTCCGCCGTAGGCAAGATTGATCTCATCGACGTATTTCATAAGGTCGATCGCAGTATCTTTACCGATATATTCATACAGTGTACCGCCGAAATCATTTGTAATGTTATATTTTCCGTCTGAAAATGCCCCTGCGCCTCCAAAACCGCTCATGATCGCACAAGTTTTACAGTTAATACAGCTTTTTATCTTCTTTCCGTCTATCGGGCATTTTCTTTTCTCAAGAGAATTCCCCGCTTCAAATACAGCGACTTTTAGTTCCGGCGCTTTTTTTGCAAGTTCATATGCCGCAAAGATTCCTCCCGGTCCGGCGCCGATAATAATCACATCATATCTGCTCATTTTCTTTTCCCTTTCTTTTTTGTTGTTTTTCTCATTGTTTTTATTTTTCTCTTTTTTAGTTTCTTTATTAAAATTCAGAGGTCAAAATATGCAAAAACATTTTTCAATATCACTTGACGTATACGCGACAGCACAAAAAGAAAGACCGTTCTCCGGGAATCACTTTCCGAGAACCGCCTTTCCTCGTTTTTATGTCTCTGCCGTTTATGATTACTCTACTTCGGAAAACTCATCTTTTCCTACTCCGCAAAGCGGACAGAGGAAATCTTCCGGAACGTCTTCCCATTTTGTTCCTGCTTCAACTCCGTTATCCGGATCGCCGATTTCTTCATCATAAATGTATCCACATACGTCACACACATATTTTTTCATGATAATACCTCCTGCAAATTCTCATCTTATTCTTTCATTATCTGCCGATAATACTTTTTCATAATAGCATAGAACTTTTCTTTTTTCAAGCGCCTCTTAAATCGTTTAAAATTTTAAAGATCATCGATCAATGCTGTTGATTTCGCATAAGCCGTCGAGCGTGCTTCAAAGAAATCCGTCTTCACCATATTGGCGTTTGAATACTGAGATACCCATTTCATTGTCTCCGGCTCTCTTTCACATCCCGGGTATATCGGGGCATATCCAAGGCTTTTCCATCTCAGATTGCCGAGATAACGGATATAATCTGTTATCATCTTTTCGTTCAATCCCGGCACTTCATTTCCGATCACATAACATGCCCATTCGATTTCCTGGCGAACCGCTTCCATAAGCAGTTCTTTCATCTCTGACACCATATGATCGTCAAACAGCTCCGGATGTTCTTTGCGAAGTTCGATGATAATATTACGGAAAAGCCATAAATGCGTATTCTCATCTCTGTTAATATACCGGATCTCCTGAGCAGATCCCGGCATTTTTCCGTTCCTGGACAAATTATAGAAAAACATAAAACCGGAAAAGAAATAGATCCCTTCCAGAACAAAATTTGCCATCATCACTTTCACTAAAGTCCGCGCATCTTTTTTTACCTGAAATTCATTATAGCATTCCCCTATAAATGTATTCCTTTTCAACAGATGTTCGTCTGTTTTCCACTGGTATAAAATATCCATTCTTTCATCAGGCGAGCAGATCGTATCAAGCATATAAGAATATGACTGTGAATGTACACATTCCTGAAACGTCTGAATGTTCAGACAGAGATTCACTTCATTTGCCGTAATATATTCTCCGACGCAGGGCAGATTTGCCGTCTGAATCGAATCAAGAAATACGAGAAAGGACAAAATTTTATCATAGGCTTTCCGCTCCGCCGGCGATAGATTCGGGTAATCTTTTATATCCTGCGACAAGTTGATTTCCTCCGGTATCCAGAAATTATTCATTGCCTGACGATACCATTCGGATGCCCATGTATATTTCAAATTATTATAATCATTTAAATTAGTTGTATTCCCGCCGATCATGCGGCGTTTCAGTACGTCCGTATCTCCGTCCGGATTAAAAAGCGGTTTGTGCGGAAGCGGTTTTTTTATATCAAATTGCTGCATAGTCGTCTCCTTTTTCTTTTTGCCGGCAGCAAAAAGCGACTTCTTGTTTTCTAGGAAGAACAAGACTCACACTCTTCTACTTCCAGCGATTTTGACCTTACATAGTATACTGTTTTTTTACGCCGCATTCCCATGCCTTTAAATACAGGTTAAGCACTTGGCGCATTGTATAATCGTTTGTTATATAAAAATTCATCGACTGAGCCTGATCCACATGTCTTTGTCTGACTCCGCATGCGCGTACAGACCAATTCTGATCAATATGATGTGCGTTTATGTAATACCAATACGTCTCCGGGCTAAGATCAGGCGCAACTCTGGGAAGCATAGATCCCTTTTTCTCTTCCAGGAAATACTTGTTCATAACCGGATCGATCCCCGCTGTCGTTCCCGCGATAATGGAAGTGGAACTTGTCGGCGCGATCGCCAAAAGATATGCGTTTCTCATTCCCTGTCTGTGTACTTTTTCCCTTAGCTCCTTCCACTCATCCGAGCAGTATCCCCGCTTTTCAAAATAGGCTCCGCTCTCCCAGTCCGATCCTTCAAAATATCGGTAAGAACCTTTTTCTTTCGCATAATCACTGCTTGCTTCAATGGCCGCATAATTAATCTGCTCAAACAATTTATCAACAAACGCCAAATGTTCTTCCGACTGCCATTTGATCTTATTTTTCGCAAGCATATGGTGATATCCGCTTACCCCAAGACCTATAGATCGATATGTATGGTTTGTGATCTTTGCGTAGGGAACAGGATAAAAATTCAGATCGATCACGTTGTCAAGCGCCCTGACAACCGTACGCACAACTTTACGGACATATGCAGGATCATTTACCGGAAGGTTACCAAGTGACAAAGACGCCAAATTACAGACGACAAACTCTCCTGCTTTTGTTGTATTGACGACTACTGTGTCTTTGTCTTCTGTCTGTATTTTTGTTTCAACCGTAGAAATCGCGGACATATTCTGCGCAATTTCCGTACAAAGATTAGAACAATAAATCATTCCTTTGTGAGGGTTTGGATTCGCACGGTTCACTGTATCTCTGTTAAATGCAAACGGAGTTCCGGTCTCCGCCGCTGATTTGATGATCAGACGGATCAGATCTTTCAAAAGAACTGTCCTTTTCTTAATTCTTGCATCATGAACACAATCCCAATAGCGGCGCTCCCATTCTTCTCCGAAACTATCTTCCAAACAATATCCTTTTTACCGTCATGATCTCATGCGGGCACATCAGATACCAGTCCTGATCCAGGTTTTCTCCTGCCATTTTCCAGAACAGATCCGGATAACAGACTGCCGGAAATACATCGTGCGCTTTCATTCTCTCATCGCCGTTATTTGTCCGAAGCTGAAGGAATTCCGGCAAGTCTCTGTGCCATGCATCGAGATATACCGCGACCGCTCCCGCTCTTACCCCAAGCTGATCTACCGCAACCGCAGTATCATTCACGATGCGGACCCAGCGTATCACTCCGCCTGCCGCCCCTTCAAATCCTCGTATCATACTTCCCGATGCACGTACTTTCCCGAAATACAACCCCATTCCGCCGCCGTATTTGCTTACCATGGCAAAATTATCAATCGACCGGAAAATTCCTTTCAAACTGTCGGGAACAGTGTCAATAAAACAAGAACTAAGCTGATGAAACGGCTTTCTTGCATTTGCCAGAGTCGGAGTCGCCATTGTCACTTCTAATTTAGAGAGCATATCGTAAAACTCTCTCACCCACATAAGTCTGATCTTTCTTTTCTCATTCATCGCAAGATGAAGGGCAATCCCTAAGAACATCTCCTGCGGACTCTCCAGCGGAACATGCCGATGTGTTGAGATCACATATCTCTTTATGAGAAGATCCAATCCCGAATAGTTAAACAGCCTGTTTCTTTCTTTGCATATATAACTCTCCGCTTCTACGATCTCTTCTTTTGAGTAATTTTCCATGATATAAGAACCGTACAGTCCTTTTTCTGTCAGGTAAACAATCTTTTCATACAGATCTGAAATCCCGATCGATTTCTCTTCTTCTTTCAATTTTTCCGAAAAGCGAAAATCAAGCAGCCATCCTGCGATCATTTCCCAACGCGGCGCTTCCTGACTTGTAAGTTCCGCCGCCGCTTTGATCAGCGCGTCGAATCTTTCCCCATCGTCCATATCCGTTTTCAAAAATCCCGAAAATTTCTCAAAAAGAAGTTCCAATGAATAAACTTTTTCCGGAAATTCTGTGTGTATGTCATATAAAAGCTTTTCCAACCGTTCTTGAAACTGCAAAGTACGGCACACAAAGCTGTCTGTTATCAAAGTCATTCCTTTTTTCTCAAATGTTTCTGTCATCAATTCCTCCTTTTTTCTTCCTGTATCTTTTCCTCATTTTCATGAAGACCTAAAACGCCTTCTACAAGAATCTCAACATCATTAAATATATAATCAAATGCTCCTGCCTGACACATATTGATCAAAACCATTCCGACCGGCACTGACAAGATCATCCAGAGTAATCCTCCTGCTTTATAGCCTACATACAAAAGCAGCAGGGTAACAAGCGGATTCAGTCCGACACTGTCGCCAACCATTTTCGGCTGAAGGAGCTGTCTTACAACCTGTGTGATCACATAGAGGACGACCAAAGATACCGTCATCTTGTAATCACCCATAAAAAACTGATACACAGCCCACGGTATCATCGCTGTTCCGGTTCCGAAAAACGGAAGGAAATCAAGAAATGAGATCAAAAATGCCACAAGAACAAAATATCCGATGCCCATAAATCCAAGTCCTGCCGCTAAAATCAAAAATACGACTCCCATAATCTTAAACTGCGCTTTAAAATATCCGCCTAATGCATATTTTAAATTATCCGAAACAAGAGTCATCCTCTTTTGAACCGATACAGGCGCAACTTTTTTCAGCCATGCAAGCACATCTTCCCTCTGAACAATGAAAAAATATGCCGACATAATAGCTACGACAAACGAAACAAGATAATACGGAACTCTTTTTGCAATATTTCCTGCGGCAGATACAGTCGGTTCACTGATTCCCGATACAACTTTTCCCATATATTGATCAAGATTCGACGCAACTGTGTTCCATCCGTTCTGCACAACCTCGGGAAGCCTATCGAATACTCCCGAAAGAGTATCTCCGATCTGACTCAACCCGCTTTCCAGTTGTGCATATATCGACGGAAAATCTCTGACTAAGCTGGCGACTTCCAGAATGAGCCGGCTGATGCCAAGATAGAGTATACCGACGATTCCTCCTAGAACGAGGATAACGATCAACGCCGAACCAAGCTTTTTCACTATACGCAGCCGCTTTTCCAGCCAGTTTACAAGCGGAGCCGCCACTGCGGAAATAATCCATCCGATCACAAACGGCATAAGAAACCCGATCGCTTTTATTCCGATGATCACAAATGCAGCCGTCGCTGCCAGACTAAAAAGCAGCCGTATGCCGACCTGCCAATAAGGACGTTTATTCTCCATCCTGCGCCTCCACATTAAAACATTCCGCTTCAATCAGTTCCCATATATCCTCTTTTCCCTGTTTCGACACCGAGGAAAAAGGTATCACTTTTGTTCCCGGAACAAGATCCAGACCTTGTTTAAGCATTTTTACATGTTTTTGTATCTGACTTCTCTTAATCTTGTCAAGCTTTGTCGCAATGATAATCGGATGATAACCTTGCTCTACGATCCATTGATACATCATTCTGTCGTTCGCCGACGGATCATGTCTGATATCAATCAGAAGAAATACTGCTTTTAACTGCTTGGAACTGTGCAGATAACGCTCGATCATCCGCCCCCACTGCTCTTTTTCTTTTTCCGAAACACGGGCATATCCATATCCCGGAAGATCGACAAGGTACATTTCATCATTTATATTATAAAAATTGATCGTCTGTGTTTTCCCCGGTGTCGCCGAAATACGAGCGTAAGATTTTCTATTCATCAAAGCATTGATCAAGGAAGATTTTCCTACGTTTGATTTTCCGGCAAATGCGACTTCCGGCTTGTCATTTTCCGGCAGCGTACTCGTAATTCCGCACACTGTTTCGAGATTAATATTTTTGATTACCATAATGAACTTCCTTTCATTTTCGTTTTCTGCCCATAGCCGCCTTCAGCACTTCATCCATGCTCTCTACAAACAGAATTTCCATTCCTTTTGTAATCTCCGCCGAAAGTTCTTCTACATCCGCCTGATTTGCTTTCGGAACGAGCACCGTTTTTATCCCGGCGCTCTTTGCAGCCAGAAGCTTTTCTTTCAAACCGCCGATAGGCAGCACGCGCCCTCTCAGCGTCACTTCTCCGGTCATAGCCAAATCTGCCCTGACTTTCTTTTCTGTAATTGCCGAGAGCATCGCCACTGCCATTGTTATTCCTGCCGACGGTCCGTCTTTAGGTACTGCGCCTTCGGGAATATGCACATGAATGTCATGTTTTTCAAAAAAATCCGGCGAAATGGCATATTTTTTACTTACCGAACGGATATAACTGATCCCCGTCCTGGCAGATTCTTTCATCACATCTCCGAGCTGCCCCGTAAGCATAAGTTCTCCTTTTCCCGGCATTACATTGACTTCGATCTGAAGCGTATCGCCTCCGACGCTTGTCCATGCAAGTCCCCGGACAATTCCTACTTCCGCAGCGATATTTGCCATCTGATAAGTATACTTCTCTTTTCCGAGAAAACGATGGATATTTCGGTCTGTCACTGCAATTTTTTTTCGTTCTGTCGTAAAGATTTCTTTTGCAGCCTTTCTGCACACATTTCCGATCTCTCGTTCAAGCTGGCGCACTCCGGCTTCTTTCGTATAATTTCTTGCTATCTTCCAGATTGAATGTTTACTGAACGTAATCTGCTTCGGAGTCAGACCATGCTTCTCTATCTGTTTCGGAATCAAATGCTCCTCGGCAATATGGAGTTTTTCATTTTCCGTGTAACTGCTGATTTCGATCACTTCCATACGATCAAGCAGCGGACGCGGAATCGTCTGCAGCGTATTTGCCGTCGTAATAAAAAGCACTTCCGACAGATCAAGCGGAACTTCCAGATAATGATCTCTGAACTTATGATTCTGTTCGTTGTCCAACACTTCCAAAAGAGCCGAAAACGTATCTCCTTTATAGTCTGTACTCACTTTGTCGATTTCATCCAAAAGCATGACGGGATTTTTTACTCCCGCAGTCCGAAGTCCGTTAGCGATCCGCCCCGGCATTGCTCCGACATATGTTCTTCTGTGTCCTCGTATTTCCGCTTCATCTCTGACTCCGCCTAAAGAAATGCGGACATATTTCCTTTTCAAAGACCGTGCAAGCGATTTTGCGATCGATGTTTTTCCCGTACCCGGCGGTCCCACAAGACAAAGTATCGGACTTTCTCCTTTTTTTGTAAGCGCACGTACTGCCAGAAATTCCAAGATTCTCTCTTTCACCTGTTCAAGCCCATAATGATCTTCTTCCAGTACCATGCCGGCATATTCCAGATCATTATGATCCTGCGTAGAGCGGTCCCACGGCATCTCAAGCAGAGTTTCTATATATGTGCGGATCACACCGCTCTCCGCCGGTGAATTCAAAGAACTTTTAAATCTCCCGATTTCCTTTTTCAGCTTTTCTTTTACTTCTTCCGGCGCTTTTAACTTTTTCAGTTCTTTTTCAAATTCTTCTGCGTCAGATGCGGTCGATTCCTCTCCGAGTTCTTCCCTGATCAGTTTTAACTGCTCGCGCAAAATATATTCTCTTTGATGCTTATCGACTCTTTCTTTTACTTTCCGCTGTATCTCTTCTTTGATATCGATGATCTGCACTTCATTCACAAGTTTAAACGCTAGTTTTTCGTATCGTTTCAGCAGATCCGTCTCATTCAATATATCTTGCTGATCTGTGTAATAAAGAGGAATATTCGCCGCAATCTCATCTACCAGTTTCCGCAGGCCTTTCATCTCGACTAACTGGGAAACAGCTTCTTTAGACATCTTTCCGTTTTTTGCCGCGTAACTGACAAACATATCTTTCAGTCCCCGCTCCATAGCTTCTGTATTTACATCTTCCGGAAGAATCTCTTCAGAATCATCAAGAAGTTCTACATTTGCCCGTAAGTACAGATCTGTATATTCAATCTCTTTTAGTCTTCCCCGCATTTCGCCGGATACAAGCACACGCACAATATGCTTCGGCAGTTTAATGATCTGTTTGATCGTTCCTACCGTGCCGATCTCGTATACGTCCTCCATCTTAGGATCCTCTGTGTCGATCGATTTTGTGCAGTCAAGAAAATCTTTTGTTCTTCCGCCATCGCTTCTTGTATCGCAAAGAACCGACCGTTCACGGCTTACATCAAAATGAACAACCATTTCAGGCATAATAGTCATCCCACGCAAAGCTACCATCGGCAGGCTTTTTATCGTATTTTCCATGTTGTAACCTCCTGCTGTATCTCATCGCGCAGATCTTTTCCTGCGCTGTCTTATATTTTTCGGACATTTTATCGTATACATAGTAACAATCGCCGGAAGTGACAAAAGGCACGTTCCGGGATTGTAAGCAGTCGCCAAGGTCTCTGGCAAGCCAGGACTTTGGCTCGTCGCTGTTGCAAAAAGCGGGTGTGATGCCCCCATCACACCCGTTTTACACAGTTCCCTTTTATACAGTTATCGATGTTCTGTATATTTGTTCGCAGCTATGCGCTCTGCGATGTCAAAAAAGATCTTCGCTCTTCTCCGTCTCGAAGATACAGCGGCTCGCCTTTTCCTTCTACCACATCTCTTGTGATCCTGCATTCTTTAATCGTTTCATCAGAAGGAACCTGATACATCGTATCCATCATGATCTTTTCCATGATCGCACGGAGTCCGCGGGCGCCTGTCTTTCTTTTCAGCGTCGTTTCAGCCACTGCGATAAGAGCGTCCCGATCAAATTCCAGTTTTACTCCGTCCAGCTCAAGAAGCTTCTGATACTGTTTTACGATCGCACTCTTCGGCTCTGTCAAAATGCGGATCAACGCATCCTTATCAAGCAGGTCAAGCGTAACCGTCACCGGAAGTCTTCCGATCAGCTCCGGAATCAGTCCGAACTTCACAAGATCCTGCGGAAGCACTTCCTGTAAAAGTACATCCATATCATACTCATGCTTTTCCGCGATTTCTGCATTGAAACCGATCGACTTCCTGTCAAGACGAGTCTCGATAATCTTGTCGATTCCTTCAAATGCGCCTCCGCATATAAAAAGAATATTCGTTGTGTCAATCTGAATCAGCTCCTGATGAGGATGTTTCCTTCCGCCCTGCGGAGGAACTGATGCAACCGTTCCTTCTATGATCTTCAATAAAGCCTGCTGTACACCTTCTCCTGAGACATCTCGGGTGATCGATGGATTTTCTGACTTTCTTGTGATCTTATCAATCTCATCAATATAAATAATGCCGTGCTCTGCTCTCTCAATATCCCCATCTGCCGCCTGAATAATCTTCAAAAGGATATTTTCCACATCTTCGCCCACATATCCTGCCTCTGTAAGCGCCGTCGCATCCGCAATCGCAAAAGGCACGTTCAGCACTTTCGCAAGTGTCTGGGCCAGAAGCGTTTTCCCGCAGCCTGTCGGACCAAGCATTAAAATATTGCTTTTTTGCAGCTCTACCCCGAGATCCTGTTCTGCCATAATTCTTTTGTAATGGTTATAAACTGCCACTGAAAGTACTTTTTTTGCCTCATCCTGTCCGATCACATAATCATCAAGAAAAGCTTTCATCTCTTCCGGTGTCAAAAGATTAATATCATCAAACAATTCTCTTTCGTTATAATCTAATTCCTCTTCTATGATCTCAGAACAGATTCCGATACACTCGTCGCAAATATATGTGCCGTTCGGACCTGCGATCAGCTTTCTTACCTGCGCCTGCGTTTTATTACAAAAGGAACATCTGACGATATCGTCTGTCGGTTTTCCTGCCATATTCTTTCACCTCAAAGCCAAATTAATGTTTTGCGATCACCTCGTCGATCAAACCGTACGCCTTTGCCTCATCGGCAGACATAAAATTGTCACGCTCTGTATCTGCCTTGATCGTCTCAAGTGATTGTCCTGTATTTGCAGCCAATATTTCATTCAATTTCTGTTTCGTACGCAGAATGTGTTCTGCCGCGATCTGGATCTCTGTCGCCTGTCCCTGCGCTCCGCCTGACGGCTGATGGATCATAATCTCCGCATTCGGGAGGGCAAAACGCTTGCCTTTCTTTCCGCCTGCAAGAAGGAACGCTCCCATACTTGCCGCCATTCCGATACATACTGTAGATACGTCACATTTGATATACTGCATTGTATCATAAATTGCCATTCCTGCCGTCACAGACCCTCCCGGGCTGTTGATATAAAGCTGGATGTCTTTGTCCGGATCATCCGCCTCAAGGAATAAAAGCTGCGCCACGATCACACTTGCGGACACATCGTTTACTTCCTCTCCGAGAAAGATGATTCTCTCTTTCAAAAGTCTTGAGTAAATATCATACGAGCGCTCTCCGCGGCTCGTCTGCTCGATGACATAAGGTACTAAACTCATGGTCAATACTCCTTTCAATCTGTCAGCCTTCTTTGGCACTTATAATATTGTTTGTATAAACGCCGTTTTCAACGGCCGTTCTACAGGCCAAACTGCTGCATATACATATTTTTTTGAAAAAGGTGCGCCATACAGCACACCTTTGTATCTTGCTTAACCTTCTCCTGCGGCATTTGCGATCAGGGTAACTGCTTCTTGGATCGCAATGGCTTCTTTCATCTGTTTCTTTTCGTTTTCGCCCATGTATTCTTTAAGCTTATCAACTTCCATCTTATAGGAATCCGCCATCTTCTGAAGTTCCTCATCAAGACGCTCCTCGGAAACTTCGATATTCTCCGCTGCAACGATTGCCTCAAGAGTCAGTCTTGTGCGGATACGTTTCTCTGCCTCCGGCTTAAACTCTTCCATCATCTTTTCTTCCGAAAGACCTGTAAACTGGAAGTACTGTTCCATCGTCATACCCTGCTGCATAATGCGGCGAGCGAAATCGTCTACCATCTGTCTTGACTGGAAGCTGATCATAGCTTCCGGAATATCCATCTCTGCATTGGCAACTGCCTGCTCTACAGACTGGTCTTCTCTCTTTTGCTTTCCTTCGTTTTCTTTGCGCTCTTTGATCTTCGCTTTTACTTCTGCCTTATATGCGTCAACAGTCTCGCTCTTCTCAGATACGTCGGATACAAACTCATCATCGAGCTCCGGAAGTTCTTTTGCCTTGATCGAATGCACTGTACATTTGAATACGGCAGCTTTTCCGGCAAGTTCTTTCGCCTGATACTCTTCAGGGAATGTCACATTGATCTCTTTTTCTTCGTCAATGTTTGCTCCGATCAACTGATCTTCAAATCCCGGAATAAACGCTCCGGATCCGATCGTCAACGGATAATCGGAAGCTTTTCCGCCTTCAAAAGCAACTCCGTCGACAAAACCTTCAAAGTCAAGCGTGATCTGATCTTTATCCTGAACCGCTCTGTCAGTTACATCGATCGTTCTTGCATTGCGTTCACGCTCTTTGTCGATCTCCTCATCTACTTCTTTCTGTGTAACTCTTGTAGAAACTTTATCAACTTTCAGACCTTTATATTCACCGAGTTTTACTTCCGGTTTTACAGCCACCTCTGCCGTAAAGATAAATTCTTTACCTTTCTCAAGCTGTGTGATCTCGATCTTCGGCTGTGACACAAGCTCAAGCTCACACTCGTCATATGCTTTCGCATACGCTTCTGAGATCATGCGGTTTGCCGCCTCATCATAGAACACTTCCGGTCCGTACATCTTTTCGATCATCTGACGCGGAACTCTTCCTTTACGGAATCCCGGAAGACTGATCTTGCCGCGCTCTTTCAGATAAGCTGCCTGAAGCGCTTTTTCCACTTCCTCTGCCGGTACTTCGATCGTTAATTTTGCCATATTATGTTCTAATCTTTCTACCTGTAAACTCATTTTTTTCCTCCTTGAATGTGCTGACTTCAAAACTGCCTCTTCGTCATATCGCACTTATAAAAAAATATACACTCGCAGTCATTGTCATAGTATAGCATACACATCCGCATATTTCCAGTATTTTTTCGTCCAAGTTCAGACATACATGAAACACACGGGAAAAATATTTTTGCAGACTGTCTATGCATATACGATAGATTCCGCGATCTCGTTCGCTTTTTCTGTTCCGCAGAGCAGTTCTGTCAATTTCAAAGCAAATGGAATCGCCGCTCCCATCCCTCTTCCTGTCGTAACATGTCCGTCTGTAACCGCCGCCTCGTGCACGACCTGTGCACAGTCAAGTCCTTCTTCAAAAGACGGATATGCACATGCTTTTCTTCCTTTCAAAATACCAAGTTCGCTCAAAATACTCGGAGCTGCGCAAATTGCCGCAAGATACTATTTCTTCTTATCGAATTCACCGATCAGATTCCGAAGGCCTTCATGCTCTTTCAGATTCAGCGTTCCCGGCATTCCGCCCGGAAGTACGAGCATATCCCCATCCGAAAAATCCGTCTCCTCAAACAGCCGATCCGCTTCCACAATGATTTTGTGTGCCCCGTTAATCTGTTTCTGTCCGGTAATCGAGATCGTCTCCACATCGATCTTAGCCCTGCGCATAATATCAACAACCGTCAATCCTTCAATTTCTTCAAATCCGTCCGCCAAAAAAATGTATACTTTCAAATTACTACCTCCGTATTTTACTTTTTCTTTCTTTTTCCGCATTCGCTCTGCTATAATCATTATAGCTTAAAATCAGCGGCGAATTCAACTCAAAGCATTGCTCCTTGCATAGTTTTTACAGGTAAAACCGGCTCATCGCCGCTGCAATAAAATTTATGCCGCAAAAATGCGGCGGAATGGAGAATATTTATGGAAATCGAACGAAAATTTCTTGTAGATCTTTCCGATCTTCCGTTTGATCCGAAAGATTATCCGGCCAGAAAGATCGAGCAGGCTTATCTATGTACTGCCCCGGTCGTCCGTATCCGAAGAGATAATGACGATTTTTTCCTTACTTACAAATCAAAAGGAATGATGGTAAGAGAAGAGTACAACCTTCCTCTCACAAAAGAAAGTTACTATCACCTCCTGTTAAAAGCCGACGGAAGGATCATTACGAAAACCCGCTATGTCATCCCTATCGAAAACGGCCTTTTTGTTGAACTGGACATTTTTGAAGGCGACCTTGCCCCTCTCGTTCTCGCTGAGATCGAATTTCCCGATGAAGCGTTTGCCAAAGCTTATCAGGCTCCTTCATGGCTCAAAGAAGACGTAACCTACTCTTCCGAATATCACAACAGCACCCTCAGCAAAAAAGATTGAAACAGGAAACTCATCGGCTTCAGACAATGGGCAGTTCACCCTTGTCTTTTGATTTTTCAAGTTACTATCGTTATATTATTTTTATTTTCTTCATGGACATGCGTTCTCTGTCGTGATACTATATTACAGTAAATCGTTTCTGCATCTGCTCTTTTTAGTTAGATGTACGCATACGATCACCGTTTTTACACGGCAGCTTACAGTTTAATCCGGAGGAATAAGTATCATGGGACTTTGCAACAACAGAATTGTAGTAAAAGTGGGAACATCCACATTGACAAACGACGCGGGAAAAAGTGATCTTCGCGCCATCGACCGCCTTGTCTGCACACTTGCCGACATCCAGAATATGGGATATGAGGTCATCCTTGTATCGTCGGGAGCGATCGCAGTCGGCCGTAACAAGCTGAATATGCACGAAAAGCCGGACAGCATGCGTATGAAACAGGCTGCCGCAGCAGTCGGACAATGCAGTCTGATGTATTTATATGATAAATTTTTCGGAGATTATGATAAAACAGTCGCTCAGATCCTTCTCAATGCAGAAGATATCGAGCAGGAAGAAAAGAAAGAAAACTTAACGAACACATTTGACGCCCTGCTTGAAATGGGAGTCATTCCGATCGTAAACGAAAACGATTCCGTAAGTTATAAGGAAATTGAATCCGAAGACAGACTTTTCGGCGACAACGATATGCTTTCTTCTGTCGTATCCGTTCTCTGCCGCGCTAAGCGACTTGTCATTTTTTCTGATATCGACGGTTTTTATGACAGCGACCCCCGCCTTCACCCGAACGCGAAACTGATCAAAGAGATCCGCCAGATCGATGAAAGCGTCTATTCTCTCGCAGGCGGCGCAGGATCAAGACGCGGAACAGGCGGTATGAGGACAAAACTTCAGGCTGCCGAACTTGCCGCTTCACAGGGCATCGATACGATCGTGACGAACGGAAAACACCCTGAAGCTTTGTACGATATCGTAAACGGAAAACAGGCGGGAACTTTATTTGTCGGAAATAAGGACTGCCTGTAATAAAGATATCTATGACATCTATACAGAGAAAGCAGTTTCCCGAATTCAGGTTTTTATATTTTCAAAACCTCTATCGGAAAACTGCTTTTTTCTTTTCCTCAGTTATCTACTTCAACTCTGCCTCTTTTATAAAGCTTTGTAATTCTTCGCTGTCTTTTAAAAATTTCATCTCTTCATCTGTTTCGATCGATTGAACGAGCGCTTTTTGTAACTGCGAACCAAACGACTTATCAACTTCTTTCGTCTGAATATGACGATACAAAGGCGAACTGTTAATATCCCATTTTTTCGTAAGTGATCTCAGCATCGGCAAAAGTATCTTTACCGCCTTCGCTCTTTTTTTCGTAGCCACATAAAGCTGAAACTGTGCACCGTAAGAATTATATTCCCACAGATCAAATACCTGCGCCGCCTGCTTGTCGATATCCGCAATATATTCCGCGTCTTCCATCCGCTTTTCTTTCAATGCGATCTCCATTAACGTCATCAGCGCCCCGTGAATTTCGGTTGTGGCAGACAAAAGCTTTTCTTCTGTCAGCTTTGCCGCTTTTTCTAACTCTCCCTGCGCAATGTACAAATTTGCCTGAAGCTGTTCTCTGTCGAGCACCCTCTTTTTTGAAATCGTATCCAACACTTTCTGGGCCTGTTCATAATCCTGTTTTTCCATCAATTTAGAGATCAGATACGCCTGCGCCTGTTCTCTGATATCAATCCGGTCACTTTGCATTACCCGTTGAAATAAAGCTTCGATTTCCTCTTCGTATTTTTCATATGAATCAATTCTGTTTCCTTGAAACAACAGCAGGCCGTTTAGCAGCATCGCCACGTTACCGAGCAGCAGATCACAGGTAGGGTATTCTTTAATTTTCCCGATCGCAAGAGAATATCCCGCTTCAAAGCCGTCTTTTTTTGCCGCTTCAGACACTTCATTCAAAAACAGCGCAACTTCTTTCTCCGACAGATCATCCTGAAAAGACAGCAAGGTGTTCAGATCCGTATCAAGAAGCCTGGCAAGCGCCGGAAGCAAGACTATGTCGGGACACGACGTTCCTTTCTCCCATTTATTGACAGCCGGAGCCGTCACCCCAAGATAATTCGCAATCTGCTCTTGTGTAAATCCTTTTGCCAGACGGCGTTCTTTTATAATTTCATTGATTCGCATAATAATAGGCACCTCTCTTGTCTAAGCTCAAATACATGTCTAAATCAAATATAACATCTCTTCTTCACTTATACAATTAAGGCGCCGTTAATTTATCCTTATGTTTTTTTAACTGCCGGTATACCGAAATAACTTTCCCAGCCTTTATATTTTGTATGATATCCGTGATTCTCTTTTGGTCTTAAATCATTCTTTTCATCTACACGCCCCGCTCTACCTTTGGCGCCACATGACAATCTCATTCTGACCAAGACTTTTTTTCACATCGATGACTCTTTGATTCGATGAACCTCTGAACACAAGACAGATATCTTTTAACGCCTCTACAAACTCTCCGTCCACAAGCACATCTATCATAGAGAGCATTTCATCTGTGTATTCACATCTTGCGCGGCTGTTATTTAAAAGCTGCTCATCATACAAATACCCTGTATAACACCATATATTTTTTTTCAGGATAGCTCTCTCTTACTTTTCGGAGAAGTCCGACAAGCGTCTTTTGATTCTCCGGCTCAAACGGTTCGCCGCCAAGTAATGTCAATCCATTAATATAACTTGGCGAGAGCGCCTCCAAAATCTCTTTTTCCGTCTGATCTGTATATTCGCTTCCGTATTTAAAATTCCAAGTATCTGCATTGAAACATCCCGGACAATGATGCGTACACCCTGAAACAAACAAAGATACTCTTACGCCCTCACCGTTTGCAATATCACACTTTTTTATTTCGCCGTAATACACCTGAATTCACACCTTTCCTCTATACTCTCTTATCCGTTTGATCTATATATGCAATGAATCACCGGAAGTGCCAAAAGGTACATTCCGGGATTGTAATCGGTCGCCGTTAAAAAAACAGGATACCAAGCAGGGCATCCTGTTTCTTTTGATTCATTTATCCCTCTTTGTTTGTCACCCGATATTTTACAGGTGAAGCACTCTTTCTTTGATCTCCTGTGTTCTTCCCTGATTCCAGAACTGTGTTCCGATGTAACCGCATGTACGTCTTGCTACATTAAGAGTATCCTGATTGCGGTTTCCGCAGTGCGGACATTCCCACTCAAGCTTTCCATCTTCAGACGTCACGATCTGGATCTCTCCGTCGAATCCACATTCCTGACAATAATCACTCTTCGTATTCAGTTCCGCATACATGATATTATCATAAATAAAACGGATTACCTGAAGAACCGCCGGAATGTTGTCCTGCATATTCGGCACTTCTACATAACTGATCGCACCGCCTGTAGAAAGCGCCTGAAACTGGGATTCAAATTTCAGTTTGTCAAACGCATCGATCGGCTCACATACATTAACGTGATAACTGTTCGTGATATAACTCTTATCCGTCACACCCGGAATAATACCGAATCGTTTCTGAAGGCATTTTGCAAATTTGTATGTCGTACTCTCAATCGGAGAACCGTAAATACTGAAACCTATATTTGTCTCCTCTTTCCATCTGTCGCACGCTTTATTCATGTATTTCATTACGTCAAGCGCAAATTGTGTAGCCGACGGATCTGTGTGCGATTTTCCCGTCATATATTTCACACATTCGTAAAGTCCGGCATATCCAAGAGAGATCGTAGAATATCCGCCATAAAGCAGATTATCGATCTTCTCCCCTTTTTTCAGACGTGCCAGCGCGCCAAACTGCCAAAGGATCGGAGCCGCATCCGAAAGAGTTCCTTTCAGACGGTTATGTCTGCACATAAGAGCCCGGTAACAAAGATCCAGTCTCTCGTCAAACACTTTCCAGAATTTGTCCTCATCTCCGCCGGAGGACAATGCTACGTCCACAAGGTTGATCGTCACAACTCCCTGATTAAAGCGTCCGTAAAACTTATAATTTCCGTTTTCGTCTTTCCACGGGCTAAGAGCGCTTCGGCATCCCATAACCGGGAAGCAGTTTCCTTCTTTTAGTTCTTTCATCTTTTTCTCGGAAATATAATCCGGAACAAGACGTTTTGACGTACATTTTGCCGCAAGCTCCGTCAGATAGAAATACGGAGAACCTTCGTCGATATTATCTTCTTCAAGCACATAGATCAGCTTCGGGAACGCCGGCGTCACCCATACGCCCGCTTCGTTTTTCACGCCTTTATAACGCTGCTTTAACGTCTCTTCGATGATCATCGCAAGATCTTTTTTCTCCCGCTCATCTTTCGCTTCGTTCAAATACATAAATACTGTAAGGAACGGAGCCTGACCATTCGTCGTCATAAGCGTGATCACCTGATATTCGATCGTCTGAACGCCTTTTATGATCTCTTTTTTTAAGCGGCCTTCCACAATATCATTGAGCACCTGCTTCGGATAATCGATCCCTACCATTTCCATTTCCTGAAGGACTTCCGCACGGATCTTATCTCTTGATACCTGAACAAACGGCGCGAGATGCGCAAGCGAAATACTCTGTCCGCCATACTGGTTGCTCGCCACCTGTGCGATGATCTGTGTCGCAATATTACATGCCGTTGAAAAGCTGTGCGGTTTCTCTATCATTGTTCCGCTGATGACCGTTCCGTTCTGGAGCATATCTTCCAGATTGACAAGATCACAGTTATGCATATGCTGCGCATAATAATCCGAATCATGAAAATGGATGATACCCTCTTTATCCGCTTCGACAATATCTTCCGGCAAAAGCATTCTCTGCGTCAGGTCACGGCTGACCTCTCCTGCCATATAATCTCGCTGCACGCTGTTGACCGCCGGATTTTTATTGGAATTTTCCTGTTTGACATCTTCGTTATTGCACTCAATAAGTGAAAGGATCCTGTTGTCCGTCGTATTTGCCTTACGCACAAGCGATCTCTTATAACGATATCTCACATACCGTTTTGCCAGTTCAAATGCTCCTGTCGCCATGATCTGGTCTTCCACAAGATCTTGTATCTCTTCAACCGAAACCGCACGGTTCAGTTTATTGCACTTAAACTCGACAAACTCCGCAATATCTTCTATCTGCGAATCGGTCAGACTTCTCCCTTCCGATGATGAATCCGCTTTTGTCACTGCAATTACGATCTTCTTAATGTCAAATACTTCTTCGGCTCCGTTTCTCTTGATAATCTTCATATTTCGCCTCTCCTCATCTATCTTTTTTTCAGATGCTTTTCCGCTTTCTCCGCCTTTTTGCGTATTTCACGGAACATTTTCCTCATGTCTTGCATCGCACGGCTGTCATATCCCGTGCTGTCTAAAATCTATTCTAATACAAAATATAGTATAATGCAATCCCCAAAACACATGATAATGTATTTTCAGAACAAGCCTGTTTTTATGAAAGATTGTCGTTTTTAAGGGAATATTTCCGTTTCCTTTTACACAAATAAACTTCACAAATAAAATTATCTGTCACTTTCCCGCAATCCGAATCCCAAACCTGTTAAATCCGACAGATTTCAAGCAAATATAAAAAATCATCTTATCGCTCACAAAACAATCGCTCATCATATTTCAAGCAAATATAAAAAATCATCTTATCGCTCACAAAACAATCGCTCATCATAATATAAAAAGATATCAAAAATAAGACCGCCTGTAGCGGAAAAGCCATTTTCCCACTGCAGACAGCCTTATATACTGTACAGATCTTTTTGTATTTACAATCTTTATTATGTAATCTTATCTGCTTATTTGCTTTGCTTTTTTTGTCTTGCGAAATAATCTTTCGTCTCTCTTACGACAACACCGCTTAACGCCAAAATCGCGATCAAGTTCGGAAACGCCATCAGCGCATTAAAAATATCCGCGATATTCCAAACGGCCGCAACCGTCATATATGGTCCGATAAATACTGCAAGAATATACAACCAGCGGTACCCTTTTACTACGGATTTATTTCTGTTAAAAAGATATTCGATACATCTCTCACCATAATAGTTCCATCCAAGTATTGTAGTGAACGCAAAAAATACAAGGCAGAGCATCAGTGAGAACGATGCTACGATCGGAGGGAACGGCAGGCCTTTTTGGAATGCCGCCACCGTAATTTCAACGCCTTCCAGTTCCGGGTTCATCCATGTACCCGCTATCACAATGGAAAGGCCTGTCATTGTACAAATCACTATCGTATCGATAAATGTTCCTGTCATAGACACAAGTCCCTGACGAACCGGCTCTTTTGTCTTTGCCGCCGCTGCTGCGATCGGCGCACTTCCAAGACCGGATTCATTTGAGAAAATACCACGGGCGATTCCTTTTTGCATCGCAACGACCATTGTTCCCATTGCCCCGCCTGCCAAAGCGCTGCCCGTAAAAGCTGATTTTATAATAGATACAAGCGCTGCCGGAACAGCCGTAATATTTGTAATAATAATGATCGCTCCAAGCGCCACATAAAGCACTGCCATAAACGGAACGACAATTTCCGATACTTTCGCGATTCTTTTAATTCCGCCGATCACGACAAGGCCGACACAAAGTGTCAAGATCAACCCAGTCACAACCGTAGCCATCGTATAGTCATGACCAAAGGCAGAAAAAACAACGTTTGATGACTCTGGATCAAAGAAGTTTTTCACCGCTGACGAAATACTGTTTACCTGCGTAAAAGTACCGATACCGAAAAGGCCGACACCGGCTCCGAAAAATGCAAAGATTTTAGCCAGCCATCTCCAGTTCTTTCCCATTCCGTTTTCAATATAGTAAAACGGTCCTCCGAGAACATGTCCGTCTTTGTCGATCGTGCGATATTTGATAGCCAGAAGACCTTCGGCATATTTTGTAGCCATTCCGAAAAACGCCGCGATAACCATCCAAAACAGCGCTCCCGGACCTCCTGCTGCCAATGCAGTTGCGACTCCTGTGATGTTTCCCGTTCCGATCGTTGCCGATAACGCCGTACAAAGCGCTCCGAAACTGGTTACTTCACCCTGTCCGTCCTCTTCATTTTTAAACATAAACTTTAGGGCTTTCCCGAGATGTCTTATTTGTAAAAGACCCAGCCGGGTTGTGAGAAGAAATCCTGTAAACAGGATCAGAATGATCAACGGCAGACCCCACACCGCTCCGTCGATCACCTTAATGATTTGGTCGATTTGCTCTAACATTCCTTTATACCTCCATCCTTTTGCCTGAGAGACTCGCGGCGTCTGCCTTAAAAACAGAATATACCGCTTACACCTTCGGCGCTCTTTCACCGGCCTCGCCACAGCCGATAAAGAGACTCTCCTGAGTTTTCTCTTTCGCGCTTTAACACGACATAGTTCAGAATAACATGGAAAGTATAAAAAAGCAAAAAATCGCCCGAACCTCAAACGATCCGAGCGATTTTTCTATTTATAAAGGCTTTTGCAACCTTCTTTTATACCGTGCCTTGCGATCGACACAATTACTGACGACGTCTTTTTCTCTCAAAAAATGCCGCTGCCGCTGCAAATAATCCGAAGATACCTGCCGCTCCCCATCCAAAGAAGGATGTCGCGTCTCCCGTCTGAACAGCCTGACCTTTATTCGGTGCACCCGGGTTCTTATTGTCCGTTGTTCCTGGGTTCTTATTGTCCGTTGTTCCCGGTTTCTTCAAACCATCCATCGCTGTCTGAAGACTTGTCTGTGCCGCGTCAACTTCCGCCTGACTTGCATCTTCTTTTGCAAGAACAGCCTGCGCTTCTTTTAACGCCTCTGCAAACGGCTTCCATGTTTCAGATGTATAATCTTTCTCCTTCAAAACCTCTGCTTTTTCAACTAATGCCGTCAAGTCAGCTTTATTTACTTCAACTTCTTCGTCTTGGAATCTTCCCATCACACGGATCTCTGCCGCTGCCGAGAATTTATTTGCCTCATCTCCTGTAGTCGCAGTCGGTACGAGTTTTACGTCTGTTACATCTTTCACTTCTTCAAAAGCAACCGCCTGCCATCCGGTTCCTCCGAAGCTTGCATCCGCTACTTTTTCGTAGTCGGCAGCGCCTGCTTTTTTTTCACCCAGATTTCCGCTTCCCTGATAATACCGTTTCTTCCGCTTCTCTGCTGAAGTCTTAATCCGCTTACTGTCGCCGGTTTATCTAATTGCAGATTTAACCAGTGGTTTTCAATCGGTGTTCCTGCCCATACAGTATGCCAAATTGTATCGGCATTACCGTCTAAGACGTTGCTTGCAGGTCCTTCTCCGCCTTCCTGCGCCTGCTCGCTTCCTGCTGTAGCAGTCATCTGCTCTTTCGGAAGATCTTTGGAATCATCTGTCGCATCGATTCCAGCCGAGTTATCCATCGTAACCATAGCGCTTTTAATTCATAGTATGCTTTCTCGATTTCATCCTGTGAAGCTCCCTCTTTGTCAAGAACCGCTTTTGCTTCTTTAAGTACGTCCTGGAAGCTGCTCCAAATTTCCGGTCTGTAATCGATTTCTTTATACTTTTCTTCTGCTTCTGCAACTAATGCGGCAAGTTTTTCCTTTGTAACTTCTTCTGTTACTTTTTCGATCACGAGGTTGTCAAGAACAAGCTCTTTGTATCCGCCGAAGTTCGCCTCTGCCGCATCCGGACTCACGCCTTGAAGATCCGGAGCCTTCTCTGTAGAGTAGATACCGAACCATGTCTGTCCTGTGGAATCTCCCGTAACCTGCATTGTAAAATGTCCGTCTTTCTCTTTTCCCATGCTCATCGGAAGTTCTTTGAGCTGAACGTTTCCGTTATACTCGCCGACACCGACTGCAGCCGCGTAAATTCCGTCGCTGCCCGCCTGATAATCAAAGCTTACATTGTATGTCACACCAGGCTCGAAACGGAAGTTCTGCGGGATCGTCTGGTATGCCAGCGTAGATCTCTGTGTCAGTCCGTTGATCTTCACAGACCAGTCTCCGTCAAGAACATCATCCATCTTCTTCACATCCCATCCTGCCTGTGTGTACTTGTCATGTCTTTCAGAAAGATGGATTCTGTTATCCTCTACTCCTTCAATTCCTCCGACTACGAACGGGTAAAGTCCCTGTACGCTCTTTTCAAAATTCTGTTCAAATTTTACAACTTCGCCCTTCTCGTTTGTCGTAATGTTCTTAGAATCGTTTTGCACGATACGGATATCATCGAAGTATGAAGATCCTTCTCCTGCTTCCCTTGCGATCGTAAGAGTCACATCTCCTGATTTCGGCGCTGTAAAGAATATATACATATTCTGGAAATAGCTGCTTCCGTCTACTGTCGAACTGTTTGTATTATGTGTATATGCTTTTACATAGTCTTAGCGATAGAACGTGTTGTGTAGTTTGATCCAAGTACTTTATCGCCTGATTTAATTTCTACAGATGCTTTGGCGTCGCTTCTGTTATCTACGCCTACTAAAACAGCATACTGTTTTCCTGCTTCCAGATCTGTCAGTTTCTGTGTCATAGAAACTTTTCCGTCCAGTTTCATCATCGGATTGCTGTGCTGGCTCTTTGCGATCTGCGCTGTTCCTTCGCCTGCTTTTGTCCACATATCAAGGCTTCCACTGTTGAATCCTGCATCTACGATATGCATTCCTTCACTCCATGTCACTTTGATATTTTCTTTTTCTGCCTTTGCATACTACATACGGAACTTCTGATTCTGCTTCTAATGTGATCTTACCGTCAACAACATTGACCGTCTTCTCCTCTGTCTTTCCGAGATCTGTCAGTTTGTATACTTTGACGTCTTTTAAGTCTGCCCAACTGTCCGGAAGCTCCCACTGTGTTGTTCCGCCCTGCGTATTCCAGTGGTACAGCTTTTCATCTTCTGATTTTACTTTTTCTCCTGTCTTCGCATCCCAGATCCACGGCAGCAGATAAGACTCTGTTCCTTTTTTGTTTCCGTTGCGGATATCGTCGTCTGTTCTGTCTCCCTGTGATACCGCGCCTCTTGCGATCACTTTTCCGTCCAAAGTCATCGTTCTGTCTCTGTATGCCGCCTGAGCCGGATCGTTTGATCCCCTCTCAAGAACAAGCGTAGATCCATCTTCATCTTTCAAAGTGATCTTCATTTCAGGCGTCCAGTTTACCGCTCCGCCTACGTTGACCGGTGTTCCGTCTTCCCAATCTACGATCTGATAATGCTGGATGAATTTTGTCGTCAGGTCATGTGTGTAAAGATTCGTAATATACGCGTCATAATCGTTACGTCCCTGCCATCCTTCAAAGTCTTTCATGTTATATCCGCCAAGAAGAGGAGCAACCGCCGCGCCTCCGTAAGTCGGATAATCTCCTACCCATGAATCTTTCTGGTGGTTACGCAGGAAACGCATCACATCACTGTTCTCTCCTTTTGCGCCTTCCCCGCCATATGTAAGGTCTGTTGCCCAATGCTGGAATGTAGAGTCATACTCGTTTGCTCCACCCCATTCGTTGGACATACGCCATCCGTTGTCATTAATCTCTTTGGACAGCTTACGGGTCTGCTGGGAATCATCATTGTCACTTCCCGTATTATTTCCCCAAATATCTACATAGATGAAGTCAAGCATATCTTTTCCGTCGCCGCCGAGGATCTCATGAAGTTCATCAAAGCGCGCTTCTCTTTCTCCTGTGGCAAGGTCATAGATACTGTCAAGTCCGATTCCCTGATCGATCCAGTTCCATCCATAACGAAGACTTCCGTCCTTATTACGGCGAACATTATCATCCTTAAACGCTTTTGCTTCCGGATACATCTCGCCTGCATTGACATGGATACCGAATTTTGCTCCGTAATCCGCGCCTTTTTCAAGCAATGTCTTCATATCTTCCGGTCCGCCGATTCTCTTTCCTATATCTGCGTAATCCGGATGCGCCGAGTCATGTCCTTCATTCGCATAACCTTTCAGCAGGACAGATTGTCCAAGACCGTCTGTGTGCATTGCCACACGTTTTACGTTATCTAATGTTGTCAGGAACGGATTCTGCGCGTGAGAACCGAAGTTCATCGCAATACGGTACGCAACCAATTCCGGAACTTCCTCGCTCTTGAACGGATTGTTCATAATATCACGGAATGCAACCGCTCCGTCCTGCCAGTCAACATTTTTATCGCCGTTGCAGTTTCCTGTGATCACGACTTTCATCTTCGGATTTTCTGTCTCTTCCAAAACCCATGTCCGATTATGAGAATCTGTCATCACTCTGTGCCAGTACCATGCAGAACTTCCAAGTCCCATCGATACATAGCCGTCTTTTTTCTCTGAGACAGACATAACTCTTGTATTATTAGATCCGCCGGAAGAACTTGCTCCGGCATTGCGACCTTCAAACTCTGAATTGCTCCAAAGTCCGGCGCTCATCTCATTATTAGAAACAAAAGCATACATGTAGTCTCTCTCGCTGGCGGCGTATTTGCCTTTACTTCTACATATTCGTCACCGCTTACCTTTGTTTGTGTGGACATAGCAGCGCCTATTAAATTGGCATTTTTCTGTGTACTGTTTACAGATACAAGACTGTGATTCGGGATTTCGATCGTCTGGATCGGATTTCCCACCTTGCCGCTTTCCAATGCTGTGCCCGGTTTTCCTTCTGTCAGCTTATTTTCCACTTTCGTAATTTCAAATGAAACCGTATTGTCTTTTGCTGTCAATTCTGCCGTAAGAACTGCGTCAATATGTTTTTCTTCATTTTTCACAGTCATCTCATACGTTGCTTTGTCACCCTTGATCGTTGCTTTTACATCACCTTTGGAAAGTTTCACATCTGTTCCGTTGATACGCACCGTATTGATAGCCGAAGTCTGACCGTAGAACGTCTTGCCGTTTAAATCGCCCTTTTTCATCTCGTATTTTACAACGCTCGGGAAATTCTTCGCTACATAAACGTCCATATCCGCTGTAGAAAGCTTCTCTGTCTCTATCTCTGCTGTCTTTTCCAGTTTTACGGCTTTTGCTTCCACGTTGCCTTCTGTTACAGTTACAGATGTCGTCGCCGTCTGATATCCTGCCTTCGTAATCGTCAGCTCATGCTTGCCGGCTCCTAACTGTAAGGAATATTTTCCGTCTTTATCCGTTTCAGCCGTCAGATTTCCTGTCGTTACAACCGCGCCTTCCAACGCTTTTCCACTCTCATCTGTTACACTTCCCGTAACAGTATATGTAACCGCTTCTTCCTGACCTGTATAATGAATATCCTTCAAAAGGACATCTGAACCGATCTGACCCCAAGAACCTGCTTTGATCGCAATTTTGTTTCCGAGAGAATCTGCGATACCGGAAAAGTCTTCTTTATCAAACACAACTTCTCCGTTGAGCGTAAACGTCATCTTATGGTCTGCTGTCCAGTCGATGCGAACCTTTACTTCCTGATCTTTCGTCGGCGCAGGTTTTCTCGTCTGCTGATAATAGTCTCCGTTGCCGCCTTTGTATTTCTGCCAGAACCAGCCGCCATTGTCATATCCTATGTACATACCGTTTTGATCCGTATTATATCCGAGGTAAACGCCTACTCTGTCACTGTCGCTTATTCCTGTATTTGCATTATTTGATTTTAAAGTAAATGAAAAATATCCCGGCTTGTTAAAATCAAATGTATTTGGATTTACAACCATCTGCGGTCTTGTTCCGGGATTATTCCGATTGCCCGCAGCTGATTTAATATGCAGCCAGCCATTTTCCACAGTGACTGTGTCTCCGTCTGCTTTGTTATCCTGAGTCCATGCATCATTGATCCCATCTTCTAAAGCTGCTGTTTTTTCTGTAACATCAACTTCTTCGGCAGATGCGGTCTGAATGTTTGACGGAAGCATAGTACCTGTCATAGATGCAACCATCACAAGACTCAAGAGTCTTAAGACTACTTTTCTTTTCATACCTTTTCTCCTTCCCTTCAGGCTGATTTTATATTTCAGCCAATATATCACATCCTCCATTATAGCAAATTACCAATTTTTTACAATGTATTATTCATATTTTTAGCGTTTTTTTGTCTATTTCTTATCTCCCTTACTTTTCCCCGTCGTTTTTTCTTTGTTTTTTTGTATTTTATTATTCTTTTTGAGCATTTTCTCTCACTTCTTCCAACATCTCAGCCACTGTTTTTCCATACGCCGGATGGCGCACATACGGCGCGATCTCAAAAAAGGCCGCAGACACAAAATCTCTCTTGTGCATTTCCACATGAGGGATGCACAACTCGTCTCCTTCATATACGAGATCATCATACAAAATAATGTCCAAATCAAGCGTTCTCGGACCCCAGTGAACGATCCGTTCTCTTCCCGCCTCCATTTCAATCCTATTTAATTCTCTTAACAGTTCTTTCGGATAAAACAAGGTTCTTAATTTCAGACATCCGTTCAGAAAATCATCCTGATCTGTCACCCCATACGGAGGCGTTTCGATAAAAGAAGAGCATTTTTCGACAACGCATCCTTTTAAAGCGCCAAGCGCTTCAACTGCATCTGTAATATATTTTTCTCTGTCTCCCATGTTAGATCCAAGTGCAATATATGCGGTATGCCATTGCCGCTCGATCACAACGCTGACCGTTTTCAGCGGAAGGCGCACCGGAGCCCACGGTTTCTTGATCTCCAGTCTGATCTTCTCTAGTCCGGCTGTATGCAGCAAAAGTTCTTCTGCAAGCGCTTCTGCCGCCCTCTCCAATAATTGAAATGTATGCTCCCGCAAGTAGCGGTCTATAAAAGCGCTCACTTCCCCATAATGAATAGAAGCGCTTAGATCATCCGTAAGTCCCGCCCTTCGTGTGTCGGTGTAAAGAACTGCCGAGACTAGAAACTTTTGTCCCAACACATTTTCCTCCGGAAATACACCGTGATTCGCAAATACTTCCAGATCTTCTATTCTGATCTCATCATAATCTTTTTTCATTTTCTGTCTTCCTTCCTCCTTACCGTACATTTTTCTGTATGACAACTCTTTCTTCACCTTAACTATACGAAAGCGAAGCAGTCAGTCCGACAGCTTCGCTTGCCTGTTTTACAGTCCTGATTACACTTCATGTTCCCGCATGAGCGCCTGCGTCATAAGTATCGCTCTTTTATTCTTCTCTACGTCATGAACACGGACAAACGCACATCGTTTCTGCACCGCATAAACCGTTGTCACAAGCGTTCCTTCTTCCCGCTCGTCTGCCGGAAGATCTAATGTAAGACCGATCACAGATTTGCGTGACGTTCCAAGAAGGATCGGTAATTTAAATTCATGCATGATCTCCAGTTTCTGTATGATCTCCAGATTCATTTCATATGTCTTTCCAAAACCGACTCCCGGATCAAGGATGATCTTATCCCGTGCAATTCCTGCTTTATCTGCAATTTTAACGCACTCTTTCATATCTTTCATAAAATCGAAAAGAAAACTATCGTATACCGCCTCGTTCCGATTATGCATCAGACAGCATGCAACGTCATGTTTCGCGATCACATCTGCCATTTTCTCGTCATATTTTAATCCCCATATATCATTTACAAGATCTGCCCCCGCACAAACCGCAGCTTCAGCCACCGCGCTTTTATATGTATCAATAGAGATCGGTACGTCAAATTCCTTTTTCAGTTTTTCAATGACCGGAACGACGCGCGCGATCTCTTCTTCGTCCGTAATCTGAACATGTCCCGGACGGGTAGACTCACCGCCGACATCTAAAATATCCGCTCCTTCTTTTATCATCTTTTCTGCATGAAGAAGGGTCTGCATCCATCTTATCAAAACGTCCTCCATCCGAAAAAGAATCCGGAGTCACATTTAAGATGCCCATAATATATGTATTGTGTTCTGTGTCAAATTCTCTTCTGCCTATGATCATATTTTTATCTCCATATTTTTCTTCTCTTCACTCCAGTTACATTCCCGGTTTGCCGGACATGAAAGACACAGCCTCGACGCTTTGTCCGCTTCATACAAAAGCTTTTCCAATGTGTCCGCCCCGTCACGAAGCCGTCTGTGTCCGCGCACCGCATTTTTTTATCGTTCTTTTTTTCTTCCTCAGAAAATCCCGTTTCTTTCGGAAGTGTATCCAGTATTTCCCCGGCGATCCGCTCTCCCGCAATCTCATGGGGAACTTTTTCTTCATATTGAAGCGCTTTTCCTATATCGTGCAAAACCGCGGCGGCATAAATTACATCTTTACGAAAACCGTATCCCTTCTCTAAATTACGGATATATGCTATTCTTGCCACATCCAACAGATGCGACATCTGATGCCTGCAAAAAATACGTTCCTTTTCCGCGCGCTCCAGCCTATGATAGTATTCCAAATACAGCGGATGGCAAATCACTGCATTTACTCTGTCCATTTTTCCTCCTTTACCGGTCAGTTTCCCGCGTCCGGTCTACCCTCTTTCAAGCATTCTGAAAAAACGTTCTTCCAAAGCCGGATCTGTCTCAAACAGCCCTCTTTTTTGCAAATGTCACCGTCCTGCTGCCCGGTTTTTTATTCCTCTCATCGTCATACACATATGTTCTGCCTCGATCACAACCGCCGCGCCTTTCGCCTTCAGTTCGTTCATCAGCGCATCTGCGATCTGACCCGTAAGCTGTTCTTGAAGCTGAAGCCTTCTTGCAAACACCTCTACCGTTCTCGCCAGCTTGCTAAGCCCCGCAACTTTTCCGTCCGGAATATACGCAATGTGCGCTTTGCCGTAAAAAGGAAGAAGGTGATGCTCGCACATGGAATAGAACGTAATATCTTTTTCTACGACCATATCGCTGTTTTCCACATGAAACGTCTTACAAAGATGCTCTTTTGCATCTTCTTCGTAACCTCCGTATATTTCCTCGCACATTCTGGCGATCCTATCCGGTGTTTCGATCAAGCCTTCTCTGTCGGCATCTTCTCCGATCCCCTCCAATAATAATCTGACTGCTTTCTTTACTTTTTCCTGATCTATCATCTTTTCATCCTTTATCTTTTTCTATCAATACATCTGTCGCTTATCCTGTTCTTTTTCAACCGCTTCCTTTACTTTTCCCAAATAGGACAAAGAGCCAAACGCAAGGATCACGTCGTCTTCGTCTGCGTTTTCCAGCGCTTCTTTTACCGCCTGCTTAATCTCGCCGACAGCATACGCGGGCACATATTCAGACTGTGCTTCAACAGCTTCTTTTAGTTTCTGCGCGCTTAGCGTACGTTCTTTATTCGGAAGATCGACCGTATATACGCATTTTGCATACGGAATCGTCAAACGGATGATCTTTTCATATTCTTTATCTTGAAACACACCCATTATGTAAATAAGCTTCCTTCCCGGGAAATACGCTTCTATTGATTCCCGCAGTCTTTTTGCCGCATCTTCATTGTGTGCTCCGTCTACGAGAAATACAGGCCGCTCCGAAATACATGTAAACCTTCCGAACCATTCTGTATCGAAAAAACCCGTCTCGACCGCTCTCTTTTCCTCTTTTTTCAGCAGCCCCGGAACATGTACTGCCTCCCATGCGGTAACAGCGTTTATGAGCTGATATTTTCCCGAAAGACGGATGCTTATATTTTCGGAATCTTTATAAGAAAACCGCATCCCGCGATAATCTTCTTCCAAGACAACTGCTTTTTCCGGCTCTGCATAAATAATCGGACAGCCAAACTGTCTTGCTTTTTGTTCTAAAATTTCTCTTACTTCCTGCTTCTGGGGCGCTGATACAACGATGCATCCCGGTTTTATGATCCCCGCCTTATTTTCGGCGATCTCGGAAAGTGTATTACCGATCACACCGATGTGATCCGTACTGATCGGCGAAAACACGACGCAGACTGTATTTTTCACAACATTCGTAGCGTCTTCCATCCCTCCCAGCCCTGATTCTAAAACGACAAAATCGCACTTCATTCTTTTATAATATAAAAAAATGCTATCGCCGTTTCAGCCTCAAAGACTGTCGGAAGCTGTTTTCCCGCTTCCTTTAACCGAACGATAGCATCCTGAACTTTTTCTGTCTCTTCTGCAAAAGCATGCTTTGATATCATTTCTCCGTCAACTTGTATCCTCTCACGGTATGAGACAACTGTCGGTGATACATAACGCCCGATCCTGTATCCTGCTTCACTTAATATTGTGGAAGTGTAGGCAAGCACAGATCCCTTTCCATTCGTTCCTGCGATATGTATGAACCTTAAATCATCCTGAGGATTCCCAAGTTCACGCAGCAGACCTCGAATTGCATCTAAGCCAAGTACACTTCCGTATTTAGACAATTCATCTAAATATACCCTCGCTTCTTTATAGGTCACACTTTTGTTCCTTTCCTGAATCAATTTCATTTTCCGCCCTGCTTTTTGCCGAGCAGACTTATCATAGCACTATTCGTTTCATTGTACAAGCTTCATATTTGCAACAATTCTTACTTTGTATAGACATTTGCTCCTTTCTGTGTTACGATAAGTGTACTACATTAAATAATACACTTAATACACTCATTTTAAGGAAGGGACAATTATGATTACGATTGACTATCAAAGCAAACTGCCTTTATATGAACAGATTGCTAAAAGATTTCAGACGCTCATCTTAAAAGGCGCGCTTCCACCCGATTCGCAGATGCCTTCCGTTCGTTCCCTCGCAATGGATCTTTCCATCAATCCGAATACGATACAGAAAGCGTATTCGCTTTTGGAACAGGAACGCTATATTTATCCGGTAAAAGGACGCGGAAATTTCGTTTCCGATACGACGCTTCTCGTTGAACAGACAAAGAAAACACTTCTCGAGAACGTTTCTCGCCTTATCGCAAACGGAAAAGAACTCGGAGTAAAGCGCGCAGAATTCACGCAGCTTGTTGACCGGATCTATCGAAAGGAGGATTCTCATGATCGAGTTAAAAACGCTTGATAAAACATTTCAGATGATCCATGCTTCCGACCACATCACCGCTACTATCCCGGACGGTATGGTATTCGGACTGATCGGATCAAACGGAGCCGGAAAAAGTACGCTTCTGCGTATGATATCCGGTATTCTCAAACCGGACGAAGGAGAAGTTCTCATTGACGGAGAATCTGTTTTTGAAAATCCTTCCGTAAAATCACAGATCTGCTTTTTATCGGACACCCCTTACTTCTTTCCGAATGCAGATATCCAACAGATGAGAAATTATTACATGCTCTGTTACCCGTCGTTTAACAGAAAACTGTTTGACTCTCTTACAGACAGATTTAATCTTGATCCAAAGCGAAAGATCAGCAGCTTTTTCAAAAGGTATGAAAAAAGCAAGTTTCCATTTTGCTCGGTCTTTGTTCAGGAACAAAATATCTCCTCTGTGACGAAACGTTCGACGGACTTGATCCGGTCGTTCGCCAGGCTGTTAAAAGTCTTTTTGCCGCAGAGATATTGAATCGGGATTTCACACCGATCATTTCTTCTCATAATCTGCGGGAGTTAGAAGACTTCTGCGACAGCATCGGACTTTTGCATCAGGGACAGCTTCTGCTTACCCAAAGTCTGGATCAGATAAAGTGTTCCGTCTGCAAACTGCAGTGTGTCATTTCAGATCCACATAAAGAACAGCAGTTTCTGTCTTCTATAAAGATATTAAAAATGGAGCGTTCCGGTTCTTTACTTACGCTCACACTTCGCGGAAGCCACTCAGATATTCTTTCTGCGGTACAGACTTATGATCCTGTTTTTGCAGAAGTCCTTCCGCTTACACTCGAAGAAATATTTATAAGCGAAACGGAGGCAGCCGGTTATGATATCAAAGATTTCTTATATTAAACTTATACGAGAGGACATACGGCACAGAGGATGGCTCGCCGCCCTTTCCGGCGTCCTGTTATTTCTTTCAATGCCTGTTTACACACTGATCTACCTTGACAGTTATTCTGAAGATCCTGAAGTATTAAAAGAGTTCGCGGATACATTTTCCGGATTCATTAACGGATATAATTCCGCTTTTCTCATCATACTGATCGGAATTCTCGCTTTCGCAGTCGGAATAAGCGGGTTTCAGTTCATGCATAAAAAAGAAAAACTTGATTTTTACCACGGACTTGCGCTCAAACGTCATCAGTTGTTCGCAATCTCTTATTTGGCAGGACTGTTCCTCTTTCTCATCCCATATATAGTATGTACTGTATTGACGATCCTTGTCGGCGCTGTAAAAGGAATTATGACTCTTTCTCTCGCCGGAGAATGTTTTCTTACAATGGGGACGGGAATCCTCGCATTCCTTCTGATCTATCACACATGTATTTTTGCGGGAATGCTGACCGGACGAAGCGTAACGATGTTCCTCGGAACACTTGTCATCGGAGTCTATCCAAGCCTCGTATTGACACTGCTTCCGTCGCTGCGAGATGCGTTTTTCCAGACAACTTATAACGTACACGACAGTATACCTGAAAAACTTTCGGAATATCTTTCGCCATTTCCGTTGTTCATCCGCATGCTTGAACAAAATAATTCTTACTCGAATGTGTTTATGATCACCGCTGCTCTTGTTTTGATCGTTCTTCTTTTGGCGGCCTCGATCATGCTGTATCGCATTTACCCTTCGGAATCAGCCGGAAATGCCCTTGCGTTTAAATTTACACCGCCTGTATTTAAAGTACTGATCAGTATTCCGACCGCAGTGTTTATCAGTCTTCTTGTAAAATCATTTATCGGAGCTTCCGGCACAAAATGGATCATTATCTTAAGTATGCTCGCCATTGTCCTGCTATGCGGATTGATCGAGTTTATTTACTGGCAGGATCTGAAAATGCTATTAAAAGGATGGCGTTCTTCCGTAATTGCCATCGGGTTTGTAGCCGTTTTGCTTGCAGTGTTTCAATTTGATTTTACCGGATATGACACATACCTTCCGAAAGAAGAAAAAATTGCCCGGATCGGAACGCTTCCCGATTCGTTCGCATCCTATTTCTGGTATCCCGAAGACTATACTTCAGAGGATGACAGGGAAAGTTTCGTTCTTTCCGATGACGTTGACGTTTTATACAATCTTGCGCAATCGGGAATCGAAAACGTGAAAAAAGGCATTACTCCAAACACGCTTTACTCCTCTCAGACATCGATGCAGACGGATAAAGATTCCGACAATTATATATGCGCCGCATTTTGCTTTGAACTGGAAAGCGGGAAGAAAGTTTATAGAAACTACTGTGTTTCCTATAATGAAACGCTTGAGGCATTCACAAAGCTCTGCCAAAAAGAAGATTACCGCAAGGAACTTTTCCCGATCTTCCATGTGGAGAAAGAAAACGTATCTTCTGTCTCGCTTCAGGATATTTATATAACGCCCGAAGAATTACTTCTGACTGCCGAACAAAGAACAGAACTTCTAAGCGCATATGAAAAAGACGTATTAAACACAGATATCCGAAAACTCGGAAGCGAAGTTCCGATTGGAGAATTTTCCCTTACGATCCGCCATGTTCCTAACAAAGAGACGAATACGAATCAGCCTTTCCATTCATGGGTGAACGGAACGCGTGAATGGAATGCTGCAGTCAATACAGCTTTTCCGGTAACTTCCTCCGAAGATGAAACCAATTACAAGACGTTTTCGATCGGATCATTGTACATTTACGAAGACTATGAAAATACACTTTCCTGTCTTGAAAAATACGGATACAAAATAAAAAGACTTATCCGTGCAGAAGATATCGACTCTGTCACTCTATACTTAAGCGGCGACTCAATGAAAAACAAAAAATGGAACGATCTTTTAGCATCCTTTTCTTCTGCCAAAGATGAGAACAATTCCGATCCGGATAAAGCTGCTTACGAACAATCAGATGAAAAAGATGCAACGTCAATGTTCACGATCACAGCTCCCGAAGATTTCCGGCTTCTGGCAGAACATCTTTACCTTATCCTTCTGATTTTCTCGACAGGGGAGGAACGTCACGTGATTATGCAGAAGTTACATTTAAAAAAGAAAACAATACTTTCACTTATCTTTTGAAGTAAACATTTTTGTCTGATATTTCTGACAAAACCGGCATTGCATCCAACAGCAGACTCTTTTCTTCATCTGCCCACGGAAGCAATGCCGGTTTTTTCTTTTATTCTTTTTATTTCCTGCTTTTTTACTTCCTGCCTTTCGGAAAATATTTTAATAATACTTTACTTTTACTCTTCTTCCCATTTTTTCTGCTGTAGAAACAAGCTGTTCTACAAGATTCTGCCGCATACTCAGATCAAAGTTCAGTTCCGACTCTCTATGGGCGTCATTCACAGCCGTTCCTACGAACAGATTCAGTTCCGTACATTCTTCAATCAAAAGTTTTGCCAGCTTAGACGCTCCGTTTTCCGCATCAAGCTCATCAAAAAATTCTGCATCGAACTCATCTCTTACATATTTTTTCAAAAGCTTTATGCATTTTCCGAGAGTAAGCACTCCTTCCGTCACAAGATCGATTCCTTCTATAACTGCCATCGGAGGAATATCGGGATTACGGCTGTCCACCTTTGTGACAATCTCTTTTCCGAGGATACGCGCCGCAATATTAGCGCTCGTTCCTCCTGCCACAACTTTCTTTCCTTCCGTATGCATAAACTCATACATCATCCGCTCGTCATCTTTTTTCTCTTTCGGCGGTCCTGTAAAAACATTTACAATTCTTCTGTCAATCACGCGTGCAACCGCAACTGTCGTATCGTCTCCCGGTTTTTCTTCATACAGTTCGTCGCATGCCTGACTTAACATAACTGCCAGACGGGACGCAGACATCGTCTTTTTCGTACATTTAAGCGTATACTCCGCCATCGCTTCCCACGTCCATCCCTGAAGGTTCAGAATCGATCCCGCTCCGGCATAGATCACACCGTCGCTCATCAGGACAAAGCAATCGTTTTTCTGTACTTGAAACCGATATTCATGTATCTTTTTTCCCTCGATCTCGCGGGTTTCATATGCATAGTTCACAATCTTCCCATCACGGATAAACACACAGGACGGATTGTCAAACTCTACAAGATACGCCTCACCGCTGTGAAAGATCTGCAAAACAGAAAATGTCGCATACGCCACCTTTCTCACCTGACATATCGGAAGCGTTTTTGCAATCGTTTCTACACACGACTCCAACGCCGCCCCCTCATATAACATCGTTCCGAGAATTTTCGACGTCAATGTCGCCAGAATATTCGCCTTCACACCGCTTCCCATCCCATCTGCAAGGATCAGTATATCGGAATCGTCCGTCTTTAACACTTCTACTTTATCTCCGCACAATTCTTCGTGATGTTTATTCAAACTCTTCCAAGCTACATCAATACTTACACTCATGAACCTCTCTCCGTCCTACTTCTTTTTTCTGACTTTCATCTGTTTCATCTTTAATCGTAACAGTTCAACCGCGCCATTCGTAAAACCGCACTACGTGCTTATCATGGCTGAACTGTTACCTTTAATCTTCTTCATTCAATATCGAGTCTCTCAATTTCGTCAATGTAACTTTCGTCTCTGCCGTTGTCTCGCCAAGCAGCCCCGCGATCTCCTGGGCGACCATCATCTGCTTTTCGATCACTTTCTGCGCCATTTCCACAGTTCCGACTTTCAGCTTATAATGCTGTTCCCTCACTTTTTCTTCCCGCGTCACATCTTGATATGTCACCAAAGCGGCATCCAGATTGTCAATGTATACGATCGTCTCTTCCACTGTCAGCCTGTCATTATCAATCTTGATCTTTTTATGCATCACCGGTTTTTTCGTGTCCAGCACTTCTTCAATATCCTCTGTCTCGATAAATTCAAAAATATACCGTTGTACCGCTTCCTCCCGTCCGACTCCGAGAAGATCCTGCCCTTTCCTGTTGCAGTCTAATATCTTCATATCGCTTCCGATGACAAAGATCATATTCGGCGTCACATCCATCACGACATTAGACATCGACTCTGCCTGTGTCAATGCATAAGGCATACACATAGACAATTCCGCTTTTCCCTGAAAGACTGCGACCGCTTTTTCCCTGCATGTAGAATATCCGCATGCCCCGCAGTTCAGTTCGTCTTCCGCACAATATTTTCCGGTAGATTTCAAAATATGACGGATCTGTTCTTCGGACGGCATCGCATCTGAAAGACTACAGTCTTTAAACTCTTTGTGCAGTTCTTCCGCCGTCATATCCGGAAGATCACGCGCCGCCTTATAAGAAACTCCGTTTTCTATTTTTACTTTTGTCTTTACATAAGATGTGTTCCAATGTGCCGACGCAGGTCCTTTCGCACATCCGCCTTCACAGACGTTCGCCTCGATAAAGCAATGATCCAGTTCTCCCTTTCCTAGACATTCCAGCATCTCCATACAGTTTTCCAGTCCGTCTACAAATACTTTATGATATCCGTCTGCATCTTCCTCTGTGATCACAGACTGGATCACCCCTCCGCTGACAGGATAGAGTCTGTTGATCTTAGGATCAGGGTTCCCCATCGGTTTCTCTTCGCATTGACGAAGATCAATCCCTTCTTCGGCGAACCAATCTGCCAGCTCTTCAAATGTCAGGATCGCATCGACCGCGCCGAATACTCTCTCGTCTCCGATCGCCTCCTGCTTCTTCGCGATACACGGACCTAAAAATACAACTTTCACATCCGATCCGTATATTTTCTTAATATATCTGCCGTGGGCTACCATCGGCGATACGACAGGAGCCATATACTTCGCGCAGTCGGGATAATATTTTTCGATCAGATCGTTCACACTCGGACAGCATGTCGTAATAATATTCGGCATCTCATTTTCCCGCACAAGTTTTTTATATTCATTTGTCACAAGAGCCGCCCCTTCCGCAGTCTCTCTCACCTCATAAAATCCAAGTTTCAAAAGCGCGTCCACGACCTGCCCCGGCTGATCAAAATCAAGAACTCCCGCATAGGACGGAGCGATCGATATGATCGTTTTAAACCCTTGTGCCAAATATCCTTTCACTCTTTCCAGATCGCTTGCAAATGTTTTTGCGTTCTGCGGACAGACTTCCAGACAGCGCCCGCAGTTGATACAATGATCGACCATAATGCGCGCCTGCTCGTCTTTGACACTGATCGCTTTTACCGCGCAGTTTCGTACGCATTTATAACAATGACGGCATTTTGCATCTTTAAAATCAATGACTTTCATTCCTCATACCTCCTGTAGGACGTTCCCTTTTTCACAAAAACGGTTCCATAAATATCAGCGTCAAAAGCATCAGCCCGTTCAACAGATTATAACCGATAAAGATCACTGCCGAAGGCGTTGTAAGAGCATTAAGATAATAACTCCCGGGCGCAGCGTTTTCTTTCAGCCAGCTAATCCACTCTTTTCTTCTTATAATCAGAAGAACGAAACCGATCACAAAACCGATACCTAAAAATACAGTAAACGCAATCCCTTCCACATCATCGGGAAGCAGCCCGAACAAGCCGCCGATCACATCTCCGAGAATAAAGTTATTCGCGATGTGAAGGATGATCGACCATTTTATCGAATATTCGATTGCTATATATCCTAAAATAAGTCCCACGAGCGTTCCGAATACGATCTGAAGCGGATTCCCGTGCATAACACCGAACAAAACTGCCGAGACAATAACCGCAAATCCTTTACCATATTTTTCAAACCGTCTCATAAGAAATCCTCTGAAAACGAGTTCTTCCACAACCGGTCCGACGAATCCGGCATAGATCATCATCATAATCCCCATATCAGAACCGACCGAAGCAAGCTCTGTCAGCGTATCCATCGAAAGCCCCAACTGATTCAAAATCAGTTCCGCTGCTGCTGCGATCAACGAAAAGACCATCTGAGCCATGATCATGTAGATGCAAAATCTTGAAAATGCGCCTGCTGTCATCTTTCGTTTCGATTTTTGGAAAATATCGATCTTTCTGCTTTTGTACCGTCAATCTTAAAAAGACAGAAAACTCCGATCAAAACTCCTGCGATCATCCCTGCGGAAGCTGCCGTTCCCGTCACCTCCGAAATAAGCGACTCTGACGAACCGCCTGTCTTCGTCAATGCCGAAACCATTGCGGAGACCATCTCTGTCACAACCGACATGATCAAAGTGTACCAGACCAGATTTCTTGTCGCAAATGCCGTATCTTTCCGAAACTTATGCCAATCCCATCCCATATTCCGTTCCCCTTTCCCGATAAACCGACCGGCAAAGTCACATTGTTCACAACTTTTTGTTTTATCTTCATTTCCTGTCAGTTATCTTTTTAATAAAACAGCTTTTTATAATTATAACACAGGAAAATCTAAAAGACTTCCCTGTGTTATAAAATATTTGACATATAGTAACAGCGCGGTCCATAACAACTAAGATCAGTTGTTTCTCGGACTTTTTAATTCACTGTACGTTTTACATATGTTGTATGAAGAATATGATGCGCTTTCTCACTTCCCGGTTCGCCGAGATATTCGCTGTAAACCCGTTTGATGGACGGATTCTCATGAGATTTTCTCAATGTTTTTGCGGCATCGTTATCATAAAGTACCTTTGCACGAATTGCCTTTACATCTTCAAAATTACGCACATCCGCATGCACCTGAGGCTGACCGCCGCCGTTGACACATCCTCCAGGACAGCACATGATCTCAACAAAATGATAGTCCGCCTCTTTAGCTCTTATTTTATCCATGATAATCTTCGCATTGGAAAGTCCGGAAGCAACGGCGACTTTCACATCCATTCCTGCTACGTTGTAAACCGCTTCTTTGATTCCCTCTGTTCCACGAACTTCTGTAAATTCTACTTTCTCAAGCGTCTCGCCTGTCAGTTCTTCCACTGCGGTACGAAGAGCCGCTTCCATAACGCCTCCTGTTGCGCCGAAGATCACTCCCGCTCCTGTAGATTCTCCGAGCGGATCGTCGAATCCTTCATCCGGAAGACTGCGGAAATTAATTCCGACTTTACGGATCAGGCGTGCAAGTTCCCTTGTCGTGATCGAAATATCTACATCAGGAACGCCGCCTGCGTCCTGATCTTCTCTTTGGATTTCAAACTTCTTCGCCGTACACGGCATCACGCTGACGCAGACAATATCTTCAGGCGCAATGTTCATCTTTTCCGCATAATATGTTTTCGTAATCGCTCCGAACATCTGCTGCGGTGATTTGCAGCTTGAAAGATGATCGAGCTGATCCGGATAGTAATGCTCGCAATATTTTACCCATCCGGGTGAGCATGACGTCATAAGCGGAAGGACTCCTTTGTTTTTCACTCTGTCTAAAAATTCATGAGCTTCTTCCATAATCGTAAGGTCTGCACTGAAATTTGTATCGAATACTTTATCAAATCCGATCCTTCTAAGAGCCGCAGCCATCTTTCCTTCTACGTCTGTTCCCATCGGATAACCGAATTCTTCGCCAAGAGCCGCCCGCACCGACGGAGCAGGCTGTACTACAACATGTTTTGTCTCATCCGCAATAGCGGCAAGAACGTCGTCGATATTGCTCTTTTCGTAGAGCGCGCCCGTCGGACATGCCGCGATACACTGTCCGCAGCCGACGCAGCTTGTATCTCCCAGTCCCATCTCGAACGGAGAGCCGATAAACGTGGCAAATCCTCTGTTGTTCGGTCCGATCACTCCTACGCTCTGCACTTTTTCACAGACGGCAGAACATCTCCGGCAAAGGATACATTTGTTGTTATCCCGCACCATATGAACCGCGCTTTCATCCAATTCATAATGTGTTGTCTCGCCCTCGAAGTAATTTTCATCTGTCACTCCGAGTTCCTGACAAAGCTCTTGAAGTTCACACTGCCCGCTTCTGACACAAGACAGACATTTTTTGTCATGATTCGACAAAAGCAGCTCTAATGTTCTTCTTCTCGAATCAAGAAGTTTCGGCGTATTCGTCTGCACTTCCATCCCTTCTGCAACCGGATGTACACAAGATGCCACGAGATTTCTTGCGCCTTTTACTTCCACGACGCACATACGGCAGGCGCCGATCTCATTGATCTCTTTTAAATAACACAAAGTCGGTATCTTAATTCCCGCAGCCTGTGCCGCTTCAAGGATCGTAGAGCCGGCAGGCGCTGTCACATTTAAACCATTGATCTTTAAATTCACATTTCCCATCTTCTCTGCCCTCCTTATTCTTTGTAAATTGCTCCGAAGCGGCATTTTTCCATACAAGCTCCGCACTTGAGACATTTTTCAGGATTGATCATATGCACTTCTTTTACTTTACCGATGATCGCATCTGCCGGACAGGTTCTCGCACAGAGCGTACAACCTTTACATTTATCCGGATCGATCTTATATTGAAGGAGATCTTTACATACTCCGGCAGGGCATTTTTTATCTACAATGTGAGCAATATACTCGTCTCTGAAATATCTCAAAGTCGAAAGCACCGGATTCGGAGCCGTCTGTCCGAGCGCACACAGAGAATTTGATTGGAGATGATAGCACAGTTCTTCCAGCTTATCGAGATCTTCCATCGTTGCCTGACCTTTTGTGATCTTCTCAAGGATTTCAAGCATACGGCGTGTTCCGATCCGGCACGGAGTACATTTTCCGCATGACTCATCTACCGTAAACTCAAGGAAGAATTTCGCGATATCGACCATGCAAGTATCTTCATCCATGACGATCAAACCGCCGGAACCCATCATTGAACCGATTGAAAGCAGATTATCGTAATCGATCGGAATATCTAAATGTTCTGCAGGGATACATCCTCCTGACGGGCCTCCCGTCTGAGCAGCTTTGAATTTCTTTCCGTTTGGCACTCCTCCGCCGATCTCTTCTACGATCTCGCGAAGCGTCGTTCCCATCGGAATTTCTACAAGTCCTGTATTATGGATCTTTCCGCCGAGAGCAAATACTTTCGTTCCTTTTGATTTTTCCGTTCCCATCGAAGCGAACCACTCCGGTCCGTTCACAATAATCTGAGGGATATTGGCATACGTCTCCACGTTATTTAAAATTGTCGGTTTTTGAAACAGGCCTTTCAGCGCCGGGAACGGCGGACGCGGACGCGGCTCTCCTCTGTTTCCTTCTATAGAAGTCATAAGAGCCGTCTCTTCTCCGCAGACAAACGCGCCTGCTCCAAGCCTTAATTCAATATCAAAGTCAAATCCGCTATCGAAAATATTTTTTCCGAGCAGACCGTACTCTCTTGCCTGTTCGATCGCAATCTCAAGACGCTGCACGGCGATCGGATACTCTGCACGAACATAAATATAGCCTTGGGATGCTCCGATCGCATATCCGGCGATCGCCATTGCTTCAAGAACCGCATGAGGATCTCCCTCTAAGATCGAACGATCCATAAATGCTCCCGGATCTCCTTCGTCCGCATTACAACAGACATATTTTTGATCTGCGTCATTTCCTGCCGCAAACTTCCATTTTAACCCTGTCGGGAATCCTGCTCCGCCTCTGCCGCGAAGCCCGCTGTCCAAAAGAATCTGAATCACATCTTCCGGCTTCTTTTCCGTCAGAACAATACCGAGCGCTTCGTATCCGCCTGTTCCGATATATTCGTCGATCTTTTCGGGATTGATGACACCGCAGTTTCGCAGAGCGACTCTGTGCTGTTTTTTATAAAAATTCGTCTCGTTTAACGGAATGATCTTATCTGCTTTTACAGTCTCTTCATAAAGCAGATGCTTTACCACGTTTCCTTTGAGCAGATGTTCTGTCACAATCTCCGGAATATCTTCTTCCTGAACCATAGAATAAAACGTTCCTTCCGGATATACGATCATGATCGGGCCTAACGCACACAAGCCGAAACAACCTGTCTTAACAACACAGACTTCATCGGACAATCCGTTCGCTTCGATCTCTTTTTCCAGTCTCTCTCTGATCCGGGCGCTTCCGGAAGACGTACATCCGGTTCCGCCGCAGACAAGCACATGCGTGCGGTATGTATTTCCATCGGCATCTTTTCCGCTTTCACACATTGCGGCTTTCTCAAGTATTTCTTTCGCATTCTCTTCTCTAAGCTGCACGACTTTACGCATCCGCTCACAGATCTCATGTAATTGTTCAAGAGATTTCATATAACTCCTCCATTTCCTGTTTTTCTAAAATCAATAAGTATCATATTCCCGTTTTCATATTATCCGGGATTTTGATGTCCGCATTATTCATACTTCGCTAAAATGTCATCCAGATCATCTACTGTCAAACGTCCGTATACTTCGTCATTGATCATCATAACAGGAGCTAATCCGCATGCTCCGACACATCGGCACGCATCAAGAGAAAACTTTCCGTCCGGCGTACATTCTCCGCCGACAATACCTAACTTTTCCATCAAAGCATTGTAAATATCTCCCGATCCTTTTACATAACATGCCGTTCCAAGACAGACGGAAATCCTGTATTTTCCTTTCGGACTCAATGTGAACTGTGAATAAAATGTTGCCACTCCATAGATCTTCTCCATCGGAATACCTGTCTCGTCTGAGATCATTTTCTGAACTTCGATCGGAAGATACCCATATATATCCTGCGCTTTCTGCAAGATCGGCATCAGCGCCCCTTTTTCATCTTTTAGCTCATGGATTACTTTCATGAGTGTTTCTTCCTGTTCTTTTGTTCCCGAGAAAGGAACAGTCGCCTTTTTCTCTGCCATTCTTCAACCTCCATTCTTACTGTTAATGCCCATTAGAGATATCATATCATACAAAATATCATAATTCTACTTATTTTTTGTTAATTTTTTGTCTATTTTTATCACCAAAAACAATGTGCACCGCTTTTGTTTTTACATTTTACACATAATACATCTGTTTCTTTTTCATTTTTTATATCTTTTATCTTTTTACATTTATTACCGAAACATCGACGGATCGAACGGATCCACACTTCAGTCTGTCGCCAATGCAGAAACTGCCAGCAGTTTTTCTGCTGACAGAATGTTTTAACACCTTCTTTATCTTATTATCAGGAACGGTAATCTCGTTCATTATCAAACACATTTTCAATAATCTTTCTCGCTTCTTTCACTTTCTTCGGATCGTGATCTATGGAATTTAGTCCGATGACAATATCTTCTGTCAATACGACAGACGGAAAATAAAAGTCACACAACTCTCTGTCGTCTGCCGTGTTGACCGGAATATGTGCTTTTTGACACTCTTCATACACACGGCGGTTTACTTCCCGACAGTTTGATGCGGCGATCACAAGATCTGCTCCTTTTGCATCCCCTTCCTGATATTCTCTGTTACACAAAACAACTTTTCCTTCGGAATCCAGACGATAAAACTCACTTCTGATCTCCGGCGCGATCACTTTAATATCCACGCCGAAATAAAGCAGCGTCTCCGATCGGCGAAGCGCAACACTGCCCCCTCCCACTACAGTAACCTGTCTGCCCGAAAGATCAACAAACATCGGAAAATACGGCTTTTTCATTCTCTTTTTCCTCCGTCTCCCATGTACAAAAGTGCATTACATATACATGCCGCAATATTGCTGCCGCCTTTTTCGTCCTCTCGCAACAATATACGGAGTATTTTCAAGACTTAAGATCAATTCTTTTGACTGTACAACATTGACAAATCCGACCGGAACCGCGATCACAAGTTCCGGGGCGATCTTTTCCTCTTTGATCAGCTCATATAAACGCACAAGCGCTGTCGGAGCATTTCCGATGGCAAAGATTACCTGCTCCCCTAATTTTGCCGCCTTATCCATACTCGCGGCCGCCCGTGTTGTTTTGTTTCTTTTTGCCGCCTGCGCCACATCGTCATCCGACATAAAGCAATATACCTCTCCGCCATAGCCGGCAAGACATTTTTTATTGATCCCCGCTTTTCCCATTTGTGTATCTGTCACAATAGACGCTCCGCCGCGGATTGCTTTTAGCGCCTTTTCAACTACATTTTCCGAAAAAATAAGATTATCCGCATAATCAAAATCAGCGCTCGTATGGATACATCTTTTCACGATCGATTCCGTTCCCGGAATCAACTGCTTATCCCCCAGTTCTTCCGCAATGATCTCAAAACTTCTTTTCTCAATCTCCGACGGAAGCACCTTTTCTATCTCTGTCAACATCTTCTTTTCCTCCTTTTCTTTGATCGTTTTCAGTGTTTCTTTTCATTTTATAACATATCCGATCCCACAGATCACGCGGTCTGCCCGAACTGCCTTTTTAGTCAAACCGGTCATAATTCTTCCGACTGCCTCTCTGTACTCACGCTCAAACGCATCAACCGGAACCAGACCGCACCCGATCTCGTCACACACGATAACAAGATCTCTCTCTTCGCTTATCATTTCTAACAGTTCTTCTTTTGTTCTTCCTGATTTCAGCCAGCGCCATATAAAAAGATGAAACCCATCTACAGCCTCCCATGTTTTGACATCCTCGAAACTACAGTCCGCTCCGCTGCTCCATTTCAGTCCCGGATAGCATAACTGCGCGTAGTTTTTCTTTCCCTGAAACGCTCCCCCTGTCACGATCCTGATTCCTCTTTTCATTTTGCCGCAGGACATTTCACACTTTGCCGTCTTCATCTGTCTTTCGTTCCCTTCATTCCGTCTTGTATTCCCGCATGCAGTTTTATCTTCCGCGGTCTTTACTTTTCTTCTGAGAGGTCTTCCGCAGACGACTTCAGTCACTTCATCTGCCATCTTCGCAAGCTCTTTGTTGATCTCTCCCATAATATACTTATACTTTCTCATCTCTTCCGAATCTTTTGCCGATTCCGAAAAGATTTCATTTGTCACAACAACAAGATGACAACTTTTCTTTTTCAACATTGCCATGGCTTGCGCAACAACCCGGACAGCCTCGTCTTTCGCCCCTTCTTCCATATATAATTCGTTCGCAGCCAAATTAGAGACGCACTCTAAAAGAACACATCCAAGCGCCTCCCCGGACGCTTCAAACTGATGGATCTTTTCCGTAATGTTTGTATACCATTCAAGAGTCCGAAACCCTTTTCCTTCTCTTCGTCTCCTGTGGTCGGCTATTTTCTCTTCTGTTTCCGTTCCCTACGGATACATCGTCGCTATATAATACAGCTTTTGTTCCTTCTTTCCTGTCTTACGGTATTCTTCATACAATGCGCAGATCCTGTCTTCTGCATACGCGGATTTCCCGCTTCCGCTTCCTCCTGTTACTAACTCCATCATATTTTTAAAACCTTTCTTTTTTCTTTCCCGATAGCTTTTCTATACACAATAAACGCATCTTTTCTTCTCTGAACCCACATTCTTATTTGAAAACATGATATACTACCTCTATATGAGCGTCAACAAAAAGAACAGGAGGAACTTTTATGTCATTTATCAGTGTATTCGATGTGCTCGGTCCGAACATGATCGGTCCGTCCAGTTCGCACACGGCCGGCGCTGCGGCAATCGCCCTTCTTGCAGGAAAGATGCCGAACGCCGCCATTAAAAAAGCTGATTTTATTCTTTACGGGTCTTTTGCCCGCACATATAAAGGCCACGGAACAGACCGCGCCCTGCTCGGAGGGATCATGGGATTTTCAACCGACGACAGACGGATTCCGGATTCATTTTCTATCGCCGATGAGCGCGGACTTCAGTATTCGTTTACGGCAAATACAACAGAAACCGAAATTCACCCTAACACAGTAGACATCCATATGACTGACGAAAACGGACAAAAACTCATCGTTCGAGGAGAATCGGTCGGAGGAGGAAAAATCCGAATCGCAAGAATCAACGAAGTGGAAGTTGATTTTACCGGAGAATACAGCACTCTTATCGTCGTTCAACAGGACAAACCCGGAGTGATCGCACACATCACAAACTGCTTAAGCGAAATGAACGTCAATATAGCTTATATGAAGCTTTACCGGGAAGAAAAAGGGTGTACGGCGTACAGCATCGTCGAATCTGACGGAATCGTTCCTCAGACAGTAGCCGGACGAATCAAAGAAAATCCTTATGTACATGACGTCATGCTCGTACTTCCGAATGAGAAAGGAGAATTTTAATGGATTTTAAAAGCGGACAGCAGCTGATCGGATTATGTGAAACAAACGAATGTCCTATTTCAGAGATCATGCTGATACGGGAAGAAACTTTTACGGAAAGAACACGAAAGGACATTATAAACCAGATGGGAAAAACATGGCAGATCATGAAAGAATCTGCCCATTCCTCTGTTGAAAATCCAAAACATTCCATAGGCGGACTCATCGGAGGCGAAGCAAAACTTCTAAGTGAACATCTCAGTTCCGGGAAAAGCATCTGTAAAGACCCATTAAGCCGGGCAATTACTTACTCCATGTCAATCCTCGAGACAAGCGCCTCTATGGGACTGATCGTTGCCGCGCCTACAGCCGGGTCTGCGGGAATCGTTCCCGGACTGCTTCTTGCGCTTCAGGAGACATATGATTTCTCTGACAACGATATTATCCGTGTCCTTTTTAATGCAGGGGCCGTCGGCTGTCTTGCCATGCGCAACGCTACTGTTGCCGGCGCTGTGGGCGGCTGTCAGGCAGAGGTCGGAGTCGCCTCGGCAATGGCCGCTTCTGCCGCAGTCGAACTGATGCAGGGTACTGCGCGGCAATGCCTTGACGCCGCGTCCACCGTACTGATGAATATGCTCGGACTTGTATGCGACCCTGTCGGCGGTCTTGTGGAATGCCCCTGTCAGATGCGCAACGCATCGGGTGTCGCCAACGCATTAACCGCAGCCGAGATTGTTTTAAGCGGAGTCCGGCAACTCATCCCCTTTGACGAAATGTTAGACGCTATGTATACCGCAGGAAAGAGACTTCCTGCCGAATACCGCGAAACCGCTCTCGGCGGCTGTGCAGCTACTTCTACGGGATGTTCCCTCTGTCAGTGAGCAGAAAATATTTTGCAGCGTGCAGACCGGTTATTTCTCCGAATGACCGGTCCTGATTTTCGCATATCGATATTCCAAAGCGCCGCTCGCCGGAATCTGACGAATTCCTTCGATCTTCGGGTTCACAAGATTAACGCTCTTCATCGCGTAAAGCGGAAGTATATAAAACTGTTCTCCGACTGCCAGTTGTTCCGCTTCATGCATCAGCGCAGACCGTTTTACAGGATCTGTTTCGGAATCCGATCTTCGGACAAGTTCATCATACTGTTCATTTTTGATCCCACTGCAATTATACGTACTATCCGACAGAAGCATCGAAAGATATGTGTATGGATCAGAAAAGTCCGCCGTCCAGTTCATCCGGCACAGATCAAAATTACCGGCATGACGCATACTGTAATTTGTCTGTAATTCTTGAGCGTTTAACTTGATCTCTATATTGAGGTTTTTCTTCAACTGTTCCCGGATAACCTGCGCCGTGTCCGAGTCAAGTTCCAAAGACGGATAGCTATATGTCAGTTCAGGAAATCCTTTTCCTTCGGGATATCCGGCTTCTGCCAAAAGTTTCTGTGCCCGTTCTATATTTTCTTCAAAAGGCTGTTCTGCCTCCTCCGTAAAATATTTCCCCGTATTTTTGTCTTTCATATATTTTGCCACCAGATTATACGTCGGCTCTGTGTCTTCTCCGACAATCTTGCACAACTCTTCTCTGTCAACCGCAAGATTAAACGCCTCCCTCACACGGACATCGTCAAACGGCTTCACATTCAGATTAAAATAAATATATCGTGTCGCAATCTGATCTGTCACAAACAGATCTTCTTTTCCGTCATATAATTCCATGACCGAAGAAGGAAGCGCTGTTGCCACATCAACTTCTCCCGTTTCATAAGCCGCTGCCATAGACTGTGTGTCATCAAAAAAAACGATAGGTGATCTTCTCTAAGCTGATATTGTCCTTTCCCCAGTAATATTCATTTTTTTTCAGCGTAAAATACTGATTCGGTACATATTCAGCCAAATAAAAAGGACCGTTTGATAAACTCGTCTTCGGATCTTTCTCCCAGCCACGGTTAGCAGCATCCGCATATTTCGAGCAGGAAGGCGTATATACCGGGAGCCGGAGAAGATCAAGAAAATATACGCACGGCTTTTCAAGATGAAAAACAATCGTCTTATCATCGGGAAGCTCAACTCCCAGCGTCTCTATATCCGCCTCTTTATTATAAATTTTTTCTGCATTTAAAATCGGAAAAAGATAAACTGCATATCCGCTTCCCGATTCAGGGTCTAACGCTCTTACGATCGTATTCTTAAAATCTGCCGATGTCACTTCTCCTCCGTCAGACCAAAGCGCATCTTTTCGCAAATGAAACGTCCACGTTGTAAAATCTTCATTTACTTCGTAAGACTGTGCCGCACGGTACTCGATTTCTCCGTTTTCATCAAAGGTCAGCAGTTCGTCTAAAGCGCTTACCGAATATGCAAGATACGTCAAAGCGATTGATCCTGCCGGATCTAACGATCCGGTTTCACTGTTGATCGCAACTGTAATCTCATGATCGGCACTGCCGTTGTTTTTCCTGCTTTTTGACGATTTTTCTGTACTTGCACACCCTGTCAGGATACTTCCCGCAAACAATACCGCCGCCAAAAACAAAGCTGTTCCTCTCGACACTGTTTTCAGGATGGCCTTCTGATCTATAATCTTTTTTTCCGCCTTTTATATTTTTTCTGTATCTCACTTTTATTTATCTCCTATTTTCATGATTCCCGATTCTTTGTGCAACAATTCATCTATACCGATGTCCGTTTCTATATCTGTAGTTTTCGTAATTTTGCTTTTTTATATCTGAGATGTCATCTTATAATTCGGATTTCTTCCGGCGCGTTGTTGTTTGGAATAAAGGTGACAGGAAACTGCTCTGCCTTCAAAATCATACATTTCAGGGGCTGCGTCTTTGCACATTTCCATCTTATATCCGCAAGATCCGAAATACGGACAGCCTCCTTCTGATTTTCCTTCATGCACTGCAGGTACTTTTTGTTTTCTTGCCTTCAACGGATCAGGCGGCATTACCGAATCGAGAAGTGCTTTCGTATACGGATGCCACGGATCCCTGCATAAATCCCGGGTTTTTGCGCATTCCGCCAGTGTTCCTTTGTAGAGAACGCCTGTCCTGTGACTGATCCGGCGAATCAGCGCCATGTCATGCGAAATAAACAAACAGGCGATCTTTTTTTCTTTTACTACTCGCAGCAGCAGATCCAATATCTGCGTTCTTGTCGCTGCATCTAATGAAGAAACAGCTTCATCACAAATGAGAAGTTCCGGCTCTAAAAGGAGCGCCCTGGCGATTGCCGCTTTCTGACGCTGCCCGCCTGAAAGTTCTCTTGGATACCGTTTCCCGTCTAAACTACTCAATCCTACGCGCGTAAGCATCTGTTCTATCTGTCTTTGCCGGTCTTTTTTCCTTTCCTTTTGATCAAACTTTATTTGTTTTTCTTTCGCCCGAAGCGTTTCCGTCAACATTTCGTTTATCGTCATGCACGGATTCAGGGATGAATACGGATCTTGAAATATCATCCTGACTTTCCCATGCATATTTTTGTTTCTTTTTCTGTTTTTTCGATCTACTCTTTCTCCCCTGCAAAACACTTCCCCACTGTCAGGCTGTTCCAGCCCTGTAAGTATTTTTGCCAGCGTCGTTTTTCCACTGCCGCTTTCTCCTGCAAGAGCAAACACTTCACCCTCACAAATATCAAACGACACATCGTTCACCCCTTCTTCGTTTTGAAACCGCTTTTTCAAATGTCTTACCGTAAACAGCGGATTTTCCTGAGCAGCAAACACTTTTTCTTTTACAAGAAGCTGTTCTGCCGTTGCATCAGACAGAAGTTTCTTTGTATATTCAGTCTGTGGATTGTAGAAAATATCATCTGCACATCCGTTCTCTATCATTTTTCCGTCTTTCATAACATAAACGTAATCACAAGCTGCAGCGATCACCCCCATATTATGACTTACAAGAAGAAGAGCTGTATTTGTTTCTTTTACTATTTTTTTCAACAGCCGGATTACTCTGACCTGCATCGCCGCGTCAAGCGCCGTCGTAGGTTCGTCTGCCACGATCAGATTCGGTTCGCAGGCAAGGGCAATCGCAATAACAACTCTTTGTCTCATTCCTCCGGAAAGTTCAAAAGGATATTGTTTCATCCTTAACCTGGGGTGGCGGATACCAACCGAATCCAATAGTTCTTCCGATCTTTTCTTTGCCTCCCGCCATGTACATTTTTTCCTATTCCGCACAGTCTCGGCAATCTGTCTGCCGATCTTCACTGTCGGATTCAGACATTTTAAAGGATCTTGAAAAATAATGGCCGCATTGTCTCCTGCTCTGACAGTATTTCCAAAAAGAGACACTTTCTCTGCCTCTACAGCGGCTTTATGATCCAAAAGTCCCATCACAGCCAGCATTGCCGTACTCTTGCCTGAACCGGATTCGCCTACGATTCCCGTCACTTTTCCTTCTTCCGCCGAAAAATCTATCCCCCGTACAGCTTCAACGCGTTCTTCCTCAGACAAATACGTTACATAAAGTGATCTTACATCCAGCATATTCAATCTGTCTGCCCTCCTCTTCTTTCCATCGCCATTGCAAGTATATGAAACACGACCAAAAGCACACACAACGTAATAAGAGGCGCCAAAAGTTCACACGGATAAAGAATCATCCTGTCTCGTCCTTCCTGTATCAATGTTCCGAGACTTGCCGTCGGCGCAGATAATCCCACCCCCAAAAAGCTTAAAAATGCTTCTGTAAAAATCGCCTGCGGTATCAGAAACAAGAAGTTTACGACTATCATCCCCAGTGCGTTCGGAAGCAGATGTCTAAACAAAATCCGAATGCCCGATATACCATCTATCTTTGCCGCCGCCGCAAAATCTGTTTCTTTTAAACGGATCATCTCCCCCCGTACGACACGCGCCATATCGATCCAGCCGGCAATACAAATCCCGAAGATCATGCTTTTTATCCCCGGTCCCATAACGAGCGTTATCAGTATAACATATAAAATCGACGGGATCGCGGCAATCACATCCGCTGCTCTCATCAGAATCATATCGATGCGTTTCCCACGATACCCCGCTACAGCACCGTACAAAATACCGATCATCCCATTGATCAGAGAACTTCCCACGCCGATCACAAGACTAATGCCTGCTCCATACCAAACCCGTGTAAAATTATCTCTTCCAAACTCGTCTGTACCGAAAAAATGAATCAACGACATTGGCTGGTTCCGTATTTCCGCATTTTGTTCCGTCGGAGAATAAGGCCCGAATAAAGGTACGCATACTGCCAGAAAGATCCAGATCAAAAGGATGATAAGCGCCGCTTTTTCATCCCTATATCCCTTTCTTTTTTTACTGCTTATTCTGTTTTCTTTCCGCATATTTTTGTCACACCTCCCGCCGGTTCCTGACACAAGTTTTTTCTTATTTCTTTCTGTAAGCTCTTCTGACACTTGGATCAAGCCATGCCCCAAGCAGATCTGTGAGCAAATTAAGAAGAATAACAACTGTTCCCATAAATACAGTCAATCCGAGAATAAGAGTATAATCTCTGTTTGCAATCGACATGACAAACTCTCTTCCCAGACCCGGAATCGTAAACACGCTCTCTATGGCAAAACTTCCCGTAAGCAGAAACGCCGATGCCGGACCGATATAATTCAATACCGGAAACCATGCGTTTTTTAACGCATGAGTAAAAATGATCCTGCTCTTTTTCAATCCTTTTGCCCTGGCAAAAAGAACGTAATCTTTTGCCATCTCCTCATCCAATGCATGTCCTGTCATTCGGGTGATCACAGCCGTCGGATAAAGCGACAATGCCGTAACCGGTAAAATATAATGTGAAAAAGAAAATAAACCCGACGAAGGAAACCATTTTAATTTTACACTGAATACCATTAACAGAAGAATCGCAGCGGCAAAACCGGGAATGCCCGCCGCCAGCATTCCTAATGATCCGATTACCTTTTTCACTGCCCTTTTTTTTCCGACGCGGCATAGAACACCCCGCATCCCGTACCGACGATCACTGATACGATCAATGCCGAAAGTCCGAGCGACACCGTAAGCGGAGCTGCCCGTCCGATAATCTCTTCCACCGATGTACCCGGATCCTGATAAGAAATCCCCAGATCTCCTTTTAAAAGATTTCCCATATATGACAGATACTGCTCGATCAGCGGATCGTTCAACCCATATTCTTCTTCCACAGCTTCCACAACCTGCTCCGAAACGCCGCCTCTTTGAAACGGACTTCCCGGTATCAGCCTTACGAGAAAAAAAGTGACCGTGGCAAGAAGGAACAATGATACTATCCCAGTCAATATTCTTTTCCATGTGTAACGCATCATTGCCCTTTCACCTCCTTGTTCAGACCCTGTTTTTTTCTTTGCTCTGCCGTTTTATTCCGTCACATCCTCCAGCTTTGCCGGAATGACTTTCAGAAGATCTTCCAGACTAAGTTCTACCTGATATCCGATCTTGCCGCCGCTGAAAATCATCGTTTCAAAGTTTTTTGCCGTTTTATGTATCACTGTCGTAAACTGTTTTTTCATTCCAATCGGAGAACATCCGCCGTGAACATATCCGGTAAGGGGAAGCAGTTCTTTTGATTTTAGCATTTCAACACTTTTTTCTTTTTTACGGCATGTGCCGCTTTCTTTAGATCCAGTTCACAGTTAACCGGAATGACAAAGACATAATTCGTTTTTGATTTTCCGACCGTCACAAGAGTTTTAAACACCATATCAGGATTTTCACCCAAAACTTCCGCTACTTCAATTCCGCTTACCGCTCCCGTATCAACATAACTATAGCTTTCATATGCAATCTTCTTCTGATCTAAAATCCTCATTACATTTGTTTTTTCTTTATTTTTTCCCATTATTCTTCCTTCCGAATTCTATCTATACCGAAATGCTTCTGTGATAATCCAAATTTCTACAAAGAAAATAAACAATAACAGACCATCTACCGCCCAATTATACTGAATGCTATTCAGCGGAGTCCGAGCAAAACGAAACATAAAATCTTTTACTTTTTTCCTGCCTGTCAAAAACAAAAGGAAAAATTGCAAAATCGGAAATAACAAAATTCCCATTTTATAATCCCATCCATCCGGCGTTCCTAATATGCCAAAATGAACCGGTATAATATCCGGCAGAAAAAATAAACTTACTACTGCAGTCAAAAGAGTGATTCCAAAAATAATCCATGATACTTTTCTACTGTTTAAAAACGACATAATTATTCCTTCTTTCCATAATTTTCAAACCGGATAACCTGCTCGTCATTTTAAATTTTTAAAAATTCACATTTCCGAAACATTCCACAATCTTCTCTGTCATTGCATCCATATCCGCCCGTTTTGCGACTTGAATCTTCATTCCGTATTTCCTTGCTTCGGCCGCTGTTTGTTCTCCGATACAAACGGCAGACACATTTTGAAGTTCTACGTTTTTTATTGCTTTGACAAACCCTTTTACCGTTGAGGCGCTTGTAAAAGTAACTGCATCGATCTCCTCTTTTTGGAACATCTTTTCTATCTTGTGCCTAAGTAAAGAGGAGACTTCATATTCGGTCCGATATAATGCAATATCGTTTACCGGGACGCCTGTTTCCATAAGAGGCGGAAGCAGTTCTAAAGATCCTTCCTCTGCCCGAAAGATCGTAACCGCACTATACTCTGAAATATTTTCTGCAAGTGTTTTTCCCAACTCTCCTGCATTATAAATCTTCGGCACGATATCTGCAAACAGTCCGTGTTCTTTTAATGCAGCCGCCGTCGCAGAACCGATGGCCGCGATTTTTATCTGTGCTTTTCCTGCGAGCAGCCTTCTCATATCCCATGCTTCTTTTTCTAATTGTTCAAAAAATACATGTACTCCTATAGGACTTGTAAAAACAAACCATTCCTCTTTTTCGGAATGTTGAATTTCCCCTAATGCCTTTTTCAGCCTCTCATTCGGATCGATCGCTACTGTATGAATAGACGGCATCTCGATCACCTGTGCCCCGAGATTTCGCAGGCGTTTTGCCAGAGCGGAACTATTCTGCCTCGGTCTTGTCACCAAAAATTGCTTTCCTCCCAAAATCCTGTCTTTTATCCAGTGAAACTCTTCTGACAAAGAACACACTTTTCCTACTACGATAATCGCAGGCGCTTTGATCTTCGCCTCATCTGCCTGCTGCTTTAATGTTTTTACAGTCGCACACACCTGCCTTTGTCTCGCAGTCGTTCCCCGCTCTATCACAGCCGCAGGCATATCTTCCGGCATTCCGGCTTTTATCAGTTCCGTCAGAATCGTTTCCATTGCCGACACACCCATAAGAAAGATCAAAGTTGCATTTAATTTTACAAGAGCCTCGTAATCAATGTCGGGTTTTACATCTCTTCTCGTATGTCCTGTAATCACATGAAAGGATGAGGTATAATCTCGATGAGTCACCGGAATCCCCGCATAAGCCGGAACTGCTACTGAAGAAGTGATTCCCGGAATAATTTCGAAAGAAATCTTTTCATTTCTAAGTATCTCTATTTCTTCTCCGCCTCTTCCGAACACGAATGGATCTCCGCCTTTGAGACGCAATACTCTTTTCCCTTTTTTTGCTTCTCTTACGAGAATCTGATTGATCTCTTCTTGAGGAACCGGATGGTTTCCCGCATGTTTTCCGACATAAATTGTTTCTGTTTCCCGCGGAATACGGCTTAGTATCTCTGCACTTAAAAGAGCGTCATATACGATGACATCTGCCTCTTCGATCAATTCCGCAGTCCGCAAAGTCAGTAATCCCGCATCTCCCGGACCTGCCCCTGCGATCCATACCTTTCCATATAAACTCTGTTCCATCTTTCTCACCTTTCCCCAAACTGCTTTTTTTCATTGTCAAGGCAAGTCTTTCTCCGAGACTTGAAGCGTCTTCAATATAAGAAGCTGCCTTTTTCACAAAATACTGTCCGCTTTTTTTCATTGTAATACAGTCCTGTCAGTTCCAATTCATTTCCCTTTACTTTTGCATAAGCCGCACTCGGAGATGTGCATCCCCCGTCAAGCACACGGATAAAACTACGTTCTGCCAGAGCCTGTACTCTGCTCTTTTTATCATCCACATATTGACGCCACACTGTATCTTTCAAAAATTCTTTTCTCCCCTGAACTGCCAAAATTCCCTGTCCCGCAGCAGGGATCACCTCATCTACCGAAAAGTACCTTCCGATCACCGCTTCCATATTCAGCCGCTTCACCCCGGCGGCTGCAAGCACCGCCGCATCGTATTCTTCTTTGTTTAATTTACTAAGTCTTGTCTGTATGTTTCCGCGGATTCCTTGAAACACTGCATTCGGATACAATTTCTGAATCTGTATCATGCGCCTTTTACTGGAAGTTCCTATAACAGCGCCTGTTTTTGTGAGTATAGACCCTTCCTCTGTTCCCTGTTCTTTTTTTTCACTTTTATAAATAAGCACATCCCTTGGATCTTCCGTCTGCTGTATGCAAGAATCGGAAATTCAGAAGATTCTTCCATCGGCATATCTTTTAGACTGTGAACGGCAAGATCGATCCTTCCGTCTGCCAGAGCCTGATCTAATTCTTTTACAAAAAGTCCTTTTCCTCCGACAGATTCCAAACTCCTGTCAAGGATCTTATCCCCTGTCGTTTTCATCGTGATGATCTCAACTAAAATCGTTTGGTCACATCGCCTAATCTGATCTTTTATAATTTCCGCCTGCTTTACCGCAAGCCTGCTTTCTCTGCTCCCTATTCTGATAACAGACTGCATGACGCTTCGTTTCCTTTCTCTATAATCTTATACACAGCCTCCATGTTCAGGTTCTCTCTTACTATTGACGCAAGCCGGTCATACTGTTCTTCTTTATATGCGTTTCTGTCACGCACTGTAATTTTCGACGGATCTATTCCTTTTTTTCTTAAAACTGCCGCCAAAAATGTTTTGACCGTTTCAGACATATCGAAAATCCCATGCATATAACAGCCATATACATGATCGCTCTGCGCTCCGTCCTGCCGCTGTTCTCCTTCCTCTTCCATATAGACAAGCGGAACAGTCCCCTTGGACAAAACCGTTCTCCCCATATGGATCTCATACCCTTCATAACATACACCGCTCATTTCTGCAAGCGCTCCGCCTACTTTGGCAAACCTTCCTGAAACTCTTGTCCTTCTTTTTTCCTGTTCAAACACTGTCGTCACCGGCAGAAGTCCCATCCCGCGAACCGTTCCTTTTTGTTCTGCCCCCGTCGGATCGCTGATCGACTGTCCGAGCATCTGATATCCTCCGCAAATACCGAATACGATGCCTCCTTTTGCCGCATGGCGCAGTATTTTCCCTTCCAAACCGTTTTGCCTCATCCACAAAAGATCGCTGATCGTATTTGCTTCCCGGGATGATCACAACATCAGGATCTCCAAATTGAGAAATGTTTGACACATAGGACACGTCGAGTTCATCCACTGCTTCAAGCGGAGCTATATCCGTAAAATTAGAAATCCTGGGAAGACGTATAACCGCGATTTTTGCAAGACCTGATCTGCTCTTTTTCCGAAACCGCTCTGTCAAACTGTCTTCATCTTCAATATCAAGATGAAAATACGGGATAACTCCAAGTACAGAAGTATTTATCTTTTCTTCCAACATCCGAAGTCCGGGTTTTAAAATCGATACGTCTCCGCGAAATTTATTGATAATCGTTCCTTTAACACGCTTTTTTTCTTCTTCCTCAAGCAGGAGCATCGTTCCCGCAAGCTGTGCAAATACACCGCCTCTGTCAATATCTCCGACAAGCAGTACCGGAGCATCTGCCATTTTCGCAAACCCCATATTGACAATATCGTCTTTCTTTAAATTGATCTCCGCCGGACTTCCCGCTCCTTCGATCACAATGACATCATACGTTTCGTCCAATTTTCTGTATGATTCCATAATCGAAGGAATAAATTCTTTTTTCCGCTTATAATACTCAGACGCAGACATCATTCCGAAAGGTCTGCCTCTGACGATAATCTGTGATCCTGTATCATTTGTCGGTTTTAAAAGGATCGGGTTCATATCCGCACTCGGCTCGATTCCTGCCGCTTCTGCCTGCATTACCTGCGCCCTTCCCATCTCCAGTCCCTCTTTTGTAATATAGGAATTTAATGCCATATTCTGTGATTTAAAGGGAGCTGTTTTATAACCGTCCTCCTTCAAGATGCGGCAAAGAGCGCCTGCCAGCACACTCTTCCCTACATTCGACATCGTTCCCTGTATCATGATCGGTTTTGCCATCTATGTCCGCCTCCTGTCTGTTTCTTTCTATAATCTCCTTCAATGCTTTCAGCAGTTGTTCATTTTCATGTCTTTGCTTCACTGCTATCCGATACCACCCTGTTTCAAGTCCACGGTAATTTGCACAGTCTCTGATCAAGATCCCGTATTGCAAAAGTTCTTCAAACAGATTGATTTCACTATATATAAGAATGAAATTAGCATCTGAAGAAACAAAATCAATTTTTAATATATCTAATTGTTTCTCTATCTCCATCCGTTCTATCTGTATCATACGGCGCATTTTTTCTACCCGGTCTTTTTCATCAAGCGCCGCTATGCCCGCCTCCTGGGCGATCACCGACACATTCCACGGCTGGCGCATCTTCTCCATATTCTCCAACAATTTTTCATCAGATGTCAACCCATACCCTAACCTGATCCCCGGGATCGCATATGTCTTCGTAAAAGCCCGAAGCAAAAACAAGTGAGGATAATGAACGATGTTTATTTTATCAAAAAGACTTTCCGGCTCTTTTTCAAATTCAAGAAAGCACTCATCCAACACAAAACGAATCTTTTTCTGCTCACATCGTTTTGCGGCTTCTTTTAGGAGTTCGATATCCGTTTTTTTCCCCGACGGATTGCAAGGAGAACATAAAAAAATGATATCCACATCTTCTGTTAGTTCTCTAAGAAATCATAATCTATACAAAAACCATTATTTTTTTTCGTTTGATAGTATTTTATTTCGCATCCAACTGTTTTTAACGCCTGCTCATATTCTGAAAACGAGGGAATGGGGAGGAGAGCTTTCTTCGATTTTTCTGCCAGGACAAGAGTATAGAGCAGTTCTGCCGCCCCGTTTCCAAATGCAAACATCCTCTCGTCCACCCGAAGCCTGTCTGCCAGTTTTTCCCTTAATTTCCTACATTTACAGTCCGGATATGCCGCTGACTGCAAAAGCGCTCTTTTCGCCGCCTCGATCACTTTTTAGACGGACCGAGAGGGTTGATATTTACGGAGAAATCAATCATCTCTCCATATGTATATATATCGCCTCCATGTGTATATTGCATATTCAGTCTCCTTCTTTTGTCTTATCTGACGAAAATCCGGCAAAAGATCACATGATGAGTACAGTGCATAATTTTATTCCTCCGAAAACAAACATCATTAACAATGCCGTAACATACATTAATCTCCCTGCTTTTATAATATCTTCCGGGTCAATCGGACGAAGATCATCTCCGATAAACTCCTTTTTATAAACTTTCCCAAAATAAACTGCATCTCCGGCGAGCCGGATTCTAAGCGCTCCGGCACAGACCGATTCTGTCTGGGCAGCATTAGGACTTGCATGTTTTCGTCTGTCACGCAAATATATCCTCCATGCATTTTTCCCGTCTAATCCCGCAAGAAAACTTGCACATACCATAAACATCGCCGTCACACGGGCAGGAATAAAGTTAAATACATCATCCATCTTCGCCGGTATTTTCCCGAAATACAAATATTTTTCATTCTTATACCCGAGCATAGAATCCATCGTATTTACCGCTTTATATAAAAACCCAAGAGGCGCTCCTCCAAGCATCATATAAAGAAGAGGAGCTGTCACTCCGTCAGATGTATTTTCCGCTACCGTCTCAACCGCAGCCTTTGTCACACCTTCTTCGGTCAGGTTTTCCGTATCTCTCCCGACAATCATAGAAACCGCTCTTCGCGCCTCCTTCATATCATTTCTCTTTAAACAGTAATACACTTTTTTGCTTTCTTCACTCAGAGATTTTGCCGCAAAGATCTGATAGCACCAAAACGACTCTAAGAAAAAGCAGATCAACGGATGGATATTCTGCGCCACCCTCAGTCCCGCAAACGGAATCCCAAACGAAAGGATCGCTACAATAATCCATAAGACCCCTCCTGCCGTCATATTTTTCTTATCATTTTCTTTTCTCAGTCTCTTTTCCAAAAATGAAATCATATTTCCGATCATTCTCACCGGATGATACAGCCATACCGGATCTCCAAACAGACGATCCAAAAAAAATCCGGTCACACAAGCAGCCAACGACATCATCTTCCGCTCCTTTTCTCCGCATTTTTCAGCAGTTCAATTCCATTCTCCCATTCCTTCTCCGATACAGATACAAGATAACCGCTTCCATTCTCCACCTGCCAGTTATAAAAATCTTTTTTTTCTTCGTAAAGAGCGTGCATCACCGCCATGATCGTACCGCCATGAACGACAAACGCCGCATATTTCACATGTCGGGCAATCAAAAATCTGACCTGTTTTTTCATTCCTTCCACACAGCGCTTTCGGAATTCTTCCTGATCCTCTCCTCCCGGAAACGCCGTTATCCCTCCGCTTTTCAGCCACTTTATATAAGCGGCGTTCTTTTTTCAGTCTGCTCATATGTTTTTCCTTCAAACTGTCCGAAATCACACTCTCTCATCAAAGGTTCCAAAACGATAGGACACCCTGATAAATCCGTACCCCAAATCCGCTTTGCCGTTTGTACACAACGTTTCATGGGGCTTGCGATAATATATTCCGGTATGGGATAACTCCGCTTTAAAAAAGCGGTCTTTTCCGACAACACTTCATCCGTACTTCCGATATACTGTCTTTTTTCATTTCCCGGCGTAGCAAAATGCCGGATTAACATGATTTTCAACATATTCCTCCCAAAAAGGCGACAACAGTCAGCATGACGAGTTCACATATCTGTAAAAAATATCCCGCCAAATCTCCGGTAATTCCGCCGAACTGTTTAAAACTCATTTTATAATAATAGAAAAATACAAGCAGCGCGGCCGTTACAATTATTGCACCCTGAACACGAAAAATATAGATTGCTCCTGCTGCCAAAGACATAAGCCATATAGATAAGACGATCCGCGTCCTCTTCCTATCCGCCCTCTCTTGAAATGTTCTCAACAAGCCGCTGCTTTTCGCTGATCTGAAACTTACGACTGAAAGTCCGCTCAGCGCTCTCGATATCGGATACATCCATACGGCAAGAGACAGCGTTTTAAGATTCACTTCACTCCAAAGAGCTGCCGTAATAAGAAAATAGGCGCACAGACCGATCACTGCAAACGCTCCTGTATGAGGATCTTTCAAAATCTCTAATTTTTTCTCTCTGTCTTTATAAGAACTGACGGCATCGATCGTATCCGCAAACCCATCCAAATGAATCCCCCCTGTCACAGCGACCGGTATCATCGTCATTACCGCCGCAAAAAAGAGTTTTCCGCACTCTGTATATCGCAGAATCAGCTGACCTGCGCCGAATACCAGCGCTCCTATAATCACCCCTACGACCGGGAAAAAACACATGGCATACCTCATATTTTTTTTTTCATCCCAATCTATATTCGGAACAGGAAGTTTTGAATACATAGCCAATGCAATTATCAAAGATTTCAGCATATTCATTTTCTTTTTTGTCTCCTCATACATCTTATCCACTCTTACAACACACCTGCCCTTACTTTAATTCTTCGTACTGTTCTACTCGTATTTCCTCAAACGTACTCATGCTTTTATATACGGACAACCCCATTTCCAAAAGAGGCATTACGGCGACCGCTCCGCTTCCTTCTCCGAGAGACATCCCGCAGTCAAGCAGCGCCGATAGTCCAAGTTCATCCAATACTTTTGACGCCGCCGGTTCGCCCGAACAATGCGAAGGAAGCATATAACCGATACAGTCAGGAACAAGACGAGCCGCACAAAGCGCCGCCACAGAAGAGATAAAACCGTCAATGACGATCGGGATACGAAAGATTGCTCCTCCGAGAAATACGCCCGTAAGACCTGCAATGTCAAAACCGCCCACTTTTGAGATTATATCGATGGGATCACCCCGATCAGGGGCATGAAGCGATATTGCTCTTTCGATTGCGGCAATCTTTCGTCTTAATCCGTCTGCGCTAAGTCCCGCTCCCCTTCCTGTCATTAATTTTACCGGAATATCCGTCAATACCGATGCAACCGCACTGCTCGTCGTCGTATTTCCTATCCCCATTTCTCCTGTTGCCAAAATTTCATATGACTTCGACTTCAACATTCCCACAATCTCAATTCCCGTAAGGATTGCCCGGATTGCTTCCGTCCTCGTCATGGCTGCTTCCCGGGTCATATTTTTTGTACCAGGTGCAATTTTATATCTTTCTTTGTAACACCGGGCACATCAGACACCATCCCGATATCGATCGGAAACAGATCCACTCCCGCGATTTGAGCCATCTTACATACACTTGTCTCGCTTTTTGTAAAATTTTCGGCGACAACAGCCGTCACTTCCTGCCCGGTCTGTGTAACGCCTTCTTCTACCACTCCGTTATCCGCACACATGATGACAAGACCTTTTTTGTCCAAACTGTACGCAGGACTTCCTTTCATTCCCGCAATCTTCGTGACGGCATCCTCCAATTTCCCAAGACTAAATAAAGGCTTTGCGATCTGTTTCCATCGCTTTTTTGCCTGCGCCGCCGCCTTTTGATCCGGAGGACAGATCTGTTCAAGATATTCGTTCAGCCGCTTTGTCACTTTTTCTAATTCCGGTTCTGATTGTTCTTTCATATTTTTCCTGTCTTCTGACATATGATTCCTTCTCTGCTTCTTCTTATTTGCTTCGTTTTCTTTGGCAAACAGTCTGCACTGATCTGTAAAACGCTTTGCAAACTGCGGACAGGACGGCATATATAAATGAGGATACCCCGCAAACAAACTGCCTTCTGTATGAACACATTTCCAGGACGTTCTTCGATCCGGCTTCGCTGCTGTTAAACCTTCTCCGTTATCCGAACTGTCCCAATAATGAAACTCATGCCCTTTGATCACTTCTCCTTGTTTCAGATAACAGCTTTCCTTTTGTTCCTTTTCATGACTTAACTCCACGTAGCCGAAACGCACAAGCTTTCCCGCCGGATAAGTCCTGCCGTTCAAAACTCCTGCCATCTCCCATACAATATGCCTCTCATCTTCCATCTCCTCATGAAGATACATAAAACCGCCGCACTCTGCCAGACAGGGCATTCCGCTTCTGATCGCATCTTTTACCGACCGACGCATAGAATTGTTCTCGGACAGTTCCTTACAGTTAAGTTCCGGGTAACCTCCCCCGAAAATCAAACCGGAAATATTTTCGGGAATCTTTTGATCTCTCAACGGACTGAAAAACACAAGTTCTGCTCCGCTTTCTTCCAGAAGTTCTAAATTTTCTTTATAATAAAAACAAAACGCCGCATCCTTTGCTACCCCGACCCGAACCTTGCCGTCGTCTGAGCTTTTATACTTTTCCATATCGCATTGAAACGGCTCCCGGCTCTGCCCGTTTCGCATATTCTGCTTGATCTGCCCTTTTTCCGGGCTATTTGCTTTCTGTTCCCCTTGTGCGATCTGATACAATCTGTCAAGATCAACCGTCTCTGTCACAATATTTCCTGCCTTTGTCATCTGTTCTTTCAGATGACAGATCTCCTGCGGAGTAACAAGGCCTAGATGACGGCTTTCCAGACAAAACGCTTCATCCTGCGGAATGTATCCTAATACGGGAATATCATACCCTTCTGATTTCAAATGATCTTCCAGCATTTTCTTCAACCTGGGATACAACATTTTTGACACCCGGTTTAAAATGATCCCCTGAATATTGCTGTCTTTTTGAAAGGATACAATCCCGCTGACAACAGCACAAAGGGAAAGCGCCGCCCCTTTGCAAGGAAGAATCAATACTGCGGGAATGTCAAGTGTTCTTGCTACATCATATGAGCTTGCCGTAACAGAATCCAGTCTCATCCCATCATAATATCCCATCACGCCTTCTGTTATAACAAGTTCAGCATCTGCCGCATGTTTTGCGTATTCTTTTCTCAGCTCATCTTCCGAAGAAAAGAATAAATCCAGATTTTTTGAATCTACGCCAAGCACTTCTTTATGAAACATCGGATCGATATAGTCAGGTCCGCATTTACAGGATGATACTTTTTTATTTTGAGCCTGATATGCCGCCATAAGTGCGCACGCCGCCGCTGTTTTCCCGCTTCCGCTGGAGATCGCCGTGATCAAAATTCCCGAAGCCATCTTCCTTTCCTCCTGCTGAAATAATATAGACAGGATTCATTCCTGTCATCATATGATACTGCCCCAGAACACGAGAACGCGACGCACATATCTGTGTAACTTCCATATCGGTCAGTAACCCTTCTTTTTCCGCGTCCATCACATCCCGGACTGTCTCAAGCGATATAGCGCTGATCACAATCTTTACATTTGGATTTTTCTGTTTCACAACAGTCAATATTTCTTTTAAATTACCGGAACTTCCTCCGATAAACAGATGAGTCGGCGGTTCCAAATGCACGAGCGCCTCCGGCGCGCTTCCTTCTATGATCCGGATTCCGTCCGTCCTGAATTTTCTCCTGTTTTTTTCCAAAAGAAGCACCGCCTCCGGATTCTTTTCAATGGCATACACTTTTATCTGCTCACCTGAAAGAGCCGCCTCCACAGATACAGAGCCGGTTCCGGCGCCGACGTCATACACAACCGCATCTTCTGTAAGCTCCATGCGGGCGATGCTGACGGCGCGCACTTCTTCTTTCGTCATTGGAACTTTTCCTCTGACAAACGCATCGTCACGGATATGCGGACCACGCCGCTTTGCCGGATTCTCATTTTCCACCAATGCAGTACATAACCCCCGCACTTCTTCTATTTGAAAATCTGCCGCTTTTTTCCTTATGATCTTTTCATCTTCATAAGAAAGATCTCTTCCGACCGAAAGGAACAGTTCTCCCATTCCATACTCCAAAAGTGCGTTCAGCAGTCGTTCTCCCGCATCTTTTCCGCCAAGAAGAAAGAACGTTTTTCTGTTCGTATCTACCGTCTGTATAAACAGCGTTTCATTTCCATGAAGACTTACGATCTTTGCATCGTCCCATGAAACACCGAGTTTTGCGGCAAAATAAACAACAGATGAAATCCCCGGAATCAATTCAACCGTACAATCGATCTCTGAATGCAAAAGGGCCGCTTCCAGTTTTTTTGCTCCGCTGTAAAACCCGATATCACCGGAAAACAAAACCGCAGTCCGGCTGCACTCCTCATGCTCTTTTACATAAGAAAAAATAAAGTCCCACCGATATTCACTTAACATATCCCGCCGTTTTATATCTTTTTTCTGCTCTAAAAAACATGCGGCGCTTTCAAGCATCCGTGAAGCTCCGATCAGACAATCGCTTGCAAGGATCTCTTCTTTCGCTCTTTCGGTCATTTCTTTTACTCCGCCTGTCCCAATCCCGATCAAAGATACTTTTCTTTTTTTATCACACATCTTTATAGCCTCTCGGAGTTACCATTTTCCTGTTTAACTCTTTCGTATTTGAGTTTCCGATATAAACAGTCGTAAACATATCTGCCTGTGTTGTTTTCAGCTTTTTAAGAGTCATGATCTCATATAACTCGCCTTCTCTTCCTATATTTTTCACAAGACCGCACACCGTCTCTTCCGACCGTGATTTTAGAATGATCTCACAGGCTTTCTCAAGATAATCCGCTCTCTTCCTGCTGGACGGATTATAAAGACAGATTACAAAATCAGCCTCTGCCGCGGCGCAAAGTCTCTTCTCGATCAGCTCCCACGGAGTCAGGAGATCGCTTAAACTGATCACTGCAAAATCATGCATCAACGGCGCGCCTAAAACGGCTGCTCCTCCTGATGCCGCCGTGATCCCGGGAACAATCTCAATCCCGATCTCAGGGTAATCTCTCCCGATCTCATAAATCAGACCTGCCATTCCATAAATCCCGCTGTCACCGCTGCATACCATTGCCACGTCAACGCCTTTTTTTACCTCCTCAAACGCCATCTTACAGCGGTCGGCTTCTTTTCGCATCGGAGTGCTCAAGAACTGCTTTTCCGGAAATAAAGGACGGACAAGATCAATATATACCGTATATCCGATAATGACCGGACATGCGTCAAGAACTTTTTTTGCCTGTACTGTCATCTGATCTCCTGCTCCCGGGCCGAGTCCTACAACATATATTTTATTCATTCTTTAGTATTCTCCTTTTCTGCCTTTCCAACATGAGAAGATGCTTTCCGAAATTCTGTTGTAAATGTCGGATCATATAATTTTGACCGTTCATACTTTCCATCTAAAACCCTGCCTACTACAATAAGCGCCGTCTTCGTTACGCCTGCCTCTTTTGCAGTCTGCGCCAATGTTTTTACCGTACAGTTGAGTACTTTTTCCTCCGGCCATGACGCCTTATACACGATCGCGGCAGGAGTGTCCTGTTCATATCCTCCGCTGATCAGCTCTTCGGAAAGTTCTTTTAGCATCCCTGTGCTTAAAAAAATAACCATTGTTGTGCCATGAGCCGCAAAACTTCTGATCGACTCCTTTTCAGGAACCGGCGTTCTTCCTGCCATACGGGTAATTACAACCGACTGTGAAATTCCCGGAAGTGTATATTCTGCATCGAGCGCAGCTGCTGCCGCGCAAAAAAAGAGCTGACGCCGGGGCACACTTCGTATCCGATCCCAAGTCTTTCCAACTCATCCATCTGCTCTTTGATCGCCCCGTACAGGCAAGGATCGCCTGTATGAAGCCGGACAATGTTCTTTCTTTGAGTCTCACCTTCTTTTATCACTTCCAGCACTTCTTCCAGTGTCATCTTCGCACTATTGTAAACTGCACACGTTTCTTTACAGCCATATAGAAGTTTCGGGTTCACAAGCGATCCTGCGTAAATAACAATATCCGCCTCTTCTAAAAGGCGTTGTCCACGCACAGTGATCAAATCTTTTGCACCCGGACCTGCTCCAACAAATGTGACCATCTTTCTCTTTCCTTTCGCTTTCTTAGCCTCTTTACTTTTTTAATCTTTTCTCCGATCTTTCCGCTGAGTTTCGCTTTCATCTTTTATGATAAACAACGAATAATATCCCGCCTGTTCGGGGATTTCTTCCGTCGAAAAATAAAGCTTCTCCGAATCCATACCACAGTTTTCCACCATTTTTGCCTCTAAAGCGTTCTCGACAAGAAAACGTTTCACTTCCGCCATTTTCCGTCCGCTTTTCATAAATACTTTCGTTCCCTGCAGCCTCATACTTTCTTCTACTCCGTAGGAAGCAGGTATGATATGCAGTTCATCGCTGTTTTCTGAAAGGGAAATGTCAAGGCGAGCCGCCGCCGCGCAAAAAGAAGGGATTCCGGGAATCAACTCTGTTTCATATCCCATCCTTTTCAGTCTTTTGTGTATATACATACAGGTAGAATAAATGCTCGGGTCTCCGATCGTAAGAAACACAACATCCTTTCCTTCATTTAACTTCTCTGCGGTAAACGCCGCGTCTTCGTCATGAATCTCTATCAGTTTCTCCCTGTCTTTGATCATCGGCATAGGCAGAAAGATCACCTCTTTTTCCCCGATCTGCGAATAAACTTGTCTGACGATCTGATAAGCCGTACACTGCTGCATATATTTTGGATCTGCGTTTTCACCCGGCTTTTTCAAACCGCTGTCTGATACGGGAATCGCGACAACATCACTTTCTTGTATCGCATGCAATGCTTTTAATGTCAGAAGCTGCGGATCTCCCGGCCCAACTCCAACGCCTGTAAACTTTCCTTTCATAGCCTCTTTATCTTCCTTTCTTTTGCCTGACAAAACGACTTGTCTGCTCAAACAGACTGTCTGCTTTCGAGGTTTTCCCCAAAACCCCTTCTTCATTTGAAAAAACAACAGCCGCAATATCCAACGCTTCCCCTGCTCTGTTTGTCAGATAAAATTCTATTCTCTCCATTACGCTTTCCATTACTTTTTCGAGAAGTCCGCATTCTTTGAGTACTCTTAATGCCTCCGATGTATTCACACAGTCCATGACCGAACGCACCGTATGCGAATCTGCCCCTTCTAAAGCCGCATGTACCGCCAACACTTCCATCCTGCAGTCTGCCTGTCTTGAATGGGTATTCATTACTCCTGCCGCCAGTTTGACAAATTTTCCGATATGACCGATAAATAGAATTCCCTTCATCCCGAGTAATTTTGCATCGTCGATCGTATCTCCGATATAGTTACTGCATTTTACTGTTACTTCTTCGTCCACGCCGAGTTCTTCACGTAAAAAATCCATTCCGTAATTTCCCGGAACAACATAACACCTGTCATACCCTGTCTCTTTTAACATTTTCATTTCCAGCCATATCGTATCAGTCAGCGCTTTTTCACTCATCGGCTCTACGATGCCTGTCGTTCCAAGAACAGACAGGCCTCCTACAATGCCAAGCCTCGGATTAAACGTCTTCTTTGCGATCTTCTCCCCGCCCGGAATAGACAGCGTAATCTTTATTTTCCCACCGTACTTGTATTGACGGCACTCTTCGTCTACCGCATCGGCAATCATCCTGCGAGGTATTTTATTGATCGCGGGAAAGCCTGTCTGCTGCTCTAATCCTGCTTTTGTGACCCGGCCGATTCCTTCTCCTCCGGCAAGAACAATATGATCTTTGATTTCAAAACAGCGTTCTTCCGCTTCTTCCTCTTTTAAAAATGACTCGATCTTCTCAGCTTTTGCGTATACTTTCATCCCATCTGTCACATCAGGATCATCGCCGCTGTATTTTTCAACAGCGCACTGCACATAATCCGCAGTTCTGATCGTTGACTCTACTTCCAAATACAGCTCGATCCCTTTCGGAGTGATCAGTTTCACATGAGTAATCTCTTCTTCTTTAAGAAGCATCGCCACAGCAGCTTTTGCCGCTGCGGCAGCACAGCTTCCTGTCGTATATCCAAGCCGAAGTCCCGACCGGTTCCTCCCGATCTCCTGTTTCATTTTATGCTATTCTCCTGATATGCTTTACAATTCTTCCAGCATCTGCCGTGGATTTTCCGCCGCTTTTACTTTACCGAACACTTTCTCGATCACACCTTCTTCATCGATCAAATAAGTAGTGCGGACAACACCCATTGTTTTCTTTCCGTACATATTCTTTTCTTTCCATACATCATAAGCCTGAATACATGTTAACTCTGTATCTGAAAGAAGTGTAAAGGGCAAACCGTATTTTTCTTCAAATTTCTTATGAGATGCGACGCTATCCTTGCTTACTCCAAGCACAACCGCTCCTTTTTCTGAAAATTCAGGATATAATTCTCCGAAACCACATGCCTGTTTTGTACATCCCGGAGTGTTGTCTCTCGGATAAAAATATAAGATCACTTTCTTCCCTTTGTATTCTTCCAATGTGTGTACCTTTCCGTTCTGATCCGGCAATGCAAACTCCGGCGCTTTCATTCCTGCTTCTAACATTTGTATTTCCTCCTGTTTTTTTTTATTTTATTCTTTTTTTTAGCTTGTTCTTACATTTCCGCTTCTTCGATATGTTCTGCGAATATTTTTCTGATTCCTTCAAATTCTCCGAGTCCTTTTAAAATAACCCGGACTTCATATCCTTTTTCCTCCAGCTCGCTTTTCCATGAATCTTCTTCTCCTGCCATATCATTTTTTGCATGATCTCCGGCAACAAACATAAACGGCATAAGTACGACTTTTTTTTTCTGCCCGATATTTCCAGCTTTGCCATTACATTTCTCAAATCAGGAAAGCTTTCCACTGTTCCGACAAGAACCTGCTGATATCCAAGCGAGTGAAACGTATACTCTAACGTAGGATATGCGGAATTTGCATGGTGATCTGTTCCGTGTCCCATCAGAACGAGCATTTCATCTTCGCCGATCACCGTTTTTTCCATCACGGCATGAATTGCTTTTTTATAATCTTCCACAGAACTAAGAAGCGGTTTCCCTACATATACTTTTCGGAACAGGTGCATATGTTCCATGACTTCTTGCAGCATCCGGTCATTTTCTATCCCGTTGATCACATGAGTCGGCTGAACGATAACTTCTTCGATCCCATCTGCCGCCATTTTTTCTAAAGCTTCGCCTACTGTTTGCACCTTTATATTTGCAGTGCGCTTTAATTTTTTATAATCATATTGCTTGTAAACGCCCTGTATACAACAGCTTCTTCAAACGTTTTTGCAAACTCCTTTTCGAGCACGTCAATCGTCTTTTCCATCGTGTCAATATGACTTGTTCCGAAACTGACTGCCAGAATTCCTTTTTTCATTTTACATCTCCTCTCATTTTTATTTATTTTATTATTTCCCTGTTTTCTTAAATTCCCTTTGATGTTTTCTATTTCAAACTTTTCAGATCAAGTAAGCCTTGACTCCAGTTCTTCCCATGTGCGCGGAGGCTCTTCTTTGTCTGATAAGATTTTTTTCTCTGTTAATTTGCGATACATACGAATGACTGTCGGTATTTCCAATTCTGCTTCTTTCAACGCTTCCTCATCCTGACAGATTTCCATCGTCTCTGCATGGCGTATCACTTTTCCTTCATGCATAAGCACAATCTCATCTGCCCATCCACAGGCATACTCTATATCATGTGTTGCGATCAGCACCGTAATTCCTTTTTCCGTCAGCCTCTCGATCATCTCATTCACTTTTTTCGTATGTTTCATATCAAGCGCCGCCGCAGGTTCGTCTAAAATCATCACTTCAGGATGCATAACCAGAATGTCTGCAATCGCAACCTGTTTTTTCTGTCCTCCGCTTAAAGCATGAGTCGGCTCTTCCTGAAACGCAGAAAGCCCCAGTTCCTCGATTATCTGTCTGACCGCCTTTTCGGCAGTTTCTTCATCCGCCCCCATGTTCAATATCCCGAAAGAGATTTCCTCATAAACACTTGCAGAAAAAAGCTGTTCATCCGGATTTTGAAATACGATCCCGACTTTTCGTCTGACATCTAAAAGTCCTTTTTTTGTATATTCGATCGGTTTTCCATCTATAAAAATCCTTCCGGATTCCGGTCTTCTGATCCCGTTCAGGCAAAGAAAAAAAGTAGATTTTCCGCAGCCGTTTCCTCCCATAACCGCGACTTTTTTCCCTTTACGAATGTTCAAACTCAAGTGATCCAATGCCTTTATTTTACTTCCCTCATATGTATAATCTACATTTTCTGCACGAATCACATATTCCGTTTCTGATTCTTTTTTTTCTTCCTTTTTCAATGTTCTCTTTTTTGTTTTCATATCTTTCATTTTATCCATCATATCATCCGTTCCGCCGCAGCTACAATTATCAAAACAAGCTCAAATACAGCCAACAATATCATTTCTTTCTTTTTCGCCGGAGTGTTCCTTTCTAGCACATTGATTGTTCCGTCATACCCTCTTGCTTCCATTGCATCATACAGCGCATTTGCTTTTCTCAAAGAAATAAAGAACAAAGCGGTCAGCATCTTTCCGAATGCACGAAGCTGTGTCCGATAATCTCTATTTCCAAGTCTTGCCTCCTGTGCTGTCATAATTGCAGACGCAGTATGAAGAAGAATAAATACAAAACGATAGATCAACATCATCAACTCAATCAGAAGCCTCGGCATATGCATTTTCCTGAGCGCTCCCAGTATATCTGTCATCGTTGTGTTCAACGACAGAAAATAAAGACATGTCACTGCCGCCAGCGCCGTGATACATAAATTGACTGCCCAAAAAGCCGATTCACGGCTTGCCGTTATATATATTTCCCCGACCGGCACGGCAAATGCATCCATAGGAACTTTCGATAGATTTAAAAAAACAGCTCCTGTTCCGACGATCAAAAATACGATCGGAATCATCAGCAGTCGAACATAGCAGGAAAGAGGAATCTTCCCCTTTCCTACCGTCAAAATTCCATTTGCGATAAATACGATCAAAGCCGCCGCATAGGAGCGGGTCAAAACACAGATCATAAGAGAAGAAACGGCATACAGTAACTTCTCTGCCGCACTGACATATCTTAATTTTGACCGGTAACACAATTTATCTATAATGATCATTCATCGCTCCTTTTTATTCTCCTATGACTTTTGTTTTTCCCTCAAAACTTCAAAAGCATTATCGCCCAGACTATCCGTCCATTTTTTACGTTCCACGAACCGTCCCATTATAAATGCGATGATTCCCACGCCTATCCCTGTCTGAATACAGAAAATAAGACTTTCTATCTCTCCGGGCAGTTCTCTGTCTAACGCAGTCTCCAAAACCGGAGTAAACCACGGCTCATATTCTCCGTGAATTTCTTCTACCATCACGCTTCCCGCATCATCAGAACCGCCGAATTCTGCTTCTTTTAAAACGAAAAGAGGAACAACGGCGATTAAAACAGCGGCGATCAATAATAAAATCACTGTTTTTTTGTTTTTACTCATCTTGTGTCTCCCCCTTTTTATTTTTGAAAAATCCTATACTTCTTAATTCCGGTTTTGCATATGTTTCCAGACCTATCACAATGACAACTGTAAGGATACCTTCTATCACGGCAAGCGGAATCTGTGTAGGCGCAAATACTCCGAGAAACTTAACAGCCGACGCTCCGACGCCTCCCGCTTCAGACGGATAGGCAAAAGCAAGCTGGATACTTGTCACACAATATGTAAACAGATCTCCTAAAAATGCAGCCAAAAAAATACCGACTCTTCTGTTTACATTTATTTTCTGACATAATTTATAAATTCCAAAAGAGACGACCGGTCCTGCGATCGCCATGGAAAATGTATTTGCTCCAAGTGTTGTCAAACCTCCGTGAGCTAAAAGCAATGCCTGAAAAAGCAATACAATGACACCGAGCACGCTCACAGATGCCGGTCCAAACAAAATCGCGCCGAGCCCTGTTCCTGTCATATGCGAACAACTCCCTGTAACAGAAGGGATCTTAAGCGATGAAATAACGAAAATAAACGCTCCCGACATTGCGATCAGCGTTAAATTTCTTCTATTTTCTTTTACTTTGTTTTTCAATGAAATAAATCCTGCAATCAGAAACGGCAGGCAGACGACGCCCCAAGCAACGCAGTATTTAGCCGGAAGATACCCTTCCATAATATGCATTGCATTCGCCCGGGACTATGGCAAATACCGCCGCAAACACGATAGATGCCTTTAGTAAGATTTTTTCTTTTTTTTTGACATGTTTTTTCCTCTCCTTGATCATAATCCCGTAATCTACGGACTCATTTGAAAGTGAATATTCTGACTTAGGGATCGATGCAAATATTCCGCCTTCCCACAGAATCTTATTCCGCAGTGGCAATATGGAATACCGCTCCTCCAATACAGCAACGGGTATTGTGCAGGATTCTCACCTGACTTCCTCACAGATATCTCAAAGTAACCTAACCTTATCTAAAGTCCGGTACAAAGAGCAATCTATACTTCTCTATCTGTTTATCTTTCAAACGTATGCCGAGCCCGACTAATACTCAATCCCTCTTCTAGCCCGGATTCCCCGGTCGTAAGGGTGTTTCACCTTGCAGATCTCAGATACATAATCCGCTTTCTCTACAAGGCGAAGGTCAGGATCCCGTCCTGTTAAGACAACTTCCAGACCTGTCGGTTTCTTTTCCAGAAAACAAAGAGCTTCCTCGTTTGGTATCAATCCATACCGGTATGCCGCCATAAATTCATCCATAACAAGTACGTCATAAGATCCGCCGGAAACTTTTCTCAAGACCTCATTCCACAGAGCTTCATATAGCTTCTTTACCTCTTTTTTTTCTTTTTCTGTCAGTGTTTTATAGAAACCGTAAGATTTCTCCAGATGTAAAACTTCAATGTCCGAAATGCTGTCGAGAATGTTTAATTCTCCCGAATTCTCATTTTTAAGAAAACGTGCAAAAAGCACTTTCTTTTTGCAGCCCGCAGCTCTGACCGCCAGCCCGACGGCTGAGGACGTCTTTCCTTTGCCGTCTCCACAATAAATATGAATCAAACCTCGTTCCATCGTCTTTTACCTCTCTGTAAAAATCCTTTATATTTTACCACAAATATACACTCTGTGACAACATTTTGTGTTATACTAAGCTGAATCGGTATACACCGTACATAAAAATAACTTTTCCGTATTTATATTATCGGAACTGTCTTTATGAATGTAATATCAAAAACTATGATTAAATGATAAGGAGGAGCATTATGAACTTTACTTTTGCCCACAACAACTTAAATGTCTACGATCTGGATGCATCTTTGCGATTTTATAAAGAAGCTCTCGGTCTTACTGTCACACGTACAAAAGAGGCTGACGACGGCAGCTTCAAACTTGTTTATCTCGGTGACTCGACAACTCCTCACAAACTCGAACTGACATGGCTTCGGGATATGGACCGCCCTTACAATTTGGGAGATAACGAGATCCATCTTGCATTTGAAACCGATGATTTTGATGCGGCACACGAAAAACACAAAGAGATGGAATGCATCTGTTTTGAGAATCCGGGGATGGGGATTTATTTCATTTCCGATCCTGACGGATATTGGCTGGAGATCGTACCTAAAAATTTATAATATTAAAAAGGGCAGTTTTTTATGATCGCTGAAAAACCCGGCGCACAGAGACGCCGGGTTTTCCGATTTCCAAAAAATATATTATACAAACTATGTCCGAAAGGAGTTTTCTTATGGAACATTATACATTGCCCCATCGGCACAATCAGTCAATGTCTCAGTTAATGAGTCATTTACCGAATATTGAAGAGTTTCAGACGACCGCAGATATATTTAAACAACTAAGCGATCCTACCCGCATCCGCATCTTCTGGATCTTGTGCCACTGCGAAGAATGTGTTATCAACATCGCTTCTATGATGGAAATGAGCAGTCCTGCCGTCGCGCATCATTTACGTCTGCTTCGTTCAAGCGGTCTGATCGAATCCCGCAGGGACGGAAAAGAAACATATTACCGTGCCGTCGACTCGAAAAAAACACAAACGCTTCATCATATGCTCGAAAAGATCATGGATATTTCCTGCATAAACAAAGACGTATAAATCAAAATTTAACTCAGATCTATAGATTTTGAACTCTAAGCGCCCTGACTGCATTTAAGACCGCAATGATCATAACCCCTACGTCGGCAAAGATCGCAAACCACATATTTGCAATTCCAAGAGCGCCAAGTCCAAGACAGGCAAATTTAATTGCCAAAGCAAATATAATGTTTTGATATACGATTCTCAGACATTTTTGAGAGATTTTAATCGCTTTGGAAATCTTTAACGGATCATCGTCCATCAACACTACATCTGCCGCTTCGATTGCCGCGTCCGATCCCATTGCCCCCATTGCAATTCCGATATCCGCCCGAGTCAGTACCGGTGCGTCATTAATGCCGTCACCTACGAATACAAGCTTTTCTTTTCCTTCTTTTTCCAAGAGCAGTTCTTCTACTTTTTGTACTTTATCTCCGGGGAGCAGTTCACTGTACACTTGATCGATTCCCAAAGTTTTTGCCGTCTGCTCGGCAGCTTTCCGCGAATCCCCGGTAAGCATGACTGTTTTTTTGATCCCTGCTTTTTTCAATTCCGCAACCGCTTCTTTGGAATGTTCTTTCACAACATCGGAAATCACGATATGCCCTGCATACTTTTTATCAATCGCCATATGGATGATCGTACCTGCCGTATGGCATTCATGATACTTCAAACCGAGTTTTTTCATCAGCTTGTCGTTACCTGCCGCAACTTCATGACCGTCCACGACGGCTGTAATCCCATGACCGCTGATTTCCCGGATATCCGAAACCCTGTTTCTGTCAATTTCCTTTCCGTATGCTTTTTGCAGACTTTTGCTGATCGGATGTGATGACGCACATTCTGCAAGCGCCGCATATTCTAATAATTTTTCTTCTTCCAGTTCATTGTGATGAACCGCGCTTACTTCAAAAGCGCCTTTTGTTAAAGTTCCTGTTTTGTCAAACATAACATATTTTGTCTGAGACAATGTTTCCATATAATTAGAGCCTTTGATCAACACTCCTGCTTTGCTTGCCCCGCCGATTCCCGCAAAAAAGCTAAGAGGAATACTGATCACAAGTGCACAGGGACAACTAATCACAAGGAATGTAAGAGCTCTGTAAATCCACACGCCCCACTGAGCCGCCTGTCCGAGAAAGACCATCTCTATTACCGGAGGCAAGAGTGCCAGCGCCAATGCCCCGTAGCAAACTGCCGGAGTATACACTTTGGCGAATTTGGAGATAAAATGTTCGGATTTTGATTTCCTGGAACCGGAATTTTCCACAAGTTCCAAAATCTTAGACACCGTTGATTCTTCAAACTGTTTCGTAGTCCGAACTTTCAGTACTCCCGTCATATTAATACAGCCGCTGATCACCTCTTCTCCCTGACGCACATCACGCGGAAGGCTTTCTCCTGTCAAAGCGCTTGTATTTAAACTGGAGCTTCCTTCGACGACAATCCCATCAAGCGGAACTTTTTCACCCGGCTGTACTACGATGATACTTCCTATTCCGACTTCATCAGGATCTCTTTTTTCCAGTTTCCCGTCACATTCTACATTTGCATAATCCGGTCGGATATCCATTAATGCACTGATATTTCTGCGGCTTTTCCCGACTGCATAACTTTGGAACAACTCTCCGATCTGATAAAACAACATTACCGCGATTGCCTCGTTATAATCGCCGCTTTTTGAATAGACGGCAAGAGCAAAAGCTCCGATTGTTGCGACTGCCATCAGAAAATTCTCGTCAAACATGCGCCGGTTCAAAATACCTCTGCCTGCCTTTTTCAAAATATCGTATCCTATGACTAAATATACTGCTAAATAAAGTGTGAACCGCAAAATTCCCGTTACAGGTACAAAATTCAATAGAATAACACCAAATGCCGCTGCCATGATCCTCGTCAACATTTTTTTCTGTTTTTTACTCATTACACCTTGCATCCTCCTCGCTATTTAATATACACATATGTTCATTCGTTCATATGTTGTATATAAATCTGCGCCCTTTGCCATCAGCATATCGGGCGCTCCTTTTTCTTTTTAGCCACTTTCATTCAATCTTTGAGAAGTTTCTTAAAATTCAATTTCACAATCCGGCTCTATTTTTTTGCAGGCTTTCAGCACATCTTTCATAACCGACTTCGGCTCTCGCCCATCCTCGAACTGTACAGTCATTTTCTGTGTCATGAAATTCACCACCGCATCTTCTACTCCGCCGGTCTTTTTCGCCGCATCTTCCATCAGATTCGCACAGTTTGCACAATCTACTTCAATTTTATAAGTCTTTTTCATATTAAATACCTCTTTTCTTTTAAAATCTTTTTATTTCAACAATTAAGCATTTATTTAATTGTTATGCTTTTACTATACACCTATCTTTTTTCTCTGTCAATCCTTAAAAATGAAATCTATTAAAAAAAGCAGGAGCTGTAAAATTCACAACTCCTGCGATCGACCTATGTATTATTCACTTGATTTTATACATCTTATCATAACTTACCGACTGACTTTGTACGCCTAGCGACGAACATAAACCATTCCTGCCTGTACCGGTCCTATCTTAACATTCTCTCCCGGCTGAGGCGCATGGATCATCATACCGTTTCCAATGTAAATACCGCAATGATCCCAGTTCGTACATACATCGCCCGGCTGAGGATCACTGACGCGAGGCCATCCCATAAATGTATACGTTGTTCCTACACGTCCATAACCGCCTGTCAGACAATATCCTACAAGTCCCGAGCAGTCAAAAGAGTTCGGTCCTGTCGCTCCCCACACATAAGGGAGTCCGATACATCCATATGCACGGTCTACAATAACATTTCCCGTTACCGGATCGTACGGCGCCGCTCCTGAACCGCCTGAACTTCCGTTATTCGGATTGGAAGGTGTCACCGGCTGTTCCGGAGTCACATTGTTCTTTGCTTCCTCTTCCCGTCTGCGGCGTTCTTCCTCTGCTTTTCGTTCCTCTTCGGCTTTTCTTGCAGCTTCCTGGATCATGCCGTCCAAATTGGTGATCTCATCTTTTTTAGAATTGATCGTCTCGGTCAGAGTCGCCTGCTCAGCCTCGTACTCTTTTTCCGTTGCTTCCAGATTCTTTTGCTCTTCTTCAAGTGTCTTCTGCAAATTTTCAATCTCTGTTACTGTATTTGTATATTCTTTCAGTTGTTCACGATCATATTCATGCATCTTCTGCGAATACTCTGCCTGACTGAGCATGCTCGACATATCGCCGGATGTCATAACTTTCTCGACTGTAGCGCTGCCTGTTCCGGATTCGTACATAAACTTAATCCGCTTTTTCATCGCCTCATACTGTTCTTCTTTTTTTCTTCCGCAGCTTCCAGATCTGCCTGCGCCTGAATAATCGCCTCACCTGTCTTAATCAGCTTAAGTTCCAGTTCATTCGCCTTTTGGATCAATGTATCAAACTGCGTCTGAAGATTAGAAAGCTCGCTTTCCGCTTCTGTTTTCTGATTTTTCAAATTCTCCGCATCTTCTGCCGGATTTGCAAACACCGGCGTCACTGCTAATGAGCAAGCCAAAGCCGCCGTCAGAAATGTGCTATGTACCTTTTTTAATCTCATACTGCCACCTTTCCTCATTTTATTATCTATTTCCCCACATAACAGCATCATACAACACAACCGTCCGCTTTTCAACAAACTTAATTAAAAAAATGAAAAACATCTGTCGGAAACTTGTACTGTAATAGATGCCAATCAAAAAAATGCAGGTTTTTCTTCTTATTTTACGATTCACTATCGAATAAATAATAACAAATCACCCGCATTTTTTCAACACTTTTTAATATTTTTGTAACATTTCAAATGTTTTGTATCATTTTTCTTTATTTATTACCATTCACTGTTTCCTATATACAAACAAACTCATATTTCATCAGCCATCGCTCGATCGCTTCTTTCTCGCCTCGGACTGTTCCCTGAACCATCTCGGGTTTTCCGCCGCCGCGTCCGTCGAATCTTTTATTAAACTCTTTCGCCATTTCACGTACATCTTGTTGACGGCTTCCCAACACATATCGATACCCGTCTTTTTCATTTCCAAAGAACACTGCGCAAATACAATGCCCTGCGTCTAAAACATAATTCATCAACATACGCATGGAATCACCGCCGAATTCTTCCGTAAAAATGCAAACTGCATCTTTACTTTCCGAAATCATGTCCGCATACGCTTTCACTAGGCGCCGCTCTTTTTCTGCAAGTTCATATTTCAGCTGATTCGTCTCTTCTGCCAAATGCGCAACCGCATCTGCAATCTCATTTTCTTTCGCACAAAGAAGCCTGGAAATTTCTTTTGCCTGCGCTTCCTTTCTCACATAATCCGAAAACGCGCGGACTCCGCACAGCATAGTGATCCGCACTCCGCCCTTATAACGCTGCGCTTGAACCAGCTTGATCAGTCCGATCTCTCCTGTATACGTCACATGAGGAGCACAGCAGGCACAGCAGTCATACCCCGGAATTTCTATAATACGTACCTGACCCTCGATCTCGATCTTACTCCGATATTCTATCTGAGACAGTTCCTCCTTCTTCGGATAATGCGTAAATACTTTCAGGTTTTTCCACACAGCTTTATTTGCCTCCGCCTCGATCCGGCGAAGTTCCTCTTCTGTGATCTCACCGTCAAAGTCCATCGTACAGTCCTCACTGCCAAGATGGAAGCCGACATTATTATACCCGTATGCGGCGTGGATCAGCCCTGAAACGATATGCTCTCCCGTATGCTGCTGCATCTTCATAAAGCGTTCTTCCCAGTCGATACTTCCTTTCACCGCAGTTTTGGCTTCAATGAAACCGTCCGTTATATGAAAGATACGCCCGTTCCTTTCACGGACATCGAGCACTTGAACTTTCTTTCGAGCCGTTTCATCCAAGCCGCACGTATCATCGTCTGCCATATATAGCACTCCCGTATCGGCATACTGACCTCCGCCTTCCGGAAAAAAGGCTGTCCTGTCAAGTTCTATTTCATAATATTCGCCTGCTTTTCCGTCCAGCCTGCCAAACGAATCCTTCACCTGCTGCCTTTTTGCTCTGACACACGAAAGAACTTCTGCATCGAACTTTGAAAGATGACTGTCTTTATAAAACAGTTTTTCCGTCATTTTTCCATTACATCCTTTCCGGCGCTTCAAATCCAAGCAGGTCAATGCACGTCTCCAACACGCGCTTTGTCAGTCCGAGGAGCGCAATATAACCGGAACGTTTCTCTTCGTCTTCCTCGGAGAGGATCTTCGTCTCATGATAAAACTTATTAAATTCATTCGCGATCTCATAAATGTAAGCGCACAATTTATGCGGAGCAGTCTCTTCGCATACTGCCTCAAACACATCGTTGAACTTCAAGACTTGAAGCATAAGCGCCTTCTCATATACATTTCCCGACGGACGGATCGAAAGTTTCTCTGCGCTTCCTCCGTTTTCCTTATACTTTGCCAAAATGGACTTAATACGCACGATTGTATAAAGGATATACGGACCTGTATTTCCCTCAAATGAAGTAAATCTGTCTACGTCGAATATATAATCTTTGCCTGCCTGATTCGACAGATCTCCATATTTAATTGCCGCAAGTCCGACTATGCGGGCCGTCTTTTTCGCTTCTTCTTCCTCCACTGTACGATTATCCATAATTTTCTTATACATTTCATCGTTAATTTCGCGGATCAGATTTTCAAGACGCATAACGCCGCCCTCACGGGTTTTGAACGGTTTTCCGTCTTTCCCGTTCATCGTACCGAATCCGAGAAATTCCAATCTTGTATTCGGGCTCACGATCCCCGTCTTTTTTGCACAGCGGAACACCTGTGTAAAGTGAAGTTCCTGACGTTTATCTACTACATAGATAACTTCGTCCGGCTGATAATCTTCTTCCCTTTGTACAAGTGTTGCAAGATCTGTCGTATCATAGAGCGCCGCTCCGTCTGACTTTAAGATCATACACGGAGGAACTTCTTTTTTATCCGACTCTTCCTGAACATCGACCACAAGAGCGCCCTCGTCGTAACGCGCATAGCCTTCTTCTTTTAACATCTGTACCATATCAGGTATATATTTCTGCGCGTCCGCCTCGCCTTTCCAAAGATCAAATTCTACATTCAGTCTCTCATAATTTTTCTTAAGATCTGTAACCGAAACATTCATGATGTGATTCCAAACCGCTCTGTATCCTCTGTGGCCGTTCTGGAGCAAATATGTCGCATGCAACGCTTCTTTCCTGTATTCTTCGTCTTCTTTTGCATATGAACTTGCTGTCGGATATATCTCCTCCAGTTCGCCGATCGTAAACGGAGCTTCCGCCGGATATTCTCCCGTAAAATTTTCATCAAAATACGGCAGCTCCGGTTTGCGTTTCTTTAATTCCGTGATGATAAGTCCCATCTGATATCCCCAGTCTCCCAGATGAATATCACCGATCACTTTGTTTCCTTTAAAACGAGTAATCCGTTTTACGCTTTCGCCGATAATTGCAGAACGCAGATGTCCTACATGAAGCGGTTTCGCAACATTCGGTCCGCCGTAATCTATCATGATCGTTTTTGGTTCTTCCGCTTCTTCTACTCCGAGTTTTTCTGTTTCTGACATTTGATTTAAATAATCCGCAACACTTTGCGGAGCAAGTTTCAGATTGATAAATCCCGGCTTTACAACTTCTACCGTCTCAAAATAAGAACTTTCCTTTAAATATACCGCCACATCTTCCGCAATCATAAACGGGGCTTTTTTATATTTCTTTGCTCCTGCCATCGCGCCGTTGCACTGATATTCGCACAAATCGGGACGATTTGAAAGAGTTACTTTTGCAAGTTCTTTATCATAACCGGCTTTTTCAAAAGCCGCTTCCATTTCCGTTGTGATCAATTCCAACATTGTTTTCAATTTTTCCACACTCCTTTATATAGAAACTCTTTATCATATGAATGCTATTCTAACATGTATCAGTTTTCACGGCAACAAACAACTTGAAAACACTTTACATTTTGCTTACTTTATGCTAGGATAATTAAAGTTGTTTAACACAACGATGCGTCTGTAGCTCAGTGGATAGAGCAATGCCCTCCGGAGGCATGTGCGACGGTTCGACTCCGTTCAGACGCTTTTTTCATGCTCTTTTACAATCCGTTCTTTCATATCAGGATCAAATTTCCCTGCCCGAAGCATCTCAATTTCATATTTATAAGGAGCATATGATTTCTTTGGATTTTCCACAGATGGTATATATGGCGTCTCAAGTATTTTCGGAACATCCCTAAAGTCCGCATGATGAACGATATAATTGATCGCTTCAAAACCGATATGTCCGAATCCGATGTTCTCATGCCTGTCCTTTGCAGCGCCTGGAACATTCTTACTGTCGTTAATATGAAATACGGCAATCTGATCTTTTCCTATAATACGATCGAACTCTTCTATCACATCATCAAAATGATGAATAATATCATACCCACTGTCGCTCGTATGACATGTATCAAAACAAACTCTCAATTTATCGCTATATTTTACCCCGTCGTAAATCCTGGCTAATTCTTCAAACGTACGACCGATCTCCGATCCTTTCCCCGCCATTGTTTCTAACGCCACACAACAATCCATATCCTGCGTAAGAACTTCGTTTAGTCCTTTTATGATCTGCTCTGTTCCTATGCTGACTCCTTCTCCTACATGGGCTCCCGGATGCAGAATCAACGTATGGCTTCTGCAGCTTACCGTACGGTCTATCTCCTTTGCGAGAAACTCAACCGCAAGAGAAAATGTTTCCGGCTTTACCGCATTGCCTAAATTAATAATATACGGAGCATGAACAATGATTTCTTGAATCCCGTGCTCTTTCATATATTCCCATGCAGGATCGATATTTAATTCTTCGATTTCTTTCCGCCTCGTATTTTGAGGCGCTCCCGTATAAAACATAAATGTATCCGCCCCGTAAGATACTGCTTCTTTTTTGCAGAACCAAGCAAAGCATCTCCTTACCACTCATTCCGACATGTGAACCTATTTTCACAATGTTATCCTCCAATCTATATTTTTATAAGCTTTGCAAACAAAGCAAACATTTTTCTGACTCCTGCAGTATCAAACTGCACCGTCACCTCATAATCTCTTCCACCCTCTTTAATCTCCGTCACCGTGCCGTCTCCAAACTTTACATGCCGTACACGATCTCCGACTCCGTAAGAGAGTCCCTCCGACTTTTTCGCCATCAGTCCGCTCCCCTTTTGGATCGCGGCAAATGCCGGTTTCTGAGCATACGCAGATCTTTTGTATCTACTGACCTCGGACGAATACGTCCTCTTCTCTCCCACAGAAACATTTTGAGAAAAACCGCCTTCTCGCTTTCCTGTATCAATCAATGCAGAAGGCATCTCTTTAATGAAACGGGACATACTGTTATATTGTCTCTCACCTCTGACCAAACGCATACGCGCGCAGGTAAGAGTCAATTTTTCTTCAGCGCGGGTCACGCCCACATAACAAAGTCTTCGTTCCTCCTCCAACTCTTCCGGATCATCTCCGCTGATCGACATATAACTTGGGAACAATCCGTCTTCCATTCCCGCAAGATATACATGTGGAAATTCCAGACCTTTCGCACTGTGAAGAGTCATAAGGATCACGTAATCCCGATCTTCCGCTACGCTGTCGATATCAGCGACAAGAGCCACCTCTTCAAGGAAACCGCTCAGCGTCGGTCTTTCTCCTCTGTCACTGCAGCTTTCCTCATATACGGCCGCCTTACTGACAAGTTCGTCTATATTCTGCACTCTTGCTTCCAGTTCCTCAGGATCATCCGCTTCCAGACTTTCCGTATACCCTGTCTTCTCGATCACTTCCGTCAGAAGATCTGTCACCCCGCTCTCTTCCGATCTTCCTTTAAAATATTCGATCAAAGCTGCAAATGAATCAAGTTTCGATGCGCGCGTCCGATCCCGGAATAAGGTCCGGAGCTGAAAGGGCGTCATAAAACCCTATTCCTCTCGCAGCAGCCGACTCCTGAATCCGATTAATCGTTGTCAAACCGATCCCCCGTTTCGGAACATTAATAATCCTTCTCACAGCCAGATCGTCTTTTCCGTTATCAATCGTTTTTAAGTATGACAAAACATCCTTAATCTCTCTTCGGGAATAAAAATTGATGCCTCCGACAATCTTATACGGAATATTCATCGCGACAAACTTTTCCTCAAGAAGACGCGACTGCGCGTTCGTTCGGTATAAAACTGCATGATCACTGTAATTTGCTCCCTGTGCCGTTTCGTCCTTAATATCCTCTGCAATAAACTGCGCTTCGTCATATGCCGTATCAAACTGCCGCAGACGGATCTTCTCCCCTTTTTCATTATCAGTCCAAAGAGTCTTTTCTTTTCTGCCTTTATTGTTGCGGATCACACTATTCGCAACTTCCAATACATTCCCGACAGAGCGGTAGTTCTGTTCCAGTTTAATTACTTTTGCATCTGAAAATTCTTTTTCAAAATCCAAAATATTTCGTATATTAGCTCCGCGGAACTTATAGATCGACTGGTCGTCATCGCCGACTACACACAAATTCCTATACTTTCCCGCAAGCAGGCTGACAAGCCGAAACTGTACGGTATTCGTGTCCTGATATTCGTCAACCATGATATATCTGAAACGTTCCTGATAATTCTCCCTCACATCAGGCTGCGTTTCCAGAAGCTGAACTGTCTTTACAAGCAAATCGTCAAAATCCAACGCATTATTCGCCCGCATCTGCGCCTCATATTCTTTATAGACTTTTGCGATCTTAAGCTGTACAAAATCTCCTCCGGCATTCAATTCAAACTCTTCCGGAAGGATCATCTCGTTTTTAGCAGAAGAAATTACCGATAAAAGCATCCTTTCTTTAAACCGCTTTGTATCAATATCTGTCTTACGACATACTTCTTTCATCAGCGTCTTCTGATCATCCGTATCATAAATCGTAAATCTGTTGTCATATCCGAGACGATCTATGTATCTTCTTAAGATCCGTACACACATGGAATGAAACGTACTGACCCAAATACTCTCTGCTCCGATCCCGACAAGGCTGTCTACTCTCTGACGCATCTCTTCCGCCGCTTTATTTGTAAACGTAATGGCAAGAATATTCCATGGATTCACTCCCTTTTCCTCAATCAGGTATGCAATTCTGTGAGTCAAAACTCTTGTTTTTCCCGAACCCGCTCCCGCCAGGATCAAAAGCGGACCTTCCGTATGAAATACAGCCTCCTTTTTGAGGTTTATTCAACGTATCATATACAGCCATTTATATGCTCCTTATCTTTCTTTTTTCTCAATTACCCGTAAAATATTTAGTTCAAATAACGAGTGTGTATTGTTCTTATTATCGAACATATTTTCGTTAAAGTCAACCTTCTTTTTTTTCGTTCATTTATCCCATGCCAAACGCTTCCATATCGTTATCATTTATCAAGGCGCACTCCTGATAAAACGGCTGATAACTACATTTTTATACAAAAACAACGATGGGAAATCCCGGTTAATAAAGGTTTAGAAAAGGCTTGCCATCTAGTTTTCACTACTATATAATAAGGATATCGAGGTGATATTATGAAAATAGACATGACAGATCTGTTAAACAGCATAACAGAAAACTTAAAACGTATTGATTACATCAAACCGGAAGAAATACCGAATATTGATTTATATATGGATCAGGTAACAACTTTTATGGACGAACATCTTGCCGGAACAAAACGCCGTGACGAAGATAAGATTTTGACAAAAACAATGATAAACAACTACTCAAAAAATAATCTTCTTCCTCCGTCCGTCAAGAAAAAATATTCTAAAGAACATGTACTTCTTCTTATATTTATTTACTACTTTAAAAGCATTCTTTCTATCAAAGATATTGAAACCGTACTTGCTCCTCTGCGGGACAAATATTTTTCAGACGAGGCGGCGCTTAGCCTCTCCGAACTGTATACCGAAGTTTGCAAGCTTGAAAAATCCCGTATCAAGCCGCTTTCCGAATCCGTTCAAGAAGCATACGAAAGTTCATTCTCTGCTTTTTCAAATATAGAAGATGACGCCGATCAAAAAGAACTTCGTCTTTTTGCATTTATTTGCTCTTTAAGCTTTGACGTCTATTTGAAAAAAGTTATGATAGAGAAAATCATAGACGAACTTTCTGCTCAAAAAGAAGATTGACGAGTACAAAAGTACGTATTAAAAATGCCGGACACATGAACGCTCCGGCATTTTTTTATTTTTTATCAATTCTTTCAAAAACCATGTCATATCCATCATTGCCGTAATTAAGAGAACGGTTCACCCGGCTGATCGTTGCCGTTGAAGCGCCTGTCTTTTCCGCAATTTCAAGATAAGTTTTCTGCTCTCTGAGCATTTTTGCCACTTCAAATCTCTGTGACAGAGACAGCAGCTCGTTAATCGTACAAATATCCTCAAAAAAAGTATAACATTCTCCTTTATTTTTCAGACTGAGAATCGCTTCAAAAAGATAGTCAACTGCCTCTGTCCTGATTTTTTTACTCATATAAACTTCTCCTTTTCAACACCGTGGCATATATCCGAGCAACCTCTGCATCCACAGCAATTATTTCAAGCACTGTTATATTTTAGCACATTAAATTCTTGAAGTCCATACGTTAATCAGTTAAATTTATAAAGTTTTACAAAAGTACCTTATCCCTTTCATCTGCATACAAAAGTCCGCTCTCTCCTACATACCGAAAGTGTTCATATTCAAATATTGTTTTAATACATCAAATTTTGTCGTAACAACAAGTTCCTCCGGAAAATCGCAAAATTTAAGCACTTCTTTTACATAAGTAAAATTGCCTGCATCTACATCTACATGTGCATCACTGCCTGTCGTAACCGGAACATCATACTGTTTACAAAGATCAAGCATTGTAAGAATATTTTCACGAGTTCCCTTTCTGCTGCTTGACGGTCTCATGGAAGAATTATTTACTTCCAAAAGCGTTCCCGTCTCTTTTGCCATCTTCACAAGACGTTCGTAATCAATCTGAAAACGACCGTCATCAGGATGCCCGATAATGTTAATATACGGTTTCTTCATCACAGCCTCGTATGCTCTCATATTTTCCTCTTCTGTGTGCCCCATCCCATAGCATGGCGGATGAATGCTCGCAATAACTATATCCAGATCACGGCAGGTACTTTCCGGAAGGTCGATCCTGCCTGTTTCATCCATTATATTTACTTCCGCTCCCATTAAGAGGCGAATTCCTCCGCATTTTCTTGGAACGACATCCAGGTTTTGAAAATAAAACAACCCGCACGTTCCCGGCATTTTCGGAGCATGTTCCGTAAGCGCAAGCGCTTTTAAGCCTTTTGCTTCTGCTGCCGCCGCCATTTCTTTTATCGTGCTGTATGCATGTCCGCTTGCCAGCGTGTGTGAATGTGTATCTGCTTCAAATCTCATAATTTCTCCTTTCGCCTTTGTTACAAATTCTGCTGTCATTTTTTGCAATATCTGTATAATTATGACGCTGTTTTTTATCTTTTAATTTTGATATCATATCACATATCGCGCTATATTTTCGATCATATTTGATATTTTTCGATTTATTGTTACATTTTTCATTGTTCTAACTCATTTGAAATGTTATAATAAAACCATTATAAATTCGATTTAACGAAGAGAGAGGAGTATTGATTTTTATGAAATGTCCGATATGCGGAAACAAACTTGAGATCAAAAACAAACAAATCGGCACTGACAACAGCGGAGATCCTGTCTTTAATGAATATGCAGTCTGCCGTGACTGTAAAAAACAGTGGAATTTAGACAAGCAACGTGCAAAAAAAGCAGCGGCAAAGGCATCTGCCAAAAAAGCCGAAGCGGCAGATAAGACCAGCCGCAAAAAAAACGAGAGCGACGTTGCTCAAAAAAAAGACGAAAACAAAATCAAAAAGGCGCACAAAGAGCCGGAAGCAGCTCATACCGGCAGCCCCAAAAAAACGCGCTGCTGCAGAAGCTTCCCCAAAAGCTTCCGACCGGGTGAAGTCACCTGCGCAAAATCAAAAACGGCGGCCTGATGAAAAAGCAACTGACGAGAAAACAGTTCGGATTCAGGAAAATCCCGAAAAGAAAGTCCCGAAAAGAAAGCCTTCATCCAAACAAACTACTGAAAAATCAGCTCCGAACGAAGATAAACGGTACAGTAACATCCCACCGGAACAAGTCCGCACAAAACGGGAGAAAGCTGTTAAAAAAAGGCTATGATGATATGCTTGCAACAGGAGTTCTTGATACTGACAAAGTAAAAAAAGCCTCCTCAAAATCATCCAAAAATAAAAACGACAAATATGACACAAAAGCTTCGCGTAAAATGCCTGAACCGGAAATCGACGATTATGAAGATGATTATTACGAAAGCGTTCCGAGATTCCGCGCAGTGCGCATCATTCTCGGGATCATCTCTCTCGCAGGATTCGGATTCTTTACTTATAAAGGATTCATGACCGGACTTAACGGCACAACAGACGGCGGCGGCACAAGCGGCACTTTATACATTATC